>Ga0209810_1000035_pt1 | contig 425325 bp, 352 predicted proteins | sample Coa_R1_7_FD_187159 | JGI IMG/M metagenome (GOLD analysis project Ga0209810, IMG submission 187159) | Surface soil microbial communities from Centralia Pennsylvania, which are recovering from an underground coalmine fire - Coalmine... | ecosystem: Environmental > Terrestrial > Soil >...
ATCTGTCCCAGACATGGAAGCAGGGCTGGCCATTGTTGGTCACCTGTTGAATGCGCAGGTAAGAGATATGTTCGGTATCGTAGAAGGAGCCGTTGGGGATCAGGCGGTCGCCGACATTGGCCACGCCGCTGATGAAATACCAGGTGGTGCCCGTGTTGGGATAGACATCGGCGCTGACTGACCCCAGCGAGAGCGTCCACATGCTGAGAGCTGTCTCCCCGCTCTGGACAGCGAAAAACACCTATGAGATGCCAATGTGGCAAAAACGCTCGATGAGAGAAATAGCGTTACTACGGATAAGTATAAATACTCAACTGCTTGTTGTCAAGATGCAATTGGGCGGGGCGGCGATGGATGAAGGAGATTTCTGCAATTTTGCCTGCATTTCAATTGACGATTCTGCCAGGAAGGAGTATGCTCTATAGCGTATATTTTGCGTTTCTCAAGCTTTGTCTAAACGGGTGGGATCAGATTATGACGAACAACTCCATTTTGCTGCTCTTCGCAGTTATCAATGTGGTGGTTCTGGCGCTTTTCGCGGGCCTGGTATTGAGCCAGTATATGCGGCGTCATCGTACATACCAACTCTTCTGGAGCATCGCTTTGATCATGGCTTTTATCGCGACGCTGGCCTATGTGCTGATGGTGATCGTAGGGCCTACGAGCGACGCGGGAGTGGTATTTTTCCGCCTCTATTACATCCTGGGGGGCGCGTTGACGCCTGCCTGGCTAGGCCTGGGCAGCATTGCGCTGGTAACGAGTCAGCGTGTTTCGCGCATCTGCCTCGTTATTTTAATCGTACTGAGTATAATAGCAGCCGCCCTGGTTGCCACAGCCGGCATTGATATGAAGGCGCTTCGCCAGATCGCCGGTACGCCAGGCACCGGCATTCTACAACCAACCTTCGGCGCGTGGACGCTGATGATCATTATTCTCAATACGCTTGGCGTGCTGGCCGTGGTGGGGGTAGCGATCTATTCCGGTTGGAAGATGGTGCTGCGGCAGTCGAACGTTTCGGGCTTCCGGGCGAGCAACCTTTTGTGGGCCAATGTGCTGATTCTGATAGGAGAACTGTTGAACGCGGCAGCCGGCAGCTTTGCACGTTTCTTCGGTCTGGAAAGTAGCTTCTGGCTGATTATGTCCCTGGGATGGGTCGTCTTTTATGCCGGCGTGCTGCTTACCAGCCGTCGCCCGGCAACGGCAAGGCCAACGGTCGATGTGCGCAACCCGGCGGATGCTAGAGGGCCAATTGCTCCGGCATAGCATTCAAGGAGATTGCATGCTTTGCGCGCGGCTAGCGAATATTCCCCCGGCGTGACTGTGCAATTGAGCAAACAGGTCGGAAGTCCCGGACATGCCGGTGAATTGCAATGGGCGCGATGATGCAGTTTGACAAAATACAGCGGTCATCCACACCGGGCCGATGATGAGTTTTAACCAACAGATATGCGTTGGGGGATGCCTTGTGACGAATTAGGCGTCATCCATACCGGGCCGATGATGAGTTTTAACCAACGGTATCAGTAATCCGAGCAGTCTCCCCCTGTCATTCTGAGCGACAGCGAAGAATCTGCATCGCTTCTGGCATGCCCCCAGCGGTGATTGGGTTGATTTTTCCTGTCATTCTGAGCGACAGCGAAGAATCTGCATCGCGGCCGTCGGGATTCTTCGCTGTGGCTCAGAATGACAGGGGCCGGGCATGATATGAGATGATCTATTGCCGCCAGCCCGCAAGAATGAGATAATAGACGGCAAAATAAGATGGAGGAATATTTTCGTTGGACAGGCACGCAAAACGCATAGAGGGGAGCAAACAAGGTATCAGCGCGGTAAACGATGGAAATGATCCAGGTGTAAGGAAGGATATGGAAACGCTGCGACAGCAGGCACGCGCTTTTTTGCGGGCAAGACAATGGCATGAAGCCGAGGTAGCATATACTACATTATTGGGAGAAGACGAGGATGATCAAGATGCCCTGCTTGGGCTGGCGGTGACCCTTGACAGGTTGGAAGAGCATGAGCGGATGCTTGAGGTGGCGGAGCATGCCCTGCAACTCGATCCAGGTTCGGCGCTGGCGCTGGCGTGTAAGGCGCGGGCACTGCAAAAGCTGGGCCGGCTTTCCGAGGCCACAATCGCGAATGACCAGGCATTGCTGCTTGATACAAACCTGCCGCTGGCCTGGTTTAATCGCAGCGGGCAGCAACTTTTGCAGGAACGATACCACGAGGCATTGCGCTACGCCGAACGAGCCACTGAGCTGAATCCAGACGATGAGCGAGCCTGGGCTAACAGGGGCCTGGCCTTATTGCATTTGAACCGTGCATACGAGGCGCTAGAGGCGATCAATACAGGCCTGTCCCTCACCCCCGATTATCTTGTGGCACTGGAAGTGAAAGGCGAAATACTGCGCCGCTATGCGCGATTGCAGGAACTTGAGCAGACGATGCGACACGCGCTGGCGATTGCTCCGGATGACGTAGCGTGTTTGAATTTGATGGCACATGCCCTGCGCGCGCTTGGTGAGTACGACGCGCTCCTGGAGATAACGACCAAATTGGTCACGTTGGTGCCCGATAACCTGTTTGCATGGGAGAGTCACATGTATGGGTTGCGCGGCCTGGGTCGATTCGAGGAGGCAGAAGAGGTGATCGACCATGTGCTGGAGTTAGACCCTACGAATGTACGCTATTGGACGATTAAGGCCGATAATCTTTATCGGCAGGAGCGCTATCGCGAGGCGGTTCGTGCCTCAGAACGCGCCTTGAAGCTCGATGAGGAGTACGCGCCGGCCCGTCGCGTTCACGAGAAGGCGACGAAGCTAATGTACCAGCAGAAACGAAAGAAAAAGTAAAAACTTGTAATAAAACCTCTACAATGCGAACATGCTTGCATTGTAGAGGTTTTATTACATATCAACTAATTTTTCCAGTAGCGGCAGGAGGATATCGTCGCGGTGAGCCAGCAGCGGAGGGCGCAGGCGTTCGTTGACGATGACACGAATGCGGCGCTGGTGCTGTTCGTAGCGAGCGAGGTCATCGGGCTGGAGGCCAGTAGCCTGTACCCATGTGACGAGGGAATCCATGCCGACGGGCGGATTGGTAAAGGTGACCCAGACATCCATTTCATATTTTTCGGGGCGTGGAATATCGAGCAGGACTTCGTAATCGGCGATGTCCATTTCTAACGCGGCTGCCAGTTCGGTGGCGAGCAGTTGTTCGATGCGGCGGCGGCGCTGTGCATCCCAGAAAAGGGCATCCAGGCGCTTATAGAGGGTGCCCGCCAGGCGGCTGATTTCCAATACGCCCTTGTAGGGATGGCGCAGTTCTAAACCTTCGGCTAAGGCGCGAGTGTTGGGTGGCATGGATGATGAAGTCAGCAAGGCAAGCAGGGAGGCATCATCCAGACCTGCCAGTTGCGGTGCCTGGAGCGCGCCCGCCAAAAATGCTTCCTGCACGGCGCGCAGCAACATGATCTGCAAGGCACGACTGGTATGATGCCAGTAAATGTTATCGAACATTTCCTGGCGCGCGTGCAGCAGTGAGTGCAGGGGGCTGATGCCCTTATGTGTAACGACGATGCGGCGCGTGCCATGAACGTTGGGATGGATGCGCAATGCCGCTTGCAAGCGGGCCACATCCACTCCCCCATAAGGGACATTGCAGGCGCGGGCATCGCGTGCCAGGTAATCGAGCTTATCTACGTCGAGCGCGCCACTTAACAGGCTCCTCAGTAGCTCATCATCGGGGGATAAAGGCTTTGTGCGCGGTGGATCGATAAAATCCGCGACGCGTTCAGGCGAAAGAAGATATTCTTTTTCCAGGATATCCGCGACCTCGCTCTTTTCAATAATGGCGCGTCCCACCTTTTCATGAGGAATGATGGGGTAGCCAAGCTCTTCAAGAGTATGCGAGTAAGGGTAATGCCCGATATCGTGCAGCAATGAGGCAACCACGAGGGTCTGTATGCTGCTGATAGAGATGCCGTAGAGACCACCATCATTACCACGTTGCAGCAGCGAACGCAGGGCACGAACCGCGAGGTAGTAGACACCAAGGCTATGCTCGTAGCGTGTATGCGTGGCACCGGGCCAGACACGATAAACGAAGCCTAGCTGCTTCACCTTTTGCAAACGGAGAAAAGGGGCGGTGCCGATGAGTTTTTCTTCGCGCAGTCCAAGAGGGATAAGGTCATATAAACTATCGCGCACGGTACTTATGGGCTGCTCATCAGGCAACAGGGGGAAACCGGCGGCATCCAACCACGGCGGTTTCCCCTGCTGCACAGTATCTCGGGCGCTATGCCGATTGACGCTGGCCAGCCGTTTCGTGCGTGGTTTGACAGGCTTTCCAGGTAATTCTTCTCGTATACTCATGATGTGATTGTAGCAGAAGCGCGAGAAGCAAGTCTAGCCCCACCCTGGGCGAGGCAGGCCGCTGTCCCTAGAGCAGTTCCCTTTTCTGGTTGTAAAAAACATTAATTGCGCCTGGCTGGACATGGGATATATACTATTCATAGCCCCACTCCGGGGAATATGCGACGGGATTCCTGTCCCGTCGCATCGTTATTATATACAAATGAATGTGATGATTGCGTGAAATGACGATAGAAATAACTCCTGAAACTATTACAATGCTGGTCATCGATATTGATGGTACGCTGCTCAACCCGTCGGGAGAAATCACGCCCGCTACTCGTGCGGCAGTGCAGGCGGCCCGGCAGGCGGGTATTGTGGTAACGCTGGCCACAGCTCGTCGCTATTGCAATACGGCTCCCATCGCTATAGAACTCGGCCTGGATATTCCCCTGATCCTGTATGATGGGGCCTTGATTGTAGAACATCCCCAGGGAAAGATATTGCATACGCACCCACTTGCGGCAACGGTGGGACAGCAGGCAGTCGATTTGTTAGCAAGCAATGGTATACAACCCATCGTTCATCCCGCGACAGGGACGGCGGAAGAGATATGGACAGGTCCTGCTGAACTCGATAATTTGTGGGTGGAAGCCTATTTCACGACATTTCCTGAGCAGATGCGCCGCATGCCCTATGCGAACCTGTGTCACGGACATCCCGATCCGTTGCGAGTAGTAGGTTTCGCGGACGAGGAGAGGATTATGGGCCTTTTACCCGCGGTTTCCGCTCTCGATTGTTCGTGGATCGTGACGAAACGCGGCAACTACGGCAGCGCTGAGATAGCCTTGATGGACCCGGGTTGCTCAAAAGCCAGCGGAGTGAAGGCCCTGGCAGAACATTTTGACATTGCGCTTGAGCAGGTTATGGCCATTGGCGATAACACCAATGATATACAGATGCTGCGTTCAGCTGGCTGGGGAGTGGCAATGGGACACGCACCTGAAGAAGTACAGGCAGTGGCAAGAGCTATCACCACCAGCAATAGCGAGGATGGAGTCGCCCTGGCGATTGAACGTTACGCGCTTTGCCGCTCTACAATCACATTTTCAAATTCCCGCAAGCGCACGATCTGACCGTGGTTAGGCGATGCCTGCCAGCGTCGTTGCTGCACCAGATTGAGCGCCGCCTGCGCATGCATCCCCCCGTAGACGAGTACCGCGCAAGCCAGTAAGACGCTGCGACCAACGCCGTGTTCGCAGTGGATGAGTACGCGTTTGCCCTCGTCCAGGCGCTGCTGTACCCATTGCGCTCCCATCAGCATTTGCTCAATCGAAAGGGGACGCGTATCCGGGGTGGGCAGGTGCAGGAGTTCAATGCCCTCTTTGCCCAATGCCACGGCATCATCGCAATATTCGGAGCGTGTATCCACGACGCTATTTACTCCTATGCGCGCGAGCGCCGGAATATCTTGCGGGCGTATACGTCCCCCCACCGCGAGTTGATCGGTTATCCAACTCATGTTGAGTTGATCGGGCAGGGGAATGTGCAGGGATTGCGCGAATTGCTCCGCTTTTGAATTTTCGGGAAAGAGATGGGCCGCGACACGTGTCCAGCGTCTATACAGCACCCGAATGATGCCGGAAAAGACCCAGCGCGAACCTGAAAATTGCACTGTTGGCCGCTCCACGGCCTCGGTTACAGGGGCATCGGCGGGAGGTGGAGTAATAGTTGGGTCAGATGACATGCCAGAGTTATCCTTCATGATGTATTTTTAAAGAGAAACAACGAGCGGAGGTAAAGACGCGTCCACCTCCGAATTTTGCTGAGCATATTGGGCGTCTCGACGCATGACACGATTGAGGGAAGCAATGGCGCATTCGATCATGCCATCATCGGGTTCGCGCGTGGTCAAACCCTGTAAGGCAAGACCTGGCGCAAGCAGCCAGCGAACGACCCGAAAACGATAGTTAGCAGCTCCCAGGCGCATCAATTCATAAGCAATCCCGGCCACAACAGGCACGAGAAGTATGCGGGAGGCGACCTTGATCAAAAAGGAGGGCGAGCCGACAAAAGCGAAGACAATGATTGAAACAACCACCACCAGCAGGAGAAAACCGGTGCCACAACGTGTATGCACGCGCGAGGCCTTGCGAACATGCTCAATATCTAGCGGATCGCCGTGTTCCATCGCATTAATGGCCTTATGTTCCGCGCCATGATAGCCGAAGACGCGCTGGATGTCCGGTACTCGCCCGATAAGATAGATATAGCCAATCAAGAGCGCAAGCCGAATCAACCCCTCGATGACCAGGCTGAGCCAGCCCTGGCCAATTTGATTGTGCAGCAGTCCTGTAATCAGTAACGGGCTGAGAAAGAAAACGACAATGGCAAACCCCAATGAGACAACCAGTGTCAATACTAAAGCTGCGCCGCCGATCTGTGGGGGTGGCGCGGGGTTCTCAGGTAAATCACCGGTTGTACTCTCAATACCGACCATTGTGGGGCTTGTCAGCGACCCTTGTGGTCGCCCTAAAGTTTCTTCACCGGTTCGAGTATCAGGGTTAATAGCGCCGCTAGCGATATTTGCCGAAAGCGTCATCATCCGCGTGCCGAGTACGAGCATTTCCCATAACAGCAACATGCCGCGTAGAAATGGAAGGCGAAAGAAGCGATTCTGGTAGAGTCGAGGATTGAGGGCCTCTTCATAGATAAAGATGCTGTTATCAGGGCGCCGCACGGCTACGGCAGCCGATGTGCGTCCCCGCATCATCACCCCCTCCATTACTGCCTGACCGCCGTAATAGAATTTTGCCATACCTTCTCTTCTCCTCCGTGCCTTACGGTTCGTAACCTGATTCAGTGCTTGCTGCTATATGTATGAGATCATGTAATTGTATCATCTCGTCTCTACGCTCCTCTTAGCGGGAAGATTTATTCCGCGTTTGCTGTAGCGATAGGTGAGATGGACGACTGTGAGGGTTGCCGGCATTGAACGTCCTGCGTGCCGAGCGCCGCAAAATTCTTAAACGCGGTAAAGGTAGCCTGCGGCGCATCAATGTGCCACGGCGCAGCCGCTGCGAGGCGTAACGCCGGCGCAGAACGTGCATGGATGTGCCCGAACGCACTTGAATCGGCATCAGGTATGGTTGTCTCACCGGCTCGAAATGCTGCCAGATACCCGGAGCGCCGGTGGCGGGTAGAAAACTCAGGATGCTTCGAGCGATATCGAAAGCGGCATATGGGCGACGAATGCGCTTCTCATTCGCCAGTTGCTCGATCAGAACCTCTGATCCTGGTTTTAACAAACGACGCAGCGCACCTATCAGCTCAACCGAATCATAGGCCATCGTACCGACCTTGTTTTCAAGCACATAGGTCACATTGCCCTCCTCCTGACCCGGCACATAGCCATTCAGAATGATCGGCAGGTTACAGGCCATCGCTTCACAGATCGTGCCAGGGCCGGCCTTGGTCACAATCACGTCCGCGGCGTGCATCATTTCGGGCATGTTATGCACAAAACCGAAAATCTTTGCGGGCACCTGCAAGCTAGATCGCGAACGCTGCAGGTGCGCGTACAGGCGCTTGTTGCGACCGGTAACAATCAGCAATTGGACAGGCAAATGGGCCTGGGAGATAAAATTTATCGAGGCGCGCAGGCCACGTGAGCCTTCACCTCCGCCTACTAATAAGATCACCGGCTTGCCCGGTTCCAATCCCAATTTGCGCTGTAATGCCTCTTTGCTCTCAGGTGGCAGCGTAAACTTCGGATCGATGGGCATGCCGAGCAGGTGAATGCGTTCTGGATCGATACCGTTTTGAATATAAATATCCCTGGCTTGCTCAGTCGGTACAATATAGGCATCGGCGCCTGGAGCAATCCAGGCCTGGTGAACGCTCACCAGGTCGGTCACCACCGTAATAAAAGGAATGTGCAGACCCAGGTCTTGCAGAGCACGAATCGTGATGTGATTGAGCATCGGATGAATAGAGACAATCACATCAGGCCGCACACTCATTATGAGACGCAGCAGGCCGTTATACACGAGCGGGCCTGCTACCTGCTCTACAGCCAGAACTCTCCCGGCACGGTTACTCAAATGAAAAACATGCCCATAGAGTTTGGGATTAAAGCGAATCGTCGGGCCGTAGAGTCTAACCGCCTCTCGTAAAGGGAAATGGCTATATTCTTTGAACACATCCACGATCTCAATGCGGTACGTTGGCGGTGGGGGTAGGAGTGATGAAGAATCCTTCCCGCTTGCATCTTCATCAAGAGCCTGTTGCTGCGCGCCCCATTGTTCTTGCTCATGTTGTGCAAGTAAAATCATGGCATTCCGAATAGCATTTGCGGCGCTGCGGTGCCCTGCCCCGGTGTCAGCAATGAGGAACAGAATGGTTCTTTGAGGCGCTTTCAACGAGGAATTCTCCTCATGCATATGACCTCCCACACATAGAAAAAAGGGACAAAGGATTGGACAAACCCTTCATCCCTGCATTTCCATATCCTGAGCAATTACGCCTCTTCCGGCAAATTGAAGCGTTTGCGGAAGCGCTCCACGCGACCGGCGGAGTCCAGAATGCGCTGCTGCCCCGTAAAGAATGGATGACACTTTGAGCAAACATCAACCTTCAAAACGGGTTTAATGCTAACGGTTTTAAAGCTATTGCCACAGGCGCAACTGACCGTGGCCTCAACATAATTTGGATGTATTCCTTTTTTCATCGCAACTCCGTAACTTCAGATTGGCAATCCAGGCCAACGCCTGGTGGGATTCATATATGGCTGTGAGCATGATTGTACATGGATGGTGCGTTTCCGTCAAGTCAACTTCTCGTCCTGTAGGGACAGCGGCTTGTCCCTGTCCTGCAACCCTGCCTGGGACAAGCCGCTGTCCCTACAGAGGGCTGTACATCTGACCCCAATATCCATATTCCATGACCATATTCTATCATAGATAACAACAATTTCAGCATGTTTATGCCCGAATTTCTCATGCGGCAGAGATTCTTCGCTACGCTCAGAATGACAAGGCCCGCGGACGGCAGAGATTCTTCGCTGCGCTCAGAATGACAAGGCCCGGAGACACCTGGCTGTCTCCGGGGCCTTGTCATTCTGAGCGTAGCGAAGAATCTCGCAACTTACCGGTAATCACCAGTGGTCTGTATTGACAACAGGGCCTCCACCCATTCGGAAGCTGAGCCGGTGACCGACCAGTGCGAACTGTTGCCAAGGGTGTTGGAGATCGTCGTCTCATAGCCAAGCATGATGACGTAGGTGCTATCTTTGTATTGCAGGTTGAAGGCTTCGCATTCGAGTTTCCCCACATAAAACGAGGCTCTTTGCTTGACGGAACGCAGGTCTTTGAAGGGGGCATAGAAAAATACCCGCTTCTCACCACGATTTTCTGTGCAGAGCAGGTGATTCTCGAACAGGTAGAGCCTTCCTCTTGCTACCAGCTCGCCCTGTGTATTGAGCAGGGTTATCAGCGTGAAGAGGCGTGGGTGACGTACTTCCACATGCGCGGCTATCGCCTGTTCAACTGCGGCGCGCTGTTGGGGCCACATGCCTTCTAAATGGAGACGAACAAAGCGCGTCTTCCCGATCAGATGCCCCAGTCCCTCCTTGCCCTTGCTGGCGCGCAGGTAATCTTCTCCTTCATCGACGGCAAAGCGTGCTTCAGCCCATTCCATCTGCTGCTCTTTCTCACCTGGATACTGCACGCGCAGACGATCCGGCTCAATCCACAAACCGGCACGCGCGTAACTGTATTGGAAGTAGAGCATGGGCATCAGAAAAACAAAGCCGATCAAGGCCAGGATATAGGCAAAGACAACATAGGCGCTCAGATCGGCAGGCAGCACTATAACGTTTGAGAGAATGGCCAGACCGCCAAAAACGACTAAAAGGAAAACACAGATCGCGGTCAAGAGCGTGATACGGCGCTCGTGCAGCGCGAACCGATAGCGTAAAACGGACATACCGGATACCCCAATCAAAAAAGATGTATGATACACTACTAGTGAGAACAAACTATCCCGTTGCAGTGTAACACATAGAGGAACCTTTTTCATTATGCTAGAACGTTATTCGCTGCCGGAGATGGCCAGCATCTGGTCGGCAGTTCATAAAACAGATCTGTGGCTCAAGGTCGAATTGCTCGTGTGCGAGGGATGGGCGCATGAAGGCGTCATACCCGAAGAAGCCATGCAAAAGATACGCGTCGCAGGCTACAACCTGCAGCGCATGCAAGAGATCGAGCAGGAAACGCATCACGACATCATCTCGTTTCTGCGCTCGATTCAGGAACAACTGGGGCCGGAGGGGCGTTTTATTCACCTGGGGCTGACCTCTTCAGACGTGCTGGATACCGCCCTGGCCGCGCAGATCAAAGAGGCCGGCGTATTGTTGAGCGAGTCGCTGGCCGCATTGACCCAGGCGGTCACAAAGCAGGCAGTACGCTATAAGTATACCTTGATGGCGGGGCGCACGCATGGCATTCATGCCGAGCCGCTTACCTTTGGCTTGAAACTGGCGCTGTGGGTAGATGAATTGCGGCGCGGCCAGCAACGCCTGGCCGCAGCATTGGAGCAGGTGGCGGTGGGCAAGATTTCCGGCGCCGTGGGCACGCATGCCACCGTGCCGCCTCAGATCGAGGAATTTGTGTGCGAGCAACTGGGCCTTGGCGTAGCGCCGCTTTCCAGCCAGATTGTGCAGCGCGACCGCCACGCCCATTTCATGACCACGCTGGCCTTGATCGGTAGTTCGCTGGAAAAGATGGCGCAGGAGATTCGTCACCTGCAGCGAACGGAAGTGAGCGAGGCTTTTGAGCCGTTTAGCGCCGGCCAGCAGGGTTCCTCGGCCATGCCACACAAACGCAATCCCGAACTCTGCGAACGCATTTGCGGCCTGGCGCGAGTGCTGCGCGGATACGCGGCGACCTCGATGGAGAATGTAGCGCTCTGGCACGAACGCGATATCAGCCATTCCTCTGCGGAGCGCATCATCATACCCGATGCCTGCACCCTGCTGCACTATATGCTCCACATCTTCACACGCGTCATGAGCGATGTGCAGGTTGATGAGCAGCGCATGCTTGCCAACCTGCATATGACGGGCGGTCTGATTTTCTCCCAGCGCATCTTGCTCGCTCTGATCGATAAAGGCGTGGGCAGGCAGGAAGCGTATAAGATGGTGCAGCGCAACGCGAAAAAAGTCTGGAGCATGGCGAGCAAGGGGCCAGCCGCGGGGCCGGCGTTCCTCGAAGCGCTCAGCAACGATCCTGAAGTTACTGAATACCTCACGCCGGCAGAGCTAGCATCCTTGACGAATACTGACTATTATATAAAGTATATCGACACGTCATTTAAGAGGATTGGCCTGTAACATGGGGAAAGATTCAAGGAGCTGGTTATTGAGCATCGCCATACTTCTTGAACTCCTGTACCTCTTATTCGTTGCTCTCTCAGCCTTGCCGCCGCTCCATCTTCAGCCCACGCCCTTGCTCGCGGATTGGCAGGACAGGGACCAGCCGCTGTCCCTACTTTCACACTTGCTCTTTCCAGGGGCCTGGATAGGAACTGGCCATCCTGCGAGCGCCGCCTGGCCCTACATCTTGCTACTGGTCATCGTCCTGCTCGCGCTTGCCGCTCTCCACCTGCTCGCGCTTGGCAAGATCAATAAACGCGATGTGACCGCTGAAGATGTTACCGGCTCTGCTGGCGGATTGTTCTTGCTTTTGATAGCAGCAGCTATATTCGGCATAACTCTCCTGGCGCAACCGGCGCTTTTTTCGGATGATGTCTTTCGCTACATCCTTTCCGGTCGCATACTGTCTCTCTATCATGCTGATCCTATGACGGCAGCTCCCGCGCAATTTCCGCATGACCCGTACCTTTCCTGGATAGCCTCGCCCGGTACGCCGAATGTCTATGGCCCATTATGGCTCGCGTTTACATCCCTGCTGGCGCGCATCGATAGTTCCCCCTTAACCATGCTGCTGCTTTTCAAGTCCTCTACGCTCATTTTTCACCTGCTGGATTGTGTTCTCATCTGGGCCATTCTAGGAAAGATTGCCCCCGCGCGCCGCTTCCTGGGAACACTGCTCTACGCCTGGAATCCACTGGTCTTGATCGAAATTGCCGGCAATGGCCATAACGAGGCGGCGTTGATCCTGCTCTTATTACTGGCAATATGGCTCTATGTGCAGGGCAGCGGAATCTGGTATGAGATTGGAGCGTTAGTGCTGCTGGGACTTGCCGCGGCCATCAACTTTATCGCCTTGCTGGTAGCGGTGCTATTTGCCTGGTTCGTAGTACGCAACTATCGCGGCATAGCCAGAGTGAGCCGGAATGCCGGTTGGAGGATAGCGCTGGTACTTATTCCCGTCGTCTTGCTCTACATTCCATACTGGCATGGAAGTTCCACGTACCTGGCAATTACCTCGAACACCAGTATAGAACCGGCGGGAATCTCATTCGTCAATATGCTGGCGACACCGCTGCGAGCGTTCTTCAGTTTCTTAGCAGTGGTTTCAAACTACCATTCGCCCGATGTCGAACCAATACCCGCCGCCAATGCCACGGTGCTGGGCACGTGCATCTTTCTGTATGCCCTCATCTATCTCTACCTGCTGGGCAAGATGCGCAAAAGCGAGCAGGAGGAGAACAAGCAAGAGCGACCGCAAGGCACGTCCCTACCCTACACGAGTTGGAGCATTGCGCTCGTGGGATACATAATACTGGCAGTGGGAGCATTCTGGCCGTCATTCGTTTTGTGGGCGCTGTGGGTAACCGCCTTGCGTCGTTTTGACGCCTTGAATATCAGTGTTCTGCTGCTTTCATACACTGCTCTACTTATCTATCCACTACTCTCTATTGGCAGCGGGCCGGTAGCCGTTTATGCATCAGTACTCATCTTCGGCATACCTCTCGTCTATGTATTGCCACGTAGAATGCGAAGGTCAGAAAGGAACAAACTCTTTTATGGCGGATGAAGTCAAACAACGCAAGATCGAACATGTCAGTGTTGCCCTGGAACAGGGTATTTCCGTAGCGCAGCGGGCCAACTGGAATGACATCCAACTCGTACATCAGGCATTGCCGGAGGTAAATCTAGACGAAGTGGATACCTCGGTAACATTCCTCGGCCATACATTACGCTATCCCATCTTTATCTCTTCCATGACAGGTGGGCATCCCGATGTTACCTCGATCAACCGCAACCTGGCGCGTGCGGCGGAAGAATATGGCCTGGCGCTGGGCGTAGGTAGCCAGCGGGCAGGTATTGTCAATCCAGAGGTGGCAGGGAGTTATGCCGTCACGCGCGAACAGGCCCCGGATACCTTCTTGATCGCAAATATCGGCGCGCCGCAGTTGATCGAGCAACCGCGCCATCCTGCCTTCACACTTGAACAGGTCCAGCGAGCCATCGACATGATTGGGGCAAACGCGCTGGCAGTGCATATGAACAGCCTGCAAGAGGCGGCCCAGCCCGAGGGTGACCGGCGTGCATTCGGCGAGGCGGCAGCATTAAAGGGGCTGACCGGCAATATCGCCATTCCGGTTATTGCCAAGGAGACGGGGGCAGGTGTCTGCCGCGAACAGGCGCTGTTGCTGCGTTCCTGTGGCGTGGCCGCCATCGATGTTGGGGGAGCAGGCGGCAGTAGCATGTCGGCCATGGAAGCGGCTCGCTCGCAGGCGCGAGGAGATGAGCGTACATACGCTATCGGTATGCTCTACCGCGATTGGGGTATAGCCACACCCATCGCAGTCGTCGAGGCAGGCACAGCCGGCCTGCCCTTGATCTCAACCGGGGGAGTGCGCAATGGACTGGATATAGCGCGGGCGCTGGCGCTGGGAGCAAGTCTCGTCGGTATAGGCTTTCCTTTCCTCAAGGCGGCCAGCGAAAGCTACGAGGCCGTTTGCGAACTGTTGGAGACGCTGGTAGCAGAATTGAAGGTGGCGATGCAATTGAGCGGGGCCGCGAATATTGCCCAGTTGCAACAGGCCGACGTGGTGATCGGCGGAGAGACGCGCGCCTGGCTAACGATGCGCGGCTTCGACGAGGCGTTGAAACAGATGGCACAAAGACGCTGGTCAAAGATGCAAGCTACATTCAATGAGAATGACTCTGTATCAAAAGGAGCTTGAACAATGGACAAACCTGTATCTTCCGAGACGCTCGATGAGATGATGGCTTACTACAGAGCACGCGCCAGCGAGTACGATGAGTGGTTTTACCGTCGCGGTCGCTACGACCGTGGCGCCGGGGCAAATGCACGCTGGAACTCGGAAATGCAGGAAGTCTTTGCCACACTTGATGCGCTGGATATCAAGGGCGATGTGCTTGAACTGGCTCCCGGCACCGGCATCTGGACCGAACGTCTCCTGCGTACTGCCGCCTCAATTACCGCGGTTGATGCCTCTCCCGAAATGATTGCTATTAACCGCGCCAGGGTTGCGAGCGATCGCGTCTCTTATGTGCAGGCTGACCTCTTCAAATGGCATCCTACGCGAACATATGACGCTGTCTGTTTCTGCTTCTGGATCTCCCATGTACCGCTTGAGAGGCTGCACACATTTCTGAGTATGGTTGCGGAGGCACTGCGGCCAGGAGGCAAAATCTTCTTCGTCGATGGGCGACGCGAGCCGACCGGTACTGCCGCGGATCACCAGTTGCCAGCAGAGGATGAGCAGGTGATGACGCGCCGGTTAAACGATGGACGCGAATTTCAAATCGTCAAGAATTTTTATGAACCGGCCTCGCTTGCCGCAAGTTTTGCAGCCGCCGGACTCGACGTCAAAGTGTGTGAGACGGCAACGTATTTTCTTTACGGTTACGGCCCCTCTGAAAATTAATGAGCAGGATCGGTCGTGTCATTCGGATACCGCCTATCGCTATCCAGGCGGCAGACGAGCTCTGAAAATTAATGAGCAGGATCGGTCGTGTCATTCTGAGCCTTTCGCTTCGCTCGAAGGTGAACTCCGCGAAGAATCTCTGGCGCGGTGGGCGCGGATTCTTCGCTCCACTCAGAATGACACGACCGGCTTTATGAGAGGGCCGATTTTACTTTTTAATATTCATCCGATCTTCTACATCAATCTTTGCAACTCGTCCGGTGTATTCACGTTGATGAACGAGCGCAGTTCAGGATCAACCTGGCGCAACCGTTCTTCGGGAATGTACTGCACAGGCGCTACCTCAAGCAGCGAGCGCGGGTCGCGACGTCCCTGGCGCAAGCGCTCTTCAATAAACGGTAGGATGGAGCGCGGATATATCGCCAGCAACACCTGGGGCACATCATTCACCATCGGCACAAGCATGGCTCCGGTCAGGGGTAGCGAGAGCAGGTAGGAGAGCAGGGCCGGTTGCACAAACGGCATATCAACGGCGACCACCAGGGCACGTGACATCGTCGTGGCGCTCAATCCACTATAGAGGCCCATCAGGGGGCCGAGATCAGGTTCCAGGTCAAAAACGAGGCGCGCGCCCGGCAAATTATAACCGGAAGCATCCGTGCCATGGCGAGCGACGATCAATACTTCGGGGCAAACGGTTGCGAGTGTAGAGGCAAGATATTCCACAAAAGTGATGGATTGACTCCCGGGATGTGGCAGCAGGGCCTTATTCTTGCCCATACGCCTGCTGTATCCGCCGGCCAGGATAATGCCACTGGAGATGATGTTTGATGAGTTCATGAACTTAAATTGGTATCGGATGCTCATACATCCAGCCACCTGGTCAGATAGCTGGATGTATGAGCATTCGATACCACATAGATTCTACCGTGAGGTGGCGGCTTTACGCCGGTTTCCTTGCTTATTGCTCTTTGGCATGTACTGCTGCTGCTTCTGACGAGCCAGGTAACTTGCGCGTTCCTGCGGATATTTGCGCACAAGGTAGATTACCCATACGATGGCCCATATCACTAAGGCCAGCAACCAGAGATAGCGCCAGACACGCCAGGCAAAGAAGTATTCGTAGAGGTAGGCGCGCGCGAAAATCAATGGATACCCAAGCAGGCAGATGATAGCAAACCATCCCAGGTAACGATCAAACATGTACTTAAGCACCGGTTTGTTTCTCACAAAGCGCTTGCGGCCCTCGACCGAATAATAGAAGGCGATCAAAACGCCGAGGCTACAAAAGATAAGCCAGGGTATATAGAAGTGGAACGTCTCCGGTGGAACTGCCGGAACACCCGGAGAGGCCGCCACACAGTTTGTCGCTGTACACGGATCGGTGAACAGCCAGTTAATCAGATTGAAGTGCATAAATGATCTCGCCCCTTCATACTATCGAACACGACACGGAACCTGTATTAGCATTGAGGATAATGATAACACGGTTGCAGTGAAGAGTCTAGAGTTTTTGGTTTAATTTCCGGGAGCGAGTGGTAAGGTCGCCATCAACTGTCCCTGGGTATAAGCGGTAAGTACTCCTGCTTCTCCCGGCACGGGACTGATCAGTCCATCACCGTTGGCATCCACTCCATGATACACTGCATCGGCGAGAGCAACTATTTCGGAGACCCTCGATAGATCAGCAGGATTGGCCCGTAGTTGTAGAGTATCCTGTTTGATTGTGGTTACCCATCCCTTTGCGTTCGAGAGCGCAACTGCCAGCAATGCCGCGTGCTGGCGCATAATGCTGGTTGCATCAGGCTGGCTGATGGCGAGAGTAGCATGTACTGTTGCTTTAGATAGATAGTCGCCTGAACCTGATAGCCCAAAGGTATCGCCTTCCTCTGTAATATCCTGTTGCGTGCATACTGAGGAAAGTGTCCGGTAATCAGGGCCTTTCGATCCCTCGATAATATCGAGTAAGCTCTGCGCCTCACATTGAATGGCAGAAGTATTATGGCTGTATGCAAAATTCTGTAAGACATCTGCCTGGATATTCAGCAGATGTGCTTGCAAGAGGCTCCCAACCAGCACGCCGATTTGCTCAGGTGTAGTAGGAAATTTGACAAGTAGATGCTGAATATGCGCAAAAGCCTGGGGCGGAAATGAACCGGAAAGCTCAACATTACCGGTGGGTAGCCTGGCTCCCTTGCGCTCCAGAGTAACTTCAAGTTTGTTTCCGCTCGCCAATAGATTGGTACTACCCCCACTATAGGATAATGAGTAGGTTTGCTGATGTAGTACGAGCGTTCCTAATATGATGACCTGTTCGCTCTGGTCATTGATGTACCACGCATCGTATTCGTACCCGGTGGGAGGAGCGCTCAAGCCATGAACAACGATACTGAGTGCATTGGAGTTCCCTGGAGTAATATGGCTTGCATCTAGAAACGTCACCTGCCCACTCACGGTTACAGCCCCTGCTCCTTTCTGCGTGAGCAACAGGATGCCTGTGATACTGCCGGCCACAAGCACCAGCAGGATGACGACAGAGACGATGACGATACGCTGCCTATTTCTACGCTGAAAGCGACGCATCAATGAGAGGCGGGGAGTATTAAAATCGTCAAGAGAGTCGGGGTCTGAATGGAAGGAACGTGCCTTGAAATGCGAGCCTGCAACGTCGCTCTCGCGGCTACGCTTCGCGTCAGCAGGCTCGTAAGGAAGTGCCTGAGAGAAGGGTTTTTGCAGAACGGGTTGCTGCGTTCCAGCCATGTGTTCGTCGCGTGTAAGGCTATTACTACTCTTCTCAATTTCGGCGGCCTGCACATCCGTCAGAGAGACTACGGATGCGTGTTGGCGCTGAAGCGAGTTGTCAGCTGTCTCGCTGGCGACAAACGGCACGCGGGTTCGATTATGCGGATCAACGATACGCTGGTAGGCATTGGCCAATGCTCCGGGTTGATGAAAGCGCTGTGCCGGGTCCTTGGCCAACGCACGTGCGACGATGCTGTAAAGACCGGAGGGTAGATCAGCGCGCCACCTGCTCAATGGAGGAACCGAGGCATAGAGATGCTGCTGGGCCAGTTCCTCAGGTGTGTTGCCGGCAAAGACAGGCGAACCGGCCAGCAAGTGATAGAGAACGGCTCCGAGAGCATAGACATCCGTATAGGAACTGATAGTTTTTCCCAGCAATTGCTCCGGCGCGCACACCTCACCGCGCCCGTGAAGAAGATGCCGCTGCGCATCTTGCCCGTTCAATTCAATAAGGTCCATGATGCCGAAGTTTGCTACGACGAGCTGGCCATCCAATCGAATGAAGATATTGTCGATGGTGAGATTTCCGTGCAACACATTGTGCTGGTGCGCATATTCGAGAGTAGCGGCTACCTGATCCAGGTAGCGACCGGCAGTATAGATATCCAGAGGGCCGCTCTTTGCCAGCCGGGCGCGTAATGAGCGCATAGGAATCTGTGGTGAAACAAGATATGGCGTGCCACGTTCAACTCCATAGTCAACGATGGGAAGGATATAAGGATGCTGTAAAGCTGCGATCTCCCTGGCGCGGTAAAGAAAACGTTCCAGGTAGCCCTCGCGGTTTCTTGGTGAAAGACCGCCAGGTTCGGCGAGAATGCGGATGAGATAGGTTGCTTGCGCGTCACTGGTGCGGGCAAGAAAGACGAGCTCATAATTGTCTTGCTCGATGAGTTGTTCCAGACGGTACTTTCCCAGGTTTGTTCCAACTAACCTGTCGAATGCGAGATTATTCACTGTATCAGCCCCCTTCTTAAGCAATTACTCTCAGGTCATAGCGATCCTTCCCCTTCTCGACCTTGCTCGCACCCAACGCCCACATCCATGTAGCGTTTTTCTCTTTGCGTTACAATATATTCCAGGTATAAAATGTAAAGCAGGCAAAAGCAGAATTCTAGTACGTACAATTCGTAATGTACCGACAAAATCATAGTGAATAGCGATAGATGAGTCAAGTGAATAGCAAATTTGGGTATTCTCTGATAAGAAGAGAAGCTCTGCTTTCACACCTGAAATTTAATAGAAAATAAAAATTCAGGAAACAAGTCATATTGATAATAAGGAAAGGGAGAGAAATAACAGGCACGAGGTCAGATTCGCTCACTTCCAACCACTGCCTTCTTTGAAGCACAGCGATGTTATAATGAGGTTGGAGCGAGAACGACTATGCGGGTCTTACACGTGCAGGTATTTTTGCCTGGCGAGGACACCGCGACCTGCAAACTGCTATTTATTATTTATGATGAAGGAGAAATGATATGCGGCGAATAGTAATTCTGGCCGAGGGCTCGTTTGAATGGCACTATGGCAAGACGGCCACGGGCGTGATTCGTTATGGAAAAGATACGGTGGTGGCAGTAATTGATAGCACGAAAGCCGGGATGGATGTGGCACAGGCGTTGGGAGCATCATTTGGCGTGGGTATTCCTGTTGTGCGTGATATTAATGAGGCCCTGGGTTTGCAGCCGGATACGCTTTTGATCGGTATTGCGCCTATGGGCGGCGCGCTACCGGCAGCTTGGCGCTGGCAATTGCTGAAAGCTATTGATGCCGGACTGGATATCATTAGCGGGCTGCATTTCTTTCTTTCTGAAGACGAAGAACTGCGCGCCGCCGCCGAAAAGCGCGGCGTGACGATCTGGGATGTTCGCCGTCCACCGGCCACGAACCGTGTCGCTCAATTCACGCCGCATCGTCCCGGTAGCCATACTATTTTGCTGGTAGGCTCTGATTGCGCGGTAGGCAAGATGACGGCGGCGCTGGAATTGGACCGTGAGGCGCAAAAACGTGGACTGAGCAGCGCTTTTGTGGCAACCGGGCAGACCGGCATTATGATCTCGGGCAATGGCCTGCCTGTAGACCGCATCATCAGTGACTTCGTGGCCGGTATGGTGGAACAGATGGTGCTGGATTTCTGTAGCGAGTATGACTGGGTCTTTGTCGAGGGACAGGGCGCGTTGAATCATCCGGGTTATTCACCTGTCACGCTCGGCCTTATTCATGGTTCGATGCCGGACGCGATGATCTTTTGTCACAAGGTTGGTGCGACTGCCATCGAGGGATACACCTATTGCCCGCTTCCTTCATTGAACCGCATGATCCAGATCAATGAAGACACCGTCAGCTGGGTACGCCCCGAACGGCCATGCAAAGTGGTGGGGCTTGCGCTGGTAACCCATGGCCTTTCTGAAGAGGCTGCGCTTGATGCTATCAAACAGGTCGAGGACGAGACAGGACTGCCGGCCACCGACGTATTTCGTTTCGGGACGGAAAAGCTAATGGACGCGCTCGTCAAGCATTTTGCTTCCTGAGATGATTTCTATGATCAGGCTTTTACGACGCCCTCGAGGCGGATCACCTTGATGATCGATATGATGGCGCCAGCCAATAATACAATGCCCCAGATGATCGCAATGACGCCAACGATAATCGCGGAGATTGCGTCGGTGATGCTGACCAGAAAACCTGGAACAATGCCCAACAGAAAGGTGACCAGTACATTAGCAAGTAGAGAGGTCAGCACCAGCAGCACGAGGCCCTTGCTCTGGAGAAAGCGTTGTTGGGCTAAAAAGAGGCTGACGGCGAACCCGAACTTGAGCAACATGATGAGGCTCAACGCGATATCGGCGCCCGTCCGGTTAAAGAAGCCGTAAATGATGAGATAGATAATGGTGCCGAACGGGATAGCCAGTAGCAGCGATATCATCAGGATGAGCTGACCAACCGCGAGCAATACCAGTACGAGAGCAGTAACGATCAACAGGAGCGAGAAAATAAGCGTGGCTATTCCCTGTACCCTTCCTTGCAGTCGTTCGGGGAGCAATAACGCGATGCCTATAAGTGCGACGGTGAAAAGCACAATGCTATCCACAAGGGCAAGGTAGGGGACGCCAAGCCCCGGTGGACGCCCCTGCTTGTTCAACTGGGTCAATATGTTCTGTTGATCGCTATTGAGGTGAGAGACGGCCGCACTGACCTGTGGAGGCAGTTGCTGGAAGTTACCGAGCGGAACCTGATTGCCGCGCAGCACGCCGGGAAGAGCTGTACCCGTTTCAATGAGTATAGCTAAAAAAATCAGGATGATGGCAAGTATCAGAAAAGGAGTACGCAGGCGTTCCATCTTCAGTGTGCCAGGGCTTTCCGGCAGCGTTCAAGCGGCAGGTAAAGGCACCGTCCCCTTTCTTGCTCTTTGATTGGCATTGGAACCTGTTACCTGATTATAACTGAAGAGCAGGGAAGCGGTCAAGTACATGATATGTATAATCAAACTTGCTTGCGCCCTTGACAGCCGGACAATTCACAGGTAGAATAGTCTCAGCTAGACTATACTTGCGCGCGAACCTTCAGCCAGTACATCAGAATAATAGTTCCCTACTAGACCGAATATACGGAAAGGAGATATTTGCTCGTGGGTACTGGCATATTTCATCCTTCCTCATCTAACAGCTACGAATCAATCCCTGCAAAGACTCGGAAGCAGGCACATCGTGATTGATTCAGCGGACAGGGACTTGCAGACATGGGTCAGGACGGTTGTTCCTGGTGTCGAGGTTTTCTTAGGCCCGCCTCAACACCTGGATGGCAAACAGGGAGTTAGCCTGTATCTGCTGGCGTTAAGCGATCCCCCGCCGGCGTGGATGAACCGCCAACCTGCCACGCGTGTTGCGCTGCGCTATCTGGTGACGACCTGGGCGGAAGATGAGATAGAGGCCCATCGTATACTGGGACAGCTCGTCGTGGCAGTGATGGAGAATCGTCAATACGAGCTTGACCTTGCCGCGTTGCCGGCGGCACTGTGGACAGCTTTAGGTATAGCGCCCCGGCCCTCGTTTACGTTGTGCGCGCCCCTACATATTGAGCCACCTGTGCCGGACACGAAGCTGGTCAAAGGGCCTTTAGTGATACGAGGCGCGCCGGTAACCAGCCTGCAAGGGGTTGTGCTGGGGCCTGGCAACATACCGATCGTTGGAGCGAGCGTGGAGATTCCCGCGCTTTCGCTAACTAATCATACTGATGCGAAAGGGCGATTCTACTTTTCGTCGGTACCAGGGGAGCCGCGCAGCATCCAATTGCTGGTAAAGGCAAGGGGACGCACGCAAAGCGTAACGGTAGAGCAACCTGCCTCAGACCGCGAGCCCCTGGCAATACGTTTCGACTCATTTGATACAAAGTGAGGAACAGCATGGTCATCTACATTGCACCCGATATCTACATTGAGGAAGTAGCTGGAGGTGCCAGGCCGATTCAGGCTGTTGGCACAAGCACGGCAGGATTCGTGGGCGAAGCTCCAGATCCCAATGCGCGCGTGAACGAAGCGGTTGCCATCAACAACTGGTCGCAGTTCACGCGTATTTTTGTGCCCGAGGGTAGTAGCAGTACGGCGCTCTCACACGCTGTATATGGTTTCTTCCTGAACGGGGGCAGTCGTTGTTTCGTGGTGAATGTGGGCAAGGGCGGAGCGATTGCCTCGGGAGGACGCACGCGCGTCGGGTTGGATGTGCTGGAGCAGGTCGATGAGGTCGCCATTGTAGCGGCGCCAGGATATACGGATGCCGCCTCGTATGACGCCGTCGTCGCGCATTGCGAAAAACTCAAAGACCGGGTGGGGATACTGGATGCGCCGGGAGAAGTAGAAGATATTACCCTTTTGACGCAGGTTGCAACAGCGAAGGCAAGTGGTGAAGGAGGTGGTTCAGGGAAGTCCGGTGGCACAAAGGAGCTGCAGGGTGGCGAGGCGGGCCGGGGTTTGCGGGCGCGCCAGTCCGACGGTGGCTATGCCGCGTATTACTTCCCCTGGATTACCGTGCGCGACCCGCTCTCGCCAAACACGCTGGTAAACGTGCCGCCTTCCGGCCATCTTGCCGGCATCTGGGCAAGAACGGATGCCACGCGGGGAGTGCATAAGGCGCCGGCCAACGAGGCCGTGCGAGGCGCGCTCAACCTCACTTATTTACTGACGCGCGAAGAACAGGGCATTCTGAATCAGAACGGCGTCAACTGCATCCGCTCATTTGCCCGCGAGGGGATTCGCGTCTGGGGAGCGCGTACCATCGCTGATGGCAGCAGCGAATGGCGCTATCTGAATGTGCGGCGGCTGTTCAACATGATCGAGGAATCAATTGCCACCAGTACTCGCTGGATCGTCTTTGAGCCAAACGACAGGACATTGTGGAAATCGATCCGCCGCGATATCGCTGCTTTCCTGACACGCCTCTGGCGCGATGGCGCATTGATGGGCCGCACACCGCAGGAAGCTTTCTTTGTCAAGTGTGATGAAGAAACCAATCCCTCGGATGTCATCGACGCGGGTATAGTGGTAACGCTGATCGGCATTGCCCCGGTTAAACCGGCGGAGTTCATTGTTTTCCGCATTAGCCAGTATGCTGGTGGTATTGAAACCGAAACGATAGGAGGCTTCTAAATGCCTGATGGAGTAGATACAGCACCAGAAGGAGCGCCATCTGGTGCGCAACCAGGAGTCTTCAACGATCCCTATCGGGCCTATAACTTTAAACTCGTCATTCAGGGAGTCACGGAGGGACACTTTACGGCCTGCAGCGGGTTAGGCGTCAAAGTGCAGGTGATTAAGTACCGCGAGGGAGGAACCAACCAGGTGGTGCATTGCATCCCCGGTCCGGTGGAATACGCGGATATCACGCTGCGCTATGGCCTGACTGCCTCACACGAAGTCTGGGACTGGTTGATGACCGCCGTAGTAGGGAAAGTTGAGCGCAAGAATGTCTCTATCCTCATGCTCGATAGCGATGGGGTAAGTGAGGTGATGCGCTGGGACTTAATCAACGCGTGGCCCTCTGAGTGGCGTGGGGCGCCGCTTGACGCCTTGAATCGCGAGGTCGCCATCGAGACACTGACATTGGTGTATGAGACACTGCAACGAGCCTAGCGGCCATGGAAAAGCAAGGTTTCAAGTTCTACATCCTGCGCATTCTCGCCCATCGATTGCAACACTGGGTCGATTTCCTATCCAGGCAAGCAGGCGGAGATGAAAGGCCAGGCGCGCGGGAGCAGGTAAACATAGAAACAGCCCAGATGGTAAGCATGGGGGATGATGCGGGCATGGTTTCTACTCCTGAGCCAGAGGTAGAAAGCGAGAATACCGAGGGTATGCCGCCCCACTGGTTAGCGCGTGTAAGAGCTGCTGAGCCGTCGGCAGACTGGCTGGCGCGCGTGCAGAAGGATGCACCGGCGCTGCTTACACAGAGAGCGACTCCCAAACAGTCGATTGCGGCTCAACCTCGCCTTTTGCCTGCCAGAGAGGCGGATATTCATGCGCAGTTGACAGGCGTTGGAGCGGGCCAGGATCGCGACGCTGCAGGGCAACCTCACACGCAGCAATACGTCCCCAATGTGGATACCGCACCGGTTACAGATATGGGCATTGAGCTAAAAAGTCACGAGGCCGGAACCGCGCCGGGGGTGAAAGAGGCCGGTAAACCGGAGGGAAAAGACAAACCGCGACGCGAAGAAAACGAGATGCGCCAGGACAAAACTACTGTTTTCGCTCCGGTATTGAAACAGCACGAGGTAGGAGAGGTAGGACAGAACAGAGAGCAGGTGCAAAACAGTAACCAGGAAGTGATTTCTAGATTGTCTTCTCAAAGAGGAAGTCTGAGCCAGCTGGTGGAGCAGGAAAATTCGCTCCTGCAAGTGAAAAGACCTGCTAATACCAAACAGGACACAGGACATCATCGCCGGTCGCAAGCGGGTCTATCCAGGCCGATATATGGCAATCACCAGGCGGAAGCGAGTATAAGCGAGGCCGACGAACAAATACAGCAGCTATCATCCTGGCCGGCTCTTCCTGAGGAAGAGGTAGTAGACAACCAGGATTGGGAAATGGTGCGGCGGGCATGGGAACGACGGCGACGATTGGACGAGGAGCAGCGAGGTAGGACATGGAACGCGTAGCATTTTTGCTAGAGGAGACGAACGAGCGGTTGGGATGTTTACTGAATCCTGATAGCCTGGTCGTCCGCCGGGTGGCAGGAGTGCTTCCGCGCCGCTCGTTCGGCGGGCAGTTTACAGGCGCTGGATTAAGGGACAATCCGCTGCTCTATACAGGGGGAGGCAGGACTGAACTGGAGCTTCACCTGCTCTTCGATGTCTCGCTGGCGGGGTCATCTATTGTCACCAATGATGTGCGCGATCTCACGGGGCCGCTGTGGAACCTGGCGGAGAATGTGCGCAGCATCAATGGCACGCGTCGTCCGCCGCTGGTGCGTTTTGTGTGGGGCAAATCCTGGAACATACCGGGCATTGTGGCCGCGGTAGCCGAGTACCTGGAGCAATTCTCAGCTGATGGTGTGCCCCAGCGCTCGTGGCTGAGTATGCGGCTCCTGAGAGTAGGCGAGCCACAGAATGAAACAACACCGGGCGAGCAACGGCTACAGGCTCAGGCGCTCTCGCCGGCAGACCTGGAGCTGGCGCCTGAAAGCGTACCGCCTGACCAGGTGCAAACGCATGTAGTAAGCGCGGGCGAACGTCTGGACGAGATCGCGGCACGTTATTATCCAGATTCCCCGGCAGCGGAGGCTCCGTCGCTCTGGCGGCTGCTGGCCTCGTACAACGGGTTGGAAGACCCGCTTCATATCGCACCAGGCACCGTATTGCGCATACCACCGCTCTCGGCGCTAGGAGGCACGTCATGAGCTATCCGATCAAGGCTCTGCCAGAAATACAGGTGGAGGCGGAGGGAGTGCCACTGACTGCCGGAGAACTCTATGCGCTGGCAGAAATTCGTGTCCAGCAGCGCTTATCTCTGCCGGCATTATGCGAATTGGCCTTCTCGGATGTGCCCGGTCCGCTAACAGGCGCGAGGCGGTTTGAGCCGGGAACGGCCCTACGTGTGATGGTCATAGGGCAACAGGAGCCATTGTTTGTGGGGCAGGTGACGGCTGTCGAATATTGCTACGGGCCAACGGGCGACAGAGAAATTCGTGTTCGTGGCTATGACCTCTTGCATCGACTACGAAAACGCCAGCCGGTGCGGGCACACGTGCAGGTGACAACGCGAGACCTCGCGCAGGAACTGGTGGCCGACCTGGGGTTAACGGTGCAGGCAGCAGAATCAGGGCCGCTCTGGACGCGCCTCATGCAGTACCGGCAATCGGACCTCGAATTGTTGCAGGAAGTAGCTGAGCGATGCGGCCTCTATCTCGCTGTGCGAGGCAATACCCTGCATTTGCTGACGCTGCAAGGCATAGGCGAGGCGGTACCACTGGCACTCGGCGAGACCCTGCTGGAGGCGCGTATTGAAGTCAACGCCGACGCCGCCTGCCGGTCGGTAACAGCGGTGGGATGGGATACCTCTCGCATCGAAACACACGAAGGGCAGGTATCGCAGGCGCGGATAGGGCGCGTTGTCTCCGAGGAGGTACTGCCGGCAAGAGTCGGAGGCAGCGGTAAGCGCGAACTTGTGGATGAGGGAACACCTGGCGATGATCACGCGACGGCGCTTGCGCAGGCTGAATTAGATCAGCGCCTGGCGCGAGAAGTTATATTCTGGGGAGTAGCAGAAGGCAATACGCGCTTGCAGGTGGGCACACCGGTAGAGGTTACGGGAGTGGTCGATTCTGTCGCCGGACGCTATGTGCTGTCGTCGGTCACGCATACTATTGATGGGCAGAAGGGCTTTCTTTCTGAAATCTCCAGCGCGCCGCCCGCGCGCCGGCCAGAAATGCGTGGCAGCGCGGTAGCGCCGGGAGTGGTCACCCAGATAGACGATCCTGAGAAATTGGGGCGCGTCCGAGTCTCGCTGCCAACCTATGGCAACCTGGAAACGGATTGGATGGGCGTTTTGAGCGCGGGCGCGGGAACGGGCAAGGGGTTTATGACGCTGCCGGACATAGGCGATCACGTGCTGGTTCTCTTCGCCCACGAAGACCCCGGTCAAGGCATCGTGCTAGGCGGTCTTTATGGCGCGCACGAACCGCCTGATACGGGTATCGATGGCGGCGTGGTGCGGCGTTATACGCTGCTGACCCCAGGCGGCCAGCGTATCCGGCTGGACGATGGACAACGCTCGATCCGCCTGGAGAACAGCGACGGCAGTTATTATGAACTCTCGCCGCATAAGGTGCAGATACACGCGGCAGTTGACCTGGAGATTGAGGCGCCGGGGCAACGGGTGGTCATTCGAGGCAAGAACATCGATTTTGAGAGGGGATAGTAATACTAAGATGAAGTGGCTGACTGAAGACGCCGTCCTTAACTGCAAGCACGAGTTAGGGATTGTACATATCGCGCCAACCCAGGACCTGGTGACCATCGAACACCGCAGGGTGCTGGTGGACAACAATCCAGAGAGCAGGCCTATTACCGGCTGCCCGAATATTGGCGCGACCATCAAGCCCTGCCTGCATACACTCAAGGTGGAGACCGGCTATTCCGATTTTCTGCGCATCAATGGGCAGCGCGTCTGCCTGGATACGGTGACCGGCCTTACCGACGGGACGCCGCCCGGCGTGGTCAAATACACGGTGCGCACTCCCGGGCAGGATTTCGTCACGGAGGTATCATGAGTACTTCGCGTTACCGCGCCTGGAAATTCGTGCATCCTGACCTGGACTCTCCAGAAGGCATAGTGGGACTCGGCCTCACGCCGCGTGGCAGCATTGCGATGGTAGAGGGTAATGATTCGGTAAGACAGGAAATCCTGCTCTTGCTGTCAACCATACCGGGGGAACGGGTCATGCGTCCAGATTACGGCTGCCAGTTGCATCGCCTGGTCTTCTCTCCCAACGACGAGACCACCGCCGGGCTGGCGATTCATTACGTGCGGCAGGCGCTCAATCTGTGGGAACCACGCATCGATGTGCTGCGGCTGGACGCGGAGCGGAACGCAGATAATGCAGAACAATTGATCATTCGCCTCGAATACCGGGTACGAGCAACGCAGCAATCCGATACTGTCGCCTTTGCTTTCGATCTGGCAGGAGGGAGTCGCTGATGCCACTACCGTCACCCAACCTCGACGACCGCGACTTTCGCCAGCTGGTGGAGGAGGCACGCCGCCGTATTATGCAATCTTCCCCCGGGTGGACAGACCTTTCACCCGGAGATCCGGGGATGGTGCTGCTGGAGCTTTTCGCCTACCTGACGGAGACGATGATTTACCGGCTGAACCGCGTGCCGGATAAGATGTACATCGAGTTCTTGCGATTGATTGGCATACGCCTGCAACCCCCGTCGGCAGCCAGCACCAGCCTGCTCTTCAGCCGGGCGCGAGCAGAGGATACTCCGATCCAGATTCCGCGTGGCACGCGTGTGACGCTAAGCCGTTCGAGCGGCGCTAGCGATGCGCTGGTCTTTACGACAGCAGCCAATGCCACTATTCCCTCGGGCGCAGCCCAGGTAGAAGTGCTTGCCCATCATTGTGATCTGATCGAGGGCGAACTGGCCGGAACAGGTAGCGGTTTGCCCGGCCTGGTTGTAAAAGCGCAGAGGCCGCCGATTGTAGCAGCAACAGGTGATGAACTGGACCTGGTTGTCGGTGTCGAAGCGGCGCCTGGCGAACTGGGCGAGCGCGTCCCGGCTATCAAGTATGGAGATAAGACCTATCGCGTATGGCGCGAGGTGGAAAGCTTTACCAATGTGGGGGATGACCCGTATGTCTACGTTGCCGACCGCATGGCAGGGATGATTCTGTTCGCCCCCGCTGCGCGTCTCGAGCGTGAAGATGGAAATCTGGAGGAAGCCGCTCACGCGCTGGCGGCTATTCCAGGAGTGAGACGCGAGATACGCTTGTGGTATCGGCGTGGTGGTGGCCCGGAGGGAAATGTCGAGGCAAATACGCTCACGAAGCTGAAGGATGCAATTACGGGAGTGCAGGTCACTAATCCAACCCCGGCAGTTGGCGGGCGTGCCGCTGAAACGTTGGAGAATGCGCTGGTGCGAGGACCGCAGCAGTTGCATTCGCTGCAACGAGCGGTTACGGCGCGCGATTTCGAGCTGGCCGCGCTCTATAGCTCAAGGGCAATCGCGCGCGCGAAAGCGCTGACACGGGCAGCTTTGTGGGCTTTTGCTACGCCGGGTACCGTAGAAGTATTGCTCGTGCCTTATATTGAGGAGGAAAAGCGCGGTGGAGGCCAGGTAACGATTGCTGTCCTGGGAGAACACCAGACGCCAGAGGTGCGGACATTTGTGCAACAGGTGCTGAACGAGCGCCGGCCGCTTGGAACGACCTGCCTCGTGAACTGGGCGCACTACAAGACGGTTCGTGTGACGGCGCGGATTGTTGTGCGGCGCGAAGAGGATCCTCAGGCTGTCAAACAGCGCGTTATCGAGCGCCTGCACTCGACAATCAACCCATTGCCGACGCGCTTCAGTTCGACCGGATGGCCCTTTGGACAGGCCTTACGCGCATCGCATGTTTACGATGTGGCATTGACCGAGCCAGGAGTGCGCTGGGTGGACCGGGTGCGGCTCGTGGTGGATGAGGTTCCTGAAGCGAATGTAGCAGCGATTGTGGCAGATACAACGCAGGCGCGAACCTGGTATGTTGGAAGCGGCCCCACGCTGTTCCGCTCATTAAACGACGGCGAGGGCTGGGAACCGGCGGGCCGCTTTCCAGATGAGGAGATTACCGGCGTGCAGGCCCACGCAGATCGTGCTGGGCTGATAGCTACCGTCACGCGGCTGCCTGGCGATGGGGGATCGCGCTTACATATTTCATGGGATTGCGCTGAGACATGGGGAGCTACGGCCTATACCTTCGCCTTCCAGGTGCAGGATATGGCCTGGACGCTGCGCGGGGGAGTGCCGGTGCTGTTGATGGCGACAAGCGCGGGGTTATATGAACTCTCCATGCAGCCGGGAAGCAGCCCGATACAGGTGCTAGTAGACCGTACAAATCAGGCGCTGGGCTTTTATGCCATAGCAGCAAGCACAGATGTGCGCGGTGTAGTAAACGTCGCCGTCGCGGCCCAGAATACGGGAGGCGTCTATCTTTCCAGCAGCGGAGGCTCAACAGGCACGTTCCGGCACACCGGACTGCGCGGAGAAGACATTCGCGAATTGACAGTACAGCATGACGGTCCGCGTTCGTTCCTCTGGGCAGGGGCAGCTGCGCCGGGCGGTGATGATCCCGGCAAGGGGTGCTTCACTCGCGAATTACTCGGTTCGGAAGACCCTCCGAATGGATGGCAGGGATTCGGCAAAAACTGGACCGGGGGGACTTGCCGGTCAATCACGTTTGTAGGCGCAAAGGTTCTGGCCGCCTCTCACCGGTCAGGAGTGCTACATCTCGATCTACACGCGCACGATGCCGCGTGGCAAGCATCCGATGTAGGATGCGGCCTGCCGCTGCGAGACCCCGGACGCTTCCTTCCGGTTCTCGCATTGGCGACAGATCCAGAAGGGCGGCTGGTGATGGCAGGTGGAGCGAAAGGAGTTTTTCGCAGCGAAGATGGCGGCACAACGTACTTACCAGCTTCGAGCAAGGAATTTTCGGACAAAGTGACCCTGCCTGCGACCTGGTTGTTCGTTTCAGGCGAGCATGATATTACGGTGGTAGGTGAAGATGAAGCTGAATGAAATTGAGCAAATGCTCCCCGGCGTTTTTCAGCGCACGGTACTGGAAGGCACGCCTCTATTTGCCCTGCTGGAGGTAATGGAGGATTTACACGCGCCGGACGAAGCGGTGCTGGATCAGCTCGATGCGTTCTTTGATCCATATCGCGCGCCCGATACGTTTGTGCCGTTTCTGGCAAGCTGGGTCGATCTGGATCGACTCTTACTAGCGGTTCCGGAGGAGTTTGAGGAGACAGCGCCCCCACCGCTGCCGAGCGGGATAGGACGGCTACGCGAACTGGTAGCGGCGGCGACCTTTCTGGCACAATGGCGTGGTACAGCGAAAGGGTTGCTGCGTTTCCTGGAGACGGCGACGGGAGTGCAGGGATTTGTGATCGAGGAGCAGGTATTAGGCCCTGATGGAGAGTTCAAGCCCTTTCACCTGCGTGTGCGCGTTCCACAGGAAGCGGCATCGTACCGGATGATGATCGAGCGCATCGTTGAGTCAGAGAAACCGGCCTACGTCACCTATGAACTGCTGGTGATGGGTAAAGCGCAGGATAGCAGGCAGGGTGGGGTCAGAGATTCTTCGCTGCGCTCAGAATGACAGGACTGTGTCCAGAATGAGATGGCTGAACTAAGAATGACATGGGTGGAGGAACATATTGCTATGAGCATACCGAACAGCACAAAGGTTTTCATTGTTGTATTATTTCTGATAGGTTTACTCTTCATCGTTGGCATTAATATTGGGGCCGCGCACTCGAATGATACGGCATTTTCGACGCCCGGCTGGGTGAACAGTCTTGGTGGAACAGTGGCGCATTCGCAGCCACTGAAATTGAGTGATCTCACTCCTGTATCCGGGAATTGCCTCCAGCAAGGTAAATTCGTTATCTCGCCTGGGAGTGCCTGTACGTTTGGCATTTCGCAATCATCATTTACTTCAAGAGTGGTTACGCTGCAACTGGTTCAAGGATCACCGGCGATGGTGACACTCACGCAGGAACAGGTGTTGCCGGTACAAGAAAGGCTTTCAACTGCCGGTGTCATGTCGGATGCCAATCTAAAGGTTTACCCGGGCAAAGCGCACGGGATGCTAAGCATACAATGTCTGAGCGCAGGCGGAGGGCCGACCTGCATACTCCAACTGAAGTAGGCACAGAGGAAAACTATGACAAGCCCATTCGCTATCACAGCCGCGACCAATACTGTCCTGTTGGATAACAACCGCCAGGGCTTGACCTCCTACACGGTTACTAACACGACGAGTCATGCTATTCGTGGACGTGCCCATATTGTTGCCCTGCAAACAACCTCCGTACCCTGGTTGACGCTGGTAGGGCGGACTGAACGCGAATTCGCCGCCAGTGGTAGCCAGCAATACGTGGTACAAATCAGCGTCCCCCCTGGTGCGGCAGCCGGAGATTATACCTTCCGCATGGATATGGTGGACCTGGCCGATCCTGATGATAACTTCAGTGAGGGACCCACGGTCAAGTTTGTGGTGCCAGCGCCGGTGCCGGTGAAAAAGCCATTTCCCTGGTGGATTATAGCGGTCATCATTGGTATATTGATCCTGGTTGGAGCTGGAACCTATGGTATAATCCAGCTTACGCATAAAAAGCCTGTGGTTACCGCAACACCTACGGTCACTAGGCCCACTCCGACTCCTATGCCCCCAACAGCGACTCCGACCCCAGTATTCAGATTGGGAAACTGGCAAGGTAGGATCGTACATAACGATGGCCAACCCACAACTTCAGCACTATTGCAGTTGAGTACATTGCAAAATGGCGCATTTACGGGAGGATTGTTTGGGCCAGGAGTAGGTGAAGGGCCAAGCTCCGGCAATATATCCGGACAAGAAGCTGCCTTGAACTCATTCAGCCCTGGCGCTCAGAGCCGCTTGCAGCAAGCAATAAACCAGTACGGGAATGGCTCAGGGATGTATCTAGAATTTACGATTAATTCATATGGGAATCTGGGGATCAATTTCCCATTAAATTCTGTGTTCGATGCTGTTGTTTTCCCCGATGGCAGTTTACACGGAGTCTGGTTCAAACCGGGCGATACCCAACCTGATGGCTCATTTGTTCTGAATAGACAATAACAGGGTTCATTACAACTGAACCCTGTTATTGTGGACAAGAGTATGCAAGCATGCTTCAAGTGAAGTAGCTTCGGAGGGAATAATTATGACAAGTCCATTTGCCATCACGGCTGCAAGCAATACAGTTCTGCTGGACAACAATCGTCAGGCTCAGACTTCCTTTACGGTTTCCAATACGACGAGTCACACCATCCGAGGACGCGCCCACCTGGTAGTCCAGCCATCCAGCGCGGAACCGTGGTTGAGGATGCAGGGAGAGGCTGAACGCGAATTCGCCGCCAGCGAAAGCGAGCAATACGTCGTTCAACTTATCGTTCCACCCGGTGTGCCAGCCGGAGATTACACCTTCCGGCTGGATGTGGTAGACCTGGCCAATCCCGATGATAATTTCAGCGAAGGGCCGACGGTCAAATTCGTAGTACCCGCTCCTGTGCCGGCGAAAAGGCCATTTCCCTGGTGGATTGTAGCCGTTGCAGTAGGCATACTGATCCTGATAGGGGCAGGAACCTATGGTCTCGTCCAGCTCAGCCATAAAAATCCCACCGTGGCCTCAACAGCTACGGTCACCAAACCCACACCAACTCCTCTACCTCCTACTCCGACTCCAACACCTAAGCCTCTATTCAGCCCTGGAACCTGGCAAGGACAATTTGATAATGGCCCGATACAATTTTCTTTAATAGTAAACACTATTCAGAATGGCGCAATTGCGGGAACATTAGATCAGAGCCATTTTGAAGGAGCAACCGTTGAAAACATAACAGGCACCGAAGGTAATTTGAATCTCTTTGCTCCTAATGCCCAGAACCGCTTACAATTTGCAATTCAGCATTTTGGAAATGGCACCGGGATTTTTGTAGATTTCACGAATCTTTCTTTTGCGCCAGGCTCCAAAGGTATCGCTAATTTATGTATAGCTGTTTTAAATTGCTCATTCGATGCAGTGGTTTATCAAGATGGCAGCTTACATGGTGTTTATTTCTATCCTGGCCATACTCAGCCGGATGGCACGTTTGTTTTAGATAAAATATCACAAGGGTCTATTCCAACCGAATATCCACCCAATTTGTTGAATGCTCCTCTACCTTCAGGGTCACGAGATTCTTATGTCAAGGATAGCGCTGTTCTTTGAAAATGCTTACAGGCTACCAGCGTTGCTGAACCTGGGAGCGAATATACGTATCGTACACTTCTCGCGAAGAATCTCTGGTCCCCCCTTTCATTAAGCCAAGCCACCGCATCTGAGCTGACGGACTTCTGGGTAATTACCAGAATATACCCTATTTACAACTCTGCTCCAATGTGCTATTATCATCTTGCCAGGGGATGTAGCTCAGCTGGGAGAGCGCGACAATCGCACTGTCGAGGTCAGGGGTTCGAGCCCCCTCATCTCCACCCTGTACAAGCCATAATGCCTTGCAAATCGCAAATCATTGTGGTATAGTATAATGCACAGAGGAAGTAAGCAAGAGCAAAGCAGTGAGCAGGAGTAGTAGGTCAATCTCTTGCAGAGAGTAGCCGGGTGGTGCAAGGCTACAACCTTTTGACCGAACTCGCCTGTGAGCAGCAAGCGTGAAGCATTCATTCTTCGATGGTACTTATGTACCGTAAGAGTAATAGCGCTTGCCGGAACGCCCGTTACCGCGTAGAATGAGTTTCGTTCTCGGACGCTTAACAGGAACTAGCAGATATGGGCCTGTAGCGCAGCTGGAAGAGCGCATCCATGGCATGGATGAGGTCAGGGGTTCGAGCCCCCTCAGGTCCACCATACGCGTCCAGAATGAATAAATTTGGGTGGTACCACGGAAGAAAAGCCTTTCGTCCCTTGCGGATGAAAGGCTCTTTTTTATTGTTTCCCTGTTTGTTGAAGTTGTCCCAAATCAAATCGTTATTATCCATGTTGTTTAGAGAAAGGGGGGTGTATTATGATTACCCGAACCAGGTATAACCCCAAAGAAATCGAAGAGAAGTGGCAGACGCAGTGGGAGGCCGAACAATTGTATCATGCTCCCGATGACTCGCCGAAACCAAAATTCTATAACCTGGTGATGTTGCCCTACCCGTCCGGTGACCTGCATATCGGCCACTGGTACAACTTCGCGCCCGCCGATGCCTATGGGCGTTTCATACGCAGGCATGGCTATAATGTCATGCAGCCCATCGGTTTCGACGCCTTCGGTCTGCCCGCCGAAAATGCCGCCATCTCGCGTGGTGTTCAGGCGCGCACGTGGACGCTGGCAAATATCGAAACCATGCGCAGGCAGCTGCGCCGGATGGGTGCTGCGTGGGATTGGGAGCGCGAAATCATTTCGTGCTTGCCCGATTACTACAAATGGACGGAATGGCTGTTCCTGCAATTCTATAAGCACGGGCTGGCCTATCGTACTAAGGCACCTGCCAACTGGTGTCCCAGCTGCAATACCACGCTGGCGAACGAGCAGGTACTGGCCGATGGCACCTGCGAGCGCTGTGGCAGCCAGGTGATTCGCAAGGAGATCGACCAGTGGCTGCTGCGAATCACCAACTATGCCGAGGAGCTGCTGGACTTCTCCAAGATCGAGTGGCCTGAAAAGACCGTGACCATGCAGCGCAACTGGATCGGGCGCAGCGAGGGAGCTGAGATTCGTTTCTACGCCGAGGTCAATGGGCAGCGCGAGGAGATTCCGGTCTTCACCACGCGCCCGGATACGATCTACGGCGTCACGTTCTTTGTGCTGGCGCCGGAGCATCCGATGGTCGAAAAGATCACCACGCCCGAACATAAGGCCGAAGTCGATGCCTATGTGGACCAGGCAAGGCACATGACCGAGATCGAGCGCATGAATACAGAAAAGGAGAAGACGGGCGTCTTCACCGGTGGTTATGTAACCAATCCGGTCAGCGGCGAGCAGGTTCCGGTATGGATCGCCGATTACGTGCTGATGGGCTATGGTTCGGGCGCAATCATGGGTGTTCCGGCGCATGACCAGCGCGATTTCGAGTTTGCCCGCAAGTTCGGCATTCCCATACGCGAGGTAATTCGGCCAGCCGGCGAGGAGCCGAGCGATCCGGATACCTGGACTGAGGCGAAAGTGGCGCTGGGCGTGATGGTTAACTCCGGCCCATTCGACGGCACGCCCGCGGATGAGGCGATTACCGCCGTTACCCGGTACGTAGAGGAACAGGGCATTGGCAAATTCATGGTTTCCTATCGCCTGCGCGACTGGCTGATCAGCCGCCAGCGATATTGGGGTTCGCCCATCCCTATCGTGTATTGTCCAACGCATGGGACAGTGCCGGTACCAGAGGATCAACTGCCGGTGATCCTGCCGGAAAATGTGGAGTTCAAGCCAACCGGAGAGTCACCGCTGCGCTACGAGCCTGACTTCGTCAACACAACCTGCCCAATTTGTGGCGGTCCGGCGACGCGAGAGACCGATACCATGGACACCTTCATCTGTTCGTCCTGGTACTTCCTGCGCTATGCCGATCCACATAACGAGCAGCAGGCATGGAGCCAGGAGGCGATGAAACGCTGGCTGCCCGTCGATCAATACATCGGCGGGCCGGAACACGCAGTCCTGCACCTGCTGTACGCGCGTTTCTTCATCAAGGCGCTGCGCGATATGGGCTACCTGGACTTCGACGAGCCGTTCACACGCCTGTATCACCAGGGTATGGTGCTGGGACCCGATGGTCAGAAGATGTCCAAGTCGCATGGCAATGTCGTGGCTCCCGACGAATACGTCGAGAAGTACAGCACCGACGCGGTACGCTGCTACCTGATGTTCATGGGACCGTTCGATCAGGGCGGCACCTTCAAGGCCGACAACCTGGAGGGCGTGTGGCGCTTCCTGAACCGCTTCTGGAACCTGGTCACCGAGTCCTGGATCGATAATCCAACCTTTGAGGAGACCGGCGAAAGCAAGACAATCGAGCGGCTGCGCAATAAGACCATCAAGCGCGTGACCGAAGACCTGAGCAATTTCCGCTTCAACACGGCGCTGGCCGCGCTGATGGAATGCAACAACGCGCTGATCAAGCAGCAAAACGAGCCGGTGGCGCGCAGCAAAGCCTATCGCGACACGCTGGAGACGATGATAGAACTGCTGGCGCCGATGGCTCCATACATCACCGAGGAGTTGTGGCACCTGACGGGTCACATCGGCAGCGTCCACGTGAGTGAATGGCCTGCATATGACGAGGCCCTGACGCGCGACGAGACCTTCACGCTGGTCGTCCAGGTCAACGGCAGGGTACGCGAGCGCATTGAAGTCGCCTCGGGCACCAGCGAGGGTGAGATTCGCATGCTGGCCCTGGACAATCCGCGTGTGGCCTCTTTCATCGGTGATGCCACGGTCCAGAAGGTCGTTTACGTGCCTGAGCGACTGATTAATATTGTGGTAAGAAACGAGTAGTTTCACACCTGGACATAGCAAAACCAACCCAAAGCGACTGATCACTTTGGGTTGGTTTTGCTATGTCCAGATTCCATCACCATTTTTTGTAACCTTCCAACGTTAATATCATAGTAAGAAATATGACCTGGTTATCCTCTAGCATAGGTTTATGTATGTCTACAGGATTGGCCGGTTTTTCGTGGAACTTATGGGATAGGTAAAACGTATATCTGTCATAAGTTGAAGCAATGTGAGGTAACTCACAGCGCAGGGGTAAGTTGATAGATAGCCGGAGCGCATATTTTCCGTTTATACTTTGTTCGTGAGGAATAAGTAGAAGGGGATGTATGTTGTGAAGGTTACTATCGCATTCGTATTTGAAAATGTATAGGGCCATTCGTCTAAAACAATATGCATATGACAATAGGCGAGGGGCCATAAACACTTATTGAAAACGCGGAATATATTCACCGTTAGCCCACGAATAAAGGGCGGAAGGAAACTATAATGAATCCGCAAATCGAATCTGAAAAACAAATTGAACAGCTGTCCACTGTTGAAACGGCGACCACAGAAACCGATATGGCTCTTCTTGCTGAGGGCAAGTTCACCGAGGACGAAGTGACTTCTCTGCTCTGGCTGCGCCAGTGGTATCAAAACGGTGGTAGTGACCGCGTCGAGGTCCTGCGCCGCCTTGAATTCCTCAAGCTGATGGTCATGAGCGGACGGATAGAACTGTAGGAGAGAAAGCCGAGAGGCACAGCATCGAACTACTGTCCCTATGCTTCTCGGCTTTCTTCTTGTAATTTGTACATTTAGCTATGATTGGTCATCTGTTCCTTTTTGCCTGCCGCCTCACTTTCTCCCGAGCTTCCACAAGGCATCATCTCTCTCTAACTTGAACCAGGTAATACCAGGATCTAATTGGAGCGCACGGTCGAAGTCTTGAATGGCACGATAATAATCCTGGAGATAATAATAAGCCAGTCCTCGATTAGCATAACGTGTAGCATTGGGGGCGAGACTAATCGCCTGGTTAAAGTTAGCTATTGCTAGTCTATAGTCTTTAAGATCACTATAAATATTGCCACGATTGTTGTACGCAAGAGCATAATTGGAATCAAGAACGATAGCTTGATTATAAGCTGCAATAGCCTCTTGATATCTTCCAGCTTTACGATAAGCGACTCCTTCCTTTACCCATTGTTCCTTTGTCTTTCGGGGCAATGGTGTATAAACTTGCGACTGAGTGGTTTTCATTGGAGACGGCGCACTTGCCATAGATGGTTTGACCAAAACAGTCGGAGCATATATAGCTTGATCGCACTGTTGAACTGCCACAGCCAATACCTGCGCAAACTCCTGCACACTGGCAAAACGCTTCTCATACTCCTTTTCCAAAGCCTTCAGCACAACCTTCTCAATCTCAGATGAAAGATTTGGAACCTTCTCCCTCAACGGCGGTGGTGGCGTCGAAAAATGCTGGGAGACGATCTCCCAGGATGTCCCATCGAATGGCCTGGTGCCAGTAAGCCACTCATAGACTACTATCCCTAATGCATACTGGTCGCTGGCTATGCGCGGTTTGCCTTGCAACTGTTCGGGTGCCATGTAGGGTAGCGTTCCGACCTGATCCTGTGTATTCATTGAGCGTGAGCTATGGGCGACGACGGCAATGCCAAAGTCGCTCAGTAAGGCATTCTCTCCATCAAGCAGCATATTCTCCGGTTTGATATCGCGATGGATGAGCTTTTGATCGTGGGCGTATTGCAGGGCAGAGGCAATCTGGGTGACGTAGGGGAGTATTATTGCAGGTGGCAATCGTGTTCCCTTGGGGAAACGCTGCCGTAAGGTGCCATCGGCAACATAATCCATGACGAGAAAGGGAGTGCCGTTATCGACGCCGAAGTCCAGGACACGGATGATATGCGGGTGTTTCAGGCGAGCGATGGTGCGGGCCTCGTTGCGGAATTGCTCGATTTCGTCGGAGGTCAATCTGGCGGTCAGGACTTTAATAGCAGCTTCAGTTCCCAGGTGAATATGTTCACCAAGATAGACTTCGGCAAAGCCGCCTTCGCCTAGCAGTCGAACAAGGCGATAGTTGCCGAGTTGTTGTCCTACGCGGTCTGGCATGGATGCTGCTCCCTTAAGAGTTGATTGAGATCGCGATGTTCATACGGCAGATTCATCAATTGCCAATTGTCTTGGATTGGTTAGAGGTATTGTAGAGCATGCAAGGGGTGGGAGTCAAGGAGATAGTTCTTACACCGCAAAAGTGAATGCTCCCAAAGGCCCATTATATACAAAAATGCCTCTTGCGAGAACATCCCGACCAATTAGAGCAATGAGCTATTGACCATTTATAATCTGTCCAGATAAGTCCACTCCTGCAACAGCAGAGAAATCGAAATCAATACCCGCCGCTGGAAATGTAAAGTGTGCAGGAAACAAATTATGGAGAACTGGACCTGCTGCGGTCCCAGTAGTTACCACTCCTATTGGATTTACCCCTAATTGACCCATTATGGGAGCATGCACACAACTTCTTGTTGCGCCAGTATCTATTAATGCAATACCAGTGATAGGTGAAGGAAGAGGTATTTGTTGCCTGGCATAAAGGTTTGCAAGTGCCTGGGGAATAGACACAGAAATATCAAGAATGGGGCCATTGACAGTGAGTACTGCATGAGTTATTTGCTGGCCACCTGGGACATTCGCAAATGCTTGACTATTGTAAACTGGCATACAAAACTCTAAAAATTAATATGGAGCAAACCAGCAGTTAAGGCAGGATAGAAAATAGTGTCATCGCCGTCCAGAACTTGCTTTATCAAAAAGGGTTGATTGCCAAATGTCTCAAGACCTGCCTGATATGCTTCTGCATCTGTAGTAAATGCACCCGCTAACATCTCACCCTTAATCAGGACAAACTGACCCTTATAGAGTTTTTGATATTCTTGTTTGTGTTTCTGAAAGTATTCAAGTTCGGTCTGTAAGGGATTTTGTTCGCTCATAGCAATGATCTTACCATGTAAATGCTCAGAAAACAAGTATAAATTCCCGGTGATTACCCATAAATTCGCAAGAGGATTCGAGTGTGCGAGGGATTCTTATCAAATTCCGCACCGCAAGCTTACGCGTTGTCCTCATTATAATATCATCAACAGGTGAAAATGAGAACAACGCGTAAAAACTTTCTGCTTACTCCCTCAAAAACCGTTCCACCCTCCACCGAATCCCCTCCGGCGTCAACCCCAGCGCCTCATCGTGCTGTTTAGGCGTGCCATAACGGGATAGCACTTTATGAGGGACGCCGATGGACTCGATGGCGACCGGAACGCGATCCATCGCGGCGGAGATATCGGGTATCAGCACGCCAGCGTAGTATGGCTCGACCAGCACGATCTTGTTACTGCGGCAATGCGCGCGGAATGTCTCAGCATCGAATGGCGCTACAGTAGTGCAGTAAAGTACGGTCACATCTAAATCCTTCACGGCTGGCAGCGTATAGGATAGGGAGGGACCTACCGCGAGAATTGTTGCCTGATTGCCGGTCTGAATCACTTCGAGCTTGCCAAAATGAACAGGGTAATCCTGGGAATTGGTTGAACCGCTCAGGCGATAGTACGTTGGCGAGCCATTGGCATATGATTCGCGGAAGAGCCTGTCGAATTCTCCAGCCGTCCCTGGAGCAACTATCTGCATGCCTGGCAGACTGCGCAAAATCTGTACATCACCGGGGCCGTGATGCGTCATACCCTCGGTGCTGTAGTCGTAGGAGGCTCCGATGCTGATGAAGTTGCCCTCCAATTCTTGATAGCAGAAATCGTCCTTGATCTGCTCGAAAGGACGCTCGACCAGGAATGGTGTGATGCTGTGCAATATCGGGATGAAGCCTTCCAGGGCCATACCGGCCGCTACGCTGGTCATCGTCTGCTCCATAATTCCCACATTGATGATGCGCTCTGATCGGAGAGCCGCATTGAAGACTTCGACACTTATATCGCTGAGTACGAGGACAAGCCGTTCGTCATTCTCCAGCAGTTCGCTCACGGTCCGAATCATTTGCTGCCGCATTGTCATGGTTGTCGTCATTATTATTTCTCTCCTGTGTTAGCTAGTCCAGTATCTCCGCGATAACTACTGTGGGACGGTCTGGATCGGTTCTTGATAGCGCTTGATAGATTTGTTCGTGATCGCGGCCATTAATAGTGGTCGTGGCCCAGCCGAAAGCAGCGAATTTTGCTGCCGGGTCGCCGAGATCTTCAGAACTGGAGTGATTATTGACCAGGATGCAGGTCAGGCGCGAAAGATGCCGGAATCCGGCCAGAAGGGCGGCCTCCCAGATAGTGCCCTCGTTGCACTCACCATCCCCAATCAATACGAAGACCCTGGCCGGATTCCGCTTAATGCGCAGCGCCATCGCCATGCCGACCGCCATCGGAAAACCGTGTCCCAGCGAACCGGTAGATGCTTCTACACCCGGCACCTGGTTACGATCAGGGTGCGTGCCCAGAATACTGTCCCACTTCATGAAAGTCGGCAACAGAGAAGGTGAGAAAAAGCCCTTGTCGGCCAGGATAGCGTAGAACGCGACGCAGCCATGTCCCTTGCTTAATACAAAGCGGTCCCGGTCTTCGCTTCTGGGGTTTTTGGGGTCATAGCGTAGGATGCGATCATACAACACCCATAACACGTCGAGAGTAGAACTTGTGCTGCTGCTATGCTTCTCGTCACCACGAGTTATATCCATCAGTTGGCGGATACGAAAAAGATCAGCGTTCATGATTTGCTCCATATAACTGTTTACTTAAAATCCTAAAAACAGTCTACAAGGAGCATCGCTCACAGACAAGGCGCTAAAGGCCAGTTATGTACTGTCCCGAAGGACAGTTAATGTATGATCTTACTATGCAAAAAAACCTTTCCCTATTTATTTATAGCCGATATCTTATAGCCAATGTTATCATCAAGCCAGGCTTCTCTATAGAAGTAGAGTTTGCCGAAAATAGCGATACCAGAAAAAAAGTATGCGCACAGCATAGGTCTTCGGATTACCCAAAAGATAACCAAACAGAGGCCATCTACGTACATGTAAGCAGAAACACAAGCACGAACGGCTGTGTAAACAAACGACAGCCGTTTTATAATAGAACTAGATGAATCAAATCAGGAAAGCCGAGAGATAAGGACCTTATGCGTATCATACTTTACCTTGGGAAAGGCGGCGTTGGTAAAACAACCATTGCCGCCGCGACTGCTGTTCGTTCTGCCGCGTTGGGCAAACGTACTCTTGTGGTAAGCACAGACCTGGCACATAGTCTTGCCGATTGCCTCAATACTCCACTTACATCAGAGCCGAAGGAACTATCGCCAAACCTGTGGGCGCAGGAAGTCAATGTGCTGGAAGAGATGCGTCACGGTTGGGGCAAAGTGCAGGCATCGATGAGCAAAGTGCTGCGCAAGCAGGGGTTAGATTCGATAATGTCGGAAGAACTGGCCCTCATACCAGGGATGGATGAGATTGTCAGCCTGCTCAATATCTATCGCAATGCGCGCGACGGCAACTTCGAGGTCGTTATAATCGATGCTGCTCCCACCGGCGAGACGGTACGCCTGCTTAGCATGCCCGATACTTTTCAGTGGTACGCGGGTCGTATCATGAGCCTCAACAGCGGCACGCTCAGTCTCGCGCGCCCGTTGATCAAGGCTTTCATGCCCTCCGGGGAGATCTTAGATACAATCAATCTCCTCAGCGAGCGCGTCAAAGTGTTGCGCGGCGTTCTGAGCAATCCCGATATCAGTTCTTATAGACCGGTGGTCAATCCGGAACGCATGGTGATCAAAGAGGCACTGCGCGCGGAAACCTACCTGGCGCTCTTCGGTTACCCCATCGATGGCGTGGTATGCAATCGCGTCATTCAACCCGGCAATTATGCCGATCCTTTTATGCAGGAACTCTACCGCAACCAGGAGAAGCTGCGCAACCAGATACACGCAACGTTCTCGCCTCTGCCAATCTGGGAAGCCCCCTATTATTCGCACGAAATACTCGGTATTCCACAGCTCAGTGAGTTAGCCCAGGAAGTGTTTGGCGATACCGACCCCACGCGTGTCTTCTACCGCGGACCGATCCAGGAAGTATTCCGCCAGGGAGATACCTATGTACTGCGCCTGCCCCTGCCACATGTGGAGATGGACAAGGTTGTGATGACCAAAAAAGGCGACGAGATGATCGTCGAGATCGGCAATTTCAAGCGCGATATCACGCTGCCCGCCATGCTGGCCAATTCGGAGGCGACGGTCGCAAAATTTGTGAATAAGGCGCTGGAGATCCACTTTGCGGCGCCGGATACCTCATCTACATCAGAGGTGGCTTAACCGGTCTTTTAGAAAGGTCTGGGAGCATCTTAAGAGATGCTCCCATTTTTTGTCCCTATGGGCGTGGGGCATTCGAATTATCGAAAATATCCGGTTCATCAGTGCCGGGCCGGACAGGCTGCTCGAAGAAGCTATCCTTATCGAGATCGGGCTTATTCCATTTGACCGGCCTATCGTATTTTTGCGTCGCCTCGTCTTCGACGCTGTTGCTGGCAATGACATCAGGATCGACCGGCTGGCCGAAACGACTATTGGCCTCTAACGCCCCATTACGTCGCAGTATGTCAAGCGCCTCGATGATGCGATCACCTGCCCTGACCGTTACGATAATGCGCCCTGCCTCGAACTCCTGCTGATAGTGGCGGGCATCCTCTTCGGGTATGCCGAGCGCGATCATCGCTCCAAGAAAACCACCTGCGACCGCTCCCAGCGCTATTCCGCTCAAGGTAGCGGCGAGAATGCCACCTGCTATCGCCGGGCCAAAACCGGGGATCAGCAGGGACACAGCAGCGCTTAACAGGCCACCAATTACTCCGCCTGAGACGGCTCCTGTCGCGGCGCCTGCTGCCGTTGTCGTCTCAGGTTCTGCAACACGCGGAACGCTTTCCTGTATTGTCTCGTCACGAACCGCGAACCCAACCTGGTCATTACTAAAACCGGCCTGGTGAAGTTCATTTAAGGCACGCTCTGCCAAAGCCCTGTCCTCGAAGACTCCTACCACTGTTGAACGTTCGGTTGTTGTCATACATTCACTCCTTATGTGTTATGATGAGATGCCTGTTGGCATCCAGATGTTGAATTTCGTAACCCCGCTATTGACACGGTTGAAGTTAGCGTAAAGTTACATGAGTAGCCGCGCCATCGATACCTACACAGCTAGTAACAGCCACCTCTTTATGTTAGAATGATGGCAACGGTCAGACTCATGGCGAATCGTAACGAGCAAGAGCGACTTCTCAATGTGAAGTGATATCTCGTGATGTATATCATAAGAAACATTTGAAAGGAGAGAGAGGAAAATTATGAAGTTGGAAGAATACTTTGACTTCTTGTCGGAAGACGATATTCGTCTCAAGGGCACTAGAATCGGCATCGAAACTATTCTTTATGATTATATACATCGTCAACGCTCACCAGAAGTCATTGCGAGAACGTATCCTTCACTTACCCTTGAGCAAGTTTATGCCACAATCCTTTATTATCTTCACAATAAAGATGCCGTATCAAAGTATCTGTCAGATTGGTTAGAGTGGGGGAGGGAAGAACGAAGGCGGCAGGCCAGTCACCCGTCACCGGTCAGTCAAAGGATTCGAAAGATTAAAGAGGAGAGGCAGGCTTACAAAGGAATCGCATGAGTATTCGCTATCTCATGGATGAAAATATTGATCCACTTTATAAGGCTCAATTGTTGTGGAAGAAACCTGATCTTGTGGTATATGCTGTGGGAGATCCAGGCTCTCCAGTCAAGGGAACACTTGATCCAGAAATTTTATATTGGTGTGAAGAAAACGGTTTTATTCTTGTTACTAACAACCGCAAGTCCATGCCTACTCATCTTGGAGAACATCTAGCGCAAGGACGGCATATCCCTGGTATCATTACCCTCAATGGAGAGATGAGCGTCGGAGAAACAATAGAAGAGCTTATTTTAATTGCTGAGATAGGCACAATTAGCGATTTCTAAGACCGCATTGAGTATCTACCTGTTACCTAATTTCTTTTTTTAAGTTGTAATAACCATGCCAGATCAAATTAATGCCCAGCTTGCCCAATATATTGAGCGGGCGCGTAAAGTTATACAGTATGAACAGCGTGGAAATCATCAGGATCGCGTCGTGAGAGGCGGCCTGGAATTGTTCGCGGTGCATTGGGCCGATGAAGTGAGTGCCATTTGCCAAAATGCCGGACTTGACCTCACTCCCATTCATCGCTTCACCGAACACCTGGAGGGCTATCGCCAGCAGGACCCGATGCAGCGGGCCGCCAGCCTGCGTGCCGTTCTCGCCATCCTGAGCGAGCTTGGCAGCGATAGTCAGAATGGCCAGCAGGTGGAGAACACTCCTGTCAATACGGCAGACCTCGGACGCGATCAACCGGGTATTTCAACGCATAGGAATATACCTTCTGTACGCGCTGAAACGTATGGGAGTAAGACAGCGGGTTCAGCAGCAAAAACTGCTTCAACCGGTGGCAAGACCTCATCGCACGCTCAAACAGCCTCTGACAGTGTCAACGAGGGTGCTAAGGCTCAACAGGTCGTTCAACCGGCGCGATCTTCTAATGGAACAGCGCAAAATCCTATTCACCTGGAAGCCGGTATGTCGGCAGGCCATACCGCTCTCACATTGTTGAGCGCCGATATTACTGCAGTGCCGGGGGTAGGACCATCGGTAGCGGCGAAGTTGCGCAGCCTGGGTATTCGCAGCGTGCGCGAGCTGCTCTTTTACTTCCCGCGCCAGCACCGCGACTATAGCAAGCTTACAAAAATTGCTCAGCTTCCCTTTAACGAGGTGACAACCACCATTGGCCTCATCTGGGAAGTGGAGACGACGCATGGTGGCGGCAGGCGGACACGCACAATGGCAACTATCTCGGACGATACCGGCAAACTGAAGGTGATGTGGTTCAACCAGCCCTATTTACAGAAGCAATTGCAAGCCGCCAAAGGCTCTTATCTGGTTGTAACGGGTGTCAAGCAGCGCTTCGGCAACAAAATCGAGTTCGTCGTGCGCAGTCACGAACTGCCGGAACAGGGCGACCTCTTGAACACAGGGCGATTGGTACCTATTTATCCCCTCACAGAAGGCCTGCATGCCAAGACGCTGCGGCGCTTCACCAAGTGGGCCATTGACCGTTACGCCGCCATGGTGCCAGAATTTTTGCCGGCCTCAATTCGCTCCGCGGCCAGGCTTATGCCCTTGCCTGAAGCTGTGTCGCAGATACATTACCCAGAAAATGAGGATGCGCTGTTCGCCGCTCGCCGCCGCCTGGCTTTCGATGAATTGTTCTTGATCCAGCTTGGTATGCAGGAGCGGCGCACGCGCTGGCAGCGCGAGGCTCCAGAGGGCCATGCCTTCGACATCGATCTGGAAAAAGTCTTCATTGACACCGCGGATATTCCTGAAGCCTTCAACAAAAGAGAAAAGGGACAAGGCAAGATCGATGAACAGGCGCTGGCGGGTTCTACTCTCTGGTCAACGATGGCCACGGATAAGCCTTTCGAGGCCACGCTGCCGTTTCGTTTTACCCAGGCCCAGCGCCGCGTGATTATCGAGATTTTTGGCGATCTTGCGCAAAGCAAACCGATGTCACGTCTTTTACAAGGAGATGTCGGCGCGGGCAAAACGGCTGTAGCGGCGGCGGCGCTGCTCATGGCGGCCCTCAATGGCTACCAGGGAGCGATTATGGCGCCGACCGAATTGCTCGCGGAACAGCATGCCCACAGTATCAGCGCCATGCTGGAGCCGTTCGGTATTCGAACTGTCTTGCTTACCGGGAGTTTGCGACAGCGCGAGCGGGCGATGGGACGGGCCGCTATCGAGAATGGGCAGGCGGCGGTCGCCATTGGCACGCACGCGCTGATTCAAGAGGATGTGAATTTCTCGCGCTTAGGCCTGGTCATCGTCGATGAGCAGCATCGTTTCGGCGTCGAACAGCGCGATGCGCTGCGACAAAAGGGCTATCACCCGCATATGCTGGTGATGACAGCTACACCTATTCCACGCACGCTGGCCCTGACACTTTATGGCGACCTGGACGTTTCGGTGATTGACCAGCTGCCGCCTGGACGCCAGAGGATTATTACACGCTGGCGGGCGGGCAATCGTCGCGACGAGGCTTATAAGTTGATTGCCCAGCAGGTCGCGGAAGGCAGGCAGGCCTTTATCATCTGTCCCTTGATCGAAGAGTCTGAAACGCTGGCGGTCAAAGCGGCTACCGTCGAATATGAGCGATTGAGTCGCGATGTCTTTCCCAATCTACGCCTGGGCCTGCTGCACGGGGGCATGAAGTCGAACGAGAAGGATATGGTGATGCGCCAGTTCCGCGATGGTGCCCTGGATATACTGGTAGCGACCTCGGTAATAGAGGTAGGCATCGATGTGCCGAATGCCACGGTAATGGTAATCGAGGATGCCGATAGATTCGGTCTTTCGCAACTGCACCAGTTTCGCGGGCGCGTTGGTCGTGGCAAATACCAGTCGTATTGCTATGTACTGAGCGCGGATGCAAGCCTGCAGGCGCAAGAACGCCTGGAAGTATTTCAGATAACGGACGATGGCTTCCGGCTGGCAGAGCAGGATCTGAAACTGCGCGGGCCAGGGGACTTTTTTGGGGTGCGCCAGAGCGGTGTGCCGGAACTGCGCATGGCCGACCTGAGCGATACACCATTGATCGAACTATCGCGCTCGCTGGCCGCGAAGCTGTGGGAGAGCGACCCTTATTTGCGCAAGCCTGAGCATACAGCATTGCGCGAAAGAATGCACCTGTTCTGGCAAGGTTTTATGGCACATTAATCCTACGCGGGGTTGCCGAAAATATTTTGTGAAACCCATAATCCGGTCTCTACACCCTATTGCCGAAAGCTAGCCAATATGATTTAATGGAAGCATCTCAAAGTCGTTTTAGTGCTGAATTGGCACTTTGAAGGGATAGCAGCTTGAGTAGAGAGCAACAGACAGGGCGTATCGCCGTCTATCCGGGCAGTTTCGACCCGCTCACCAATGGTCACCTTGATATCGCGCGGCGTGCCGCCCGCCTCTTTGATACGCTGATTGTGGCTGTCTATGCCGTTCCTGAAAAGAATTTGCTCTTCACGGTTGAGGAGCGCCAGCAGCTCTGGCAAGAGGTGCTGGCCTCAGAAGACCTGCCCAATGTGCGGGTCGACCATTTTACGCAACTGCTTGTAGAATATGTGCGTGAAGTAGGAGGGCACGTCGTTATCAAGGGATTGCGCTCGCCTAACGATTTTGAGTCTGAGTTCCAGCAAGGATTGATGAATCGAAAGCTAGCGCCGGAAATTGAAACCGTTTGCCTGCTGACGAATTTACAAAATCTCTTTGTGAGTTCTTCCCTGCTCAAGCAGGTTGCCCGCCTGGGAGGGGATGTGAGAGATATGCTCCCACCGCCGGTGTTGCGAGCATTACAAGCAAAATATGGTACGTAGTGCGTTCAGGCCGCTTGAACTGGCAGCGGCGCAATTGGGCATGGAGAAAGAGCGTGGATATAGATATCCTCTACCTGGTAGATCGCTTAGAAAATCTCGTTACGGGCAGCCGTAGAATGCCTCTTACGAATCAGATTATGATTCGTGAATCTGATATCCTCAGCATTATTGATCAGATGCGCACATCCATCCCCGACGAAATCAAGCAGGCGCGACGCATTATTCAGGATAAAGAGCGAATTATGGCCCAGGCTCAGGCTGACGCCAACAAGCTGATGGCACGAGCGCGCGAGGAGTCAGAACGAGCGATAAATCGCGAAGGGCTGTTGCGGGCAGCGGAGGAACGTTCGCAAGAAATGCTGCGGCAGGCCGAGGCGAGCGCGGAGCAACTGAAAACCGAGGCCGATGCCTATGTCGCGGAAACTCTGCGGGGGCTGCGCGACCACCTTGCCAGCATCGAGATGGAGGTTGGTCGCTCTATTTTAAGCATCGAAAAAGGTCTCGCCAGCCTGGAACTGTCACCGGAAGAAGAGAACATGGAGGGCGAGGACGGCGGAGAATCCGGGGACGATTATGACGATTATGAGCAGCAGGCCAATGCATCCCCGCCGCGCCCCGTTCCACGGCGTTCTTCGCTGGCCGTTGATACCAGGGGCGGCCCGATGTATTCGCAGGATTCGAACTACCAATAGGGTCGTGAGCTTGCTCCTCCCTCGTCAGGATTTGCAAAGTCTGATTGTTCGGTTTCTGACAACCCAAATCGCTGAGCTAACAAGCTTCTGACTTCGCTCTTGTCGCTTCTAAAGCGGAACACTTCTGTCCTCTTTCTGTGGCATACTATCATGAAAAAGCAGGATGTCGTAAACATCCCAGATACTTCACATGAAAGAGGAAATAGATGACTCAACAGACAACATTCCCGTCAGCCCATGCGCTCGTAGCGTATATCAATCCTGACCGATTGCATAAAAATCCGGCGTTTACCCAGGTGATTAGCGTCAGTGGACCCGTGAAAACCATCTACGTCGGTGGTCAGAATGCAGTCGATGTGCAGGGAACCATTGTTGGCAAAGGAGATCTTAAAGCTCAGACCGCGCAGGTACTCGCTAATCTGCGCGAGGCACTCGCTGCTGCTGGAGCCGGGCCAGAGCATATCATTAAATGGAATATATTCCTGCTTCAGGGACAATCGCTGCAGGAAGGATTTGAAGCGTTTCAGCAGTTCTGGGGGCTTCGTCCCAATCCGCCTACCATTACTATGGCATATGTCTCCGGGCTGGGGAACCCGGACTTTCTCATCGAAATGGATGCGGTTGCGGTTGTTCCGCTTGCCTGAAGAAACATGAATCATCCCAGATTTTTGGGGAAAAGCTGAGCTAGCCAAAGCATCGCTCCTTCAACTTCACAGCAATCCACGTCGCTCACTGTCGAAGCGTATCAATAGTATCCGCGAACGGTTATGGCCTTATGGACTCGATATCGTCAATAGAGAGATCAGGGATATACTTTACTTGCCAGCTCTGTATCTACACAGCAGGCAGTAAGATCATAGCTTTGGGTCCTCAGACAGGAGACCGGCTTGGGCAACAAACGCATCCTACTCCTCGGATGTGACAGAAAGATATGTAGTGGCACCCCTGGCGGGAACCCTGTCTGGGGAGACAAGTAACCAGGCTCGTCCGTCCACGTGAAAGGGGTCAGTCCACTACCTATGGATGTAGACTTCGCTGTATAGCTCTACATTCTGGAGAGGGATTGAAAAGTCTTCCCAGCTGGAGGCGCAACGAATCTGGCCCTACACTCCTCGAGGGGTACTGACCTGTCGCACAAAGGCCTTGACACCCTCAACACACTGGCCTATAATGTGCAAGCACAGGATTTGAGCGTCTTCTTCATCGTGCCATCTACCTACCAGCAAGGAGATTGTAAGGAAAAACGAAATGGAATGCGCCACCGCCATGTTTTATTTTATGTAATAGCCATATAATCTGATTATGGGTATGAAATGATGGAGGGTTTGACAGTGTTTTACAACGTGGCGCAGCTAATGAAGGCTCCAGTAGGGACTGCATTAGTCGATGATTTTCATGAAGAAGATGTTCAACTCGATGACGATATCAAGGTGATTGGCCCGATTGATGGGCATGTACGCATGCGCCGTACTAACCAGGGGTTGCTGGTTGATGGTTGGGCTGACCTCACGCTTGAACTTTCTTGCACCCGCTGTTTGAAGACATTCGAGCAGCCAATGCATGTGAATTTTGAAGAACAGTTTTATCCAACTGTCGATGTCGTGACCGGTATGCCTCTGCCTCCATTTGACGAGGAAGAGATTTTTCCTATCGATGATCACCATCAAATCGATCTTACCGAAATGCTCCGGCAGGATGTACTACTTGCGCTTCCGATAGTGACGCTATGCCAGGAGGATTGTAAGGGACTTTGCTCGCAGTGCGGGTGCGATCTGAATCTTGGCACTTGTGCATGCGAACCAGAGGTCGATACACGATTCAGCGTACTGGAAAAATTGCTACAAAACGGATCGCAATCATAACAAATTGTAGGGCGTCACCGGCGCCCAGGAAAGGAAGAGGAGGGAATAAACTATGGGAGCGTTACCTAAACAACGAGTCTCGCACGCGCGCCAGGGCGAGCGACGCGCACATCATCACCTGGACTTGCCACAGCTGGTCCTGTGCCCTAACTGCAAGAAACCGCGTCTTTCCCATCACGCCTGCCCAAATTGTGGGATGTATCGCGGACGCCAGGTCTTTTATCCTAAAGCAGATAAGAAGTAAATACACGAGTTGAGAGGCAGGAGGCCATTCCTGCCTCGTCTTTATTCAAGAGTGAAGCAGCATGACAATTCCTGTCGCCTTTCTTTTTCCAGGTCAGGGTAGCCAGTCTGTAGGGATGGGAGCGGATATCTTTGCGCAATCTCCGGCAGCGCGGCAGGTCTTTGAAGAGGTAGACGAAGCGCTCGGCTTCTCACTCAGCAATCTTTGTTTTAATGGGCCGGAAGATGTGCTGCGTGAGACGATTAATGCCCAACCGGCGATAGTGACCGTGAGCCTGGCACTGTTAGCGGCCTTACAAGAATCGCTTTCTCCCGATTATTCCTGGTCTTCGCCGCTCGTTCCCAGCTATACTGCCGGTCACAGCGTGGGTGAATACACGGCGCTTGTCGCTTCCGGTGCCATAGACTTGCGCAGCGCTGTTACCCTGGTACGCGAACGAGGTCGCCTGATGCACCATGAGGGAACAGTCTGCCCAGGAGGGATGGCGGCTATCATCGGCATGGACGAGGAGACATTACGGGAGATTTGCCGGCAGGCAACGGCGGATTCGGTCGCGAATCTTCCACCACATGCTCACCCTGGGCAGGGACAGGTAGTCATCGCCAATTATAACGCGCCAGGACAAATCGTCATTTCGGGCGAACAGGATGCCTTAGCCCTGGCGATGGAACTGGCAAAAGTACGCGGCGCGAAACGCGTTATCACGCTGGATGTCAGTGGGGCCTTTCATTCACCGGTGATGCAGCCGGCGGCAGCTGGTCTTGCGCAGGCGGTGGCCGCAACAACTATCCACGATGCCACTATACCCGTCATCGGCAATATCAACGCACTGCCTTTGACCGGCGCGCAGGCTATTCGAGAAGAATTGACACAGCAGATTGCCTCATCAGTGCAATGGACGCGCACTATTGAACTGCTGGTGAGCGTGGGAGTGACCACGTTCCTTGAAATTGGTCCGGGCCAGGCCTTAGCAGGTATGGTGAAACGGATCGCCAAGGGTACCACGACGTTGAATGTTGGCAATGCGGCAGATATTGAAAAAGTGGTGGGTATCTTGCATGAAATGGGTCTCCGATCTGAGTTATAATTTAGAAAAGAGGTTGCCCTACCGGTACTGAGAAGGTAGTCTAAACAGATTGGTTTCCCGAAGGATTGAAAACTTGACAAGCATATGCAAAAGTGGCTATCTTAGCAGTATGAGGGCAGGTTTTTCTGAGTGTACGCGAGTGAAGTAAGTTCGCGGCCCATTGTATGATGTGTGGTTAGATAGGCGGGGACGGAGCAAGCTCGCGCCCCTACTTAAAGGATTTTGATGTCAACAGAATCGCCGGGTGTCGTGCGAGTTGCGCGGCAGGTGCTTACAACCATTGTGATCAATGCGGCATTACAGGTTCCGGGTGTTGTGCGCATGGCGCAGGCTACGGATCAATGGTCGCGCTTTCTGGGGCGCGAGGTACCCAGGCAGGGTGTCAGCCTGACCATCAAAGATACTACTGTCTCTGCAGACCTCTATATTGTTGTGGCAACGGGCGTGCGAGTCGTCGACGTAGGCTCGGCTATCCAGGAAGAAGTCGCCGCGGCAATTGAACATATGGTTGGAATGCAGGTACGCGAGGTGAATGTCTATGTTCAAGATGTCGCCTGAGCGTAGAGGCGCACCCTTGTGGTCGCCGGTTCCATTGAGCATTCGCACCGGGGGCGATCGCGAAGGTTTACAAGATATCGCCCCTACAAGCAATCCTGTGAGGATAGTATGCCAATAGGGATACGCAGACAAGCACGTATGATCGCACTGCAAACGCTCTACGAATATGACACGGCTCAACATGCGCCTGATGAGGTCCTGCAGCGGCATGCCGAGGAGCGTCATCTGCAACCAAAAGTGGTTGAATACGCGAGCGAATTGATCATAGGTGTGTGCGATCATCTTGCTGAGATCGATGCGCATATACAAAGTGCGGCGCGCGAATGGCCATTACAGCAGATGGCCCGAATTGATAAAAATATTCTCAGACTTGCAATCTACGAAATTCTGTTTAATAATACGGTACCAGCAAAGGCTGCTATTAACGAAGCGGTGGAGTTGGCCAAGATCTTTGGCAGCAATACTTCGAGCCGCTTTATTAATGGCGTCCTCGGTACAATATTTAATAGGGCACAACAGCAGCCCACCCCAATTGCTGAAAGTGAGGTGAAATAGTGGCTACAGTTTCAGAACGGTTGAAGAAGATTATTGTTGACCAGCTCGGCGTAGATGAGAGCGAGGTCGTTCCAAGCGCATCTTTCGTCGAGGATCTGAATGCCGATTCTCTTGACCTGGTTGAGTTAATTATGTCCCTAGAAGAGGAATTCAAACTTCAGATTTCCGATGAGGACGCCGAGAAGATCACGACGGTGCAAGAGGCCGAAGATTATATCGAAGAACATTTGCGATAATTTAGAATTTTCATAGTCTGAGAAACGCAGGTATGTAGGAATGAGATCCGCGGATCTCATTCCTACATACCTGCGTTTCTCAGACTATGAAAAAATCCTTTCTGTTTCTGAATTCACGTATTTGGATGTCACATTCCTCCATCGTCATGCATCTTCATTAGTACACGCGTAAGTGAGACGCGAACGAAACGAGTAGGTAGTGGAAACAATACCTGCTGCTCAAGCAGTAGAAACGCTTATTCAAGAATACGGCAAGCTGGTCTTCCATACCATTTATGGCTTGACAGGCGACTGGGAGGAAAGCGAAGACCTGACTCAGGATACGTTCCACCAGGCCTTGAAGTCGATTGACGCGGCTCGTGCCAAAAGCGGTGATGAGTTTCACGCCAAGGCCTGGCTGTTACGCATTGCCTTAAATACTGTCCGTATGCAAAGGCGGCGGCGAGCCATTTTCCGCTTCATTCCTTTCTCGCTGGTGCAGAGGGAAGAGCAGAAAGAAAAAGGGTATGAATCAGATACGGATGTGCTGAATGAGCGCGCGGCACCACTACAACCGGCCGGCTACGGCGCAGTTGAGGGGGTTGACCTCGAAACGTTCGTGGCAGAGCGGGATGCCGTTCAAAGAACGATGGCGCATCTCACAGAGAATTTACGTCTCTGTCTCTTGCTCTCGGTGGTCGCTCGTCTCTCAACGCCAGAGATAGCTGAAATGCTGCATCTTGAGGAGTCAGCGGTGCGCCAGCGCCTGGCACGAGCGCGCAAGCAGTTCCAGCACTTTTACGCGCTTGAGAGCGATGAAGAAATCGTTGACGACGCAAAAGCCGCCCGCAATGCGGATGCGGCACAAAAGCATCCAGACAGGCAACAAAAACATCTGGAGCGGGTTGAGAGCCACTCAGCAATGGATATTTCTCAGCCCTCGCCGCTGTGGAGGAACCATGCAGAACGACTCTATCGAGACCCTGCTGTTACGCCACTATGGTAGTACAGCGCAAGCGCCCGCTTACCTGGAAGAGCAACTGCGCACTTCGGTGCGCCGGCAGGCGGCTGCCATGCGCAAAAAGGAACGCGAGGCGACTGCCCTGATGCAGCGGCGCTTTAGCCGCCGCCAGGTGATGCGGCTCGTGGTTGGTCTTGGCACATCGAGTATCGGCGTAGCGAGCCTGCACGCGCTTGAAACAGCCTTGCCCGCCTCGAAAGTTGCGCAGCCTGCCTATTCGTGAAGCGTCGTTTGCAATAGTCCATTTGTCGTATTTTAGCGTAGTATTCTGTTGAAGAGGGGACCATACGAGTAGCCCCCTACACAGTACGTAGACCATACAGATTCAGAAAGGATACCTACCATGCCATTCGGATTTCACGGACTCGACCTCGTCGTTATTCTCGTTATCGCGCTGCTGATCTTCGGCCCCAAAAAGCTGCCGGAGATGGGCGCTTCCATCGGTAAGAGCATCAAAGAGTTCCAGAAAGGGATGAAAGAAGTCACAGGTCATAAAGATGACGATGACGACGATGACGACGAAGAGGAGGCACATCCCATCAGCTCTAAGGATATGAAGAAACTGAAGAGCAAGGTCAGCACCGAGCCTGCCCCCAAGTCCAGTGTCAGCGAAATGAGTAGCCCGGCCGAGCCTGCCAGCCCGGAAGTCAGTGAAGTTCATGTCGACTAATGTTGGTTGCTCGTAACATAGGGCAGGCCCATAACCTGCCCCTACAGGAGAAGCTATGGCAACCAGAAACATAGATCAGCGCGATCCAGACGAAATCGTCGACGACCTCGATTTAGAGGACGACGACGATGACGATGATGACGAGGAGGAGGACGAAGGCGGAGCTACTATGACCCTGATAGAGCACCTGGAGGAGCTCCGCTGGCGCATCTTCAAATCAGCAATTGCCATCGTAGTCTTTGGGATCGTTGCCTTCATCTTCCGTGACCCAATTGAGAAGTTTCTTACTTATCCCTTGCCCAAGACAGCCGATGCGTTGGGTACCGGTAAGATTGTCGTTACAGGAGTAGGCGAGGGCTTTACTGTCTATCTCAAGATCTCATTTGCTGTAGGCCTTCTGCTTGCGTTGCCTATCGTCCTTTATCAGATATGGGCATTCATATCACCAGGGCTTCTAGCAAAAGAGAAGAAAAATGCGGTGCCGTTTATCGTCATCGGCATTGTTCTCTTCGTTATGGGCGTTGCGCTCGGTTACATTGTACTGCGTTTCCCGGTGGAATGGCTGATCAATTTTGCCTCGGACAGCTTTACGCCGCTTATAACAGCCGATTCCTACTTTACCTTTGTAACATACTTCATGCTGGCCTTCGGTATCGTTTTTGAGATTCCGTTAGTGCTAACGTTCATGGCCCAACTCGGGCTGATTACGGCAAAGACACTCACGAAGCGGCGAGCGATGGCCTATGTAATCATGTGGGTTGCGGCGACGTTCTTAACGCCCGGAGCCGACCCATACAGTCCGGTGATTCTGGGAGTGGCGATGACGTTCCTCTTTGAGTTGACGGTCATTTTCATCCGCATATTCAACCGCCAGGAGTCAGAGGCTGTCGCATAACATATGAATTTAATGTGCCATTTGCCATCTCATATGGGCAAGGGAATGGTCTGATAGGTTCCGATGAACCTCTAGGCCGTTCCCTTGCCCATATAATCCCTCAACGCGATTCTTTCTCAGTCAATGGAGAGTCTTCAATTCGGTGGATTGGCCTGGTTCGCGGAGTTCACACCGCTGGCAGTGGGAAAAACCTTGCTGCTGTTTGGGGTTGTATTTATTGCTCTTGGCGCGGTCTTATCGTCATCACGTCGCCCTCTTCCCCGCCCAAATTTCCCCCATAAAATTCCAATGGCAGGCAGGTAAAATATGGGAGCCAGCAGAAAGACTGATGAATAGCCCAGATGCACGATCATCAGCCCCCCAATGGGCGTTGTAATGGCCTCGGCTCCTTGAAACGCGGCCTGATACCCGCTATTGGCCAGACCTCGTTTTTGCTCTGAGACGGCTTCCATTGAGAAGACCTGTAGAATACCGTTCGACATATCCATTGCTCCTTGCCGGAAAAGGTAGAGCGCGGCAGCCAATGGCAAGAGTCCGGTCAGGCCAATCGTGATCATCAAGGGAATGCTTATTAACCTTGTCCAGACCATGGTGTTGACCTTGCCGATATGTAAAGCCAGCCAGGGAGCAGCTAGTGTGAGCAGCGCGGTAATGGTGTTTGCGCCAGCATCGATAAATCCGAAGAGTGCAGAAGAGGCTCCAAGGTGTTTCACGAAGAAAAGATTGAAGTACGGAATAAATAATCCTGCCCCTAACCCGATAAATATCTGCACCAGAAGGAGCACAAAAAAAGGACTTGCTAACACTTTTTTCCATTGCGCTCGCCTGATCGCCAGGAACCAGGCCTTGAATGATGCGATAGAAGCTGCCATTGAGCGCCAGGACGACCGGTAGAGAGCCGATTGATCGCGCTCGTGGTCGTCCCTACCCTCTTGATCCTGGCGTGGCTTCGTACTGCTCATAAGAAATAGAGGGATGAAGCTCGGCGCCGCTATGATGCCGGCAAACAGAAGGGCTATTTGATAGGAGCGCGGATAGGGTTGGCTTGCGAGCAGCCCCGAGGCAGAGGATGGTAGAGGCGCCATCAACCAGGGTATCCCACGCAACCAGATAGGTAGGATGCCGCCCAGGATTTCGCCAAGCACTAAGGTAATCAGGCTGATAGCAATATTCATGCTGAAGAGCTGGGGACGCTCATCCGGCGTGCTATTGAGCGTCAAGAAAGGGGCATTTATCACAAGAATAAAGGCGAGGCCGATACCGGCGACAAAAGCGCTGGCCAGCAGCGGTAAGGGTTGACGAAAAAGGATCTGTCCTGCCCCTGCCAGGCCAATCAACGCGCTCGACCAGATCAGGATCGCCTTGCCACTGAAACGGTCGATGATGATACCTGCCGGGAAGATTGCCAGTCCTGCTCCTACCGTTCCCACGAAAAGAACGGTACCGATAAAATCGGCACCGTAGCCTAAAGACGCGAGGTATAAGTTATAGAGAACCAGCAGGATGCCGGCAGTGACGCCACTCAGCGCATTACTGATGAGGTACAGGCGAGCATTGCGCGAAAAACGAGCAAACTGCCGTGCATACTCAACGAATAAATGCATCGTCGGATTGCGGCCTGTCGATTGCCTGCACAGGTTGAGGAGCCTGGATTCCTGCGGCTTCCGCCAGATGTTGGGCCGCCTCGTGTTCCGCGTCCTGCGAGCCTAAGGCACGAATCTGGCTGGCGCCCACGGTGCCATCACTGCTCTCTTTTTCCGCCTTGTCAACCAGTATCCTGTATCCCGGGCTTTTGAAAGTAATACCGGCCTTTTCCAACTCTGGATGGGAGTCCCGTTTCGTCAGGCCCGGCAGGAAAAAGGCTTTTGCCATCTGCTGCACCATGACAGTACGGGCGCGAAACTCGATGACGGCCTGCGCAACGCGCTCGCTGCCCTGGTCAATTTTCTTTTCGATCTTCGTCGCCTGCATCGGAACCTGGCCGACCGCTCGCACAATTTTATTTTCACCTGGTTCTGGCGGAGGCAATACTCCCTTATTGCCCTCTTCAAGCGAGTGATTGACGCTTTCGACGGTCGGGCGCAATTTTTTGATCAATTCGGTTTTTTGATGCACCCAGGTAAAAGCGAACATCAAACCTGCCGCGAGGGCCAGACCAATCAGGATATAGATGAACATGTAGAGGCCCAGGAGAATGGCTGCCGCCTGTCCCCATGGAGCCAGGGGGTCACCTGCCAGTATATACGATAACATCGTCAATCACCTCCCACAGCGGAATCCAACTCCAATCGTTTTTGCCGCTCCACCCGCTCATCATAGCGGCTGCGCGTGCGCCCCTTGCCCAGAAACACACGGAACATCTGTTGCGCGGCAACAACGGTAGAAACCGCTCGCACACTTGGCGCGACCGCAAATTCGCTCGTCAGTTTGGCGGTAGTGCCAATCGTATTTGCTGTCTCGCCCGCATTCCTTGCCGTCTCTTTCACTGCACCCAGCGTCTCCTGCACCGATGCCATTAAGGGCTTGACCTCGTTCCGCACGAGGGTAATGGTCTGAATGAGCTCGAATATGGCAAAGATCAACAGAGCAGTCGAGATCAGTGTAACGGCCGCCAGGATGATCAATGCAACGTAAAGCACATCCAGCAGTACACCAAAGATACCAGCAATGATAAAACCCGCAATGACGAGTATACCGATGACGGCTGCCGCGATGATCGCGTATCGTATTGCACCTTTCATAAACGCCCTCCGAAAATTAGTGAGTAGTTCTACTTGATTATAGCTCATGACGGCTGAAAATAGCTATCTCTTCTTACTGTACACGGATTAGAGGCGGCAAAAGGCTACAAAGCAGACAGAAAAGCCACCGCTCATATCAGGAGCGGTGGCTACTGTGTATCCCAATAGAGAATAGACGCGTTTTAATTCGCCGTAGGATGAGTGATGGGCCGGGCGGTTCCCGTGTATACGACCGGGGCGGTCGAGACAATTGTGCCACCCGTTACAGGTAATCCACCTTTGACGGTATACATGGCCTCATTGAACTTAGTGCCCTTGTTCTTCTTAGCCACGGCGAACACGGGATAAGCGTTGCCATTGGAGGCGATGGAGGTCGAAATGTAGTCACCTACCATACGGCCCTGGTTGGTGTTAGCCAACCACGTGAGCATCATTGGGCCTGCAAGTTGTTTGCTTGCGGACCAGGAAGCCCCACCATTGGTCGAAGAAATGTAGCCAACATCCAACTGGCAGTTACTGGTGCAGCTGGCATTCGTGAAGTAGTAGTACGTCACTGCAATATGTGCATTGCTGCCCGACGTCGACTTGTCTACAGCAATACCGGGAATGAAGTGATCGACGTTACTGCCCACGGGGTCGGCAGGGACACGTTGTACCGCTGACCAATGGGTGCCATCGGAGGAGGTGCTATAGACGATATCGTTGGCGCTGCAGCCGTTCTCGAAGCGGCAGTCCTGCCAGGCAACGTAGACGGTACCGGAGCCATCGATCTCAGCTGAAGGGAGGGGACTGGTGCGAATAGGCGCCTGCTCAGTGAAGGTATCCAAAGTTGCCACGGTGACAGCAGCCGTCCAGCTGGAGCCGCCATTCGTCGAGGTGAAAGCGGAGATGGTGCCATTGAGATCCTCAAAAGGCACGATTACCGTACCGTTGGGCTGCACTAATGGTTGTCCTCCCAGGCCAAAGGGATTGTTGGCCGGAGATTTGGCAGCTCCCCATGTGCTTCCGCCATTCGTGGAGGTACTCATCAGCTCCTGGTCATTGTTATTGACGTTGTCAAATTCGGTGTAGCAGTTTCCGTAGAACTTGCTGGTTGATGTGTTGTCGCAGACGCTCCAGTTTTTATCAAAGAACGCCCCTGAATTATCGACCGGAACCGGGTTGCTCCAGGTTAGCCCTCCATCGGTTGAGCGGCTGACATCCACATCCACCGGTGGTTGTTCGGCCCCTGAAAGCCCCAGGAAAGAAATGATCCAGACATTATGCTTTGCATCGTAAGCAACGGATGGATCGCTGACACGCGCATATGGTCCTGGAGGAGTAGAGTAGGGCGTAGTACCCGGCAAGAAGCCATTCTTCCAGGTTGCGCCATTATCGGTCGAGGTAGCCCAACCGATGTCCGAACTGCCACCATCAAAGAATCGCCCAGACTGGAATGCGGAGACGATGGTAGAACCAAAGGTAAAGGTGTCTGGCTCTACTTGCGTTTTGTGCTGGCTCGTCTGATTGGTGAAAGGGTCTTTGCTCAGCCTGAGCAAGGTACCTTTCGCCCCCACAGAGGCAAATGCTAATGAGGCCGTTACGAGTGCCAGCAGCAGGGCAACAGTCACGCTTAGAGCAGCGCGCATTGGCCGGTGAGAGTGAGAGATAGGCATAGATGTTTCTCCTTGAAACAAAATAGAGACAGCGGTTTGAAAAGGGGACAGGCGAATTGCTGTCCCCACAATTCGCCCATACCGTCAAGCAAAGATCTCCAGCAGCTCTGGAAGAGGCGACCGGAGATCATTTGTCCTACGCATTATTTCGAATGCCGCCGATGAACTCCTGGTCAATGCCGTTACGGGTATCGGTCCAGACAGCATAAAGGGTCTTGCCATCCCAGTAGTTGCCTGTATAGTCTCCGATGAATGAACCGCCGAAACCATCGTTGAACGGATTCGAGGGCTTGGAGGCCAGTTGGAAGTTTGTGCCAAAGGTCGAACCGTTCGTGGAAAGAACGCCAAACTCTTCATAGTTGACATTGTTGGGGTCATTGCGACGATCCAACCAGGTGACACCTACGACTCCAGTGGGGCTGACGCTCAACCAGGGGAAGAATTCGTCGTTGGCGGCGGTGGTTACACGTACTGGACTGCCCCAGGAGGAGCCACCATTGGAGGAGGTGGAGACCTCCACCTGCATCTGGGTTCCAGTATAATTATAGAAAGCGGCGTAGAGATGGCCGCTGTTGGATCCGCTGCTGTTGTCAACATCAACGACAGCAGGGTTGTTCACGCGCTCGTCGGTATTGGGAACATTGCCATAGTAGGCGCAACCGCAGCTATCGGGCACCAATTGGACCGAAGCAATGGTCACCGGATTGCTCCAGGTATTGCCGCCATCGGTAGACTTGGAGAACATCAGGTTCACCTTGGTGCCACCACAGTCGCCTGCCGGGCCACTCGTCAAGCAGCGCATCCAGGTGACATAGACTGTACCGTCTTTGCCAACGGCCAGGTCGCTAAACTGGTCAAGTTTGGGCAGGTTCTGAACCGTATCGACCGCCACCGTTTTCCAGGTAGCGCCACCATCGGTCGAATGCGAGACGGAGATCTGGTCAGCGGTATCGCTTGAATTGAATTGGGTGACTGAGATGTAGAGGGCATTGGCATGCGGACTACTGGGATTGGTATCAATTTGCAGCCAGTCCTTATCGGTGAGGCCACCAGACATGAGGGGATTCACAGCAATGGCCGGGGCACTCCAGGTCTGGCCGTTATTGCTGGACTTCTGAAAGATGATCTCACCGGTGGATCCGTTGGGACTATCAATGCCGGTGATGTAGGAGTTGCCGTTCAGATCGTAGCCGACTCCAGGATCACCCTCACCAAATTGCCCCGTAAGATTCTGCATGCAGAAGAGGCTCCACTTCTTGCCCGCGGTACTGGAGCTATAAAACCCCTGTGTATTGGGGCAATTGTAGTCATTAGCACCCGTTAAGAGTTGCTTACTGTTTTTAGGGTTGGCCACAATAGGGGTTTCATTGTTGGGTTGTGACCCTTGTGAGACCTGCTTATCCTTCAAGGCACAAGGAGCGGGTTTACACTTCAGATCAGGGGAGATACCGGGAGCAGGGGCATGACCATTTAAGTGGATGGTGCCGTTATGGATGCCTTGTGCTACGAGTACGCCTGTTGAGAGTGGACTCTTTGGTAACAGCTGCTTACCCTGGCTGATAGTGCTTTGTGCATTGGCCGAAGCAGAGAAAGCTACCAGCATGAGCAGCCCAATAAATACAGGGCCGCACAGCAGACGTGCAATCTTTTTCATATTGGATTCCATTTCCTCCAGTTTGACATCTGCGGGTTATTACTTGCAGATATCAGGACAAATTGACAACAGCTTATCCTATAAAAGTGAGGCTACTCTATAGCAAACTGGTCGTGTTGCATGAGAGATACACGGGACAGATGTATCCAATAATCAACACGGCTGTACTGTTTGCCATACGGCTCATTCTCACTCAGCATGTACCTGGGAGAAATGGCAAAAGAACAGGCAATTATTACGAGGTAATCCTTGAAAAGAGCATCAATCACCTCGTTGCTGCTAGAAGACCCCCACTATCATAGCCACGTAGTTTGCAATCGATTTTGGCACCCGGTATACCTGTTCCAGGCATACCATTAGATAAACACTTCATTGTACACAATAAAGAGTATAACCGATAAACAGGCCTTTGTAAAGGGAAAACCACAACAAATTTCAACTTGCCTGGTAGATGAAAAGCAAACAAATTAGCACGAGCTTAGAAACCTGAGCATGAACTGAAAAAATACTGAGACTTTCTATTGTTGACTTGCAACGGCGCCCGCTTGCGTTTATTTTGAGAGTAGATACATCAGTTTTAAGCATAAGTCTGTCTAACCGAATAGATATCCAGCAACCTGGAGAAGGAGCGAAAATGCTAGCACTGAGCCTGATTCTGGCAGATGGTGTGACCATCAAAATCGGAGACAATGTCTGGACATTTGGCCTCAATTTCATCATTTACCTGATCATTGCGGCCATTATTGGATTGATTGCGGAGTTTATTGTCGGCTGGCGATTGCCGTTTGGCTTCATCGGAGCGATCATCGCAGCGTTGATCGGCATCTGGCTGATGACCAACGTGATCATTATCACTGGCCTGCCCGATATTAAAATCAATACGACGCCGCCGGTCTATCTGCTACGAGCATTGATCGGAGCCATCATATTAGTGGCGATATGGCACCTGATAACATACCCACTCTATCGCCGCCGTCGGCGCTATTACCGCAGAGTGTGAACAAAAGCTTGACCGGTTAGTAGCCCTCGGACAGGGTATTTGCTACAGTATACTCTGTCCGAGGGTTTTATTTTGCGGTTTTTACGATCATGTTGTCGTGGTATGCGTGCAATTGACCTGGCCGGAGAAATAAGGGTGCAGGGCAACTTCCAATCTCATTGAACGTATTACTCCTTAGGATATAATGGTTGGTACGAGTAGGGCGAATTGCGCGCTGTTTATGAGGCTCTGGTGGAGAATACTCTTCTTACAAACGATAAAGATACTCGTACCATGCGGGTTCGAGCAAGCTACCGGGCCGCTATGCACGCAAACAGCAGGTTGTCAAAGTTCAAGCGTATCTCCTGGTTTACCTGGATTATTACGATTGGAACCACCGGCTTCTGGTGTTTCACTGCGTATCAGGTAGCGCTGGCATCTGGCGCTTATGGCTTTCATGCTATCCTGGCAAACGTTTTTGCCGATACACAAAACGCCGATGTGCTTATCCGGTATGGGGCAAAATATAATGAGGCGATTATCGCCGGACAATACTGGCGTTTTATTACGCCTATCTTTTTGCACGTCAATATTCTGCATGTGAGCCTGAATATGCTCAATTTCTTTATTCTGGGCCTATTCATCGAGCGCCTGTTCGGTCACCTGCGTTTCCTGTTGATCTACCTGCTGACGGGAGTTGTCAGCATTATCGCGAGTTTTTATTTCGCGCCGCAAGATGTCAGCGTCGGTGCGTCGGGCGCTATTTTCGGGCTGGTGGGCGCTTATAGCGTCTTCATTCTGATACATCGCCGCGCGTTTAGCCATGGCGGTATCCCTGCCATCGCCTGGCTGGTGGTCATTATTGGCTTGAATCTTGGCATCGGACTGGTCATTCCTAACGTGGACAATTATGCTCATCTAGGCGGATTCGTGAGTGGCTGTCTGTTGGGATGTTTTTTCGCCCCGTTCTACGTTGTATTACCAGAAGAGGGAAAATCGCAGTTGTTGGATATGCATAGCTTATCCCGCCGCTGGCCTCTTGCCCTGATAGCGATAGCAATCACGATATTTCTTGCAATTATCGCAGTACATTTTAGTGGAGGATAATCTTTTGGATGCACAAACAGATATTCAGACCTACCTGGAGCAAGGGAGGCGGGCACTTGCTCAGGGTCAGGGGCGGGAAGCAGCTATCGCTTACGCGCATGCCGCTCAGATCGAGCCGAATAACCCGCTAGTTCACCTGGGTCTCGCCGAGGCAAATCTGGCCCTTGGTTCCTATGGCGTTGTCTATATGGCCTGCCGCAAGGTGCAGGAGTTGCAGCCGGAGGGCGGCGTCGAGAGCGATATGGCAAAGACGCTGCTCGACCTGTTAGATCGCCGCTACGAACGCGCCTTGCAGGATGTCGACGCCGTAATTGCCGAGGACCCGGGCAATGCCTACGCGCATGCACTGCGCTCTTACCTGCTGCGTCTCAACCGGCAGGATTACGATGCAGGTCTGGCGCGGGCGCGAGCTGCTCGCCTCTCGTATGGTGGAACCTTCGAAAACGTCTTTCCGCCCGTCGAGCCTGTCTATGCTGCCGGCTACACCGGCGCACCCACTATACCCGGCGCCCCGGGGAAAAATATACCCAATGGACAGGCTATGAATGGATTTGCTCCGCCGAGAATTGAACGAGAGCAAGTACCAACATGGTCGCGCCCGAACCCTATGCAGCGCCAGGTTGTGCGCACCCGTTTCTGGATGAGCCAGAATCCGCGCTTTGTGACCAACATCTTAATTGCCATCAATGTGGTGATTTACCTGGTTCTGCTCGTGTTGAGTGCTACCATCGGACAGGGCATCGGTTCGCTGGGTGATATTGACCAGGGCGTGCTTATAAACGCAGGAGCGCAGGTTAACCTCTACGTGTCACAGGGGCAGGTATGGCGTATCTTCACTGCTATGTTCCTGCACTTCAACCTGATACACATTGGTCTGAACATGCTCTCGCTCTTCCTGATAGGGGTAGCAGTTGAAGTCTTCTTTGGCAAATGGCGCTACCTGGTGATTTACCTGGGATCTGGCATCGTGGGTGGCATTGTCACCTACTTCACGCTGCCATCGAATACTATAGCTGCTGGCGCTTCAGGAGCCATCTTCGGCGTCTTCGGTGCCCTGGGAGTCTTTTATATTGCGAACCGGCAGGCGCTGGGCAGGTATGGCACGGGCGCCATCATGAACTGGCTATTCTGGCTGGGCTTGAACCTGGTATTCGGCTTCGAGACGCCCGGCATCGGCATTCAGGACCACATAGGTGGCCTGATTGCCGGTATAATCCTGGCCATCATCCTCATGCCCAGGAGAAGGCTCGGGCGATCATAAGGCGATCATCAAGAGCAAATATGAGTCATATTGAAGCTTGACGAACGGGGAGAGGAGGGCGTAGCCTGGTGGTCGCACTCTCCTCCTTGCCTGTTCCCCAATTCGGGATCCCTCATGTCCGCTCTTTATCCTGATAGAGATAAAGAAATATTCTGACGCTTAATGAAACGTGATCAGTCCGGTTTGGATGCTCTGGTACACTAGAGATAAGGAGTCGAGCATGCAATCTTGCTGTGACCCGGCTGAGTCACGAAGGATCCTATCCATGCCCTTTACCCCCCTTGCTCGACTCTTTTCCCCTTTCTTTCTGTGACTAGAACCATAACTTGGCGCTGACGACACGATATGCTTCCAGTTGCGCGACATGCGGTAGCTGTATCCTGCAAACAGAGAATGGGCTTAATCGCAAAAGTGCGTGGAAAGGGTCATGATTTCATCGTGAGGGAATGCCGATGCCTCCGCTTGAGCCCTGCTCCAAACAAGGAAGTTGTCCTGTGAATATTTCACACGATTCCACACACTTTTACGAATACCCTTTTGTTGTGAATTGTTGCTCACGTCTCTCTATAGTGTCGAATGTGAAGATCTTTTCACAAACCCCAAAAAGCAAATGACATTAGGGTTTTTATCGTGTATGCTTCGACTTAGAATGAGTATGAATGGGTACAAAAACGGAGAGAATAGATGGCATCTCACGTTTATACAACTGCTGAGGTTGTGCGGACAACGGGCTTCTCTCATAAGCAACTGGATTATTGGGCCTCGACAGGGTTGCTTGTGCCTAGTGAGCAGCAATCGCATGGACCAGGTACCCGTAGACTGTACTCTGTAGATGACCTGGTACAACTACAATTCATTCGCCATCTCAAAAGCTATGGGTGGTCAACACGCAAGATTGGGCAGGCAGCAAAAACACTGCGAGAGGTAATGAATGTATCTGATCCACTCAAGTATGCAATTTTGGTGAATGGGAAAAATATGCTCATTGCCCTCTGCAAAACAAAAGAAGGCGAACGAATCGCGATTGATGCGCTGAGCGTCGGTGGACAACAAGTCATGGGCATTGTTGTAGAGATGCTAATAGAAGAAGCCTATCAGCTCACCAGTGAGATTAAAGAACCTGCGAGGGATGAGGAAGCGATCCGATGAATACCATCGACTTAAAAAATACGTTGCTAGAAGAGCTAGACTTCATCTTTATCAAAAACGGAATGAGCCATTGGGTGGAAGATATGATGCAGGATGTGCTTATTTATTCCCTAAATCATATCACGAAAAAAAGCAATCCTGGCCTACTTGTGCTCGATTGGAACACTTTAGGCCAGGAAATGCTCTGATCACTACAATCTTAAGACGCCTGTCACAATATTGCTTACACTGCCTCCTCCAGCAACGTTCGCCCTGTAAACTGGCTGTTATACAGGTCGGCGTAGAAGCCGTTCTTGGCCAGCAGTTCCTCGTGGGTTCCCTTCTCCACGATGGTGCCGTGATTCATGACCAGGATCAGGTCGGCGTCGCGAATGGTGGAGAGCCGGTGGGCAATCACAAAGCTCGTGCGGCCTTTCATCAGTTCGGTCATGGCCTTCTGAATCTGAATCTCGGTTCGCGTATCCACGCTGCTGGTCGCCTCATCCAGGATCAGGATTTCGGGATCGGCAAGGAACGCGCGAGCAATCGTCAGCAACTGCTTCTGGCCCTGTGAGATGTTCGAGGCCTCTTCGTTGAGAACGGTGTTATAGCCCTCAGGCAGCGTGCGAATGAAGTGATCGGCATTGGCCGCCTTCGCTGCCCGCACGATCTCATCTTCAGTAGCATTCTCGCGACCGTAGGCGATATTGGCGCGGATGGTGTCGTTGAAGAGCCAGGTGTCCTGAAGCACCATACCGAACATGCGGCGTAACGCTCCACGCTTAATCTCCGTGATACCGACGCCATCGACCAGGATGCGCCCACCGTTGACCTCGTAGAAACGCATCAGCAGGTTGACCAGCGTTGTTTTTCCGGCGCCGGTCGGGCCGACAATGGCGATCATCTGCCCTGGCTGGACATCGATGTTCATATCCTGCATCAGGATGTTGTCCGGGCTATAGCCAAACCTGACATGCTCGAACTGCACCGCGCCCTCTGGATGCTCGATGACCTTCGCGTCAACGGCCTCTGGAACCTCTTCCTGCTCATCGAGTAGTTCAAAGAGGCGCTCCGCCGAGGCCATCGCCGACTGGATAACGTTAGCGATGTTGGCCAGCATGGTAATCGGCTGCGTAAACTGCTGCGCGTACTGGATGAACGCCTGCACATCGCCAATCGCAATGGCATTCTTTGTCACCATGATGCTGCCCACCACGGCTACGAAGACGTAGCCGATATTGCCGACGAAGCGCATCAATGGCATGATAATGCCCGAAACAAACTGCGCTCTCCAACCTGCGTCATACAGCTTTTCGTTGCGCCGGTCGAATTCGTCGATGGCTTCGCGCTCGTGGCCGAATACTTTGACAATCTTGTGACCTGCAAGCATCTCTTCGACATGCCCATTCAGTTCACCAAGTGACCTCTGCTGCCTGCGGAAGTACTCCTGCGAGCGTTTCGCGATGCCCATGGTGATGAACAGGCTTAACGGGAAGGTCAGCAGGACGATCAGGCTGAGCAATGGGCTGATGGTTAGCATCAGCACCAGCACACCAACCAGCGTCACTGCCGAGCTAATCAACTGCGTGACACTCTGCTGGAGCGTGGTGCTGAGGTTATCCATGTCATTGACGATGCGGCTCATAATTTCGCCGTGCGTATGCGAATCAAAGTACTTCAGAGGAAGACGCGAGAGCTTCTCATCGACCTCTTTACGCAATTGATACATGGTGCGCTGTGCTACGCCCGCCATCACATACTGCTGGATGTACATGAAGATGGCGCTGATCACGTACAATCCAAGCAAAATCAGCAGCACCGTCGCGATGTAATGGAAGTCGATCGAGGGTATGGGCAGGTGCCTCTGATACGCCTCGAACTTCGCGATTAAGCCTTCGAACAGCCTGGTTGTGGCTAATCCTAAAATTTTTGGGCCAACAATATTGAACACGGTGCCAATAATGGCCGTGATAAGCACGACGATCAACAGGAATCTCTGCGGCAGGAAGTAGCGGAGCAGGCGCAATGCCGTACCTTTAAAATCCTTGGCCTTCTCTACCGGCCTGCCCATGGCTCCCCAGCCACCTCTGCCCATCGGACCCGGCCCCATTGCGCCAGGTCGTTGTCCTCTATTTTGCATACTCATGCTATTTCCCCCGTGATTTTTTTATTATATAGGCAGCTGGCCGATGAATCGGCGGTGGGCGCGATGAATCGGCCCCTACGATTTGCCTTCATGCTATTCCCTCCGCGATTTCCTCACTTGAAAGCTGCGAGAAGACGATTTCGCGATAGACCTCGCTGGTCTGCAGCAGTTCGCGATGCGTGCCGAGGCCGGCGATTTTGCCCTCGTCCAGGACAATGATCTGGTCGGCATCCATTACGGTGCTGACGCGCTGGGCGACGATCAGAACGGTCGAATTCTGCGTCTCTTTTTTGAGCGCGGCTCGCAGTTTGGCATCGGTTTTAAAGTCCAACGCGGAGAAGGTATCGTCAAAAATGTATATTTCGGGTTTGCGAACCAGCGCGCGGGCTATCGAGAGGCGCTGCTTCTGCCCGCCGGATACGTTGGTACCACCCTGGGCAATCACCGAATCGAAGCCATACTCCATTTTCTCGATGAACTCGCTCGCCTGCGCAACATCGGCGGCGTGCTGGATCTCTTCTTCGGTCGCATCCTCTTTGCCGTAGCGAATGTTCTCGGCAATGGTGCCTGAGAACAGCACTGCTTTTTGTGGCACGAAGCCGATTTTCGAACGCAGGTGCTCCTGGGACATCTCACGCACATCCACGCCATCAACCAGGATGCGGCCGCTGTCGATGTCATAGAAACGCGGGATGAGACTGACCAGCGTCGATTTGCCCGCGCCTGTTCCACCAATGATGGCGGTCACTTCGCCAGGACGCGCACTGAAGGAGATGTGCGACAGCGCCGGTTCCTCCGCACCCGGATAGCTGAAGGTCACGTCGTCGAACTCCACGTAGCCCCTCATCTCGTCCGCGCGTTTCACCTGTTCCGCATCATTGATCTCAGGCTCTATCTCCAGCACTTCATTGATGCGCGTGGCCGAGGCCGCGGAGCGTGGCAGCATGATGAACATCATCGAGATCATCAACAAGGCAAACAGAATCTGCATGGCATATTGCAGGAAAGCGATCATCGCCCCGACCTGCAAATCCCCATTATTGATACGGATAGAGCCGAACCAGAGAATAGCGATGCTTGAAACGTTCAGTATGAACATCATGAGCGGCATCAGTGTGGCTACGATGCGGTTGACCCTGATGGAAATATCCGTCAGGTCGCGGTTCGCTACATCGAAACGCTGCTCCTCGTATTTCTGGCGATCAAACGCGCGCACAACGCGCACACCGGTCAGGCCCTCGTCCAGGATCAGGTTGAGTTTGTCTAGCTTCACCTGTATGAGTCGGAAGAGTGGAATAGCCTTGCTCATCAGGATAAGAATGGCGGCTACCAGGACAGGGATGTCCACTACCAGAATCCAGGAGAGGCCAACGTCTTGATTGAGCGCCAGGATGATGCCGGCAACCATGGTAATCGGCGCCGTGATCATCATATTCAAGATGATCACCAGCATCTGCTGCACCTGCGTTGTATCGTTCGTCGTGCGGGTTATCAGGGAAGCAGTGCCGACAGTATCAAATTCATGCAGTGAAAATTTTTGTACATGCGTAAAAAGTTTGGCGCGGATAATCTTGCCAAAGCCGGTCGCGACCCGGGAAGAAATGAAAATGCCGATCACCGCACAAATCGTGCCACCGATGGCTACCAGCGCCATAATTCCCCCGGTGCGCCAGATGTAACCGATATCGTTTTTGATGATTCCGTTATCGATGATATCCGCCATCAAGGTTGGCAGGTACAGGTTAGCGATGGCCTGCCCAAAGGCGAATAATACCACGAGAACGAGTAACCATCGATACGGCTTCATGAACCGCAACAATTTAATCATACGTTTTCGTCTCCATTCAAATTACCGATATATCGTATTCTCCTTCTGATTATAACGATATATCGTATTCTGTCAAGGGAATAAAGGGAGCAATTTATCTGATGTCCGCTTATTTGCTACATTCTTGCTCAGCCGGAATCTCCTGCCCAACTCGCACGAACTCTTCCAATCCGGTGAGCAGAGCCGCGCGCCCCTCCGCGCTCATAGCCAGGAAGATTGCCCGGATGCGCCTGATAAAGTGCTGGTGCGCTTCAATCAAAGCCGCGCGCCCGGTCTCGGTAAAGACGACGAAGACCTGGCGACGATCCTGCTTATCGCGGCGGCGCTCGACCAGCCCGCGTTTTTCCAGGCTATCGACCGTACGCACGACCGTGGCAGGATCGATTCCCAGCTTCCCTGCAATCGAACCGATGGTACAGGGTTCGTTCTCCTGCGCTCTCTCAACCAGCCCCAACACCATATATTGTGTCGTACTGAAGCCATGCTGGTGCGCATGTTTGAACCCGGCCCCCAATACTTTACGCAGGTCTGAAAACGAAGTAATAAAGCGTTCGGCCTCCTCATCCACCACCCCTTGTTTCTGTGCAGTCACTATTGTATCTGTCATTGTCCCTCCATATCTACCACAAGCAACCCATTGATTCTAACAATCATTGCGAGTATCAATAATATGTACTAACAAAGAATATCCCAAAAGCAATGGTTTGTCAAGGGTCAAAAGTCACTTGTAATGTGGCGGGGATTCTTCGTTGCACTCAGAATGACAGGCCCCGGAGACACCTGGCTGTATCCGGGGCCTGTCATTCTGAGTGCAACGAAGAATCCCTGGCAAACTTCTGGAAAGCGCCAGGCAGAAATCACAAAGAAGACCCATTCAGAAAACCCTTGACATCTATACGTTTTTCTCGTATAGTATGTTCTATTAGAATGTACTACTAGAACATACTATACGAGAAAGAGAAGCTTCATGTATGAATTGCTGACGCTGGCCTTGCTCATGCATTGGCCGCTCTATGCGCAACTCATTGTCGCTATGGCCAATAACATTATGGGACCGTGGGAGAAGATCAGCCGCGGCTCATTGTCGGCGCTCTTGAAGAAACTGGAACAGGATGGATTCATCGAACCAGGCGATCCGGCACAGGTGCCATTTCCGTCTGCACGCGCGTCGCAGGTCTTCGCAATAACAGCGGCAGGACGAGAGCGTTTCTACCAACTGATGATGGATACCAGCTCGAACCCGGGGACATACCAGCGCATCTTCCATATCAAGGCACTGCACCTGGAATTTATACCATCGCAAGATCAACTCTTCTTGATCGAGCATTACATGTATTACTGCCAGATGGGCATACGTTACATGAGGAACGAAGCGCAGGATATGGCGACTAATCCAACGAAAAAGGAACCAGTGAGCAAATTCTTTCTCACGACGGCACTTGACCTGATGAAGTTGACAGAGCAGGAGTGGGAATTAGAACTGAGTTGGGTACAACATCTGCGCGAACGAGTCATCACGCGCATGAATGAGAACGAGCGAAACACTACGGAGGAAAACAATGCCTAAAAAAGCGAACTACCTGCCGCGCGGGCAGCGTCTAATGAACGCAATTTTTGCTACGATGGTGCGCCTGGGGATGATACCGGGTGCGCATTTGATGAGTGTGCCAGGGCGCAAGAGTGGGAAGATACAAACGATCCCGCTCTTTGTCCTGCATTATGAGGGGCAACGCTGGCTTGTCGCCGGGTTTGCAGGCTCCGATTGGGTGAAAAATATACGCGCGGCAGGATGGTGTGAGCTATTCCATGATCGCATGAGAGAAAAGGTACAGGTTATTGAAGTGGAGGATATGCAAGTTCGGGCTAGCGTGCTGCGAGAGTTTGTACGGAGAGCTCCGGGCGCGAGTAGAGGATACACAATTAGCCCGGATGCGCCTCTCGAAGAATATGCCGCTATTGCGCCGGAGCATCCGATTTTCCGCGTGATCGAACAGGAAAAAAACATACCCAGAAGGGCTTGACTCTGACGTTACGTCACCCTTTATACTGCTGAATGTAAGAAAGGAGGAAGCACCTGGGTCAACATTTTTATACGAGCGGCGAGTTTGCGCAGAAAGCGTCGGTATCGGTGCGCACGTTGCGCTTTTACGACAAAGTAGGGCTATTAACGCCTTCCCAATATACGGAAGCCGGATATCGCCTCTATACGGACGCCGACTTTTTCCGTCTCCAGCAAATTCTGGCCCTGAAGTTTCTTGGCTTCTCGCTGGAGGAGATCAAGTGTTGCCTGCAGGTCGGGCCGACCGCTTTGCAGGCATCGCTGGCCCTCCAGAAGGCGATGATGCAGGAGAAAAGGGAGCAGTTGAATGCCATCATCGCGGCGATTGATGAGACGGAAAAACTGCTGCGAACTCACAAAGATGACTGGGAACCGATCATTCACGTGATCCAGGTGATGCAAATGACACAATCAAACGAGTGGCGTAACAAGTACTTTACTGATGAGCAGTTGCAGAAGATGCAGGAACTCAGTGAGAAGTCCTATACTCCTGAGCAAAGGCAGAAGCTGGCCGAGTGGGGCAAGAACTGGAGCGAGGAAGATCAGCGCGTTGCCAGCCAGAAATGGAGTACCACGCTCGCGGAGCTACAACGCCTGCTGGCAACAGGCGCTGACCCGGCCAGCCCGGAGGCTCAAGATTTTATCGGGCGCTGGCTTGCCCTGATCGGAGAGTTCACGCATGGAGACCCCGGCATCACCGAAGGCCTGAAAAAGTATTACGGAACCCTGAAAGAGATGCCTGCCAATGAAGCGCCGTTCGCCTATCCATATAGTAAGGAAGGTGAGGCTTTTCTGGAGAAGGCGATAAAGCTTCATAATGAAAGGCAGGGGTGAGTAACACGATTACCTGCTAACGGATAGTTTTTGAGGAGATAGTCGCAAATCGCTGTGGCTATCTCCTCATTTATTCGTCCTCGTCTAGCGCAAGCAGGTAATCTTGCACCTCGTCCATGTTCCTGGCAATGCTCATTTTGACGATCAAGAGCTGTAGGGTCTGGGGGTCCTTTACTCCGGCCACTTGCTTCTTTGCTAGCCGTTCCAATTTTGGAAAGTTTTCTCTCACGATGGCTAGAACAGCCCCCCGAAGGGCCTCTAGACTGCCTTCCAGACGCCCTTTCTGAAGCCCCTCTTCACGACCTTCCTCACGACCTTCTTCACGCGCCCAACGAGTGAATTCCTGATAGACAGGAGTTTCCCGCAAAACATCATCCATTTCGCTTACCCTCCTTAAGAGCAAACGTTGGTCGAGGCTCCTCTCTTTTCCAAATGCTAACGAGGTTAACGTATATGCTGCAGCCAGAGAATCGCGCTTATCCTCCCGCTCAAGACCGCTGAAGATTTCATCGGCCAGTTCACGAGTGGCTCCTCCTTTTGTTAAGATCATAAAAGGCAATAACCCCGGTAGACCTAATAGCTTGAACTCATCTGATTAACCATGACGCAAAATCTTGCGCATTCTCACTGATAAAAATCTTGAACGTATCATCATACGGCGTCGCCATACCTACGTTTCCCCCTATGGTATTCTGACAAAAGTGTAACATAGGGGAAGCTTGCTGTCGAGAGGTATGAGCTAACTTGACGATTTCATTTTAAACTGAGCAATGCAAGGATACCGAAGAGCAGAATGATACCTCCCGAAATCCTGTTGATCCACACCAGCCAGCGCGCCGTAAACCGCTTGCGCAGCAGGCTGATACCGCTTGTGAGGATACACCACCAGGAGATCGAGCCAAGGAAGACGCCGCAAACAACTAGCGCGGCGGAGAGGTAACTTTTGTTCGCTTCCCCTACTCCGATGCCGGCAAAGATGGCCGCGAACGAGAGGATAGTCAGCGGATTGGTCAGGGTCAGCAGGAATGTCGAGACATAGGCTCCGGCAAATCCGTCTGCTTTAGCCGATGCCGCTCGTTCGGCAGGCTTGCTCAATATGATTTTGATGCCAAGGTAGATCAGAAACAGGCCCCCGATCAAGCGAATCCACATTTGTTGGCTGACCAGGAAACCTGTTACGACGGTCAATCCGAAAGCTGCAATCGAGCCATACACGCCGTCAGCCGTTGCGATACCAAGTCCTGATACCAGTCCATAGAGTTGTCCTCGACGTAGCGTCCGGTTAATACAGAGAATGCACATCGGGCCAACGGTAGCCGCGATAGAAAAGCCGATAATCAGACCGCGCACAAGAAAACCTATGTCCATTACTTCCTTCCTCTTTCCCCTGCATGGGCCAGGAACCGGTGTTATTTGCACAAAAAAAGTCGCCAGACCTCTTGATTAAGGTCTGGCGACTAATACGTCTACGTTTGCTTATTTTCAGGTGCTGAAAGGCAAGCGAAGTAAACCAGACCTTCTCCAAGGCTGGTTTGCCTGCTGGTTTTGAACTAGCGCATAAAAGTTACGATGATGCTCAGCCACTGATAGAGTACCTTTTTGCTTTCAGGATTCCCATCCTGCTCTCAAATTACCGGCTGCTCAACAGTACAATGCCGGACAGGATTGGCACTTCAATAATAGCATATGCCTGGTGGCTTCACAAGAGACTATCAGCCGGCACCATAATGTCATATACTAGTAGTGCCTGCATCTAGCAAACAACTATCATGGGAAAGAGAGGTAAAGTGTATGGCATTGATATCGCAACAAGATCAGGAATCGTTGAAAAAGGTTTTTGCTGAAGAATTGCCAAATGATGTGACAATTACCTACTTTACGCAGCGCGAGTCTGTCCTGTTTGTCCCAGGGCAGGAGAAGTGTGCGTATTGCAAGGAAACAGGCGAGCTACTTGAAGAAGTCGCGAATCTTTCGGAAAAACTGCACCTGGACGTGAAGGATATCGCGGATAATAAGCAGGAGGCGCAGGAACTGGGCATTACGCGCGTTCCCGCGTTCGTGCTTTCGGGGCAGGCTAAAGGCAAGGTGCGTTACTTCGGCATTCCGGCAGGATACGAGTTCTCGACCCTGGTCGAATCACTGCTCGATGTCTCTCGCGGAAAGACAGAGTTGAGCGAACAAACGCGCAAGGCCCTGGCTGGGGTCGATTCAGACCTGCATATTCAGGTCTTTGTCACCCCTACCTGACCCTATTGTCCAAGAGCAGCCAGTTTGGCTCACAGATTAGCCGTTGAGAACGAGCATATTACCGCCGATGTGATAGAGGCATCCGAGTTTATGGACCTCTCACAGCGTTACCACGTCCACGGTGTGCCCAAAACCATCATCAATGATCGCGTCGAGTTTACCGGAGCATTGCCGGAACCGCGCTTTGTCCAGCAGGTCTTGCAGGCGCTCGATCAAGAGACACAAAAATAACAGCAGATGCTACGGCTATCCGAGATAAGGGGCGGAGCAAGCTCCTCCGCCCCTACTGTAAATCCAATTATTGATAGAACCATAGCGGCACCGGCTATACTACCGAATGCGCAATCTCCTGCCATGTTTTCCCTCCATCAGTAGTTTTAAGCATAGCGATAGTATCGCCCTTACGAAGATTAATGCTTCCCGGCGGACCAGTCCTCGTGATGTTGTTGGCAAGTGCCCACCCGAGAGTGGGTGAGACAAAGCTGAAATTATACACAAGTTGAAACGGCGCATTAAGATGAAGTTGCGTCCAATGATGCCAACCATCGCTGGTTGTATAGACCATTTTACTCCTCGAATCAGAAGCCATTGCCAGGGCATGATTCATATCGATAAAATCGGCGCTGGTCACATCGAAAGGCACGGCCGTTTGAGTCCATGTCTTGCCTCCATCGTGGGTCGTATAAAGTGCCGTCCCACTGGAGTTCGGACCGGAGGTGAGAACTGAAAGCAGGCCATCTTGCTCGGTGAAAAACTGCGGCGGCCACACGATAAGGCTGCCAGGTGGAAAAGGGAGCGTTACCGGCTGCCAGGTAGCACCGGAATCGTGTGTGACATAGAGCCAGGAGTAATCGGAAGAATCCTGGTGAGAGGAAGTGCCAGTAAGCCACCCTGTCGCTGGCGTGACGAATTGCATCCTGGTGCTGGCGGTAAGCGGGGGTATGCCATATGCATCATCACTGGTTACCGGCAATTGCGAAGTCGATGGACCCCCTGCTATCTTTTGCCACGTTCTCCCGCCGTCGTTGGTATGAAAGAGTGCGATTTCTTTGCCGATGTAGGCGCTACCGGGGTCAGGGCCGGGGAAGTTATCGGTGACAAGTTCCCAGCCGTGTAATGCATCGACAAACACGGGCGATGTTTCCAGGTCACGCGCCTTGATTACGGCACTCTGCCAGTTCTGTCCGCCATCGCTGCTGTGAAAGATGCGCAATTGAGATACCTGGGTTTTGCTGTCATACTCCGGCTGCACGACGGTGGCAATCGATGCTGAACGAAAGTTGGTTGAACAGCCTTCAACATATCCCATGCCTAGACTCTCGGTAGGCTTGCACTTTAATGTGGTACTCCAATGGCTCCCGCCGTCGGTTGTTCTCAGGATGGTGTATGCACCGGAGCCGAGAGCATCCCAACTGACTGCCCATCCGACCATTGCATTGATCATATGCAGTCCGGTCAAATCACCTGCCGGTGTATTTGTACCTGGCTGATTATTTCCTTGCGTAGATGATTGGCTCCCCGTCTTATTCTGATAACCACAACTTGCGAGTATGAAAGGAACGAGCAGGCAGAGGGAGAGCATTATCATTGAAACGGAGATGATGCGACGTTGCTTCAGGCGATTGCTCCTGATAAATACTTGGGGATTGTTCATGTCGCGCCTCTTTCTTTGCTGCTGGAATGCAGTATGTATTCTTTTTAAGAAAGATGCACAAAGCATGAGAATAGTTCCGACTTTAGCAGCAACGGCTCATAGTTCCTCTAGAGACAATCGAAGCAGCTTGAGAATTTGTGGGTAAACGTCAGCGCCTCTTGCTTGCTCTGAAAAAGCCTTCCTCGCATGTCATTCTGAGCGGAGCGAAGAATCTGAAGCAAGCCCCTGATCGATCCGGCTCCTTTTGGATTCTTCGCTCTGCTCAGAATGACATGCCTGAGTTCTTCCGGTTGGATTCTTCGCTGCGCTCAGAATGACATGTCCGAACTGGCTTTCAGTGGCTTGCCATTGGTGTGGTTAAGTGATAGCATAGGCAAAACAAATCATATTCACACTCCCGCATGAGGATGAATCGAGGGAGCCGATAGATAGGGAAAAGTACATGCTGCATATCGATGCCAAACCGGTTGATCTCAAACTGACAACGCCTTTTCGTATTTCGAGAGGTGTGCAACATACCGCCCCTAATGTGGTTGTGCAAATACATCATAATGACCATGTAGGCTACGGTGAAGCCGCCCCCGATGAGTTTTACGGGGAAAACCAGGAGACGGTGCTGGCATGCATTGCGACCTTCGCGGGCAATCTGGGCGATGATCCTTTTCTGATAGAGGATATTATGAGCAACCTTGATCATCTTATTCGCTTTCACCCGGCCGCAAAAGCCGCCGTCGATATGGCACTCTATGACCTGATCGGCAAAATGCTGAATGTGCCGGTGTATAAACTACTGGGCCTGAACCCGAAGCATACGCCGCATACTTCTTTTACCATCGGCATCGATACGCCTGAGAACATGGCCAAAAAGGCACTTGCTGCGCGTGATTACCCAATCCTCAAGGTAAAAGTGGGCACCAAGCATGACCTTGAGAACCTGAAAGCCATTCGCGAAGTATCCTCAGCAACCATCCGCGTCGATGCCAACACTGCCTGGACACCCAAAGAAGCCATTAAAATGATCAACGCGCTCGCGCCTTACAACATTGAGTTCGTTGAACAGCCAGTCGCGCCGCGCGACCTCGCGGGCCTGAAACTTGTGCGCGAAAATGTGCCGCTGCCGATTATCGCGGATGAAAGCTGTGTGGCTATCGAAGACATTCCCAGGCTGGCGGAGTGCGTCGACGGAGTGAACTTCAAGCTGATGAAAAGTAACGGCATGACCAATGTGCTGAAGATGATCCACGTTGCGCGTGCCTGCAACCTGCGCGTGATGATCGGCTGCATGATCGAAAGCTCGCTGGCGATTACGGCCGCGGCCCACCTGACGCCGCTCACCGATTACGCCGACCTGGACGGCCACCTGCTCATCGACAATGACCCTTATGAGGGTGTGAGGGTTGTGAATGGGAAACTGGTGCTGCCGGATAGGCCGGGATTGGGAGTACAGAAGACGCAGAGCAAGGGATAGGAGGAGAACAATCATGCCCCAGATAGCGCCATACGGCTCATGGAAGTCACCGATTACTTCCGACCTGATCGTCGCGGAGACAATTAAATTAGAGCAGGTCGTACTCGATGGTTCAGATATCTATTGGATTGAAAGGCGTCCGGCAGAAGGCGGTCGTTATGTGATCGTGCGTAGAACGCCGGATGGAACCATAACTGATATGCTGCCAGCGCCATACAATGCGCGCACAACCGTCCATGAATACGGTGGTGGCAGCTATACCGTCAGCGATGGTGTCATCTATTTTTCAAATTTCTCGGACCAGCACCTCTACCGCTTGACGGCAGGCTCCGTTCCTAAGCCAATCGCTTTCATGGATCAGATGCGGTATGCCGACTACATCATCGACCAGCGCCATAACCGTATCATCTGTGTGCGCGAGGATCACACGCGTTCTGGTCATGAGCCGGTGAACACGCTGGTCAGCATCGCGCTTGATGGCAGCAGGAATAACCGGGTACTCGTTTCAGGCAATGATTTTTATGCTTCGCCGCGTCTCAGTCCTGACGGATCGCGCCTGGCATGGTTGACCTGGAATCATCCGAATATGCCCTGGGATGGCACGGAACTATGGATTGGGAAAATCGCAGAGGATGGCTCAATAATCGAAGCACAGCACGTCGCCGGGAGCGAGAGCGAATCCATCTTCCAGCCAGAATGGTCTCCCGACGGTGTCTTACATTTTGTTTCGGATAAGACGGACTGGTGGAATCTCTATCGCTGGCAAGATGGCAATATTGTAGCCCTGCACCCGATGGAAGCGGAGTTCGGTGTGCCACAATGGGCATTTGCCTATTCTACCTATGCTTTCGCCTCATCCGATATGCTTATTTGCAGCTATTTCGAAGAGGGAATTGCTAACCTGGCACGTCTCAATATAACAACGGGCAAATTTGAAGTCATTGATACTTTTGCTTCCAGAATTGAGTGGGTAAGGGCGACGCCGGAATACGCCATTTATATCTCCAGTGCGCCACTTGAATATTCATCGGTCAAAAAGCTAGATCTGGATACATTATCCATACATGTGCTCCGCCGGTCCAGCAAGACCCGCATAGAAACACATTATCTCACGGTACCCGATCTTATCGAGTTTCCGACGGAACATGGGCTGACCGCCTACGCTTTCTTCTATCCGCCAAGAAACAGCGATTATGAAGCACCGCGAGGCGAACTTCCTCCCCTGCTGGTTATGAGCCATGGCGGACCAACGGGGATGGCCTATAGCGAGCTCGATCTGGAAACTCAATACTGGACAAGCCGCGGTATAGCCGTCCTCGACGTAAATTATGGCGGCAGTACGGGTTTTGGCCGCGCCTATCGCCGGCGACTCGAGGGACAATGGGGCATTGTTGATGTGGATGATTGCGTGAATGGCGCGCTCTACCTGGTGGAACTTGGCCTGGTGGATGGAGACCGACTGGCCATTACAGGAGGGAGCGCGGGCGGTTATACCACGCTCTGCGCGCTCACCTTCCGCGATGTCTTCAAGGCTGGCGCCAGTCACTTTGGTATCAGTGACCTGGAAGCGCTGGAGGGCGAAGATCACAAATTCGAATCGCGGTATAACTATCGCCTGGTTGGTCCCTATCCTGAGCGACGCGACCTCTATCGCGAGCGCTCACCGATCAATTATGTGGACCGCCTCTCCTGTCCGATTATCTTCTTTCAGGGACTTGAGGACAAAGTTGTGCCTCCTCAACAGTCCGAGTTAATGGTAGCGGCCCTGCGCGCCAAAAAATTACCCGTTGCCTATATCGCATTCGAGGGCGAACAACATGGCTTCCGGCAGGCAAAGAACATCAAGCGCGCTCTGGACGGCGAGTTTTACTTTTACTCGCGCGTCTTTCATTTCACGCCCGCCGATGCGATAGCGCCGGTGCATATCGAGAACCTGTAACAGGCTCACAGCTACTATCGCCCTTTATGTAAATCAGCAGTCCATCTGGAACGGCCAGGATAGCAACTACTTCGACGGTTCGATAGGTGCTCTCGCGAAAACGTTCGATCCTGCCAGGGCGAGTGAGGTTGCGTTCAGTAACGCGACTGTATGGAAATTGTAGGCAGAGGAACTCGCTCGATTTCCTATTTACTTCTGCGGTCATCTGTGGTAATATAAGCTACACATAATACTATGGCATAAAAGCGAGCCATGTCCCTCCCCGGAGGTATGCAGAGAGGATGCGCCGGTGGCTGAAAGCGCACCTGCCAGCAAGGAGATGGATACCCCTCGCCAGCCTGTACTTGTAGGGACTCGCCTGGAGGCGTCCAGAAGGTACACGTTTTGACTACGTTAGCGGTCAGTAGAGCGCGTTCTCCATGCATTGACACATCTGTTTTTGCATATCGGAGATGCGGAATGCGGGTGGAACCACGAAGAGTTTATCTGACCTTTTCGTCCCAATGAGGGATGAAAAGGTTTTTTTATTATTCTCAATGAATGAGGAGGAATGTAGTCTTATGCCTGATGAAGCAGTATTGCAAGAGCAAGAAACGATCAATTATACGCCAATCCAGCGCATGCGGCACTCCGCGGCGCATGTCATGGCGGAGGCGGTGCTGGAAATTTTCCCTGATGCCAAACTGGCCATCGGACCGGCGATTGAAGATGGCTTCTATTATGATTTCGATCTGCCGCGCACGCTGACACCGGAAGATTTGCCGGATATCGAGCGGCGCATGGCGCGTATTATCGCCGGAAAATACCCGTTTATTCGCGACCGATGGCCGCGAGAAAAGGCTCTCGAATACTTCCGCGAGCGCGGCCAGGTGTATAAGGTTGAACTTATCGAAAACCTGCCTGATGAGGAAGTGGGCATTTACCAGCAAGACACGTTCCTTGACCTGTGCCGCGGGCCGCATGTCGAGAATACCGGCCAGATCGGGCCGTTCAAGCTGATGCGTGTTGCTGGAGCTTACTGGCGCGGGGACGAGAATCGCCCCATGCTCCAGCGCATTTACGGTACGGCCTGGTTCACGCAGGAAGAACTCGACCAGTACCTGTGGCGGCTGGAAGAGGCGCTTAAACGCGACCACCGCAAACTTGGCCGCGAATTGAAACTCTTCGTCATCAGCGACGAGGTACCGGCGGGTGTGCCCTTGTTCCTGCCGAACGGCGAGATGCTACGACACCTGATGGAGAGCTATGTACGCGAGACGCAAGAAAAATATGGCTACCAGCATGTCTGGACATCGCACCTGGGCAAGGTGAGGCTGTACAAGACTTCAAAGCACTGGTACAACTATCGCGAGAACATGTTCCCGATTATGCAGGGCGAGCAGGAGCTATCGGAGGACGATGCCTATGTGCTGAAACCGATGAACTGCCCGCACCACATCACGCTCTACAAGTCGCAGATGCATAGCTATCGCGAACTGCCCATTCGCTATGCCGAGTTTGCCACGCTCTATCGCTATGAGAAAGCGGGTACTTTGACCGGTCTCGCGCGTGTGCGCAGCCTGACACAGGATGACGCCCATGTCTTCATGCGCCCCGACCAGATTCAGGAGGAATTTAATCGCGCTATCGACCTCACGCTGGAGGTGTTCAACACTTATGGCCTGACGGACTACTGGATTTCGCTTTCCCTGCGCGACCCGAACAAAAAAGAGGATTACGCGGGCAGCGACGAGGTCTGGGAGCGAGCCGAAAGCGCATTACGCGAGGCGGTGGAGAACAAAGGTATCAAGTATCGCGAGATGATCGGTGAGGCCGCTTTCTATGGCCCCAAGACGGACTTTATGGTACGTGACGCCCTGGGTCGCGATTGGCAATGTTCGACGGTGCAGCTTGACTTCGTGCAACCTGAGAACTTCCAGCTTGAATATATCGGCGAGGATGGCCAGCCGCATCGCCCGGTGATGATCCACCGCGCGGTTACCGGCTCGACGGAACGCTTCATGGCGATGCTGATCGAGCATTATGCCGGCGCATTCCCGGTCTGGCTGGCGCCCGTGCAGGCGATGATTATCCCCATCGCCGACCGGCATATAGAGTATGCCAACAAGGTCCTGGCGGAGTTGAAAGCGGCGGGCATTCGCGCGGAGGTAGACACGCGCAGCGAGCGCATGAACGCCAAGGTGCGTGACGCGCAGTTGCAGAAAATTCCGTACATGCTCGTTGTAGGCGACAAGGAGGCCGAGGCAAACGCCGTCGCCGTCCGCCTGCGCACCAACGAGAACCTCGGGGCAAAACCGCTGCAGGAGTTCATCGAACATATAAAGAATATTGTTCAGACGAAAAGCCGGGAACTGTAACCCGTCTCGAACAAATAAATATAAATGGCAAACACGCGAGCCATGTCCCTCCCCGGAGGTATGCAGAGAGGAAACGCCGGCGGCTGAAAGCGTTCCTACCAGCAAGGAGATGGATACCCCTCGCCAGCCTGTACCTGTAAGGGCCGAAATATTGACACAAAGGTACACGTCCTGACCGCGTTACGGTCGTTAGAGCGCGTTCTGACTTGAATGAGAGCAAATTTTTGCTTGCGTATCAAATTTTTGCTTGCGTATCAAAAGGAAACGCGGAATGTGGGTGGAACCACGGAAAGTTAGAGCCTTTTCGTCCCAGTTTGGGATGAAAAGGCTTTTTTCTTGTTTGTCGTCGTCGCAGGGGGCCGATGAATCGGCGCTGGGCGCGATCAATCGGCCCCTACGGCAGAGCCGTAGTATAGCTGGGCTTGCTGATCGGGCAAGAACGGGTCATCAAGCCCTACGACAGAGCCGTAGCATTGGTTTCGAGAAGGAGGATTATCCTATGTTGAACGGAGCAGAGTTGCAAGCAGAGGGACAATATTCAGCGTTGCAGCGTATGCGCCATTCCGCGGCGCACGTGATGGCGGAAGCGATCCTGGAGATGTTTCCTGATGCTAAATTTGGTATCGGGCCGGCCATTGAAGATGGTTTTTACTATGATTTCGATCTGCCGCGTTCGCTCACGCCGGATGATTTTCCTGAAATTGAGCGGCGCATGGCACGCATCATCGCCGGGAAGTACCCTTTCGAGCATGACTACTGGTCATACGAGAAAGCGTTGAACTACTTCCGAGACCGGGGACAGAACTATAAGGTGGAGATTATAGAAAATCTGCCCGCGGAAGAGCAGCATGTTTCTGAGCAGCACAAGGGACTTCCCGAACTCTGCCGCGCTCAGGACGAGGGCAATTGGCCGCGTGAGGTCTCAATCTATCGCCAGCACAACTTTCTAGACCTGTGTCGCGGGCCGCATATAGAGCATACGGGTCAAATCGGGCCGTTCAAGCTATTGCGAGTCGCGGGGGCATACTGGCGTGGCGACGAAAACCGTCCCATGTTGCAACGTGTCTATGGCACGGCCTGGTTTACGCAAGAGGAACTTGACCGGTACCTGTGGCAGCTGGAAGAGGCGCAGAAACGCGATCACCGCAGGCTGGGCAAAGAATTGGAGTTGTTCCAGTTCGATTCATCGGCGCCGGGTATGCCGTACTGGCTGCCGAAAGGACTTAAGCTGCTCTCGCAATTCATGGACTTCTGGCGCGAGGAACATGAGAAGCGTGGCTACCAGGAAATCGCAACGCCTTTAATCAACGACAGGCGCATCTGGGAGATTTCCGGGCACTGGGAGCATTATCGCGAGGATATGTTTCTCGTTCCGGGCGACGAACACACGGAGTACGGCATCAAACCCATGAACTGTCCCAACGCCATGATTTTGTTCAATTTCAAGACGCGCAGCTATCGCGATCTGCCGATGCGCCTTGCTGATGTCAGCGTCTTGCACCGTAACGAGCGGGCGGGAACGCTGCACGGATTAATGCGCGCGCAAAAATTCCAGCAGGATGACGCCCACATCTTCGTCGCGGAAGAGCAGATAGAGCAAGAATTCGACAGCATTTTCGAACTTGCTCAGGAATTCTACAAACTCTTCAATTTGAATTTCGTGCTGCGGCTTGGTACGAGGCCGGAGGGATACATCGGAGACCTGGAGACGTGGAATCGGGCCGAGGCAACGATACGCGGCATCCTGGATAGGTACCTGGGAGCGGGAAACTACGCGGTTGAAGAGGGTGGCGGCGCATTCTACGGGCCGAAAATCGACATCGTGATGGAAGACGCGCTGGGAAGATCGTGGCAGACGGGTACGATACAGCTTGATTTCCAGCTGCCGCGCCGCTTCAACTGCAAGTACATCGATAGGGATGGTCAGGAGAAGACGCCAATCGTCATCCATCGCGCCATCTTCGGCTCATTTGAACGCTTCATCGGCATTTTGATCGAGCAGACGGCAGGAGCGTTTCCCGCCTGGCTCGCGCCTGTGCAGGCCATCCTTATTCCCATTTCTGATCGCCATGCTGACTATGCTGGCAAGGTGATGGAAGCGCTGAAAGTAGAGGGCATACGAGTCGAAGCCGATATGCGCAGCGAGCGTATGAACGCCAAGATACGCGATGCACAGCTTCAGAAGATTCCCTACATGCTGGTCGTAGGGGATAAGGAGCAGGCGGAAAATGCGGTCTCTGTGCGGCTGAGAACGAACGAGAATCTGGGCATGATGCCGGTAGAGAATTTTGTCGAGCGGCTACGGGGGATTATTCGGGCGAAAAGTTGGCAATTGTGAACAGAGTAACTTGAGCAGAAAATACGATCTCAAAGGCAGGACTTCGATCAACTGCTATAAATCAGCTGTACATGAGGATAGGAAAAGAGGCGCATACCCTGCCAGCCCCCTTTCCTATCTCTCCCTAAGTTCCATCAAGAAACGCACGCGGGCTATTCCAGGTACTTATACGCGGGCAGTGTCAAAAACTCCACAAACTGATCGTCTGTAATGATCGAGTCCAGAATCTCCGCAACCACCTGGTATTTTCCCCCGGCGAATCGCTCTTCACCAACCCTTGACCGGATTTTCTCAAGCTCGTCCTTCGCAAGTTCGCGGAAGAGTTCGACCGTCACTTTTCTGCCATCTGATAAGATGCCCTTGGGATGATGAATCCATTGCCAGATCTGCGCGCGCGAGATTTCGACCGTGGCAGCATCCTCCATCAGATTGTTGATGGGAACGCAGCCGGAACCGCGCAGCCACGATTCGAGGTACTGGAGGCTGACGCTGATGTTGTTGCGGAGTCCGGCCTCGGTAATCGTGCCTTCGGGCACTTTCAACAGGTCGGCAGCTGTGACATGCACGTCTTCGCGCTTCCTATAGATCTGGTTCGGGGTCTTCATCACGGCGTCAAATTCTTCCATCGCGATTGGCACCAGTCCTGGATGCGCTACCCAGGTGCCATCATGACCGTCGGTAGCCTCGCGCCGCTTATCGGCCCGCACGCGTTCAAGCGCCTCTTCGTTCGCCTTTGGATCGTTTTTGATGGGAATCTGCGCCGCCATGCCGCCGATGGCGTGCGCGTTGCGGCGGTGACAGGTCTTGATGGTAAGCAAGGAGTAGGAGCGCATGAAGTGCGTTGTCATTGTTACCTGGGCGCGGTCAGGGAAGATGTAGTCGGGAATGTTGCGGAACTTCTTAATCGCGCTGAAGATGTAATCCCAGCGCCCGCAATTCAAGCCGGACGAGTGCTCGCGCAGTTCGTAAAGAATTTCGTCCATCTCGAACGTCGCCAGGATGGTTTCGATCAGCACGGTGGCTTTGATAGTTCCCTGGGGAATGCCGAGATCTTTTTGCGCCAGCACGAATACATCATTCCACAGGCGGGCCTCTAGATGGCTTTCGAGCTTGGGCAGGTAAAAGTAGGGGCCGGTGCCTTTCGCGAGCAGCGTTTTGACGTTATGGAAGAAGTACAGGCCAAAATCGAAGATGCCGCCGGAGACAGGCCTGCCATCGATCAGCACGTGCTTTTCTACCAGGTGCCAGCCACGCGGGCGTACCAGCAGCGTCGCAATCTCGTCATTGAGTGCGTATTGTTTGCCCTCCGGGCTGGTATAGGTAATCGTGCGATTGACGGCATCGCGCACGTTGATCTGTCCCTGAATGGTTCCCTCCCATGTTGGGGAGAAGGCATCTTCAAAGTCGGCCATGAATACCTTCGCGCCCGAATTCAACGCATTGATGATCATTTTGCGCTCGACCGGTCCGGTGATCTCTACGCGCCGATCTTGCAGGTCTGGCGGAACAGGCGCAATCGTCCACTCGCTATTGCGAATATGCTCGGTTTCGGGCAGGAAATCCGGCAAATTGCCGGCATCGAGTTCGGCCTGCCGCCGTGCTCTTCTCTGCAACAATTCCTCGCGTCTGTCGCGGAAAGCGCGCACCAGGGTAGCGACAAATCGCAAGGCATCGGGGGACAATATTTCGGCAAATTCTGGGGTAACCGGTTCCGTAATTTCGATACCTTCTACCGGGGATTTGTAGGTAGTCATGGGGGCTTCCTTTCCTGGCTTAGATGAAATGGCGACAACATCTATAGGGGCGAAGGTGGACATGACCCTCGCCCTTGTGATCCATCCTGTTTACCAAGATTCACCTGAGAAGATGATATATCAATTAGCGGAATTGTGCCACTTCCGTCGATTCTGCCAGGGCGGTTGTCGAGGACATGCCATGGGAAATGACCTGTGCGACCTCATCGAAGTACCCGGTGCCTACCTCGCGCTGGTGTTTGGTCGCGGTGTATCCAAAGTCCTCAAGCTCGAACTCCGCCTCTTGCAGCTTCGAGTAGCCGGTCATGCCATGTGTACGGTACTCGTGCGCCAGCTTGAACATGCTGTAGTTGAGGGCATGGAAACCGGCCAGGGTGATGAACTGGAACCTGTATCCCATCTTTGCCAGTTCCTTCTGGAAGACGGCGATGGTCTCGGGATCGAGCTTCTTGCGCCAGTTGAAGGAGGGAGAGCAGTTATAGGCCAGCATCTTGCCGGGAAATTGTTCGTGAATGGCTTCAGCGAAACGGCGTGCCTCATCCAGGTTTGGTTCTGAGGTCTCGCACCACAGAAGGTCCGCGTATGGAGCATATGAGAGGCCTCGCGCGATGGCCGTTTCCAGACCGCTGCGCATCCTGTAGAACCCTTCGGGGGTGCGCTCTCCGGTGAGAAATTGCTGATCGGCGGGGTCGATATCGCTGGTAATCAGTTTAGCTGCGTTAGCATCGGTACGGGCGATGAGTATGGTTGGGACGCCCAGCACATCTGCTGCCAGGCGCGCGGCGACCAGGTTTTTAATCGCGCTTTGCGTTGGCACGAGTACTTTGCCACCCATGTGCCCGCATTTTTTCTCAGACGAGAGTTGATCTTCAAAATGCACGCCTGCCGCACCCGCTTCGATCATTGCTTTCATGAGTTCGAACACGTTCAGAGGGCCACCGAAGCCTGCCTCGGCATCCGCCACGATAGGCGCAAACCAGTAGATATCCTGCTTACCCTCTGTATAATGAATCTGGTCGGCTCGCTGGAGCGCGTGGTTAATCCTGCGCACAACCTCTGGCACGCTGTTCGAGGGGTACAGGCTCTGGTCGGGGTACATCTGCCCGGCGAGGTTGGCATCTGCGGCAACCTGCCAGCCGCTGAGATAGATCGCCTTCAATCCGGCCTTGACCTGCTGCACTGCCTGATTGCCGGTCATTGCGCCCAGGGCCGCGACGTAGGGTTCCGAGTTCAAGAGGTTCCACAGCCGCTCGGCGCCCATGCGCGCCAGCGTATATTCGATTTGAACAGACCCGCGTAATCGGAGTACATCTTCCGCACGATATGGACGAACGATTCCGTGCCAACGCAAGTTGCCCTGCCAATCGGCCTCTAGCGTTGATGCAGAAAATTTCTTCATTCCATGTTTGGAATGACCATTCATGGTATGCCGGCCATTTCCATTCGCGTTCCCATTCATCCCATTATGTTCGCTCATGATGATGTCCTTTCCTCTGGAGGCTAACGCAGGTTAATCATTGAGACACCGTTGTCTATACTTTACCTGCTATCTTCTACAGAAAGCGTACCATGCTACTTGTCATAACGTCCAGGAAAAGGCTTCGAAGGATTTGAGGTTATATATAAGTCGATAGTTATATATGGAAAAAGGGCTACTGCCTTGTATCGCTTATTGGAACTTTGTGTTTACCACCAGCAGACAGGACGGTATCATAATGTAGTGAAATTACTTGCTCTTCTTCGATTGCTGTGTTATGCTATCATCCAATACATGCAGTTTATAATTTCAAGGATAAATCCTTCCAGTGCGATTTTTTATTTATGCTTGTAATGAGAGATACAGGCATAGGATCAGTAGCATGTAGTTTGTATCTTTTTCTTCAGAGCCAACCCTGGTAGTGTAGCCGTTCACGAGAGCGTTTCTTTTAGTTCGCGGACACATCATCTTATTCGCAGTTGGTCATGCAATCGTATTTCTTTAGAAGAGGAATGGGGGATGGCATCATTTACGGATCTGGTTGCCGAGCGAATTCGCTTACGGAAAGAAGAATTCCTGGCCGGGTTATCGAGCAAGCCAGGTGATGAGATTGAGCAGCTTCTTGCTCAGGCAATTCAATCGCACTGGCACCCTTTCGAGCTTGAAAAGATCAGGGGTGCGGATCAAAGTAGATCACTGGCAGCGGCGATAGATGGCTCGAGCGCGATACGGGCTCTAAATAGTGGAGCGGATTGGGTGATTGCACAGGCCTTGCTGATTGGCCCGAACGGCCTTCGCAGGTCTGATGTCGAGACCCATTTGTTACGTGGTGAGACCGAACGCCCGGCTGTGGCGCGCTACGCTGCGCTCATGATGCGGTCGCTCGAATTGGACCTGGCCCTGAAATTTGTCGAGAGCGGAGAAGGTCATATCCTGATCCTTGATGGTTCGCTCTATGCTAATCTTCCTTACCTGCTCTACAGGCTCGCGATACGTGGTTACGAAGATGTACCCTTGCAAGTACTGGAGCAATATCTTGAGCTTTTCGATCTTTGCCAGAAACGTGGAGTCCTGCTCTTAGGCATTTCAAAAAGCGCCCGCTCGGCAGTTTTAGGTCACGCCCTGCTTGATGAACATTCCACTTCTCAGTCCCTGATCGCGCAACAACCAGCATCCGGGACCCCAGAGCCGTTAGATGCGGATGTCCAGGAAAATGAGGAAGTGGCTCCTGGCGATGCGGTGAATGGGAAAGGCAGGCGACGAGGTGTAAGATCGGGCATGAATGGGATTCCAACCGATGGAGAAATCATGCACCGTTGGACGAAAGGTGCGGGCCTCACCGATCCTGTGTTGCTGGGATCATCTTCTTTTGGGCGTGCCGGGGTAATAGCGGATGAGAAATTAACGCTACAAATAGAGGAAGCTTTGCGTGAACCACAGGTATCTCCTGATCTGCAGGCGCTACTGAGACGGCTTTCTTATGCTCCCGCGATTGGCACGTTTTATGTACGTCTTGCTCCAGGCGATGAAGTTCTGCGGGTGGATGCGTTGGCAAGCACGTTTGGTAGAGATGATCTTCACCTGCTTGGGTTTACGCGGATGCTGGTTCCTTTTACTACAGCTTTGCCACACGTCCAGTATCTTTTGGGCGAATATGGAGGCCTTTCGGTTTATAACGCGGCGCTTTACGTCGTGGATAAAGAGGTTCGCCTGCATGCCGCAACGGTAGATCATGTATATCTTCCCGTGCTGCGGCGCCAGCTTGGGCAGACGGTAGAGTATGACCGGTCGACCCGCCGCTTTATCCGGTAATGGTTCAATCCCATTTCATCTCAATCCCAACCGGGCGAGCCAGCCTGAGCGTTCGCGTCGCCTGTGCGGAAAGGATACCTCTTCAATCCGAAAAGGTCAAAAGGAATAGTCTAATGTGAGGACAGAGGGACAGAATCATGCAAAACTCGCTTTCATCTATTTGCGGACGTGAGGCAGGCTTCATCGTGGGTGAAACGAGCCCGCTGGAATTTACTTTCGTCAGCAGCCAGGAATTGCTTCCCCCACGATTGGAATACCTGGTAGTTCCAGGAGTCGAAGAAAAGGGCGGAACAGTTCCTTCAAGTGAAGCTCCCAGCACCCATGTAGATGTTCTCGCTCAGGTTGTCGAAATTGGCGTTGGTTCGGCTATTCTTTCGGATGCCCTGACTTACGATGAGACGATGGCGATACTGCGAGGCTCGTATGCTCCCCAGCCAAAGATGTACGGAAAGGCGCGTGTGATCGGCTACCTGCTTCATGGAGTGGTACGTACTCCGCGCTGCGCCGCTATTCCCGGAAGTACCGTCTATATTGCCTCTGATGCGCTTTTACAGCAATTTTTCAGCGCGGATGTAGAGGAAGGAGTGGAGGTTGGGACGCTGATCAATCGCCAGCATGTGCCTGTTCTGTTAGACCCCAATGGACTGCGTCGCCACCTGGCAATCATTGCGCAAACCGGCGCGGGCAAATCTTATCTGGCCGGCAAATTTTTCGAGAGCCTCTTACAACTTGGCGCAACGATCCTGGTTTTTGATCCAAATTCTGATTACGTGCAGATTCGCAAGAAAGCGGGTCAGCAAGAACGCCCCTATCACAACGCGGAGAAAACAGCCTTTGCCGACGATGTCAGAATCTATCGTATACCCGAAATTCAGGGCAGGCGTTTCCCGGACGAGCTCATCGGCAATGTGCTGCCTTTTACTGTGCGCTTTGCAGACCTGAGCCATGATGAGATCGCCGAGCTTGCCGGAATCTCCGAAAGGGCCACGAATCAGCGCAGGGCTATCGAACTGGCCTGCGAGCGGCTGCAGCGAGAGGGAGTGGATTACCGGCCCGGTGAATTGATTACCGCCCTGAAAGACCTCGCGGCTGCCGATAACGGCAATAAAACAACCGCGCAGGCCCAAAAATTGGAGGCTGGTAGTGGACAAAACCAGGAGGATGCGCCGGAAGAAATATTAGGGAGTGATGAACGGCGGGCGGCTCGTAAGGCAGCACAATATATTGAAGACCTGCGCCGCTTCTCGATCTGGAATTATCAGGATATTCGTATGCAAGATGTACTGCAACCACAACGGCTCACCGTGCTTGATCTGGCCGGCGCCGATAAGCTGGTCGCGGCCTACGCCGCAGAGCGCATGTTACGGGATATCTGGAAGCGCGCGATAACCGGGCAATTACATCAACCTGTTTTTATTGTACTTGAGGAAGCCCATAACTTGATTCCGGCAAACAGCCAGACACGCGCCAGCCGCATCATCAATACCATTGCCGCCGAAGGACGTAAATTTCGCGTATTTCTCACCCTGATTACGCAGCGGCCCAGCAAGATCAATCCCGATACGCTTTCACAATGTGGGAGCCAGATTATCATGCAATTGACCAATCCCGATGATCAGCGCGCGGTGCAAAGGGCTTCTGAGGCGATATCGGCGGAACTGCTGAATGATTTGCCGGGTCTGAACAAAGGTGAGGCGATTGTGTTGGGGCAATTGACACGCATTCCAGTAATGGTGCGCATCACCGGGCGCGCATCGGCTGAGGGTGGCAGCGATGTCGATATAGTTGACGCGCTGAAACGTGCCAGGCGGGATGTACAGACCAGTCGTATGGCGGAGAAGTTGCACTACCAGGCCACAGCACCACGACAGCAAGAGGAGTGGTAAATTCCTGAAAGACTTCAAAAAGCGCGATACCGAAGAACCAGGAGGGAAAAACATTGGATCGGCAGCATACTTTTTCTACCTCTAATGGCGGCCCTGACAGTACAAGCGCCCGCGAGGAGGGTATTGTACGAGTAATACTGACGGCGGATAATCACCTCTCAGCGTATAGCCCGAGGCTTTCCCCTGCTCGCCTGGCTCAACGCAGGCGACGATTGGGATTGGCATTCAGACAAGTGGTGGATACCGCAATTGAGCGCCGCGCGCACCTGTTTATCCAGGCTGGAGACCTTTTTGATACTGTTGACCCGCGCAACCTGGAGCGCGATTTTGTCGCGGAACAACTCAGGCGTTTACAGTCGGCAGGCATTCATGCCTTTGGTGTAAGCGGCAATCACGATACTCCTCGCCAGAGGACTGAGCAAGGCGGCTATGCCCCCCAAAACATTTACCATCGATTGAATGGCATGCACTTTTTTGCCTCATCCGATGAGTTACTACCGGTGGCAGTGAATGTAGCCGGATTGCGAGTGGCTCTTGCCGGATTGAGTTACCATCCAGGTGTCGTTCCGGGTGGTGACCCATTAGATCATGTGCAAATTGTCGATCCTGAACATATTCTGGCGGAGTCTGACCTGGGAATACTGATCTTGCACGCGGCAATCGAGGGCCATGCGTTTCCGGGCGAAAAGGAAATATTCGTGCGGCGCAGCAGCCTGACCAGATTTGAAGGTTTTCGTGTCATACTCTCCGGACATGTTCATGCCTATGACCGTTTCTCAATAGAGGACAGGGCGGTAGTGGTTTGTGGTGCTACAGAACGCATGGATTTTGGCCAGAGCGAGGATAGAACGGGCTTCGTGTATCTTGAACTCACGCACGATGGACTGCGACATGCTGAACATGTGCCGATCAAGCCGCAGCCGCGCCATGTCATCACGATTCGTACCACCGAACTCTGGCCTCACCAGCAGCCCAATGTTGTGGCTCCCCCTGTGTCTTCACCTGCGCGGGATGATGAGGTGCCGGCACTCCCCGTAACAGAACGAATCATCCAAAAAATAGACCCGTATTGCAGCGAGGATGCTATGGTACGGCTGAATGTGGAGGGGCCGGTTACACGCGAGCAATATCACGCGCTGGATTTGCGCAGCGTCTGGTTATATGGACAACAGCGCGCATTTGCTTTCGAGATAGATGAGGGCAGCTTGTTCTTAACCACTGATCTTTCTCAGGCAACCGTGGAACGCGGCGAACGCATCGCCCCACGTGAGATGCTGGAGGCCATTGCCCAGGAATGGATGGCAAAGACTGAAATGCCGGACGGTCGAGCCATTCTGACTAAAACCCGCCAACGAGTTCTTGACCGCTACGATGAGCTTTCTGGAAGGGAGAGCAATCAATGATTACTTTGATACGACTGCAAGCAAGTAACTTCAAAAGTCTGCGTTCGGTCACTCTGGTTTTCCCTGAACAGGGAGCGATGCTGATTGAAGGGCATAACGAGGCAGGGAAATCGACCCTTTTTGAAGCAGTATATGTTGCGCTCTACGGGAAGCCTCTGGTGGGAGAAGACAAACAGGCCAGGCAGGAGGAAGTGATCCAGTTTGGTCAATCACATGCGTTTGTTGAATTGACATTCAATGTAAACCAGCAGGAAATGACGGTCAGCCGGCACTTTGAGCGAGGAAAGTCGCAACAGGCGAAACTTGTGATCGTGCGACCTGGCGCGCAACCCGAGGAGATCAGCCGTGTCAGGGCAGTGGACGAGCGTATTCTCAAAGAATTGGGAAACCTCGATGGAGATAGCCTGCGCAACTCCTGTTTTGTCGAGCAGAAAGAACTGGGTCGCATTGAGGATTTGTCCCTCGAGCAGCGAAAGCAAGCCATTCAAAAGCTGCTGGGGTTGGAAAAGCTAACCCAGCTTATAGAGCAGTTCAAATTCAGGCGCGAACAGGAACGCGAGCTGGTCATGGCACAGGGTCTTTTGCGCCTGGCGAAATTGCAGGATGAAGTGCGCACGGCTTCTGCTCGGGAGGCTGAATTGGCCGAGCGACTTGACGCCGTGAAAGTTGCCGGCCAGTTGAGTCGCCTTGCTATGCTGGAAAAGCAAGAACAGGATTTTCACAAACTATTAGCAGCATGCAAGGCCCGCGCGCAAGAGGCCAGCGATCGCCTGGCTCTCTGTTCCCAGCTGAAAGACCATGTGAGCCAGTGCGATAGGATCGATCACCAGATTACGGCTATTGCTCATACACGCGCTGAACTACAGCGCATTGCCGGTGAACTTAAACGCCTGGATGCTATCGAGCGGATCGAACTTCCCCAGGCACGCGCCTATTTGAATGATGTTCGCGCAGCGGCAGATGCTGCTGACCAGGTGCTGGAGGCTCGCAAGCGGGCACAGGCAGCGGAAGAGGCCTGCCGTGAGGCAGAGCGAAGCATAAAGGTGCTTGAGCAGGCCGAAGCGGACCTGCGGCAGAAAGAAAATGATTGCACCTTCGCCCAGAATCGTGTCGTTCAACGTCGTGCAGAGACTGAAAAGGAACAGCGAGACTTCCTGGAGAGGTTAAGCCAGCTGAAAGCTAGAGAAGGCTATCTGGAAGATGCACTTGCTTCAGTCAAGCAATGGGAGGATGCAAGTAAGACTTTGCAGGCTCTTCAGCAGGAAATAAGCGCGGCTGAAGAAAGGCAGCAGAGATTCCTCGAACTTGAGAGCGAAATACGACAGCAAGAGGAAATAGTACGAAACTTAGAGCATGCCATAACTGTTGCTGAAAAGGAAATGCGGCAGGCAAATGAGGCTGTGCGCCTGGCAGCAGCAAATGAGGCGTTAACTACCTGGATGCGATTAAAGGAGGTTGAACTGGCCCTGGGAGGATATGTACCGCAGCAGGCAGAACTGAGTGCCAGGCGCCAGGAGGCCGAGAAATCTCTGGCAACTGCTCGCGCTAAAACGCGCATACCTTTGATGGCCGGAGCCATTCTCACTGCATTGACAATAGTAACAATAGTTTTGGGATTCCTATGGCATCCCGCGTTCGTTCTCGCCGTCATTTCCTTCGTTGGGGCTATCTTCGCCTGGTTACGATACTCCCGTACCAGAAAGGATGTGCAACGACATTCCGCGACCTGGTCACATTTAACGCAAGAATTGCAGCAGTTGGATATGCGGCGCCAGGCGGCAATCCAGGTAGGAGGGGATCCCGCTACATTACACCAGTATGAACAGCAGATTCGCGCAAGCGGCCTGGCCATACCTTCAAATCTTGAAGCCGCTCATGACCTTCAAAACACGCTTCGCCAACAGCTCGACAACATGCAGGAACAGCGAACTTTGCAAGTAACTGCTCAAGCGGCTCGAGACAAGCATATACGCCTTGCTGAACAACTTAAACTGGTTCGCTCTAGTATCGATGAGAAAAGGAAAGGCCTGTATCCCTTTCAGCAATCAGGTAATCTGGTGGAACAACTGACTCAATTGAGGGCACGGGCGGCAGCGCAAGAAAAAGTTGAGGCATCATGTGAGGAAATTGCCAGGAAGTCGCTGGCAGGAGTCGCGCAATGGCCGGTCGATAGCAATACCATTCAGGCCTGGCTTTCAGCGTGCCAGGCCGAACTGCGCACTACCGCAGAGGAGCAGAAGCAACGAGAACTGGCATCGGCTCGCCTGATCCAGGAGGCCGAAGTTGATAAGCAGAAGGCAGAAGATGCCTTGCGGCAAGCGCGAGAATTAGTCGCTGCGAAAAAGACTCTTGATCCTGCTTCACAATTATCCAGGGCGCGGGAAATGCTGGCAGGGGTGAAGGCAATTTGTCATCAACAAGAGGAAGCGCTTCTCCCACTTTTAAACATGATTCATCTGCATGATGAATCGGAAGTAGAGCCGGAACGAGGACGGACAGAAGCAAAAATACAGGCGTTAGAAAACGCGCTGAAGGCTCGTCCGCAATACCAGGAGGACTATAAAACTTATTGGGCCAGTCTTACCAATTACCTGGCTGCTACCTCAACTTCGATCAAGAATCTCTTAGCAACGTTGAACCGCTTACCTGTTTCAGGATTGCCATCTCTACCATCATTGCCGGAAGAGGACGATAGTTCTTTTCCTTACGAGGAGAGGTTCGGTACCACAATTCACGCAACCAGAAAGGCGCTGCAAGCTACGCTGGAAGAGTTGGATGAGCAGGGCACGAGTGAGAAACTTAAAGCAGCTCATAAAGAACAAGGACAACTCGAGCAGCAACTGGATGGTGTGGAGGGTCAGATGAGGGAGAGCCGGCAGATGATAGATGTGATTATAGCATCGCGCGGCATTACCGCTCCGGGAACCTATACATATGACAGGATGGTTGCCTGCTGGCCTCTGTTAGCGATGGTATCTCCTGATGAGCAGCGCCAGGCCACCGAACTTCTGAATGTTGCCAGACAACGCCTTTATGCAGCGCAGCAACAAGAAAGCCTGCTGGCGGAGGAATTGCAGCATCCCAATACCCCCTTGAGTATTGAAGAGTGCCAGCAAAAAGTTACAGAGCTACTGGAGGAACGTGAGATATGCAGGCTGGCAACGCAGCTGCTCAAAGAGGCGCATGATCGCATTGCTCGTCGCGTACTGCCGGTTACGGAGCGCAACATGGCGCCACTTTTGGAGCAACTGACAGTAAGGCGCTATCGTGACGTGCGATTGACGCCGGAAGACAAAGATGGTCAGCAGGAGGCAATGGATTATCGTATTCGAGTCTGGGACCCTGCCGCCGGTCGTTATATCGCTAAAAATCTCTTTTCGGGTGGCACGCGTGATCAATGTTCGCTGGCGCTGCGCCTGGCCTTTGCGCTCGCCACTCTTCCACAAGAGTTGGGCGTAGCCCCAGGATTTATCTTCCTGGATGAGCCGCTCAGCGCATTTGATGCTGCGCGAGCTCAGGCTCTCGTGCAACTCGTCACAACCGGAACGATTGCCCAGCAGTTCAACCAGGTGATCTTAATTTCACATCAACATGCCTTTGACCGCGAGGCTTTCCAGTATCATGTTAAGATGGACTCCGGTCAGATTATCGAATCTGATCTGCCAGCTTCGGCAATGGCTGCTGTTGATAGCGAAGTATTGCAGCCGGCCAATGCTATGAGTGATTAACAGAGCATGAAAGCCAAAAACATCTTAATGGATGCCAGGAAAAAGGGTCTCTTGCATGTTTATACTCGCATGTTGTGGAGCTTCCATATCCATAATGGAAGCCCCATGAACAACGAGCTAATACTAACTATCGCAGGCACGCGGTAGTAAAAAATCTCCTAATCCGTCGTCGCCGTCACCGGCTCGATCTCCGTTCCCGCTCCATTCAACCCCGTTTTAGCCCTCTCCTGCCCGTAGGTGTAGCGTTTCCCGCGCAGGAACGAGGCTACGGCAGCAATGAAGCACATGCCCGCGGAAAGGTAGAAGACGCCGTGCAACCCGATCATGAACGGCTGTGAAATCAGGTTCGGGAAGAAGCTATGTCCAAGCAGGTTGACCTGTTTTGCCAGCGGCAGGGCGTGCAAAACCGGTGCCGGTATCAGCGTGGCCATGGGATTGTAGCCAAGGAAGGCCGCGAAAAGCGCCGCGGTCGGTGGCAGGTGCGCGATGGTATTGGCCGTTGTGGTCGGCACGCCCGCCTGCGTCAGCCCGCTGAACAGTGTCGTTGGTAGGGACGAGGCCAGGCCGATGGTGACGATGCTGAAGAAAATGCCGATGCTCACCAGCGAACCAGAGTTCTGGAAGGTGGCGCGCATACCGGAGGCCGCGCCGCGCTGTTCCGCGGGTACACTCCCCATAATTGAGGATGTGTTGGGCGATGAAAACATGCCCTGGCCAATGCCCAGCATAAAGAGTAGGAGCGCGAACCAGATGTAGTTGAAGTTGGTCGGCAGGATGGTCAGCAGGAGAAAGCCTGCCGTCTGGATCAGCATGCCGGTGGTCGAGAAGATGCGCGCGCCGAAGCGGTCCGAGAGCCAGCCGCTCATAGGCCCCATCAACACGAAGCCGATCAAGAGCGGCAGCAGGTAGATGCCGGCCCATAGCGGTGTCACATCGTAGTTGTAACCGTGCAGCGGCAGCCAGATACCTTGCAACCAGATAACGAGCATGAATTGCAGCCCGCCGCGCGCGATACTCGCCAGGAAACCGCTGGCGTTTCCGGCGGCAAACATGCGAATCTTGAAGAGTCGCAGGTGAAACATGGAGTCCTCAACGTGCAATTCGATCCAGATGAAGAGCGCGAGCAAAAGGATGCCAAGCGAAATTGCACCCAACACAAAAGGATTGCCCCAGCCGGTCGGGGCGCCGCCATAGGGCTGGATGCCGTAGGTGATGCCGAGCAGCAGGATGGTCGCGCCAAAAGCAAAGGTGATGTTACCGGCCCAGTCGATCTTCTGATGGCCGCGAATTGAGGCGATCTCGCGCAGCATCAGGTAGGCCCAGACCGTCCCCACAATGCCTACCGGGACACTGACCAGGAAGACCAGCCGCCAGCTGAAGTACGAGAGTATGCCGCCCAGGATCAGGCCAATCACGGAGCCGAGAATTGCCGCGACCTGGTTAATGCCAAGGGCCAGCCCGCGCTGGTTGGCAGGAAAGGCATCGGTGAGAATGGCGGCGCTGTTCGAAAAAAGGAATCCAGCACCCACGCCCTGAATCAGTCGGAAGAGGATCAGTTCGAGTGCGCCCGTATTTCCCGTTCCCGGCGTTAGCCAGAGCAGGATGCTGCCAACGGTGAAGATCGCGAACCCCAGGTTGTAAAAGCGCACGCGCCCGAACATGTCAGAGATGCGTCCAAATGTGACCAGCAGCGTCGCCGTGACGACCATATAGCCGAGTAGTATCCATAGGAAATAGTCCGTTTCGCCCGGCGCAAGTGGATTTACATGAATACCATTGAAGATGGCAGGCAAGGAGATCAGGACGATACTGGCATCGATACTCGCCATCAATACGCCAAGCGTAGTATTGGTCAGCGCGATCCATTTATAATGGGGGCCAACGGGCAGCCTGGCGCGTGAAGTACGGCGTGTGATAGGCTTCGCTTCATTGCGCTCAGTGGTTTTCATCATTACTCCTTCATCATTCATATTGCATACCTTTAGCTCACCATCGCTTATAATCCGTCCGTTAAGAAGTATATACTATCGTTTACGTGAACGTCAATGTTAGTTAACCGGTGAATCTCTAGAAGATGGGCAGAGATTCTTCGCTGCGCTCAGAATGACATGCTCCGGGGCTCCTTTCGCTCAGAATGACATGCCCCGGGGGCACTTTCCCGTGATATAATTCTGTTGTTCCACAGTATTCCATGATAGTTCAGCAGGGATAGTTCAGGCCTTTCTGACCGCATTGTGTTGTTCGAACTCGTTAGCGACCCCTGAAGCGGGGGAGACAGGAGAAGGTGCTATGACAACATCAAATAGGCCAGCGGGAGCGACTTCGCAACCATCTTCAACAGCTGCTCCGGCGCCTCATTATCTTGACGCGCATGCACAGGTTCGCCCCAATAAGACTGCACTTATATGTGGAGAGCGTTCGCTGACCTATGCCGAATTGAATGCTCGCGCCCGGCGCGTTGCCAATGCCTTGAGCAGCCTGGGCGTGAAGGCCAATGACCGTGTGGCTGTGATGTCTCACAACTCCATCGAGTTGCTTGAGATAACCTGTGGCCTGTCGAAGCTTTCGGCTACCGGCGTGCTGCTCAATTATCGCCTGCGCGAACATGAAGTGGCCTACATTGTCAATGACTGCCAGGCAAAGGTGGTGATAGCCGGGCCGGGGATGGTCGAGGTCGTCGATAAAGCGCGTGCTGAAGTTGAGGGTGAGGTCGTCTATATAACAATCGGGAAAGAATTCAGGCCAGGTTGGCGGTGCTATGAAGAGCTGCTTGCCGGTGCCGGCGAGGATTTGCCTGGCAGTGAAGGCGGGATAGGTTCCACTATGAGCTACACATCCGGTACGACGGGCAAACCCAAGGGGGCCTATCGCCCGCATGGAGTGCCGGTCGCTGACATCATACGAATCATACAGGCGTTTGAGCTGGTCGAGTCGGATGTGCATTTGCTGGCCGGACCATATTATCATAGCGCTCCCAGCTTCTTTGTCTCATTGCATGTGCTTCTGGGATCGACGATTGTGATCCAGCCGCGCTATGACCCTGTTGAGGCTTTGCAATTGATCGAGCGGCATAAGGTGACGACGACTTTCATGGCTCCGACACTGTTGCAGCGTCTTTGCGATGTGCCTGAAGAAATCTTTTCGCGCTATAATGTTCGCTCTTTGCGCTCTATTATCCTGGCCGGAGCGCCGTGTCCCTATGTATTGAAAGTGCGGGCTACGGAGCGTTTTGGCCCAATTCTCTGGGAGTTCTACGGGGCCACCGAGACGGGAGTTGTGACACTGCTCAGGCCCGAAGATCAACTGCGCAAGCCAGGATCATGTGGCAAGGCCGGGCCAGGACAGGAGATACGCCTGCTCGATGCCGAAGGTCATGAGGTTCCTACTGGCGTACCCGGCGAAATGTGGTCGCGCAATTCGTGGCTGGCCGAATATTATAACAAGCCTGACTCGACTGCTGGCAATATGCGGGATGGCTTCTTTTCGGTCGGAGACATCGCCTATCGCGACGAAGAGGGCTATTATTATATCTGTGACCGCAAGATCGATATGATTATTTCCGGTGGTGTCAATATCTACCCGGCGGAAGTCGAAGCGGCTTTGTCCGCGCATCCTGCCGTGGCCGATGTAGCCGTGATCGGCGTTCCCGATGCTCAATGGGGCGAATCTGTGAAAGCGGTAGTCCAGCTCAAGCCGGGGGTCAGCGCCAGTGCCGAGGAGCTGATCGCTTTTAGCGGCGAGTTGCTGGCCGATTACAAGAAGCCACGCTCCATAGATTTTGTCGACGAATTGCCGCGCAATCCGGCGGGCAAGCTGCTCAAGACGGAGATCCGCGAGCCATATTGGAAGGATGTTGGAAGGAAGATTTAGACATATCATGACGGGTGTTTACAAAATCATGTGGTAGTGGACGCGTGGCCGATCAATCGGCCCCTACGGCTCCGCCGTGGGGGAGCATTGCTCGTAGGCCCCGATTGATCGCGCCCAGCGCCGATTGATCGGCCTGTGTGGTTTTGCCGAACTGTTTGTTAAACCGCGGTATCTAAGATTCGTTACTCCCCAAGAGTCGCGACAAGCACGGCCTTGATGGTGTGCAGGCGGTTTTCGGCCTGGTCGAAGACAATGGAGGCGCCTGACTCGAATATCTCGTCTGTGACCTCCAATGCTTCCAGGCCATATTGCTCGTGGATTTGTCGTCCCAGCTTTGTCTCTGTATTGTGTAGCGCGGGCAGGCAATGCATGAATTTTGTCCTGGGATTATTGGTCATGGCCATTAGCGCACTGTTCACCTGATAAGGGAGCATCAGGCGGATGCGCTCGCCCCAGAGCTGGTATGGTTCGCCCATCGATACCCAGACATCGGTATAGAGGAAATCGCAGCCCTGTACTGCTGCTCCGGCATCTTCAGTCAGCGTGATATGCGCTCCCGTTTCCTGTGCAATTGCCTGCGCCAGCTCGATGCGCGACCAGTGAGGCCAGCATTGTTTGGGACCGGCCAGCCGCATATCCATGCCCATCTTCGCCGCTCCGATCATCAGCGAATCGCCTACATTGGAGCCGATATCTCCCAGGAAGCAGCATGAGATATTCTCAAGTGACTTGTTGGAATGTTCTTGCATGGTCAGCAGGTCGGCCAGCACCTGCGTCGGATGGGCCTCATTGGTCAGGCCGTTCCAGACGGGTACACCGGCGTAGTTCGCCAGTTCTTCCACCTTCGCCTGCTCGAAGCCACGATAGGCGATGCCATCATACAGGCGCCCAAGCACGCGCGCCGTATCCTTCATCGTTTCCTTGCTGCCGATATGCGAGCCGGTTGATCCTATATAGCTGACATTGGCTCCCTGGTCGAATGCCGCGACCTCGAAGCTGCTGCGAGTTCGGGTCGAGTCTTTTTCAAAGATCAGGGCGATGCGTTTGCCTTTCAGGTGCTGTTTCTCAGTTCCGGTATATTTGGCCGTTTTCAGTTCAGTTGACAGGTGCAGGAGATAAGCTATCTCCCGCGGTGTGAAGTCTTCCAATTTCAAAAAAGACCGATTTTTCAGTACCACGGTGGCATTGTCGACGGTCATTTCTTGCAATAACATGTGTGGCTCCTTTCTCGTTTATTGCTTTCCTGCTGGTAGGGGCGTACTCTTGTGAATGCCCGCGCTTCCTTGCAGCAAATTTTCCTCGCTGCTCATGGATGGTAAAAGCTGCGCCTGGGCCTGAGTGGTCAGCGGCAGGCTCCAGAGCTTGATGAAGCCAAGGGCGGCATTGTGATCGAATTGATCGCCGGTATCGTAGGTCGCCAGGCTGTGGTTGTACAGGGAATAGTCGGATTTGCGCCCAACCACTGCGCAATGCCCGCTGGCTAACTTCACGCGCACGGCACCGCTGACGAAACGCTGCGTGCTTTGCACATACGCGGCCAGATCTTGATGCAATGCGCTGTACCACTGGCCGTTATAAATGAGGCGTGAATATTCGGCTGCCACCAGTTCTTTGAAACGCGCCTGGTCGCGGCTCAAGGTCAGACCTTCCAGCGCACTGTGTGCCGTGTGCAATACGACGGCGGCGGGAGCCTCGTAGACCTCGCGTGATTTGATGCCGACCAGCCGGTTCTCGATATGGTCGATGCGCCCGATGCCATACTCCCCGGCCAGTTTATTCAGTGTCTCGAGCAGCGTCACACCGTCTATCTCTTCGCCATTCAATGCAGTGGGTATGCCGTTTTGAAAGGTGATCTCCACGTATGCTGGCTCAGAGGGTCCGCTGCTTCTCGTCCATTCGTAGACCTCTTCCGGCGGCTCGGCCCAGGGGTCTTCCAGGATGCCGCACTCGACGCTGCGACCCCACAGATTTTGATCGACAGAATAGGGGCTGGCATTCGTCACCTGGATGGGAATGCCATGTTCGGCGGCGTAGGCTATCTCGTTATCGCGCGTCATGCTCCACTCGCGAACGGGCGCGATGATCTTCAGGTCGGGCGCGAGCGTATGGATCGAGACATCGAAGCGTACCTGGTCGTTGCCCTTGCCCGTGCAGCCATGCGCTACGGCAATGGCTCCTTCCGCGCGTGCCACCTCGACCAGCAGGCGCGCGATCAACGGGCGCGCCAGGGCCGTCGCCAGCGGGTATTGTCCTTCATAAATTGCGCCTGCCTGCAGCGCGGGCCAGACGAAGTAACGCACGAAATCGGCCCGCCCATCGATAACAACTGTTTTTACAGCGCCGATCTGTTCTGCACGAGCTGCGATGGCCGGCAGATCACGCGCGTTGCCGACATCAGCCGTCAGCGTAATCACATCCAGACCATATTGTTCTTTAATCCAGCGAATGGCGACCGATGTATCAAGACCGCCCGAATAAGCAAGCACCACTGTTGCCATGGTAGTATTCCTCCTTATGCATTTCCAATCAGTCTTTGTATGGCGACATTAAACGTTTCTGTTCGTTGCTGCCAGGTTTCTTTGACCTTTTCGAGCTGGCTGTGAACCTGCGCCAGTCCCAGGTTTCCGCTGCCTCCCAGGTGGATGCGGGCGGCCAGGCGCTGAACAAGCTGTTCCTGACTCTCTACCGGCAGGGGCTGGCCGCTATCGAGGAGCGCGGTTATTTCTGTGCCGACGATGCGGTAGGCGTCGCGGAAAGGCAGCTTGCCTTCGAGCGCGAGTTCGTAGGCGCGGTCGGTGGCGAAGAGTTCGTAGCTACAGGCCGCTGCCAGGCGATCAGTGTTCACGTGCAGCGAACTGATCACAAGCGCGCATATCTGAAGGCACTCCGAGGCTATATCCAGCGCTTCCATAAAGGGGCGCTTCGTCTCCTGGTAGTCCATGTTGTAGCCGGATGGCAGGCCATTCCCTATAGCCATGATTTGTTGTTGCAGTGCCAGCATCGTTTGCGCGCGCGCCCGCACCAGTTCCATCACGCCTACGTTGCGCTTCTGCGGCATGATACTGCTGCCCGAACTCAGTTCTTGCGGTATCTGGAAGAAGCCGTATTCGGTCGTTGTGAAGAGCAGGATATCCTGTGCGAGCTTGCTCAGATCGAGTAGAATCTGCGCCAGCGCCTGCACGATAGCGCCCTCTATTTTGCCACGGCTGTTCTGTACGTAGATCACATTGTTCTGCACACGCGAGAAGCCGAGCAGGTCGGCACAGTATTGCCGGTCAATGGGAATGGGGACGCCGTACCCGGCAGCGGAACCGAGCGGCGACTGGTCGTTGAGCATGTAGGCCGCCGAGAGCAATCGCTCATCATCCAGCAGTGCCTCTGCGAAGCTAGCGACCCATAAACCAACCGATGAAAGCATGGCGCGCTGCATATGTGTATAACCGGGCATGGGTGTGTTGGCATGCGTACCCGCGAACTCCAATAATGCCATACAGAGATCGCACAGGTCGGCGGCGACTGTATGCAGCTGCTCCTTGCCATAGAGACGCAAGTCTACCAGCACCTGGTCATTGCGCGAGCGGGCCAGGTGAATCTTCTTCCCGACCTCACCGGCTACCTCGACCAGGTAATTTTCGATGCGCGTGTGTACATCCTCGTCGGCAAGTGGGATAGTGAACTCGCCTGCCGCCTCGAGTTCCAGGATGCCACGCAGGGCATCGCTCACTTTCCGGTGCTCCTCCTGCGTAAGCAGGCCGATTTTCGCGAGCATGGCGGCGTGCGCGAGCGATCCCCATATGTCGTGGCGGATCAGGCGCGTGTCGAGGATGCTGTTTTGCGCGGCCTCGAAGCGTTCCACCCGCTCGTTGACTGTGTAGCCTTTTTGCCAGAGTTTGGTCACAACTCTTCACCTCCTGAAACAATGCTCACATGGTGAGCATTGGAACGGAAGGAAGGGCGAGGACAAATAAAAAAGCCCTCGTCCCTTCCTGACGAACAACGTTGAAGGGACGAGAGCTATTATGCTACTCCCGTGGTGCCACCCTGATTGTCACTACCCGCTCCATCGCATTTTCCGCACACCGTTGTGAGAAATGAGAGTGACCGCTTGATTGCCGGTTATTGTGTACATGGGAACCACCCACCTGATCCTACTTGCCTGCGCCCGAAATGCGTTTTGCTCGCTTTCTTTCATTTCAGGGACAGACTTTCTTCGGCCAGCCGCTTCCGAAGGCGTTCTGAGAGGGCAAATCCATTCCGAACTTTCACCATGCATCGGATCGCTGTTGGCTGCCTGCATCTCATACTATGTTCGTTCAACGCGGGTCAATTTTTACTCATTTGTTTACCCTTACTAAGGATACCAGCAGTTTCAGGAAATGTCAATGCGAATTGAATCGCGATGCTGAACCGAAAGGTGAGCCGGCATCATACTCATCTGATCAGGCCAGGGGAAGTTCTATTTAAACCACGCGGTGGAGCGTAAAAAAAGTGATTGAACGGTGAAAAGTGATCGAAATCTTGCAAAAAAAACCAGCACCGGGTGTAACCTGCTAGCGTATAGATATATGTATGGTATCTTGAAGGCATCTTGAAGGCACGCTTGTGGTTTTATTCAAAGAAAGGAAGTATTACTGTGGCCAGAAAAACAAACGTTCACAAAGACAAACGCGCCTGGCGACTCTCCCATGAAGCATTTCTCACGTTTCAGGAACTTGCCCGCCAACAAGGACTACAAACTCCCGCCTTTTTAGAAGTCATCAGCCGCGAGCTGGCCCAGCAACGCCTTTCTGAGGAGCAGCGCGCCAGCATAAGAGCCCAGGCAGAACGCATCGCTACCGAACGCGCAGATGCGATATAGTATATTCTCCCGTTGATGGAGTAGAGGTGGTAGCTGATCAGGGTAAGCGAACTGTTGCCCTGGCGAGCTTTCTCTGCCTCAGCAATACCTCTATCCCAATCGCCGCAAGTGGCAGCGCCCAGATCGACATTCCGGCAAAGTAATCCCAGCGGAAATGATACAGTAGCGGAAAATACCCATTCCAATACAGCCATTTCAAATTGGATAGCAAGGGTAGAGAGCTCTGGCCGGGCTTCCACGCGCCGATGATGCAGAGAGTGGACATGCTGATCGTCAACACGCGTGCGAACGTCCCGAGAGGGAAGGCGCGCAAGAAGGGCACAAGGCGGATATGTATGCTGCCATCGGCCTCAATCACCGTCAGCAGCCCAATCAGTGGAATAGCGTACCAGGGCCAGAACCAGGGCGAACCAACCACACAGTACAGTAATTCGGCCAGAGCCAACCAACGGATCAGCGCCGGCACTGTATTCACATAACGCGGCCTCAGCAACGACCATATGCAGAGTCCCCCATAAGCGAGCCCAAAAAGTGTCATACTCACCAGGTGCGAAATTGCTTCCAACTGCGAGCCTGGCTCCAGCACTGCGGGAACAGGTATGCCCTTTAAGCTGGCGATAACGCAGACAACAAACTGGTAGGGGCTATTAACGTCGTGAGTTATCACAGGACTCACGCGCACTATTTGTAAGAGCGCGCCATGCTGCCAGAATGGTGTATAGAGCAATACGATCACTCCTATATATACCCCCGTTGCAGTCAAAACATCTCGAAAACGATGCTTGCCGGATGCGCCAGCAATTCGTCGTGTCCATAGGTACAGCAAAAATCCTGGTAGCAATAACAGCAAGGTGATCTTAATACATGCCGCAATCGCCAGCATAAGCGCTGCTATCTGAATATTGCCTCGTCTCCACCTGGACCGCCGAGAATCCTGTTGAATTTTGACGACCGATTGGGGCAATGGGAACAGGTCCTGTTGGGACAGCGGCTTGTCCCTGTCCGCGTACACTATGGTTTCCCTGGCTGCCCTTGCCGGCGCCCTATCCAGCAGCATCCAGAGAGCCAGCAGTACAAAAAAGAGAATAGTGAAGTCGGTATGGGCATTGACACATGCCTCGAACAGCAGGAATGGATTCCAGGCGAACGCAAGCATTGCCCTACGTCTCTGACGCTCTCCAGAGAATGTTCCGCCCAATTTCCCCTGTAATTGCCCGCTGATTGACCAGATCAACTGTGTTGACCCAAGCAGCATCGACAGCCCAAGCAGGCGTAAGAGTAGTTCCATTGACAACAGGTGCCGCAATCCCAACAGCAAAGCAATCCATTGCAGCGAGCAGCTTATCATAGTCCATGCCGGGCCATAGGCCGACGGCTGCTTCGTCCAATAGAGGAGTGTATAGACCGGGTCAGACGCAATTTTGGTAGGCAACGTCGTTAGGGGATTCAGGTGGTAGATAATACCCATGCGCGCATAGGCGATATAAGAAAATATATCTTGTGACGTGACGATTGGAATACATACATAAGCTATTCCTGATAGCAGCGTAGAGACCAGCACAAAACGATGTGATACAAGACGGGGCAGGGAACGCACGGCGAGCAAGTAAAGCGCGAAAACTCCTACCAGCATCCCTATCAATATACCCGTTCCTGTTGCGTTTGTAAGCAGAGAAAGTGACTCCGGCATTGCTCCAGCCGCGGATGTCCCCGCGAAAAGTACCTGCTCTAGCAATACAGCAGGTAACCAGAAAACCCTGCTCGTGAAAGACAAAAGAACACCCCCTGCCAGTACAACTAGCAGTATGAGAGATACCATCATCAATGGTTTTCGCGCTGATATTCCCCTGGAGTAAAGGCTATCTTCCCGATCATTCTTCGCACCCGTGCCAGTCCCTACCTTGAGCGCCACAAAAACTTCCTTTCCTTACAATCCGTCCCTACAGGCTTCCCCTATCCGGTTTTCAATTTCCATAAGAGGTGTCCCCCATCCATCTCGTCCCCCCTTGTTCCGGCATCGTCATGTACATACGGCCATAAGCCAGGAGAAGTCACAATATTTCCTTAGAATTACATGAACATTATAATGTAGAGTACACTATGATAGTAGAGGTTCGCGATGAAACCATTTGTTGCCGCGGTACGTGCCTTCAATTGTAGGGGCTATACTCCTTCATAGGAAGCTGCCAGCCCGTGATCGTTGGTACATTGTGTTCGCGGCCTTCATCAGCGAAGCGCATTTCGATCCGCGAGCTTTGAAAATACATTTCAATAAAGCAGGGTGTATCGGGGAGAAACCCGGGCGACCGCAAGAGTTCATAAGATGTCGTCCCTACCCTGGATGGGCTTTCCGCGGGCGCTTCGGGCAGGGTAGGGGCGGCATCTTGCTGTCGTCCGGTGGGGTCGCGATCCTTAAGAAAGGGATAGAAGTGAATGTCAACTTCAGACCAGCCGATTGTTGGTATCTCTGTTGAGAGGAGAGAAGAAACACCTGCACCAATAGATGTCATACTGCGTGATATGCAGGAATTGACCGAGGGAATTGTTGAAACCGTCCGGCACTCGTTGGTCGTGCTGGATGGCGAGATGCGCATTATCAAGGCGAATAACTACTTCTATGAAACCTTCAAAGTCTTTCCGCGCGAAACCGAAGGCTTATTCATCTACGAACTTGGCAATGGTCAATGGAATATACCTCGCTTGAAAGAACTGCTCGAACGCATCTTGCCCGCTAATAACCCATTTGATAATTTCGAGGTCGAGCATGATTTCCCGCATATCGGCAGGAGAATCATGCTGCTCAATGCCCGCGAGATTCACTTGCGCGGCACCAGGCTGAAGCGAATCCTGCTCGCCATTGAAGATATCACCGAGCAGCGCGAAAACGAGCGCCGCAAAGATGACTTCATCGTCATGGCCAGCCACGAACTCCGCACACCCGTCACCAGCATTAAAGGCTTCACCCAGATTTTGCAGCATCGCCTGCAAAAACAGGGCGACCAGTCGTCGCTGCACTTTCTCATCAAAATTGATAGCCAGCTCACCAGGCTCATGCGCTTGATCAAAGACATGCTGGATCTTTCTCGTATACAAACAGGCACGTTTCCACTAGAAGAACAGACATTTGATCTGTATGAACTGCTTCATGAAACCATCCAGGCTATTCAAGGTAGTTTAACGCAGCATACCATCCTGCTTGATGCCCCCCGGCACTTACCCATCTATGGTGACCGCGGCCGCCTTGAACAGGTCTTCGTCAACCTGCTCACCAACGCCGCCAAATTTTCGCCTGGTGCCGACCGCATTCTCGTTCATATCCTGCAGGACGGGGATTCCGCCATCGTCAGTGTCCAGGATTTTGGCATCGGCATCGCCGAAGCGCACCAGGAAAGAATCTTCGAGCGCTTTTACCAGGTCAGCGACACCACACAGAAACCATTCTCCGGCCTCGGCATTGGCCTCTATCTTGCCAATGAAATCGTCAAACGTCATAATGGGCATATGGCCGTACAGAGCCGGCCAGATCAAGGGGCCACCTTTTTTGTCATTCTACCCCTTGCAAGAGAAAAGGAACATCTATGAAGAAAATCCTCATCGTCGAAGATGAGCCAGATATCGTCGAAATCATGCAGGTCATGCTAGAAGATGCTGGCTACCTCATTGAAACAAGCAATCAGGGCAACGAACTGCAACAACTCGACGCCCATCTCCTGCCGGACCTGATTATCCTGGATGTCCTCATCTATGGCAAAGATGGGCGTGAGCTTGCCCGCTATCTCAAAAGCCAGCCGCAGACAATGCATATCCCTATCCTTATGGTCTCCGCCCATCCCATGGCCAAAGCGGAAGCAGAGGCCCTCGGCGTCGAAGACTTCCTGGACAAACCATTCGAAATGGAAGACTTCTTATCAAAAGTCGCCTACCACCTGCAAGAGAATGGCGCCACTGGAGCGTAGGGGCCGCCAATTCGTGTCATGCTGAGCGCAAGATGCCGAAGCCGTGAGCGGAGCGAATGGGGAAGAATCTTTCTAAGCAGGCTCTTCGGCATTGAAATAGACTGGCCGGTGTATGTGTTCTTCATGATAGAATGATTTGTCTGCAAATGAGCTTGTATAAATGAATGCGGCCCCGGCAGCCGGGTTTATTCGTTTAAGCTTTGTCCTACAAGGAGCAACAACAATGCAATTAGGTGGCATTCACCACGTGACGGCGGTAACCGGCAACGCTTCCCGCAACGTCGCGTTCTATACACAGGTGCTTGGCATGCGCCTGACCAAGAAGACCGTCAATCAGGACGATGTCTCTGCCTATCACCTCTTCTACGGCGACGAACTTGGTCGTCCTGGCACCGACCTTACTTTCTTTGAATGGCCCGATATCGGATTTCAACGCCCCGGCGCGGGAACAATCTCAACTCTATCTCTTGGCGTTACCGGTCGCGACGCGCTCGAATGGTGGGTCAGACGTTTTGAGAATTTCCAGGTTTCTCATGATGGTATTCAGACGCGCGGGGACGGTGATCAGCTGGTGCTGCCATTTCGCGACCCCGAAGGGCAGCGTCTCGAACTGGTCGACGATGGCGGAAAGCTGGTAAGCACGCCCTGGCGTAAGAGTCCCGTTCCTGCCGAGATGGCGATTCGTGGCTTCTATGCCGTGCGGCTCACGTTGCGTTCGCTCGAATCCTCGGAGCGTTTTCTGACCGGAGTGCTTGGTTTCCGGCGCGCCGGCTCGTATTCCACCCCCCAGCAAACGCCTGTCACTATCTTCGAGGTCGGCCCCGGAGGAGCGGGCGCCGAGGTGCATGTGGAGGTCGATCCCCAGGCTCCTTTCCATCGCTTCGTCGGGATTGGAGGCGTTCACCACGTCGCATTCCGCACCCCAAATTATGAAGAGCATCGCCAGTGGAGGGAGCGCATCGCCAGAGTTCATCCAGGCGTGACTCCTGTCATCGATCGTTTCTACTTCCGCTCCATCTACTTCCGCGAGCCGGGAGGGGTACTCTTCGAAATTGCCACCGATGAGCCAGGTTTTACCATTGATGAAGATGTCGATACGCTCGGAGAAAGGCTCTCGCTGCCGCCTTTCCTGGAGCCGAAACGCCAGCTTATCGAGGCCCATTTGAAGCCGATCACACCTGTTGATCTGACGCCTCTCAGCCGGTAATGCTGAACTTCCACAAGGCGGGCAATGGTGAGACCAGTTCCACCATTGCCCGTTTTTCATGTCCTTTCTGCAATGGAACTGTACAGACGTTTCCCCTTGCATTCCTCACCCGCGCTTTGTATAATCTCCTTATGATAGGAGACATGCTATCCGAATCTCAGCTATTGGCCAGCGAATGCGACGAATTCTCTTCTTTTTTCGTTAAAATGAATAGGTGATACTGCCTGCCTGATGCCTGAGCAGGTGGGGATAACGAATCATTTCGCTCTTGCTCTCAGAAAGGGAACATGTATGTACGGGGTAGTCAAAACACTGGATATCGACCAACAAAAACAGCTTCTGCAGGATTGTAGCAGCCTCATCAGCGCCGCGCCTCTCTACAGCAACTACGCGCCTCGCAGAGGCATAGGCAGGCGTGACTGTAGTGGCAACTGTGAAAGCTGTTTCGCAGGGGGAAACGTCATACAGGCCACCTACAAAAACACCAACTTTGGGCGCTGGGGATATTATGCACCCCCTTGCGGTTCCAGGTACGTTGAGAAGCATCCCACAACAGGAGAGCCATTTCCGCCCATCCCTGCAAGCATTCTCGCTGTTTGCAAAGAAGTTGCAGATGCCTACGGATTTGAGTATGAGGCACAGTCGGCCTACCTGTCTTACTACCCCCCTGGCGCATCCATTGGACGCCACCAGGACTATGAAGAGAAAATCAACCGGCCTGTCATCTCTATTAGCTTTGGCGAAGACGGCATCTTCGAATTTGGCGGCCTTGAGCGTTTCGGGCCGTATGAGGAAATCGTGCTTCATTCCGGTGACGTATTCATCTTTGGCGGAGAGCATCGCTACTGCTATCACAGCGTCAAGAAAATCATTCCAGATACCAGGCCTGCTGAGCTTGGCCTCGACCCCGTCAGGATCAGTATCACCATCAGGCAATATGAATAATTTCCCAAAAAAGGCTGTCGCGGGCAGAAAGGAAATGCACATGCTCCAGGAACTCCAAAGCAAACTCATAGCAGCCCGGAACTTTGAACTGGTCGCGCAGTTCGGGGACTGGTACTTTCTCCTGCGCAAAGGCGGCCTGAAAGGCAGGATTACCTGCTACTGGGATCAGGATCAAGATTGCCTGGGATATGCCGCGCCGGAACGCCTCTGGGAGGTGGCAGAGGACATCTTGAAACTTGAGGAGCAGATGCAGGAGCGCGGGCATCCTCTCTCCGCCATTCCCCTGGAGCTATGGCATGAAGAAACCAGGCCGGACGCCGAGGTACGGCGCCTGGAGAAGGTGTTGAGCCAGCATCAGCGCAGCGCCACCTCTCGCTGATAGCTTTCAGGACTCTTCATCGCCATCGTCGTCTTCGGGAGAGCAATTGATGGTCACAATATCGACAGGCACCATCTCGAAAACCTGCAATAATGCCCTACCCACGATATCCTCGATCATGAGCTCATTGCGCTGCTCATCACCTGCAAGCAGCTCTGAGTTCCTATCGGCGCAGTGGACGCGCACCTGGACCGTTCGCATAGCCTTTCCTTCCCCTCTCTGTTGCGATCTTTCACCTCTACGATGAATTGAGACCGCGTACAAAACAACGTCTCTCTGATAAGAGAGAGCTATTGCGTTGGCGCGCGAGTACCGGTACAATGGGAAGCAAGAAACGTAGTAGCCATCTGGGAACTCGCCATGCCAACTCTATACGAAGTATGCGCTATCTGATTGCTAGCAACCAGTCGTATTTTTATCAAAAATTTATCAGATAGATCTCGATAGCAGCGGATACAGGTTCCAGGTGTTGCTTCCCACTCGCAAAACGGGCGCAATTTGTAAGGAGGCAGGGAGCGATGACAGATGACAGGATATCCTCCGTGAATACTCGCCTGCGTAAGGCTCGCGCAGAGCAAGGCTGGACGCAGAAGGATCTGGCCAGGGAGTTGGGTACGACAGACGTCAATGTCAGCCGCTGGGAAAAAAACAAAACCTCTCCCAGCGCTTATTATCAGCGGAAACTCAGCGAACTCTTCGGCAAAACACCTGCCGAGCTTGGTTTAGTATCTCCACCATCATCCGATGACAGGATAGTGGATATCCCCATTGCCCAGAGTCCCTATTTCACGGGCCGCGAAAAGCTGCTAGAAACGCTGAACAAACGGCTCTCGACCACGCGTGTGGCCGCGTTGACTCAGGCACAGGCGCTCTATGGGCTCGGCGGCATCGGCAAAACTCAGACAGCGGCTGAATACGCCTTTCGCTATAGCCACGAGTATACTCATGTCTTCTGGGTGCTGGCCGCCAGCAGCGACACCCTCATCGCCGACTTTGTGAAACTGGCCAACTCGCTCAAGCTGCCGGAAAAAGACTCGCAGCATCAACACCAGATCGTAAACGCCGTCAAGCGCTGGCTGGCGACCCACGAAGGCTGGCTGATGATCCTGGACAACGCTGATGACCTGCCGCAGGCACGACAGTTTCTGCCTGCCAACCACAAAGGCTTTGTGCTCTACACCACCCGTGCCCAGGCTTCGGGCGGCATTGCCGCCAGCATCGAAGTGCAGCAATTGAACCAGCAGGATGGCTCCCTGCTGCTGCTGCATTGCGCTAAACTGCTGGAGATAGAGGACACCCTCGATCAAGCGCAGCCGCAGGATCGTGCCGCCGCCGAGCGCATCGTCAAAGAGGTCGAGGGATTGCCGCTGGCCATCGTGCAGGCCGGCGCCTATATCGAAGAAACCGGGTGCAGCCTGCAGGATTACCTGAGCATCTATGCAGTCAACCGCAAAGCATTACTGGAGCATCGCAGCGAGCTCTTGCTCGGCTATCCCGGTACGGTTGCCACCACCTGGACGCTCTCCTTTGAGCAGGTCAAAAAGGAGAGCGCTGCCGCTGCCGATGTATTGTGCGTATGCACGTTCCTGGCCCCGGATGTCATCCCCGAAGAGATGCTGGCGCGAGGCGCATCTGAACTGGGTCCCATCCTCGAAGCTACCGCCATCAGCCCCTCGAAGTTGAACGAAGCCCTGCGCGTGCTGCGCCGCTACTCCCTGCTGCGCCGCAACGCAAGCACCCACACGCTCTCTATTCATCGCCTCGTGCAAATCGTCCACCGCGACAGCATGGATCAGCAGACGCAACGCACCTGGGCCGAGCGCGCCGTGCGAGCGATGAATAGAGCTTTTCCTGAGATCGACTATAGCACCGACAAAAACTATCAGTATGATGTACAGTATTACCTGCCCCATATCGAGCAATGTGCCGCTCTCATCGCACAATACGAACTCCACTTCCCGCAGTCAGCACAACTACTGTACCAGGCCGGAGCTTTTCTGTATGTTCATGGATTCCATGCTCAATCTCAGGCCTTGCATCAGCAAAGCCTCGCCATTCGCGAACGACTCTTCGGAACCAATCATATAGCCGTTGCTGAAAGCCTCAACGCCCTCGCCATGCTTGCACGTCTTCAAGACAACTACCAGCAAGCAGAAAAATACCACCGGCAGGCCCTGCTCATTCGCGAAAAGATGCTTGGGCCAGAGCACCCCGCGACAGCCGAAAGTCTGAATAATCTCGGCGTGCTTTACCGTAATCAGGGAAAGTATGAGCAAGCCGAGTCTTGTCTGCGACAGGCGCTCAGAATCCGTGAAAAGATGCTCGGCCAGCAGAACGCTAAAACCTGGATTACCTTCGTCAACCTGGCAAAGCTGTATGTAGACCAGCGAAAGCATCAACAGGCCGAACAGCTTTTACTGCAAGCGCAACGAACCGCACAACAGGCTCTACCGCCTGAGCATCCTTTCATTGCCCAAATTTTTAGTCTCTTCGCCAGCCTCTCTCAGCAACAGGGAAACAACACGCAGGCTGAAAACTTCTGGAAGCAGTCTATTGTGATCCTTGAAAAAGCGTTTGGCTCAGAGCATCCTACCGTCGCCGAGCAGCTCAACAACCTGGCAGAACTCTATGCTCTACAGGGCCGCAACTCAGAAGCCCAATCCTTTTGCCAGAGGGCCATCATGATTTGCGACAAGATGCTCTGGCCAGAACATCCTGATTCGATTGCCTATCGTAAGCATTTACACAGGATTGTGAGCAAAAGAGAAGGTGGAGCTGGATGAGAAGTCACTATCCAGCCCCGCCCGTGCATCAAGGGAGCCAGAACCTATCGTTTTACACTAGCAATCATCCGTCGCATACCCTGGACATTGTCCGTCAGGATTGGCGCCCGATCCCGTTGGCTTCCCCATCGCCAGCGCGTACCTGGCGGAACCCACCTGGTGGCTCGAAGCCATATGAGCGATTGACCCCATTCCCAGCGAAAGCCCGCTTAGCAACGTTACTCCCAACGCAATTGCCACAAAGATAGAACGTACCTTCTTCATCGTTACTCCTTCTGCTTTTCAAGCATGTGAAATCCATTTCGTCCCTCCCTTGCCATTGCTCGGGATGGGTTCTCGGTCGAGCGGGCCCTGTGTCGTTCCGATGTACATGAGAAGTATAAGTTGAAAAGAGAGGCAGGTAAACACCATTTATGTAACACTTGAAGGACAATAAAGGGATACTAGAGGGTCATTTAGGGGACATTACTTTTTGTGGGGAGGATGGCCAGGTTGTAACAATTGATTTGGATGCTGAACAGGGGATGGCTGGTAAAAAAGAGAGCGAAGCGGCACTTTCTAGTGCCGCTTCGCTCGTTTTGGTTCGATTGAGATTGTAGGCCAATCAGGAGATGCAAGGAAGGAGCCTGCCGATTATTCCTCTTCGATTGCTCCCAGTACGCGCAGGTTGGCTTTTTGGGTTTCCGTTAATCCCTGGGCGTGGCTGATGTTCATGCGCTCGTAGGGTCTTTCCGCGATCAAGGTATGGAGGCAGCGGTAGCTTTGCGTGTCCCAACTGCGTATCGTTCCATCGTCGCTGCTGCTGCTGAGCATGTGCCCATCGGGGCTGAAGGCTACCCACCTTATGCGCTGTGTATGGCCCTGAAGCGTCTGAAAACAACGGCCGGAGCGCGTATCCCAGATGCGAATCGCCTGATCATCGCTGCCACTGGCCAGCTTGCTTCCGTCGGGACTGAAGGCGATGCTCCTGGCGCGGTTGGTATGACCCTGTAAAAGGCTAAGGCATTCGCCCGAAGCGCTATCCCATAATCGCACGTTCGCGTCATCGCTACTGCTTGCCAGTAAACTGCCATCAGGAGAGAATGCCAGGGACCAGACGCCATCACTATGCCCGCGGCAGGTAAGGCACAATGTCCCGCTAAGGCTGTCGTAGACCAGAATATCCCCACTGCTTGTACCGGCGGCAGTATGACCAATCGGGCTGCATGCGACCGAGAGGATATTGCCGAAGGTATTGGAGAAGATGGGCGAGATGAAATGCGCGTGGGCAAAATTGACTTCAGGGAGCATCACGCCCTGTACATAGGCCTGGCGTATCACAGGGTGAGAAAAGTCCATGCCGCGTAGATCACTATGCAGATGGCTCAGGAGATTGAGGAGATTGCCTGCCAGGTAGCCAGGTTGCTGCGCGTTGCGCCGGCGCTGGGCGTCCAGCATATTTCTTGCTCTCTGCGCGATGTCCTCTTTACCGGATTTCGCAAGCAGGCGCTGCGCTATGGGCGCGAGCAGGAGACGTACCTGGCTGTCACGCACGTAATCTTTTGCCTGCGCCTTGCATAAAGCAAACTGGGTCCATGTTTCGGGCACTTCCGCATCGAAATCCTCACAGGTGCGCTCGACCAGGCGCATGGTAACATATTCTAGTATCACCGGCTGCAGAGTGAATTGGGTCGGTCCGCGCGGCTCTATTAAGGAGCGGCGGCGCAAGGAACTAAGCGTCTCGAATACTATACCTCTCGATATCGGACGCGCCAGGTTCGTGTGCAGGTCGTCTAGCGATACTGGCTCTCGCTCAATCGCCAGCCAGTACATAATGTCGCGCTCTTGTGCTGACAGGCGCTCAAATTGTTGTGCCAGCATATCGTTGATGCCACCAAATGCCAGCGTTTCCTCCTCTAAGAAGCTGCTGATATTGCCGGCGAAGAGTTCCTGGATGGGCTCCGAGACGAGACGCAGCGCCAGCGGATTGCCCGAATAGCGCTCGACGAGGGCTTGCCACTGGGCATCTGAGCCGGACAGGTCTTTGTCTTGCAGTACCTGTTGTCCCACTTCCGGGGGCAGGCCGGAAAGCGGCAGAGACCGGACGGGCGATTTGCTTCCCTCCAATTGAGCCACTTCTTTCGGCTTCTCCCGGCTTGTAATGAGCAGGCAGCTTGTGTGCCTTGCCTCTCCCACTCGCTGCAACAATCTGCCATAAGCATTATATCCGTCGCGAAAGCGGCCCGCGCTCTGCCCTGCCGCAAGGACGGAGTCGAAGTTATCCAGCACCAGCAGGCAGCGGTGATCGCGCATGAGGGAAATCAGCAAAGATATCTCGTCATCGCTATTTCCTGGCAGATTGGCATAATGTTGGTGCGAAATGAACGCTATGCACTGGCGCAAGAAGATTTCCGGCGGAGGAGCGTTTTGCAGGGAGCGCCAGAAGACATACTCCAAATCCTGCTTTGCCTGCCTGGCAACTGTGGCTGCAACGGCAGTTTTACCCACGCCCCCCACGCCCACAATAGCCACAACCCGGCTGCGCAAAACTTTTATCCAGTGCGCCAGGACAGCCTGCTCTTCCTCTCGTCCATAAAGAGGAACAACATCGGGTGCTTCGCCCCAATCTTCTCGCGAGAACGAGGATGATGCGATAGGATGGTCCGGCAGCGGTGCCGGCAAGGTCTTTGTGGAGTTTTCTCCGACCAACCCTAGCTCTTCGACATCCTTCCCAAACAGCTTAGCAAGGTGCTGGCGATGGTATGGGCGCGGGATGCCTTCACCTCTTTCCCAGCGACCAATAGTTTTCTGATCGCATGCTATCTTTTCAGCAAGGTCGGCCTGCGACCAGCCGCGCAATTCCCGTTCGTAGCGCAACTGCTTAGAAAAAGGTCGGTCACCGGTCACACATGCCTCCGTAAACAGACGCGTCTTGCATGCATAGCAGGAAATGCTACATCTAGAGCTACTATACGATACATCCATCCCTTTTTCAACTGGCGGCCATATAATTGTTTGATCAGCGCCCGCTCCCGCCTTCTCTCCCTGCTCGCTCAACCAGGCAGCCTCTCTTTCCCTCTATCCTCCGTATCTCCCCCTCTTTCCTTGCCTATCGCGCACTTCTGCGGTACCATGATGACGTGCCTGTTCATAACAGGCAACCATCAGCAGGCTTCCTGCCGTCCAGTTTCCTATCAGTTTCACGCTTTGCACAACAGAAAGGTGGGCAATAGTCCATGCAGGTACGCATCTTGGACACGAACGACGCCGAGGCATTCTGGAACCTCCGCCTGCGCGCATTGCACGAAAATCCAGAGTCCTTCGGCGCCTCATACGAGGAAATCCTTGCACGAGGCATCGCCGGTACCGCTCAAGGCCTCGCCAGGCGCGAGGGCGCGCCAGAACATGTCACCTTCGGCGCCTTCGACGAGCACGCCCAGCTGCTGGGCATCGCCGGCTTCCGGCGCGAGGAGGAGACGAAAAAACGCCACAAAGGCTTGATCTGGGGTATGTATGTGCCACAGGAATTGCGCGGGCATGGCATCGGCAAAGCCCTGCTGGAGGCCGCTGTCGAGTATGCGAAATCGCTGCCCGGCCTGGAGAGGATCAACCTCGCCGTCGTGTTGACCAGTAAAGAGGCGCGCCTGCTCTTTGTGGCGCATGGCTTCCAGTCATACGGCGTCGAGCGACATGCCCTCAAACTGCACGACCGCTACTTTGACCAGGAACTGATGGTATTGCCCCTCAAGTAGCGGCGGGGCAGCCTGCCCGGCCTGGGTAGCGCGGGAGCCATAGTTCGCGCGCTGGCCTCCTGCTCCAGCCGCTCGCTACCCCTCGTCATCCGGGGGCTTTTCGTCCTATGGGCAGCGCGCGCAGCCTCTATGGGCCAGCCAGCTCGCCCTCAGCGGCCAGCGCTTCCAGCGCCTCAACCAGCTCGAAGGCCGACGCGTAGCGCTCCGCCGGGTCGAGAGCCAGCGCGCGTAGCAGCAGCTCCTCCACTGCCGCGGCAATGCCATCATTGAGCAGATGCGGCGCGATCAACGCCATGCCACCGCCAGCGCAGTCGCGCGAAGCGGCGCGGCCATGGCGCGTGCCGGCCTCTTTCCCCCGCCTGCCGCCTGGCGCGTCCCCCTGTTCGGCGCGCTGGCGCAACGCGGCCCGCACGGGGGCATAGTGCGTCAGCAAGAGGTAGAGCATCGCCCCCAGCGAATAGACATCCGAGCGTTCATCGTATCTTCCTGCCAGCGTCTCAGGCGCCGCGAAGGCGCTGCTCGCGTCGGTGTTGCCGCCGGCCGCCGGCGCCAGCGGAAAAACGCGCGTGTAGAGTTCCCGCGCGGACGCGCCATCTTTAGCCGGCCAGAATTGCGCAGCGGGCGGCCAGCAGGCAAGCAGCACGGGCGCCCATTCCGCCGCCCCCCTGGCATCCACCAGCACCATAGCAGGATTCACATCTCCCAGCACCGCGCCCAGGCGATGCAGGCGCGCAACGATACGACCGAGCTGCGCCCCCCATTCCAGCGCCCTCTCCATATCCAGCCACGCCGGCCATTGCCGCCGCAGCAGCAGTTCGGCAAGCGTCATCGCCACGGCAGGCTCCTGTCCGCGCGCCGGGCGCAGTTGCATAACGAGATAGTGACGCTCGTTTTCGACACCAACGCGCTCGCCGCCTCCCGGCAGGCGTGGCGACCCGGGCAACACAGGAGAGACAAATTCTTCGAAAGCGGCGCGCTCAATTTGCCGGCGCACCTGCCATGGTAAGCCCGCGAGCACCAGCTCTCGCACAGCCACGAGCGACTGCCGTTCTCGTTCAGCAGCTCCTTCTCCAGAACCATTCCCTGCTTCAATGGGTAGCGCCCCCGCGTTGGGCAGGCGTTGCGCCAGGTACAGGTGCAAACGCGGGCGCGCGTGCAGCAATTGCACCACGCGGTATTTCCCCTGCAGAATGAGCGTGCCACCCGGTAAGGGTGAGTGGCTCGCGTTCTCCGTAGAGAGAGCAGCCGGCGAAGCCTCCATAGCCGATGCCGGGCGACCAGCAGCGTTTTCTCCCGGTATTGCTGGTTGAATGAGTGGCGGGCGAGCGCAAGGGTTCTCTCCCCGCGCCCTCGCATCCTCCGCCCCTACGGCAGTAGTATGGGCAGCCAGTAATTGCAGGCCGGTGCTTGTTGCTTCCAGCGCGTCGCTGAGCAGGGCATTGGTGGCCTGCGCTCGTTGCGCCAGCCGTGCGGCAGTTTCTAGCGCCTGGTGCAACCGGCGCGCCGTTTCGCCATCCTGCCGGGCGCCTTCAAACCAGCGCTCCTCGCCTCCGGTATCTCGCTCCAGTTGATCCATCAGCGTTTCGACCTCGTCTGCGGCAGCTTCATACGCCACTGCCAGGCGTTCGAGTTCTGCCAGCCATGCATGTATGTGAGAAAAGCGTATCATAGTGCAATCGTTTCCCGCGGCATAGGTAATCAGCGTATGCTCATAGTGTACTCGTACAATAGAACGGTTCGCGGAAAGCGGTTTAACATGCCGCGGCGAACATTGAGCGAGTTCGATTGCGAAGACTATGATAGAATGAGTACCACACACTAATTTCCGAAGAAAGTGGAGTATCTATCATGGCAGATGTGCAACCCTTGCGCGGCATACGCTATGCCGGTGAAATCGCTGGCGACCTGGCCCGGATCGTAACGCCCCCGTATGATGTGATTTCCGAGCAGGCGCAGGCGAGCTATTACGAGCGCAGCCCGTACAATGTTATTCGCCTGGAGCTATCCCGCGATGAGCCTGGAGATGACTCGCTCAACAACCGCTATACGCGAGCGGCGGAGACATTGGCGGAATGGCGCTTGCAAGAAGTTTTGCGCCAGGATGCCTTGCCCGCCTGTTACCTGTATCAACAGAGATTTACACACAACGGGCAGAACTATACGCGGACGAGCTTGCTGGCGCGCGTGCGATTGGAACCGTGGAGCGCGCGCGTCGTGCTACCTCACGAGCAGACGCTATCGAAGCCTAAATTGGATCGCTTGCAGTTGATGCGCGCCACGGCAATGAACCTGAGTCCCTTGATGAGCCTGTACAATGATCCGCAGGGGCGCATACGCAAATTGCTCAATTCCTCTGCCACCAACCCGGAAGTAAAGATTACCGATGAAGTGGGCGAGGAGCATGTGCTGCGTGCCATTACGGACCGCCAGCACATCGCGCTTATCCAGGATTTCTTTGCCGGGCGTCAACTCTTTATAGCCGATGGGCATCATCGCTATGAGACGGCGCTGAATTATCGCGAGGAAGTACTCGAACAACGGCGGCAACTACGCCCGGATGACGCCGTCAATTTCGTCCTGATGGCGCTGATTGATATCGACGATCCCGGCCTGGTGGTCTTGCCTACGCATCGACTGGTATTCGGCCTGGGGCAAGACGCCCTTGATGCGCTGGCAGCCGGGCGGCTGGCGGACTATTTCACGGTGCGTACACTCGGACAGGCAGGCGAGGCGAACGCGGACGCGCTTTTGCAGGAACTGGCGGCAGCTGGAACGTCCGTGCCATCGCTGATCGTGCAAACGGCGAATCAGGCGTGGCTATTGAGCTTGAATGAGCAGGGGCGGGCGCGAATGGCCCACAGCGGGCATTCGGACGCCTGGAATGAGCTGGATGTTGCCGTAGCGCATACACTGGTATTGGAGCACCTGTTGGGACTGCGCGCCGAGGATGTGACGGCAGGAACGCATATTCGCTATACGCGTGACGCGCAGCAAGCGTTGGCGGCAGTGCGAAAAGGCGATGCGCAACTGGCGCTGCTGCTGAATCCGACACGTGTAAGGCAGGTATGCGAGGTCGCTGGCGCCGGCGATAAGATGCCCCAGAAATCAACCTACTTTTATCCCAAACTGATCACGGGACTGGTGATGAACCCGTTGTGGTGAGAAGAGTGAGTTGAAGTTTCACACCAGTGCCAGGTCCTCTTGACGCGTACCGGGAAGGTCATAGCCAGAGCGTTTGCCAAGCAGATCGGCATTGCGGCGCAGGCGATCAATGATATTGCGGCGCAGGCGATAAATCTCCTGCACGTCGTCGAACTCCTGGCCGCAGAACTGCACGATCTCGCGTGGTTTGAGACCACAGTGATAGAGCAGGTAGGCCACGCGGTACTGGCGCTCATCCACGAGTAAATGACCGATGATCTGCCAGAGGTCGCTCGTATCGTACTCGTCTTCGCAAGCAAGCGTTCCCGGTTCATCGTCGGCGGGCAGCGCGACAATCGTTGATCGTGAATAGGTGCGCAACGTGTCGATGATGATGGCGTGCAGGCTGACGTGCAGATACTTCAACGCGGAGCCCAGCGAAAGGAAAGTAATGTTCTGGTTACCAATCGTCGCCTGCCAGAAGCGGGCAAAGCCCTGGGCGATATAGTTCTCGTCGCTTTCAAAACGACACGCCATTTTGTATAAGGAATGACAATACAACCACTGGTACATTAACTGGGTAAAGCATTGCTGCACGCCCTCCCAGGCCAGGACATCCTGTTGTATGAGGGCACGGTGGAGCAGTTCCAGGCTGTAATGCTCATTGGATGGCTCTCCGCGCCTATATTTTTGTAGCTCCCTGATGCAGCCTTCTACCAGGGTCGATGTGCTCATAGCTTGTAAGGTATCTAATAACATATGCGAAGTCTCCTCCGGCTAACGTATTATTCTGCTTTCCTGCTTCCAGTCTACACGGCAAAGCATAAGCAAGGCATCGCTCAAACTTGCTATTTATGAGGAAGACTTTTTCTGGTATCTCAGGCGCGGGATAGCTAGAACTAACGATATGAGTTGAGAACGAGACCCGGAATCTGGTCAGGTGAGGTGGTGTTCGATGGCAAAGCGAGTCGCGGCGTTACGCGAGTTCACATCCAGTTTGTTGAAGATGGAGCGCACGTGGGCATTGACGGTATGCGGGCTGATAATGAGTTGTTCGGCGATCTGCGCGTTGGTCTGGCCCTGAGCTACGAGGCGCAGCACCTCTACCTCGCGCTCAGTCAGGCCTGCCGGATAACTGGACGGCGCCTGCTCAATGGCTCCTTGCTGTAAAACTTGCTCAAGCTCTGTGAGGAGCGGATCTGGTTGTTTTGGTGGGGAGAAGACCTCTTCAAGTGACATGCCTCGCCCTTCGGTGCGCGCCTGGGCAAAGGCCTCTTCACCCAATCGCGAACGGGCCGAGGCAATGGTTCGCTCGCAAGCGTCCCGTTCTATGGGCGGCAGCGGTGTGCCCATCTTTTCCCGTAAGGATTCCGCCATACCACACAATCTAGATGCCCACAGGACATTCAGAGGAACTGAGGTCTCATCATTTCCGGCAGACGCCGAATTTTCCGGGACCCATCGAATCGCGATAGATTCTTCTACAAGCACGCTTGCCAATCCCTCTAGAGACGAGATCATATCCTCTTTATCGCCCAATGTTTGATACAACTCCAGGCTGTCCTGGTAAAGGGCGCCTGCTTTCACGTAATCGCCTTGAGTAGTGGCGGCCTCTGCCAGCAAGCGGAGATATTCGGCTATGCTGGCTTTATTACCGAGCTGCCTCGCTGTTAGCAGGGAGTCTTCGATCAGTACACGAGCCCTTGCGACATCGCCTTGCAGGAGCGCTAACCGCCCGGCAAGAGCGATACAGAAAGATTCGCCGTCTTTATCGTCCAGTTCCCGCATGCAGACCAGGCCTTCTTTGAGCAGGGAACGCACCTGGTCGAGATCATCCAGTGAGATAAGGAGCATCTCTACCAGGCGAAGCAGTGTATAGGCGATGCCTTCCTTGTATTCAAGCTCGCGAAAGATTGCCAGGCTCTCTTCAAAAAGGTGGCGCGCTTCGGCGTACTCGGCTTGCTGAGTAAGCTGGCGCGCAAGACGAAAAAGCGACCATCCGATGCGTTGCCTGTTACCCAGATTCGTCCAAAGCTCCAGCGATTCCTCGATGCGAGAACGGGCCGCCTTCAGGTCCCCTTTTGTCCTGGCGACTCTTTCTAAATGGTGAAGAGATAATGCGATGCCCTTTGTATTCTCAAGTTCCCTGTAGAGTCTGAGGCTCTCTTCGGCCAGCTCTTCCGCCAGGTCGTTTTTATCCTGTATGTAGGCCATGTGTGTAGCTGCGCTGAGAGCGTTTGCCACTACGTGTGGCGCGATGCCCTGACTTCTGGCAAGCGCTCGTTCCAGGAAATTTAGCGCCTCAAGCGAGTAGTTCTGCTTACTCCAGAACTCGCGCAGGGCTGCTCCCAACTGCAAAGCCATCTCGATAGCACGCGCCGAATCCTCTGTTTCTCCCTTTTCTAACAACCACTGCATGACTGAGCGCATGTTGTCATGTTCGCTTTCCAATCGCTCCAACCATGCCGTTTGCTCAGGCCCGCCGAACTTCGACTTCGTCTCCTCTGCCAGCCGCAGGTAGTACCCGGCCTGAGCCTGGCGCGTGGCTTCCATCTCGCCGCTCGCGATCAATTGCTCCAGCGCGTATTCGCGAATCGTCTCCAGGAACAGCAGGCGCGGCTCATTCCCCTCTCGCTCGACCTGTTGCAGCAGGCTCTTATCGACAAGGGAAGTCACCCGATTCAAAATCTCGGTGGTTTTATCGTCAGGGGCTGTGGAGATGGCCTCTATTGCCTCGAGCGTGCAACCACCCACAAAAACCGAAAGCCGGCGAAAGAGACGCTGCTCCTCGACACTGAGCAAATCGTAACTCCATGCGATCGTATTGCGCAACGTGCGCTGGCGCGGCGGCAGATTGCGCGGCCCATCCGTTAAGATCGAGAGGCGATGTTCTAGCCGCTGCAACAGCGTTTTTGGTGGCAGTAACTTGATACGAGATGCCGCGAGAACGAGAGCCAGCGGCAGTCCATCCAGGCGCACGCAGATCTCGGCAATCGTTGCAGCGTTCGCTGAGGTGATCCGAAAATCTGGCTTGATCGCCTGGGCTTGCTGCATGAAGAGCGCCACCGCCTCATATTGCAAAAGTTCTTCGATAGCCGGAAGGTGCTGGAGATCTGGCACTGCCAGCGTTGGCACAACATATTCATGCTCCCCATTGAGATGAAGCGCCTCCCGGCTTGTGACCAGGATGTTCAACTCAGGACAGCTCTCTAGCAGTTCTACTACGGAAAGGCTCGCCTCCACGACCTGCTCAAAATTGTCGAGCAGCAAAAGCAGCCGGCGGTTGCGCAAGTACGATTTCAGCAGGAGCGTACCCTTATGGTCGCCCGCCTCCACTTCCCACAAATCGAGGGTATGTGCGATGGTGGGGATGACCAGTTCAGGGTCGCTGATAGGAGCCAGGGAAACGAAGAAGACGCCATCAGGGTAATCGGGCAAGAATTGGCCGGCGACCTCCAGAGCCAGGCGCGTCTTACCGACGCCGCCCGTCCCGGTCAGCGTCAGCAGACGCACCTCTGCTCGCCGCAACAGTGTGCTGACAGTTGCTATCTCCGACTCACGCCCGATGAACGATGTGAGTTGTACCGGTAGATTGTTTGGCGTTGCCAGCCCTGGTTCGGCAGGAGTGCGTCTCGTGGGAAGAAAGGATATATTGTCCTGCATACACCCCCTATTGCTTTTCCATTTGACTTTTTCGGATGTAACCGGTGGGTGGCCACCGGGGTTCGCCCCTACATGCCCATGGAGAAGCGGCAGGAACCAGGCCCTTTCCCGACCTCCCGGCGGAGATTGAAACGCGATCGAAACTAAAAGTAAAAATCATCCTCCTCGGACAGAAGATTGAGCGGTGCCGGGAATGGGCCTGATTCCATCGCCTCGGCCATGAGACGAATAAAGCCGTTTTCGAGCGTATAATGCATCATGGCACGCAGAAATGGCTGCTGTTGTGGAGGCAGACCAGAATCAGGGTGCAGCGCCGATGCCGTCGCGCTTGCCAGGTGCGCATCTTTTGCGCGCCCGGCAAGCTGGAAAAGCATACCCTGGCGGCGCAGGCGAGTTTCATAGCGCAGGCGCCATTTGTCGTCTATCACTTTTTCAAGAGCTTCTGTGACGATAGCTTCTTGCTGCGCCTTCGAATCCTCGTCCGTTCGCCGTGGCGTCTTACGCTTGCGGCTACGAGAAGGATGCGTCTCGCCCTTGCTCATCAGGTAGGGATTGATGTAGGGTTTCACGCTGTCGAATGGGTCGAAGTACCAGGAATCGAATTCGCTGAGTTGATACAATTCGTCGCCATGTTGCGCGATCTTTTCCACCTCTATGGTGAAAGGGAGCGGCTCAAGCTTGATGGAAACGCCGGGGGCCTGCTTGTGCTGGAAGCCACCCTCGATCAGAGGGCGCCAGACGGTATAGGCAACGGGCACCTTATGGCGGGTGCGTTTATTGACCGCACGTGCCTCGCTAATCAAGGCGTAGCAGTACTCCAGCGAGACGCGGAAACTACCGAAGCCCTGCCCCTCCATGCTCTCGATTAATTCTGTCCAGCGCTCGACCTCCATTTCATCTGTGCCATAGCAATCTTTGATGCCCCATTCGTCCTGGTAAAGGACGTTAACGCCTTTCAATAGTCCATCGGAGCGTTGCCAGGCGAGCATGATCATTTGAGTTCCCGCGCCATCGACAAAGCTGGCGCGTGCCTCATATAAAGGGAGTTGGTATTGATGCGCTTCAGCCATAGCCGCATCTTCCGCGCCCGGAATAGATTGCATGGTCAGGCGTCCTAAGACCGTGCGGGCCTGCTGCTTGATCTGGCGATTTGAGGCGCTGTTGAGCAGGTAATTCAACGCGGGAATGCTGCGGTTGCCTGCAACAGGCCCTAGCTGCTCAAGCGCGTCGATGGCCGCGGTGACAATTTTCGTAGACGTATTTTCTAGCATCGGGATGAGCAAATTGGCGGCGCGCGGGTCCTGGCTGTTTCCCAGCCAGTGGATGAAGCCCAGGCGACGCTCTACCGGCATCTTTTCAACATCTTCCAACACCGACTCAACGCCAAGCTCGCTCTGCCCTACCAGTTCGAGCAGGCGCATCTGCATTTGCAGCATGGCGGTTTCGGGATCGTTCAAATAGTCCATGATGCCTTCATCGGCCATCTCTGAACCCAGTTCTTTGAGAATGGGAGCCAGCGTCAACTTTGACAGATCGCTGACGGTTGGATCGGCCACAAAATCTTCGAGTTCTTCAAGGTCAAAATCGGTGGCAAGTTCGGAAAGAATCAAGATGGCGGCTGAATGTGCCTTTGTGTCATTGGTGCGTAGTAAGTGCAATACCTTATCGCGTGCCCCATCCGTCCAATCTTCATCCAGGCGATCAAAATAATGGCCCAGTGTATCCGGGTCAATATCATCGCGGCGACTCATGGCCAGCAAGATGCTGTCAATGCTCTCCTGTGGAGGTCCTTTACCTCCCCGGCGTCCTCGTGCCATAGCTTCATTCCTCACTGATGAGAGAGTTCGAGCATAGTGTGTATGTAAATTGCATGCCCAACGCATGGCATTGTACCACGAGAGGCCCCAATACGTCTATCAAAATCTTCCTTCTTCCTCATACAATCTTCTGGGGCGAATCAGCGTCGATGTTGCCGGGGAAACGAGCGTTTGTAAGGCTTCCGTCAGCAATGCCAGGCTGATGAGAAAGTCGTCGTGTCCCTCGGCGGGATCAACATAAATATCTAATACTTCTGGCGCTGGTAGGCGATAACGGGCCTGCCGTAGCTGTTTCCAGACCTCATCGTAGATCGCGGGCGGAGCGCCTTGAGGAGCATACAGTTTAAGACGGCCACTGTTGAGCAATGAGAGCAGCGTGTAGGCCAGCCGCGATTTGCTAGGGCGCGTAAAGGTGAAAGGAATAACGCGCTCCTGACCAAGCCGGTTCGACAGCAGTGAAGCCAATCCCGCGCCAAGCCCGGTGGCATCTATTACCAGCGCGCGGATGCCCCAACGCTCGACCAACGCAAGAGTGGTCGCGTATTGTTCGAGATAAGGACGCCCTGTCCACCATTGATGATGCACAACATCAATGCATGGCAGGTTCAGTTCATTGTAGTAGACGTGGCCGATAGTAATGACCGTACTGTCTCGCCGCGAACCGGCAGGCGACGTATGGATAAGTATATCCCCGGCACTGCTGATTCCCGGCGCAGGACGTTCTTCGCCCGCGATATCCATACCCGCGATATACCAACCATCGCCACCAGGCGCATCTTCCCAGGCATGTGTTCCTTGCAGGAGCGTTCTCTGCAACTCATTTAAGAAATAGCCCGCGCCGCTTAGCGGCCGGAGGAGGTATTGAGTCTGAATGGCCGGGTGATCTTCTCCCAAACGCGCGATTTCTTGTTCAACGAATGTGCGATAGGCAGGATTGATTGCCGCCAGCGTGCGCCAATCGTGTTCGAAATGCTGGCGCGCGCCTGTTCGCTGCTCCAACTCAAGATTCGCCGCGCGTTGCTGCGCCAGCAGGGTATGATCGGACCAGGCAGTACCATACAAGATTGTCGTGGCGTTGGCGACCGCAGCCATTGGTCTGAAGTCACGATCAAATTTCTCCGGTAGCACGTCTTGCGCCTCGTCTATTTCTAGCAGCAGGTCTGCCGTGGCACCTACGACGTTGCTTTCCGGCCCGGCTGAAAAAAACATGATCCGCGGCCCGGCATGGTTGCGCAGCAGGGCAGGATCGGCTGTGGGAGCAAGTCCGAGAATATAGCCATTGCTCGTCCAGATGCGATCGCGCGTGAATGGTGTATCGAGCACGGAGAGCAGGCGCAGGCGGCTGGTAATGATTTGTGGCGTAAAAGTTGGCGCGGCTTTCACAATCGTGCCCCGCGGCATGCACGCGAGTAGATAGGCTTCGAGTACCGCCGATAGCTGGTTCTTGCCCGACTGACGAGCCATCATCACTGTGAATATTCTTCCCTTGCCGTCCAAAATGGAGGCGAGGATGGCCTCAGCGATCTCAAGCTGGTAGGGATACAGCGGTTTACCCAGAATATGCCGGGCAAAGCGGGCAATTGACGACGAGGAATGCTTCATGAGAAACCTGTCTAGCATTTGAGGTTGTTAAGGTTCGGTCTAGCGATCCAGTTCTATGGAAGGAAAGGATGTAGAGGATATCTACAGGCGGCGGGGGATATAGCCGCCTGCTTGCTTACTAAGTATAGCATGCGATGGCGAGAAAATCAAGATGAAAGGGAACTGGTGATTGCCCAAAAGTAGGCTGGATGACGGAAGTCGGAGCCGCAACTTATGGATAATCACCAGTTTCCCCTGGCAGCACCTCTTATTGTTGTATCGCCTCGGCCAGCTTGTTGACGAACTCTTCGTCGAACCAGATGCGGTTCTGGCTATCGACGTTCAGGCCGTCGTGCGGATGCCCGTTCGGCGTTGGCGTGTTGTATTCGGAGAACGAGCCGGTGCCGCTATCGGGGAAGGAGCCGAAGATGTTCTGCTCGGAGTCGTCGAACCAGACGAGGCCGTTGCTGTCGACGCTGATACCGGAGGCATGTTCGGCGCACGTCTGGCAGGCAATAGGATAGGCGTATTCTGTGACGCCATTGTTTGTGCCGGGCTGGGCAAGGCTGACCTGCAGTTCGCCGATCATACCGACGAAACCCTCTGTCCACCAGATATTGCCGTTAGGATCGATGGTGATCATGTGAGGAGTCAAGGCGGGGGGTGGATTGGTGCGAATCTTGTATTCTTCTATCTGCCCGCTTGAACTGACATATTCGCCGATCTGTGCCACCGCGCCGTTGTTTTCGGTGAACCAGATGTTGTTGGAGGCGTCGACGACGATGCCATAGGGCAGGCTGTTGGCAGTAGGGGTGGTATATTCGGTAAATTTGTGCTTTTTGGGGTCGAAACGCGCGATTTTGTTGGTGTAGTGTTCCGTTACCCAGATATATCCCTTGTGGTCGATAGCCAGGTCCCAGGGGCCAGAATTGGCGGTGGGCAGCGTCCACTTTTTGAATGTGCCGGTGCTGGGGTCCAGGCGACCAAGCGTATTGGTGTGGAACATAGGAAACCAGAGATTCCCGTTTTTATCAAAGGCCAGGAAGAGCGGCTGCCCGTAATGGGCCGGTAGCTGGTATGTTGCGATCCAACTCGAGGTGACGGGATCAAATTCCTCGATTTTGCCAGGAGGCGTACCCGTGGGGCAATCTGGCTGGGGGTCGCAGCCAGGGACTGCCAACCAGACGTGGCCATTGCTGTCGAAAGCTGTCCCCCAGGGGTCTATGCCACTGGGGGTGTACCAATCCTGCGATAGAACCTGGGAAGGACGCAGGGCAAAAACCTGGCTTCCGCTGCTAAAGAACGTGACTCCAGCCAGGAGTACGGTCATTGATAAGAAACTAAGGAATAACTGTTTGCTGCGCATTGTACGCGGGTTGACCTTTCTAGAGAACCTGGCACCTTCTAGAGGTGCGATGGGCGACCACTATAGAGTGCGAATTATGGTTTTTCACAATATACTCCGGCAACGGACGCGGGGCCGATCAATCGGCGGTGGGCGCGATCAATCGGCCCCTACGGCGGAGCCGTAGTATCGATTGATCGCCCGGTTGCAGGACTATTTTGTCGAAACTCATTATCCGGCACATGGTCGCCCCTACGTTAACTACCGGTATAACCGATTACGTCGCTGCCTCCAATGGAGCCGGCGGCGCTGAAGTACAGGGGCCGCTCGGCTACAATGGGGCCGGTGGATTGCACGAACATCGAATCCTCATAGCCCTGGGAATGATCTCCACTGTGATAGAGATATTTCAGTACATAAGAGTTGATGTTGACGGTGAGACGCGAATGGGCCACCACTGCTTGCGTGAAGGTGTAGGAGCGGCCATAGCCGTTGATAAGCGTGATGGTCGCGGTCTCATTGTTATTTGTTGGGTTTTGCAAAGTGAGCCACTCGATAAAACCGGGCGCTGTGTATCCTTCGGCGAACGCGAGAATACTGGCCTGAGCGGGTCCCGGCATACCGGTGACATCGGTGACGCCCGTCCCCGATTTGCCGCCAATGCTTAATTTGAAGAATTCCTCGCGCTCAACGACGATTTTTGCTCCCGTTGAGCTGATATCGATTGAGACATCGCCGGGTTGGCTATGGGCGCTGACATCCCAGTTGGTCTGGCTCTGTGGGCCAACCGAAAGTGTTACAGTGTTGACCGAGCCGTTCGGATATTCCAGATTGATGCTGACATTGGCGGTATTGCTGGAGTCCAGGTTGGCGATGATCAGGTTTTCCTGAAAGCCCGGATCGACGTGCCCCTCGGCGAAGAGCCAGTCATTGTTGGGCGCAGACGCGCCAACCACTGAAGCGGCTCCCGATATATTGCCCGCCTGGCCTGCCGGGAAACTGTTGAAGTAGGTGGGCCGTTCGACGACTACTGGCTGGTCTGAGGTGACGACGGCGGCTACGAGCTGCGATGCTGGTGGTGGGGCAATTGTGCCTCTAGAACCTGCTGGAACGCTCGTTGTCTGAGGAGTGCCGTACACCTGCCCACCGGCATAGTACGTGGCCGTGACATGGGCCGTGCTGCCACCGGGCGGGTTCAGAATCGTGATGAACGAGTCGCTACCCTTGATGGTCGGCATATCGGCGAAGTAGAAACTGGTATTCAAATGGGTAGCGCCAATCACATCCGTGCCGCTACTGGACCCGAAGAAGTTGACGTAGTACAGGGGCCGTTCGACGACCACACCGCTGCATGACGAGGTATTGCTGACCTTGACGATGGTCGAGACATAGTCCACGCTGCTCGAATTCTGAGCAATGCCCAGATCAGCATTGACCGACTCGGTATAGCGTGTATTTTTCGGAACCACGCGTGAAATATTGACGGGACTTTTGCCGGTCAAGAGGTAATCAAAGTTGATATTACAGGCATAGTTGGGATTGGGATTTTCCACCGTGAGCCATTCCTGGAAACCCTGACCAACTTTCCCCTCGGCGAAATACCAGGTCTGGCTGACCGGAACTTTACTCGGTGGTGGTGTTGGGGAGGGTGAAGGTGTCGACGACGGTGTATTTGTCGGGCTGGGTTGTGGCTGCGGGATGCCATTGTTTACGCCTTCGCCCAATTTCCTGGCGAATTCCTCAGTGAACCAGAGGTTGCCGTTCTTATCTACGGCCAGTCCATCATGGGGATGCGCATTCAACTGGTATTGATCGCCATTATCAACCGTATACATGACGAAGTAGCCGCCACCGGGAACATAGGCACCAACACGGGCATTTTCGGCATCATCGAACCAGACAGTCCCCTGTTTGTCTACTGCGATGCCGGAAATATGGGTATTGCAACTGGGTACACAGGAAGCCGGGGGCACAATATATTTGGTCACCCCATTGCTTGTACCTGGGGAAGCCTGGCTAATGACCAGTTTCCCAATTTCGCCGTCCGGTCCTTCCGTCCACCAGATATTGCCGGATGTATCATAAGTAATCATATGCGGAGTATCGGCGCCGCCAGGAGGAGGATTGGTACCATACTCGTTAATGGTATTATTCTGCATGGTGCCACTGGAGGTAGGAATGAAGCTGGCAATTTTGCTTACGCTGCTGCTATTTTCCGTAAACCATATCGCGCCTGTGCCTGGGTCGGGGCCGGTAATGCCATAGGGACGACTACCGCCGGTTGGAGTAGGAGTTTCGTGAAACTGCTGTGATGCAGGGTCGAATTCACCAATCTGATTGGCCCATTCTTCTGTGAACCAGAGGTGCCCATAGTGGTCAAAGACGAGGTCGAACGGGCTGGCTTGAGGTGTCGGTACCGTCCATTGATTCCAGGTTCCATTGCCGGGATTATATTCGCCGATGGCGTTGGTGATTGGTTCAGAGAACCAGATATTGCCGCTGCCATCAATGGCGAGAAAGAACGGGCTGGAATATCCCGCCGGCAATGCGATATCCTTCAGCGGCTGGCTCCCAGAATTAAAGCCATTTGCGGCGTATTCAGTCAGTCTTCCTGTGGTGGAAGGAGGAGGATTGCAAATCGGCCATCCCCATACATAGGCATCACACTGGGGATCGGCAATCCATACATTGCCACCGGGGTCAAAGCTGACTCCCCAGGGGTTCATATCAGACTGTGGCAAGTAAACCTCGTTAATGGTTGGGTCGGCGTGCGCAGCTTTATGCGTCGCGACCAGCACCAGCGAAAATACGCCAATGCTGGCGAGAACAAAAAAGAGAGCGAGAAAAAGACGCGTTTTCCCATTGAATGTATTGCCCAAAAAGAAGGAGAGGCCGGTCGCCTTTGCCCGGCGGTTATGACTGTTTCCAAGCATGCGATTTTCATTAACTCCTGACATTTAAGATGTGTGGTTTTTTGCCTGGCACCTATTCTGGTACCCTGATGGGGATAGGGACAAGCCGCAATCCCTACAGGGCTATCTATCCGGTGAGCCGAGAGGGACAGGGACAAGCCGCTGTCCCTACTGTCCTTACGGGCCGGACGTGTTGAAAAGGATTCATAATATCTCAAAAGATTATGCTTCATTGATGGGCTTGAGGCAAGACACGAAGGTATCAATATTTTGATCTATTGGTTCTATATTTAGGGAGCAACCGAATCAAAGGCGTTAATGTATGAGGTATTGCTCCAATTTGGTGAGCAGGGCGTCTATTTGGAAAGGCTTGGCTACCCAGTCACGAGCACCGGCAACCGCGCTGGCAGAACGAACACGGCTGTCGGCGGTCATGATAATAATGGGCAGTTGCGCATATTGCTCATTCTTGGAGAGTGTAGCAGCGATTTCATACCCTGAAAGTTGTGGCATCATTAAATCGAGCAGGATGACAGAAGGCAGCTGTTGAGGGCCTGCTTGTTCTAGAAATGGCAACACTTTTTTACTATCCGATAAGCCTACGCCCGCGTGTTGCTCTGATTCGAGCAGGAACAATAAAACAGAAACGATGGCTTCGTCATCATCGACGATCAGCACATATGGAGTGTTGGGCGCTTGCGGCAATTCAGCATAGTGTTGTTCTTGCCTGGAGATGGAGAAAGCAAGAACGCCTGGCGCCTGGGCGTTCACCTGTTGTGGATCTGGCATAGAGTTCTCCTATTCATCGGCATCCCACATACACTTTTGCATTACCCTATTATTATAACTCGGGAAGCAAGAGGTGATTGTAGAAATCCCCTGAAAGGAAAGAGCCCGGTGCCTGTCCTGGGACCCTGAAGGGGACAGGGACAAGCCGCTGTCCCCTCTGGGCGAAGAGGCCTGGATCATTTCTTGCGTCTATGGAGCACGCCTGCAATGCCAAGTAATCCCAGGGAGAGAGCATAACACGCGATCATGAGTAGTACTAAAGGATTGAACCCTGCCAGCGGTAAGGAGAACGATGAAGCGGAACCACCGCTGTTCAAAGCATTTCCAAAGCTAGAGGCTCCTGAACTATTGGACCCATTGGAGGGTGTAGAATTGCCGCCGGGTGTGCCGGTTGGCGTCGGTGTGCTTCCCACGGTTGATGTCGGGGAGGGTGAAGGTGATGGTGAGGGCGGTACCTGTGTTGGTGAGGGCGAAGGTGCAGGTGATGGCGTGCTGGTTACGGTCGGCGTAATGGGCACAGGGGTCTGTCCAACCGGTGTCGGCTGCGTTCCACCGCCTGTTCCCCCGCTCGAACCGGTCGGAGTTGTGCCTGGCGTTGAGATTGTAGCGGGGGCTGTTGGTCCGGCCTTACCGAGAGAGGCAGCGTCGAGTACAATATCGACGGTCGCGACGTGATTGGTTTTGCTATCGCGAGCGACTATGATATTATGTCCGATATGCCAGATATCTCCGTCTCCTGTCCAGATCGTTACAGTGAAGGCCCCGTGAGCATCTGCCTGTGCGGTGAGAACGTTCCCCTGTTGGTCCAGAAGTACTTGCGTTCCATTGTACGTAAAGGAGACTGTCCCATAGTGGCTGAAGCCCTGACCACGCAAATGGACAGGTTGGCCCGGCAGGAACGGACCCTTGTCGAGCAGATTTAAAGATAGGCCAGGTGTGGTTGTAATAGTCGATGCTGCCGTCGCCTGGGTAGTTGTCCCAGGCTGCCTGCTTACTACCCTCAAAGCGGTGCCACCGGGTAGAGATGGCGAAAACCAGTTCAAGCTGAGGGCTGTCAGCAGCAGGAGTGAACAGGTCACGATGATTAAGAGCAGCGTACCAAATAGCCAGAGTATAAATTCAATACGTCCGGGAAGCAGCAACCACCAACGCACGCGGTCAAGGGGATTGAGCGTGATGGTCTTGTGCCGCTTTTTTTTGCGCAAGGTAGGATCAGCTATCAGCCGGGCATAGGATGAATTTATGGCCTTGCCCGCCGTCCATGATGCCGTATCACCCTCTATTATCCCGCCTTCTGTGGGGGCGGAGTGGACGAGGGTCTGGGATGCTTGAGATCGCCCTACTGGAAACTCTATTGGGGCAAGGGTCTGGGACGCTTGAGGTCGCCCTTGTGGAACCAGGGCACGTGAATATCCGCCAACTCCTATATAAACGTCGGGAAGGGTGTCGATCTCCTCTATCGAGAGCTGGGACCGTTCCTGGAATTGTACCGGCGAAAGTTCTGCAATCTCGGATTTGTCGAGTCGTAAAGAGACTGGTTGGTGGTGCGTAGCCGGTACTTGCGCGCCTGGTCGTGCAGGTGGAGGGGTCGTATCGATTTCATCGATGCGAGGCAGCCGGCGCGTCTGGCGAACGTTTGACGACGAGGTCACCTGCGGGAGCGTAGGTATTTCGGGTACCAGCAATGAGAGCGATGGCAGGCTGGTGCCAACTGCATAGTTTTCCGATTCGTATTCCCAGGTGGTTGAGGCAGGAGCCGGACAGGGACCAGCCGCTGTCCCTACAGAGCTGTTCGCAGCGCGAGCAATAGAGTCCTGCGAGGGGATGGGTGTGATCGGATTCGGGTGTTTTTTCAATGGCGCTGGCGCGGGTGAAGACAATTTCGACTGCCGTTGTTGTCCCTTCATTGCCCCTTTCGTATTTGAACGTGGCGGCTCGCTAGGGGGCGCATACACGGCAGGATCGATCCAGACGGATGTGCCGGTGGGAAGATTATTAAAGGGAGAAATATCTGTCACTTTACCTACCTACTCTGATACTCCATCTTGTGGTTCACATCTACTGCAAATAAACGGAGTCCTGTCCGGTTTTCGGACGTGTGCCAGGAAGTACCATACTCGAAACTGTGGAAATATCCGCACGGTCAGGAAAAAATTTACAGGTAGATTGAGCGGTATTGATTAAAAACCAATTGGCGATCACCAATAGAAAGGCTATTGATGGAATTTCATGTAAAAATCTTTGATTGCCGCGTGGTCCTATCATTATGGCATAGTTCTTGCACTAAATATGCGTAGGGGGGATAAACCGGAAAAAAATCCGGGTATTCGGGTTGCCTGAATCAATCCCCACGGTTACCAATTCACGGAAGTATGTGGATGTGTACGAATCCGCTGGCCGGTATGTACACAAAGAGGAAAAGTAGGTAGAAGGAGATGAATTCTATGGTAGCCATTGCAAAAAGGGCAGATTCTGATTCAGATTTCAAGTGGTTGGAAGAGGAAGATGATGCAGCACTTTTCAATGAAGAAGACGAGGATGATGAGGTTGAGACTGCTGGTGACAATATGGTGGATAATGCCATTCGCCAGTACCTGGCGGAGATCGGGCGTTATCCTCTCTTGACGGCGGAGCAGGAGATGAGCCTGGCGCGACGTGTAGCGGAGGGCGATATGGAGGCGCAACAGCGATTGGTAGAGGCAAATCTGCGCCTGGTGGTAAGTATTGCTAAACGCTACAATAATCACGGTATTGGCCTGCTGGACCTGGTGCAGGAAGGAAATCTGGGCCTGATCCGCGCCGTGCAAAAATTTGATGCAGATCGAGGATTCCGTTTCAGCACGTATGCGACATGGTGGATTCGGCAGGCTATCAGCCGGGCGGTGGCCGAGCATACGCGCACGATCCATGTACCGGTACATGTCGTTGAAATGATCTACAAAATGAAGCGCATCACGCGCCAGCTCTATCAGGAGTTGGGGCGTGACCCGCTGCCCGAGGAGATCGCAGCCGCGGCCCGGCTGACTAAGGAGCGGGTAGTAGAGCTGCAAAATATGGCAGAGACACCTATCTCTCTGGATGCCCCCCTTATCGACGATGAGCAATACCACCTGGCCGATACACTGGAAGATACGAGTACGACGGCACCCGCCGACGCAGCTACTCACCAGGCCCTGCGCGCGCAGATATCCTGCGCTCTCGAAACCCTCAATGCGCGCGAGCGGCAGGTGATCGAACTGCGCTACGGCCTGCAGGATGGCTATTGCCATACGCTGGAGGAACTGAGCGCCTTCTTCAAACTGACGCGCGAACGCATCCGCCAGATTGAGGTAAAGGCGCTACGCACGCTGCGGCAACCCATCCAGGTCCGGCTGCTGCGCGATTTCGCCTAGCACACAGTTCTCATCTTGCTCGCTCAGGACACTGAGGAATGCCTCTACGACGGCCGCGTCGAACTGCTTGCCCGCACAGGCAAGCAGTTCTTTCCTGGCCTCGCTGACCGGCATAGCCTTGCGATATGGCCGCGTTGAAACCATCGCATCGTAGGCGTCCACGACCGCGAGGATGCGCGCGCTCAGGGGAATTTGCTCACCGGCAAGGCCGAGTGGATAGCCTTTCCCGTCCCAGCGCTCATGATGGGCCGCGACGATGGTGGCGAGGTAGTCGAAGATGCCGCCCACCTGTTCCAATATCTGGCGGCCAATTTCCGGGTGGCTGCGCATCACGCTCCATTCTTCCTCGGTCAATGGGCCTGGTTTGTGCAGGATGGCGTCGGGAATGCCAATTTTGCCGATATCGTGCAGCAGCGCGCCCAGGCGAATCAGGTGCAGCTCTTCATCGGGGCGCTGCAATTTGCGCGCTGTGGCCTCGGCGAGCTGCACGATGCGATGCGCGTGCGCGTTTGTTCTACGATCATGTGCCGCGGCCGCGGCGGTAAGGGCTTTTACGCCCACTATTTCCGTCGTATGCCTGTCGTAAGGGACAAGTTCGGTTCGCGCAATGGCCGGGCGGTCAGTCTCGACATCCGCCACACAAACGCGATTCCTTCCCGTATGTTTGGCGCGGTACATACCCTGATCGGCGCTCTCGATCAAGGCTTCGCGTGTGGTGCCATGCAATCCGTATACCGCTATCCCTATACTGGCGGTAATGGCTATTGGCACGGGAACCGGGGTATCTTCAGATTCCCAGAGGCAAGGTTTTGCGCTGATCGAGGCCAGCAGGCGTTCGGCAACCTGATTTGCCGCGAGCAAATCCGCTCCGGTGAGGATGATAGCAAACTCCTCTCCGCCGTAACGTCCGGCGAGGTCTTCGAGGCGCAAGGTGTTGCGCAAACGGGTGCCAACTTCGCGCAGGATGGCATCGCCTGCGCGGTGTCCCCAGGTATCGTTCACACGCTTGAAATGATCGAGGTCCACAAACAGGATGGCGAATGAATCCTGCGAGCGCTGGCAGCGCGATACTTCCTCGTTGATCCTGCTCATCACGGCGCGATGGTTGGGCAGTCCTGTGATCGGGTCAGTGATGGCGGCGCTGGCCTGCTCGCGATAGAGCCTGTCTAGCTCGGAAACCAATAGCTGCTGCTGCTGCACCAATATTTGCTGCTCATTGTAGGCCTCTTGCAGCCTGGCGCGCAGGGCAATTTCGCGGTCATTGAGGCGGCGCTGCTCATTCAGCATGGCGTTGACGCGCGGTAGTTCGCCTACAATCCATCCAAGCGCGAGCGCAACGGCAGTGATGATTATTACCAGGATGGCCCAGCGTTGATCAGGGATGAGCGTGGGGAGCCATGATTGGGATATGGTGGCCCAGATGCCGGTACAGGAGGCAATAGTACCAATCGCTACCATACTCAAGAGCAGCAATCCCTGCCTGATTGAAGTACGCATGCGTCGTCTGTGACGCAGAACAAGCCAGGGGACAAGCAGGAACATCTGGATGACCGAGAAGACCCAGACCACCGTTGTAGCCGCCTGCAACAAATTGTAGATTTCAAAGGCCAGTTCGGCAGGTGGGATGATGTACTCGAAGATGCCTGGAATAGCCACGAAAGAAAGAATTGTCACTATCGCTACAACGGTCGCCTGGGCGATGATGCTATTGATGGGAACACCACGGCGGTTCAGTTTTGCTAGCCGGCCCGGTAAGCGACGATCCGCGGCAAGGACTACCAGCAGACGCGAGAATAGCAGGATATAGACGGCCACCAGGGCAATCTGGCTCAGTGCCAGCACTACCGAGACGATGCTGGCGGCAGTTGAACCAAGGGTGATATTGATGGCCTGCACATTTGATATCATTGCTCCCGATTGACCCGGCGGTACGATGGCCATAATGCCAAATGTGCCGAGTATATAGGCAGTAAAAGAGATGCCGGTTCCCCACCAGACGTAGCGGCTGGCCCGTTTGAAGCCTGCTTTGCCACCATGTATCTCATTCCCCATGATGATGGGGATATTAGCGCCAAGCAAAGCCAGTACAATCAGTCCATAGAGGCCAGAATTCGACATCGCCGGGCCCCAGGCAGCAGGTATATTGAGCGCTAGAGTTGCCTGGTGGCCGCTCTCCAGCCACCAGATTCCGGTCGCTCCGATCAGCGCGAAAACCGCCAGGTAAAGGGCGGTAAGAGCCAGCAACAGCCGTTTGACCCATGTTAAGGGGAAGCAGTTTATCGCAGTGGCGACAATCAGCACCAGCATCGTTGCCAGGCACTGCTGCGCGGGAGCAGTAAACCATGTGGGGGCAAGATACTGCACGAAGACAATACAGGCCTCTACTACCGAAACAACTGCCAGCACGCCGGGCAACCAGGCGCAAAAGGCAAAGAAAAAACACCACCTGGCCCCAAGAACGCGCTTTGCCCACAGGTAAGGGCCGCCCTCACCGGGGAAGCGCAGCGCGAGCCACCGTGTGAAGAACGCGCACGGCACGAGGAATGTCAGCAGGCCAAGCGTCCAGTAGAAAAAAGCTGCCGGGCCCGCGAACTGAACACCATTATTGTTATTGACAAACAGGACGGTCAGGATCATGAAGACCGACAGATCGCGCAGTCCCAGCACAGCAGGCAATCGTTGGTCGCCCGATTCCGCAGTAAACGTAATCTCGCCTTGCTCATCTCGATTATCCGGCGTGCTTGCATCTCCCGAAAACCCTGTGGCAGGCATGGATGCCTGAGATGTCGAGTTCGCAGCCATAGCTATTGCTCCATATATGCTTCAAGCCATTATCATAAGATCGCGCAAAGTTCACACTCGCGCCCTTACATCGTGCTATCGGCACATGGGAGTACTATCAATAGAGCAAGCAGGCGGCATAGATGAAAACAAATGTGACAGGCTTCCCCTACTCACAGGCGGTACTTTCCAGCAGTGCGGTCACTTTTTTTCTGGATGTTCGTTTATGAAATATGGAGTATTGCTTGCTATAACAGAAGTGGCGAGCGGAAGAAGATGATAGTGCGCGGAAGTATCCAGCACATGCTTGCCCCCACATGGATGCATTCCCGGTATCCATTCAGGTGATAGAGAGGTATAGCTGATGTTGATTAAAAATAAGGTTGAGCAGGCGGTGTCACCCGGCACATCCCTGGCGGAGAGACCTGGCCGGGCTACGGGCGAGCTGCTATTTGGCACGCTGATGTTTGTTTGCGCGGTCGCCTTTGTAATCTCTATCCTGTTCCTGCTTGCTCCTCTCTCAGAGTTGTCATCTCCTCTTTCTCAATGGCCATTGAGCAGGCTGCTATCAGGGGCGGCATTGTGGGTGTTCGGTCAACTCCACCTCTTTCTGAACCTGCAAAAGGGGCAACTGGGAGTAGATACGGTATCCTTCCTGATCCTGCTCTCGGTTACTTTTGTCATCTATGGCCTGTGTGCCTTGCTTATCTCTTTACGAGCGCCTGAACACAAAAATAATCGCTGGCTGCTCCTGGTATGGTTGACGACGCTGCTAGCAGGATTTCTCCTGATGCTCGAGGGTGCATCACTTTCACACGATGTTTTCATATATACCGGCTATGGCCGTTTGATGCTTGTCTATCACGTTAATCCCTATTTTGTGCCACCAGATCAATTTCCGCACGACCCACTGTACTATCTGAATGGCTGGACAAATTCTACTGCCGCCTATGGTCCGCTCTGGCTGCTCGTCTGCGCGGTAAGCGAATTGTTCGGCGGAACCGATCCTATACGCTATGTCCTCTTCTTCTGCTCGCTCGGCCTGGCAGCGCACTTAGTGAATACGCTGCTGGTCACAAACATATTGCGAGCAATGGGCCGTTCGCGGCGTACTATTCTGCTCGGCACGCTGCTCTATGCCTGGAATCCGCTTGTGCTTTTTGAGGCCAGCAATGGTGGTCACAATGATATTTTCATGATTATCTTCATCTTGTCAGGCATTCTCTTCGCCGTTCGCGCCGAGCAGAGGGGTCAGATGCGGCTCGGGGATTACGTTTTGCCGGTCGTGGCCTTTACATTGGCGGCGCTGGTGAAGTTTACTCTCGCCCCGCTTGTGGTGCTATTTATTGTTCTGCTGGTCTTCTACCGCCTGCGCCAGATTTCATGGCCGTTCTCTCACCAGGATGGTCAATTGCCGGGCACGATGAGTCGGTCATCACAGGGGGCCGATTTATCGGCCTCGCGTCCATTACCGAAGTATTCCGTTAAAGTGCATAATCGGCCCATACAGGCGGTGGGCGATGCCCTTTTAGCGATCAGGACAGATGCGGCAACAAAGGAAGCGACCAGGCAGGTGTTGGGCGCGGCAATTTACGCGAGCATTATCAGTGCGGTCGTGGTGCTGCTTTTTTATGGGCCTTTTTTCATCGGCCATAATGTTCATAGCATTATCCAGAGTTTTACCTCGCCGCCCTCCTCAACAGGGGCGCATAAGTCGATGCTGGATGCCGCGCAGAGGTGGCTCGCTGGCCATCCCTTACCGCATAACACGCTACAGTACCAACTGAGCCATGAATTGAGCAGCCACAAGGTATGGACTCTTATTAATGTTGTGGTATTGGCGCTGGGGATGCTGGTAGGAATGGTGTGGATGTGGAAGGCGCCGCAGGTACGCACATTTGTAATGGCGTCGCTGCTGGTATTGGAGGCATTTCTGCTGGTTGCGCCGTGGTTCCTGACATGGTATGTTGCATGGCTGGTAGCCCTGGCGATTGTATGCTTGCCGGTGTCGTATGATCCTAAAGGACGCGCATTGCTGGCGTTCGCGCTGGTATTCTCGGCATCGGCCTTCTTGCTCTACTTCTACAATGGCGCCCCTCCTGGCTATATATGGAACCCGCTAAGCTGCGTCGTGACATATGGCCCGCCGGTGCTGGCCTGCCTGATTTTCCTGGCATTGCCTTTTATACGACGCGTTGGGCAATATGCAGCGACATAGCTTCTCCCTCCATATGCTACAATATTCCTGAGATATGATGAAAGACTATGCCTACTACAAATCGGTATTTGGTAACCGCCCGATGCCGCTTGCCTATGTTGATCTTGATCTGCTCGAGCAAAACATACGCCAGGTGATCGCCCGGGTCAGGGGAAACGAGGGAAAAACGGGAAAGTGCGTGCGGCTGGCATCCAAGTCGCTGCGCTGTGTTGCCATTACGCGGCGCATCCTGGCGTCCGATCCATGTTTTCAAGGCTTGATGTGCTTTACGGCCAGGGAAGTTGTGTACATGGCGAAGCAGGGCTTCGATGATCTGCTTCTCGGCTACCCGGCTTATAACGAGCAAGATATCGCGGCGATAGCGCGCGAGACGGCAGAGGGGGCGCATATCACGTTGATGGTTGATTGTCTCGAACACGTGGAGCAGGTCGAGAAGGTGGCCCGGCAATATGGCGTGCGATTGCCGTTGTGCCTGGAAGTCGATATGTCGCTAGATGTGCCTGGCCTTCATTTTGGTGTCTGGCGGTCTTCTTTACGCACGGCTGAGCAGGCGCGACCGGTGGTCAGGCGGATTGTAGCGTCCGACCACGTGTGGCTGGATGGCTTGATGGGCTATGAGGCGCAGATCGCGGGCGTAGGCGATAATTTCGTGGGGCAAACAATCAAGAATACGCTGGTGAGACAGTTGAAGCGGCGCTCAATTCGTGAGGTTGCCACAAGGCGGGCCGCGCTGGTTGAGATGATTGGCTCATATGGGGTAGCGCTGCGTTTCGTGAACGGTGGTGGAACGGGCAGCATCGACAGCACGCGAGCAGAAGATGTGGTGACGGAGATCACGGTGGGATCCGCGTTCTACGCTCCGGCTCTCTTCGATAACTACCGCAATTTCCGCTACCAACCTGCCGCGGGCTTCGCCATTGAGATCGTGCGGCACCCGCAGCCAACCATCTACACGTGCCTGGGTGGTGGTTATGTTGCTTCCGGCTCTGCTGGCCCCGAGAAGCTACCCCAACCCTATTTGCCACAAGGGGCCGCGCTTGAGGCGCTCGAAGGAGCAGGCGAGGTGCAAACGCCTATACGTTACAATGGGCCGGTAGCGCTTGCAATCGGCGATCCTATATTCCTGCGCCATAGCAAGGCCGGCGAGCTTTGCGAGCGCTTTACGCATTTGCTGCTTGTCCAGAACGGAGCGGTCGTGGACGAGGTAACGACTTATCGCGGCGATGGGCAATGTTTTCTGTAGTCGTTCCTTTCACCCCACTGCAAAGGAGAAAAAACGGATGGCTCTAAGCAATAGAGAGGCCTCACGCCCGGCACGCTGGCATAACTGGTCGGGGTCCGTTCGCGCTGCTCCACGGCAGATCGTGAAACCGGGCAGCATCAACGGGCTGGTGCATATGATCGAGCAATTTGGGCGCGAGGGACGGCAAGTGCGGGTGGTTGGTTCTGGCCATTCATTTACGCCGCTGGCACAGACCGGCGATGTGTTGATGTCGCTGGATAATCTGCAAGGGGTTGAGCAGGTCGATACCGAGCATGGCAGGGTAACGGTGCTGGGCGGAACGAAGCTGAAGTACCTGGGCGATGTGTTGTTCGCGCATGGGCTGGCGCAGGAGAATCTGGGCGATATCAATGTGCAGAGTATCGCCGGTGCTATCAGCACGGGTACGCATGGCACCGGAGTGCGCTTTGGCTCGCTGGCGACGCAGGTTGAAGGATTGACGCTGGTCACAGCTTCCGGGGAGCTACTGGAATGCTCGCCCGAACAGAATGCTGATATATTCAAGGCGGCGCAGGTATCGCTGGGCACATTGGGGGTGATTGCGAAGGTGACGCTGCGGGTAGTGCCTGCCAAGCGCCTGCATTACGTGGGCCAGCGTAAGAAGCTGGCCGATTGCCTGGATCACCTGGAGCAGTATAAGCAGGGGAATTCGCACTTCGAGTTTTTCTGGTTCCCCTATACCGAATGGGTGCAGGCCAAATTCCTGAATGAGACGGATGAGCCGGCGAGCAAGAATACCCTGTGGAGCACCTTCAATAAGATCGTGCTGGAAAACTGGGTCTACTGGCTACTTTCGGAATGCTGCCGCCTGGCTCCTGGACTCTCGAAGACGGCGTGCCATATTTCAGCGGCCAGCATTTCGCATATCGACGAGATCAACTACAGCCACTTGCTCTACTCAACGCCGCGCATGGTGCGTTTTCAAGAGATGGAGTACAATATCCCGGCAGAGCATACGAGGGCAGTTATCACGGAAATTCAGGAGTGCATCAACCGCGAGCAATTTCAGGTTCACTTTCCAATGGAGTGCCGCTTTGTCCACGCGGATGATATCTGGCTCAGCCCGGCCTACGAGCGCGATTCGGCCTATATCGCGGTGCATATGTACCGTGGCATGCCTTACAAATCTTATTTTGAGCACATCGAGGAAATTTTCCGCCGCTACGACGGCAGGCCGCATTGGGGCAAAATGCACACGCGCACAGCAGGGGAACTGGCGGCGCTCTACCCGCGCTGGCATGATTTCCGGCGTATCCGCTCCAGGCTCGATCCACAGGGCATGTTTCTCAACGATTACCTGCGCAAGCTGTTCGATGCTGGTGGGCCTATACCTGAAGATGTCGCGCCGACCCAGCAAGATGATGCGATAAGTACGGATTAGTTGTTTTCAAGGTCAATTACGCTAGCGATTCCCAAAAAGTTGGCGAGAGATTCTTCGCTGCGCTCAGAATGACATGCTCCCGGAGATACCTGGCTGTCTCCGGGAGCATATCATTCTGAGCGCAGCGAAGAATCTCTCGCCCAATATCGTCCAGCCGTCCCGATTTCAGCCCACTGGCACACTTTTGTGGAAGCACCGGCCATTACAGATTCATCGCTGCCAGGAAATCGCTGACCGTTTGCCGCTCGATGTTTGTTTTCTCGGCATATTTCAGGATTTCCTCTTTTTGCCGTGCATACATCTGCTTGATCAGCTCGCTCTTAGATGGGTCGATGCCTCTTGGTGAAGACTGGCCGATTTCGTAGAGAAAGCCGATCATGTCCAGTAATTTCAGTTCATCGTGCAGTTCCTGGTCTTCTTCAATGCCAAATGCTTGCAGGATATCGTTCTGAATGGAGTCGATGGCCTCTTTGACGGCAGCAGTTTTGAAAAAGGGCAGGATATCTCCGATGACGGCCTCATGCACATCGTGCATTAATGCCAGCGTGACGAGGCGGTCGCGTTTTTCCTGTGGGTAGGAATGGAACACCGACCAGTAGAGCACCAGGAAGGCGACGGCGACGGTATGCTGCCCGACATTCCAGGTGCCAAAGCCGGAAACGCTATAGACCCTGGGAATGTTGAAGATATTCATCAGGAAATCCAGGTTGGGATTCTTCGAGACGTGTCCCAGCATGCCCTGGGGCGTAAAAATGTTTTCGTAGTCAATGTGTTCGTCCATGCTATTCTCCAGGAAAGGCCAATGATGAACTCTCACCATCAAAATCGGTAAGCACCCCTCTGGCCATGTCATTCTGAGCGCAGGGAAGAATCCCGGTAGGCATCGACGCAGATTCTTCACTGTGTTCAGAATGACATGGCCAGAGGATATTTACCGTTTTTGGTTGGTTAAATTCATAATCGGCCACAGATTTGTTTGCAGTGTCGCTCTGTATCTATTCTTTTTCATATCCGCGCACATGGCTATTATACATGGTTCTTGCGGCATCGTAAGCCATCCAATCCTCTCCTACCCCGGAATAAAACGGTATAATTTTTACATAGCCACGGATCTATTTTATAGTCAACGAAAGGATTTATTCGCATGGCGATGGATTTTGGTATTATCGCGCCACAGGGATGGCGCCTGGATTTAGTGAACATTTCCGACCCGGTGGAAGCGTATGAAGCGATGACGCGCGTGGTGCGGGAGGCCGAATCGCTTGGCTTTGTCTCGACCTGGCTCTACGACCATTTTCATACTATCCCCGCTCCAATGCAGGAAATAACGTTCGAGTGCTGGACGAGTTGCGCGGCCCTGGCCCGCGATACGCAGCAAATCCGTATCGGCCAGATGGTGACGTGTAACAGTTATCGCAATCCGGCGCTACTGGCAAAGATGGCCAGCACCGTGGATGTACTCAGCCATGGCCGGCTTATACTGGGCATTGGCGCCGGCTGGTATAAACACGAATATCTCGCCTATGGCTACCCCTATCCAGGCACCCACGAGCGATTGCAGCGTCTGAACGAGGCCGTTCAGATTATCCTGGCTATGTGGACGCAGGAGGAACCGACATTCGAGGGAACATACTATTCGATTCGAGGAGCCATCAATCAGCCCAAAGGAGCGCAAAAGCCACATATTCCCTTATTGATCGGCGGAGGTGGTGAAAAGGTGACACTCAGGCTGGTCGCGCAATACGCGGATGCCTGCAACATCGGCGGAGACATACCGACCATCAAGCACAAACTGGATGTCCTCAAGCAGCACTGCGAGGAGGTGGGACGGGACTACAACTCAATCCGGCGCACGACTTTGATCGATTATTGCGCCATCGCCAGCACAGAGGAGGAGGCTATCGCGAAACTGACGCCGGACGAGCGCCAGAACCTCGATGAGTTGCTCCCGGAATCCCTGATTGGCACTCCTGCGCAGATTCGCGAGCGCCTGCGGGAATACGAAGATGCGGGGATACAGGAGATCATTGTGCGCTTCGTTGATGCCGTGCAGTTGGATTCGATACGAATGTTTGCGCGGGAGTGCATGTAATTCGCATTGCCATCAAAATCTAACTTACAGCCGTCCCAGCCTGCGCATCTCAGGCCAGATCAGGGCAACCGCCAGCACCACCAGTACCGTCCCGATGCCGCCCGCCGCGACTGAGATGACGGGGCCGAATAACTGCGCGGCCAGGCCGGACTCGAAGCCGCCCAGTTCGTTCGAGGCGCCCACGAATAGCGTATTGACGGCGGCAACGCGCCCGCGCATGGAGTCCGGAGTGCGCGTCAGCAGCAGGGTGCTGCGAATGACGACGGAGATATTGTCAAGGCCGCCCAGCAGGAACAGCATGAGCATGGAGAGCCAGAACGAGGTGGAGATGCCGAAGATGAAGGTGGCGATACCGAAACCCGCCACGGCCAGCAAAAGCGTAAGGCCGGCCTTTTTGAAAGGCGGGATATGGGCAAGCGAAAGGGAGATGCAGACCGCGCCTATCGAGGGCGCTGCTCGCAACCAACCCAGGCCGGTTGGCCCGACGCGCAGGATGTCCCTGGCGTAGATTGGCAGCAGAGTGGTCGCGCCGCCCAGCAGGACGGCGAAGAGGTCGAGCGTGATGGCAGCGAGGATGACCTGGCTTTTTTTGAGGAATCTGACACCTTCCAATAGCGAACCGGTGGTCGTTGTTTCAGCCGGTAGCGGCACCTGCCTTTTCACGGTGATGGGTAAAAGCAGGATGGCATACAGCAGGGCGGCTGTGGCGTTCAGCGCATAGACGAGCGTCGCGCCGCCGCTTACCGCGATGACGAATCCGCCCAGGGCCGGTCCAAGCACGGCGGCGAGCTGCCAGGAACTACTCGACCACGTGGCGGCACTGGCGAACACGTCCTCAGGCACAATCTGCGGGATCAGCGTCGAGCTGGCGGGATTGCCAAATGCGACGCCGCAGCCAATCAACAGCAGGCAGGCGTAGATCAGGAGCAGCGGACCATGCGTAAAGGAGAGCATGGTTAATCCGATGGAGGCCAGGGCCAGCAGAATCTGCGTGACAATGACGATGCGCTTGCGGTTGAAGCGGTCGGCGAGCTGACCCGCGGGAAGCGCAAGCAGTATGACGGGAATGATCTGTACCAGCCCGACCCATCCGAGCGCCAGGGCGGAGCCAGTACGCTGGTACAATTCCCAACCGATGGCGACATTGATCATCTGCTCGCCGATGGTGGCGATGAACGTGCCAATGAATAAGAGCCGGAAAGAGCCGAAGCGCAGGGCGCGATAGGGATCGTGTTTTGTTTTATGATGCATGCTGCGACTGATTCATGTGGCCTTGCACATTGTTCTGGCCAGGCTCCGCGGGTGCGGGAACGGACTCAGCGATCGCGCGCAGGCTGACACGGGCATAGAAGCCACCGGCCATAGCGAGCAGGCCCATGAAGGTGAAAACGGTGTCGATGGGGCCAAATGTGATGCCGAGCAGACTGGCATGAAAGCCTTGCAAGACGGTGCTGACGAAGTAACCGGCCAGTACAACGGAGACGAGGGCGGCAAGGCGACCAATCGGGTTGATGACAGCCATGACGCGGCCCACGTACTCGCGAGAGGTACCATGCAAGGCCAGAGGCCCGGCGGTGACGATGATGGCGGTAGTGGAGACACCGAAAAGGAAAGCTGCTCCCAACGCGATAGGGAAGTTGCTCACATGCGACATGAGGATGACGAACAGGCCAGATGTGATCAGAGAGACCCACAGAAGCCGGCTCAGACCGATGCGCTGTCCAATGAGGGTGACCAGCAAAGCGCCCACTATGGCTCCGACGCCAAAGTCCGCGCCGAATAATCCATAGTCGCTGGCAGGCGCATGCAAATTCTCGGTGATAAAGAAGTAGCCGAGAGATTGCAGGGCGCCAAAGCCGAGCCAGGTGAGGACCTCGGCGACCAGGATGGTGCGCAGGACGCGATGGTTGATGACGTAGCCCAGGCCATCGAGAAATTCGCGGGAAAAATGTCCGGCCTCGCCCGGCGCAAGGCTGTGGGCCGATGGCGGCGCCTGGATTGCAAAGATGGCGAAGAGGACGATCATGAATGAGCAAGCATCGAGTACTAAAGCCCAGGCGACGCCGAGGCCGAAGACAAGCGCCGCCGCTACAGGCGGGCCAATGATGATTGAGAGTCCCTGGATAGCCTGGCTTGTCTCCAGCGCCTGGTCTTGCTTCTGCTCAGGGACGATATCCTTAATCAGCGCGAACTGTGCGGGGATGAAGAATTGGGCGAAGATGGTGAGTGCGACTACATCAATGTAGACGGCAACAATGCGCCAGAAATTCTGAAACTGCTCGCTCCCCACAAAAGGAAAACGGATATTGAGGGCCGCCAGCACGAGCATAGTGGCGACAATTGCTTGCAGCATGGCCATGATGATCATGGTACGCCGTTTATCCCAGCGGTCTACAAAGACGCCTGCTATGGGGCCGACGACGATCTGTGGCAGGGCGGCTGCCAGGACAACACCGCTGACGGCAAGCGGCGCCCAGGACTGACCAGCCGCGAGATAAGAAGCTATCCAGAGCACAAGCGCGGTATCCCAGGCGTAGTCACCAATGCTGGAGATAGCCTGCCCCCACCACATCAATGCAAAGTTGCGGTTAATAAATGCGGCCAGGAAGAGGCCCTCCAGGCGCCGTTGTACAGTCTTTACTCTGGGTGTAGGTGGAGGCTCTAGCGGCGGAAGCGGGGACGTATACCGTATGGGTGCGCCAACAGGTCTGTAGGGCAGGCGACCATTCATCCAGCGATGTGATTTGTGCGGTCTATTGCGGCCCTTCTCGTGCTGCCTGTTCTGCTCCCTGGGCGGGGTTGCCATGCTGGTTGAATCTCCTTCTAGCGAATTTGCCGCGTATCCGGGCAAGGGAAGTCGTAGCGCTTATTGTTAACTCCACACCGGGGGCAGCAATGGCAATTCCCCAACTCTTTCGGAAAATGGGAAGCTTTCCCTACCATCTATCCCACCAGCAGGGAAATTCTCCTACTTAGGGTACAGGAGTTATAAGAGCATGTCACATTGCTCTTATTCTATCACACAATTGTTAAAAATCATTAGGGACAATGGGCCAGGGCGCCTGCCGCATCGTGATATAATGCGCCATAACATCAAGTTAGGAGCGCAACTATGAGGGATTTTCATGCACGCTATGGTCCATGGGCGGTGGTTGCCGGGGCTTCACAGGGCCTCGGCGCTGAATTTGCGACACAACTGGCCGTGAAAAAACTCAACCTCTTCCTGATTGCGCGGCGCAAAGATGTATTAGACGAACTCGCTGCGAAATTGCAGCAGGATTACGCGGTAGAGGTCAGAACGTTAGAATTGGACCTGGCGCGTGAGGATGCCGGTTCGGTAGTTGAGGCGGCTACGAGCGATATCGACGTGGGCCTGCTGGTGTACAACGCGGCCCTCTCTAAGATTGGCCCATTCTTAAATACTTCACTGCAAGACCACCTGGACGAGATCGCCATCAATTGCCGCGCCCCCATGACGCTTGCTTATCTTTTTGGGCAGAAGATGCAGCAACGTGGTCGCGGTGGAATTGTGCTGTTGTCTTCGCTCAGTTCCTCGCAAGGCTCGGCATTGATTAGCAGCTATACGGCAACCAAGGCCTATAATCGACTACTGGCCGAGGGTTTGTGGGAAGAACTACGCGGGCAGGGTGTCGATGTCATGGCCTGCTGCCCCAGCGCGGTTAGCACCCCCAATTACCTCGCGAGCGCGCCCCGCTCAGGTCGCATATCGGCCTCAACGATGACACCTGCCGAAGTGGTGACTGAAACGCTGGCGGCGCTTGGAAAACAGCCGCTCATTATTCCCGGTTGGAGTAATCGCATGGCGAATATCGTTATGCAGCGCGTCCTTCCCCACAAGATGGCGATTAAGCTGATGGGCAGGGTAATGCGAGGCATGTACCTCAAGCCCTGAACGGACAGTTATATATTTTCTTTTCCCAGCACTATGCCAATCACGCTCGTATATTACTCTAGTTCATGCTGCTCTTAAACATCTTGAATGCACCAAAAAGATATCCTTTATTGCGAAAGAAAAAGGACATAATGAACCTTCTTGAACGTGAGCATTATCGTTTGCCCTAAAACCTTGACTTTCATTCAACCTGTCAGTATACTTGTTCGTAAGCGATTACGGAAGCGCTTCCGTAATCGCTTATCAAGGGTCGCTTTCGGAAGCGCTTCCGAAAACGTTGTCACTACTCGTTCAGGATATTTGTCTATGCGTAAGAAGCCAACAATTGACGATATCGCGCGCCTGGCCGGTGTATCACGGACGACGATCTCGCGTGTCTTGAATCATAAGCCGGATGTAGACCCGGCGACGCGGGAGCGTATTTTGCGCATTATAGCGGAACAGAACTTCGTTCCCAGCACAGCTGCTTCCGGGCTGGCAGGCGGGCGCAGTCGATTGATCGGCATGCTCATACCGGCCTGGGCATGGTGGATGATCTCAGATCTTGCTCCCGGCATCATCGAGTATATCAAGCAAACACCATACGAACTGGTGCTCTACAGCATTAATGACGAGGATATCGAGAGAGATCGCAGCGAGGTGATTAATCGCCTGCTGGCAACCCAGTTGACGGCCGGACTGCTGGCGATCTATCCCGCGCGAGCTTCCCAGCATTTGACGCGCCTCTATAAGCAGGGATTTCCCGTTGTGATTATTGATGACCAGCAGGAACAGGTCACTCCATGGGTTGGAGTCGACAATAGCGGGGGCGCCTATACTATGGTTCGTCACCTCATCGGGCTTGGGCACCGGCGTATCGCCCACATCCTGGGGCCAGCAGATTATCTTGTGTCGCATGATCGTTATAATGGCTACCGCCAGGCCTTGCTTGAAGAAGGTATCGAGCCTGATCCCGAACTGGTGTTAGCGGGGGATTTTCTGCCCCAATCAGGGCGAGCTTGTGCCGAAAAACTCTTCGCGCTGCCACCGGAAAAACGTCCTACCGCCATTTTTGCCAGCAGCGACCAGATGGCCTATGGTGTGCTGGCCGCGGCTGAAGTGTATGGACTGTCGGTGCCGGGAGATATCGCTGTTGTCGGCTTTGACGATGATCGACCTTCGGCGCATACGCGGCCACCGCTGACGACCATCCGGCAGCCCTATTTTGAAATGGGCCAGCGCGGGATTGAATTATTGTTATCCATGATTGAGGCGCAAACGGGGACGAGGGCGGAGCAAGCTCAGGCCTCTACTGTTCGTATTTCACTTCCTACCCGCCTTGTAGTGCGTGAATCGTGTGGGGCAACGCTCGAAAATGAATTTTCGACATCATCTGGTAAACCGTTCCTGTCCAAATAAATCGTGCGTTTGGGTCCGCTAGCCTGTTCATCTGTCATTGCTGCTGTTGCCGCCAATCCGCGGTCGGCTTTTTACGGTCTATGCAAGAGGAAGGTATATGCGTGACCTGTTCATCCAGGAGGTTTTCGATGACTCTCAATCCATCCCTCGTGACAATACTAAAGACAAGAAGGAGCATGGTGCCCCTATCGTTCTTGCTGATCCTTACCATCGTCGTTACGGCCTGCGGTGGCTCGCAATCGCATGGATCACATGTGCAGAGTCCTCTATCGATTGTAGCGAACACGGGCGGCGATTTCACCCGCAACTCCAACCCCTATAATAACAGCCTCTCTACCTTCTGGTCGCGGGGACTGATCTACGAGACGCTGCTTTTTTTCAACAGCGCGGATAATAGCGTCAAACCATGGCTGGCAAGCGCCTACAAGTATTCAAGCGATGCCACCAGCGTGACGTTCACCTTGCGGCAGGGAGTGAAATGGTCGGATGGGCAGCCGTTCACGAGCGATGATGTTGTATTTACGCTGAACCTGCTCAAGAAATATCCGGCCATGGATTACAATGGCATCGATTCATCGATCAAGAGCGTGACCGCGCCAGACGCGAGTACCGTTGTTGTAACGTTTACCTCGCCCAATGTTCCCATCCTGTGGTACCTGGGTGGGCAGACCTGGATTTTGCCCAAACACACGTGGTCTACCGTCAAGGGTGATCCCAGCCAGTTCGCGGACCCGAATCCGGTGGGCACGGGGCCATACCTGTTCCATACATTTACGCCGCAGTTGGTGACCCTGGTCAAGAATCCGAATTTCTGGCAGCCGGGCAAGCCGCAGGTGAACGAACTGGAATTCCCGGCTTTCGATTCCAACGACAGCGCCGAACTGGCGCTGGATCGCGGCACCGTTGATTGGGCCGGCCTCTACATTCCCAACATCCAGCAGACGTACATCAATCGCGACCCGGCGCACAATCATTACTGGTTCCCGCCCAGTGATATCGTGGTGCTGTATTTGAACACGGCGAAATATCCGTTCAACCTGCTGCCGGTGCGCCAGGCCATCAGTTCGGCGATTGACCGCGAGCAGATATACAAGGTTGGAGAAAATGGCTATGAGCCACCGGCCAGTCCCACCGGATTGCTGCTGCCGCAGAGCAAGAAGTTTCTCTCGCCCTCCTATGCCAATATGACGTTCACAGTCGATACCAACAAGTCGATTTCGCTGCTGGAAGGCGCGGGGTTTACGATGGGTTCCGATGGCATCTTTGCCGATAAGAGCGGCAAGAAGCTGTCTTTTAATATCGATGTTGTGACCGGCTATACGGACTGGATTACGACGTGCCAGATCATTGCGAGCGATCTGAAAGCCGTTGGCATCAAGGCCAATGTGAATACCATCTCGTATGATGCCTACTATAATGCCTTGCAGGTGGGCAACTTCGATATGGGGATTTCCTGGACGAATCCTGGTCCATCGCCATACTTTTTGTACTATGGATTGTTGAGCAGCCAGAATACGGCTCCTTTAGGGCAGGCCGCCAATTCCAACTGGGAGCGCTGGAAGGATGCCACTACCGACAATATGCTGAATATCCTTGCTACATCGCTCGATTCGGCCATGCAGCAGCAAGCCTACGATACGCTACAGCAAATCATGGTGACCGAGCTGCCAAGCATTCCGCTGGTGAATGAGCCATACTGGTACGAATATAGCACGGCGCACTTTACAGGCTGGCCAGACCAGAAACACCAGTACGCGGAACCCTCACCATATCAATTCCCGGATGGAGAGATCGTGCTTTTGAATCTGCGTCCGGTTGATTGATTGTTGTTTCTCTGACCATCCTGGTGAGGACGTGCTGATGAATTTTACCTTTCAAAATCGGTCATTTGAGCCGCCCAGGCCGTGTCATTCTGAGGGCAGCGAAGAATCTGGGTACGGCGAGGTGCAGATTCTTCGCTGCCCTCAGAATGACATGCATCATCGATGTCTCCCGATTTTCGAGAAGCCTTTACGCTAGTGCATGAAGTTGGGAATCTCAGAATGACATGCATCATCGATGTCTCCCGATTTTGCCCGGTAAAATTCATCAAGATGGGCGGGTCTTCCTCAATTCGGTTGACAACAATTATCAGGGACATTTTAGAAAGGTAGTCACATGCGACACCTGCTGCGGCGTATCGGCTTTTATCTGGTAGCGTTGTGGGCTTCGGCCACGCTGAACTTTATTATTCCGCGCCTGGCGCCCGGCAATCCTGCCGAGACCTTGATGGCGCGGCTGCGAGGAAGAGTTTCTCCCCAGGCGCAACACGCGTTGGAAATTGCCTTCGGTATTAATCATGACCCATTGTGGTCGCAATATTTCCAATACCTCAATAACCTCTTGCATGGGAACCTGGGAGTGTCGATCACCTATTTTCCCACGCCCGTAGCGGTGGTAATCAGCCAGGAAATACCCTGGACGCTGATGCTGGTGGGCATTTCGCTGGTCATCAGCTTTGTAATCGGATCGCTGATTGGCGTTCTCGTAGCCTGGCGGCGCAATTCGGGCCTGGATAGCGTACTTTCCCCGCTGTTTACCTTTCTCTCGGCCATACCCTATTTCTGGCTGGCCCTGATTTTGCTGTACCTGCTTGGCTATGTGCTGAACTGGTTTCCCATCAATGGTGGATACGACACAGGCTCGACCGTTCCGGCGTGGAGTCCCGATTTTATCTCCAGCGCCATTCAACATGGATTCCTGCCCGCATTCACCATCGTCATCAGTTCGATTGCCGGGTGGCTGCTCGGTATGCGCAATACGATGATCACCACGCTTGCCGAAGATTATGTGATGATGGCTGAAGCGAAGGGACTTTCGCAGCGGCGAATTATGATGATGTACGCGGCGCGCAATGCTATCCTGCCCAATATTACGAGCTTCGCGCTCTCACTTGGCTTTGTAGTGAGTGGCGCGCTTTTGACCGAAATCGTTTTCTCGTATCCTGGGGTTGGTTACGCGCTCTACCAGGCCGCCGAGAATCTTGATTACGCCTTGTTGCAGGGCCTCTTTCTGATCATTTCTATCGCGGTGCTGGGCGCGAATTTCCTGGCCGATCTGCTCTATGTCGTGCTTGATCCGCGGGTACGCCTGGGAAGTTCATAGAAGGAGAGATAAATACAGTGAGCATTCAGACGCAAGAGGTGAGCATACCGCCTTCTCCGGAAGTGAATGTTTTTTCCTCACAGGTACATGCCCTGCGCGATTTGTGGCGCTTAATTACGATGAACCGCAAGGTGGCTTTCGGGCTGGGGATCATCATATTCTTTGTGCTGGTCGCTATTTTCGGGCCGATTATTTTTCGGCAGGACCCCAACGCTTTCAGCGCCGATATCCTCTCTCCGCCCTCGGCAAAGCACTGGCTGGGCACGACGCAAACGGGCCAGGATGTGTTCTTGCAAGTCGTAGTGGGAACGCGAGTCTCGCTGATCCTCGGATTTGCCACCGGCATCATTGCCACCATCATTTCCGTAGTTGTAGGTCTTGCGGGTGGTTATTTCGGCGGCTGGATTGACGATGTCCTCTCGCTGTTTACAAATATTTTCCTGGTGCTGCCCGGGCTGCCGCTGGCAATTGTGCTGGCCGCATTTTCACCCCAAAAAGGCCCGCTTACGATAGGATTCGTCACGGTCATCACGGGCTGGTCGTGGGGCGCGCGGGTGCTGCGCTCGCAGACGCTTTCGATGCGCAGCCGCGATTTTGTGGAGGCTGCGAAGGCCGGCGGCGAGTCATCGATGCGCATCATCTTTTTTGAAATTCTGCCCAACGAAATCGCGATTGTAGCGGCTGAACTTCTGGGCACCATCATCTATGCCATCCTCGCGGAAACCGGGCTGGAATACCTGGGCCTGGGAGATGTCACTACCGTTAGCTGGGGGACGATGTTCTACTGGGCGGGCAATAACGACGCTATTCTGCTGGGCGCGTGGTGGTGGATCATTCCGCCGGGTCTGTGCATTGCAGTACTGGGAGCCGGGCTGGCCTTTATTAATTTCGGTATCGACGAAATCGCCAATCCGCGTCTGCGTAAAGAACCCAAAGCAAAAAAGTTGAAAAAACGCCCGTAGGCCCCAATTGATTGCGGGCACCGCCGATTCATCGGCCACAATTGAAAAAGAAAGGCTAAAAACAATCTATGGCACGCATAAAACTTGCCTACATTGGCGGCGGCAGCACGCGCGCCGCCGGTACCATGGCTTCATTTGTGCAGCAGGGAGAGAATTTCAATGGCTCCGAAGTCGTGCTGATCGACCTGGATGAGGAGCGCCTGGAGATTGTACGGACCATCGCGCAAAAGATGGCACGCGCCAGGGGCCTGGACCTGACCTTTACCACAACAACGAACAGGCGCGCAGGATTGCAGGGATGCGACGCAGTGTTGACCAGTTTCCGCCCGGGTGGATTCGAGGCACGCTACCTTGACGAAAGCATTCCACTGAAATATGGTGTGATCGGGCAGGAAACGCAGGGGCCTGGCGGCTTCTTCATGGCGCTGCGAGCGATTCACGTCATGAAGAGCATCATCAAAGACATGGAGGAGGTGTGTCCCAACGCGCGATTATTCAACTACACCAATCCCATCAATATCGTTTCGGAGGCTGTGACGCATCATACCACTATTTCAACCATTTCATTGTGCGAGGGACCGATTAACGGCAACCGCGATTTTGTGGAAATGGCCGGTCTTGACCCTGATAAGCTAGACGCCGTATCAATCGGATTGAATCATGGTTCCTGGACGATACGCCATTTGTACGACGGGCAGGATTTCATGCCCATATTGCGCGATGCCCTTGAGGAGATGTTGCGCAATCCAGAAATACCGCGCGAAGAACTGCGCCTGGCAGTGCTTGCCTGTATGATGGATTCATTGCCGAGCCATTATTTCCAGTACTACTACTTCAAAGACGAGATTCTGGCGGAATTGCAGGCCAGGCCGACCACGCGGGCGCAGGATATTATGGCCGGCGTGCCGGACTACTGGGCGCACTATCGCGAGCAGGCCGCGCAGGATGTGCCCGAACTGAACCCGGCTCGCTCGCGGGGAGGCCTCAACGAACTGGAACTGGCGATTGATGTGATGGATGCCATTTATAATGACCGCAAGGAGGTCTGGTATGTAAACGTACCCAACCGGGGCGCACTGGCGGACTTCCCCGATGACCTGGTGGTCGAGATGGTGGCATACGTGGACCGCAACGGTGTCACGCCCCTGGTGCAGGGTCACATGCCGCGCCACGTGGTCGGGCTGGTAAAGATGCTGGGCGAATACCAGGCGTTGGCGGCGGAGGCGGCATGGAGCGGCACGCGCAGGGATGCCATCCGCGCCCTGGCAAGCAACCCGCTCATCTTCTCGCTGCACAAAGCAGAAGCGATTTACGACGCAATGGCTGCCGCGCACCGGCAATATTTGCCTGAGCGGTTGTTACATTAGGAGATCACGCATGGATTATGTCTTAGCCGTCGACGGGGGGAATACGAAAACTATCGCATTGGTCGCGGCTCTTGATGGAACTATTCTGGGAGCGGGGCGGGGAGGCTGTGCCGATATCTACAACGCCGCTGTAGGAAGCGATTGGTCCGATAGCGCCTCGGCTGCTATGGCGAATGTTGAATACGCAGTGACGAGCGCGCTGCAGGAGGCGCAGGTGAAAGCATCTGACCTGCTGACGGCCGTGTATAGCATGGCCGGTGCCGATTGGCCAGAAGATTTTGTCTATATTCGCGCGGCCATGCAGGAGCGTGGATTTGGTCGCACGATCCTGGTGCAGAACGACGCGCTGGGCGCTTTGCAGGCGGTCTCACCCGACGCCACCGGCGTGTCGGTTGTGTGCGGAACGGGAGCCGGAACGGGAGCGCGTTCGGCTGATGGGCGCGTATGGCATTCCAGTATGTGGCAAAACCAGGTTCAGGGCAGTTCCATGCTGGCTCACAAGGCGCTCGATGCCCTCTATCGTTCAGAACTTGGTATCGAGCCACCAACAACACTGAAACCGCGCTTCCTCGAATTTTTCGGTCTCAACACGGTCGAGGAAATGCTGCACCTGTTTACGAGTCGCGAAAAACGGGCGCCAGATCGTGTTGATCGGCTAACGCCAATTCTGCTTGATGAGGCGCAGGCCGGTGATATCATCGCCACGCAGGTGGTGCGCGAACATGGCCTCGCGCTTGGCGATTTCGCGCAGGCCGGGGCGCGTAAAGTAGGCATAGAAGGGACGCCATTCACGCTCGTCCTGGCCGGAGGCGTACTGCGCCATCCCTCAACGATTCTGGCCGACGCCATTATTGAGCGCGTGCGCACGACTTCACCTGATGTAAAGCCTGTGCGCAGTCGCTTTGAGCCGATTATCGGCGTCCTGTTCACGGCATTAGAGGCGGCACAGGTCGCCATCGATGATAAAGTGCTGGAGAGGCTGGTGCCAACTATCCCCGACCCGGCACTCTTTGTAACGCGGCATGATTTCCCGGCGTTTGAGGCCGGGAACGTGTGAAATATCGTTATATCCGGTCAGCCAATCTTATAGGTTACCAGCCCTTTGGCGACCGGATTCCCCGATGCACTCTTGACCTCGACATCCAGGTAGACCAGGTTGCGCCCGCGTCGCAATACTGAGGCAGTTGCCTGCAGGTCTTCTCGCTCAGCCGCCGCGAGATAGGCTACCGTTAGATTAACAGTAGTGCCGCGAAGCTTCGCCGGAATCTCGGCATCCGACCACGCTGCCACCATGGCCGCGGTATCGATGAGCGAGGCAATCACTCCGCCATGTACGACTGTTCCGATAGTCACAAGCGAATCCGCGAACGGCAGGAATACGGTAGCCCGGCCAGGCTCGATTGAGGTAAGTTGCATTCCCAGGTGCTTCACGTATGGCGAAGTGGGGAAAAACTGGCGAATAAAGTCCGCGCCGGAGCGCGGCGACTCCATCGAAGTACTCATTTTCATCTCCTTTTATCCAATACACTACATTCTGGTCGGTCTTTTCCTAAATTATGCAGGAAAAACCGGTTAAAATATAGCCTGTATTCCCTTGCTACTGAGCAAGCGTGGTAATATTATATAGTAGCAATCCGCGCGTCTCCTCTTCTCTGGATTGCTGGGGGAAATATGCTTGTCATGTAAAAGAAAGGGCAAGGTAACATATGGCAGTCTTATCTCGCTTTCGATGGTCTATTCGCCTGGCAACAATCCTTACTTTGATGGCCCTCATTCCATCGCTCGCGTTCGCTGCCTCAGCGAATGCTTCATCAAGCCCACAACATGAGAGCCTGGTACAGATGAGCAGCGACCCGTTCACGAACAGCAACAGCCAGCACGCGACTGAGGTCGAACCCGATGTCTATTCCTACGGGCAGACGGTGGTCGCGACTTTCCAGCAGGGGCGTTTTAGTACCGGCGGCGCCTCGGATAATGGCTGGGCCACCTCACATGATGGGGGCAAGACCTGGGTGCATGGCTCGCTCCCCGATCTCACTATCTACTCGGGTGGCAAGGCGTATCACCGCGCCAGCGATCCTGTGGTCGTCTACGACGCCAGACACAAGACCTGGATCATCTCCAGCTATATCTTCGACGAAATTGCCAACCCCAACGCGGTCGCCGTCAGCCTCTCCAAAGATGATGGATTGACCTGGAGCAAGCCTGTCATCATCGTGCAAAATTCGACGGGCATATTTTTCGATAAAGATTGGATCACCTGCGATAACACACCGAGCAGTCCCTACTACGGGCATTGTTACGATCAATGGGACACCTTCATCAATAACAAGCAATACAACCTTATCCAGGTGAGTACCTCTACGGATGGAGGATTAACCTGGAGCAAGCCGGCAACTACCGCCGATAAGGCCAACGGCACGGGCGGCCAACCCGTGGTTCAGCCGGATGGCAGAGTCATCATCCCCATTTTAGGGGAAACACCAAAAATCTACTATGTGGCTTCCTTCATCTCCACCAATGGAGGCAAGAGCTGGAGCAAGCTGATCAAAGTTTCGTTCCAGAAAGTGCTGCCCGAAGAGCCAAGGATGCGCACCAACTATGGCGACCCCACCGCGGCTATCGATAGTTCCGGCAAAGTCTACCTCATCTGGAACGATTGCCGCTTCGAAAAAGGGTGTACCGCCAATGACCTGGTCATGACCACCTCGACCGATGGTCTGACGTGGACGCCCGTCGCGCGCATCCCCATCGACCCTATCGGTAGCGGAGTCGATCACTTCAATCCGGCCATAGCAGCGAGAACATTCAACGGCAGCACGCACCTGGCGCTGACCTATTATTACTTCCCGGATACCAACTGCTCCGTCTCCACCTGCAAACTTGATGTTGGCTTTATCTCATCAACCGATGGCGGCAAGACGTGGCAAAATAAAGAGCAGCTGGCAGGTCCAATGAAGCTTGACTGGCTGGCAAAGACCACGCGCGGCTATTTCGCTGGCGATTACATCGGAACAACAATATTGCCCGATGATGATGCCCTTCCCGTGATCGAAGTTGCCACGCCGCCGAGCGGTGGCCTTCTCCACGAGGCCACCTACACGACACCAGAAGATGCGCTGTCGTTGTCTGGAGTGTAATTTGCGGGATTAACAAACGTATTGGACAAGCATGTGGGGTCGATAATGGATTTTGACAAAATAGTCCAACAATGGACGCGAGGCCGATCAATCGGCCCCTACGTGGCTTCGCCGCGGGGCCGATGTTGGATTTTTATCAATCGGTCATCCGACTCGGCCTTATCATGTCATGCTGAGCGAAAGAAGCCGGAGCCCTGAGCGGAGCGAATGGGGAAGAATCTCGGTCTTCCGGGGCCAGATTCTTCGCTCCGCTCAGAATGACATGACTTATTGATGCTTACCGATTTTGATCGTGAAAGTTCATAAACGCCCCTTGCGGATTCGCCGCGTTACATCATTTTCTGCAATTGGAGTACGGTATTCCAGTTTCGGGCTGTGCCGCTGGTCTTCAGCTTTTTCTCTAGCAAGGTGTTGGTCAGTTTTGAACGTCCCTGGCCGTTGGGATAATAGATATATAGCTCCTGTCCGATTAAGTAGTACTCTTCGGGGCCTGTATACGCTTGTCGCAGGTCTTCCAGGGCAGAGCTTTCGGGGCGAGATGACAGAAACAGCACGACCGTCCATTTCGATTCTTTCTCCGGCTGATCGTGAAAGGGATTGTTTATGATAATCTCACTTAGCTCAGTAGCAGATCGAACCATGACTCTGGCCCGAAAGCCGAATCGCTGGGCAAAGCTTTCCTCAATTTGGGCGGCAAGTTGGGCCAGGTCGATATCTTCTCCGCTGAATGCGACGTTTCCGCTCTGGATGTAGGTGGCCACATCTCGCAGGCCCAGCGATTCGTGCAGGGCTTTGAGTTCATCCATGCGTACCGGATGGTTGCCACCGACGTTGATACCGCGGAAGAGTGATACAAACCTGGCCATGTACATACTCCCTTAAAGTTGTGCCAGCAGGTCGTTGAGGCGCTTGACGAAGTTTACGGGGTCATCCAGCTTTTCGCCCATGCTGAGAACCGACTGGTCGAAGAGGATGTAGGCCCAATCGCTGAAACGCTTCTCATCGCTTTCATCCTTCAATTTTGTGATGATGGGATGGTGTGGATTGATCTCCAGGATGGGCTTGTCATGGGGCACCGGTTGTCCGGCAGCTTCCAGCATGCGGGCGAGACTGGGATCGATGCTATATTCATCGATGACCAGGCAGGCAGGTGAGGTGGTGAGGCGATTGGTGGTACGCACGTCCTTGACCTTTTCGCCCAGCACCGTCTTGATACGCTCAAGCAAGCCTCGGGCTTCATCCGCGGACTTCTTTTCTTCCTCTTTTTCCTGCTCGTTTTCCAGCTTCGACAGGTCGATCTCACCGCGCGAGATGGATTGCAACTGCACGCCGTTAAACTCGGTGAGTTCGGGGATGACGAAATGATCGATAGGATCGGAAAGCAACAGCACCTCGACGCCCTTCTTTTTGAAGATTTCGAGCAGCGGGCTATCTTTCGCGGCGGCATAGCTGTCGGCGATGAGGTAGTAAATCTTGTCCTGGCCCTCTTTCATGCGAGAGACATATGTTTCGAGCGAGACATCCTGCGTGGCATCGGCTGACGCGGTCGAGGCGAAGCGCAGCAATTTGGCAATGGTTTCGCGATTGGCCGTATCTTCCATCAGGCCCTCTTTGAGCACGCGGCCAAATTCTTTCCAGAACTGCGCGTATTTTTCCTTCTCGCCGGTTGCCAGGTCGGAGAGCAGGCCCAGGACTTTCTTGGTCGCATTGTTGCGCATCGTATCGATCAACCGGTTATGCTGCAACAATTCGCGCGAGACGTTCAGAGGGAGGTCGCTGGAGTCGATGATGCCGCGCACGAAGCGCAGGTACCTGGGCATCAGCTTCTCGGCGTCGTCCATGATGAAGACGCGGCGCACATAAAGCTTGACACCATGATGAAATTCGCGCGTGTAGAGATCAAATGGCGCGTGAGCGGGGATGTAGAGCAGCAGGATGTACTCTTGCGTGCCCTCCATGCGGCTATGGACATAGGCCAGGGGATCTTCGAAATCATGCGAGATGTGCTTGTAGAATTCGTTATATTCCTGCACGCTGATCTCAACCCGCGGGCGCGTCCACAAAGCCGAAGCGCGGTTGACCACCTCGTCCTCATCCTTACCTTCTCCCTCGGCCTTCATGACGATGGGGAACATGATATGGTCGGAGTACTTGCGAATAATCGAGCGCAGGCGATAGGCGCTCAGAAGTTCGTCTTCGCCCTCGCGCAGGTGCAGGATGACATCCGTGCCGCGCGTGGGCTTTTCGACGGTTTCCAGCGTATACTCACCCTGGCCATCAGATTCCCAACGCACGCCCTGATCCGCGCTCAAACCGGCGCGGCGCGTTATCAATGTGACATGGTCGGCGACGACAAAAGCGGAGTAGAAGCCGACGCCGAACTGCCCGATGAGGTTGGCATCCTTCTGCTGGTCGCCGGTCAACGACTGGAAAAACTGGCGCGTGCCCGAACGTGCGATGGTGCCGATGTTCTCTACCACCTCGTCGCGGCTCATGCCGATGCCATTGTCAGAGACTGTGATAGTACGCGCATCTTTGTCATAGGAGACGCGAATTTTGAAATCATTGTCATTTTCATAAAGTTGCGGGTTGGAGAGCGCGTCGAAGCGCAGGCGATCAATGGCGTCCGAGGCATTGGAGATCAACTCGCGCAGGAAGATCTCCTTATTGCTATAGAGCGAGTGGGCCAGCAGGTTGAGCAATTGCTGGACTTCGGCCTGAAAGCCAAGTGTTTCCTTGTGTGTATCCGTTGTCATCATAACACCTCCCAATTCCAAATGATGCAATTTTTGATTTTCAATGTAAAAATATGTCTAATGCGTGATGTTGGTATGTTGCTGCCCCGCTTAAGGCAGCAAAGTACGACGCGTGTCGTACAGATGAAAGCTGTTAAAAGCAGAGGTTGACGCGATTCATTATACCAAAAAATTTGAGAATGATAAAGGAGTTCAAGGGTTGGCTAGTTATGTTCTGACGCTCTACGATGATACATTAGTATGCTTTCTTGCTCAACACGGTCAGGATAGATCGTGGTAATCAGGCCGGAGAGTCGATCTTGATAGGTATGAATAGCTTGAAGTGTACGCTCAATTTGCTGAGAACGGGGCATCCTCACAAGCCCAAGTCGAAGCCAGATGAGTCCATGGGTTTGATGATTCTCTTTAAGGACGTGCTTCTGAAAGTCTTTATCATTGGTGAGGATGATAGCTCCTTCCCGCCATGCCAGGCGAAGCAGAGCAATATCATCGAGCTCACGGTTTCTCTCGGCTACCCATAGCACATCATGCCCATCTGCACGTAGGCGATCAATGATGCCTCGATCAATGTTCACATCTGCTAGAAACGTCATGAGATGGCGCGCTCTTTATCATCTGAGAAGTCAGGAGGATTGGCAGCGAGCCGTGCAGCGTACTCAATTGCGGCAGTAATATCTTCAGGTGCCAGGAAAGGGTAGGCATCGAGCAAATCGTCACGGGTATAGCCACTGGCAAGGTTTTGGAGAAGAACCTCAACACTCAGACGGGTGCCCTCTATCACCGGCTTGCCATAGAGGATACCTGGCTTACTCACAATGCGAGGATAGAGTTGCCGAGTCTGGCCGGTATTCGTGTTCCCATTGTTGTTCATTGCTATCTCCTCCATACCTTTCCCCTCCTACTCTACACGGTCTCAAGAGTTTTGTCAAATTCTTTTTAGCGTGGTCGTAACCACGCCAGTCGTTCTTTCACTGCGCCCAGCATTTCGTCGCTTTTGCAGAAGGCGAAGCGTACATAGCCCTGGCAGATATGCGCGTGTTCCTGGCTGTAAAATGACTCGGGTGGGATGCAGGCCACGCCGATTTCTCGCGTGAGATAGCGTGTGAATTCAAGCGGGGTTCCGGCAAATATATCCGAGTAGTTGGCCATCACGAAATAGGTTCCCTCTGGAACGCAATACTTCAACCCCGCGCTGTCGAGGGCAGAGAGCATCAACCGGCGCTTTGTTTCATACATGGCGCGAAATGCCTCGAAGTAGGAATCAGGCAAATTAAGCGCGTAGGCAATCGCTTCCTGTGAGGGATGATGTACGGCGAAGGTGATGAATTGATGGGCGCGCGCTACACCATCGATCAGATCGGGCGGTCCTGACACCCAGCCAATCTTCCAACCTGTCGCGCTGAACAACTTCCCGGCGCTGCTCACCGTCACGGTACGCTCAAACATACCTGGAAGCGTGGCTATTGGGATATGCTGCGCGGGCGCGAAGACCAGGTGTTCATAGACTTCATCGGCGATGATTGTAACATCATGCTCAATACAGAGTTCAGCAATTTGACGTAATTCCTGCTGTGTAAAGACACGACCGCTGGGATTTTGTGGTGTATTCAAGATCAACGCGCGTGTTTTATTGCTAAAAGCCGCCCGCAATTCATCAAAGTCAAATATCCATGTTGGGGGATGCAGGGGCACGCAGATGGGCACGGCGTTTGCCATAAGAATGTCTGGTACATAGGAATCGTAAAATGGCTCGATGACGATGACCTCATCGCCAGGGTCGACCAATCCCAGAATGGCGGCGAAGATGCCCTCGGTTGCCCCCGATGTGACCACAATCCCATGCATAGGGTCGATATCCAGGTCGTAGAAGCGCGCGGCATGATCAACAATGGCCTGGCGCAGCGAAGCGGTGCCGGAACCTGGCGCGTACTGGTTATATTGCCCTGCCTGGGCAGCCTCTATCAGGTGTTCGACGATATCTGGCGGCGTATCAAAGTCGGGTTTGCCCTGCCCCAGGTTCAGCGCGTTATATTGTTGTGCCAGCATATTTATTTCGGTGAAGACCGTTGTGCCAAACGTGGCTACGCGACGAGCAGAAGTAGACATGAATAGCTCCCCCTGTTCAAAGAATGTACAGTCTTAGCTGAGTTGTCTTTAGTGTACCACAGCAAGTCCTGGAATGTTAGCCAGCGTTCTCCAGCTTCAGCACTCGCTCAGCGTTCAGGTGACTGATTTTTTCCTTATCAGCCGGGCTGATGGACAGGTTATCTAGAAAGGCTCGCCCTTGCTCGTTCCGGCTGTATGGATAATCGACGGAGAAGATAATGCGGTCAGCGCCCATGATCTGCAGGGCAAGCAGGAACGGGGGCCCGGTGAAGAAGCCACTGGTAGTGATATAAAAGTTTCGCAAAAAATAGTCGGACACGGGATGCTGCAAATTCTTTGCCACCGCTGCCAGCCGGTCGTTGATGCGAACGAACATAAACGGGATCATCTCCCCCATGTGCCCGATGATGATTTGCAAGTTGGGCAAGCGGTCGAATATGCCGGAGAGTACCAGTCTCAGCGCATGGATAGCGGTTTCGGAGTGCCAGCCCCAGGCGCTGGTTGCTAACACATAGTTTACTGCCGGATCGAAACCGGAATAGTAGATTTCTCGCACAGGCGCGGGTGGCACGCCCGGATGAATATAAATGGGCACATCAAGCGCGACCGCGCGCTCAAGTACCGGCAAAAAAGCGGGATTGTCCAGGAATTGACTATTGATTGTGCCACTGATCATGGCTCCTTTTAAACCGAGATGGCGTACCGCTCTTTCCAGTTCGTCAGCAGCAGCTTCCGGCATGGTCATGGGCAGCGTGGCAAAACCGGCAAAGCGCGTGGGATGGGCGGCGATGGCGGTAGCGAGTTGATCATTTGCCTGCCTCGCCAATTTTATAACCTCTTCTTTTGATAATGATCCGATTTCTAGCGCCACCTGAGAAATTACCTGCAGATCAATGCCACCCGCATCCATGTCCTTCAGGCGAATTTCGCCAAGGTCAGCAAGCTTTGCCGGTAGATCACTGGCGAATGCCGGGTTTGAGGCGCTTGCGCCCGTCGAAGCGTTTCTCTGCGTTGCTTCTCTAAACCCATTAGCCATGAAATGTTCTTCGATTGTGATGGTGCGCATGCTCCATTCCTTTCCGGTCTTTGTGACCTTTGACAGAAGATGAGTTTGAGCAAATTAGTCCGGCAGCGGACGTGGGCCGATGAATCGGCGGTGGGCGCGATCAATTGGCCCCTACGGCTGATACCCTGACCCTGTGTTTGAGCCGCTCCACGTCTTCGCGCTGTAAGATGCCTGCTCCCAGCCGTAGTGTGTTGGCCGCGCCACAGGCTACAGCCTGCGCAAGAGCGTGCTCGAGTACATCCACTTCAAGCGAGGCTTTAGTCAGCGATGCGATTCCTTTTTCGCCGAGAGCGTGGTACAGTTCGGTGATGAAACCGGCGATGAATGCGTCTCCGCTGCCGATTGGTGAAAGCGGTTCTGGTACATGTACCCTCGCTTGCCAGGTGCCAACCCTGCTTACTAGTATAGCACCCTGCTCGCCGCGCGTGACGGCAACGATATGCGCTCCCATCTGCCGCATGCGTTGTGCGGCACGTACGATATCTTCAACCTCGCGCACCTCGTGTCCGGCGAACCGCGCCAGCTCGGTTGCATTAGGTTTGACCAGCAGGGGACGAGCGGCGAGTGCCGGTAGTAGTCCCTCGCCGCTGGTATCTAGAACAGCAGGTAAACCGGCCATATTCGCGAGCCGGAGCAGTGGCACATAGTAATCGTCAGGCAGGCCCGGTGGCAGCGAGCCGGAAAGCACGACACAGCTTGCATCCGCCAGTAGTGTTTCGAAGAGGTCCAGGAATGACTCGGCTTCCGCAAGCGAAATGGTTGGTCCTGGCTCATTGATCTCTGTCACTCGATGATTCGGCTCTTCGACAATGGCATTGCAGGTGCGCGATTCGCCTCCAATAGGCGAAAAGGTTGCATTGATACCGGACCTCGCCAGCCCATTTTTAATGAATTCGCCAGCCGGTCCTCCGGCCAGGCCGGTGACATGAACCGGCACTCCAAGGGTATGCAGGACGCGGGCGACATTGATGCCCTTGCCGCCGGGCAACTTTAGAACGCTATCGGCCTTGTATGACTCCCCCAATGTTAAAGGAGTAGAAACGGTGAGTGTGGTATCGATGGCGGCATTCAAGGCGACAGTAAGGATATAGGACATGACATAACTCCAGGTACTATTACAGGATCACGGCTCGTGTCAGATGCCGTGGGGCCGCGGGGTCGACGCCAAGCGCCTGCGCCTTGCGAAGCGCGAAAAGCTGGCTCTGGGCGACCGAGATGAGCGGGTCAATCCCTGCCCATTGCACAGTTGCACCCGTTTTGCGCACATCCGCAATTACGGCGGCGCTGGCGGCATCTTCAAGCAGGTCGAAGCACCATACGAGCGTGTTTTCACCGGCGCAGGCGATGGGACCATGGCGATAGTCGAGGGTCTGGTGGGATTCGGGAACGAGTAAGGCCGTCTCCTGAACGTTGAGCGCGGCGGTACAGGCAAGTCCATAGCGCCACGCCCTGCCAAGGTAAACGATATGGTCAAATCGCAGCAAGGGGGATGGATCAAAGCTCGTAAGCGCCTGCTCCATACGTTCAGGCAACTCGTCGAGGGTCAGGAAGCCATGGCCAGCAGCACCGGCAATCAATACGCGCAGCGCTTCTACGGCTGCAACGATAAAGCGTGTTTGGATGACGCCCTCTTCGGCGGCGAATTCCAATGTCAGGGTCAGATCGGCATGCGCTTCTGCCGGCGAGTCTTTCTGCCCCGTCAGCAAGATGCAGCGTGCTCCTGTTTCGTGCGCCCGTTGCAAGGCATGCACCAGTTCGGTCGTCTCGCCCGTGCGGCTGATGGCGATATGTGTCCAGTTTGGGCGCGGCAGGTAGTCGGATGGAATGATAGCCTGCCCTGCCGCGTGGCGTTCCTGTTCGTAGAACGCGGCCATGGCCATGGAAACACAATAAGATGAGCCGCTGCCAAGGAAGACCACCGGGCCGTCCAGCAGTGGAGCTATCGCGTCCCGCTGTTCCTCTACGCGTGCATGTGCCTGGCGCAAGATGCTGGGAATGCTGCGAATATCCTGTTCTATAGTTGCCATTTGTTTTATCCTGTATATTTCCTGTGCTATCAGCTATCAGTGATAAAGGTCGATAGCGAGCTTAAACAATCAAAATCAGTAAGAATCGGCTACTCATGTCATTCTGAGCGCAGCGAAGAATCTCTACAGACCCCGGCAGAGATTCTTCGCTGCGCTCAGAATGACACAGCGAGGAGCGCGTGGATTGCCGATTTTGGTTGTTCAAGTTTATTCGAGGGATTTGTTATCCCTTGAGCGAATAAAAATTGGGGGTGTCTACGACCTCGATACGCTCTTTTCCACCGTAGAAATCCCACCAGGGTTTCGCACCTTTGGCGAGGGCCGAGTTTACGCCCTGGATATTATGCACGCCCTGACTTTGCAGCCATTTGCGCAAGGCGTCTGGGCCTTGCTTAGCGTAGATTTCGACGCCATCAAGCCATGTTGCGCGACCACAGAGTACGCCGGAGTAGGGTGTATTCGCCTCAGCAGCAAGTTCGAGCGTCTCCAGAAAAACCTCATTGCTGACGCCGGCGCTGAGGTAGATGAACGGCAATCGAGAGGCCGCAGCTGCCTGCTGGAAGTACTGCTTTGCCTCCTCGCGGCTATAGGCTACCTGCCCGCCGGTGTTCGCTCTACTTCCCTCGACATAGCGCATATTCACCGGCACTTCGACTTTCAGTACATCGATACCATACTGTGGTTTCGAGAACTCCTGCATGTATTTAATCACCTTAGAGGGTTTGACGCGGGCAAACTCCAGGCTCTTTTCGTCACCAATTTTGTCGCTGTACGCCAGTATTTCCAGGAAAAACGGCGCTTCATATGCGGAACATTCCGCTCCTACCCGCTCAATCAGGGCCTGTTTTATGCTGTTTATCTGCTCATCATCGTCAGGGTCATAATACAATAAGACCTTGATAGTAGGGGCGTACCCTGGTGGTCGCCCTTCCCCAATTCCCACATTCGCCCCGGCAGCAAGCAATCGCCTGACCGACCAGAGTGGAAGCAATGCTGGCAGGCGGCCTCGTATATTGGGATCGTAGCCGGTTTCCTCGTAGGCAAGCAGGACCCCGACGCCCTGGGCACGGCGCTTCACCGCCTCCAGCCCGTATTCGGGGTCCAGCAATATGGCGCTGGCATATGGCGTAAGCACCTCCGAGACCAGCACCTTAAACTCGCTTAATTGGGCTTCGCTGGCCGGATGCCCCTGCGCCTTTGTTATGTAGTTGCGCAATGAGCCGCGTTGATCCATTGCCAGGGCCGCTATAACTCCACGTTCATTGGCAAGCGCATTGATACCATCGAATTTTCCGCGCGGCATGCGTATTCCGGTCTGTATGTCTGGCATATATTCCTTCCTCTCTGCTACTGTCAAGACAGCCGCAAGGGTCGCTCCTACCCTCTCCGTCCGAGAGTAATACGTGGCTTATCATGTTAAAGGGTACGTGTGACCTTTGTCAGCCCGCGCGGCTGGTCGGGATTGAGTCCTTTAGCGAGCGCAACGTATTGGGCAAAGAGCTGGCCCGGCACCATATAAGCGATCGGTGCCAGCAATTCGGCCACATTTATGTTCGCGTTTCTGGTTGCCGCGCCTGTTTGTTGTGCCTCGCCGCCTTCTATAGCCGGCAGTTTGAGCAGGATCGAGTTCGTGGCTGCCTCCAGTAAACGCTCCTCTTCGGTAATCACCATGCAGTCCGCGCCGCGCTCATGCAGCAATTGCAACAGTTCGAGCGATTCATCGACCGTCCTGCCGGGTGGGGCAAAAAGGATGACGGGCAATCCGCGCTCGATCAACGCCGCCGGACCGTGCCGGAAATCGGCGGTGGAGAATGGCGTGGATACGATGTAGCAGGTTTCTTCCAATTTCAGCGCCGTTTCGCGAGCGGTACTATACTGGAAGACGCGACCCAATACCACGCAATCGCGCGCGAATACGTAACGCTCGGCCAGTCGCGCAATGTGATCTTCGCTTTGGAGCGCGGCTGTCACAAGATCAGGAATTTGTTGGATGCCATGTCGCAGGACTTCGCCGCCCGGCAGGCTCGCCGCCAGCATCGCAAGCACGGCGCAAGTGGTGGTGTAGGTCTTGGTCGCGGCTACGCTGCGTTCGAGTCCAGCATGGCAGAGCAAGGTATGCTGGGCAGTTTTTGCCAGTGACGAACCCTCGATATTGGTGATGCCCACGGTAAGCGCTCCCGCCTCGCGCGCACGCTCAACGACCTGTACGATGTCGGTCGATTCGCCAGACTGCGAAATGCCGATCACCAGCGCATGCTCAAGCCGCAGCGAGGCCCCATAGAGCGTGAATAATGAAGGTGTCGCGAGAGCCACGGGAATGCCGTTGAGATACTGGAAAAGATATTGCCCATACAGGGCAGCATGATCTGAAGTTCCGCGGGCGGCGAGTAGAATCACATCTATGCCGCGTTGCCTGGCCTCCTGAGCGACCCGACTTACTGGATCGCCTGTATTCGCCAGCGCGCGACGGACGGCTTCCGGCTGTTCCCGAATCTCGTTCAGCATATGCGTGCGTCCCTGGAGACGTGGTTGCTCCTGCATTGATATACTCCTCTATATCATCTCGCTTCGCTCAATAAGCGGTTTTGCCTGCTTCCCGACCTTGTGCTGCGAAGGTCTTCTCCCTCGCTATTGCGGCTGTAAGCAAGCATACCACGTGTCCAGGTGTGCTGCACATATCCCTGCTCATCGAGCGCTACGAGGTCCGCGTCGGCACCGGGCATAATACTGCCCTTGCGAGGGGTAAGGCTGGCAATCCGCGCGGGCGTTTGTGTTGCCATACGTATGGCTTCGGCCCATGGCAATCCGACAAGATTTACCATGTTTCTGACAGCGCGATCAAGCATCAAAATGCTTCCGGCAAGCGAACCGTTTTCCAGGCGCGCGGCTCCGTCGCGTACCGTCACTTTGCGTCCCACAAATTCGTATTCCCCTTCCGGCAAACCGGTAGGGGCTGTGGCATCGGTGACAAGCGCGACATCCCGCGCGCCGCGCGCGAGAACCGCCAGTTTGAGCATGGCGGGATGCACGTGGATGGCGTCGGCGATGATTTCTGTCGTTGCCCGGTTATCTGTTAACAGCGCGCCCGGTGCGCCCGGTGCCCGGTGTTCAATGGGCGGCATCGCGTCGTATAGATGCGTAGAATGGCGAGCGCCTTCATCAATCGCGCGGATGGTTTGATCGTAGGTCGCCATCGTGTGTCCGATACTTGCGATAATGCCCATGCGCACCAGCGCTGCCAGGAATGCATCGGACTCGTCTTCCTCCGGCGCGAAATCGACGATGCGAATGCTGCCGCGTCCGGCTTCTACCAGTTCCTCCATCTCGGCAGGGTCAGGCTTGCGAATCGCGGCCTCGTATTGGGCGCCCTTCTTTTTTCGACTGATGAATGGGCCCTCCAGACGCAGGCCTGCGATCTCAGCAGCTATAGAAATTGGCCGGCGTTCGATTCTTTCGGCCAGCTCGCGTACTCGCCGCATTGTCCCGGCGCGGTCAATCGTTGCGATGGTGGGAAAGAACGTCGTTACACCCGTTTGCGGAAGTTTATGCGCCATTCCCTCCATGTCGCCCTGGGTGCCAGTGGTAATGTCATGCCCATAAAAGCCATGCGTGTGCAGGTCGATATAACCCGGCGCCAGCCTGTATGAACTCAGATCAACGACTTCTACCTTTGCATCTGGCCATTGCTCTCTAATGCTTTTCCTCGCGGCGGCTACGTCCGTCCCTCGCCAGATAGCGCGAATGCTCGCCCCTTCAAGCACGACTGCCACCGGCCCTGCTATCTCTTCAGGCGTATAGAGCTTTCCCGCCACCAGTATTTGCGATGGTGCATTCAAGCCGGCTTCTTTATGTATGGTATCTGACATGATGATCTTCCCTTGAAGCTGGGTACAGGGACAGGCACAAGGCGCTGTCTCTACAGCATTCCCTCTTTCATCTCTTTATCTTTATTCCAGTTGAGTTCGTTGCGCGATATGCCGAGTGCTAACCAGGCGCTGAGAGCCGCTCCAAGGTAACCCGCGTCATTGCCCAGCGCTGCCGGAAGCACCGGCGGTACCGGCTCGAAACAGATCTCCCTGGCAAGCACAGCCTTCAACGGTTCAAATAGCATCTCCCCGGCATCAGCCATCCCTCCACCAATCACAATGCGCTCCGGGTCCAGGAGCGTGACGTAGTTGGCAAGTCCCAGGCCCAGGGCCTCGACCGCCTCACTCCAGACTTTCCCGGCTACCTCATCTCCCTGCTTTACACGCTCCGCCACATCGCGAGTAGTAACGTCGTTAGAGCAACCTGTGCGGTCACGGTAACGCTCTACTACCGCCGAGGCCGAGGCCAGGGTTTCCAGGCAGCCATGTCTGCCACAGGAACATTCGGGACCATCCGGTTGAATAACGATATGCCCAAACTCGCCCGCGGAACCATGCACTCCCAGATACGGCTCTCCGCGCAAGACCACGGCGGCTCCAATCCCTGTACCAAGCGTCACCAGCATGTAATCATCGCTGCCTCGCGCGGCTCCTATCAATCTCTCGGCAACGCTGGCCGTGCGCACATCATGCCCCACGACCGCCTTCACCCGCAAACGCTCCTCTAATAAGCGACGCAGGGGCACATCCTTCCATCCCAGGTTGACAGAGAGCAAGGCGACACCGCTCTTCTCATCTACCAGCCCGGGCACCGCTACACCTGCGCCAACCACTCGCTGATCTCCCTCCATTTCACCGGCTACCTGGGAAAGATCAGCGGCAAAGTCCAATATCGCCGCAACGACCGCCTCTGAACCTCGCCGCCTTTGCGCGGAGCGGCGCTCTTTTTTGTAGATATGGCCCTGGCGATCAATCACCGCGCCCTTGAATTCTGTTCCTCCTACATCAATGCCAATCACAAGCTCATCCGTACCGGTGGTCGCCATCGTTTTTCCCTCCATACCTGTTTCAAGTCATCCGGGCCTTACGTATCGATGATCCGTGTCATTCTGAGCGCAGCGAAGAATGACACGGCCTGGGTCGCTCAGATTATTGATTTTGACGGTTAAAAATCATCCAGGGTGCTTCCATGATACGATAGTTCGTGCGTGTTGTCATGGCTGGCTCATCAATCCGACCATTTTCCTCCATTTTCCCAATAGCCCCGGATAGCCTCCAGTGGCCTTCCTTTGGTTTCCGGCGCCAGCCAGAAGACGAAAAACCACGCGATCACCGCGAATGCCAGCAGGATAAGGAAGGTGACCACCCCTCCAAGCGATGTCAGCGCGCTCAGGAAGAAGAAGGCGATGATCGCATTCGCCACCAGGTCGGCGGTCAGCATCATAGAAGCACCCAGCGTCCGCAATTGAGCCGGGAAGCTTTCCGACGAATAAACCCACACCATCGACCCGAAGCCAAAATTGAAGGCCGCCGTGAAGAAAAGAATGCCTACAAAGCCCAGGATGGAAAGCGCGCCCGTGAACCTGCCGAATCCGAAAATGACGGCGAGCAGAATATCGGACAGGATCATGACCAGGATACCGGTAAGCAGCGTCGGTCGTCTCCCCAGCCGGTCAACAATGGAGAGCGCGATGATCGTTGCGATAAGCGAGGCGATCTGCACAAATCCTGGCAGGATGAGCAACGAGAAATTGCCCTTAAAGCCCATGGCCTGGAAGATGAGCGGGCTATAGAAGACGACGGCATTGATGCCGGTAATCTGAATCAGGAAGCCCAGGACAAGCACAAACAGGGTGGCCTTGGAGAACGGAGGCTTGAACATGTCAACCAGCCGCCCGCCCTGCTCGCGTTTCAGATCATCCTCCAGCTCATCTACCTCCCTTTTCGCCGTCTCTACAGGCTCGATCCTCGACAGCGTATCCAGCGCCTTCTGGCGACGCCCTTTCATGACATACCAGCGCGGTGTATCGGGCAAAGGCAGTAGCAGGAAAAGTACGATCAGCGAAGGCAACGCGGCCAGCCCCAGCATGATGCGCCAGTGACCGCCGGCAGCAAGGCCAAAGTCGATAAAGTAGGCAATGAGAATGCCGAAAACGGTGGCCAGCTGGTACATCACGACCAGGCGCCCACGCACCGACGCGGCAACCGATTCCGCGACAAAGATCGGCGCGGCTATGACGGAGAGTCCGATCGTTATGCCCAGGAGAAAGCGCGTAATATCCAGCCAGATCAGGCCGGTAGCAAATGCGCTTAGCAGCGCAAAGATAGCATAGGCAGTCGCGACTATGACCATCGTCGCTTTACGCCCAATAGCGTTAGCAAGCGGCCCACCGAGCAAGGCTCCGGCAATTGATCCCAGTACAACGACCGTCGTAATCGACTCTACTAGAAAAGTGCTGTTCAGGTGAAACTCCGTCGGAATAAACAGCAGCGCCCCGGAGATATTGCCCAGGTCATAGCCGTAGATAATGCCGATAATGGCCGCGGCTATAGCGACCAGCAAATTGCGATTCGGATTTACCGTAATCGCCTTTGTGGTAGCGGAATGGGGGTGTAATAGCGACATTTTGGACTCCTTCTAGTGATAGGTGTGGAAAACTCTTCTATCCCAACGCAAAAAAGTACCTGCTCTACTTCAATGAAGTTCCAGTTTGTCCCAACCATTTGTGTAACTTCCCGTTAAAGGTTACACGTAATCGCTTGGTAACAAGTGGACTGCGCTATATGAGAAGGCTTGCCGGTCTTCCCTGGAGTATCCGATACACTTTACGTACTCAATCCGTATTAGCAGTATAGGTATTGTCTGTTCCATCGAAAGGACGAATTTCGCTATGCCAGCCCAGGTAAGCAGTCCAGCATCCCCTCAAACATCGAGGCATCAGATACACGCAAAGAATGTCATCATTGCTACTAATCGCGGCCCCGTAGAATATTATTTGAACAAGGACAGGACGTTGAAGTATAGAAGAGGAGCGGGCGGCGTAGTGACGGCCTTGATAGAGGCGCTGCACTCCACGGATGCGGTCTGGGTTGCGCTGGCAAAAACTGAGGGAGATCGCGAAGTCGCGAAGCAGGCAGGGGATAAACGATTTCAATCTCCGCTGCCCGGCAAGAATCTGGAACTACACTACGTCAACGTGCCAAAGAGTGTCTATCATAACCATTATGATGTCATCAGCAACCAGCTGCTCTGGTTCCTCCAGCATTACCTTTTAGATGCCACTTCTGGCTTGCCGCCAGTCGAAAGATTGCTTTCCACCTGGAATCATGGGTACGTCAGGGCAAATCAGGCCATTGCGGACGCCATATGCGCTGAGATCGAACGCGAGCAATCATCATCGACGGCGCTGTTGCTGCATGATTACCATCTCTACCTGGTTCCCGCCATGATACGCACTCGCGTGAGAAGCTGCCAACCAGTCGTGATGCAGCAGTTCATCCACATTCCGTGGCCTGAGCTTCGTTACTGGCAATCGCACCTGCCCACTGACATCACATCGGCTATTTTCAACGGCTTACTCGGCAATGATATCATTGGTTTCCAGACAAGGCGCGACGCGCTGAATTTTTTGGAAGGCGCTGTTGCATTGTTTGAGGATGCGAACATAAGCATCGATAAGGGCACCATTAGCCGGCAAGGGCATACCAGCGTGGTACGTGACTACCCTATCTCCATCTCTGTTTCTGAGGAACGACGCCTTGTGCAGAGTCAGGCAGGTAAACGAGCTGCCCATCATATCCAACCCTTGCTTGGCGAGCAGACTATTATGCGCGTGGACCGTATCGAGCCAACCAAGAATATTATAGTCGGCTTTCAGGCCTACGAGCACTTACTCAAGCAGCATCGTGAATTACAGGGAAAAGTTAACTTCCTGGCCTTTCTGGTGCCTTCGCGTGAATCACTGCGCGTGTATCAGGATTATAAAGCAGAAATTCTCAAGCTCGTCGACGATATTAACCGGCAATTTGGCCGGAAAGATTGGACGCCCATCCATGCCTTTGTAGAGAACGATCGCACGCAGGCCCTTGCTGCCCTGCAATTTTATGATGTGCTGCTGGTGAATCCGATCATTGACGGCATGAATCTGGTCGCGAAAGAGGGGCCGGTTGTCAATTCGCGCGACGGTGTGCTGGTGCTTTCACGTACCAGCGGCGCATTCCAACAATTAGGAGATGCCTCTATTCCCGTTTCACCCGCCGATACGCCAGAAACGGTGGAAGCCCTTTACAAGGCGCTGACGCTTCCATCAGAAGAGAGACGGCGTCTATCGACACTGGCACGCCAGCAGGTGGAACGCGACGACCTGAATAGCTGGATTGAGCAGCAGGTGCGCGATATCAACGCGGTCATTCGACAACGCTAATTTTTCTGCAAGGACAGGGACAAGCCACAGTCCTTACGGTATCAGGCTACCAGTTGCTTTTGCCGTATAATAGCTCCCCGGTATAACACGCCCAGGACGACCAGGCCAATCACACCCAGGATCAATGATGTAAGCGGGATAGGAAAGCCGGGTGGAATCGTGAAGTAGATCGTCACCGGTAGTCCGTCCCACAGCGCGTGCAGGATGGAGACGAACAGGTAGGCCAGGATCACTCGCCACGTAATGTGAAAGTGACGCGGTCCGCTCTCGTGAAACACTGTCGCACCCAGAATACCTGTCCAGACTCCATGACCAAAAGGCGCCAGTAGACCTCGCAGCACCGTCGAGCTGATCGAGGCGCTGATATGCCCCTGGCTGATAAGCAGCGCGGTAAAGGCATAGCCGGTACTTTCCAGGGCCGCAAATCCCATACCAACCGCTCCTCCCAGCAACAGCCCGTCCATCTGCGAAGTGTGAGGTATCTTGCGCGCCAGGAAGATCACCGCCAGAATCTTACATCCCTCCTCGATCAATCCAACCAGCAATGCTCCCTCGAAGGAAAGGCCCTGCGTCGGGTTCGCCGGCGCCGGTACCACCAGCGATTCGATAACCGTGGCCCCCAGTATACCCAGCACTCCCCCGATGCCAAAACTTGCCGCTATTGTATCTATCGAAAGTGAACTGATATGCTGGTGATCGTACAGGAACGCTACAAAGACCACCGGCACCAGGAAATTTCCAATCAAGATCACCGTCGGAAACAGGTTAGGGTCGCCGCTCCACAACAGGATCACGGATGCGACGATAAAAAGAAACACCCCAATTACCAACGTGCGCAGCCATCTCCAACCCCGATACACCGGCTGCGGTTGTGGCTGTGGCGTCCACGTATTTTGATGCATAACCATCCTCAGCGTCTATCTATTCACCAGGCCCAGGGCTTCAATCATACCTCGCGCCCTCGAACCCGCTCTACAATACTACGTATCTGGTACGCACTTGAGGAACATTGTAATACGGTATGCCTTCAGGGCTAACGACCCCTCCATTCTGAACTGGTGCCCTGTCATTCTGAACTGATGCCCTGTCATTCTGAGCGCAGCGAAGAATCTAACGGCTCCGGCATTTCCTCCTCCGCTTTCTTCTCCAACCGCTCCTCGTTGCGGCGCACGACGAAAAAAGAGACGATAATGAAGATGGCACCCAGCGCCAGTAATGCATAGCCAACAGGGCCGGTGAAGCGGCGTATGTTATCCCCCAGGTAGTAGCTCCCGACGCCATAGATGGTTGCCCACACAATTCCTCCCAGGGCATTAAAAAGGAGAAATTGTGGCCAGCGCATGCGATTGACTCCTGCCAGAAACGCGGCCCAGGCGCGCAGAATCGAGACGAAGCGTCCGAAAAAGACGACTTTGGCGCCATGCTTGTGAAAGAGATATTGCCCCACTTTGAGCTTGCGTTCATCAAGCCGAATATAACGCCCGTAGCGGCGCAGCAAGCGATAACCGCCCTCTCGCCCGACCCAGAAGCCCGCGTTATCGCCCAGAATGGCTCCGGCAGCCGCTGCCGCAATCACAAAGATGATAGAGAGGCGATGTGTTGTGCCGGCGTAGATGGATGCAAAGATCAACATCGTTTCACCAGGGAAAGGGATGCCTGTACTTTCGATTGCTACGAAGACCAGCACGGCCCAGTAGCCGTAGCTCGCAAGGAAATTCCCAAGGTTATTTGTAATAAAATGAAACATCTATCTATAATTGGGCGGGAGGGCGACCACAAGGGTGCGCCCTCCCGCCCTGCCTTTCATGCGATACCCTATGATTCCATTTTCTCTACTCTACATGAAGGTATACGTATTACTACCCCCGAGCGTAGCATAATCAGATTGGATTTTTATGATGGCGGGTCGTGTCATTCTGACAACAAAATGGAGTAAAACAGGCGGCGGAACTCTTTCACCGACCAGCTAGCAACGCGACTTCCTCGCATTGACACAGGTCTTCTTAATCGGGTAGAGTAAAAACAGCAAATTCGCCATTGTGGATTGCCTGCCAGGAAGGGCAGAAAGGAATGGATCATGGCATTCAGCGCGTCTCCTCGCCTGATCGACTTTCATAGCCATTACTACGATGCCGCATGGTATCCGTCTGCTTCACCGCGCGGGCCGGCCAATTTGCTGCGTGCATGGCCATTGCTGACCGATATACACGCGCAACTACAGGCTATGGACGAGGCGGGCATTGATGCGAAGGTGCTGACTGCTCCTGGTAGCGTACTGCTGGCTCCTGGCGAGCCGTTACCCATCTCCCTGATGCAGCGTATCAACGATCATTTTGCCGGACTGGTTGCCGCGGATCCTGAGCATCTGCTGGCCCTTGCCACCATCGATGCGTTTCATGGTGACGCCGCCGCCAGCGAGGTGGAACGAGTCGTACAAACGTTGGGCATTCCCGGAATTTGCGTGGATTGCGCGCGCGGCGACCGCTACCTTGACGCGCCTGAAGCACGCCCATCTCTGGAAACTGCCGCAGCGCTCGGCATTCCGGTCTTCGTCCACCCCGTCAGCCCTGTTGGTCTGACTGAGCGGCTGGCACGCATGGGTCATACCGGCGTCCTGCTCGCGCGTGGGACCGAGACCGCCGCGAGCATACTTGCTCTCTTGCGTAGCGGCATCCTCGATGAGCTTCCCCAGTTGCGGATAGTAATTCCTATGATTGGCGCTGCCGCGTTGCTCTTCGCGGGCATTGCTAACCAGGATTATGCAAGTGATGGTTGGCAAGGTGGGCCACCAGGTGAATCGCGCAAGCGCCTGTATGTAGATACGATGGGCTATGACTCCGCGTCGATCCGCTTCGCCGTGGAGTTGCTGGGAGTGGAGCATGTCATCAATGGCAGCGACTGGCCGATCATGCCCATCGCACCACGACGGCAGGTCGAGCATACGCTGACCGCGACGGGCCTCACGGAAGATCAGCAGGCAGCAATTATGAGCGGCAATGTATTGCGCCTGCTAACTCTCCAGCATGTGCTATAGAAGCTAAGGGATTAAAGTTGAACTCAGCTTTCCGGCAAGGGGTCTTTTTTAGCTTTGAACTTCAGGGGCTTTTTGTGAGAATGCGATTCAGATACTTTATCTTGCAATGATCCTTCTATTTGACCGAGCAGTATTTCAACGTGATGCTGCGCTTCTCTCCATTCCTGAAGGAGATAATCCAGCTTTTGCTGGATTTCCATCTGCTTTTGCTGCGCTTGTCTGGGGGTGTTTTGTCTGCTAGACGTGAAGACTAAAATAAGGAGATGTAGCTCATGCAAAAATATATCAATCCGGTGCAGTGATTTCACCAACGGATAGCGCAGCGGGCAGACAACGAGAGGAAGCTGGTCGCTCATATTCAAAAATCCGTAGAAATCCTGGGTCAGTTTGCTTATGATATCTAGCTTTTCAAGCAAACGTTCACATTGATCAGGCCAGATATTCTTCCTATGCGTAAATAGCTCACGTGCATTTGCCATTGCACTCTGCATACCGGCAAGCTTTGACCAGTGCATCTGTATTAGTTCATGGACCTCAATGAGCGCGAGCATTCGCGTTTCAGGCCATCGCCCTTTTACTAATGTGCCCATTTGTTTAGCCATTTTCCCCGCCTCTTCGTTGAAAAATAGATCACGTGTTCCAGTGTACCCGATGAAAACATCATTTGTCAAGTTTCTTAAATAAGAAACTGTCCTAATGCCTCTTCGAGCGCATCACTACATTTGTTCCGGCTCTTACGTAATTCACGAACGGCTACTGGTTTATCCTTCACCTCTATCCTTTCTTGTCGAAGATCATCGAACAAGCTCAACATAACCTCCACCTCACCAATTGCCTCATCTACCTTTTCTACTACAGCATCTTGCGAATCGAGAAACTGATCCCTCTTTGACTTATTTCTAGGGTCCTTGACCCCTTTCAGTACTACGTCAAGGTCATTTTTCAGTGTCTCTAGATTTCTCTCCTTCTCTTCGGCGTTTCGTGCGTCAGCTTCAGGTAGTTCTTTCTGCACTTTTTTGAGCATCTTCTTATAATCCAGCAGTTTTTGGCCTTCTGCTGAGCTTTTAGGGTCCGGTACATTTTTGCGTCCAGGGCGTGATGGTGGCACAACACTCTACCCTCAATATAGCATGGTAGCAATGATTTTTCACAACTACCGCTCCGCATAGGCCAAGCACATGTATACAATGTATTTATTGCCAGTTAGTAATTATACATATTTTTTATAACGGTTCAAATGATTGAAGTCTGAGAATGCCCCTGAGTTGTTTGTTCATTGGCTCCGGCAAGTTGGGCATCGCTTTCAGCTGGGAAGTCAGCACTGTTGAAGGATCTCATCAACTTTCTCATTTTATCAAAATTCTGCGCCAATTCGTTGAGAGTTTGATAAACATCTTGCCGTTTCGTGATTGTTTTGTTCGTTGTTGTATGGCTATCGGGACAAAAGGTACTGGTCGCGCGCATCACCTTTTTTAACAATGCATCAAGGTGATGTAACACTTCCGCAAGCTGAAGGCGAGATGGATGAGAGACGAGTGGAAGATGCTCTGTTCTATCTATTACATGAGAGAACTTTTGAACAAGCGTAGCCGTGTTACTTAGTGACTTGATGAGACGCTTGCACTTATCTGGATAGATGACTTTTTGCATATCGCCAAACAAATTACGGGCATCTTTCACTTTTCGCAATTCGTCCATAAGATCTGCGCAATATTTATTGATCAGTAGTATATCCCCGTGTTGCCTGGTCTCAGGGATATTGGGTTTATCACTGATCGCAGGACCTATGACGACAGGAGAGGGAACCTGCCCTAACACCGGCCTGGCTATAGAAATAGGAGTGTGCTGCCCGGCAAGCTTCTCTTTCTCATGGGTAGTAGAAACTTGTGCGGCAAGGGAATTAATAGCTTCCTCAACCTCTTTCAACAGTTCTTCCAAGCGCGAATGGCGCTCATCTTCCTTATCTATGAAGCCAGCTATTAATACTTGTATAAAAGTTACCAATACGGCCTGCTTCCCATGTCTTCCCTTCTCTAACAGAAATCTGATAGTTTTTATTACCCGATCTTCCTTACTATGGGCTTCAGGCAGAGAATATTGAAAAGCCTTCAGTTCTTCAATCTCAAAGACGCCAACCAGCTCATCGTGCGAATCGAAGACATCACAGTTAAGAAATTCTTCTTTACAGCGTACGAAAAGAGTTGTAGACAAGCTTATCACGATCAACCTCCCGGTGCCTCATAATATCTGAGTATTTGTTGTGAAAGCTGTACCGCGTCTTTATAGTCACGCACCGAGTCCAGGAGTTCTTGTTGGGTGTTCACTCCCAGTAGCTCTTTCCATGTATTCGGTAGCTCCTCGTCGCCGAAAGATTCTTGAGTTGTCTGGGGTAATAGATGATCATACACCTCAAGATGAGCGGTACGCACAATATCCTGTATTTCCTTCAGCAGGTAGCCATGTTCTTCATTGGCATATTGATTGACCCTGCCAAGGATGTAACGCTAATTATTGAGCGCGATATTGCGCTCGCGTGCATCGCTCGCATCGGCTAACAGGGCAATTTCTTTGCCCGCTTGCAGTATTTCCCACCATGTCTGGCCGCGAGCATTCTCACTGCCCCTGCGGCTGCACACCTGCACTTCAATTACAGCGTAAGAAAGTCGTTTGAGTGAATGACCGCCTTTATCTGTCAAATTCCCATTCGCATCTATACGAAGCGAACTGGGCCAATCCTCATTGCTTTGTGAGCCTATAACGGTATAGTAACCGGCCTTGAGATTAGCCAGGTTCAGGTCCATTTTCAATGAGAAAAGGCTATGTTGACTGCCCTCCCCTAGCAAATTACTGAGCAGCCGCCCAACAATCTCACTCACTTTGACAGCTACCGCCCAATCCGCGGAAATAAGCGACAACTTGGAAGTGAGACCTGCTGCGCTCATCTTGTCTAGCAGGTCTTTGATCGGCGTATCTTGCACAACTGTATAATCCAGCGTGACATGCAACCAGTCAGTCGTACGGGCAGGCAACCAATCGGTCAAATTAAAACTTAACCCCAGGCGACAGGGGACATTCTTTTGCAAGGTAGTGACCTGATACACACTGCGCACAGCCGGTGATTTAGACTGAAAAGAACTTTCTACCGATGAACTGATGGTGATAACACCAGGCTTGATTAACCAGCCGGCATCAAAAAACGCCTGAGCATCATGCAGCTTGACGAGGAAATAGCTGTTGTCCGGGTCTAAAGCAAATGGAGGGGGAGGTTGTTCTGGGTATTGAAGGGAGCCGACTCCTGTTGGCATACGTTACTCCTTTGCGTTCTGTGCAGCCATAATTTCATCATAGAGGTCCGGTTTGCGTTCTCTCAATTCGGACAGAATAGGCTCGAGCAGGGTTCCTTCGCGTAAATGAGCAGCCTTATTTTCCCCATTGTGCAGGGCGACCACGCGCCAGTTGAAGCGGTTAAATACGGGCGCGCCCGATGTGCCCGGCTCGGTCGGTGTCCTGTAAAGAATGCGCCCCGGTAGTGGAGATAATCGCTCGAAGGTATCGACCGACATCTGCTGTTCCTGTCCTAATGGATGTTGAATAATGTAAAGGGCGGTTTGAACCGTAAGAGGAACATGTATATCCAGGCGCAAATAGCCGCGTGAAGCTAGCGGGTGATCCTCGCGATCTCGTAAACGTATGAGAGCAAAATCGAGTTTCTTTGTATCGATGCTGGGATACAGCAAACGATCCACTCCATATTGGATACCCCTGGCAACAGTAGTGTAATCAAAGGTGAAGAGGGTTGTGGCAAGTTGAGCCTGTAGATCGGAAAGTTCGAGCGGTGGGTCTAACTCCAATGGCGAAGCTTTAGCAGCCTCGATCACATGCCAGCAGGTTATGGCCAGCGTGGGGGTAATGAGCCAGCCGGTACCGGTAGTTCGGCCCTCTAACACGCCCTTACGAGACCGTCGTAGATCGATGCGAGCAACTGAGCGAGCGCAGGCCAACATTTTTTCCGCGTCGGCTACCGGAAGCATCTGAGCGGATATAGGGTTAGCTTCAAGGTTTGTGGCTTCTGCGGTTATCGAGCGGAGTCGATTTAACCATGCGAATTGGCCGGCCAGGGTTCTTAACCGTTCGTGGCGATCATCATCAGGGGGATAACGCTCGGTGAGGATCGTTAACAGAATAACCAGCGCATTTTCGCCATTCGCTCGATACTTCTCAGCAAGATATCCTATGACGAGACTGACGCGCCTGTCCAGAGAAGAGGCTTCAGGGAGACCAGCGCGCCATAACCTCAATCGTTCATCTAGAAAAATAGTTCGTAGTTCATCGGGATAGAGAAAGACATCATCACAATCCTCAAGAACCCTTTTTAAGGAGAAGAGAAGTGTACCTGGAATACCGGCCATTTATTCCTCCTGATGTCTCGTCCACCCCCCATAGCAAAAATCGATTAAGGCTTGCTCCCCAGTACTACTATCATATGATTTTATTTTTGCTGTGTCAATAGGAACTTTACTTTCCTTTCTCATTACTTGTATCTTCCATTGATACAAAAACTGTATACCGTGACGACCGTTTTCCAAATTCCGAATAAGAGAGTCCTGAGTAATGTACAATAGTGCCAGGCCCAATTTAATACGCTCTTTTTTGAAACATCCAGTGTTTCGGATATTTTTTCTTCTCAAAGAAAGGAACGCACTATGCACTCGAGCTACAGCGAACAGCGAGCGCAAATTATTCAGGCCGCGAATATGCTCTTCCATGCAGGCGTGATGTCGCACAGCGGGCATGGCAATTTGAGCGTGCGCCTGCCCGAAGAGGGACAGATGCTGCTGACGGCAACCGGCCACATCGAGCACCTGACGCCTGAGCAACTGACCGTGATCACCTTTGATGGCGACCCGGTCGAGGGCGATATCGACCCGGTAGCGCGGGAGATCGTCGGTATGCACTCGTGCGTCTACCGCCTGCGCAGCAATGTTAACGCCGTTATTCATACACACTCGCCACACGTGACGAGCTTCGCGCTCGCCAATAAAGCACTGCCATGCGTATATGAAGCCTTCCTGCGCTTCGGCATTACCGAGGATATCCCCGTAGCACAGTGGGCGCCGCGCGGCTCAGAGGAATCGGTCGCCAACATCGTGCAGCAGCTTGAGCGGCATCCCACCGTACCCGCCGTCCTGCTTGGCAATCACGGACTGCTGGCTTTCAGCCGCGATCCGCTCACCGCCGCCCAGCTGATCATCATTATGGAGGAAGCGGCGCAACTGACGCTCGAGGCACGCGCGCTCGGCGGTGAAAAGTCCCTGCCCGCCGATGCCCTTGAGCGCGAGCGCAAGCATATGCAGCAATTTGGGTCGGCGCAGTAGGGCAATCACGCAGCGCCAATCGTGGCCTATGGCGCGCTCGTAGGGGCCGATTCATCGGCCCCGTAGTCCAATTATTTGTCATAGTTCATTACCGCTGATCCCCAAGGATTAGCCATCCTATAAAGGAGCTAGCGATGAACCCGCCTGTATCCATTACCACCGAACGGCTGCGGGCATTCTTCCATCCTCACAGCATCGCGCTAGTGGGCGCCACGGACAGGTCGCGCTGGTCTATCAATACCTATCAGAATCTCAAGGCCTTCGGCTATACCGGCTCTATCTACTGCGTCAATCCGAATTACGAGGTGGTACACGGGGAACCCGCGGTGAAACGACTCGGCGATATACGCGAGGCGGTAGATCTCGCTTTCATCATGGTGCCGACGCGGCAGGTTTATCCTGTACTTGAAGAAGCCGCCGCTGCCGGTATTTCCAATGTTGTGATCCTGACATCCGGGTTCAGCGAGATGGGGTCGCAGGGACAGGTGTTAGAACAGCGCATCCTGGACTTCGCCCGCCAGCAGCATATGATCGTGCTGGGGCCAAATGGGAACGGATTCGTCAATGTCGCCGCCCAGATTCTGCCGTATGGCCTGCCCGTTCAACCACCGCTCGTAAAAGGCCCTGTCGGCGTCGTTTTGCAGAGCGGCGCGCTGGCAAGTTCTGTGATAACGCTCGCCCAGGCGCGGCATATAGGCCTGAGCCTGCTCGTTTCGATGGGTAACGAAACCATGATTTCGGCCATGGATATCATGAACTACCTGGTCGAGGATGAAGAGACGCGAGTCATCGCCGTTTTCCTGGAAACCATCCGCCATCCTGCCATCTTCAAGCGCATCGCCCAGAAAGCGTTGGAGCGCGGCAAGCCGGTAGTGGCGTTGAAGGTCGGACGGAGCGAGATCAGCGCCCGCGCCGCCAAAGCTCACACCGGCGCGCTTGTTGGCAATGATGCCATTCATGACGCGATATTCCGCCAACTGGGCGTCATTCGTGTAGCTTCCTTAGAGGATTTGCTTATCACTGCCGGACTTTTGGGATATAGCCGCCCAATCTCTGGCCGGCGCATGGGACTGGTGACGCCATCGGGTGGGGCCTGCGATATCCTGGCCGACCGTGCCGGAGAAGAGGGCATCCAACTACCGGACTTCGCCCCTACAACGGTGCAGCGGCTGCGCCAGGTTTTGCCGGAGTTCTCGACCATCCACAATCCCCTGGACGTTACCGGCTATATCGTTGTTGACCGTACCTTGCAGCAACAGGCTCTCAAAGTAGTGATCGAAGATCCTCACCTTGACTTCATCGTCTACCTGTCCGAGCCACCGCGCGTGGAACCTCCACCATCCCAGCTTGAATCGTACCTGGAACAATACAAAGCGCTGGGCGAGCTGACCCGCCGGTCGCGCATCCCCATCATCGTGATGAGCAATACCAGTATCGACCTGCCGCCATTTAGCCGTTTCATCGCTGATACCGCGGACATCCATTTTGCCGGCGGTATGGAACACGGCATGACCGCGCTGGGTAAAGCCCTGTGGTGGTACGAAACACGCCAGCAGGCATCTATACAACCTCAAGAACAGCAAGATGTCTTATCTCCTCTTCCTTTGCCTGCGGTGCCCTCGGGTAACTGGTCCGAGTTCGCCGCCCGTCAATTCTTGCAAGCGCAAGGCATTCCCGTTGTGCCTGGTACGCTGGCAAACGACGCTGAGGAAGCAGTGCGGGTTGCACAAAGCTATGGATTTCCGGTAGCATTGAAAATCCAGGCTCCTGATATCCAGCACAAAACCGATCTAGGTGGTGTCCTGCTCAATCTTGCGAACGAAACGCAGGTGCGCGAGGGCTTTGCGGCAATTATGAACTCTGCTGCTCGCTACAGCAAAGCAATCGAAGGTATACTCGTTAGCCCCATGCGCCCGGCAGGAATAGAGTTGCTCGTTGGCATCCTGCATGATCCGCTATGGGGGCAGGTGCTGGCTACCGGCCTGGGTGGTATCTGGGCCGAGATTTTCAAGGATACGAGCGTGCGCGTTCTGCCCGTCTCAAAAAGCGAAATCCGGCGCATGCTATTCGAGCTGCGCGGTGCGCCCTTGCTGCAAGGCACACGAGGACAACCACCCGTCAACATCGAGAAGCTGGTCGATATCATTTTCCGCATTACGCAGATTGCACAGAGATTAGAGGGAAAATTGGAAGCGTTGGAGATCAATCCACTGCTGCTTTACGGGGAGAATATCGAGGCGGTGGATGTGCTGCTGACGTGGCAGGCGAAGTAAAAAAGCTCATAATCGCAGACATCGCAGGCTCAAACTGTAACCGGCCTCACAAGAAAAATGTGAGACATATCACAAAAATTGCAAAGAATCTCTGCTACAGTAGTACTGGATGTATCCTTATAGGTATTACCATTGAAAAAATCTTTATGCTTAAGTCCTTTTACTATGTCTGATCACATCAAACAGAGGAAATACTCTTAATGAAAACAACTCCATCATCTTTTCGACGCTCATTCCTGGGTATCGGCCTTCTTGTATTGCTCTTCCTTATTCCTGCGCTCGCGGCTTGTAGTGGCAATGCTGGCAAGGGCAGTACGCCAGCCTCAAAGGGTACCACTAATGGCACCGGGAGTACGACTTCCACTCCAACACCCGCTGTTCTCCTGGGTGTGCAGGCATGTCCTGGCGCCACCAAAAATCCTGCTTACTGGAATCCCTTTATCCTGGCACAGAGTGGCACGTACAAAGTAGAAAGCGTCAATTGTGCTAACCTGATGGGAACTCCTACGCTTCAGGCCCTGGTAACGGTACGGCATAGCAACGATGGCTCTATGCTGGATGTCTACGTGTTTAATAATATCAGCAGTTCCAGTCCCACGCGCGTCTTTCAGTTGCTGGGACTCGTCCAGGGCAAGGCGAAGATCAGCGGTTATAACACCGTGCTGACCGCGTCCGCGGACGAGCTTTCCGCGCTGAACACAGGCAAACCGGTTTCCCAGATGACGGCGGACCTCTTCCGGGAATTCAAATGGTCCGACACGGCGGGCACGCTGGTGCAGATTGCCTTCCCCGGCATCTTCCCCGACCTGACACGCTACCAGGCAGAGAACGATCAGGAGCAGGTCAATCAGGGCCAGCAACCCTGGAAACTCAGTCCCACGATGGTTGCCAGCGCCCTGGCTACCACTCTGCTCAACTGGCCCACAAGCTCCTCAACCACTCTGCTCAGCGGAGGCGGCGCTCGTGATGTTGACGCCGTTGTGCGTGTCACGAACAGCATTGGCGGCGAAAGCATCACCGTGACGCTTTCGCGCCTGGAGGAGAACACAAACGGGGGCATCTGGGAAGCAACCTCGGCGGCAGTCGATGGTTTGTCTATCACCGGCCCGGCTCCGCTGTCTGTTCTTAGCAATCCAACGGTCGTGAAAGGTACGGGCAATGCCTTCGAGGGACAGATCGGCCAGATAAAGGTACTGGATCACCTCTACAATTCCCTCGGACAGGCTACAGCGACGGGAGCGATAGGGAATGGGGCGACGACCTTTTCGAGCAACCTCTCCTACCAGTCCACCTTCCCTGCCGGTGTTCAAGAGGGAGTGCTTGTCCTCTCGACCTTTAGCGCGAAGAACGGCGTGTTGACGGCGGTAATGGAAAAAGTGCTGATCAAGGGCGTAGACTAGAGAGCATTGACTAGCTCACCATGTCTTCGGTGAACCAGATCCAACCGTTCGGGTCCACGTAGACACCGATGCCGATGCGGTGCAGCGTCGTGCTGAAGAGGTGGATGCGGTGCCAGCCATCCGGGGGTTCGTGGGCCATGCTTTCCTGTACGGAGTAGACTCCCGCCCAGGGAGTCGGGTATGGCCCGGCCTCGCCGATGTTCTCGCCGCAGTCATTCAGGCCGGCGAAGCCCTCATTGGCGATGCGCTGGTACTGCGTCATACCATCGGGACAGGTGTGGCTGAAGCCGCAGTGATACATGTTCCAGCTGTGCAGCAACGCGCCGGATGCCAGGGTGTTATTCCAGGCGAACGGGGGCAGGCCACAGGCGGCACGATCACTATTGATCAATTGGAAGAGCTGCCAGGTGAGTTGCTGCGCTTCACTGGAGGTAGGCGCGGGACCGTAGGGAGCGTCCAGTGAGCCATTCGCCGGCGGCACGTGCGTGGTATCGTTGCTGTAGGTGATGCAGTTCGATGGCGGTGGTGGAGTAGGCCCGCCCGGTGTAACAGTAGGGTGAGGAGTATTTATAGTGGGCTGTACATGCGGCGTGGGAGCCGTCTTCTGACTGGGGATGGAGAACTGGGGCGGTGTTGGTGTAGGCAAAGACTGCACACCGGTCTGGCTGATCGAATAACTGGTGAAATTGCTCGACGACGAGGATTGATAGACGACCTGAGATCCGCATGCCGCCAGCAATACCATCAACGCGAGGCATAATAGACTCCACCAGATTTTCTTCACGCTACGGCGCCTTTCCAGTTCAGATACAAACTCCTCCGTTACTTACTGTCTTTACAGAGTGTAGCATGTTCTGACAAGATACAATGTTTGAGTAGCATGAATCTGGTACTTTTGTGGGAGAATCCGGTTGATTTTTATTGGAGCGGAGCTGCCGCGTCTCCGCTCCCGCCCTTACTGGCCTGAGCCGTTTTTTATGCCGCCCCAGGAGGGCTGGCGAAGCCAGAACGCTTGCACAGCAGATCGGCATTGCGGCGCAGGCGGTCGATGATATTGCGGCGCAGGCGATAAATTTCCTCGATATCGTTGAACTCCTGGCCGCAGAACTGGACGATCTCCCTGGGCTTGAGGCCACAGTGATAGAGCAGGTAGGCCACGCGTCGCTGGCGCTCATCCGGGAGCAGGTAGCGAATGGTCTGCCAGAGCTCACCGGTTTCATACTCGTCTTCGCATGAAAGCGTTCCCGGTTCATCGCCATCAGGTAACCCAACAATACTTGATCGCGCGTAGGTGCGCAGCGTATCCACGATTACCGCGTGCAGGCTGACGCGCAGGTACTTCAACGCGGCGCCCAGAGCAGGAAAAGCGATTTGCTGCCTATCGGTCGTGGCTTGCCAGAAGCGCGCAAAGCCCTGCGCGACATAGTTTTCGTCGCTTTCAAGACGATACGCGACCCGTCGTAAAGGGTGGCAATACAGCCACTGGTACATTAACTGTGCGAAGCACTGCTGCAGACCTTCCCATGCCAGGCTATCCCGTTGCATCAGTGCGCGATGGAACAGGGCCAGGCTGTAGTCACCGTTGGATGGCTCTCCGCGCTTATAACTTTGTAGCTCCCTGATGCATCCTTCTATCAGTGTGCGTGTATCCATATCATGTAGTGCGTCTGAAAACATATTCGTCTCTCCTCGTTCGACTCCGTGGCAATCACTTTTAACCCTGCGCTAAGTGTAGCAGGCATCGAACAAGGAATATATCGTATTTATACGTCTATTTTTGGATACGTCTGTACGTAATCGAGTACGTAATCGGGGGATCAGCAGAGGTCATGTTCTTCCACATAGCGAGTGGCTGCAATGCGCGAAGCGATGGTGCTTGTTTCTCCACCTGCGGAGACCTGCGTCCTGCTGACCGAAATCTTGCTGTAGGCGCGGGTAAGATAGGTGTTGACGGTGCGCGGGCTGATTTGCAGCCTGCTGGCTATCTCGCGGTAGGTCAACCCCTCGGCGATCATGCAGAGCATCTGAACTTCGCGATGGGTAAGTCCATCGGGATATTTGGGCGGTGGAGGCGTGCCCACGACCGGCTGCAGGCGGGGAGCGACCAGCACCTGGGCGGGCGTCAACTGGCGCCCCTCGCTCCTGGCGGCAGCGAAGGCTCTTTTACCCAGTTGATGTTGCGCGTTCTCCAGCAGGCGAGTATATTCATCTCGTTCGGCGGGAAGCATTCCGGTTGAAATATCCATCCATTTCTCTACGGCTCCAAGCAGGCGCGCGACTTGCGCGGGTTGCCCCTCTGCTCCGGCAACCAGGGCCAGGCCGTAGAGGTTCCAGCCAATGCGCTCCTTGCTGTCCAACTCTATAGCATGAGAGAGCGCTTCACGATACCAGACTAAGGCCTGGGGGAAATTGCCCTGGCGAATGGCCGTGTATCCCAATGTATTGAGTACCTTATTGATAAGCAATTGATCGCCCAACTCGCGAGCAAGTTTGAGAGCATCCAGAGCATTACTGGCCAATGTTGGTTCTCCTTGCAAGGCGGAGAAGTAATCGAGATTATTCAGCGTGATCGCCATCAAATGTTTATCATTGAGCTCCCTGGCGAAGGAGAGGCTTTCACGGTTATAGGCGATGGCCTGCACGATGTCCGATTGGCGGGCAGCAATTTCACCCAGCGTACCTGAGATATAGGCGGCAAGGGAGCGGTCTCCCAACTTCTTCGCCAATGCCAGTCCCTCGGTGGCAGCATCGATGGCCTTCTTGAGGTATCCATCCTGCACATAATGCTGAGCTACCCTGCGCAACACATACGCCAGTTCCCACGGCAGGTGCTGATTGCGGCACAATTGCTCGCTTTCTTCAAGTAGGGCATGGGCAATTGCGAGAGTGCCTGGTACATGCATGAGCAGCCCTGACGTACTCAGAGCCAGGGCCAGGGTTCCGTGGTCAGCAATGGTCCGGCTCAGCTTTGCCGTCTGCTCTAAAAGGTTGCGTGCCTCATCATTATCATCCTGGTAATAAGCCAGGTCACCTGCTGCATAAAGCGCGCGGGCTCGCGCTGTCAAGGTTGAGGCGGCAGTGAGTTCGCTATCACTGATGGGGTCATCGAGTTTGACGAGAGAATAAGACGATCCGCCGGTGGCCGATAAATCGGCGGTGGGCGCGGTGAACCGGCCCCTACGCGGCGGAGCCGTAGGGTTTAATCCGGTATCTGAAGCGGGGCTTAGGGATAAGACTGTTTGTAGCCAGCGCCGGCCCTCGCTCCAATAGCCATACAGGCGCCAGAAGCGGCCCAACGCGGCGCAGAAACGCAGCGCCAGCCCTTCCTCTTTATTAGTAATGAACCAGTCAAGGGTCGCGCGCAGATTTTCCACCTCCCGCTCTAATTTCTCCAGCCAGCTCGCCTGTTGCTCGTCTTTCAAATGCGGCTCGGCCTCTTCAACTAACCGCAAATAATATGCGGCATGGGCTCGGCGTGTCGCTTCATATTCACCGTTCTCTTTGAGCCGTTCCAGGGCATAGTCGCGAATTGTCTCCAGCAGGTACAGGCGGCCCTCACCTTTCTGCTCTGTAGGCCGCAAGAGGCTCTTATTGAGTAGGGATTCTACGTGCTTCCAGATATCTAATGATTCCCCATCCAACGCCTCACACACCGCTTCCACCGCTTCCAGGGCGCAGCTGCCCGCGAAAACAGAAAAGCGGCGGAAAAGACGCTGTTCGCTAGCGCTAAGGGAGTGATAACTCCAGCCAATCGTGTTTTGTAACGAATGCTGGCGATCGCTGCTATCCTTCTCCACATCAACCAGGATATGATCTATCGTGGTGCGTGGATGCTGCTTCAGGCGCTCCAGGAGTCCCTGGGGTGATAGTGAGCCGATGCGCGCTGCCGCCAATTCAATGGCCAGCGGCAACTTATCCAGGCGCTCACAAATTTCAATAATCGCGGGTCGATTCGCAGCGGTGATCTCAAATGTGCTGCGCGCGGCCCGCGCTCGTTGTCCGAAAAGTGCGACTGCCGCATTCTGTGCCAGCGTATCCAGTTCCAGCAGCACAAACCGCGCTTCATCGTCGCGTTGAGCAAGTCCCGGCAGGCGCGTGCGGCTGGTGACGATCATTTTAAGATAGGGACAGGCCGCCAGGAGTTCAACAAGCTGGTCTGATGCTTCCAGTACCTGTTCGAAGTTGTCGAGGAGCAGGAGAAACCGCTTCTGCTTTAATGCTGCTTTGATGCGCTCGAGTAAAGGCGTATCGCTGTGTTCGCGAATGCCGAGTTCCCTGGCAATAGCCGGCACGGCCAGCAGCGGGTCATGAATGGCGGTAAGCGCAACAAAGCAGGTGCCATCCACAAAGTGTTCTCGCGTCTCCATCGCGGCGTGCAGCGCGAGGTGCGTTTTGCCGATACCGCCAGGGCCTGTAAGCGTTATAAGCCTGGTACGCGGCCCCCGCAGTAGCGCGCTTACTTTCGCGAGTGGGATGTCCCGCCCGACCAGCGACCTGGCCGGTTCGGGTACGTTCCACATTGGCTCGGACAGTTCGATGGTTCCCGGATCGGCAGGAGTCAGCCAGACCCGCTCTATGGTTGCGATAATCTGGTTATAGAGCGAGGGTTCTCGTGCCTGGCGAGCATCGATAACTATGCCCGGCTCCCCGTAGTTTTCAGGCAGGCAATCCTCAAGTGACTCACCCTCGATCCATACTTCGCATACCGGGCGTTTGAAATGCCTGGCCAGGTTGCGCGAATGCCGGACATGCGTCGATCCCTTACTATGTGGCGAAACAATGACCAGCACGAGTTGAACGGCGCGAATCGCCTCTTCCAGGATACCACTTTTATGATGCGCCGATTGCCGTTTGACCAGCCCGCTGCTCCACACCGTGATGTCGCGCATCGCCAGTTCCTGCTTGAGTGAGACGACAAATTTGCGTTCAGCATCCGCGTAAGCCGATGAAAGAAAGACAACCCGCGCTCCACCTGCTGCCAGCGAAGATGCACTCGTATCATCGAACCCCAGCTCGGTCGCCGTCTTATTGAAAACGCGGCAAAGCTTCTGACGATAGTACAGACCGGGAATCACAATCCCACGTTCCCACCGGCTCACCGTCTCAAATGTCGTGCCCACTTCCTCTGCCAGTTGAGCCTGCGTCCATCCTTTTTCCAGGCGTGCGCGTATCAGCCGTTCATTCGGTACATGCTCTTGATAGTCCATAGGATTTCCCCCTTCTTGCCTTCCCTATTCCACAGGGGCACCCGTCCCTTGACCCCGGCACATCACTACAAGCCGGGTGAGCGGTCTACCGAATCCATCTGAAAGCCATATGGGAAAAACACACGCTACCAGCGTTCAGACTTACGGATGAAGGTATGGTCATTCACTTATGAATATCGCTTGTACCTTCAACGCTTTATATGTGATATGCTTGAGCATATCAAAAGTATTTGCATCAAGAAGTATACAAGCTGCACAGTACAAGATTTCGCGGAACTTGTCAAGAACATGTCAAACCATGTCCTGTAAACAAGCACCGCCCGGCCTGGAGGGCCAGTGCCCGGTGCCTGTCCTCTTCAGGGCCAGTAAATAAAAAGAAACAGGAGAACGTAGAGCAATGGATAGCCTTAGCAAGGAGGAACGTTTTGCCTATGTAGAACCTTCTCCGCAGCCTCCAGCCTTGAGCGAGAGCCTGCTTGATTTTGGCTCTCTACTCCAGGGAAGTTCAAAGACGCTCCAACAAGTAATTACCAATACCACCACAAAGCCCATGATCTGGCTGGCCGAGGCTAGCGGTGCCGCGTGGTTGATACTGGAGCCAGATCATGGCGTCCTCCAACCAGGAGAGCGGCAATCCATTCGTATCACCGCCAATGCCCGCTTCCTTACCCCTGGAGGGCATACCGTTACACTCACATTTTCTTCGGAAGGAGACAACAGTTCCATGAGCAGTAGCATGACAGGCAAGGTTTCAGTCGCCAAAGACGAAAACGCAGCGCAGGCCTCTCCCACAGTGGCACCACTTCCCTTGCAAGTGGGGCTCAACTTCGGTGGCTTGACTCCGGACAGCACCAAAACCTTGATGCTGGCGATTAACAACCCCGATGATCGCCAGGTAAAATGGGATGTTCAAATCGGGGTAGGTAAATCAGGACTGGGCATGAGGAAGAAGATAGAACACAGGATCAGCGCGTCCAGTGTTGAGGAGGCATTCGATATCAATGCGGCTCACGGGGTGACGGTTAGCGCAAGCAGTGGCCTTCTTCCACCGCATAAGTCGACGTATATCGATGTCACGGTCAATACGGCGCAGTTAGCTGTGGGCTATTCCTATATGACCGATCTGACCCTGACCTCGAGTATTGATGGCGCTTCGACATCTATAGAGGTTCCCATCGACTTCTACGTCAGTTACGTCTATTACGATGATGGTGGCCCAAAACCCCCACCATTCGTCCCGCCAAACATCATCATTACCATTGAGCCAGGTCAGGATCATGGACAATCCGCCCTGACCATCCCCAACGACAATAACAAAAGAATTGATTGGGAGATCGTTTCTGATGCAGCCTGGTTAGTGCCGGACCTGCTTTCTGGCACCATCGAGCCACGCCAGGTCGCTTCCGTGAAGTTGGTCGCGGACAGGAAACGGCTGGCCGCGGACTACTCTACCGACCTGCATCTCACGCTCAATTGGCATCCCACCAATGGCCACGCTACAGCGTTGATGATCCCCGTCACCGTAGAACCGCTATAGACCGATCCATTCCTGATAATCCGGCAACCGGTCGATCAATCGCCCCCGCGCCGCAGGCGCGTAGGGGCCGATTGATCGCGCCCAGCGCCGATTCATCGGCCTCGTGTCCATTGCCGATTATTTTGTCAAACACCATAAATGCATGCGCTACCGGCACGAGTTAGATAATACAAATACTTCTCCACAAGAGGCGACGCACCGGGCGAATTGTAGCTCATCCAGGTGGAAAAAGGAATCCAAACATGAATACGGAAATAGTGCCAGCTTGTGAACGATTACGCCATACGTTATTACCAACTGGACGATTTATGACCAGGGAATAACAGCCGCACCGGATGGCTCATTCTGGTTTACTGAGAACGGAGCTAATAGAATTGGCCATATGACCGATGGAATTATTCGGGAATTTATTCTCCCTACACCATTGAGCTACCCGATCACTATTGTTGCCGCGGTAGATGGTTCGGCGTGGTTTACTGAGTGCAGCGAAGAATCTCTCACCCACTTATGGGGAATCACCCTTGACTTTTAACAAGCGAGCGGTTATACTTATTTACGTAGCTCGCTTGCTTCATTGCGCTGCCCCTGCTACAGCAAAAAACTCCGCTCCGTCGACCTTCGTATGTTTTATCCGTCCGCTCCATTTCCCCACCCAGGAGGTTAGTCCCCCGATGAAAGATCTTAACGATCTCAATCCACCCGATTTCACTGCTCCCAACTTCTCCGTGCCCGATCTCAGCATGACCGATCTGGCCATGCCGGATTTCAGTGTGCCGGACGTACGACGCCCCGATCCTTCACTGCCGGACCTCACCATGCCCCTGGTCCCGCGAGACCTTGATCGGCCCGCCGTCGATGAACCCGACCCGGCCTCACCCGATTTGACCATGCCGGATATTCCAGGCGCCCTCGACACCATTCCCGGTGGACTCGTTTTACCCAACGTTGACAGCCATCATGCGCCGGGCGCGTACCCGCCTGCCATGCCGCCACGTTCGGAGGTGATCATGGACGAACGACCGGGAGAGCTTGCCGGCCCGGCGCTCGCGACCCTGCTACATAGTCCAGATATGCAGCAATTACCGCCGGACCTCACTCCTGAATCGCTCTATACGCGTGCGCAGGACATGACCTCGCGACTCAGGCGGCTGGGCAGGTTGGAACTGGGCCTGGAAGATGAAGAGAGGAAACAGCTATGAATGGCCTGGCCGTTTCTCCCGAACCTTCTGTACAGGCTATTCGCGTGGAAGGCCACATCTGCGAAGGGCAGCAATTCGACCAGGGGAACAAGCGTCGCGATGTGCGCGTGACCATCATTCGAGGCGGTGCCAGCATCAATGGCTATTACTACAATGAGGATGCCCTGCGCGCGATTGCCAATCTGGTGGAAGACGCCCAGGCCTACGTCGATCATGCCGGTGCCGGTACTGATAGCCAGGTGCGTTCGGTACGTGACATGGTCGGTTTTTACACCTCCCCGGTCTACATCCCTCCCGATGGCTCTGCGCGGCATGGCCGCGTCGATGCGACGCTCCACATTTTAGAGTCCGCCGACTGGTTGTGGAGCATGGTACGCGAGGCCTGTTCGTTGGGGCATCCCGAACTTATCGGCCTCTCGATTGACATCTACGGTACCTGGCAGTTTCGTAACGGCCAGCAGGAGGCAGGCATCTCTGCCTCCTCAAAGCTGGCAGCACAGCCGTTGAAAGAGGTCACGCGCGTGCTGTCTCTCAATTCCTGCGATATTGTGACCCGCCCCAGCGCTGGAGGGGCTTTCCAGCACATATTACAGAGTATAACTACACCGTCTACCTCACAACCTGTTACCTCTGAAGGAGCCATTCTCATGAACGAACTACAGGACATCACTGCTACTGTAGCACCAGACAACGCGATAGGCACACAGAATACAGACCGCTCTATCGCATCCTCAACCGGCGTGCAGCCGGATACCTCCTCGTCCAATTCCATCGAACACACACAAGCCGTCGATTCCGGTGTCGCGGAACACGTTCTGGAGCAACAGTCTCGTTCCTTGCTCGAAGAACTCCGCCTGGAGCGCGCGCAACTGGCACTGGAAAGGCGCCTTCTTGAATCCATCCTTCCCGAGCCGGTCAAAGCGCAGATTCGCTCGCGCTACGCGGGCCGCATCTTTGAGATGGCCGAATTGGAGCGCGACCTGTCGCTGAATCGCCAGATGATTGCCGAGCTTGCCGCATCAGGCCTGATTCGCGGCCACAATTACGAAAAGCCTGAAATTGGCAGCCAGATAACCGAGGCCGAAAAGATTCAGGCCGCTTTTGACCGCATGTTTGACCTGGATATCGACCCGAAATTTGGTAATATCCGCCCATTCGCCAGCATTCGCGAAGCCTATGCGCGTGTGACCGGCGATGCCAGCATCGCCTGCTTCAGCGACCGCTCGCAGCTCGGCCAGATTCAGATATCTGAGAGCGCCCCCATCATGCGCATCTCAGAAGCCGACACCACCACCGCCTCATTCTCCTACCTGCTCGGCACCTCCATGAACAAGCGCCTGCTCAAAGATTACCAGGCCTGGCCCGCCGAATGGCAGCGATTCGTCACTATTACACCGATCAAGGACTTCAAGCAGCAGACCCGCGTGCGGCTGGGTGCCTTCGGTTCGCTTTCGACCGTTGCCGAAGATACGCCCTATACCACCATCTCACTGACCGACTCCGCCGCCACCTACGTCCCCACCAAACGTGGCAACCTGGTGACGGTCTCGCGCGAGGCCATTATCAACGATGACCTGTTCGCCATCAAGCAGATTCCCACGAAGCTGGCGGTAGCGGCGGCCTACACGCTGGCAGAATTTGTATATGCTTTCCTCTCGGCCAACCCGACCATCTATGATGGCAGCGCCCTTTTCACCTCCGGCGCTCCCCATAACAATCTGGGTTCCTCAGCGCTTTCGACCTCTGCCATGCAGTCCGGCGTCACGGCCATGCGCGAGCAGACGAACTTCGCCGGCAAGCGCCTGGGATTGCGCCCCAGTTTCCTGATCGTCCCTCCCGAACTGGAATGGACGGCCATGGTTGCCACCAAATCGGCAGGCGTTCCGGGCAGCAACAACAACGACATCAACCCCATGATGGGCTATGTCACCCCTATCATCAGCCCGCAGCTTACGAACACCTCGCAATGGTTCTTCGCCGCCGACCCCCGTGTAGTCGACACCATCGAAATCGGTTTTGTGGGCGGCCAGGTCAACCCCGCGCTCTTCGTGCAAGATATGCCCCTCTATGGGCTGAATTTCACGCAGGACGTCATCTCTTAACGTCAGGAGCTTCGGAGAGTAATCTCCGTCGAAGAACCGCTCTGAATTCGGTGAAAGCCCCAACTGAAATAAGTGGGTGACGCCGGGCCAAGGCAGCTCATCAAGAGCTATCCGGGTGTAACGACTAAGCGAGCGGCCCCTCGCAAGAGGGTGATGCCATAGTCTGACCTCTACAGGAATGTAGAGAGGTCCGCAGAAATGACGGACCCCACTCGCAAGAGTGAGTAACAACAGTGTACAAAGTGCGGCACGAATATGGCGGGGCGGTCGTAGATTTCCGCGGCCTCTACCGGGGCATCTAGTAGAGGTGGAATATGACCGGTTACATAGGCAACGACGGCTCGGCACTGGCCGGGGGACTCAATCCCTCCGGCCAGGTGCAGGGGCTATCCGTTGATACTACGGGCAAGCTCAACGTCAATGCGTCGGTATCCAGCGGGCCGACGAACATCACACAGATCAATGGTTCTCCGGTGGGCCGCACAAATGGCCTGCCGGTGAGCGGCGATAATGGTTCCTCCGTCGTGGTTTTGCCGCTTGAGGCCTTGAATAATCTGCTCAAGGCCAGCCTGTATGGCAAAGTCACCAACCCCGGCGATACGCCCATTTTGCTCGACTCGTCGGGTCGCTTGCAGACGGCGAACTATATCAATGGGCAGGCCGTGGGCGTCGCAACCCCTTATCCAAGCGCCGACCAGTCCCGCTACGCCGCCGTGCAGGACAAGGCTTTTATCGCCAACTATGGCCGCCTGTCGGTCGCAACCCAGACTACCAGCGGCTATCCACTGTCGATCTTCAACCCCGCCGCCAGCGGTAAAGATATCGTCATCTACAGCATACGTGTGGAGTTGAACGGTGCCGCCGGAGAATTTCGCCTGGCACTGACAACCTCAGACCCGGCCTATCCCAACGCGGCAACATTGATCAATCTGAAAGCAGGCAGCGCCACCACCAGCGTTGCCAGTGTCACCTATGATACTGCCGTTCACGTGATGCCCACCACCTACCTGGACGACGCGCAGATTCAGAACAACACGCCATTTGAGTTCATCCCCGCCGGCTCGGGGATCTACCTGCCAAAGGGATCCGCTAATGGCCTCACGGTCTGGAGCGCGCCAGGCGGCAGTGGCACATCTATCGTAGCCCTGCGCTACTTTGAGTATTAACGTTTGCGACAACAGAAAGGAAAAAAGACATGTTAGACCTCGCGGAACTTACATGGGGCCGCTATAACTCCGGGCAGATTGCCCCCGCGGGCAGCTACCTCAACCTTCGCACGCTCTGCATTTTTCAGCAGGCATCCGATGGCACCATGCCTGCTGATGGCACCTTCTTCCGTGTTGACCCATCCGGCACGCAGACCTTTGCCAATATCGCCACCACCGTCAACAGCGTGCTTGGCACCAGCTATACCGCCGCCAGCTTCCATGCCTGCGCGGGTGGCGATAATGAGACTTCGCCCGGGCAGGCCAGCGACGACGCGTAGTCGATAGGGAACAGGAGCTTCTCGTGATCATCAAACGTGGCATCATCCAGGCGTTCTCCGCCAGTACCTATACCGCCTCGGTACTGCTGTTCGAAGCGACCTCCACATTCCTCACCGGCGTTCCCATATCCAATGCCATCGATGGCACCTCCGGGCTGGCCGGTGCGCTATGCGCTGTCCTCTTCTTCGACGAACAGAATCCGCAGGACGCTGTGGTGATTGCCACGTTTCCTAATGGCGGTTCTGGCCTGCCATCACCGTCGCCCGGCAGAGTCGTATTCGTCCCTGGCTACCGCCAGATCAACGCCGCTGTTATTGCCGCCAATACAACCCAGACCTTTACGCTGACAGGCGGCAGCAGCGGCATCCCATCCGGCGCCCTCGGTGTCATCTACAAAGCCTACTTCACCAGCCCCACCGTTGGTGCATCCATTCAATTGCTGCCACACGGGGCATCCGATCACAATGCCTATGCCGCGATTGGCAATATCCAGGTAGCCAATCAATATGCCAATGGCGGCGGACTGCTGCAGGTCGATACCAACGGCCAGATCGACATCACCGCGAACCAGGGAGCCGCCACCGTTACCTTATACACGCATGGTTATGTGATGTGACCAGTTTGGCCGATGATGAATTTTTACCAGCAAAATCGGTAAGCACCCCTCAGGGCATGTCATTCTGAGTGAAACGAAGAATCCGTGTCCAGCGCGCCGGAGCTTCTTCCCCGTTCGCTCCGCTCAGGGCTTCGGCTTCTCTCGCTCAGCATGACACGAGCGGGGCGGCTCGGATGACCGTTTTGGTTGGTTAAATCCATCATCGGCCCCATAGTCCTGCTCATTCGTCAAAAATCAATACACTTCATCCAGGGAGCATACCACAATGCTGCTTTCCGACATCGAAACCGCCGTTCGCCAGGACCTCTTCGACCCCGCAGGCGGCCCGAACCAGCGCTGGCAGAACTCCGACATCGACCGCGCCATCGATAAGGCCGTCGACCGTTACAGCCAGTACTACCCCAATATTGCCTTCGCCGATTTGCATACGCAGCCTTTTCAGCGCACCTATCCCTATCCCCAGTCCTGGAACTCCTCGTATCCCGTCTGGTGGATCGAGCGCATCCTGTATCCCTTGCAGGTCTATGGCAGCTACTTCGCGCCCCCACCTGCCGGTATGACCGCTTCCGCCGTCGCCGGTAGCGGGCTGGGTATTGGCAGCTACTCCTACACCGTCACCTTTCTTTCGCAGGGCGGCGAAACCACTCCCTCGCCGCTCGCCAGCGTCACCACCACTAGCGGCAATCAGCAGGTCAATCTCGCCTCCATTCCTCTGGGTCCTGCCAACACCTCCACGCCCGGCGTCGCCACCAATATCGTCATTGGCCGCAACCTCTATCGCTCCCTCGCCGGCGGCCTCGTCCTCTACCTGCTCGCGACACTACCCGATAACACCACTACCACCTATACCGATGCCGCGCCCGATAGTGCTCTTGCAGACAAACCCTCGCCGCCTGCCGTCAATACCAGCGGCGTTATGCTCTGGCCGCCATTCGAGCGTGATTTTGCTGAATACTCCAACATCTTCGACAGCACCGCCGCGCTCGCTGCCGGCGGCAATCTCGGCGCGCAGGGCAACATCGGTAGTGGCAGCAGCCCGGAGAGTTCCATTGCCCCCAGCTTTACCCTCAAGCTCTCCTCCGCTGAACTCCCACAGGATGCCACTTCCGTCATTCGCGTCTTCTATGCCACCAAACACCAGCTCGATGCCAGCGGCTCGACCATCCCCGAAGTCCACCGCGACATCATCGTTCTCGGCGCCTCCGCCTATGCTATGGAAGCCTACCAGGTTCCCACCAACGACAACTTCGATTTCCAGGATGGCGCATTGCGTGACCGTGTCGATGATACCCAGATTCCAACGGCCTGGCTCACCGCCGCTCAATCCAAAATGCAGCAATTCGAAGCTCGCCTGCAAGAGATCAAGAACCAGCGCGACTTCACAGTCAGCAGTCGCGTACACTGGGGAGATATTGCCGCCCGTTATGAACGCCTCTAATCGCTCGTCCCGTAGGGGCCAGGTTGATCGCGCCCCAGTCGTACAAAGGAGCACCCATGCTGAATTTCATCTCCATCTTAAACCTCTGCGTCACCTTTGGACTGACCGCGGGTGGCATCGTCGCGTTCCGCCATGGTTTCAACCGCGCCGCCAACGAGATTCAAGACCGTGTTATCAAAGCCTTGCAGAGCGAAATCGGTTCGCTGCAAGATCGCATCGTCGCCCTGGAAAAAGAGAACACCCGCTTGAGCCATGTTATCATGACCATTCGCGCGGCCTTGAAGCGGCGCGGACTGCACATCACCATTGATGGCGACCTCGTCAGCATCCATGACCGCTCCGGCAACCTGACGCAGACATCGCGTATTCGCGGCAGCCAGCCTCCCTCTGGCGGCGATGATCCCGATATGGAGGCCTGAAACCATGCCCACCATTGGTCAGGACTGTGAAATCATCCTCGACGGCACCGGCTACTTCATCAAACCCGGCACCTACAAGATGAAGCAGCCGCGCGTGCGTAAAGCCACCGTGCGCGCCGACGGGGGCGAATCCTACGTCGATCTGGGACCCGGCAAGCGCGTCTGGAGCATGATCATCCTTTGCTTGAACGACCTGGTCAAGTACGACGGCACCCCAACCGGCATTTCTGGGCAGCAATATCGTGATGCCCTGCGTTCCAGCTATCTCAACTCCACCGGCACCATTCTCCAATTCACCGATCCCCTCAATAGTACTGCCATCGCAACCCACTTCGATAGTTACGCCGAACAGGTCTACGATCTGCATATCCAGCAAGTCTCCCTCTCCACCGGCGGCGCGCCCGCGCTCTCCTACGAGGTAGCAATAGAGCTGGTCGAGGCGTAGAAACCAGGGCGATTGCAAGGGTTCGTCCTGACTTCTGGGGGCCACCTGGCGCGCTCTTGCGCTTGCTCTGGTACCATTTACCCCCTTGCTTGACACTAATCTCATCATCTCCTACACTTCAGGCAAGGGGATTTCAAAAGGCGACCGGGTGTGTCGCTTCCGTATCTTTTTTGCCAATCGTACTGAATGAGGGACATTCGCATGCAAAGTTGGTCGAGTCTGACAACAGGTTTCGCTACTCTCGCAAACAGTGGCCTGGCCCGTGTATTTGATAACCACAGCATACTGGCGGATTCTGGAACGAATGCCGGTAGTTTTTCACCGCTTGTAGTGGGAATAGCCCTGCTGCTTATCCTGGCGATCATTGGCGCCGGAATAGTCTATGTCAGGCGTAAACAGAGCGCATCCTGGGAAGAACCCGTCAACCAGGGAAGTGCTGCCTTTTCCGGCGCGCATCTACCCTATGGTCAAAACTATGGAAATACTCTGGGAAGCGCGCAGCAAGAATCCTGGCCGTGGGCAAAAAAAGCGGAGCTACCGGCCGGCTATAACCCCACGACTCCTATTCCCGAAATGCTCAGAACGCCGTCCCTCCCTGACACACCCGTGCCTGCAATGCCAGCAATACCGGTCTACAATGCCGTTCCCACAATACCTGTACAGGAAATGCCGGACATTCGTAGGAGCGACCACGAGCGCGATCAATCGGCCCTCTACCGGTCATCCGCTGGCCTAAACCCACTCGAGGAGCAGACTTCCGGCGTGAGATCGTCCTCTGATCAGCTTATAGGCGTGAGGTTGTCCACCGACCAGGCTCCGGTGACCCCTCTTCCTCAAGTACCGGTAACTCCATCGACCCCAACGCAGAATGCTGTACAGCAGGCATCAATGCCTGTGTTGGATGCGGAATTAGAGGCCATCATGCGGCAGGTCCAGGTGGGTTTGTTTGCTCTACCAAAGCAGCACAGAAGACAAGAAGATCTGTAGGGGCGTACCCTTGTGGTCGCCCTTAAGAAAAAACACTTTGAGGTCGCCCGGAGCGCCTGAACCAAATCCATACGAGGAGTGCTAATGCTATGCACGGAGTCCCCTCTTCTTCGCGTACCAGAATTGCCATGGTAGCGCTTTCTTTGCTGTTGCTGCTTGTTTCAATCGCCGGCGTTGTCCTGGTAACCCGGCAAGCCAATGCCATGGGCGCTTATTCAACGGGGTCATCATCAAACAACGTGTACGCTCCTTTCCTCAATGCTACTGGAACAGTAGTATCTACGGACACGCCCTCGCCAACACCAACTTCAACTAATACCCCATCTCCAACAGCGACAGACACTCCCACTCCGACCGATACCCCCTCACCGACGCCAACGAATACCCCATCTCCTACTCCGACGCCGACCAAAACTCCATCACCAACACCAACGAAGGCTCCCTCGCCGACGCCGACCGGCACTCCCTCGTCTTCTCCGACTGCCACGGCAACCCCCAGGGCAACTGCAACTGCGCACGCGACACCTGGAGCAACCGCGACAACCAGGGCAACTGCCACGGTGAACGCCGGCCAGGGGAACGGCCAAAACTCGACACCAACCAGTATCTCAACGACCACGTCTACTTCTACCGGCGATAACCAGAATGATGTGTCCTCAAGTGCGCAGGACCCTGCATCTCATCTCGTTGATGTATTTGCGGGTATTGTATGTACTGTGGCCTTTCTCTTCCTGCTGTTTCTTGGCTGGCGGCAACTGCGCAAGCACTTACTGCCGCCGGCGCCCGCGAAGTTGCCTCCCAGCGGCGCTCCTCCCTGGAGTCGCGAACGACCAATTTCTCCCTGGGAACAGGCGAAAAACGTCCAGGGAGCCACTCAAGGCCCCACCGTCCCTCATCAGTATACGGGACTTGTGAATCCACCAGTAATGCCGGCTACGCATACTTCCCAGGGATGGTCTGCTCCCCAGCCGGAGAATCCTTACCCCGGTTATCCTGGCTACCCTGGCCACCCTGGCTATAACTCGCCGCAGTTCTCCTCTGGCAGCAAAGTGCCTCATGTGTATCCAGAAACTCCTACGGCGACTGTGAGCCAGGCTTCCTCCAGTGGCAGCTTTTTGCCGGTAATCGATCAGGGTTCCTTGCCCGTCACCGGTGAATTTCCCTCGCTATCGCGTGCAACCGGCCCGGAAAAAGCGGTCCGTCTCAAACGCTCGACACGCCTGGTACCGATAGACAACCATCAGACCAGTGGCGCGCTGTCCGTTATCCCATCGGCCTCAAATAGGCAACAGGCCGGTCGTATCGACGATCAGGTCCTCGACCTCAACGACCCTTACCTGCAAGAAATGATCCGGCAGTACAGCGATAAAGGCAAGGCCATGAGGCAGCAACCAGGTCAGTAGGGATAGCGCCTGTTCGCGCCGGGTTGGTAGGCTGGTGGGGACAAATGCCTGCCCTGTAATCCGGCGCAATTGCCGCAAAGCGTCAGGTATGGTACCATGTTGTAGGGACAGTATCTTGTGCCTGTCCTGCAACCCTCATTGCAATCACTAAAAGGAGCATGTGTATTCCTATGCCTGGCGAGAGTCAATCACAGCATTTGCGTACCGTCTGGTGGGAAGAGGACGCGGATGGCGAAGCAGTTTGTATGATCGATCAATCGCTGCTGCCGCAGCAGGCAGTCATTCTCAGGCTGGCACATGAAGAGCAGGTTGCTGAGGCTATTAAGACATTAAAGGTGCGTGGCGCCCCCGCAATCGGTGTAGCCGCCGCCTTTGGCATTGCCCTTTCCCTCTATCGCTTGCTGCGCGAGCAAGGTGAAGACCTGGCACAATTTGAAGTGAGGGCGCACCTGCAAGGCGCCGGTGAGATGCTGCGCCGCACCCGTCCCACTGCCGTCAACCTTGCCTGGGCCATTGACCGCATGCTGCGTCGAGCAAATAGTGCGATGAATGAGAGTATTGCTCCTCGCGAACTGGCGCAGTTATTGCGCGACGAAGCTCAGGCCATCGCCGATGAAGATTTCGACGCCTGCATGAAAATGGGATATTATGGAGCGGAACTCATAGCCGATGGCGATACCCTGTTGACACACTGTAACGCCGGTTCGCTCGCGACTGCCGGGTGGGGAACTGCTCTGGCACCCATGTATGTAGCGCATCACTCCGGTAAAAAAATACACGTCTTCGTTGATGAAACGCGGCCTGTGCTGCAGGGGGCGCGCCTCACAGCCTGGGAATTGCAACAGGAGGGCATTCCCCTGACATTGATTACCGATAACATGGCCGGGCATTTCATGCGCACCGCCGGAATCAAAGCGGTCTTCGTCGGGGCTGACCGCATTGCCGCCAATGGCGATGTCGCCAACAAAATAGGCACGTACAGCGTCGCGGTGCTGGCGAAAGCTCATTCCATCCCATTCTATGTGCTGGCGCCGCGTTCGACCATCGACCTGAGCCTTGCATCCGGTGAAGAGATTCCCATCGAGCAGCGCAATCCCGAAGAAGTCACGAGTATACGGGGAACTATGATCGCGCCGCCTGGCATACACGCGGCCAATCCCGCATTTGATGTCACACCGCATACCTACGTGACGGCCATTATCACCGAAGCTGGAATTGCGCGACCGCCATATGAGGCATCGCTGCGCCAGCTCTGTTCCGGCTATCATAACATTGATAATCCTGGTAGTGACGCCACGCCAGTTTAAATAGCTTCTGATCGAGCCTGCAGGCTCGCATTTCAAAGTATCGAAAGGGAGGACGGAGGAGTGTCCATTCTAGTTGTTGGTTCGGTCGCTCTGGATACGGTCGAAACGCCATTTGCCAGGGTCGAAGAAACGCTTGGCGGAGCTGCATCCTATTTTACCACAGCAGCTTCGCTGTATAACCAGGTCAACCTGGTGGCAATAGTGGGGAGTGATTTTCCGCAAGAACACATCGATTTCTGGCATACGCGCCCGGTGAGCCTGGCAGGTCTCCAGGTGAAAGAGGGAAGAACCTTCCGCTGGACCGCGCGCTATCATATGGATATGAATACACGCGATACGCTCGACACGCAGCTAGGCGTCTATGAAGGGTTCCATCCCATTATTCCAGAAGAGTACCGCCGCAGCGAACTGCTGTTCCTGGCCAATATCCAGCCGGAATTGCAGCTGGAAGTGCTGGAGCAGGTTCTCCAACCACGCCTCACGGTGCTTGATACTATGGAACTATGGATCATGACCGCGCACCAGCAGCTTAGCGAAGTCATCAAGCGGGTGGATATCCTTTTGATGAGCGAGGAAGAAATACGGCAGTATACGCAATGTCCCAGCATTGTTACAGGCGTGCGGCAACTCCTGAAAATGGGTCTGAAGTACGTGGTGGTGAAGCAGGGTAGTTATGGAGCACGGCTTTTTGGCGCTGATGGCACCTTTTTCAGCGCCCCTACCTATCCCCTGGAAGAGGTCATCGACCCGACCGGCGCGGGCGATGCATTTGCCGGTGGCTTCCTTGGCTATCTTTCGCTTGTAGAGCCACAGCCTGATGGTAGTTATGCCGTCGCCGATTTAAAACGCGCCGTCGTCCACGGCAACATCATCGGCTCCTACGTCTGTGAAGATTTCAGCATGCAACGCTTGCGCGCCCTGGCTATGGATGACATTGCCGAACGCTACCGCGCGCTTGTCATGTGCTCGCACTTCGACCCCAATTGGAAGCCGTAGGACCCTGATGATTCTTCAGAAGTTCGACGGAGATTCTTCGCTTCGCTCAGAATGACATGCCAGGGCATGTCATTCTGAGCGAAGCGAAGAATCCCCCGCTCTCATATGTAAATGAGGCGGCACCCGCTAAAAAAGTGATACTATATCAAACAGTAAAAATGGAATACAGAAAAAACCTTCTGTGTATCAGGAAAGGAAAACATACTCCATGACAACTTCAATGAGAGGTGATGTCAAAGACATCTCACTTGCGCCACGCGGCAAAGATCGGATTGAATGGGCTGCCAAGGAAATGCCCGTTCTCCGCCTTATTCGCGAGCGATTTGCGAAGGACCAGCCCCTGAAAGGCGTGCGCATGTCGGGTTGCCTGCATATCACCACCGAGACGGCTAACCTCGCCATCACCTTGAAAGCTGGCGGAGCCGACCTCAACCTGTGCGCATCCAATCCGCTCTCTACGCAGGACGATGTGGCTGCCGCGCTGATCAGCGAATACGGCATCCCTACATTTGCAATCAAGGGCGAGGATGAACAGACCTACTATCGCCACATCAACTCCGTGCTTGATCACAAACCTAATATGACGATGGACGATGGCTGCGACCTCGTTTCAACGCTGCACACCACGCGCACCGAACTCATCCCGGCCATCATCGGTGGTATGGAAGAAACAACCACGGGCGTCATTCGCCTGCGCAGTATGGAAAGAGATGGCGTGCTGCGCTTCCCCGTCCTGGCGGTCAACGAATCGGATACCAAGCATTTATTTGATAATCGCTATGGGACCGGTCAGAGTTCGATTGATGCCATAGTTCGCTCTACCAATATCCTGCTCGCCGGTCGTACCATCGTCGTCTTCGGTTATGGCTGGTGCGGTCGCGGCGTTGCCTCGCGCGCGCATGGCATGGGAGGGAACGTTATCGTCACCGAGGTCAATCCTATTCGCGCCCTGGAAGCTGTCATGGATGGATATCGCGTCATGCCGGGCGTCGAAGCCGCCGAGGTTGGAGACATCTTCATCACCGTGACCGGCGATGTCAACGTCATAGACCGCCCCCACCTGGAGCGCATGAAAAACGGCGCCATTATCGCCAACTCCGGCCATTTTAACGATGAGATCAACATCCCGGCATTGGAATCGCTCTCGGTCAAAAAGCGCCGCGTGCGTGATTTCGTCGACGAGTACACCTATGCCGACGGGAGACAGGTACACCTGCTGGCAGAAGGTCGCCTCGTCAACCTCTCGGCAGCCGAGGGCCATCCGGCCAGCGTCATGGACATGAGCTTTGCCAATCAAGCCCTGGGAGCCGAGTACATGCTGCTCCACGCGAAAGAGATGCAGTCGCGTGTCTACACCCTGCCTGCCACGATCGACGAAGAAATCGCCAGCCTCAAGCTCAAAGCCATGGGAGTACGCATCGATACCCTCACCCCCGAACAGGATGCCTACCTCAATTCGTGGGAATCCGGCACCTAGTAGGGACAGCGGCTGGCCCTGCCCTGATCCGGGTCCCAGGGCAGGAACCAGCCACTTTCCCTGCGTGAAAACTTGACATTCTGCTTCCTCCCTCGTTATACTTTAGAAGTAAAGAAATCCTTCGTGGATGCCGCGAACGTAAACAAAGAAATATCGAGGATACACTTCAATGTATCCTTGAAGCTCTCATCAAGAGAGGTGGAGGGAAACGGCCCGATGAAGCCCGGCAACCCGCCTGCCTGGTCGCAGGAAGGGTGCCAATTCCGGCGGAACGCAATCCGCGAGATGAGGGGCATATGCAACAAAGCTAAAACCCCTGCATTTCAGGGGTTTTTTTCATACTCTGATCGTTTCCACAAAATAAGCCTGGTTGACATAAAATATAATGAATGAAGTCTGCTGAATGAAATGTAGGGGCCGATTGATCGTGCCCACCGCCGATTGATCGGCCAAAGGAGAACAAATGAGCAATTTTATGAAAAGTCCGAAATCGTTTTTCACGAGCGAATCGGTCACTGAGGGGCACCCCGACAAGCTCTGCGACCAGATTTCGGATGCCGTCCTCGATGCAATTCTGGCCCAGGACCCCATGGCCCGTGTCGCCTGCGAAACTGCTACCACCACAGGTCTCGTGCTTGTCGCCGGTGAAATCACCACCACCGCCTGGATCGACATGCCAGCCGTCGTGCGCAAAACGATTGAGCAGGTTGGCTATGTCAGCGCCGATTATGGCTTTGACTATCGCACGTGTGGAGTTGTTACCTCTATCGGCAAGCAGTCGCCAGATATTGATCTGGGAGTCAGCCGCTCAATGGAGGCCAAAACGGGCATCGCTGTCCTGAGCGATAGCGAATTGGAGAGCATCGGCGCGGGCGACCAGGGCATGATGATCGGTTTCGCCTGCAACGAGACCCCGGAGTACATGCCCATGCCTATCAGCCTGGCCCACAAACTCACCCGCCAGCTCTCGCGCGTGCGTCGCAAATCGTGGGAGGGCACCGGCCCCATGGCCTATCTACGGCCCGACGGGAAAAGCCAGGTCACCATTCAGTACGAATATGGTCGCCCCGTTCGCGTCGATACTGTCGTCGTCTCTACTCAGCACGCGGATTACGTCGATAAGGACCAGATTCGCTCCGATGTCATCGACTATATTATCAAGCCGACCATTCCCGCGCACTTACTTGATAGCAACACCAAATTTTTTGTCAATCCCACAGGCCGTTTCGTCACCGGTGGTCCCATGGGCGATGCCGGATTAACCGGGCGCAAAATCATCGTTGATACCTATGGCGGCATGGCGCGGCATGGTGGTGGCGCCTTTAGCGGCAAGGACCCGACCAAAGTTGATCGGTCAGCATCCTACGCGGTACGTCACATCGCCAAAAATGTCGTCGCCGCCGGGCTTGCGGATCGCGTGGAATTGCAGGTCGCCTATGCCATCGGCGTAGCTCGCCCGCTTTCGCTCTTTATCGACACATTCGGCACCGGCAAGGTTTCGGACGAAGAAATCGTGCGCCTCATCAATGAACACTTTGATCTACGGCCCGCCGGTATCATTCAATCCTTGAACCTGCGCCGGCCCATTTACCAGCCTACCGCGGCATTCGGCCACTTCGGTCGTACAGACCTCGATCTTCCCTGGGAAGCTCTCGACAAGGTTCCTATGCTGCGCAAAGGCGTGGGCGCCAGCGTAGAAACCAGTGACCAGGCCGCGATGACAGAAGGGGAAATGATGGATGTCGATTGAATCAGAACAGGATTTACAGGCCCTTTTACGTATCGGAAAAATCGTTGGCCTCACCTTACAGGAGATGCAAAAAAGCGTTCGACCGGGAATAACCACCGGCGAGCTTGACCAGATTGGAGCGGCCTTCCTTAAAAGCCACGGTGCCCGTTCCGCCCCACCAATGGTCTATGGCTTTCCGGGCACCGCCTGCATCTCACTGAACGATGAAGCAGCCCACGGTATTCCGGGTGATCGGGTTGTTGAAGCGGGCGACCTCGTAAAGATTGATGTCACTGCTGAACTGGATGGCTATTACGCCGATGCAGCGGTCACCGTCGCAGTTCCCCCGGTATCACCGCTCAAGAGCCGTTTAGTTGCCTGCGCGAAAGCCGCGCTTGATAAAGGCATTCTCGCGGCCCAGGCTGGTAAGCCGATCAACGCCATCGGTCGCACCGTCGAACTGGAAGTCCAGCATCGCAAGTTCTCCGTCATACGCGAACTCTGCGGGCATGGCGTCGGCAGAACCATTCACGAGGAGCCGCGCGTCATTCCAAGCTACTACTCTCCACAGTTTTCGCAGCGCCTGACCGAAGGCCTCGTACTCGCCATCGAGCCACACATCTCCGCCAAAGCCGCGCGTATTCAGGACTCGGTGGACGGCTGGACGCTGAAGACCAACAACGGCACGCCCGTCGCGAACTATGAACATACTGTCGTAGTCACAAAAGGCAAGCCGCTCGTGGTTACAGCTATCTAATGCGGATTACAAGAGGCACAAGCACCGGTGAAATCGCTTGTGTCTCTTTTTATTTGCTTTCCATTTCTCAAAAGGTATCTTCTGACCTCTCCAGGGTGCAAATCTTGTCATAAACACGTATAATAAAGCCAGCAGATACGAATCGTCTAACTAGCTCATGTGCCAGATAGAAGGAGCATAACGCCATGGACTTCACGCTCAATGAAGAGCAATTGGCAATTCGCGATACCTGTCGCGAGTTCGCGCAACAAGAGATCAAACCGCGCGCGGAAGAAATGGACCGCACCGGCGCGTTCCCCTACGACATTATTCGCCAGATGGGACAGTTAGGGCTGCTAGGACTGCCGTTCCCCGAAGAATATGGTGGCGCGGGCGCTGATTTCCTCTCCTACTGCCTCGCTATCGAGGAAATCTCGCGCGGGGATGTTTCGGTCGGCATTACCATGGAGGCTCATACCTCGCTGGGTTCGACCCCTTTTTACCTGTTCGGCACCGAAGAACAGAAGCAGCGGTACCTGGTACCACTGGCCCGCGGCGAAAAGCTCTGGGCCTTCGGTCTCACCGAGCCAGAAGCAGGCTCCGATTCGGGTGGCACGCAGACACGGGCCGTCCTGCGCGATGGGAACTGGCATATCAATGGTGCCAAAGCCTTTATCACCAATGCCGGGACAGATATGACGGGCGGCGTCACCATCACGGCCGTCACCGGTACGCGCCCCGACGGTCGCAAAGAGATCACCAACTTTATCATACCCAAAGGTACGCCTGGCTACATCATTGGCCAGCCCTACAAAAAAATGGGTTGGAAAGCCTCTGATACACGCCCACTCACCTTCGAAGATTGCGTCGTACCTGAAGAAAACATGCTGGGCCAGCGTGGAGAAGGCTTCAAGCACTTCATGCATATCCTCGATGCCGGGCGTATCGCCATTGCCGCGCTCTCGGTGGGTCTCGCCCAGGCCTGCCTCGATGAAGCGCTGAGCTATGCTAAAGTACGCAAGCAGTTTGGCAAACCCATCAGTTCATTCCAGGCTATCCAGTTTAAACTCGCCGATATGGATACAGAAATAGAACTCGCTCGTTTAATGTACTATAAGGCCGCGTGGTTGCATATGCAGGGCAAACCTTTCCGGCGAGAAGCAGCGATAGCCAAACTCTTCGCCTCGGAAACGGCCAAGCGCGCCGCGGACCAGGCGGTGCAAATTCATGGCGGCTACGGCTTCATGGATGAATTTCCGGTCTCGCGCTACTGGCGCAGCGTCAAAATCAACGAAATTGGTGAAGGCACCAGCGAGGTGCAGCGTATGGTGATCGCGAAACACCTGGGCATCTAACAATCTTCTATAGGGAGAGTGCCTGGTGCCTATCCTCGTTGGGGTCGCAGGATTTCCCTGGCCGTTCGTCAAAATTCATGAGAGGAGAGACAATATGGATATCACTCCTGGATCGGCAGTTCCAGGCCATGTTCACAGTGAGAGGCGTACCCCCTTGCTTGAGGGGATGCACCTCAAGTTCCCCACGTTCAAACACCACCATCCGGCTGTCATCAATGTGAATGAGGTCGTCGATGAACAGTTAACGGCGGGGCAGAAGATCGCTGACACTGTGGCCTCAACCGTTGGCAGCTGGCGCTTTATCATAATTCAAAGCTGTATCCTGGCCATCTGGCTGGCTTTGAACATCACCGGAATAGTCTATCGTTGGGATCCCTATCCTTTCATACTCTTGAACCTGGCTCTATCGTTTCAAGCCGCATACGCAGCTCCGTTTGTGATGATGTCTCAGAATCGCCAGGCTGAAAAAGATCGCCTGACCGCCCAAAACGACTACATTTGTGATACTAAAGGCGAAGAAGAAATCCGTCATATCATGGAGCATCTGGATCACCAGGATGATTTGATCCTCCAGATTGTGAAACGCCTGGAAGAGCAGCATATGGAGATGCGGGAGCAGCTGGCTCGCCTGGATCCGGCCCTGGTGAAACGCCTGGCAACTGAGGTGCAGCAGGTTATAAAAGAGCAAGAAGGGTAATAAAAAGGGGCGCTTCTTAGCGCCCTAAAAACTTACTTTTCCCAGTTAAAGGCCAGCAGCGTAGTGGAAGTATTGGGGCTGCTAGTAGCAGGTGTTACAGTATCATTGCCGGTCGTCCAGGTCGCTGTATTGCCGTTGACCGCAACGAAATTGGCCCCGTTCAGCGCCTGTCCGACTATCACATCGGACGATGTTTGCACATCATACATCTTATAGCCATCGTTATCCTGCCATAAGACGAAATTATTGCCCGCCTGCAATGTAGAAGATTGCCCGGCCGTACCTAATGATACCGGTATGTTTGCGGAAACGCCATCCAGCGGAATCATCAACACTGTACCCTGTACAAAGCTATCCAGGGGTTCAGCGTAAACACTGGTATCGATCTTTGGCACCGCGGCAAGATTGAGAGGAGTCGCTGTTATGGGAGCGACTTGCCCTGGATTCGTCACGCTGGCAGTATTCAGCAGGAATAAGGTGTTATCTACCACTTGCGGACTGAAAGATAGGCCATCTGAACGGTAGAGGCCTACGGTCGGCACAGTATTTTCCCCTACTCTGCCCGGAGATCGCGGTTGAGTATCCAGCGCTTGCTGTATCCAGATATTACTATGCAGATTGCCGTCCTCAGAAAGCCATTCCTCAGACCAGAAAATTTGACTGCCATCGCTATTCGCCGTTGGTGAGGTAAGTATTTCACCGGCAGGCGCTGTTGCAATTACTTGCATGGAAGCCGTGACATCATTCGCGTCCAACTCGAAGCGCAGGAGATGGGATGTACCGGCGTTATCGATCATTGCCACGAGCAAACTGTTCTGAATGAACCACACACCCTGCACCGGCGAGGAAGCCAGTAGAGGAGCTGCACTACGATTGAACACACCTTTTATCAAGGACGCAGGTGAGGCGGAATTGCCTGTACTCCCCTGGGATGAAGGAACTGGCCCGCTGGATTTTACTTTTGCCGTAATGTTCTGCGGAGTAAGAGCAAGATAGTGCAGGCTCCAGGCATGGAGATTGCGGGAAAGACTCGCGTTGGGTAGATGCCCCTTGAAAGCCGATTTGAGATCATCATATTGCAGCCAGACCAGCCAATCATTATTGGCCCCCAACACTATCAGCGGATTTGTACTCGCATTCGCGAGCAGATTCGTACTCTGCATCGTCGTGCGATCTAACTTTTCCAGCATCCACTCATTCGTTGCATCATTACTATACGCCGTGTAGTAGATGTCGTTGCCAACAGCTGTTGCGCTGACGACATTCTGATAAACGGTGCTGGTCGTGTATCTAAGAGTCGTGAGTTCACTTTGCTGGACGATACTCTGGCTGGACTTGCTGCCAACGGTATTGACGGTAGTGGCTACCTGAGAATTACTATGGGCCAGCAGGAGCAGCGAGGTTATACCGCCCATCATGAAAAGCATCAGAAACATGGCGGCAATGCCCAGGACCGCGAACTGGTTCACCCGCATATGACGAGGCCTGCTTTTCGCGCGAATAATCGGCAGCGGGCCTGTTTCTGCGCTCGAAAATGCGCTGATAGATTCTGGAACGCGAGAAGCTCGGGATTGTTCTTGAAGATAAGGTCTCAGAAATTCAGGGGCGGGGATTGTTCCAGGCGCGGACCGTTGCATATACCGCAGTTGCTCTTTTGCTAGTGCGCGCATGATGTTGCCATGCATCTCAGGCGGCGTCTCTATCACCGGCAAAGAACGCACTTGCTCGCCGACGAAACTGAAGCGAGCAAGCGCCTCGCGGCAGGATGCGCAGTATTCCAGATGCACATCCAATTCAAGAGTATCTACATCCTCTTTTTTTAAGTCACGATACGCGGCAAGCATTGCCTGCGCCTGAATACAGTTCACTCGTCACCCACCTCTTGTTGATGTAACGTAATAAAGCGTTCCCGTGCCCGCATTAAGCGCATTTTTACGGCTGAGGCGCTGATGCCCAGCACCTCCGCGATCTCCGCACAAGACAATCCATCATGTTCGTAGAGCCAGAGGCAGACGGCATATTTAGGTGGCAATTGCTTAAAGATGCGTTCGACGATTTCGCGGTCCGCGACGCGATTCTCAAATCGCCCGCCATCGTAGCCTCCACGCTCATAGAATGAACTGATGGAGTTGCTGCGAGCCTCACCCGCGCCATCCTCGTTGTTGCTGGTGAAACTCTCCGACGCGACGCCTCCAGAGTCGGAGAGGACGCCTGCGCCGATGCCACGGTCTTCGTTGAACAATGAGAGTGGTAACCAGGAGATCAGACGCCGCCGGCGCAACGTATCTGTCGTTGTGTTGGCCGCGATGCGATACAGCCAGGCCGATAATGCCCCTGGCTGCACCACCGTTCCTCCCAGCAGTGCCTTATATGCCTTTACAAACACGTCCTGTGCAAGATCATACGCCTGTTCGCGATTGCCGATCAGATGGTAGATGAAATTTGTGATAGGCCCTTGAAAACGAAGGAAAATCGCCTCAAAGTCTGCTACATCTACTCGCTGCGCCTGTTCCTGCGGTACTGCTACAGACTGCGCCTCCAGCGAGTCGGTTGCTCGCTCATCCCCGCTAACTGACACTTCCGCCGGCCCATTCTCCTCGTCCTGCAAAGGGACGGTAGGACGAGCCTGAGGTTCATCATTCAGCAGTGAACGCAATCTGCTATTCGAGTTGTAGAGACGGATAGAAGTGTCCATTGGTTACATCAACCTTATCTGCTTTTCATAGATGAGTCAAAGAATAAACATTCCTCGTACAAGGATATTTTCAATAATATTTCCTTATGTAGCATAACATATTTGTACAGCAAATACTGTGGTATAGCCGACATTTGTCAGGAGTATTTACCTACTTCCGTTAAACCACTCCCCGTAAAGAAAAGGACGGTTTCATTCCCAGGTTCTAAAAAGTGCGCGGCAATCAGTCTGTGGTAGGCCGCGATAGTCGCGGCGGCCTCGAGTGAGATTAATATACCTTCGCGTCGAGCGGCATAGCGCGCCATCTCCATCATAGATTCATCGCTGACCGCGATTGCCGTTCCACCACTTTCACGTACCGCTGAAAGAATCAAGCGATCCCCGATAGCCGAAGGCACGCGCAGACCTGCCGCCTGTGTCTGCGCCTCATCTGCTGGCCATGCACCGGCTTCATCCTGGCCATTCTGGAAAGCGCGCACCAGTGGAGCGCACCCCTCTGCCTGCACAATAATCATCTTCGGCATGCGCGCTTCTTTCAACCAGCCCAGGGTACGCAATTCGGCAAACGCTTTCCACATGCCGACGATACCCGTGCCACCGCCCGCCGGGTAGATGATTGCCTCGGGCAATCGCCAACCAAGCTGCTCCGCCAGTTCCAGCCCCATGGTTTTCTTCCCCTCGGCACGATAGGGCTCTCGCAGCGTCGCGACGTTAAACCAGCCGCGTTGCCGTGCAACTTCGGCAGCAAGACGACCCGCGTCACTGATCAGACCAGGTATAAGCTGTACCTCGGCACCATACAGGCTTGCCTGCTCTATACACGATTCGGGAGCATCTTCTGGTGCAGTCACATATGCCGGAAGACCACCACGCGCTGCATACGCGGCCATCGCGGCCCCAGCATTTCCAGCGGTCGGTGTTACCACGCCGCTCACTCCCAATTCAAGAGCACGTGAAACAGCGGCAGACATACCCCGTGCCTTAAAACTCCCTGTTGGATTCTGTCCCTCATCCTTGATCAGGATGCGAGCTTCCCGCTCTATACCTTCCGGCGCCAGTCGAGGAGCCTTCAGTAGCGGCGTCATTCCCTCGCCCAATGTTAAGACATGCCGCTCTTCACGCACCGGCAACAGCTCATGGTAGCGCCACATTGTCGCATCGCGTGATGCTATTTCGACGGGCGAGAGGTCACGCTCGACAGCCGCCAGGTCATAGCGTGCCAGCAGTGGCCGCGCGCAACAGGGACTCACAGTATGTAGCTGGTCCGCATTGTATTCAAGATGACACAGGCTGCACTCTAAATGAGTGAGATAGCTGAAACGGGAGTTCATATAGATAGTATATCATCGTTGTAGGGGGCATTCAAAACTCTTGTAGGGGCGCACCCTTGTGGTCACCTTCAAGCTGCTTATGGGTAATCAACGGCTTCACCAGTCTTGCCATTACAGCCTGTTTCTGCTACCATGACGCTATGAATGAAGCAGCACAGCCGCCAGCATCATCCGATTGGAATATCGTCGGCCACGAGCATTCCATCAACACCCTGCGCCGCACGTTGGCCGCGCAGCGGGTGCGTCATGCCTATCTGTTTACCGGTCCCGAACATATCGGCAAAACACTGCTCGCGTGTCGATTCGCCCAGACGCTCTTATGCACTGGCGGGCCTGATCCCACTATTGCGCCGCAAAATCCCTGCAACACTTGCCTTTCCTGTCGCAAGGTCATGCACGGCAACCATCCCGACGTACACTACATCTCGCGGCCGCCGGGCAGACAATTCATCCTCATTGAGCAGGTACGCGCGTTGCAAAGCGATTCGGCTCGCAGGACATTAGAGGGACGGCGCAACATCTTTATCATTGAAGGCATGCACGAAATGAATCTAGATGCCGCCAACTGCCTCTTGAAAACCCTCGAAGAGCCTGAACCCGATGTCGTCCTGTTGCTCACCGCGCCAGATCCCGGCCTGTTACTCCCAACCATCCTCTCGCGGGTGCAGCAAGTTCCCATGCATTTGCTGACCACCTCGCAGATCAAAACCGCTTTAGAGCAACAATGGCAGGTCGAATCGGATGAAGCCACTTTAATCGCAGCCCTCGCTGCCGGGCGCATGGGATGGGCGATACAGGCGATAGAAGATGAAGACATGCTGGCGGAACGTAAGACGCAGCTGGATACCCTGGCAACACTGCCTACTTTAAGCAAGGTGAAACGTTTTGACCTGGCCCAGCGCCTCAGCGCCGACAGCGACAAGCTGCGTGGTATACTTGAGTTGTGGTTGCTGTGGTGGCGTGATATGGTATTAGCGGCGAACAATAGCCTTGACCTGGTCGTCAACATAGATATGCGTAACCAGCTACAGAAGCAGGCCGCGAAAATTGGCGCATCCGAGGCTCAACGCATGGTGCGCGCTATCCTGCGTACCGCCGAGGCGCTCGATCAAAACGTCAATGCCCGTGTCGCACTCGAAGTGTTGATGCTGGATATACCCACTATCAGATAGAATCGGAAGGGAGACCTCAAGATGGCTGTACGAACCTTTACAGCGGTTATTCACAAAGAGGGGGACATATATGTTGCAGAATGTCCAGAAGTGGGAACTGTTAGTCAAGGATATTCTATTGAAGAGGCTGTCGCTAATCTAAAGGAAGCTACCGAACTCTACCTGCAAGAGGCATCATTGCCTGATACTGGTCGACCACTAATAACGACTTTCGAGGCGACATATGCCGCCTAAATTACCTGTAATCTCAGGTAGGGAGACGATTCGAGAGTGTTGAAGAATTTTTAGAGTATTTATAACTGTTGATCTTTGATCAAAGGAGTTCTCGATGCGAACCGATTTCCAGGAACTGCTCATTCAGCAGGATGGCGGCGTCCTCACCATTACCATGAATCGACCGCAGGTACTCAACGCCTTCGATGAAATCATGCTGGCCGAATTGACCGAAGCTATCGAAGCTGCCGCACAGGACGAAAACGTGCGCTGCGTCGTTCTCACCGGCGCGGGTAGAGCATTCGGCTCGGGGCAAGACCTGAGAAGTCTCACTGAACGGCGTTCCGGCGATGAATCGATGAAGGTCAGCGAACACCTGCAAAAATATCATCGCGTCGTCCTCGCCATACGCAGTATGCCCAAGCCCGTCATCGCCGCCGTCCAGGGAGTCGCCGCCGGTATATCCTGCAATATCGCGCTTGCCTGCGACCTGCGTATCGCCGCCGACAACGCCCGTTTTATCGAAGCTTTCGCTCGCATTGCCCTTGTTCCTGATGGCGGCGGCGCATTTTTCCTGACGCGCCTGGTCGGAACCGGTAAGGCCATGGAGATGTCAATGCTGGCCGACGAGGTGAGCGGCCCGGAGGCCGAGCGCATTGGCCTGGTCAATAAATGCGTCCCACTGGCGGAGTTCGAAGAGGCCACCAAAGCGCTTGCTCAACGCCTGGCAAATGGGCCAACCACTGCTTACGGCTTGATTAAAAAACTTATCTATACGTCGGCAGAAGTTGACCTGCAAACATCGCTCAAGCTCGAAGGTGAGCTACAGGATATCGCCTTCGAAACGCAGGATCACCGCAATGCCGTGCAAGCCTTCCTGCAAAAACGCAAGCCAGAATATACCGGGAGGTAGGACGGGTGCGCATCGACACCCTGACCTACAATAACATACATACTCAGGGAGCGCGGCGACGAGACTGGCTGCGGCAGCACAGTCCGCAACATCTCGAACAATCCGCCGCGCTCATGCTTCACGCGCTTCAATTGCGTCCACCCGGCACCTCTCCCAGTACGCTTGTCCTGGGGGCCGGAGCCTGCACAGAGGTTCCCCTGGCCGATCTGGCCCGTAACTCCGATGAAGTTGTGCTCGCTGATCTCGATCTTGCGTCCATGCAGCAAGCCAGGGATGACCTATCATCCCCCCTATTACACAGGCGCGTTCGCCTGCTGCAATGCGATATCAGCGGCGGTGTGAGCGACAACCTGGATCGTTTGATCAAACAGCAGCCCTGGGAGAAATTTGTATCGCAAGGCGCGAAGGCCGTTTTCGATGTTGCTGCTCAATGCCTGGATCAGTGCCCCATCCCCGATCCACCGGAGATCACCGGCCTGGGTGCGGGCGAATTTGGCATAGTAATCAGCTCGCTCATCCTGACGCAACTTTTCAGCTATCCGCTCCTCGATATGCTTGACCACATACAACGCCTTGCTCCAACCATCCTGGAGGAACAGGAGCGCCACCGCCGCTACCAGGACGTGGCCCAATCTTTTCGCGTGCGAGTCATCCAGGCGCACCTGCACCTGGTGCGCGAATTGCTGGATACCGGTGGCCTTGCCTGCCTGCTCACTGATATACGCGGCTTCGTATTTGAACGCGACATTGAGCATCGTCGCACCATCCCTCTCGTTCCCCGTGCTCTCCCAGACCTGGTGTGCGAAAACTTCTCGGTGCTGCAAGAGGCGCATTGGCAATGGGTGAGCGACCTGCCGGAAAAGGGCAAGTTGGGGCGCGGGTATGAGGTGGTAGGATATGTTTTAAACTCGTAACTGTAATTATTTCGCCATATTTCTTTTCTGGTGATTTTCTATTCCAGGACAAAGAGAGGCTACTTTCTCAGGTGGGCGCGAGATTCTGAGCGCAGCGAAGAATCTCGCGCCCAGCCTCTACAATCGCCAGTTCTTTTTCCTTGACAACTCTCTTTCCACAACATATACTTGACATATCGCATACTAGCAGTCGCTGCGAGGGACGAATACACGTTGGTGAAAGTGACAGCGAACCGGGGATGGTGAAAGCCCGGCAGCTTGCACCTCGTGGAAAGCCACCCTCTGATCCAGTGTACAGAGTCCACCGGATCGCGGCGCGGAACGAACGCTACTCGACATAATAATGAAAAATAGGTAGCCAGTAATTCTTGCCGGAAGCCCTCCGTTATCACAGGGCAGGGCATCGAACATGCCTCATTTTTGCCAGGAAGCCTTGTAGAAAACAAACTGGCAGAATGCATATGTTCCGTGCCTGTTAGAGTGGGAAACATGCGCTTATTCGCTTGAAGGCGCATTTCCAAACAGGGTGGTACCACGGGCTATATACGCAAAGATCAGGCCCGCCCCGACAGTAGTTCGGGGCGGGCTTTTTGTTTGTATGAGGCCTGCAACGCTCGTGCCGTCATAGCGACGAAGAAGACTCTCAGACAAAAAGGAGTGGAAAGACATGGCAATCAACAATGTAAGCAACACAGTAGGCAGAAGCAGTATGAGCGGAGAACAACTGCGTCAATCATTCTTGAGCTTCTTCGCCGAGCGCGGGCATACCATCATTCCCTCGGCCCCCCTCGTGCCTGAGAACGATCCAACCGCCCTCTTCATTAGCGCGGGTATGCAGCCGCTCGTCCCATATCTGCTGGGTGAGAGCCATCCCGGTGGGAAACGGCTGGCAAATGTACAAAAGTGCCTGCGCACCGATGATATCGAAGAAGTTGGTGATATCAGCCACAACACCTTCTTTGAGATGCTCGGCTTCTGGTCTCTCGGCGACTACTGGAAGCAGGACTCGCAGCGCTGGACGCTTGAATGGTTCACCCAGGTGCTGGGACTGGAGCAAGAACGCATCTCGGTCACGGTCTTCGCGGGTGATAACGATGCTCCCCGCGATGATGAGGCGGCGCGCGTCTGGCTGGAACTCGGCATTCCGCAGGAGCGCATCTACTACCTGCCAAAAAAGGACAACTGGTGGGGGCCTGCCGGTACGACCGGCCCCTGCGGCCCCGATTCCGAGCTCTTCTATGATACCGGCCTTCCAAAGCATGGCCCCGACTGCCGTCCCGGCTGTAGTTGCGGCAAATATATCGAGATCGGCAACAACGTCTTCTTGCAATATAACAAGACGGCGCAGGGTACCTTTGAACCGCTCAAGCAGCGTAACATCGATGTAGGTCTGGGATTGGAGCGCACGCTTTGCGTCGTACTTGGAACCGAGGATGTCTACTCGACCGATCTCTTCAGCACCATTGTGCAGCGCATCCATGAACTGCGAACTCGCCAGGGAAGTAAGATAGCGCTGCCACCTGAGCAAGAGCAGCGGCTGGTACGCATTATCGCCGATCACCTGCGAGCGGCGACATTTCTGATTGCCGATGGCGTGACGCCCAGCAACGTCGAACAGGGCTACATTTGCCGCCGCCTGATTCGTCGTGCGGTGCGTTGCGGTCACGAACTCGGCATATCCGGCGCGTTCATAGCTGAAGTTGCGCAGGCAGTAATCGACCGCTATGGAGCGGTCTATCCAGAACTGGATCAACACCGGACAACCATCGCCGGCGAGTTAACACGCGAGGAGGAGCGCTTTGGAAGGACGCTGGCACGCGGCCTGCGTGAATTCGAGAAAATCGAGCAGGGATTGCACAGGCAGGGCCAGACGGTTGTACCCGGAGAGGCTGTCTTCCGCCTTTTTGATACCTTCGGCTTCCCACCGACCTTGACGGCAGAGTTGGCTCAGGAGCGTGGGCTAACTGCCGACCTTGAGGGCTTCGACACGCTTTTCAAGCGACACCAGGAGCGTTCGCGCCAGGCCAATACGGAAAAGTTCAAGGGCGGGCTGGCCGACCATAGCGAGCGCACCACGCAATTACATACCGCGACGCACCTGCTCCATCAAGCGTTGCGCGACGTGCTGGGAACGCATGTGCATCAGATGGGCAGCAATATCACGCCTCAACGCCTGCGCTTCGATTTCTCGCATCCTACAAAATTGACTCCCGCCGAGATCAAGCGCGTAGAAGATCGTGTCAACCAGCAAATTCAACGCGATTTGCCGGTTACTATGGAGGTGATGCCGCTGCAACAGGCGCTCGATCAAGGCGCGCTAGCTTTCTTCGGCGAGCGCTACGGCGACCTGGTCAAGGTCTATAAAATTGGCGATTACTCCATGGAGGTCTGTGGAGGCCCGCACGTTCAGCATACCGGCACAATGGGGCACTTCCGCGTACTCAAAGCCGAGAATATCGGTCAAGGTGTGCAGCGTATTCGTGCCGTCCTCGAGTAAAGCAGGGACTTAGTGTATCCGGTCAAATTGCAAGTGCCCAGGAATGTGTACTTGCAATTTGACCGGGTGATTCATTTCCTCAACTTCTGAGGAAGCTGCTTCCGGCATAGCTTCTCGTCCCGCGATAATGTGTTTCAAGCGTGGCTTCGCAATGGCAACATAATCGCTCGTCTTCAGCACCATTGAGCGATCCAGGCGGGCTGCATTGAAGTAGATTTCGTCGTTTTCGAGCAGGGAGGGATCGACGACCAGTTCCAGATCCGGGTTGAAGGAGAATGGCAAAATTGTGCCAGTTTCAGGAAGAGTATATCACGAACCGGGAAATAAATCGTCACAGATGAGCAATCAGTCCTCGAGTTCCTGCACGTTTGTATGAATGATGAGCAGCATCCCTTGCTCTAAAGATACCTCGGCCTTCTCTGCCGTCAAGACATTGCTCACGCCTCGTGGCCTGCCAAAATGAAGCGTCTCGCCATGCAAGGGATAATAAAGGCCATTGGTTCGCACGCCATGAGCCTCACCCGTTAGAGGGATTAGTGAGAGAAGGTCACCACTATTGCCCTCAATCGCAGAGCTTCCAGGCCCGCGCAGTAACCAGCACACCATCGGCCCATCCACAATCCGTATCGGAACGTTCTCATACGCGGCTAACAACATCATATTTGCCACCGTATGATCAAAGCGTGCGCCACCCAGAGCTCCCAGTAAGGTAATACTGGTTGCTCCATGCTCTATCGCGGTATCGATGGCTAGCTCTGTATCGGTCTCGTCTTTTTCAACGGGCGCCTGGATGATCTGACTGCCTCGCTCTTGCAATTCCTGCAAGGGTAAAGCTCCCAGCGAGTCGAAATCACCAACGACTATCGCGGGATGAATACCATAGTGTAACGCGGTCGCGGCCCCACTATCCGCGGCGAGCACGAGATCTGCTGAGGCGATGGCCGCCTCTATCGCTTTTCCCGCTCGCAGCGTTCCCCCCGCAAAGATCACGGCATGCATTTTGGCATCCTTTCGGCTATTTTCGTGCCTATATCTTCTAATAATACGTTATAGTATGCAGTGGCAAGAAGCCTGCTCATGCTCTACGAAATAACTTAGAGGTAATATATCAACAGTATGCTTTCTCGGAATAAAACGAACCAGCCCCAATCCTGGGGTCGCTATCCAAAGATTGAATCGAGTGAAGTCAAGACCATTTACTGGCGCAACGAACTGCCCGACCTGGCGGAGTTTCACGAACCTGTGTTGCCATATGCCTATGGTCGCAGCTACGGCGATAGCTGCCTCAATGAAGGCGGCGTCTCTATCGATGTCAGCCACCTGCAGCGTTTTATCTCTTTCGACGAGGACAAGGGCTTGTTGTGCTGTGAAGCAGGGGTATCGCTTGCGCAAGTCCTCGATGTCATGGTTCCACGCGGCTGGTTTTTGCCCGTCTCACCTGGCACCAAGTTTGTCTCCGTCGGCGGGGCCATTGCCAACGACATTCACGGCAAAAACCATCATCGTGCCGGCACCTTCGGCTGCCATGTCACACGTTTTGAATTACTGCGCTCCAACGGCCAGCGCCTTATCTGTTCTCCAGACGAAAATCGTGAGCTTTTCCAGGCTACCATCGGCGGCCTCGGCCTCACCGGCATCATCTTATGGGCCGAAATTCAGTTAAAGCCCATCGTCAACCCATACATCGACATGGACCATATCCGTTTTACCTCGCTGGACGAATTTTTCGCCATCTCTGCTGAATCCGACCAGGATTACGAGTACACCATGTCCTGGGTCGATATCCTGATCGGTGGTGATAACCTGTGCCGGGGCATCTTTATGCGCGGCAACCACAATGCATCTCGCGAACTGGCCGCGAAGCCGCCAAAAAAGCGCTTGCCGCTGGCACTACCATTTAATTTCCCATCCTTCGTCTTGAACACGCTCACCGTCAAATCGTTCAATGAACTCTATTATCATGTCCAACGAAGTAAGAAGGTCCACAAAACCATCCCCTATGACCCGTTTTTCTACCCGCTCGACTCGATTCACGAGTGGAACCGCATGTATGGCAAGCGCGGCTTCTTGCAATACCAGTTCGTCGTCCCGTTTGCCGTCGCGCACGATGCGATGCGAGAAATCCTTGCTCGCATCCGGCATTCAGGCGAAGGCTCATTCCTGACCGTACTCAAAAAATTCGGCGATATAGAATCTCCCGGCATGCTCTCCTTCCCCCGGCCAGGGTTGACGCTGGCCCTGGATTTTGCCTATGGCGGCCAGAAGACGCTGCGACTGCTCGATGATCTCGACGCAATCGTGCGCCAGAGCGGCGGAGCGGTTTATCCGGCCAAAGACGCGCGTATGAGCGCCGAGAGCTTCCAGACCTTTTTCCCACGTTGGGGAGAATTTTCACAGTATGTTGATCCCCACTTCTCCTCCAGCTTCTGGCGGCGGGTGAGTTCTTCGAAGAAATTGGCGATGGTGAAATAGCATGAGAATCATGATTGTAGGGGCAACATCGGCGATTGCCCATGAGACGGCAAAGTGCTTTGCCAGGGACGGCGCCGAGTTTTTTCTAGTCGCGCGCAACGCCGAAAAGCTGCAAGATGTAAGTAACGACCTCAAAGTGCGCGGCGCAAAACGTGTAGAAACTTTCCTGCTGGATGTCAACGACCTCGAACGCCACGAAGAACTCGTTGACTCCGCCGTCCTTGCCCTCGACGGCCTGGATGCGGTATTGATTTCGCACGGCACGCTGGGAAATCAGCAGAAGTGCGAACACAGCGTCTCAGAAACATTGAAGGAATTTACCACCAATTGCACCAGCGTCATCTCCCTGTTGACACTGCTGGCCAACTATTTTGAACAGCAGAAACGTGGTTGTATCGCCGTCGTCTCCTCAGTTGCCGGTGATCGTGGCCGCAAGAGCAATTACGTCTATGGCTCCACCAAGGCAGCGGTGACTGCTTTTCTCTCCGGGTTACGCGGTCGTCTCTCCAACTCCGGCGTGACCGTGATCACAGTGAAACCGGGATTGGTCGATACGCCCATGACTGCCTCCTTGAGAAAGGGCCTGCTTTTCGCCAGCCCGCGTAAAGTAGGCGAGGGCATTTATCAAGCCATCCAGAAAAAGAGAGAGGTAGTCTATCTCCCCTGGTTCTGGCGCTATATCATGCTAATTGTGAAGGTGATTCCTGAGCCGGTATTTAAGAGACTTTCATTCTGACAATAATCACAATGGGCAACATCGCGCTCGAATCAATCGCTACGTGCTGCTTCCCCGCGTTCACATACAATCCAGTAGAGGCTCCGCCATCGAGATTGAGTGCATTGTAAATCGAGAGGTCTGAGCCGACGAGTTGATCGGCAAGCTCGTCCAGTGAGAACACCTGGCCGGGACTGACAATGAACAGCAATCGGCCCTGTTTATCCGTTGCGACAACGCTGCGCGGCGTCATCGCTGCATCAGCATTAAACTGCGTGCGCTTGCCGTCCAGGACAAGCATAGGGGATGATTGTGTAGCCTGCTGCAACTGTTCGCTGTCCGGATCATATGGTTGCTGGTGCAGCGAACGCAGACTGATGGTTCCCTGCGCGTTTACGGAAAGCATACCGCCGAAACCCACGTAAGATTGTCCAAAGACATGCCCGTTTGAAACAACCAGCGCTGTCGCGTGATCTTGCGTATCGAAGTACCCCCCATTGATGATCGCTGTTGCCTTTTCCTGCTGCATCCATTGGCTCAGCAGCAGCGGTCGATTGGGCGAGTAACCGACGCTCAAACTAATAGCGTGAGGATCAAAACGCACAATCGTAACGGTATCATCATCGCCCCCCGGACTCTTCCAGTCTTCATAACGCACCTGCACACCCTGCCCGGCATTATTCCACACATTCAATGCCGTAGCCGTCGCCTGCGCGGATGAGGTCACCGGCGTTCCATTAACAGTGACGGATGGAACGCCGCACGCAATGAGGGGTAGCAAAAGCAGACCGAGAAGCAAACAGAGTTTGATATATGGGCGTTTAAGCGGCATCACCTTTTCCATGGAGTGGCTTCAATCGCGGACATTGTGCCCTTGAACTGCATCGCCAGTTTCAACGCGGCATCGTGGGCGGCATTTTCTACCTCATCGTCCAGGGGAGCCAGTTCGACCTTCCCATAGCGCCGTTCCAGGGCCAGTTCGATCAGGAAATCGGTGAACCAGGGGTTTTTGGGCAGCACCGGCCCATGCAGGTAGGTGCCAAACACATTTTTATAGACTGCCCCCTCGAAGCCGTCCTTGCCGTTGTTGCCCCAACCGACAATCACCTTCCCAAGTGGCTTCACGTTGGAGCCAAGATAGGTACGCCCGCTGTGGTTTTCATAGCCTACCAGCACCTTCTTACCTATATGCCCCAGTTCGCATTCCATTGCCATATGCGTCATAAAACGCGTATCGCCGGCTTCGGTATAGAAGTCGAGCAGGCCAACTCCCTTGAGTTCTGGCCCGGAAAATGGCTTGTAATAATGCCCGAGTAGTTGAAAACCCGCGCATACACTGAGAAAAACAGTATTTGATTCCGCGGCCTCACGCAAAGAAGGAGCCTTGGCCTGAATATCGCGCGAGGCCAGTTCCATCTCGCGGTCGGCTCCTCCATGGAACAGAATCAGGTCATATTGAGTAAAATCGGGCGTTTGTTTCACGAAAATTGGCTCGACCTCTGTCCGGATGCCGCGCCATTGACAACGTTTCTCGATTGAGAAAAGATTGCCGCGGTCGGCAGCGACACTCATCAGCGTTGGATAAAGGTGGCCGATCTTCAAAACCATGCCGGTATCCTGTATGTGCTCGCTCATTACAAATTCATCCCTCTCAGAAAAATCTGAATCAAATCCCTCGCAAGTGCCCCAAATTTCGCCTGTTTCGACATATCACGCTTGTATAAAACGAAATAGCCTGGCATTTCATCACGGAAGTTGCTGACCGGGGTAGTATCGCCTATCTTGCTTTTCAGACCACGTCCATAGGAAATGAAAACTCAACAACCAGTCATTTTACAACTTTATAGATAGTCCATGCGTATTAACCAGAGGAGCAGTTAACGAATGACTTCCCCCACTCTCTCCAAACCAGCGTTAACTGCTCTTCTCCCATTACTCTTCCCAGAAATGCTTCACCCACCCCCGCTTCTGCATGATGCGGCGAAATTCGTGCGTGGGCGTGTAGCTGCACAGGATATAGAGCGTTCCACCAGGGCCGGCGTTCTTGAGGGCCGCGTCCAGGGCAGCTTCGCGGTCAACAATCATTTGTATCTTCTCTACCGGCACGTCGGCGTATTTCAGTCGCATCGCCAGTTCCTCCGGCTTGTTGCCGCTGCACACCACATCGACAATAGACGGCGCGATTTCTTCGATATCTACATCCCATAGCCAGGAAAAGTCTTCACCATCCACAAGTGTATGACTTGCGGCAAGCAAGAGATGTTTTTGACCGGGATGCTGGGCTATCAGGCGCAGCATCAGGTTGAAGGAAGTCGGATTTTTCACAAAGGATAGGTAGATGGTCGCGTCTCCTGCCTGAATCTTTTCCAGGCGACCAAAAGCGGGCCGGATGGTCGCCAGCGCCGCCGGCATCTTCTCTTTGTCCAGGCCGGTGGCCAGTGATGCTCCGATAGCAGCTGCCGCGTTATAGACATTATGTAGCCCTGGCAGCGGTATATCCAGTGTCATGGGTCCCTGGGGAGTGCGCAGTTCTACGTGTGTCGGTCCCTGACCATCCGCGGCCAGCTTCACCGAAGTGGCTGCGATATCCAGTTTGGGCAGCGTGTAGCCGCAATTGGGGCAGCGGTAAATACCCAGGTGCGACATGTAGGCCACCTCGTACAGCAAATCCTCCTGGCAATGGATGCAGCGAATGACATCCGCCGATTGTTCAGGCACGGGAGTTCCAACTTCAGTCGTTTCCAGGCCAAAAAAGAGCCGCTTCGCCTTCGCATGTTGCCCGAAATTGGCGACCTGTGGATCATTCCCGTTCAACAGGATCGTAGCCGTTTCCGGCAGGTCTTCAAGCACCTTATTCAGCGCCCTGGCCACCGAGTAGATTTCACCATAACGGTCCAGTTGATCGCGAAAGATATTGGTAATGACCACCACATCAGGCGAAATCTCGGGTACTGCCAGCGCCATCGTGCCCTCGTCGATCTCAAACAGCAAGACATCGCTATCCAGTTGTCCGAAAATGTTGGCGAAATTGACGGCGACCGAGGTTACTCCTTGCAGCAAGTTGGAGCCGGTGCGATTATGCGAGATGCGCTTGCCATCTTGCTTTGCTATGGCCGCGGTCATGCGAGCGGTCGTGGTTTTACCGTTGCTGCCGGTAATCACAATTTTCTTCGCCGTACTTGTGCCGATAACAGATCTCAGTACATTCGGGTCGATGCGCCGCGCGATCATTCCTGGTAGGCTTGTTCCGCCACCAATACGCAGCAGTCGTCCCGTTGCCCCTGCCAGCTTTCCCGCCGAAATAGCTAGAGAAAGACGCGCTCTACCCAGAGGTGTAATAGCTTTTTTGCTCCCGGAAGAGATGTTCTGGGATAGAATTTCACCTTGAACTACTACCTCATCAAGCTTGTTCTCAGAGGTATCTACATGTTCTTTTACCATAAGACCTCGCCAATTCAGTTCATTTCAATGCCGCATGCAGTATAGCAAAACAGAAAAGATGCGGCAAGTGTTGCGCTTGACTCCTGGCTCTATCTCCGCCCGCTTGTAATAAAATTAGTACTTTCAGGCTATATTTCATCGTGCTTCAGGACATTTCAAAAATTATTTGATATGATCTGCATGTTCCCATTCATCTGTGCAGAGGCATACATATATGCCTCTGCTTACTTGTGCCATTGAGGAACATACTGGTAGAAGCATACAAGTTGCTTATCAATTCGAAAGGACATAAATTGCAAGTACGTCAGTACATAAGTACGTCAGTACAACAGTTACACGTAAAGCGTTTTGTAGGTAAGTTCACGATAGTTTTCATGGCTTTGCTAAGCCTGTGCGCAGTGTTCGGTCTGAACGTTCCGGGCGCGCAAGCCAAAGACAGGACTGCCTGTTCGGGAAGTGATCAGGCATATACTGTTGCCGGCGGGGATACACTCAGTGAAATCGCCAGCCGCTATGGTACGAGCTGGTCGACCCTTGCATCCTACAACAGTATCGCCGATCCCAACCTGATCTTCGTCAATCAGGTGGTCTGTATTCCTGCAGGTGGTTCTGGAAGTGTAAGCCAGCCACAATCGACCACCCCCTCAAATAGCTCACAGCCACAGGCACCACAGGGTGGGAGCGTTGCAAGTATGATTGACCAGGTTTTTGGACCGTATGCAGCAGCTGCGATGAATGTTGCAATGTGTGAGTCCGGTTTGAATCCCGGCGCCACGAATCCGATATCCATCGCTGGTAGCCACGCGGCCGGAGTCTTCCAGATACTCTATCCGAGCACCTGGGACGGAACTTCGGAAGCGGCCAGTTCTCCTTACGATGCCTGGTCTAACATCGTCGCGGCATATGAAATATTTGCGCGCGATGGCTATAGCTGGCGCGAGTGGACATGCCAGCCTTGATCATGTAGAGCGCTGGCGGGAGAAAGTAGTATATCTGCAACTTGCGTGCCTACCGGGTAAAAAAACAAAAAGTCAGGTTTGCAAGCCTGACAAGGCAGAGAGAAAGCCCGGAGTACTCAATACTCCAGGCTTTCTCTCTGCTCAAGGCTACCTGGTCTGGCATACATGAGATGTCAGATCGCACTGAATAACAGCGTGCTGGAACTGCTGGCTGGTACTGGGTCCGCTAGAGAGCGTAGGGAGCCTTACCGGATAACCAAAGCTGCCCAGGCCGCCGTGTTTATCGAAATAGTCCATAATCAGGCCGGAGATACTGTAGCCGGTATAGATGTAGTAGCGGCCGTGGTCGGCGGTTGGTATGGTATTCGTCTGCTTGTCACGCGCGAAGTAGTTCCACAGATTATCGTAGGGAATGGGATTGCTCGGTGAGTCCAGGTCGTGAGGCGAAATCCACTTGAATGAATCGAGGCCCCAGTTCATCAAGTCGCGCATATCCGTCCACCAATCAACAGTATGCATCACGACTCCAATCAGGTGGTGATGATTGCGGGTAACCGACATCACCTGAATGAAATCAGATTGCCCATCATAGCCCGTTTTTCCGCCATCGGTGCCTGGATACCACCACAGGAACTGGTTTTCATTGAGCAGTAGCCGCACCGGATGATTTCCTCCCTGTGGAATCTGATGCACCGTCTCACCGCTCATCTTATGCAAGACCGGCAAACTCATGCTGTATTTGCCTAGAATTGCCAGGTCATGGGCGCACGAATACTGACCCGCTTGCAATAGCCCGTGTGGATTCATAAAGTGCGTGTCGTTCATGCCGAGCTGGTGCGCTTTCTGATTCATCTCGGCGACAAAATTTTGCACATTACCCGCGAGCGCATCGGCTATCACAATCGCGGCGTCGTTGCCAGAAACGAAAAGCAGGCCATAAAGTATGTCGCGTAGTGTATACGTTTCCCCTTTTTTCACGCCGAACAGGGCGCTATCGGCGCTCAACTTGCTGATATCGCGTTCCATAGCGGCGTTGATAGTGATTTTCTGATCAAGATTGCCGTGTTCGATGGCAAGGGAGGCTGTCATCAATTTCGTTGTACTCAGCATGGGCAGGTGCGTGAAAGGGTTGTAGGCGTACAGCGTGACGCCTGTATCCGCGTCAAGCAGATACGCGGATTGCGCGAAGACAGGCGGGGCAGGATGATCAGTATCCTGCGGCATAATGACGAGTTCATGCGCGTTCAATGGTACCTGCGATACACCCGTAATAGACTGGCCATTTCCATTCTGCGCGTTATTCTGGTTCACGCCTGTAGAAGAGTGGCTGGCGTTGACAAGTACCGGTGTGAGAATGAGTACAATTAAAGCCAGTACTCCAATAATTATGGCGGCAGGATTATGACGTAGCGCGTAGACCTGGTCAAGATACGAGTGTTGAAAGCGAAACCGGCGTGGAGCTGCTCTTTGAATCTTCGTATACCTGGCCGGTGAATATGTCGCTTGCCGGCCAGGAGAGGATGCAGAATCAGGAACCTGCACCTGCCTGGGAGCTATCATACGTTTTTCTGTTGAAGGCTCAGCGATGCCTCTATCTTCGCTGAGCCTCTTTTTACGAGATGCCGTCCCTTGTGTCGTCTGATGAAGCTGATCAGTCTGCTGCTGATCAAGGTAGCGGGTGGCCCGTCTAATTCTGGGAATTTCGGGATGCTCATCGGCATAATAGTCTATTGCCGGTCGTTTGGGGATGACAACGCGCCTGCGATGAGAAGCAGGATACATGTTTTCCAAAGGCTCACGTTCTTCGTCATCCTGTTCTTGTGGAGGTGGTTTATATGGCAAGGCTATTATCTCCGTCTAGCCAGATATTCACTACGGTCAGAGATCTGCTCCTGATTCAAACACTAATCCCAGATGAGCAGGTTATACTGACTCATCGAATAAAATGCCTGGATTAAACCGGGTCCAGGCATTTTATTCTTAGCGAGAAAGATGATTAATCCTGGTTGGATGTAGGGATAAGCCTGTTGAGCAAGAGCAAGATCTGATCAAACTTCTTATCTTGCTCCTCAAACCTGCTATTCATAGTCTGCTCAAGCGACCCAATGCGGCCGTCGAGTGCCTCGACCTTGAGTTCAAGCGACCCAATGCGGCCGTCGAGCGCCTCGACGTTGTGTTCGAGGGTACCGATGCGCGTGTCGAGTGCCTCGACGTTGTGTTCGAGGGTGCCAATGTTGCCCTCAAGTCCACTCACCCTCTGTTCAAGCGCCTCGAATCGCCTGTTGACCCCTTGTTCGAAGGTATGGAGATGGTTGTCTAAGGTAAGAACATGATCGTCTAAGGCATGGACGTGGCCGCTAAGGTCAGCAAGCTTCAACTTGACTTCCCGTAAGTCCTCCTCTTGCTTGATCGCCATCCCCAGCAATATTGTTTCGTGATGGTAAATATCCCAGATGCCCCGGTTTAAGACTGTAACTGTTTGCTCTAACATGGAAATTCTTTCCTCTTGAGCCGGCATAGACCCATCCTTTCTGGTCTAACAAGCCGTACCTCTGGGGGAATTATAACACAACTCCGCTAGCCAGAGGAACGTCTATTATTTCAAATACGTCTTGCAGCGCTAAAAGCGGAAAGAAAATCGGGGGCAATTTTTGGTCCCCTCATTGAGTTGGTCAACTATTACGACGGGATGTTGTGTTCTATAGCGTTTTTGCCCTTGACGATCATCGTTTCGCGTGCTACTCTGCCAACATCGGTTAACCTCAAGATTGCAGGGAGCAAGGAGTTTGCATCATGCATCTAAGAACGGCAGTGATTCAACTGAACTCGCGGGATAATCCTGCTGAGAACCTGGCCAACGTAGAGCGTTTCCTCGATCAAGCTGCTGGCATGGGCGCTCAATTCGCCGGCCTCCCCGAATACTGGTCCTATCTCGGCCCCTACTCTGGCTTTGATGGAGTCGCGCAGAGCATCCCCGGCCCCTTTATCGAACGCCTGCAGGAGAAGGCGCGCAGGCATAAGATGATTGTGCATGGCGGCAGCATTGTCGAGCGTCACCCCGAAATTGCCGGCAAGTTTTACAACACGTCGGTGTTGATCGACCGCGATGGCGAAATTATTGCTCGCTATCGCAAAATCCATCTTTTTGATGTCAATCTGACCAATGGCGAGAAGCATTACGAATCCGAGCGCATCGTGCCTGGGAACGAAATCGTCACCGCGAAGATCGATGGCATCACCTTTGGGCTGGCTATCTGTTACGACCTGCGTTTCCCCGAACTCACGCGCTTGCTGGCGCTGCGTGGCGCGCAGATTCTGATGATGCCTGCCGGTTTTACCCTGCATACCGGTCGGGATCATTGGGAGGTCTTGTTGCGCGCCCGTGCCATCGAAAATCTCTGCTATGTAGTTGCCCCGGCACAGGTTGGCACTTATCCTCCCAACAAGCAGTGTTTCGGACGTTCGATGATTGTAGACCCGTGGGGCCTGGTGCTGGCACAGGCGCAGGACACGCCGGGAGTCATCATGGCCGATCTCGATCTGACGCGCATCGACCATGCTCGTGCGCAGATTCCTTGCCTCGAAAATCGTAGACCCGAAGCGTATTCCTGGTAATTGAAAGCGAAAGGAACAACACCCGTGTTGCGTCCAGTAGGGACAGGAACAAGTCCCTGTCCGCTGCCGGTGATTGCGAACGAAAAAGGTAACACCCGTGTTGCTCCGAGTAAAAGAAAGGATGAACAGGCTCATGGACATTGCTGAGGCCAAAAAATTTCTTGACGACAACAAGATCGAGTACGTCAAAATTGGCACGCCCGATATCGAGGGCGTCTTTCGTGGCAAGCGTGTCGCGGTGAAGCACTTCTTGAACTCGTTGGAGGAGGGGTTCGCGCAGTGCGACGTGATCTTTGGCTGGGATATCGCGGAAACGGTGCTGCCCAACCTCAAAGTAAGCAACTGGGAGCGAGGCTTCGCCGATATTGTCATGAAGCCTGATCTCTCTACGCTTGTTCTTGTGCCGTGGGAAGAGAATGTGGCCTCCTGTATTTGTGATATATGGACTGAGCATGGCGAGCCCGTCACCGTTTCCCCCCGTTATGTCCTCAATACTGTGCTAGAGCGAGCGCGTGCGATGGGCTACGAAGCTATGGCGGCTTCTGAATTGGAGTTTCGCTTCTTCCGTGAAAACCAGATGTCGCTACGTGAGAAGGATTTCGGCCCCAACCTGACTCCGCTAAATCCGGGCTTCAACTGCTACTCGATCAGTCAATCGAGCGCCGACGATCAACTGCTGGGGCGTATTGCGCGCATGATGAACGCGCACGGCGTTGAGATTGAAGGCTACAACCGTGAGCATGGCCCCGGTATGTATGAGATGAACATTCGCTATGCCAATGCGCTCATGGCCGGCGACCGGACGATGCTCTTCAAGACCGGTGTCAAGGAAATCTGCTATCAGATGGGCTATAGCGCCACATTCATGGCGAAGTGGAACGACCAGGAAGACGGCAGCAGCGGCCATTCGCACATGAGCCTGTGGGATCGCAACCTGGAACGCAACCTCTTCTGGGATGAAAGTGCCGAGGGACACATGTCTGCGACCATGCGGCAGTTCCTGGCCGGGGTGCTGGAAAAACTACCGGAACTCATGGCCCTCTACGCGCCTATCATCAACTCCTATAAACGCTACGTCGAGGGAACCTGGGCGCCCTTGAACACGACCTGGGGCATGGACAACCGCACCTGTTCGATTCGTATCATCAATAACGGCTCGCGCGCAATCCGTATCGAGAATCGCGTGCCGGGCGCGGATGCCAACTTCTACCTTGTCTTCGCCGCCATGCTTGCCAGTGGACTCGACGGCATTGAGCGCAAATTAGAACTGCCGGAGCGTCTCGACGGCAATGCCTATGATGAAGCCACCGTTGCCAGGGCCATCGAGAGAGGCCATATTCGCCCGCTGGCCCGCAATCTCGCGGCGGCCACAGACCTGCTGGAGAACAGCGCGTTTGCCCGCGAGGCCCTGGGAGAGGAATTCGTCGAGCATTTTGTGGCAACACGCCGCTGGGAAGTCAAAGAGTACGAAAAGGCCGTCACCAACTGGGATCGCCGTCGCTACTTTGAATTGATCTGATCCTGGTGGTCAGGCTCCTCAAGCCAGCCATGCTCTTCGCGGAAATTCAGTCCCTGCTGCACAGCCTCTTCCGCTGTTAAATAAGGAAGGAGTTGCCCTTGCAGGGGCTGTTTCGCTTTATAGCGGCGCAGGTTTTCCTGCGCGCGCTCGGTCATCATGCGCAGTGCTACTACCGGGTCGTTCAGCGTTTCGTTCAAATAGTTCCAGATGCGCTGCCCCTGTTCGATTTCCTCCGGCGCATGTTGCTGGTGAGTGAGCAGGCGCGAAAGAGTAAAAAGATCATCCTCGCTGACCAGCCCAAGGTGTTCGCCCATCAGCATCAAGCGCAAATCGAGCGCCAGGCCCGCGTTGAGTGTTGCGACATTCATCTCGGTATCATCACGCATGCCGCGATTATTCAGATTGGCAGAGCCGGCGGTCGTCCATATATCGTCGATGATAGCAACCTTGGCGTGAACATAGATAGGCCGGTAATGTATACCGTCCTCGCGCTGTGCGTATGTCCCCAGGCAGAAGGCTTGCAGGCGCCCTTGAGCCGCGGCTTCGGGAGCCTCGGACCTGAGTCGCACCAGACCGGCATCCGTGAAGGCGCGACCGAGATTGGGATGATCTGGCAGAATGATAGCCACGCTGGCGCCGCGTCGCAATGCCGCGCCTATCTCCACGATAATGCGCTCCATCTCAGGACTTTCGGTGCCCAGGAGAGGAAGATCGATGCCGGTATAGGCGCGTATCCAGAAATACTGGTTTTCCAGGTAGATGAAGTGCTGCGCGTTGCTCAACGCATTGGCGTACATCTGCGCAATTCCCTGAATGCCGGGATCGGGGTCAAAATTATAGGTATGTTCAGGAATGGTACGCGCCAGCTGCACAATGATCGTGCTTTTCAAAGGAGCAGCAGGTGGATGTTCGGGTATGAGCAAGGAGTCGTCCCAGTGACGGCGCTGTACTACATCGTTCCAGCGCTCGCGGATATTGCGCTCAACATCCCCGGCGGCCGGTCCTTCGATGATGGCATGTACGTCGTGCCATGGGTGTGGGCTGGTATTCTCGTGTGTGCGACGCAAAGGAGAGGCAAAAGAATGTATGGGCATATCCCAGCGGTCATAATCTCCATCCAGCTCGATCAAAAGGTCAATGCCACCTACGAATGCAATGTCGCCATCCACAACCGTCACCTTCTGGTGCAGCGACTCGACCGGATGGTGTAACAGACCGCGCGAACTGTTATCAAGGATACAGGTCACGCCAACCTGTGTGAGTTGCTCATGAGCGGTTTTTGGATCGTAGTGCGCGGAAACGATAGGAAGTTCGATACAATCCCACAGCAGCGCCCTCACATCGACACCCTTGCTGACCGCATAGCCAAGCACTGCCTGTACGGAAAGGTCGTGAGTCTGCCAGAACGCGATATCGGCCTCTTGCAGCCCTTCTGCCCGCAGCCAGGCCAGCAATGCTTCCTGCTCCGGGCTGCCATCAGGTCCGGCGCGGTGATCTTTGCCTCGCACAAGCTCCATCAGAGGCGTCATGCCCCAGTTACCGAGATAAATATAGTTGCGCGCCTTGAGGAAATGGAGGCACATCGTAAGCATCGTTGCACGTCCATCAACAATATAGGTCACGCGTGAATCGGTGCGTACCGGAAAGTCACTCTCCGCCCACCAGTTGGCCGTCAATTGCTCTTCGGGGGTTGGCATATACCATCACTCCTGCTAAATACACGACTTAAGTCAAAATACGTTGTTGGCGACTTGATTGTAGCATTGCCCGCCGTGTCTGGCAAGCATTGGGCAAGAACATATTAGCCCAACATACCTACTCTCCTGGCAATCAGGTTCAGTTTATGCTAGCATTGACGAATATTGCTATAGATACTCCCTTTTCTATCTATTCAGAACGAGGTAGACATGTATACGGCTGAACGTCAAAGAGCGCAACCCTACTTGAATCAGGTGAGTGGCCCTTTGTATGAGCAATGGTACCTTTTACATCATCGCATGGTACGTATCGTAACAAATCATCCCGCACTGGCCAACCAGGTGCGGCACTTTCTCTATTACGCGGAACCTCTGTCGGAATTTACCTACGACAATCCGGCGGACCTTCCTATAGATATACCTGAAGACCTGCTATGGCAGGCCGGCGAGCGCCTCCATCGCCCGGTAGCATTGACCTGCTACCTGTTCGAGACACGCCCGGATGAGCCTTTTCCGCCGCCGCCGGCGCAGCCAAAACCGGAGGATGTCCAATGGGAGGAGATTACCGGTGTGGATGGCCCATTGCGCGCCCGCTGGAAAGAAGACCTGTTCCGCTTTCGTGAATACCAGCCGTGGCCGGGCGTTTCATCCCGCATCAGTTCGGTACTGCATAAGACCGACCTGTATGCGACCATCTTTATCGAGGATGTCAGCAAGTGCGCTCCCTGGTTTATCATGCGCTTCGTCTTTTACATGGTAATTGGCGCTATGCTGGGCAATAATGGCTTCGAGGTCGTTCACGCGGGCGCGGTCGCCCTGGACGAGGATGGCATCCTGATCGTTGGATCGCCCGCCAGTGGCAAAAGCACACTGGTGCTCGGTTGTATGCAGCTTGGTATGCACCTGCTGGCCGATGATGTCCTCTTTCTGGGCAAAGACGATGGCATTGTCAAAGTCTATGCCTTTCCTGAAGACATCGGCATCCGCAAGGGTACCATCGAAATGCTGGGAAACTACGAGTTTATCCAGGCCATTTCTCACGATGAACGGCAGAAACGCTTCGTGGATGTGCAGCGTTTCTTTCAGGGTCAATATAAAGGTTCATGCCCTGTACGCTTGATCGTCTTTCTCAATAAGAAGCAGAGAGAGGAGCAGTTTCGTGCCGAACCGCTCTCGGCGGCGCAGGCCGTAAGCGTACTCATGCAGGAATTCATTTCGCACGAGCAGGCCAAAGAGGGCGAAGCAGACTTTATGTTCGACATCTTCAGCGATACAGCGGCCCAGGCTCCTGCCTATCGCCTCTTCCTCAGCCCAGATGTGCATGAGAATGCGCGGCAGGTGCGAGATTTATTAGAAAGACACATCGTGAATCGGTAATACATACCGGCGAGTGAGTCCCGTAGGGGCCGATTGATCGCGCCCACCGCCGATTGATCGGCCCGCGTGCATTCCCACCGTATTGCGGTCAAGTGCATCATCTGGCCCTTACCTCACGCACCGGTATGTTCAAGAATCCGCGTGACTCAACTGTTCCAGGTGAATGCGACGATTGGCAGTTTCGGCGATCTGTGGATCATGCGTTACCATAATCAACGTCTGGTTGCCTAGCCGCTGCTGCTCTCGCAATACCTCCAATACTTCCAGGCCTGTATTGGGGTCCAGGTTGCCGGTTGGTTCATCGGCCAGCAGCACGGTGGGACGATTGATCAGGGCGCGGGCGATGGCAACGCGCTGTTGCTCACCACCCGAGAGTCGGGCTGGTGGATGGCCCGTGCGGTCGGCCAATCCCACACTCTCCAACAATTCGCGGGCGCGCTGGCGCAGATCAAAGTCCAGTTTGCGCCGGTAGGGCAGCAAGGGCGCCATCACATTCTCCAGGGCGGTCAGGTTGGGCAAGAGATAAAAGAGCTGGAAGACGAAGCCGATCTTCTGGCGCCGGAAATCGGACGCGGCAGGCCCCTGTAATTTGTGGACGGCAATACCATCGAGCCAGATTTCCCCTGAGTCAGGACTATCCAGCGCACCCAGCAGTGCCAGCAGCGTCGTTTTGCCCGAACCTGACGGCCCGGTAATAGCCACGAACTCGCCACGCTGCACCTGCAAATTCACATCGCGCAATATCGTGAGCTTGCCGTTGGGCAAGGCATAGGATTTGGTCAATTTTTCAACCGTCAGCACCGGTTCAGGTTGTTCTGCCTGTTCCTCATGTGCTATATCTTGTTCCATTGAAGAAAATCTCCTCTACATAACAGAATACATTCTCGTTAATTAACGACGCAGAAATCGTGATTGTATTGCAGAGAGATCTTCATGATACACAAAAATTGTATCTGCACTGCATTTGTGCCTTGTTGTCGTGAAAGCGGGCAAAGAATAGCATAGAGCTACTCCGCCCGCATGATTTCCACCAATTGCACGCGCGTGATTAACCGCAGCGCGGGAATAGCCGCCAGGCTCGCAATCAGTGCCATCAACAGGATCGTGCCGAGGCCAACCAGAAGCAAGCTGCCCAGACTATGTATACCATGCTGCGATAGGAGCAGAGCCGCCCCTGCTATAGTGCCAGGAATAGTTCCTAGAAGCGCCAGCATCAGTCCTTCCTGTACAAACAGGCGCTGTACGTGGATGATACGCCAGCCGGTCGCCAGCAACAGGCCAATCTCGCGATAGCGTTCACGCAAGTGCAGCAACAAAAGGTCAGAGACGCTGAGAAACGTCAACACCAGCGCGAACAGAGCGCCGGCCAGTTGGGGGACAGCCGTTTGCAGCAAAATATAGCCGCCCAGCAAGGTTCCCTGTAATGACTGCTGGAATGCCAGCAAGCTATCAAACATCACGACAAGCAATGCTGCCGAAAGAAAAAGGCTGATCCATGTTACCAGCGAGCGAGCGCGCATGCGCTTCAGATTGAGCAATGCCATCGCTGTCAGGCTGGCAAGAGCTGCCGAACGCCGTGTTGTAGCATCATCCGTTCGTCCTTCAGCAGTCGTGCCAGCCCGTAGCAATTCAGCAGGCCGCATGTGCCAGATGCGCCAGAGAGGAGCAAGTGAGCTGAGCAGGGCCAGGCATAGCACGACTGGTAGCGTCAGGGCCACAATTGGCCAGGGTGGATCGGCGCCGATGAGATGTATAATGAGTAGTGCTATGCCCATACCCCCCACCCCTCCACCTATCGCCAGGAGCAAGGCCTGGGTCAGAAAGAGCCGGGCGGGCTGCCAGGGACGCCAGCCCAACGCGCTGAGAATAGCCAGGTCGCGTCGCTGCGTTGTCAATAGCGAGGACAGGGTGACGATGAGATAGCCCAGGCAGACGACCAGCAGGGCGCTCAGCAGCACCAGCTGCATCTGGCCAATCTGTCCCAGGTAGACGAGCGAGACTCCCAGGGCAATCCAGCGTTCCTCCACCCAGCCGAGCGGAGCGATAGTGCGCGTGGAGCCATCCTGGCCTGGATGCAGACCGGGTACATAGACCAGGGTGGGAGCTGGAGACGATCCTAGCGTGACCAGCGCCCACAAGCCGGTACGCTGCTCAATCAGTTGCGCTACTCGCTCGACGCGCTTCCAACTGGCATCATTGGGAGCCGTTACGCCGGAGACGCGCACCCGGATGACACTGATCAGGTGATCGTTGCCGGTCAGTTGGGTAGCCGCGCGCAGAGTCGTAAGGGTCAGCGGCGGCTGGATCAGCATGCCTGCCGGGTTGGTAGTAGGTAGCAGTGTGGTAGGAGTGACAGGATGGCCCAGCGCGTCATAGCGCAGCACCACTGGAGGGGACGTATAGGTAGTTTCTGGGAGCCAGTTGAGCTGGTTGCTGAACTGGGAATTGATCGCATCAGCATTGAATTCGCCTACTGGATTAGCCAGTCCTCCCAATACAGGCGGTTCACCGGGCTGGGGATGACTATTCACAAGGGGCTGGAGCGAACGAAAAAAAACCTCGGGTCCCTGCTGATCATCAGGATTTCCCGGGTAGCCTGGGTCAAATGGCAAGGCGCTGAGAGCGGCTTTGGCACTTTGTGTGCTGCTCGGTACCAGTGCATAGGCCGGTTTGCCATTGGGACCGGTGACCTGCTGGTAGGTGAGCCCCGATGGCGTATAAAGAAGCGTTACGGCGGTGCCGCTGCCACTTACCCTCTCATTCCCATACTTGATGGGCTGCCAGGACCGGCCATTCCAGATGAGTTTGGCATCAGAGAAGCGTTGTGGATCATTCTCCACAATGGGAACATTCTGGCTAAAGAGGGCTTGTTGGCCGGGCAACCGCGCAAGGTAGGAAAATCCGCCCGCTTGCAGCACCTGTGTAGGGGAAAGCTGGCGCGCGGTCACCTGGCTAAAGGTTGCATGTAAGGTAATCTGCCCGGTAGCCAGATTCTGATGAAACAGCAGCGGTATTTCGTCTGCCGCACCGGCAATAGGAAGAATGACATGCTTAAGTCCTTCTTGTGGTTGCAACATGCGGCCACTGACAATGTTGCGGTCCAGATGCACCAGTTGATCCTCTGCCATCGGGTCGATTGCGGCCATGAGAAAGGTACCCGTATCAATGGATGGGAATTGGAAAGCACTCGGTTTACTACCAATATCTGGCCCGCATCCTCCCAGCAGCACATGTTGTTGCAGCAGGTCTGGCAGCGCAGGATCACCCGCAACGTTACAAGAAGAAGCCATATCAAAGATGTAGCTGACCTGCCGTTCGACGATCTGGCGTTGCCCATTGAAGGCGGACAGCGTCCAATCAATGCGGTAGTAACCAGGAGGCAGAGGAATGGATGTGAACTGGAGTCTTGGCGGGGGAAGCTGCGCGTAGCCGATGAAAGCAATGGGGGCCGCGACCTCGACGCCTGGAATGGCTTGAACCTGGGCATATTGTTGCAAACTGATGCCGCCATCGTAGCCTTCCAATGTATCAGCAGGAATGCTGGATCCCTGTGGTGAGTGGGCTGTAGGGGGTAATACGACCAGGTCATAAGTGGGTTGCCAGTTCTGGTTAATGATCTGATTGGCATGCAGGGCCGTGGTCTGGGTGGTGGCGCTGAGCAGGATGAGGGCGCAAGCAGCCAGCAAGAATCCACTGCTGGCCAGCAGGCTCTGGCTGCGCCTGCGACTTAGTGAAAAAAATACGTGCTGCCACATAGGTGGGTCCTTTCAAGGATGCTTCCTAAAAAATTATAGCTCAATTATTCTACCCCAATATGGCTGTGACAGAGAAAGTGATTATGAGAGTGCAATTTACCACTGGATACAAAGTACGATGGCTGGGTAGCATAGTGTTATCCAGCCATCGTACTTTTTCTCTGTTCTACGTTTCGTTTGTTGGGAAAAAAAGTATACAAGAGGATCCCTTAATGAGCGCATTGATCCGCTGGCAGGACTCGCTCTAGAGGATCGCGCAGCTTCCAATCATACTCAGCAATAGTTACATTGATATGTAGTACAAGCATACATGATGCTGTATTTACATGGTGGTGCGCCATAGTATTGCTTGTAGGTTACCAGATAGACATAGCCCTGGTGATATGGATCAGGACAATCAGTAGGGTCGTATGTACATGATATTTGGGAACAGCCTGTGCAGCCTGTGTTGGGCTTTGCAGCCCTCGCCAATTCGGGATTTAGTATGCCCAGACCTGCTACAGCGGTGCCTGCCGCTATCTGGCCTAACCACTTTAGTAGACTGCGGCGTGAACGCGGCAATTCGATATGATGTAATGGGTTTGCCATAGGTTGTTACCTCTTCTTTCTTTGTGATAAGACAAAACGGTGACAGCTACAGAATTTTGGTTGATCGTGATGCGAGTAAAGGAACATGAGCTTCAGCTAACAATTGGTTGAGATGTTCTCGCTCGTTCATTACCCCTTTGGTACGAATCACACCGGTCTCATCAAGAATGTAGGCAAATGGGACACTCTTCACAAGATAGACCTCGTTTGCCAGATTTTCTTGAGGCGTCAGTATAGGTGTGGCAGCCTGGTGTTCGGCAGCATATGTCTGATTTAGCTGGCAATCAGGCGCCCCAATGATAAGTACAGCTATGTCTGGCCGCTCCTCCTTAAACCTATTGAGGGTGCCGATTACATGTTGGCAAGCACTGCACCCAGGAGATATAAATGCCAGGACTCGCCATCTACTGTGGAAGTCCGTCAATTGCCTGGTAGCTCCGTCAAGATCACTCGCGATAAAATCTGGTGCCATTGTGCCAATAGGAAGGCCATGATGGGCAAATGTCTGAGAGATACCAGGCATTGCCAGACCTCCTTGTTGCCGTATCTGGCCTATAGCACGTAATAACAGGATCAGCAGCACCGTTTCAAAGATCACCAGTACCCATAGTGCAATGATACTTACCATCCAGATTGTCGGAATAGCGCACCTCCCTGGCTCTAGCTCTTGGCCATCTACTAAATTCTCCTAAAACAAGTATAACTACTGGACGCATCAATTGCTATTGTTTCACGTTGCAATTTCGTTGCAATTATTATGCGGCATATGTGCGAAAATCGGAGTTCTATTTATTTCTCAGCTATATGTAGGTTGTACATATTCTTAAGTATCCCCTCTTTAGTCTCTTGGCTCGCTTGTAGAGTTGGTGGACAAGGGTCTATATGTCGAGTATAAGAATAGAGCTATGCTGCTCGCAAGGCCTCACTCACCGGTACGCGCTTGACGCTTCGCAAGGCCGGAAGCGTTGCCAGGGCGGCTACCAACATGAGGACAAGAATAACACTGCCTGCAAATAATGGAGTTGGCACCGTTTTCTGAGATTGGTGCTGAACTGCCAACACCCATAGGGAGATCAGCACACCCGGTATAGCACCTAGTAGAGCCAGAATTATCCCTTCTTGTACAAAGAGACGCTGCACGAGCCCTGAACGCCAACCAATTGCCAGTAGCAAACCGATCTCTAGTCGTCTTTCTCGCACCTGTAACAACAGCAAGTCTGCTACACTCAAGAAAGTAAGCACGAGGGCAAACAGCGCACTCGTCAGTTGGGGTACTGCTGTTTGCAGTAGCACATAATCTCCTAAGAGCGTACCTTGTAATGCCTCTCGTAGCGCAAGCAGACCTGCCAGCATCACGATCAGCAGGGCTGCCGAGCAGCCAAGGCAGAGCAGGGCAATAAGCGTGCGCAAACGCGAGCGACTCAGGTTGCGCATCGCCAGGCCCATAATGGTCGGGAAAAGCCAGATCAGTCTGGCCGTGAGTAGCCTCGTATCATGTATCGTAATACTTGTCCCGGTACGCAGTACCTCAGCAGGTCGCATGTGCCAGAGTTGCCATAATGGATAGAGTATACCCATCAATGCCAGACTAAGTACTACTGGTAAAGCCCAAGCAATAATAATCCAGGGAGGACTGGCTCCGATCAGAACTACTATCAACAATGCCAATCCCATGCCGAGGATACCTCCAGTAGCAGCTAGAGTAAAAGCCTGTGCCAGAAAAAGAAAAATGGGTTGCCAGGGAGGCCAGCCCAGTGCAGTGAGGATAGTAAGCTCACGACGTTGGAATGTAAAAAGAGCGCTGAGGGTGATTACCTGGTAAGCAAGACATACAAGCAAAATTGTAGTCAGCAGGAGCAAGTGTGTCTCATCCAATTGTTGCAGATAAACAATGTCTGCTCCAATATCGATCCATCGTTCCTCTATCCAACCTACCGGAGCAATAGTTTGTGTAGCTCCGAACTGCCCCTGACGCACACCTGGAATATAAACAAGTACAGGCTTCGGAGTGGAACCGAGCGTTACTAATACATGTAGGCCTGTACGCTGCTCAATGAGCTGAGCCACTTGCTGGATACGTTTCCAGCTATCGGGATTGGCAGTGTTTATGCCCGAGACCCGTACTCGTATGGCGCTAATACAATCTTCGCCTTTCAGTTCTCTTGCTACTGCTAGAGTGGTTATTGCCAGGGGAGGTTGCAGCACAAAACCAGCAGGGTTGGTAGTAGGTAACAGTGATGTAGGGGGGACAGGATGTCCCTGTGCATCGTAGCGCAGGGTTACTAGAGGGGAAGTATAGGTATTCTCGGGTAGCCAATTGAGCGGATTGCTAAACTGAGCAGCTATATTGTTGCCGGAAAAGCTACCAATAGGGTCAAAACTGTAGAAAGCTTTGACTCCCTGTTCCTGAACGAGTGATAAAGGATTCAATGTACGGAAAGCTGCTTCAGGCCCTTGTATCCCGTGAGGTATAGCCTCGTAGGCCACGCCGGCATTACCTGCAGGCGGCGTAGCAGGTTGATATGTCAGACCTGAAGGACTGGAAGAAAAATTCAAGGCTACATCAGGAGAATTTGCCGGATCGCTACTTTGCCAGGAGTGCCCATCCCAGACAAGTGTCGAGAAAGAGAAACGCTGTGGATCATTCTGTACAAGTGGCACATTTCCTTGATAAAGTACCTGTTGTGCGGGAAGATGTGAAAGGTAACGGCTTCCCCCTTTTGCCAGCACTGTTTGAGGTGATAGTGTGTCTGATGCAACGTGGGTGAAAATGGCATGTAATGTGATTTGGCCTGGCATTTGCTGGTCAAGCAGCATCGGAACCTCGTAAACTGGTACCGGTTTTCCGCCAAGCCGAATTGATGGTAAACGCGGATCAACCTGTAAGGAGTCCTTCTCTGTAAGCATGCGTCCGCTAACGATGCCTTTATCGAGATTTACCAGCTGATTTTCTTCTGTCGGATCGATAGCAGCCAGGAGGAATGTTCCGGTATCAAGTGAGAGGAAAGCAGCAGTGCCGCACTGGAATTCAATACCATTTTGAATGAGCGCCTGTTGTACATCTCCGGGTGGTACAGAGGCACAGTTAGCCTCCAGGTCAGCGAGGGTCGTTTTATGATCTTCAATAATTTGACGTTGGCCATTAAATGCCAGCAGCGTCCAGTCAATCCTATAATAGCCCGATGTTGGCAGAGTAGGAGTAAATTGAATTAATGGTACTGGCAACTTCGCGTATCCGATAAAGGCAATGGGAGCAGCGACTGTAACTCCTGGCAGGTTTTTAATTTGCATATATTGTTGTAGACTGATGCCGCCATCGTAACCCTCAAGCAGATCTGCCGGAATGATTTTGTTGGCAGGAACTTTCGCTTGTGGCGGCAGAACGACAAGGTCATATGTTGGTCGCCAGTTCTGGTTAATAATCTGGCTAGCACGTATGACAGTTGTTTGGGTAGAAGCACTTAAGAGAATGAGAGAACACGCAGCCAGGAGAAAGCCACTACCGGCAAGCATACTCCGACCGGCCTGCCGCTTGAGCGTGAGAACCATTAACAACCACATGTATTACTCCTCTTATGTCCATCCGTGCTCTTTAAGCTCCCAGGCTTCTCGGTGCTATACTTCTCGTCAGTGGCGTGGCTTTTTCCTATGTTGTTTTCATCTCCCGCTGCATCACATCTTCGGTTCCTATTTATCGACAAAGAAGCGTTGTTAACAGGGAGAATCACAGTTCTCTTGACAAGCATGGTAGTAACGGGTCATACAATTTGGCGCACAGCCCACATATTGTTTGTAATAGATATCGAGGGGGCCATAGGGATTACCAACACAGCTGGAATCCAGGTAACAACTAATAACAGTACAACCGCTGCAGTCAATGCAATTGAAAGGCTTGTTTTTAGCAAGAGCATATAGAGGAGTGACTGTACGGAAACCAATACCTGCTACTGATGCTCCAGCTGCAACCTGGCCTATCCACTTAAGGAATGTACGTCTTGAGGAAGTTGACTCATGAACTTGTTCAAGTTCATTGTGATTTTCTGCCATCGAATTTCTCCTTTTTTCGTGACCTGATGTTAGCCTGTTTAACCGTTTCACACTACTCAGAACGCTATAGACTGCGCACAGAATCGATCAACACGACGGTAAGAAGAATAACCCCTACAATAAGTACGACTGGAATTATTACACTCAAAAAAGTTCCATTCAACAAGGACGGACTACGAACGAACGTTTCTACGGTAAACAAATCAGAAGGCGTCAGCAATAACACAAGCAAGCCTGCCACAAACACTCCATTGCGTCCTACTAACCACCAGGAAATATGGTGATCGCCCAGCGCACCTGCACAGTGGCAGGAAAGATCAGAACGACCACGCACCAGGTTAATGATAATAGCCCCACTGAACACAAGAAACATGCCAAGGGCCAGAATAGTGGCAGGCAGGAGTACCAGGCCGCTAATCAGACCCAATGCAGCCACCAGTTCAGCTAGTGGAATAGAGAATGACAATACGGTAGAGAGAGCCAACTTCGATTCCAGGAAACCGGGCAGAATTTGGTATTCCTTCATTCCTCTCTCAAAGCGAGATCGGTGCAATAATTTGCTTACGCCAACACTCAAGAGGATCAATCCTAGTAACAGGCGAATAAATAAGCGAATAGCATTGATATCCACCAGAAACATCCTCCTGACTCCCCGCTAATCGGATTCTCAATACGATCTCGCCGGTCTTTTAAAATTGCCATAGATAAGTATAGCTGCTGGTTTTATCGATTTCTACCCCTAAGCGTTGCAATTTTGTTGCAATATATTCTACTAGCGGCAAAAGAAATTTGAGATGAAGGCACAATATTTTTGCGTTTGGATCAATTTCATATCACTTATCCTCTGGTAATTGGAGATGCTGAATCTGTTCGTGTGTAATCCCAAGCTTATGAACAATGCGAGAGATATATGATCTTACCGAGCCACAGCTTATACAGAGTCGCTCTGCAATCTCGAGATTGCTGTGACCTTCATGCAACAAATAGAAGACCTGCTTTTGCTGGGGAGTAAGCTTATTAAGATGAACAGGCGTGGAAGGAGCGAGGAACTTGTCGTCGTCGAGGGCCTTGAGTACTTCGAACGAAAGATAGGGCCCAAGCAAAAACATGGCTTCCTCCTTCCCTATTGCAATAGTAATAATACTTTGCATCATCTCTTGTGCCCCCTTTTCCAGAAGATACCCTCGTCCACCATGATCACGAACGGCGAGCAATATCTGTTTGTCTATTTTGTCGGCTATTACAAGATAATGATTATGCGGCAGAAGAGTAAAATCCTGAACGAGTGCTTGATGGATGATCACGAAATCGACATAGCAGGTTCCAAGATAGTTTTTCATCTCATCTTCGGTTGCTACCATATCGACACCCTCAACAATGGGAAACGTCTTGATCAGTTTCTGTAGCTGTGTACCGGTGCAATTACGAGGCACTACAAGTAAGATGCGCAGACTCATATACTATTGCTCCAGCCTTTTTCATCAACGGCAACAATGGCGTAAGTTCCACTATAAGGAAGTACAATGGTTTTATAGAAGTCAGCTATAAAAAATATATCCAATATGAAGCACATTCGCAAGTACTTGAGTTCTCTTTATCTTATCGAAAAGACGAACGAGGAAACTTCTGAAATTGCTCTTCCCTCTAAAAGACGCCAATCATGCCAAATGTATTGCAGGAAATACACACAATTTAGAGGAAATCGACAAAGAGGTAGCGGAATAAATAAGACGGCAATCGCCCTAAAAATAGTAACAAGAATCTTTACATCCGCCCGTAACTATTATACAAATGCCAGTACACACCTCTCCTGGCCAGCAATTCATCGTGCGTCCCCTGCTCCACGATGCGCCCATCGTCAATCGTCACAATGCGGTCGGCGTTGCGGATCGTGCTGAGGCGGTGCGCGATGATGAACGTCGTGCGCCCGGCGGTCAGGCGTTTCACCGCCTGTTGAATTAAGGCCTCGGACTCGTTATCGAGCGCGGATGATGGCTCGTCCATAATCAATATCTTGGGCTGGTGCAGGAACATGCGCGCTATGGCGATGCGCTGGCGCTGGCCAACTGACAGGCTCTGCCCGCGTTCGTGCAGCGCGGTTTGAAAGCCGAGCGGTTGTGATTGAATGAAGTCTAGGATGTTGGCGTTACGCGCGGCCTCCTCCATCTCCTCCTGCGAAACCTTGCGTAGCAGTCCAAACTTCAAATTGTCTTCGATGGTGCCGCTGAAGAGCGAGTCGTCCTGCAGGATGACGCCGAACTGGCTGCGCAGGCTCTCGATCTTCAGCTCGCGCAGGTCGTATCCGTCGATAGTCACGCGCCCACTATCGGGAGCATAGAAGCGCATCAGCAGGTTGGCAATCGTCGTCTTACCGGCTCCGCTGCGTCCAACCAGCGCAATCGTCGAACCGGCCTGCACCGCGAGATTGATATCGTGCAATACTTCGATGCCAGGGACATACGAAAAATGGACGTGTTCGAAGGTGATATGGCCCTGTATATTGGGCAACTGGATACCTTTCTCGGCATCGGCCTCCTCGGGATAGTTAAGCACCTCAAACAGGCGATCAATGGCCACTGCCGCCGCCTGTAGCTGCTGGTTAACGCCGTTCAACGTCGTGACGGGCGAGGAAAGCTGGCGCAGGATCAGAATGTATGCCGCCAACGCGCCGGCAGTCAGGCCATTCGTCAGCACCAGGTAGCCCCCGAAGCTCAATATCACGATCACCGCCAGCGCCTGCACGATTCCGATCATCAGGTTCGCCTCGGATTGAAAAATCGTGCGTTTGAAGGAGAGCGTATTGGTATGCATGATCAGCTTTTTGATTATGCGGCCAAAACGGTGTTCTGCCGCGAGCGCCTTGACCGTTTTGAGGCCCGTTAAACCCTCATACATGGCCCCGTTCATCACCGCGTAGCTCTCCAGCACCTCGCGGCTCAGCTGGCGCACACGCCGGTTAAAATAGAGGCTTACTCCAATGTAGAAAGGCGAAACTGCTATAACTACCAGCGTGAGCCGCCAGTCTGTCAAAAATAACACCACCGTATAGATGATAACCAGCACGATATTGACCGCGGTGTCGAGCAATACCTGGATGACCGTCTGCTGCGCGGATGTGACTTCACTGAGACGGCTCAACGCCTGTCCAGTAGTGGCGGTGCTCTGGTAGAATGAAAGCGGCAGGCGCAGCATGTGCTTGTAGAACTTATGGGTGATATTGAGGTTGGTTGCCCGGCTCAGCGACCCCTGCACGTTGCGGTTGAAGAAACTCAGTACTTCCTCTAATAAGAAGACGGCCAGCAGGAAAGCCAGTGACCAGATAAACAGCGAGATATCGTGCGAATGGAACACCTGGTCGAGCATGGTACGAAAGATGAATGGCAGCGGGATGGCAGTAAGGCCCACACCGACCGTCAGGAAAAAGGCAAGCACAATGTACCACTTAAAAGGAACGACGAACTGCCCGAACTGCCGCAGGTCCTTCCAGCTAAGCTTCTTTTCTCTGGCCCTCTGACGCCTTTCCAATCTCCTGGCATAGCCGGTGCTGGCATAGATGGGTCGTCTGGCCTGCTCAATGCTGATGGGCTTAGCTTCTGCCGGTTTTGCCACCTGCATCTTCGCCGTAGGGTATGCGCTTATTTCTCTATCCATACCACTACTATCGGCCAGTTGAAAGCCGTCTTGAGCTATTCGTGGCCTATGTCCATTGGTTATCGGTTCGACGACAGGCATCTCGAGCGTGTCATACGCTTCGATTTCGAAATCATCAAGACCGGGGAGAAGAGGTGGCGTCTCCGGTATATGAGAGTCATTCGTCTGTCCGATCAGTCGGACGGGGCGCGGTGTATTGGTGGGTGTTTGGGGCGCCTGCTCTTCAATCATGGCTCTCACCTGCAAAAAGTGACTGTATCAACCGCGGGCCATCGTTGGTGTCACGCGCGATTTCAAGCTGATAGCCGGACGCTTGCTCGGCCAGCCGGCTGAGCAGGTGAAATAGTTTTTCCTGCGCATAGAAGGCGTTATTTCCTGTACTCATGCACATGTCAATCAACATACGCAGCGTGTCTGCTTTGCTGAGCAGCCTGGCCCTGCTCGTATTCTCCGCTGTCAATGAGGGGAACAGCAGCAGGCGAACAGACGTTTGAAAACGTGCAGCTCCTGCTCGCACCTGTTCGATGCTTAAGAAACGCTTATCACGCTGATCGACCGGGTAGTCGCGCAAGAAGGAGAGATTTTTGAGCAACATAAGCGTATGGGAGCGAACTGAAACCTCGTGTGTGATTGTGTATGCTTCGATTTCTTCGTCGTCCCGACTTTCGCACAGCATTACCAGGTCATCTCCCAACAGGCCATATCCTTGGAGAGCGCAGCTGAGGCTAAGTGTCGTTTTGCCACTGCCAGATGCACCGATAATCAAAGCTCCTTGCCTGCAATTCCCGGGAGCAGTGATGGTGGCAGCGTGACAGGGCTCAAATCCGAATTGACCCAGTACCTGTCCCAACGCCAGCAAAAATACATAGCGGCGCAGGAACGTTCCCTGGTACGCCTCGGGCATCTCGAGCTGCGTAAGCGCAACAGGCTCCATGCGACTCATTACGCTGAGCGCATTGCCATTGATTGGACGTAGCTCCCTGTAGCTCTGGTACTCGGTCGTATTATCCATGCTCGCGTAGTGCTTGAGTTGTGTATTTGTCAGCAGGCGAATGGTATCCACCCTTCTCCTTGTATGCGGTAACCGGACAGGAAAAATTCCGCCGCTCTCATAGCAAAGCACGTAATAGCTTAATTCGCCCCGTACCTGCCGCGGTGGGGCAAACATACCCAGCATCTCGTCAAGTATGGCCAGAATCGTGGGATGATTGGTTTGACAGATAACGCGAATGTCATGGAAGAAATAAGCCTTGCGCAATAGGCGGCTGCTATCCAACATCTCGCGTATCGTCGTTTCAAATACTGCCGGTTGTATCTTTTCAGGCATACTGTTATGCAGTGGTATGTGATGGAGCAGCAACATCACTCAGAAGCTGGTTGGCGCGCAGATCATCGAGCAGCTTTTGCACATCGTGGAGGGCTTGCTCAAAATCTACCTCGTAGGATTCGCAGATGACGGCGGCGATATCGGCCTCCGTATGTTTGCCGTCGAGCAATTTCCAGATCAATGTGCCGATTACATTCAGATTATAAGAACAACCCTCGCGCGGATCGAGCAGAATTGCTTCGCCATCTAGCTCGCGCCATAGTACCTTTTCATTCCTGACCAACATTGAATATCTCCTCGGCTTGCCTCTCTACGTTTAACTTATGACCACAAAAAGCACTACAACTGCGTACGCACCAGTAACAAGCAAAGACAACGATGCGTGACAATCCATGCAAAAACAGCCGCCCTGCATTGAACTTGTTGAAAGTATATAGACGATAGAGCCGGTAACGCAACTGAGCGGTAATAAAGCCACACATTTGGGCTATAGGATGTCGCAAATTAATCAATTGTGTGGTACGACGTACCAGAATAGCGCGCCCAACCACCGATTGACCTTCAACCCAACGTGGATGCAGGTGAACGTCGCTCATTTCTAACAATCGGATCATGGAACCGGTTTGTTGATATCGAACGATGCGGTGAATAACGAGTCCTTCATCCGTCTCAAAAGCTGCGATTTGTCCTATCCGGATCTTGTCAGCAGCTACCGGTTCAATCCGCACCTCATCGCCGACGCGTAATAGCGGATCCATGCTGCCACTCGCCACACGGAACCAGAGCGCCTCACCCTGTCGTAATGCATCGATATACAGGGAAGCAAGCGTTTCGGCCTCTCTTTTTTGGGTCTGGCTCCCAGACATTTTTACATTTTCCATAATATAGTGCAATCAAGAAAAATCATCTGGCAGGGTATCGTGAAAATAAAACGAATGGCAATTAAAAAGAGAACATACGAACCTCCAGTCCCATCAAAGCGTAGGACATTTGATTGCGTATGTTCACAGAAACTCAGGTGGATGGATATCCGAATCCACCTGACTACCCATATTGCTGATGGGTCACGATTGCTTAGTTATCGCCGCCTTGTGTACCTGAGGTTGAGCAACTGAGTTGCTGCTTGCTCGGGGTCATGCGACAGCCAGACGTTGCAAGTGCCGAAGGCAGGTCGCGAAGACGCTTTACTTCGAGCTTTGGAGCCTGGTACTTAGCACGAGTGGTATGAGTAGTCATACTTTTCTCCTCCAACTAGCTCCTGCTATGCTCCTGTATGGACGATGAAGACCTTCAACGTCTTTACCAGGATAGCAAGATCGACAATAAAAGAACGGGTATCGATATATTGCATATCAAGCAGAACGCGCTCATCGTAAGAGATGTGCTGCCGCCCACTGATTTGCCACAAGCCTGTAATGCCGGGTTGGACCAGGAGCCGCTTCTGGGCATACTTGCCATAGCGAGGTAGTTCGCTCGGGTGAATAATACGCGGCCCTACCAGAGACATCTGCCCAATTAGAACATTGAACAGCTGTGGTAACTCGTCAAGGCTGGTCTTGCGTAAAAATCTGCCCACCCGCGTGATCCGTGGGTCATGTTCCAGCTTCATATTCTGCTGGTATTTCCGCATCAATTCCGGGTGTCTTGCCAGGTAGCCATCCGCATCATGAATCATTGTCCGAAACTTGAGGGCATGGAATCGTCGCCCCTGTTTCCCGATGATTTCGCGAAAATGTAGTATTTCTCCCCCATCATCGAGCTTAATACAGACGGCAATCGTCAGAAATACCGGCAGCAGTACCACTATTCCTATCAGCGCCAGAACTATATCGGTCACACGTTTCAGCATGAAATAGACGAGTGATGGTTCGCGAATAATGGTCGTCAGGGGTTCAGTATTGAATGCCCCCGTTTTCAGGTTTCCTAATACTTGAGAAGCTGGACCTTCATCCGCACGCTTAGGTATGGTTACCGTTATTTGTTCCATTCAAACGCCTCTCCTTAATTTGACTTTTTCCCCTCGACGGCTACAGTTTAGCAGACGCAGTACAGCTTGTCGGTAGTGAAAGAGTTAAGATATGATTGTGAATATTTCAAACCGGTTAAGGTTTCTCTCAAGTTCTTGAGCGGCTTCGCGCGTTTCCCCCCACGTTAAGAAGAATTAACCAGTTTCCCCCAATCTTTATACTTTTATAACCTCCATCCAACCATCCCTGCTCTTCCTCTTTGATACGCTATTCCTGACCGATTCTTTAGATAGATATGATGAAGATAGATATGATGAAGATTGCTTTCCTGAAAGGATTTGCGATGCGTGTCCTGTTCGTTACCCCTTACGTGCCGTCGCGTATTCGCGTGCGGCCCTTTAATCTGATTAAGTCACTCTCGTCCGTCCATGAAATTTCGCTCGTCTCCTTGCTCTGTGACGAGTACGAGCGGGAGATGGTACAGGATGTGGCAAACTATTGCGCTTCGGTCGATCTTGTGCCATTGTCTAAATCCCAGGCTTACAAGAACTGCTTGCTCGCTTTGCCCACGCTCACGCCCTTGCGCGTCGCCTATTATCAATCTCCGGCCTTTATAGCGCGCATCAAGCAGGTGATTCACGAGCGCCATATCGAAGTCGTTCATGGCGAATTGATTAAGGTTGCGCCGGCCCTGCGGGCTATGCTGGCGCAGGAAAATATTCCCCTCTTATATGATTCGGTTGACTGCATTTCGTGGTATCTCCAGCAGCAATACGCCTCGGCGCGCAATCCACTCAAAAGAGCATTTATTTACTCCGAATTACAAAAGATGCGCCGTTATGAACGCCAATCGCTGGCAGCATTCGATCAGGTTATAATCACTTCTAGTCATGATCGTGATTGCCTGATTGCTTTGGGAGAAGAACCATCGCATGTCAAAGTGGTACCGAATGGTGTGGATATAGAGTATTTCACGCCGCCGGTTGCCCCGCGCGAGAAGGATTCGCTGGTGTTCTGTGCCAAACTGGACTATTACCCAAATTCACAGGCGATCCTGCATTTCTGCCGTGAAATACTTCCGCAGATATGGGCCAAACGCCCCCAGGTCCGGCTTACCATTGCTGGCAACAACCCTCCGCAGGCAGTACGCGATCTCAGTTCTGACGAACGGATTACGGTAACGGGCTATGTGCCGGATATCCGTCCTTACCTGGGGTCGGCCTCGGTCGCCCTCGCTCCATTGCGTGTGGCAGCGGGTATGCAGAACAAAGTGCTGGAAGCATTGGCCATGGGTGCGCCGGTCGTGGCTACACCTGGATCGTGCCGTTCTTTGCAGGTCAAGCACGAGACACACCTGCTGATAGCGGATGAGCCGCAGAGCTACGCGGAAGCGGTGCTGCGCTTGCTTGAGGATCCACAGCTGGCTCAAGACCTGGGCAATGCCGGTCGCTATTACGTAGAGCAATATCATAGCTGGGTGGCGGCTTCCAACATGCTCAGCAACCTGTATAGCATGATTTCCACAACTCGCGATCAAGGAGAGCATCTGTCGCAGCCGGCTTATACATAAGTACTATGGCTCTCGGTTCACCAGGTACAGCTTCTGCTCTCCTGCCACATGACCATGTGGGAATCTGAAGAGCAATCCTTTGACCTGTAATCCGTTCCAGCAATTATGAAATGTTAACCAGTTATCCTGTTTCGTAACCGATTCATAACCGATTATTACCATTGAACTCAGCGAAAGCCTGCTATGCTTGCCAGCAGTTCGGACAAAGTGGCTATTGTTTAGTACTCCGCGAGGATGCACCGTTATAATGATGTGAACTTAATCCTACGGATGTAATGAAAGGCAAGACATGTTTCTTAGGAGGGACAACTATCAATGAACCTTAATTTAAGTGTAATAGTGAGAGCCCTGGTGCGCTGGTCCTGGGTTCTGATAATTTTCTTAATCGTAGGATATGTGCTGGGGAAAGTATTAACTTCCATACTTCCCCCACAGTATCAGGCAACTTCTCTCGTGCAGTTGAACGGCGGCTCTCGTGGGATCATTATCCAGCCGGTCGCCTCTTATGCCAACCTGGTATCAAGCGATTCCGTTTTGGGCCAGGCGCTAAAACAATTCCCTAAAATAAATCCTGCATCCATAGGAACTAAACAACTGGTCGTGACTCCTGACACTAAATCGAACAGTATTTCAATTCAGGTTTCGCTCCCCGATGGCAAAGATGCGGCCGGCCTGGCAAACGCGCTTGCGCAGATACTCGTAACCAGTCAGAATGCCTACATCAAAGCACAGACCGAACAGCAACTCAGTCTGCTGCAAGCGAGTATCAAGAACGACCAGAATCAGATCAATAATCTGAAGAATCAGATTATTGCAGTTGCAGGCCAAACTCCTCCTGGTCAGCAACCTACCCCGGCTAATGTAGCAGAACAACAACAACTACAGAATGAGCAACAACAGTATATAAACCGCCTGAACACCGATCAGAATCAATACAATCAATTGGTAACGGACCAGGCGCTGTATGGTCAACCGCTTACAGTAGTGCAGACGGCCACTGTGCCAACTAAACCATCGGGCATCACCGGAGTCTTGCCACTGGGGCCGGTGTCACTGGTGGTGATGTTCCTCCTCGGTCTGGCGTCCATTTTCTTCCTTGAGAAGATGGTGAAACGCGTCAATAGCGCATATGGATTGCAGAAAGAGACTTCTTTACCTGTGTTAGGTTCACTGCGCTGGACCAGTCCCAGTCCACTAAGCGCTCCCTTACTGAAGGTCATCGAATCGAAGAGGCCATACGGCGAAGATTGCCGTGTGATGATGGCGGATGTTCTGTTTCACGCCGAAGATGAAGGCGCGCATATCCTCGCGATAACCGCTCAGAGACCTCAATCGGGCATCAGCTGCGTGGCTTCGGAGTTGGCGGCTTTGCTGGCTCAGAGTAAAAGGCGTGTATTGTTGATCGATGCCAATTTGCATAATCCGGTACAGCACAAACGCCTGGGCATTCCCAATGATGCAGGTCTGGCTAGAATGCTGGAGGAATTGCGCAATCTGAAGATGAATCTCACGGCATCCGCTCAGGAACCTGTCGAGATGACCCAGCAGGCAGCGGTTTCTATGATGGAAACGCGCCGGGTTGCCGGCGTCCAGCCCAATCAGACGCCTGTGGTGAAGATTCACCAGCAGCGCTCCAGTTCCAATTCGAACGGCGCATCTGAGCAAAAATTCGTTGACATCTCCGATAAATTCCCTTTCGATAGCTATATTGTCTCTACCAGCATCCAGAATCTGTATGCTTTGCCGGCGGGCAAGACCTCCACAAACCCGGCCAGCCTGCTCAGCATGCCGGCGATGGAGCATTTCCTGCGCTGGGCATCTCGTCCTATCGATTACGTGATCATTGATTGCCCGGCTCTTACCTATGCTGAGGCGCATATCCTCGGTGGCTTGAGCGATCAGACGTATCTGGTAGTCGATGCCACTCGTGATCGCATGCGACAGGTGGAAGCCACGAAAGACGAACTATTGAGCACGGGGGTGAAAATTTCAGGTCTCATCGTCAATAAGCTGGGACGATGGATATAAGTTTCGCCTCCGCGAGCCCCAAGGACGCGGTACGTGAAGAGGATTGCTTGCCGCGGGTAGGGGATGTACTCGAGTCGATGTACGGAGGGCTGGATAACATCCCGGTTCCGGCTTCTCTGGAATCAGGCTCGAGTATTTTGCAGGGCTGCTTGCCACTTTTGATGAAGGAGCTATCATCTGAAGCTCTGTTGCAGAGGGTTGGCTCTAAAAAGTATGAGCGGCTACGTGATCTCTATTATCAAAGTAGCCTGCTGAACCTGTGGTATAGCTGGGAAGTGAAACGCGTCCTCGAGACGCTCACCGATGCGCACATTCCGGTAATGGTTTTGAAGGGTGCCGATATCGCGACGACGCTATACCGGCATCCTGAACTGCGCCATTATACCGATGTCGATCTGATGGTACGCCCAGAAAACCTGGCCGCGACCATTGAATTGCTGAAAGGCCTTGGCTATCGCTACCATCAAGAGTATCGCTTTGAAAGCGTTTCCCGGCAGCGCGCTGCCTTCGTGTATGTGAAGGAAGTCGCGGCGGGCTACATCGTGTTCGAGATTCATACCTCGCCACATCAAAATGAAATGGGTGTCTCATTTCAAGCCACTGAACTCTGGGAACGCGCCCGGCCGATCACAATTGAGGGTGTAAATGTGTATGGCATGGGACTTGAGGACCTGCTGCTCTACCTGTGCTGGCATTTTCGCTCTCACTCGTTCAGCCGTTTGATCTGGCTGTACGATATCACTGTATTGCTCCTGCGCCATGCCGGTGACATCGACTGGCAAAAAGCGTATGCTATCGCGAAAAAACAAGGGTTGCTATCCACCGTCTACTATTGTGTGCAGTGGTGCCAGGCGGTATTTCATATTTCACTGCCTGAACAGGTTCAAATTGCGCAATTTGCCCCTCCTGCGCTCATTCGCCACCTGGTCACGCATTTTGTAGGGAATGATTTCAGCGCTTTATTGCACGTAGGTTTACATCACGAGCGCAAAATAGTGCAGCGCTTGATGGTGGATGATAAACCAGCCTTATGCCAGGTGATGCTCCGAGTTTGTTTCCCCAGCCCAACGCACCTCGGGCGTCTCTACATGGAGCATTCGCGTTTGCCGGTGCGCCTTTTCTGGCTCTATTATCCCCTGCACCCTCTCTTCATGCTGCGAGCGTATTTTAAAGATCGCCCGAGAAGAAAGAGAGCTCAACATATATAAACATAATGCATGATATCGATTCAGGTGTAGTAAAGATCAACGGTGATTACCCATAAGTGGCCTCTATCGCGTGTTCGGGGGTGCATCCCCAATGCTGGTGTAGTAAAGATCAACGGTGATTACCCATAAGTGGGCTGGATGACGGAAGTCGTGGCCGCTGCACAATTTCGCACGGGAGATTCTTCGCTTCACTCAGAATGACATGCCCCCGGACAGTCTAGACAAGTCCGGGGGCATGTCATTCTGAGTGAAGCGAAGAATCTCTACTCACTTTCTGGATAGTCACCAGAAGATCAATGGTCCCAACCAAAATCTCGACCGACCAGCTGGTACAGTTGCGCGTTATATGGCTCATAGTATGCGAGCAACTGCTTGCGGATGGCCTCGTTCATCTTAGAAGGCGTTTCCTTTGATTTATTGTACTGTTTGTAGCCTTTTTTCAGGCTTGCTGGCTCGAAGGCAGGCACGTTCAGAAATTCCAGCGTCTGCTTGTAGATCTCTCCCGGGTTGGAGTAGAGGTCTTCACTTTTCAAAATGAGGAACTGCTCTCGTGGAAACAGGGCGAACCAGGCTTCCAACTGTTCAGCATACCTGCCGCGCGCTTTATAGGCAAAATGCTGGTAGTTGAAGCTGACGTAATTTTTTATCGTCGCTATTTTTTCGCGTTCTCCCTGGATTCTTTCCTCTTCGCGGGCGATGGCTTCCTCGAGCGGCAGCTTTTCGTGCTTGCCTCGTTCCACCTTGTGACGGTATTGTGAGTAGAGCCTGTCGACCGGGTTTCTGAGCAGCACGATCAGCTTCACATTGGGAAGGAATTGTGCCACTCTTTTTGGCGCAAGCGGGTGAAAAATATAGCTCGGGCTAGCCTCGCCGGTGATGTAATCGCGCTTTGCGATATGCTCAGTGTAATATTTCTCCAGCATCGTAGGAAAGTGCGCCCGGTACCACCAGAAGCCCTTCCCGAATTTATGATCGAAGAAATGAACCTCTTTTGTCGCCGCCGAATGGATATTCGGATGCTTAATCAGGTAATTATAGAGTGAGGTGGTGCCACACTTCTGCGCGCCGATGATGATAAAATCCGGCATCAAACGTATAGGGTTAGTGGCGGCACGAAAAAAATTATCCGCGTATACCCTGGTGTCATGAAACAGCTTCACGGCCATGAACTCCTTTTCTGTCTATCAATCCCAACCAAAATCTCTGCCCACCAGTTTATAAAAGCGTTGATTGTGGGGTTCGAAGTAATCGACGAGACGTTTCCTTAGCTCCGGGTCCATCTTTTTGGGCGGTGTGTATTTTGGCTTATTGTATTGCTTGAACTCCGTCTTGAGGGCCTTCGAGTCTGAATAAGGCACGTTCAGGAATTCCAGCGTCTGCTTATAGATCGAGGGAGCGTCTTTATACATATCTTCGCTTTTGAGTAGTAAAAACTGTTCGCGCGGGAACAGGCTGAACCACTTTTCGAGCTGGTCAGCATACAGGCCGCGCGCCAGGTAGGAGTAGTGCTGGTGATTAAAGCTGTAGCGTTGTGCCAATTCCTGCTCGGGCACATTTATTCTCTCCTGCTCGCGCTCGATGGCCTCCTCAAACGATAATGTTTCATCTCCCCAGCCTACTTCCCAGCAGTAATGCGAAAAAGCTCTTTCGATTGGATTGCGGAACAGGACAATCATCTTGACATTGGGCAGCGCTTTCTTCAGCCTTTGCGCGGCGTGGGGATGGAAAATGTAATATGGGCTGGCCTCGCCCGTCACAAAATCCTTCTTCTGAACACGTTCCGCATAGTATTTTTGCATGCTGTACGGGAACTGTCCTCGATACCACTTCAGGCCTTTCTGGTACTGATTATCAAAGAAATGGATCTCTTTTCTCGACGCGCCAACAATATTAGGATGGTCGATGAGGTACTCATAAAGGGAAGTCGTTCCTCCTCTTGCCACGCCAATAATAATAAAATCAGGCATGAGCCGCATCGGACTGGTGGCGACCCGGTAGAATCGCTCTGCCGATTTTGCGGCGTTTTTAATCGGTTGTATGGTATTCATTGCTTTCAATGTAAAGATCTCCTTTTATCTGTAGGGGCGCATCTTATGGTCGCCCCATCCTGATGTCTTTGCGCTTGAGCTTTTCGGATTGCGGTGGTGTACTTCCCTTAAACAGAAGCGGCAGGCTGCAGGCGCTTTCCCGACCTCCCGATAGGGATTGAAACTCAGGCCCATATCGCATTGGCGAGATCGCCCTCTTCAATCTGCTGCGCCGCTTTTATGTCTGCCTCCGATGCTTTTTGTTCGATCAGCACCGCCTCCTTATCCCAGTTAGGTATACTCAGCACGAGTCCGATCAGTAGCCAGCGATATGAAGCCTCTACGAAGGCTGCCGTTCCACCGCCAGCGGCGGCTGACGGAATAAAGATACCGGTGAAAAGGCTACCGAAGACAATAGAGATGTAGAAGCCTATAGACGAAAGAGCGACAGACTTGGCCAGGTCTGACTTTGATTTCAAGAAGTATTTGGCGCTGACATAGCCTACAGCCACAATGAGCCACAGCAGGCAGATTAGACCTTGAACCCCCATTTCCGCCAGCACCGAGAGGAACTGGTTGTGCGCAACTCCTACCTTGTCGGTACCATAAACGCGGTCAAAGAACTGGAAGTTGCCGGCACCTACGCCGAAGATAGGGCTTTTCAGCCAGATATTGATGGCATCAAGCGCAATTTTCAGGCGATCAGAACCATACACCTGCGTTGGATCGAAGAAGTTCGTTGCCCCTGGTATGAACAACAGCGCGAGAGGGACCAGCAGGAACAAAAGTGCTGTTGGATTCCTGGTGCGAATGACCAGCATGATAAATGATGAGAGGAATAGCCCGATCCAGGCCTCACGCCCTAAAGCCATGATGACGCCGATGCTATAGAAGACCGTCAGGAGAAGCCATAATATACGAGCTGTACTGTTCTTTGTATAGAGCGCTTTACTAAAGGCAATATTGGCAAAGAGAACGATCAGCGTGCCAAGTCCGCTCGAGGACTCGCCAAAGACCAGCGGACGAGCATACCCAAGAATATGCTTGTTGGAGAAAAGCCCCAGCGGCCCTGCAATAATCGTCCCAATGGTGTACATTGCTCCGGCAACGAGATAGGCATAGGTAACCAGTTTGGCATCCATTACTTTACGCGCAAGGCCGGGTACGACCAGCAGGAACATGGGTAAACCGATCAGCAGCGACATTTCAGAGAGGTTAGTGATCGTAATCGAAACGTTAGAGTGCGGGTAGGTATAAGGCACATTGGGGTCAGGATAGAGACGTGAGTAAATGATGGATATGAGCCCAACCAGAATCAAAGCAACCAGGGGCGCCAGCAGCGTCTTCGTCAGCAATACACGCCCCGATTTGCGCTCTGGGAGAACCACTTGCAGAATCCAGATCAAAAATACGAAGACAAACAGCAGGTCACCGATGTATAGCCGGGAAAGGATGCCACTACTGGAAAACGCGAGCGCTGTGCTAGGCCCGGCTGCCACGACATACAGCGGCAGGGCGAAACGAGACCGTATAAAGAAAAGGACGATCAAATTGATGATGATGGCTCCTATTATCCCCAGCACCGGCAATATGGGCATAACGTAAGCCATAGCTACAGACATGATGAGATAGAGAACGAGCGTAATTGTTAATGCCACAGGCGGCAGCTGCACCGAAACCGGTGATTGAGAAGAAGATTTATTTTGTATCACTGCAACAATCCTCACTTTTACTGTCTAATGCATTTGCCCTTGACCGCTTCTGGTTTGGCGGGCGACCGCCAGGGTGCGCCCCTACATGCCTGGGGAAAGCAGCCGGAGCCAGCCCTTTTCCTGAACCTGTTAGGGATTGATTGAAACCCTATTCCAAATTTTCGCGGTCGCCCCTGTTTAATACTGTGGCAAAGGCCGCTCCCAATTTTGCAAGCAGTTCCTCTGCCTCAAGTACTCTTGTACTGTTACTTCTTTTCGCATCAACGATCAATAAGACAATATCGGAAAGTGTGACCAGGTTGACTGTATTGGTGTTGCTCAGCAGCGATGGAGCGTCAAAGATGACCAGGTCGGCCTGATTTGAGAGCAACTCGGTAAAAGGTTCCAGCCCATCGATACGTATCGCCTCTCCCGCGGTTCCGGTTGTTTTCTGTTGAGCTGTTGTTCCGATTGGCACAAAGCCAAGCTTCACGATATTCGTGGCCAGAATAGGAGAAGGGCCAACCACACCTGTAGATAAGGCGCGAATAGCATCCAATGTGCCTGCCGAATTAGGCATTTGCAGCCAGCTATGCAGGACAGGATGCTCTGGATTGGCATCGACCAGGATGGTCCGCAATCCACTCTGAGCCGCTGTGATAGCCAGGCTCGCCGCCACAGTACTTTTTCCTTCGCGGCCTATTGGACTTGTGACGGTGATTACTCGCATTCGATGCTCGTACTCGCCTGCCTGGTAGCGAAGCCTGCGCAGCAGTGGTAGCGTCTCAGATGCTGTCTCTCGTAGAGCCTGGGGGCGCAATCGATCATTATTTACACCTGGCAATACAGGAATGAACGCCAGGATATGCGGCAATATCTGGTCTCGTTTCTTTCCACGCAGCGGTAGCTTCCGCGAAAAACGACTGGCCAGCAACGCGCCTCCCAATCCCATAAGCAGCCCTATGATGGGCGATAGCGCCAGGCGCAGGTTTCGCGTCGATTCTGAGCCAGGAATGGTTGTGATATGGGGCTGGATATCATATGGCACAAGAATCTCTGTGCTGCCATTGTTTTTCAATTGTTCCAGAGCTTGCATCTGTGAACTGATAGTAGCCAGCAGCTGTTGTTGATCTTTGTTCAGATTCGCTTCCGAACGCGCCAGGTAAGTATTGGCCTGTCCTGAAGCGGCCAGACTGTCAACTTCTGCTTTTGAAGTGTTTGCGTCTTGCTGTATGGTCTGGTACTCGTTCGTCAGTGCTTTCAGCAGGCCATTGATTAAATTCAATCGCTCAGCGTGAAAATTTGCTACGAAGGCCTGGTACACGGTCGTCACAACCAGCTTAGCATCATCTACTGAGGTCGCCGTCGCCGTTAATTGCAACACTCGCGTACCTGTTACCGCGGTCGTGGAAACCATTCCTTGTAGTTCATAGAGCTGCAAGTCCTTGAACTGTGGATAGGTCTGGAGCTTGGGAAGCGCCAGGTTGAGCGTGTCGGGATTAAGAAAGACTTTGGAGTAGAGGGTAGTAGAAAGGTTGTCCGCGATTAAGCCCATCGTGGAAGGAAGTTGCACCTCAAGTTGCAGCGTCGCTTGATACGAGTCGGGCGTAACAAAACTCGACGTGAATAATGCGGTGCCACGAGCCTTCGAGGTCGTCGTGCTTGTCGGTGTGTTGTGGCCGGATGGAGTACTTGGAGCAGTACCATCCGGTAAGGAATAGGTATAGGCTGTTGTCAAGATCATCGAAAGCAAGATGAACCAGCCCCACCGCGCCAGAAACCGGGTGTAACGCTTGATCCTGCCTCGCCAATCGGGTTGCTTTACTTCAAAGTTGTTCTTCATCGTTTCACCTGTCAAAGCCTTTTCCAGGCCGGATACCTGGAATTTCTTTGTCTCTCCATTCACAAAAATATTGTCTTTATACATACAATAGTTGTGCTTTTCATAATCATCCAGGGCCTATGGTACTCGTTTACTAATAAGTATCGGAAGAACATGACAGTTGAGAATAGGTTGATGTTCTGTGACTGCTCTTAAGATTTCTTAACCAACTTATGCCCCTCTCTCGCGCCTTGCCGGGATGAGTATAGCCATCTTTACAACCTGGTCTCAACTCGTTCGTAACCCCTTTGCTCTTCTCAAGCACATCAGGCCCTGCTACAATACGGGACAAACTTGAAAGGAGCGTTCTCGAGCCATGTCTGAAACATCACTACGCGTGGGCATTGACCTTACCGGAATCTGGCGCAGACCTACCGGAATATTTCGTTACGCATTAGAAGTTGCCAAACACCTGCTCTTGCTGCCGGAAAGCGAGCCGCATATTCGCTACGTCCTCTTTTTTGCGCGCGAAATTCATCCAGAATTCGTGCCCCTGCAAGACTCGTTTGATGCTGTGATCTGCCCGACGACGAATGAACTCGTCATCAAGCAATTCTGGTTCCCGTGCGTATTGCCGCGCCTGCGCCTGGATGTGATCCATTATCCCTCGTTTCCCCCTCCATACATTCAACCATTCGGGCCGCGCACCGTCATGACCTTGCATGATGCCGGACCCTGGCGTTATGCTGACGCTTTAACACTGCATGGGCGCCTCTACTTCCGCACGCTGCTGGCACGCGGTACTCGCACCTGCTCGCGCGTGATTGCCGTCTCTGAGCATGCAAAAGTAGAGATCGCGCATTTCCTGGGTGGACGTTACCTCTCCAAGATTTCTGTCATTCCCGAGGCGGCGCGGCCCGCCTTTGCTGTAGCATGCAGTGATTCCTTTAAGGACGAGGTTCGAACACGCTATGAACTTCCTGCTCGCTACTTCTTCACGGTCTCAACCGTTGAGCCGCGTAAAAACCTCGTAACATTGCTCGATGCCTATGCAAGGCTGAGAAAAGAGCTAGGTTCTTCGTGCCCGCCGCTGGTTATTGTTGGACGCAAAGGATGGAATTGTGACGATATTCTTGGTTATATGTCCGACCTGCAAGAGACCGTTCGTTTCCCAGGCCATGTATCGGACGAAGAACTGATTGCCCTCTATCAAATGGCTACCTGCCTGGTATTTCCCTCCTTATATGAAGGCTTTGGGCTGCCCGTGGTTGAAGCAATGATGGCCGGTTGCCCGGTGATTACTTCAACCACCTCCTCATTGCCAGAAGTAGCAGGCGATGCCGCCCTGCTTGTCGATCCACTTGATCCCTCGGAAATTGCCGCTACCATGAAAAAGGTGTTGCAGGACGAGCAACTGAGAGCGAGCATGATCGCAAAAGGGCACTCCTGGTCATCGCGCTTCTCCTGGGAAAGGACGGCTGAAATGACCAGGAATGCCTATCTCATAGCGGCGGGAATAAATATTCCTTCCGTATCAGGCCACCAGTAGCGCCTGCATCGTCAGTTTCAGTTCTTGCGTCAGGACCTGCGTCTGCTTCAACGATGTCAGGCTGTCTCGACGCTTCTTCACCAGCAAGAATATCTGCTTCACATACTTTGTGAACAGGTGCGCATCACCATGATCCAGTGGCGGCGCATCGATGATCACAAGATCGAACATTTCCTGTAATTCTGGCAGCAATTGCACCAGCGCCACATTTGTCAAAGGCATGTTTTGCGCAATCATCGCCCTTGCCGGTAGCAAGAACAGGTGCTCATCATCCGTTCTGTTGATAAAGTTGAGCGGCATACCACTATTGGTAATCAGCTCGCACGGTCCTGTGCGGCGGATTTGCTTTTGCAGTGCCGGTTGTTCATGATCTAGATCGATGAGCAAGGTCCGGTATCCATTGCGTGCCAGCGTACTGCCGAGTATTGCCGCCAGTTCGCGTTTCTTGCGCGGGCTGGTCAGCAGGATGGTATTGCCTTTCTCGCGCGTAGCCATTGTTCCAATCGCCGCACAGATCACTTGCAACTGGGTGACACGTTTAGAGAAAAAAGGCCTGCGACTTTGTAACGCCTGTTGTAGTTCTGACTTGAAGACAAAAGGCAATTCCGCGAATACGGGCAGCCCGGTCAGTCGCTCAACCTCTCCCCGATGCCTTACAAACGGGGAGAAGTACTCGGCGAAGATGATTACGATGATTCCTGCCAGCAACCCTAAAACCAGGCCGAGCAGCTCAAGGATATTAGGGGATAGCGGAGCGGTTGTCGCTGCGCCTGACTCCGTGGGCGGTTGCAGAATGAAAAAGGCATTTGAAAAGAGTGAACGTGTGTTATGAATGCTGGTCAGCGATTGCTGATCCTGGTATATAGCACGCTTGTCAAGATCAAGCTGGTATTGATCCTCGCTGATGGTCTGTTGCTGCGCAGGGGTTGGTGGTGTGGCCTGCTTTTGAGGTGCCGGTGGCGGAGTATTCGCGCTGATTTGCGCATTGAGATTATTCGCATCGGTGGTGAGTTTCGAAATTTGCTGGTTCAGGTACTTGATGTAATAGTCGACCTGCTGCAAGATGGCTGCGTTCTGCGTGTCTACAAATGTCTGCGTCAGATACCCATCAATATTCAACGCGCTTTCCGGGGTGATATCCGTCATACTGATAAAGATCGTCTGGTGCAGGTCGTCTGAGGTGACTACGATATCTTTCTGCAAATCGAATTTCGACAGGCGCGGATAATGTTTGCTAATAACGCTTTCCGCCGCCGGTGTATCTACTAACCCTTCCGGAGTTTTGGGGAAAGTTACTTTCAGGATACCGGTTGGGTCCGCATTATCGGCCAGCAGGGAAGCATTGACCTGAACCGTCGATGTTGCGGTAAAGGTAGGGTACAAATTTTGCCCTATATACCTGCAGATAAAGAAGCCGATGATCATAAAGAACACGATAAGCCAGGATGCCCGCAGTATACCCTGCATATATGCTTTCATTTCCATTATTGTAACCCTTTCATTGGTCCTTTCTGTCCTGCCGCCCCTGTAGGGACAGTGCCTGGTGCCTGTTCTGGCCTGTCCTGCAGCATCTCAATGATAAAAGTGCCGGCGGCCGTCCCCCACGCATCCCAATTGAGGCGGTCATCAAAGGCCTTTCTGCTTGATCTAACCAGGTCATTATAGCTTTGCTCGTCCGAATAAAGCCTGGCAATCACGCGCGCGTAGTCGTTGCCACGCGCATGAAGCGGTAGCAGAAAGCCGTTTTCGCCTTCCCGGATCACTTCGGGGACACCACCGGTGAAGGTTGAGATAACCGGAAGCCCAAACGCGTTTGCCTCGCAAAAAACAAGTCCAAAACATTCATTTCTTGTAGGAAGCAGCAGGAAATCTGAACTCAGATACAGTTGTTCCAGCTCTTTATATTGTTTTGCGTCATTTTTATCCAGATAAGGAATAACTTTCATATGTTTATGCGAAAATTTCCTGGGGGGAACGCATCCGCATACTATCAGCTCTGCTTCGATTCCTTGCTGCTCCAGCGCGAGCAAGGTTTCAAAAGCGATATCGCCGCCTTTGCGCTGCCAGTCAAAACCAATAAAGAGTAATCGGCAGCGGTCGGATTTTTTCTTCTGCTCGATGATTGCCGCCGCGGGAGCCTGTTCAAGATTGGCGCCAATCGGAATAACATGTACCTTGTTCGGGTCAGCATGATAGTCGTCGATGGCTGATTGGGCGGCCCACGCTGAAGCATAGATAAGCATGCTTGCCTTTTTAATGGCGTTCTGCGAAAGGGCATTCATAGAGCGAACAGAGCGCTCCGGCAAGCCCGAATATTGCGGATAATAGTTATGCAGTGACGCAAAAGTGGCGTCTTCTATCAAAACAATGGGAAGATGTGTATGGATGAAGGCAATTTCCGTCGTACTCGCGGGAGCGACAAGCACATCGAACGATTGGCTTGCCAGGGCAGCATTGGCGAACTTCGCATATCTTTTGGCGGTAAATATTCTATATTCACACACAAAATATTTTCTACCGATAGAAAAGAAGGGATTATAAGGAGCGTATTTCTTGAGCAAGAACCGCAGCTTTTTATAAAGGGCTTGCTTGCTCGAGGAATTGCCTTGAGCCGGAGCGCCGATGTGGATTACCTCTCCACAATATTTTTGCAGGGCCTGGGCCGTATAAAACAGGGTGCCGGACCAGGCTCGTTTATCTCGTGGGTCCATCGGCGTCACAAAAGCAATCCTTGGACGCTTGATCTCGTCACTCATCAGGAACTCGCTTTCTTCGGGGCGGTCAGGAAGCCATCTTATTTGTCCCAATCGAAATCCCTACCGAGCAATTCTTTTAGGCGTGCGTTATGTGGCCTGAAATACTCGACCAGGTATTTACGCAGCTCGGGATCCATCTTGGGATAGCTATCCTTGACCTTATACCCCGTTTTTGTGGGCACTTTGTATTTTTTATATTCTTTATTGGTATCGATCATGCTCGAAGGCACGCCGAGGAATTCCAGCGTCGTTTTCACCGTCTCCGCCGGTTTGCTATACAGGTCTTCGCTCCGCAGAATCAAAAATTGTTCCTTGGGGTAAAACTCCATCCAATACTTCAACTGGTCCACGTAAATGCCGCGTGTGAGATAAGAGTAAGGCCGGTAGGTGCGGCTAATGTAATGTTCATCGGCCAACATTTTCTCGCGTTCACCGGCAATTCTTTCAGGTTCGGCCTCGATAGCCTCTTTGAAAGAAAGCGGCTCGGTGCCGTTAGCCTTGACATTGAGCCAGTGTTGTGAGTAGGCGCGGTCGATAGGGTTGCGCAGCAAGACGATCAATTTCACATTGGGCATCGACTGCGCAATTCTTCTTGGGGCAAGTGGGTGAAACAGATAGGATGGACTTGCCTCACCTGTAATGAATCCCTGCTTGCGTACATGCTCGGTGTAGTACTTTTCCAGGGTCGTAGGAAATTGCGCGCGGTACCAACGAAAACCCTTGCGGTAGTTCGCGTCAAAAAAGTGCAGTTCTTTAGTATACGCGGGCGCAATAAATGGATGATCTATGAGATAAAAATAAAGGGATGACGTGCCGCATCGTTGTCCACCGATAATCAGAAAATCGGGCAGCAGCCGCAAATTGCCGGTGATTACCCTGTATGTTTGAGAGGAATAATGCAAGAAATTTCTGGTACCAGATCTCGCATTAGAAGAAATCTTCATTGGGTCCAAACTCCTTAACGTCTACCACGATGTATTTTTTTCTGGTTCAGTTCTGTCCAACATGTATAACTATTGAGCGTAACATGCGAGCCAAAAGTAGGGATATTGGGCTACCTTCACCGACTTGCACCCTATAGCCTCAACTACTAGCACCGGTTCGTCTTGCTTCCCTCGTATACCCTGCTTAGCATAATCGGCATGTGTAAAGAAGGGATGAGCAAATGGTAACGGATTGGTTGTTATCATTGCCTTGCGGTTAAGGAAAGATAACCAGAGTCAGTACAAAAGTCTAGATGTAGTCGTCGTCTTTCAGCGAAATGCTGGAGGGACAGCGCCTGGTGCCCGTCCTGGTAGGATCGCAATGAGGACAGGCACCAGGCGCTGTCCCTCCTATTTGATTGTGCTTTTCATCTGTTGGGAGTTAAGAATTTGGCCGATATCTGTTATAGATTATGTGATTTCCTTCTCATCCTCTCAGTATGAGCGGAAAGTACTAATCGGTCCAGGTATGCTTGCTCTGAAGGAAAACGTTAGTCTATCCTTGCCAATGAAGATACGGGTGTTTACATATTCAATGGCTAAGTTCATGGAGGTTCTTATGAGAATAGGTACAAAGCGAAAGCAGCGCAATACAGGCAAAGTGGCGATGAGCGGATTGGCTTTGTTCCTGATCATCTGCCTCTTTCTCTTATCTGGTTGTAGTGGATCCGCTAAATCGAACGATCATCCGTTTGCGTTGGGTACGCCGGGCGACCAGGGAGGAAGTGCTACGGAGGATGCAGGTACTCCCAGTTCCGGTATACCTATCGTGGTAGTGCAGGATCAATCAACCCTTTCCACTTATCCTGGTGGGTTTATGAATATGACCGTTACCACTGCCCCTTTTGCCGTCTGTAATTTTCTTGTCTATTATGGGCTGAGTACGCCGAGCAAAACATATGGCATTGTTCCCGTCACCGCTAACGCTGATGGGCTGGCCAGCTGGAAATGGCAGGTAGACCCGGCAGCTCATACCGGCAACTGGCCTTTGAAGATCACAGCGACACTGCCTAATGGTCAGCAATCGACGCAAACGATAGATGTTACCGTGACATTACCGCCTATCAGTGTCGTCAGTAGCCAGTCAATTTTGACCGGCGCTCCAAAGAGCCAGTTAAAGCTAATGATTCAAACCGCGCCCAATGTAAATTGCTCCCTCCTCTTGAATTTCGGGCCAGGGTCCAGCAGCAAGACCTTAAAGGCAAGAACAGGATCGCAGGGTCTGGCAAACTGGACCTGGAATATTCCGAAGGATGCCAGTCCGGGCGTGTGGCCCTTGACCGTCACTGTGACCTTGCAGGATGGAGAAAGCACCGCGATCCAGGTCAACGAAACCATTCAATCGTGACCGGCATCATGGAGAAACCTTAACGCATCACAAGTATCATTAACCAAATCTTGACTTTATTGCCATGGGACTTCGTGATGCATTTCGATACAATCAGCATAGAAATCGAAATGCCTGTACCTATCTGCAACATGCAGTAGGGGCGAACCTTTGTGATCGCCCGCCGTACCCTTATGGTCGCCCTAAGAAGGAGAATTTCCAGGATTATGAAGAATTCGGTGTGCCTTTTGTGGCTTGAAGGGGTGAGGCCGGAGCGCCTTTCGGCGATTCCTTTCCTCACGGAGCAGATTAAAAATGGTGTTGATCTTCAACTGGCCCCATTACCACTCGGTGAGAAAAGTGTTTGTTACTATCAAACACTTACCGGCACGGGCTCGGGCAAGTTGGGTCGATTCGATGCTGTATATCCTGCGGGGTATAAGGCACAAGAGGATACAGGTGTTCCCGATGGCGCCTACGGGCGCCTCTTACCCGACCTTCTTCGCTCGAAGAAACTGGAAGTGACGTTCTTCGAGACGAAGAACAGAGAAATATTGCATACGCTGGCCGATCAATCCTTTGATTGTGCCATTGTACGTTTGCTGGATATGGGCGGTGCCGGTGATGATGAGCTGGATGCTATGCTGCGCCGCTGTGCCGGGCAACTCGCTCCTCAAACGCACCTGCTGGTACTAGCGGATGCATGGGATAGACCGGCCCCAAAACTGGTGAACATCAATGATTTTCTAGCAGATGTGGGGCTGCTGGAAGCAGGTGCGGATCGCGACCAGGCGCACATCGTGTGGTCGGAAACCCTGGCATATGGCTTAGGAACCGGCCAGGTCTGGATCAATTTGCGCGGTCGGGAGCCACAGGGAATCGTCGGGTCTGGGCGTGAGTACCAGGATGTGTGTGATGCCTTGATCAATGAACTGCGTACCAACTGGCGCGATCCTGAGACCAATGAACTCGTCGTTGAGCAGGTGCTGCGCAGAGAAGAGGCCTATAGCGGCGATTACCTTTTTAAGGCGCCTGACCTGGTCGTCGTCTACCGTCCCGGCTATGCAGCCTCTCCAAAGGCAGTAGCGCTGGATTTCGATGGTCAAAGCGTGCGCGCCGGTGGCCAGACCCTTGATGCTTCCTCAACTGCTCCTTTCGCTCGCCTCACCGGTAGCGGTCCTTGCCTGGCTCGTGGTTTCGTAGCGAACGGCAAACTGGTTGACCTGGTGCCCAGCCTGCTCTATCTGTTAGATTGTCCTGTGCCCACGTATGTTGATGGAAACGTCATTTCGTCCATGTTCACCCCATCGTATCGCGAACAGACTCCCATCCGGCAACTGGATAGTGATGATGATCTGCTTTCCGATGAGGAAGAGGGCATGATTGTGGACCGGCTGCGCGACCTGGGCTACCTGGGATAAACCAACGGCCTCTATAGGGACAGGCCGCTGTCCCTATAGAGGTAATTATAGATAGTGAGGAACATAGCAAGCATGCAAGACCCTTTCGTCACCATTATTATACCTACCTGCAATCGTCCCTTTCTCTTAGGGCACTGTATCGAGCATGTTCTTGCGCAGCCATACCCGCGCAAGGAAATCATCGTGGTCGATAGTTCATCCAACGATGAAAGCGAGAGTGTCGTTGCCCGCTATCCAGAAGTAATCAGCGTGCGTATACGCGGGCAGCACGATAACCGGCCCACAGCAAAGAATACCGGCATGACCTATGCCTCTGGCGACCTTATCTGTTTCCTGGATGACGATGCCATGGTCTGTCCAACCTGGCTCGATACAGTACTCGAAATACATCAGGATGATACCATCGGCGCGGCTGGCGGTCGTGTCGTGCGTGCGCCCAGGCCCTACGCCGACCAGCAAAGCGGTCCGCCACGCATGACTGTCACGAAATCAGGGCGCGTTATCTGGGAAGGCGCAGATCTCGTCAGCACCGAGCGCGTTGATGTCGATCACCTGATCTCCTGTAATGTCTCGTTCCGCCGTGATGCCCTGGAGCAGGTAGGAGGCTTTGACCCCAACTATACCATAACCAGTCTGCGTGAAGAGACTGACCTGTGTATTCGTGTCAAAAAGGCTGGCTGGCGGCTGGTCTATGAGCCGAAGATGGAGGTAACCCATTACTCGGCGCGCAGTCAGGGCTACTTCATGCGCCAGCCGGTCGCCCAATTCTCGAGCGGTCGCAACGGCGTCTACTTCGCCATTAAACAATGTGGCCTCACGCCGCAGGTGCTTGTTGACCAGTTGGTTGTAGAGCCGGGCAAGAACCTGGCAAAAGCGAGTTCGCTGGCGGCGATGTTCATGGTGGGCGCCTCGGCTCAAATAGTCGGTCGAGCTGTGGGCCTTGGGGTAGGTTTAAAGTGGATGATGAGCCAGAAGATGCGCGAAAACGCCGATCCCAAAATTCAGATGCGCACCCGGCCCGTAAGCGAAGATACTCATGAATCGATAGCTGATGAAGATAAATCACTCGTTTAACATCGACAGTATTGTATACATTTGAGACGAACAAATCGCTCTCTTGAAAGGGAGTAAAACACATGCGTGTATTTTTATTTGGTGTTGATGGCCTCACGTACCGTGTCCTGCATCCAATGATGGAGCGCGGCCTGTTGCCCAATTTTCAACGCCTGCGCGACGAAGGGGTTGAAGGCATCTTGAAATCAACGACGCCCCCCGTCACCCCTCCCGCGTGGACATCGATTGCTACCGGTCTCTCACCCTCCAAACATGGAATCTATGATTTCTGGGAATATGAGCAGTCAGAAAATGGACCCATCCCTCATGTTATGACGCATCGCAAAGGTGGCAAAGCCATCTGGAATGTCTTGAGCGACTGGGGCAAGCGGGTCGTCATCGCGAATGTCCCCATGACCTATCCGCCTGAGCCAGTCAATGGAATTATGCTGAGCGGCCTGATGGCCCCTGAGATGCAGGCCAACGTAACCTATCCCACCGCTTTGAAAGAAGAATTGCTGGCAGAAGTGCCGAAGTACCATATCGACATCAACCCAGCCGTCTCCTGCGGGCAGAGAGGCGATGTCTTCGTCGACGTATTGGAGATGACACGCCATCGCAATGCCATGTTGCGCCTGCTGCTCAAGAAGCCATGGGATTTCTTTTTCTTCGTCTATACCGGCGCTGATCGCATCCAGCACTTGCGCTGGGATGAGATTATGGCGTTCCATCCCATGGCCGTAGAGTATTACCAGATGGTTGATGAGGGGTTGGGCATGGTGCTGGATGAATTAGGGCCTGAAGACATGCTCATGGTTGTCTCAGATCATGGCTTCCAGGGAGCCTCCCGCAAGTTTTACCTGCAGGAATATCTCTATCGTAACGGCTGGCTGCAAATGCAGGGCAGCAACCGCACGCGCGCGCAGCTCTTCGGCATGGTCAGAGCGATAGCACGATCCTTGAACATACAAAAACCTGCCCGCCAGATATACCGCCGCCTGCGTCATAAGCAGATCGAAGCCCTGGCAAACGAGAATCATCCGGCCATCTTGCCCAAGATAGACTGGGCAAAATCGCGCGCCTGGGTTCAATCCACATCGGGTGAGCTTGCCGGCTATGCCGATATCTTCTTCCACGACTCTGTCACCGAGGAAGAGATTGAGGAACTGACGAAAGCCTTGAAAGACCTGCGCGACCCTCTGAATGACCAACCGCTGGTGATAGAAGCGCATCGTGAAGACGCCTTTGGCAACGGTCCTTTTGCGCCCGCTCAGCGCCACCTCGTCATCCTATCCGGCGAGAACACCTCCATCTACACACAATTGGGGCGCATATCCCTCTGGGAAACGCGTGGTAATGGGCATGATGTATCAACCGGCATTCACCATCCCGATGGCATCGTCTACCTGTATGGCGCGGGCGTCAAAAAGGGCACGACGATAGCTCCGACCCATATCTACCAGGTCGTTCCGACCATCTTGACCGCCATGGGCGTACCGCTTCCAGAAGATCTGGATGGCAAACCCATGGAGGAACCGTTCGAGAAGCAACTCACCGCCGGTGCAGGAACTGGCGGCAGCGAACTGGTGAAGCAGAAGCTGAAGAAGTTGGCGGCGCGATCCTCATAGAATGCTTTTCTAGTAGAGTGTAGAGCAAATTACTCCGGCACTCCCACTCGGGAGTGCCGGAGTAATTTGCTCTACACTCTACTACCCATCAGTTATGAAACCTTAACCTGAAGCTGCCGATTATTACCAGAGTGCAACAGCAAATCCGTAAGCCAATTACGGCGCGGATGATACAGTAAGGAATGGAAGACCTGTAAATTCGTCGGGGAGAACATTCCAATTCTCTCGTGTGGAAAGAATTGCCAACAATTGAAGCGCGGAATGGCGATTGTGTTGGTTGGGCTGAAACAATCCGGTTGACGCAATTAGAGAAGGCGATAGAAGCATAAGGCGGAATATTTGCGCATGAGTAACCAGCTTGAACAAAAACCTGGAACCCTGCCACAGAAGCAACTGCACCGGCTGCGGCTGCTTCCGATTGTAGAGTTTCTTGATGATGAGGTTACGTTGAAGATGCCTGCGTTCAATGGATTGCACCAGCACGTGGACATGATGCCCACCCCTCTCATGGGTCTGGAACAATGGGAGGCTGAGCAGCTATTAGCGCCTCGCCGCCCGGCGCAAGTGAAGTCGCCGGACAAAATAAGCGATGACCCTGATTTTGAGAAGCTCAGCACCATTCCCATGATGGTGCTGAAAGATATCGCGAAGAAGCAGGGGCAATCATCGCCTGAGATGCAATCGGAGATTTCGGGAGCGGCCAGCAATGCTGCCGTTGTCGGCCTGGGCAATGTCGTCGGCTTCATCTTCAAGTACGGTAACAACCTGCTGATACAGCGTTCGCTGGGAGCCGTCAATTTCGGCCTCTATTCGGTCAGCCTCTCTATCGTCACACTGGTTGCCTCCATCGTAGACCTCGGCCTCGATAATGCCATGATCCGCTACATCGCTATCTATAAAGGCAAACAGCAGTCGCATCTGATGCGCAACCTGTCCCTGTTTTGCTCAGTTATGGTCAGTATAACGGGCATGCTAGGAGCATTCTTCGTCCTGTTTTTTGGACCCTGGTTAAGCGCTCTCTTTCATAAGCCCACCACAGCTCCTATCCTGTTGATTATGGCGCCAATCGTTCCCGTTACCTGTTTGCAAAACGTCTGGATCGGTGGGTTGCAGGGCCTCAAAGAGTTCAAGCGGCGTGTCTTTGTGCAGCGCTTTTTAGTGCCCCTCGTCGTATTCCTGTTGATGCTCGTCGTTGCCGCCTTCTTCCCCAATATCACCTGGGTTGCCGTTATCACGTTCATCAGTGTGATGCTCAGCGCGGTCATCAATCTGTACTTCCTTTTTCGCGCCGTCAATCGTGCCGATAAGCAAAAAGCACTCCAGGAGCAGCACAGGTACTATGAAATACGCACCTGGCTGGGCTTTGCTATTCCCAATTTCCTGACCCAGGTCATCAATACCGTCCTGGATTCGGTAGACACGCTCTTGCTCGCTTTCTTTGTGCCGGCCCTTGCCATTGGACAATATGCCGCGGCCATCAAGATTAGTGGCTTTATCCTCTTGCCGATGGTTTCCTTGAACGTGATGTTCTCACCAACCATCGCCGAACTGCATGCCAGGGGTGAAAATAAAAAACTGGCGGCCATGTTCAAAGTGGTGACGCACTGGACGATTACGCTCTCCCTGCCGGTCTTTATCATAGCCATCATCTTCTCTGTCCCATTGCTCGGCCTTTCCGGTCCCAGCTTTGTGCCGGCCTGGCCATTGCTGATCGCGTTATCCACCGGCTACATGGTCAGCGCCGCAGCCGGGGCAGTCGGCAATGTCTTATTGATGACCGGTCATCAAAGATACTCGCTCTTCAACTCGCTCGCGGTAGTTGCTCTGAATGTTGTACTGGGTATCATCCTGACGTCGAGATATGGCGCGATGGGAACTGCCATCAGCACCGGGCTGGCTATTGCCGTAGTAAATATCATTCGCCTGGTTGAGGTGCGCTTCTTACTCAAAATGCATCCCTATCGCTGGCGCATGTTCAAACCTTTAGCCGCGGGGGCAATCAGCGCCGCGCTCGTAGGTATATTGCTCTACTTGCTCGGCCTCACTCATTTTGCTCTGCACGTCGGCAAATATACGCTTTCAGTGCAACTTGCCTTAATTCCAGTATTCCTGCTCTGTTATTTCCGGTTGATCGGACTGTTTAAGATCAGTCCTGAAGATAAAATCGTCGTGGATCGATTGCGCAAGCGTTTTGGGCGCGGCAAAGGTAAGAAAAAAGGCGGACGTGGCGGAAAACAAGGACTTGTAAGGGCGTTCCCTTGAGGTCGCCCTCCAATTTGAGCAGGCGTACCCCGGTGGTCGCCCGTAGAAAGGTTCAAGCTCCGTGAGGAACAACATCTGGTTTCTGCCCAAGAAACCCGGTATGCAACGTATGCTTTTCCATGCTATCAATCATTCAGGTCTTGGTCATCTTAATCGCTCGATAGCGGTGGCGCAATGGCTAAAAGCTGGTATTCCGAATTTGCAGGTGCTATTCCTCATCGAAGGCGGTGAGAATTTCATTACTCCTACCGGCCTTCCGTGGATTATGGTACCCGGCCATAATCAGGCCAGCGAAAATGAGAATTGCGAACAGATTACACGCAACATTCTCAACGTGTTCCAACCCGATGTCATGATGCATGAAACGGTGTTACATGAGCCGATCCATCGAGCGGTGCGCGATGCGGGTGTCAAGGAAGCCCTGATGGCCAACGTCGGTGGTCTATTACGTGATGAACTTACCCATTCCTTAGACAGGATGAATGAACTGGACCTGTTGATCGTCTTGCAGCAAAGACAGGAAGTAGCGCCTGAAGATCAGGCGCTCATCGATCAATTTACCGGTAAAACCTTGTTCGCCGGCCCGCTGGTGCGGCAGAAAGATCGCTTTGCCGGAGATGCCCTGCGCAAAAAGCTCCACCTCGCGGAGGCAGACCAGGCCATTTTGCTGACCTTTGGAGGTGGCGGATACAATCTCACGGGAGAATTGCTCGCCAATACGCTGGCAGCAAGATCGGCTATCCTGGAGCAGTATCCGCGAGCAAAACTTATCGTCATTACAGGGCCATATTTTAGCGGCGAATTGCCTGCGGAGGATGATTTTGTCTGCTATGCCAGCCGCTTTGAGCCATTTCTGACCGATTATCTCAATATTGCCTCGGCGGTCGTGTGCATGGCCGGTTATAGTACTGTCAATGAGATAGCGGCCTCCGGTGTACCCGCGGTTTGCGTGCCCGCTGCCGAAGCCGATGACCAGGTCGGAGCAGGGAATATGGAAGAATACGCTCTGCGTTTCCCCAATATTCGTATAGGCTCCACTGCTACCGGGGATCTCGCGCAGCAGGTCATAAGTGCCCTGGGACGAGAGCGTGACCTCTCCGTCACGCAGGAATTTGCTCGCAGGGCAACGGCGGCTGCCGCAAGCATCGTTGACGAAATAAAAACTCTTTTTTGATCTCGCTGTTTAGAAAAATAGAAAAGAGAAGGATAGAGCATATGAGTGAAGCTATTATTCCCCAGGAGCATGCAAAAATACAACATGTGATCGCTGTCATGAGCGGCAAAGGGGGCGTCGGGAAATCTCTGATTACCGCTCTGCTGGCCATTGCGCTGAGACGGCAGGGGCTACAGGTCGGCATTCTGGATGGCGACCTCACCGGTCCGAGCATTGTGAGCATGTTTGGTCCCGAAATCCAACTTTCTGTGACCGGTGATGGTAGCATTGAACCACTAGTAAGCGAGGAAGGGCTGAAAATTATGTCCATGAGCCTGTTCCTGGAGAATGAAGCAGACCCGACTGTATGGCAGGGATCAATGCTTGCCAGCGCTTTTAAACAATTCTATAGCGAAGTAGCCTGGGGCGAGCTTGATTACTTGCTGGTCGATGTGCAATCCGGCACATCTGATGTGCCCATGACTATTTTGCGATCACTTCCATTAGATGGTGTCGTTATCGTCTCATCTCCACAGGTGCTGGCCACGACTGTGGCGAAGAAGACGATCAATATGGTTCATCAATTCCATGTCCCGATGCTTGGCATCGTAGAAAACATGGCCTATTTTATGGCACCAGGAGAAGAGTATTGCGAGATCTTTGGCTCCGGCCATGCATCCGAACTGGTCTCATTAGCCAACGCTTCTCTATTAGGGCAATTGCCCCTTGATCCCAAACTGGGCGTGCTCGCCGACACCGGCCACATTGAAGAGTATCATTCGCAGGCCTATGAAGCTTTAACGGCAAACTGGCTCAAGGCGCTCAAGATCGAGCAGTAGTTCGAACAGGGCGCCAGAATTTCTTGATAGAGGCAGAGATTCTTCGCTTCGCTCAGAATGACATGGCAGGGCATGTCATTCTGAGCGAGTGAGTCGAAGCCCTGAGCGAAGCGAACGGGGCAGAATCTGCCAGCATGAACCTCCGAATCGGGTTGGAATAGGAAATCAGGAGGATTTTCGTTCTCGCCCGTTTTCCATCCTTCCAGAAAGATGGAATTTGAAACGAGGGGACTTAGGGGTAATAATCTCTAAGTGGATATTGGGAGTGGTTCCCATAATGACCTCCCATTATCCTGAATCAAATTGATGGAGTAAGTAATCAATGCGGACAGTAAAACGAATTTGTATCATCGTATCTATCGTTGCGCTTTTAGGGTTAAGCAGCTGGTACCTGCTTCCCTCTACTATTTTCCGTAATGCGCGTGCATCTGGCCCACTGGCCGGAACGCCAACTGCGACCCCGACTGCGACCGCAACGCCAGTACCTACAACACCGATCAAGTACATCGTGGTCCTGATGATGGAAAACCGCACCTTCGATAATCTGTTTGGGCGCTTTCCCGGGGCCAATGGCGTTACCCTGCCTCAGGCCACCGACCCGGTCTACAGAGATTTTGACCACCAGGGGCCTCCTGTACTCGCCGCTATTGATGGTGGCAAAATGGATGAATTCCCCGCGCGCGGCCAGGTCCAATATACCCAGGCGGATATCCCCAATTATTGGAGTTATGCCCAGCATTATGGGCTTGGCGATAATTTCTTTACTTCTGTGGCCTCCAGCAGTACGCCAAACCACATAGCGATGGTCGCCGCACAGAGCGGGGGGCTTGATACATCGGTGACCGTCAAGGGTGGCACCTTCGTCAAAGGTGGATGTAAGACGACGCAAAACAACATTGCATACTCCCGGCATCCCGATACCAATACCGGCTATTTTGGCTATGGCTGTTACAACATCAACAGCATACCGCAGGAACTGGACGCAGCAGGAATCAGCTGGCGCTATTATAATGGCAATCCCACCTGGGATGGCCCCGGCTACATCCAGGATGTCGCATACTCGAAGAACCTGGTGAGCAATTCAAACCAGTTTCTTAGCGATGTGAAGCATGGAAAAATGGCCGCTGTGAACTGGCTTATCCCGCCCACCAGTGACCAGAGCGATCATCCGCCCCACTCGTTGTTGGCGGGTCAGGATTATGTGACGAGTGTAGTCAATACTGTCATGCAGAGCCAATACTGGGCCAATACCGCCATCTTCGTCACCTGGGATGATTGGGGCGGCTTTTATGACCATGTCGTACCGCCTACGATAGATGGGCTGGGTTTAGGCCCGCGCACCCCGCTGCTCGTCATCTCGCCCTATGCGAAGCCCGGCTATATCTCGCATCAACTGGGAGAGTTCTCCTCTTTCGATAAGTTCATCGAGGCAGATTATAACCTGCCCAGCCTGGGCCAGCGCGATTCACTTCCGCAGATAAGCAACCTGATGGATTACTTTGACTTCCAAAGCCCACCACAGCCTCCGCTGATCCTCAATATGCTTCCCTATTCCAGAATGATCCACGTGATTGCCACAGCAGGTGGAGGTCACACACATCTACCCTATATCGCCGGTTGTATTACTCCCACGCAGGGCGATGTCAACACCGTCTACCATTTTGATATTGCCTACACGTCCAATTCTTCTCCCACCGAATCGGTCGTCACAATTGACGGCGTCAACTACCAGATGAACGACCTCGGAAAACTGCCGAGCAACGGGGGAGAGCTCTACGATTACGCCACAAAGTTAGCGCTCGGTACCCATCAATTTAGCTTTACTTTTTCGGATGGCAAAACGACCGCCACCATTCCTGACAATAATACCCAGTTCACAGGCCCATACGTGGAAACGTTCGATCTCACCACCAGTATATCCACGAATATCGCCACATTTGGTTCCACAGTCACCTATACCACCAAATATGTTTCACCGACGAATACTCCGCCCACCCTTGAGGAAATCGACATTGATGGCATTCCCTACCAGATGACCTCTGATGGGTCAACCAACTATAAAGCCGGTGTCAAATACACCTATAGCACGAAGAGTCTTTCCGTCGGTGAGCATTACTATCGCGTGCGGTTCGACGATAGTAACAATGGCTCCGACCTTGTCATTCAGGAGGGCAACTCAACCCCTGATATAACTCCGATCTGGTTGTCAAAGTCTTCGGTCAGCCCGACCTCCGGTACCGGTTCAACCGTCTTTACCTACCAGACAACCTACCTGGATACGTCGAACGAACCTCCAACGCAGGCGATCCTGTTCGTAGACAAAACCCATGCCTATCCCATGACCTATGTCTCCGGTTCATATAACACAGGCGCAATCTACCAGGCGACTGTAAGTGGCCTCTCGGACGGGAAACACACCTTCTTCTTCTACTTTGCGGACGCTCAGAGTCAATGGGCCGATCCCATCACGAACCTCTATTCCGGCCCCGACGTAGGACCAAATGCTCATGCCATTGCTCCTGGAACGCAGATCAACACCGATCCAACAACAGGCGATGGTGAGGATGATAGTTAGGCAAGGGTAAGTCAAAGCGAGGATGGCCGGCATTATCCTTCGACATGCCGACCATCCTCACCTGTTTCCTGCGACAAAAGTGACTTTCCTGGGCAGACCATTATCTTATACAAGATAACATGGTTCAGGATGCGATCCGCAGGTGAGCCATGACAAAGCTTGCTGCAATATAGTACTATCAGGTACCTGAACCCGATAGCCCGTCTCTGTCTCAGCTCAATTGTGGCCGCTCGTCTCAGCTGATTGTTTGACTTAAGCCTGGTTGTATGTGATATACTCTGCGGGGTGTGATATTTCTATTTTGCCGCATAAAGTTGGTATTGTGGCGTTTAGTGTGCTACAATAGATAACTATGTTGTCCGGCTTATTCTTCTACGGCGCTACAGACGTTGAGAGAGCAGTCTGATTGTAGCCCTTGTAGGGACAGCGCCCGATGTCTGTCCTCATTGCTGAAAGAGGTTTAGGGAGCATAGATGGAGGCGAAAATACAATCGCCTACATTGGAGCAATCTACTATCGTCGAGCGTGTTGCTCGCATCGTCTCCAGTGTACGCGGGGCGAAGGCAAATTATGCCCATCTGGCCTCAGAATTAGAGCCCGCTATCCCTTTTGATATCCTTGGGATCGCACTGCTGCGTCATGATCGTCAGGCTGTGCGCGTCACCGTCTGTCAGCGCAAGGGGAATAGCTGGGTTGCTCACTATCACCAGCATCCACTCGCGGATTCGATGGTTGAGCGTATTCTAAACATGCAACGGCCCTCTTCTCCAGCAGACCTCGACCAGGCAGGCAAGAGCGTGGCCGGGCTGATTATCCAGCAGTATCCGGCCGGCCTGGATGGTTCGCCGGCACAGTGTGGTGATGCCTTGAGCGGTAATCCTCACCTGCGCGCAACTCTCATCGCTCCTCTTGTGGTAGCAGATCGCATCCTCGGCACGTTTGAACTCGGCAGTACCCGCATCAATGCGTATGACGATGAAACCTTGCGCCGTCTCATTAGCGCCGTGGCCCGCGTACTGGCCGCAGCCATAGAAAGCGCCCAGGTTGGTGGCAGCGTAGAGATTCAAGACCGGCAGCGCCAGGAACTTAAAGACGTTTCGAGCGCGCTTACTTCCGATATGGACCTTTCCGCCATCCTCAATCGTATCGTCGCCGGTATCGCCAAAGCCTTGCATGGTGCTTCAGCAATTATCATATATGAGCGGCAGACCGGACGTTTGCGCCTCCAGGCCCAGTCGGGGCTGAATACAACTCTCCTGGAAGCGGTCATTGAACAAGAAGTAGCTTCTAGCGAGCAATCTATTCTTGGTTATGCGCTACTCAAGGGCTCGCCCACCGTCTCACAGAATATCGCTGAGGATGAACGCTTTCCGCTCAGTTCTGGTTTCGCATCGAAGCTCCAGGTTCACTCGATGTTCGCCTATCCGCTTGTGATTGGCTCGACCGTCTATGGTGTGCTCTTGCTCTGCTCGCCCGAACCGGGTGGATTCACACCTCTCAAAGCCGATATTCTCTCACTCTTCGCAAGTCAGGCCAGCATTGCCATCCATCATGACATCCTCCTGCAATACTATTACCAGGATGTGGGTAATGAAGACAGGCGACTCCAGCTAGAGCGAGCGGCTATCCTTACAGAGATCGAAGCCGCTCTTGTCAGAATAGGAATTTTGGGGGATAGCAGCGCAGACTCTGGCAATGCTGGCGATACGCTCGATTTCAATCAATCGCCAGCGAAAGATCCATCTTTTTCTCAATTCAACGGGCCGGCCACAGGCTATCTAATTGAACCCCTCTTCATCGTTGATCTCACCGGGCGTTGTCTGTATGTGACACCGACTGCGGAAGCGTTTTGTCACAGGCGATTGTTGGCGCCTACCAGTCCATTAATAGAGAGCGTGGCGGGAGTGTTGCGTCCTGCCTCTTACATCTCCTTAGAAGAGGCATTCACCATCTTATTGCCCCGTATACGCAATGCCGGTGAGGTGCGAGAATATCTCCAGGCATTTGCGGTTGAGGGTCCCGGCGCCGATAATGACCTGATAAGCATGCAAAGCGAGGGAAATCACCAGAACAGGCATCTTGTGCCGGATGCCTGGGCGTCGCATATATTACGCTGCGTCATCGCCGCGGAACCAATCCGGCAAGCAACTTCTGCTGATTTCGGAACCCTTGACGATCAAACAGCGCCCGCGGATGATCTGTCCTGGCTTGATGAACCCGGTGATCTGGAGCGAGCATCGGGTAGGCCAGCGCAAAATGATGCTCCTTCGGATCGTCACTACCGGTTGAAGCGCTATCCGCTCTATAATGCACACGGCCGGTTGATAGCGAATGCCCTGCAAGCGCAAGATATCACCGAGCAGGTACGCGACGAAAAAAATCGCTCGGCGCTACTTTCCGCCGTTTCACACGAGTTGCGCACCCCGCTTACAACCATCAAAGCGGCCGTCACCGGGCTTATGCAGCCAGGTATCGAATTTGATGAAACCATGCTGCATGAGATACTTGAAGAAATTGATTCCCAGACCGATCAGCTTGATACGCTTGTCAACGCGCTGATAGACATGTCGCGCATCCGGATGGGAGCGCTGATCCTGGATAAAGAATGGTGCGATGTGCGGGAGATAGTGCATGTCACACTTTCTCGCATGCGGCATGTACTGGATGGCCGGGCCGTGCGCACGCTCTTCCAACCGCAATTACCGCTCATTCAAGCTGACTACGTACAACTGGGGCGCGTCTTCAGTAACCTGATCGAAAATGCGGCTCGCTATAGTCCACCCGGCTCAGAGATAGTCATCTCACTTGACATGGTTACGTATCATGATCTACGAGATGCCGCTGTTCCGCTCGACGAATCAGGCGCAGGGAACACATTAGGGATTCTTCGTTTCACTCAGAATGACATGCCCAGCCATGCCATTCTGAGTGAAACGAAGAATCCGAAGCTATCTCAGGGAAGCATGCCCTCCAGGGACGGAGCCTTTTTACGCGCTCAAGTAATCGATCATGGAAGCGGTGTGCCGGAGTGCGAGCGCGAGCGCATTTTCAAGCCTTTTTATAGTTTCGATCCCAAGAATAGTGGACTTGGGTTAGCTATCTGTCGTGGCATCATTGAAGCTCACCAGGGTAGCATCTGGGTAGAGCAAATGCCAGGTGGAGGTTCATGTTTCGTCTTTGTGCTGCCAAATATCTCATCGTAGGGGCCCAAGCTTGTGGTTGCCCGTCATGGTTGACTACCAGTGTAGAGTGCGGATTTATCCCGCACGTGGTTGCCTCTACACGTAACGGAGTACTATCTGCATGAAAACCAGGAGAAAATGCATACTCGTCGTCGATGATGATCCGCCTATACAGCGCATTTTGCGCCGAAATCTCATGATGAGCGGTTATGATGTCTTGATTGCAGAGGATGGCAAAGAAGCAGTAGAAATTGTGCGCATGCATCAACCAGACCTTATTCTACTCGACCTCTGGTTGCCGGGTGAAATAGATGGACTGGGTGTATGCAGGCGAGTTCGTCAATGGACGCAGACGCCTATAATCATCCTGTCTGCTCGCAAAGAGGAAAAGCAGAAAGTAGAGGCTCTCGACCTGGGTGCTGATGATTATTTAACCAAGCCTTTCAGCAATGATGAGCTACAGGCGCGCGTGCGCGCCTGCCTCAGGCGAGCCGCGGGAACTGCGGAACCAGGGAACCAGCAACAACCCGATATTTTACAGACTGAAGACGGTTATTTAAGTATGAATACGGCACGCCGTCAGGTACTGGTTGGCAGTCACGAGGTCAAACTGACGCCGACCGAGTTCGAGTTATTACGACAGCTCATGCTGCACGCGGGTAAGGTTCTAACCCATCGTGTGCTGCTGCGCTCCGTCTGGGGGCCCGAGTACGGTGAGGAAGCTGATTATCTGCGCGTCTATGTGCGACAGCTACGGGTGAAGGTCGAGGAAACGCCCTCGGACCCGCGCTATATCATTACCGAGCCGGGAGTTGGGTATGTCTTTCAAGCTCAGGTACGGACTCTGCAACAAACAGGCATGCCCTGGAATGAGAGACCTGAAATAGTACCTGGAGAGCAGGGAACGGGAAATGTGCCAGGTGGCGCAGCGGCTTTTACAAATTCGCTATCGAATGATACACATGTCATTCTGAGCGAAGTGAAGAATCTCGGTTCCTTACCTGAAAGGGAGATCGGCTAAGATGTGGAGTAGGGACTCAAGAGATTCTTCGTTGCACTCAGAATGCCATGCCCCGGATACACCCGGGTGTATCCGGGGCATGGCATTCTGAGTGCAACGAAGAGTATGATGCATCGGGGTATATATCAAAAAGTTTAACTCAACAAGTGGAAATCTTAATAAAATTTTAATATCATGACCCGAATTTTTATATACTCTTTGCTCGTAATGTCGTAAACTCCATGATGGGAGAGAAGACACTTGTATTGAGGAATTGCCTGTCATGATAACAGTCATTCCAAAAAGTTACAATACCTGAGCCTATGGTTTGTATGGCTTTCAAGGGAGAGGGAGTAGAGGATAATGGAGCTGCAAGATCAAATTATGGATGGAGACCTGCAAACGCTTGGGCTCCAATCGATCCTGAAGATGCTCGCGTTGAGTGGTAAAACTGGAACATTATTCGTACATTCCGGGCCAGAAACCATCTCTATCGGCCTGCGTAAGGGTCAGATCATGGCGGTGCGTGAAAATGAATCCACGCAGTATGATCTGCTTGGCATGCTCTGCCTGATCAATAAGCTGGACCCGCCGCGCGCCCAATCCGTGCGTGAAATGGCAAAGGGCAACATGCAGGTAGCGCTGGCGCTGCTCGTTGAAAACAACTGGATGAGCCGCGACGAAATGCAACGTCGCCTTGAATTTGCCATTACACAAACGATTAGCCATGCATTGCGCTGGGTGAACGGGCGCTTCTCGTTCCACCGCCAGCTCATTGCGATGGAGAGCAGGATGGAACCTCTGGATGTTGATACCGTCTTGTTAGAAGCTTTGCGTCAGGCCGACGAATGGGAAGAGATGAGGCAAACAACTCTCACCCGTACATCGGTCGCGCGTTGGCTGCCGGAGGTCAACAAAGATGTCCGCAACCTGGGGTTGAGCCAGGAGCACATAGAGGTGCTTTGCCTCTCCAATGGAGAAATCTCTTTGCAGGCAATGGCGCTCGTGCTGATGATGCCGGAAGCCCGTATCGCCCGTATCATGACTCATCTGCTTGAACTGCGCCTGATCGAAGTTGTCGATACCGCTCTCGAAGCAGAATTGCAGCAGGATCTTTCTAATATCATTATCATGTGCCAGCATACCCTGGCACAGCAGCGACAAAACCTTACCCCTGAACAACATCTTCTTGGATTGATAAAGACCCTTTCCCAATGTATTAATGGCTTGCTTATCCATCATGGCAAATATGCGAAAGCTCTACGCGGGCGAGGTCAATTACCTGTGCCAGAGATCGTGCGTTACCTGGAACGCCGTTTCTCGCAACCTTTACAGTTGCTATCAAAGCAGCAGTATGCTATCCTCGAAACCGCGAATTTTGTGAATGGTCAGCTTGACTGTACGGAAATCCTGAACCTGAACAAATTGGTCAAGGGGGAAAAGCTAGAGGAATTTTATTGGGAAGCGGTACTGGGCCTTGCCACGTTCTTGCGTACCGTTTTCGCAACCTTATTGAACGATGAAGTCGGCAATTCTCATACCGGTCGCCAGCTCAACGTCGTTTGGAAAACGTTCCTCAGCGAAATTGACCAGGAAATTCAACAGTACCAGCTCTATCGTGCGAATCAACATATGCAGCAGGCGCGAAACCGGCGCAATGAAGGGACGTTCCAGGCAGGCCCTGGCGTGCCCTTGCCCGGTGTATCCGGCGTATCACAGGGTCAGAATGATCTACCCTGGTCATCTGAGACGCAAAGGAGGTTAATGTGAAGATGATCGAACCGACGGTATTAGTGGTTGACGATAGTCCCACTGTGCGGAAAATTGTGCAAATGACGCTACAGCGTGAGCATATCCGGGTCATTACTGCCGGCGATGGACTGAGCGCTCTCACCTCAGTGGCGGATGAAATGCCTGCCCTCATCCTCCTCGATATCCAGTTGCCTCGTATGGATGGGTACCATATTTGCCAGATAATACGCAAAAACTTGCAGTTTCGCACAATACCTATTATTATGCTCAGTGGGAAAGATGGTTTATTCGACAAGATGCGGGGTCGGCTTGCCGGATCAACCGAATATCTTACGAAGCCCTTCGACACGGCTGAATTGATCCACACGGTCAAGAAACATCTTGTGGATTGGCAAGCACGCATGCCCCCACAACAGGAAGGTATGCGAACCCGCCTCAGACGACGTGGATAGAGGTCCCCCAAAAATAGCCATTCTTTCCTAGTGTCTGGTGCAATGGGTTGCACCTCTACAAAGGAAAGGTATACTGAAATGCCAGGGCAGAAGGTACTCGTAGTTGATGATAGTTGGACAGAGTTGACGATGATTGCGGCTCCTCTGCGCAATAACGGCTTTGAGGTAGTCACCGCCCTTGATGGCGATGAGGCCCTTGAAAAAGTCTTCAGGGAACGCCCGCAATGTATCGTACTGGACGTAGTCTTGCCCAAACAAAATGGATTTCAACTGTGTCGCAGACTCAAAAGCCTGGAAGCAAGTAAGCACATACCGATTATTTTATTGACCAGCAAGAACACGCCTCTTGACAAATCCTGGGGGTTGCGACAGGGCGCTGATATGTACATGACGAAGCCTTTTAGCGAAGACGAGCTGGTTAGTAATGTCCGTCGACTGACATAACGATGAGGAGCTTAGCATGTTGCAGCCTGATGCAAGGCAATGGTCGCAGCCAGCCGGTTCAACACCCCGTAGGGGCCGATTTACCGATCCCAACGCCGATTCATCGGCCTTGAGTTCGCCCGCCTCTGATGTGGCACGCCGGAGTGGAAGTTCTGCGGGCTTGCCATCGCTTCCTTTCGTCGTGGAAACCCTACCCGGTAATCCTAACGCGGCTGCGGATCTTGCAATGGTCGCTGCTGAGCCGGTTGAGGCGGGTGACCAGTATCTTGTCTTCACCTTGCTTGGGCAGGAGTTTGCACTGAAAGCAGAGCACATCGAGGGCGTTGAGCGCCTGGCAGATGTGACACCTGTTCCCAATGTTGCATCCTGGGTCAGCGGCGTCATAAATTTGCGTGGCTCTATTGCCTCTGTCGTCGATCTGCGTGCGTTTCTAGGGCTTGAACGGCTCCCGTATAATCCACGGACGCGCTTATTATCGGTTGAATGTAATGAGATGGTGATTTGCCTGGTGGTAGACAGCGTGAGTGATATGCTTCCTATTGCTCCTTCCACTATTGCCGCTGTTTCGCGTCAGAATAATGTTCCGTATTGGATCGCTCCCTATGCTGTGGGGAGTGTCAATTTAGGCAAGCGAGCTATCGTCATTTTAGATGCGGCTCGTCTGCTGTTCTCTGAAAAAATGCAGCACTATTCTTAATTGAAACTCGTTTCGGTCTGAATAGTTGAGGTGGTCGTAAGCTGCTACATATGCCACCGTGTTCGTCGGATACCTGTAATGGTGTCTCTATTTCAACGCTGCTTCACTGAGAGGAGGCCTGGCGGATGAATGATCGCAATACTGGCGGAATGACAATTAGCTCGCTCTTGTTTACAGGGCTTATCGTTTCAGTTGCCATTCCGGTCGCTCTAATTATTGTCCTCGGCATACTGGCCCATAGCAGTTCACCGGTATTTGTGTATGTGGATGCGCTCTGTGCTGTAGGGGTATTGCTGGGTGTCCTGGTGGTGAATTATTTTATTAAGCGCAAAATCCAGGACCGTCTTCTGGCGCTGATAGATATCTGCCGCAGCTATGCTGGGGGAGACCGTACCGTTCGTGCTACGGTCACCGGTGATGATGAATTCGCTATGCTGGCGATGTCTCTCAACACGCTTCTTGATAGCCAGGGCTTTGTCTCAGGCGCTGTCGCCTCCGGTGGTAGTGGCAGCGATGCGGCAGCTTTGCAGGCGCAGATTGAGAAATTGCTACAGGAAGTCAGCGCCGTTGGTGATGGTGACCTGCGCGTACAGGCCGAAGTGACGCCAGATACCCTGGGTGTACTGGCCGATTCCTTCAACTACATGATCGAAGAGCTTGCGAAGGTCGTTGGACGCGTGCAGGCGACTGCCGTACAGGTGACGAATGCTACCCGTCGTATCCTGGATCGCTCGGCTGAACTGGCGCAGGCCTCTGAAACACAGGTGACGCAGATTTCGCAGACTACCCAGGCAGTAGAAGCCCTGGCCGTCTTTATCCAGAATGTGGCCCGCAATGCTCAGTTGAGTACCGAAGCAGCGCAGGAAGCGTTGCGTAACGCCGATTCCGGTCAGCAAGCGGTACGTCAATCAATCCAGGGTATGACGGTTATTCGCGAGAACGTCCAGGAAACTTCTAAGAAGATCAAGCGACTTGGCGAGCGCTCGAATGAAATCGGTGAAATCGTGCGTATCATCGAAGATATCGCCGATCAGACAAACCTGCTTGCGCTCAACGCTGCCATCCAGTCCGCCATGGCAGGTGAGCATGGACGAGGATTTGCTGTAGTCGCCGATGAAATCCGCCTGCTTGCTGAACGCTCAACCGAATCAACGAAGCGTATTGCCACACTGGTCAAGAGTATTCAGGGCGATACGTTTGAAGCGGTCGTCGCAATGGAAGATAGCACGCAGGAAGTGGTCAAGGGTTCGCAACTTGCTGACGACGCCGGACGCGCGCTCAACTCGATTTATGCTGCTGTAGAACGCCAGGCGCAAATGATTGAGAGTATTGCACGGGCCGCTGTCGAGCAGGCCAGTGTCTCCGAAAGTGTCGCTGTCGCTATGGGTCAGATTTCCGAGATCACCAGGCAGACCAATGCCGGAACCCAGGAAGCTGCGATGAGCGTTAGCTATCTTTCCGAACTGGTCGATCAATTGCGTGCCTCGGTCTCCACCTTCCGCCTACCGGAGCGCAACAACGAGATGGTTGAGGTATTCCCAGCCATGTCATCCGGCGTACCGGCCTTGACCGCCGCCAGCACCAGCGGAGAGCATTACTTCCAACAAGATATGGATGTGAATAGAGATTGGAACCAGGGCTTTTCCTCCGATTTCCTGCCGGTTCCGCAGGCGCCAGAGGCGGGACATTCCGGGCCCTTCCAATTCGCGTTTAATAATCAGCAGGAATTCTCCAATCCGCCGGGTTTCCCGACTCCTCCCCAATCAAATGGGCAGCAGGCACCATCTCCTAATGGTCAGCAATTTGGGAGCTACCAGGCAGGTATGGCGGGACAGCGAGGACCCCAATTCGGGAGCCAGCCCCAGCCGCAGGGCCTTCCCGGCCAGCCGTTCGGATCTTATCCGTCTTTTGACAGGATGGGTAGTTTCGATAGCCAGCCCGGGTTCGATGCCCAGCAGCAATTTGGTCCCGTACCCGATTCCGGCTCCGGCATGCGAAATGATGGCAATCAAAGCCAGCCACTATTTCCGCCTGCCGGTCAGAATCCAGGCATGCAACAGCAGCAGGGGCAATCGGTCGTAACGCCTCGCCCGCGTTGGAGAACTCCTCAACAGGGTCAAGCATCATTTGGACAGGACCAGGTTCCATTCCCTAACAATGGATTTGGACAGTAGGGGTGACCTTTGTGGTTGCCCTCCCGAGTTTCAATCAAGCGTGTGATAGAAACGGATGGATGTGAAATGCGAGGGGCCTTTGTGGTCACCTCGCCTATCCGGCCAGCGCGGTCTATAGAGAGAAATTTTCAGGCCTATTCCCGGACATATGGATGCAGTTGTAATCATAACGGGAACCAGGAGAAGATCCTTTACACGGCTTGACAATGAAACTAGAGAAGTGGGTGCGCGAAGTATGTCGAATACATTTGATAAATCATCTGTTCTCGCCTCCTTTATTGAAGAGGTGAATTCGTATTTGCCTGAAATCGAGACCAACCTGGCGCGCCTGGCAGAGATGCCCGGCGACATGGATGCTCTTGAGGAGACATATCGCCGCACTCATACCATCGGTGGTTCCGCTTCAATGATGGATTTCCCCGGTTTATCGCATGTCGCACATGGGATGGAGGATATTCTCGGCGATGTGATAGATGGGGTAGCCGAGCTTGATCAACCAACGATAGCGCTTTTGCAGCGTTCTCTCGCGCGCCTGCATCGCCTTGTAGATGGCATAAATCAAGGAATTGACCAGGATGCCGTGATTGCGGAGGATGACGCCGATTATACCCAGTATCGTGTAGCGATCGAAGCTGCTGCTCGCGCCGGAAATACTAGTGCCGCCGGCACAGGATCGGAAGAACAACTTCAAGGCATTGCGGCATCAGTGGCTCCCGGCGTATCGATGCCTTCACTTGAGGAAGTGCTGGCTTCTTTCCGCACTCCTGAAGTGGTTGCAGGAGAGGCAGTGGCATGGCCGGAAGAGCCTGCGCCGGTTGCTTACGCTGATATGCCTGCAAAGCGGGATTCCTCACCGCTTCAAACACCAACCCAGGAATTCATCCAGGAACAACCGCAAGTACCAACAGCGCCTGCACAGCCAGGAGCATTGGAGCTACTTGTTGCTTCATCACGCCAGCCTTCCGCCCCCCTCGATAACCCTCCGGTTACACCACGGGCGTCACTGCAAGATGACTGGGGGCATGACGCCGCAGGATCTACCGGTAAGAGGGAAGCTGCGCAACCAACATCTCCACTCTCGCCGGTTACTGGAACAGGCGTGGGGAACAGGTCTATCATGCCCACGGCGGGATCGTCTTCCTTGACCCCGACGGACGTAGACCAGGGTCCGATTGCCACGGTTTACAATGAGATGCAGGCTGAAGTGCAGGTGCTGGATGAACAGGCTTCTTCATTGAAGCGCACATTAACCCAGCTGCGCCTGGCCGTATCAGTTATTGAAGCCCAGCGCGCAGAATTTCGTGGCTTTCTAGATGGCTCCAAAGATGCGCTCGATCGCATGGAGGAATGGGCCGGGAAAGCTATGGGCCTCAATCTGCGCAATAGTCCTGAGCAGGTCCGGCGTTATCTCCCACTTTCAGTCATGTGGGTAGCAAACAACAAGCTCAAGAAAGTGCTTGAGTTGCTTGTGCAAATGACGAGCGGCGTAGAGTTGACGGATGAGCAGATGCAAATAGCTTTGCAGCAGTTACATGCGTCTATACAGACATGCGGAAGCATTTTCGAGCAACTGCAATCCGGTTCCTCTGCGTCCCTGTTCGCCCATGATCCCGGTTGGACGCACTGGGAGATGCAAATTCCGCCCGAAAACGAAGGCTTGCGGGAACGTGTCACATTTGAGCGTCGTGGTGACCTTGCTGCTATCCGCGCCGAGATAGAAGAGCGGTTGCGCGAAGAACTGCGCCAGGAATATGAGGCTCGCCCGTTCACACTGGCCGCTCGCGCCGAATTAGAACAGCAGATACGCAACGAGGTGCGCGAAGAGTTCGAGGCCAGGCGTCAATTGCAGGAAACTGTTGCCGGTTCTGGGCATCAGGAAACATTGGAAGAAATAAAAGCCCGGCTGCGCAGCGAGATAGAAATTGAAGTACGCCGCGAGTTCCTCAGCCAGCTTACCGGGGAAATGGAAGATGCCACCGAAGTAGCGTTTCCTGGCTCGCCACAGCCTGCCGCATTCGTGCCACCCGCTCCGGCTCCGATGGTAATGCCGCCGCCGCTATCGCCTGCATCATCACCATCTGCTGCTTCCTCTGTAATGAACGACTTTGGTGAGGAAGCGGCTGAACTCTTCCGCCTGGAAGCTGAAGAGCACCTGCAGACGATTAGCGTACATGTGGCTGAACTTGAAAATGCGCCTGCTGACCGCAATCCCATCCAGGCCATCCGGCGCGCTACTCACACGCTCAAGGGCGCTGCCGGAATGATGGGCTTCCGTATGATTGCGGACCTGTGCCATATTCTGGAAGACCTCCTGGATAGCATCATAGAGGAGGCAATTTCAATTTCACCAACCGTTGTGAGCATTATTCTGGATACGACGGAATTGTTGGATGCGCTCGTAAATGGTAAGGGAAGTGCAAGCGAGCATGAGAATGCCCTACAGGAGCTTCGTGGCCGTTATGTGCAGGTGCTTGGTGAGCAGTCTCCGCTGGTAAGTAACGTCGACGAGGAGATTGCAGCTGCCATCGAGGAAAGGGAATCTTCCATGATGGAGGCTGCCGCGGTTACAGGTGTTGTTGCCAGCACGCCGCAGGCTGAAGCCGAGCCACAGGCTCAGGCACGCACAGACCTCAGCGTGCGCGTTCCACTACAAAAACTTGACGAACTGGTCAACCTCTTTGGAGAGTTACTCGTTAACCGTAGTGCCCTTGAGGAGCGCCTGCAGCGTCTCATGCGCCTGGTAGCAGACGCCGAGGTCAGCAGTAATCGCCTGCGCGATGTGGGTCAGAAGCTGGATAGTCGTTTTGAAGCCGCGACACTGCCGAGTGGCCGTTCGGTGCAGGTGATGCCTGGGGAAGGAGACCAGAGCTTCAGTCACAATGGCGACAATGGCAAGGGTGCCGGTAAGCGCGTCGAACCTTCATACCTGGCCGAATTTGATGAGTTGGAGCTTGACCGTTATACCGAATTTCACCAGCTTGCACGCGGATTGAGCGAGGGTATTTCGGATATGACCACCCTCAGCAGTGAGATGGAAGCCATCATCCGCGATTGTGAAAGCGTCTTCAGGCGTGAGAGTCGTCTCAGTACCACGTTCCAGGATCGTTTGATGAAGGCTCGCCTGGTGCCCCTTTCCACAATGATCCCGCGCCTCTATCGCACAGCCCGTGCGGTTGCGCTGAAGCAGCACAAAGAGTTCGAGTTTGTCCTTGAAGGTCAGGAGACTGAGGTTGATCGTACCGTCATCGAGGAAATCGCTGGACCGCTCCTGCACCTGATACGCAATGCTGTCAACCATGCCATAGAAACACCCGAAGTGCGTGTGCAGAAAGGCAAGCCCCCAGCCGGCCAGATCAAGCTATCTGCCGCATATGAGGGGAACCAGGTCATTATCACGGTGCGTGATGATGGCACAGGCATTGATCCTGAAAAGGTACGCAATGAAGCCATCGCGCGTGGCTTTATCCGCGCTGATCAGGCCTTGAGCGACAGTGACCTGGTAGAACTTATCTTCCGCCCCGGATTCTCAACCGCGGAAGTGTTGAGTGAGGAGAGCGGACGAGGTGTAGGTCTTGATGTTGTGCGAGATAGCGTTTCGCGGCTCAGAGGCGCGCTTGAGGTCGAATCGATGCCCGGCCAGGGGACAGCTTTCACAATGAAATTCCCGACCAGCCTGGCGATTCAGAGCGTCATGATGGTACTGGTTGGTGAGCAACAATTCGCCATTCCGACAGTGATGGTTGAGTCTATTGGTCGCCTTGATAACTTCAAGTACTCGACCTACGGTGGACGACCCGCGATCCTCGTGCAGAACGATCTCTATCCTCTAAATTCTCTCGCGCAGTTGCTCGGACTACCGGAGAAAGAACCTGATGAAAGAGGACCCATCGTACTCGTTCACACGGACCGCCAGCGTGTGGCATTGATGGTTGATGCTATCAAGGGCAAGATGGATATCGTGATGAAGAATCTCGGCCCTCACCTGCGTCACGTGCATGGTATTGCCGGCGGGTCGGTACTCGGTAATGGGCGTGTAGTGCTCATTCTTGAGTTGCGCGAACTGCTTTCTCCGCGTGTAAGCGTGACGACCAGCACTGCTAATGTGCCCGGCCAGGTGACAAGGCGAGAAAGCACTGCCATGTCGCCAGCGCAGCAAGCGGCACCCAGCATGCCAATTCAGGCCCCGGTACCTGCTGAACGCCAGGTTATTGGGACTACAACGAGTGCGCCCAGACCTCCGGCTAAACAGGCTGCTACACCCCCGCGTGGTAAGTATATACTGGTGGTGGATGATAGCCCAAGTGTTCGCCGTGTGGTAGGCAACATGCTCAAACAGCATGGTTGGGAGGTTCAGCTCGCGCGAGACGGCGTTGAGGCCCTCGAAATGATTACTCGTGAAACACCGCTTGCCGTGCTACTCGATATCGAAATGCCGCGCATGGACGGCTACGAATTGATGGCCACTGTACGCGCGCAGGAGCAGTATCGCACGCTACCCATCGTCATATTGACCTCGCGCGCCGCTACCAAGCACCAGCAGCGCGCCATGCAGTTGGGAGCGAGCGGTTACCTGGTCAAGCCATACCAGGATGAAGAAATGCTCAATCTCCTCAACACGCTGGTCTACGGCGCAACTGTGTAGGGGCGACCCTTGTGGTCGCCCGTTCCGGTCCCCCGTTGGTTGGTTAGCCAGGAGCAAGTTATGGGTGTTGAACGTGCAGTAACCCGCTGGTATGCAAAGCGCCATGTAATCATGGACGAAATCGCGACTTTAGAGGCGAAGCTCTCGCAAATGCAGCAGGAAGGACAGGAGCCAGGTCGCAAAGAGAGAGCTGCCGTCGAAGAACAGCTTGTGGCAGCGCGGGCAAAATTGCTCGCGTTAGGCCCCTGTCCCAAACCAATGATGGGTTAGCGGGCAATAGCCTCGGCGATCAACCTGCCCATCTCCTTTGTTCCCACCGTTTTCTTTCCACCCTGGCCCAGATCCTCTGTCCGGTAACCCGCCTCAATAACCTGCGACACCGCGGCTTCAATCGTCTCTGCCTCTTGCAGCAGTCCAAATGAATAGCGCAGCATTAATGCGCTCGTCAAAATGGCGGCAATCGGATTCGCTTTATCCTGCCCCGTGATATCGGGAGCAGTACCGTGGATTGGCTCGTAAAGGCCGAAGAACCCGTAAGCCGTCTCTCTTGTACCCAGGCTGGCCGAAGGAAGCATGCCCATCGAGCCTGCCAGCATAGAAGCCTCGTCGGTAAGGATGTCCCCGAACATATTCTCGGTCACGATCACATCAAACGCCGCCGGTCGTCGAATGAGCTGCATCGCGCATGTATCTACCAGCAAATGTTCAAGCGATACATCAGGATAATCGGCGGCGATACGCCCGGCGGTTCGTCGCCAGAGCCGCGAGGAACTGAGCACATTAGCCTTATCCACCGAGGTCACTTTCTTCCTCCGCCCGCGCGCCAGTTCAAAAGCCGTGCGCATGATACGCTCAATCTCCGCCTCGGTGTAGATCAACGTATCAATCGCCTCAAGCCCTTGCCCGGTTTCGCGAATCTCGCTCGGCTTGCCGTAATAAAGCCCACCCGTCAACTCGCGTACCACCAGCAAATCGGTCCCTTTCAGAAATTCTGATTTGATAGTTGAAGCATCAAGCAAAGCATCGAGCGGGCGTACCGGGCGCAGGTTAGCAAAAAGCTCGAGGTCTTTGCGCAAGCGGAACAGCGCCCGTTCCGGCTGCACTTTCGAGTTTGGCCCCTCGAAGCGCGCCGTTCCACCCACAGCCCCGAACAGTATCGCATCGCTGCGCTGGCACAGCTCCATCGTCGCATCAGAAATAGCATCGCCCTCGGCCTCGATAGCTGCTACTCCCACCAGTGCCTCTGTCATATTGAAAGTATGCCCAAAGCGATCAGCGACGACGTGCAGTACCTGTACCGCCTGCCCGATGACCTCCGGCCCAATGCCATCGCCGGGCAGGACCGCGATTGTGTAGGTTCCCACTTTTTATTGCTCCTCCGGTGTTTCAAGCATCAAAAATCTCTGTTGGTACCCGCGGCTGCGTTAATTGGATTCTAACTGGTATCTTGACTTTCTGTCAAATGTCCTGTATGGGCGCGCCCGGTTAACTCCCTATCCAAAATCCCACCCTCTTTCCCATCCTTTGGCGGGTGCTAACCCAACCTGGCAATAGGTACACTGTTTCCAACAAGATAAACAGCATGCTTCATATGCATCTATTCGATGCGAGTTTTCTCGTCTTATCCGAAAGGAAGCAAAAATCATGTTACAGGGTTCTGTCACTCCATTAGCGGCGGATCTCAAGCCGCCGTCTGCTTTGCTTCAGTCTTTTCTTACCGTCCAACCAGTGTTTTTTGAGTCTCAATACCGGCATGGAGGAAAGTCATGACTCACCCACACACGACCACATCGACCGCTGAAGCCGCCGTGAAGAGCGTTTCGACCGCCCCTACCCCCCATAGCAGGACAGCGCCGGGAACACGGGGCAACCTCCTGCTGGGTAGCGCCAGAGCTTTACAACGTGATGCCCTGGCGTTTTATACCGGTATGGCCCACCGCTACGGAGATGTTGTACGCACGCGCCTCCTTTTCTGGCCGACGTACCTGGTCTTTCACCCGGATGGAGTGCGGCACATCTTGCAGGAGAACCATCAGAACTATGATCGCGACCTCTTTTTGTACAAAGGTCTGCGGCCCTTTTTTGGCGAAGGTCTGGGAACCTCTTCCGGCCCCTCCTGGTTGTACCATCGCCGCCTGATGCAGCCAGCCTTTCATCGCACCCGGCTAGAGGCCCTGGCAACGTTGATGACCGGGACCATTGCCAATCTGCTAGCAGGCTGGCAAACAGCAGCTGAACAGGAACGGCCTCTAGAAATGAGCCAGGAGATGCTCAGGCTGGCGCTGGGCATTCTCGGCCAGACCCTCTTCAGAGTAGACCTTTCTGATGAGACCGATTCCATCGCCCAGGCGTTTACTGACCTGCTGGCGCTGCTGGGAGAGTATCTCTACCTGCCTTTTCCGCCGCTCAGCGTTCCAACCCCGCGCAATCGGCGCATGCAGGCTCGCTTGCACGCCCTCAATGCCATCGTGCAGCGCCTGATTGAGGAGCGACGCCAGTCGCGGGCAAGAGAGTACGATCTGCTCTCATTGTTGATCGAGGCGCAGGATGAGGAGTCAGGGCAGGGATTGAGCGACCGGCAGTTGCGTGACGAAATATTCACCCTGCTCTTTGCCGGACATGAAACAACGGCCAATACGCTGACCTGGGCCTTGTACCTGCTCGCGCAACATCCTGAGGAGCAGCAGCGCGTCAAGGCGGAGGTTGATAGCGTCCTGGCGGGCCAGGTTCCAACCGTCAATCAACTCCGCTCGCTGCCTTATACACGCATGGTTCTGGAGGAGACGCTGCGGCTCTATCCTCCCGCGGTCACGATTCCACGCCGGGCTATCACCGGTGACGTGATCGGCGGCCTTGACATTCCGGCCAACAGCCTGGTCTTCCTCAATCCCTACGTCACACATCGTCATCCCGATTTCTGGGAGCAGCCAGAGGTCTTTGACCCACAGAGGTTCACGCCAGAGCGCGTAGCTGCCCGCCATCGCTTCGCCTACTTCCCCTTTGGCGGAGGACCTCATCTCTGTATTGGGCAGCACTTCGCTATGATGGAGTCACATCTGGCGCTGGCAATGATAGTGCAACGCTACCACTTGAGCCTGCTTCCCGGCCAGCGTATTGAACCGCGAGCAATGGTAGCACTCCGTCCATCTCCCAGTGTGCAGATAATGCTGCATAGTGTATAGTGTCGTTCCACATCACTTTTTCGGGCGTGATAGTATACTGCTCCTATCCTCCTCTTGCTCAGCTTTTTAGAATGGGAACGCCTGTATGGGGGCAAGCTCTTGCCCCCATACAACATTTAAGGCGCTACGGGAATTGGCTCGTTGATACTGCCGAAATTGTAAGGACAGAGAGGGCCTACGTTTGCAACATAGACCAGCGATTTATCAGATGGCCTGTAATAAAAGTAGAAGCTTTGACTACCATCGACATTATCTGTTCCCCAGGCCAGATCGTATGTACCCTGCTTTACGGGCTTGAAGGTAAATGTGCCATCCGGCTTTATGACTACGGTAGGCGCTCCGGCAATCAACTGGAAAAATTGAGCGTCGGGGATATTCGCGTAAAGCCCTTGCGCTAAAACGGCCAGAGGCGTGAGCGCCGAACCCTTTGGCACAGGCGTTGTGAAGCGCCCTATCACTTCCTGCGGTGCTTTGAGCGCAATGCTGGCCTGCTGCCCCTCGGGCGTGTCACCAAACTTCGAAGCAAGTTCCTGATACGTCGGGATGGCGCTTGAACATGAGCTTACAAGTTGCTGCTTGCCCTCGCCAAAAAGCGCTTTGGCGAAATCTTCGTGATCCTTCTGCGCTTCAGGAGATTTCGGGAACAGGGTAGCGAGCGTCTGAAATGAATTGGCAGCGTCGGCATATTGCTGGGCCGTAAGCTGTGTTTCGGCCAGATCATAGTATGCCGTCGCGGAGAGCGCGCTGGCCTCTGCCTGGCAGTTAGCATTGCAGTAGGACAGGTTGAGCAAATCACCGAAATGAGTGACCGCATCATTGTAATCGTGCTGCTGCGATGCCTGTTTGCCCCAATTCAGGTACGCGGTGATGCTATCTGCCTGGGCACGCGTTACCTCACCGGTCGCTGCCTGGAAAGAAGTTAGTACGATATTGAATTTGTCAATGGCCGCGGAGTAATGTTGTGTATTGCTTAGCTGCTCTCCCCATTCATCATAGATACGGGCGATATTGCCCGAGGTGGGAGCATGCTCGCCGGCCAGTTGAAATTCATTGATCGCACTCTGCCATTGCTGCTGGCCCTCATAAAAGCGCCCTTGCACCTGGTGGATTGTTGCTTGCTGGGTGAGGCCAAAACCGCTCACGGCCAGGAGAATCGCCACAAGTAGTCCGGCGCTGATGAACTGGGAGCGGCGTTTCGGATTGCTCCTGGCAGCCATGCCTGCCAGTGTACGCACGATTGCAGCCAGCAGGATGAGTATGGCGAGAATGCCTCCAACAATACCTGCTCGCGTTGCCCCTGCTGCCCAATCGCTGCCCGTGAAGAATAGCGCCGCAAGGACAGCCACACCTGCAACGATGCTGAGAATAAATGCCCAGACAGGCAAGGGCCGGGCAATTGCCCGCACTCGTGGCTCGCCCGCGGTCGGAGACGTAGGAGGCATGGCAGACGGAGGAACAAATGGCGCCGGTATTTGCATATCCGGTAACGCCCCTGACCCCTGGTTTGCCGGCTCCTGTCGATAAAGAGAGGGGTATGCAGCCGGCGACCCGGGTGATTGAAATCCATCCGAAAGGTAACCCGAACTGGATGGAGTGGGCTGAATTTGAAGGGGGGATGCGCCCTGAATATCGGGCTGAGCTGCCAGCACAGTGGGTTCTGAGAAGGAAAATTGCTCGAAAAGCTGACCTGGCCCGGCAGATTCCCCGTTCTGAGCATTTCCTGATGGAGGGGTGGCATAAGGAAAACCGGCTCGAGCAGTTAAAGTGGGCGCATCTACTATGCCGGACTGGGCCTGTATAGTGGGTACATCTGAAAATGGTATTTGCTCGTGGCCGGTAGGCGAATTTGCCTCCAGTAGAACTGGTGCATTTACCTGAAAGGGTGATGATAATACCGGGGAATCTACCTGCTTCTCTAATGGCATGCCGCACATGCGGCAAAACATTGCCGTATCAGGATTTTTCTCCCCACAATGGATGCAAAACATTCAAATCCTCCAACTTTTGCTTTGAGCTGATACGCTCCATTTTTAGCGAATGTAGGCAGATAAATAACCGGATAACCATAATAGGGATGAGAAAAGGTATCGACGAGTTTGCAAACCGCTGCGTTTATATGTTACATGAAAATCACAACAAATACAATAGACTCTGCTTGCTTTTTTTCAACTGAGAAGCTGCCCTTAATAAGCAAAGAATAGCAGAATGACACGATTTGAGATAAAAACAATAAAAATGATGCTTCTGAATTCAGGTCTAGTAGTACTTGATGAAGGACAAAGATCAAGTATCAAGCGGTTCTAAAGGATATCCACGCCAGGTACAGAAGTCCTATTGCCTCTTATATTCTGGTCGAGTGGTCAATCATGGGGCTTCGTGCTATAATAGGGGCAAGATGAAAGGTGCATAAACAGCTCTTTTTCTTGTTGGCCTTCGCTCTCTAAGCCCGAGGGCCATACGAACAGCGCTTGCGCTAAAGCATAACTGAGCAGTGGTGCTGCTAAACCACTGCGTAGGAGTTTTAGATTATGAGCAGCGAAAATAAAGCCAATGGGGACGCGGTGTTTTCAACCACACGCCGCAAGGCCGTACCAATTATTATGGCAAGAGGTCCCCAGGAGTACGTGCCAGGAGACCAGGAACTGCCGGTTCAGCTTACCAGCCTGGCAGATATGATACAATGGGCGCAAAACTGGCCTCGCTCGAAGTCAGTCTGGCCGCTGGGATATGGGCTGGCCTGCTGCGCTATTGAGATGATCGCCTCGGCCTCTGCTCCCCAATATGATCTCTCGCGTTTCGGCTCGGAGGTCTTTCGATCCAGCCCGCGCCAGGCCGACTTGATGATCGTGGCCGGAACCGTTTCGGTAAAGATGGGCCCGCGCCTGCGCCTGCTGTGGGAGCAGATGCCAGACCCGAAGTGGGTGCTGAGCATGGGTCAATGTGCCAACTCAGGCGGCGAATTTTATGACAGTTACTATACCGTCCAGGGCGTTGATACGATTGTTCCGGTCGATGTCTATGTGCCGGGTTGCCCTCCTCGTCCAGAGGCGCTCATTGAGGGTATCCTCAAGCTGCGCGAGAAGATTCTCAAGCAGGGTTTGAAGATTCAGGGCGAGAAGGAAATTGAGGTGTAGTGTATGCGTGGTATTCTTGAGGGCATGAGCCTGACCTTCAGCCACATGTTCAGGCCCAAACTGACCCGCTTATATCCTTATGAAAAACCAAAACTGCCCCCGCGCAGCCGTGGTCTGATCCAGCTCATCGCGGAAGAGGGCCTTGGCACCGAATACAATCTGAAGTGCGAGGCCTGCCTGCTCTGCGAAAAAGCGTGCCCGCCGCGTGCCATCACCATCGAATATGAACCGATGCATACGTTCAAAAAGCGTCCATGGTTCCAATCCTATATTCGCGAGGGCGCGGATAAGTATAGCACGCATCCTATACCGCCCGCGTCCGGGGCATCTAAAGCCGGTTTTTATACCACACGTATGTCTGAATATGCCGTAGAGTATCATAATAAGCCCGTAGCTCCATGCGTCGCCATGCCCGTCAAAGACTACCTGGAGCCTGAAATAGACCTCAGTAAAGTTGATGAGTTACTGGAAACATGGCCGCAAGAGGCAGGCGCGTTGCCTTCGCTTCTGGATGCCGTTATGGATATCTATGGCTATATGCCTCTACAGGCGGCAAAACGTATCGTCCAGGTGCGCGGCGTCGATTTGAGCGATATCTTCGGTATCGCTACTATGAGTCCGAAATTTAAGCCAGCCCCGGCTGTCAAAGGCATACGCCGCGATGATCAGCCCATCCGTGGCCTGTCGCCCGCTACACGTGGCAAATGGGGTAATATTAATCATGTGAGGCAACCAGATGCCTGATTTTGATTCTTCTTATCGTGTATTACGGAGGCGCGGCGAGCCTGACCTGCGCTCGCTCGACTCCTATCGCCGGGCCGGTGGCTACAGCGCCCTCGAAAAAGCCATTCGCGAGCAAACGCCTGAGCAGGTCATCCAGCAGGTGATCGATGCGAAGTTGCGTGGCCGCGGCGGCGCAGGTCGGCTCACCGGCGAAAAAATGCGCATCGTGAGCCGTCAGGAAGATGATTTCCGCTACGTTATCTGCAATGCCTACGACGCCGATCCGCGCTCGTGGGCGGCGCGTTCGATGATGCAACGCAATCCGCACCTGGTTATCGAAGGCGTAGTGCTTGCCGCTTATGCTGTTGGAGCAAGGGAAGCGTATATTTTTACACGCAGCTTCTTCAAGGAAGGAATCGATGCCATCCAGCAGGCGCTGGCGGATGCTCTCGAAGCCAATCTTGTGGGACGCGATATCCTGGGTATGGACTTCAGTTGTACCATCAATGTGCTGGGCGTCGATCAGGGTTTCATGGGCGGAGAGGAAACGGTGCAGATTGCCGTCATTAAGGGCCGCCGTGGTATGCCCGAGCAGCGACCGCCATATCCCGCCCAGTATGGCCTCTGGGATAAGCCAACGCTCGTCGATTGCATCGAGACGCTGGCAAACATTCCCCTCATCATTCGTGATGGTGTGCAGGCATTTACCAGTATCGGTACAGCCACGACCAGCGGTACCAAAGTGCTGACGGTCTATGACTATGTGCCCGATAGCGAGCCGAAGCTGGTGGAAGTTCCTTTTGGCGCGACCCTACGTGAGATTTTGCGTCATGCCGGATACAGCCGTCCGGACAGCGATTTGCAGGCCATCATCGTCGGTGGGGCCGAAGGCGGCGCGCTGCCACCTTCATTGCTCGATACGCCGTTTGACTATGATGCGCTGGAAGAGGCAGGCGCTATTGTGGGTTCCGGCATTCTCGAATTGCTTCCTGCCAATACCTGTATGGTAGGATGGTCCAGGGAGCGCAGCAGTTATTTGAGCAAAGAGTCCTGCGGCAAGTGCGTGCCATGCCGCATCGGCATGAAACGTGTAACCGGCATCCTGGAAGGCATTATCAGCGATCTTGGCGTCAAATCTGACCTGGATATGCTGGACGAATTTGCTGAATATATCCCTGCGGGTTCGCTATGCGCGTTTGGCGTGCTAGCCCCAAATGCCTATAAGACGGCCAGGCGCTACTGGCCTGAACATTTTCGCATGCATGTCGAGGAGTTGCAGTGTCCGACCGGTACGTGCCTTCCTGTGCGCGCGCACCGTTTTATCACCAAACATGTGTTACCCTGAAGGCACAATATACTGTGCCCGTCTAAATAAAGCGGAGTCGTGGACGTTTTAATGGAGTTTAACAAATTAATCGGGTAATAGAAAGCAACGCGGCGAAGCCCCGTAGGGCCGATCAATCGGCTCCCATGCTTGCCCAATTATACGTTATATCCATAAAAGACGCCCCTATTAAAGAGGAATTCTATGGCTGTATCGATCCGAGATAATCTTTCTCCCATACAGACATCGCCGCAGCCGGTGGTGCGCAATGACGTTGGGCACTCATCCTTCACGCTCACCATCGACGGCAAGACCGTGCAGGCCTACGAGAATCAGACCTTGCTCAGTGTGGCGGTCGACAACGGCATTACCGATATCCCGAATATGTGTAATGACGAAAAGTTGGAGCCGACCGCGACCTGTCGCATGTGCCTGGTGCATATCGAGGGTGTAAAACAGCCCTTGCCGTCGTGTACGACACCGGCGCTTCCCGGCATGGTTGTGACGACAAAGTCGGATGAGTTGTTCCACATCCGGCGTACAAACCTGGAGATGTTGCTCTCCGACCACAATGCCTACTGCCAGCCTCCCTGCCAGGCGGATTGCCCAACGCATATCGACATTCCGGGATACCTGGAACTGATAGCGAAAGGTTCGATGAAAGAGGCGGCGCGACTGGTCAAGGAAGTGCTGCCATTCCCTTATATCCTGGGGTTGACCTGCCCGGCTCCCTGTCAGAAGGCCTGCCGCCGCGGACTCGTTGAGGAAGAGATAGCGATCTGTCGCATGCATGGTCACGCCGCCGAAACCTGCCTGCTCGACCCGCCGCATCCTTTCGTGAAGGACCCGCCAACGGGCAAGAAGGTTGCCATTGTTGGCGCGGGACCGGCAGGACTCACCTGCGCCTACTACCTCGCCTTGAAAGGCCACTACTGCAAGGTCTTTGACCAGCAACCGCAGCCGGGTGGTCAATTGCGCTACGGCATCCCTGAATACCGTCTTCAGAAAGACATGATGGACCGCGAGATTGATCATGTCTGGTCGCTGGGTGTGGATGCGCAGTACAACGTCAGGCTCGGGCGCGATTTTACCATCGATGACCTGTTTGCCCAGGGCTTTGATGCCATCTACCTGGGTATCGGAGCCTGGACCAGCAACAAGCTGAATATGGAAGGCGAAGATGCCGAAGGATTCGTCAACGCCATCTCCTATCTCTCCGAAAAGGTTGAAGGCAAGCCGGTGCCGGTGAAGGAAGGCGATGAGGTCGTAGTCTATGGCGGCGGATTCACGGCCTACGACTGCACTCGAACCTCACTGCGCCTGGGAGCGAAAGTGCATACGCTCTATTACCGCACGCGCTCGGATATCACGGCGACTTTTGAAGAGGTTGAGGACGGCATCAACGAGGGCACCGACCTGCAAGTCCAGACCATGATCCAGAAAATCCTGGTCGAGGATGGCAAGGTCAAAGGCGTTCAATGCGTGAAAACGAAGCCTGGCGAACCCGACGCGCGTGGCCGGCGACGGCCCGTACCGGTGCAAGGTTCGGAGTTCGTCATTAACTGCAACGCGGTTATCCCTGCCGTGGGCCAGGCCGTCCAGCAAGATGTGCTTGAGGACAAGTCCGGCGTCAAGTTTACCAAGCATGGTACCATTCAGACTAATCCGCATAACTTCATGACAGACCGCGCAGGTGTCTTTGCCGGTGGTGATGCCCAGATGGGCGCGAAGACCATCATTGAGTGCGTCGGACAGGGCAAGCTCGGTGCTCGCTCGATACACGCGTACCTCAGTGGCGAGGATATGAAAGAAGTGGCGCGACGCCTGGAACTGGAAGAGCGTCACCCAGATCTCTTTGATATCGTCCCCTATAAGCCCGTCGAGCCGAAAGTGAAGATGCCGATGCTGCCCTACGAAGACCGCAAGCGCAACTTCAGAATCATCGAGATGGGCTATATGCAGGAACAGGCGGAGCGCGAAGCCGCTCGTTGCTTGCAGTGCGCGTGCCCTGCTGCCGGGCAGTGCGACCTGCAAAAGTATAGTATCGAGCATGGTCTGGCGGATAACCGCTTCCACGATGGCGAACCAACCGACTATCATGATTATGATATGGACCTGTCGCACAGCTTTATCCTGCGCGATCCCAACAAGTGCATCAACTGTACGCAGTGCGTGCGGGTCTGCCATGATGTGATTGGCCCCGACTGTTATGGCATGTTCGGCAAGGGCTTCGACACCATCGTATCCACGCCGTTCAACGTCAGCCTGCATGATACCGACTGCGTCTCCTGTGGCGCGTGCGTGCAGGTCTGCCCGACCGGTTCCTTGATGATGGCCGAGCGTTACCTGAAACGCTACGCCTTCGCGCTGGATCGCTGCATCTTCTGTGGCGACTGCGTAGAGGTCTGTCCTCACGGAGCATTGGGTGAGACGCCGAACTTCGAGCTCTCGTTCTTCAATCGCTTTGGCCCCGATGTCACACTCGACAAAGGCGACCTGGCGACTGCGCCGGACTACCTGGTGCGCCAGCGCCTGCCGCGCAGTAAAAAGAACCTGCCCGTGATGAGCCCTCTGGTGCGCCCGCTGCCGCCGCGTGGCATCAGGGAATAACGTAATATGGTTTCACCAGGGCGACCGCGAGGGTGCGCCCCTATCCGCCACAGGCGAATACCACGTGGCGGATAGGGGCGCACCCTCGCGGTCGCCCTTAGATTCTCTTCATCTTCTTCCCTTGCTTCGTGTTACAATAACAATAGTCAGTAATCCATTATCCATTAAGTAAACAAGGAGCGATTCTATGGCTGGCCAGCGAACATTGCAGTTCCCGCGCGGCTTTTTATGGGGAACAGCATCTTCATCGTATCAATGTGAGGGTGGAAATACGAACGATCAATGGTATCGCTGGGAGCAACAGGGCCATATTCTCACCAGAGAACATGCTGGAGATGCCTGCGACTGGTGGCACAACGCGGAAAGCGATTTTGAGTGGGCCGAGCAGATGGAGAACAATGCCCTGCGCCTGAGCATCGAGTGGAGTCGCATTGAGCCGCAAGAGGGACAATGGAATAGCGCCGCCATAGACCGTTACCGGCAGATGCTCGCGGATTTGCACCGTCGCCACATGAAACCTTTCGTCACCCTGCATCACTTCACCGACCCATTGTGGTTTGCCGACCGTGGTGGTTTTGCCAACGAGCGTAACATTTTTTATTTTATCCGCTATGTTACCTATGTCGTGCAGTCGTTGCAGGACCTGTGCGACTTCTGGCTCACGATCAACGAACCGAACGTCTACGCTTTTATGGGATATGTACTTGGCTCGTATCCCCCGGGTGAGCATAATATTAGTCTCGCTCTACGTGTTCTGCGCAACCTGGTGCAGGCCCATGTCGAGGCATTCTATGCCATCCGACGCGCGCAGCCACAATCCGAGATTGGCTATTGCCTCGATTACCGTCTGTTCGATCCGGCCAGCATTTTTTCGCTGCTCGATACGCTTGTTGCGGGTGCTCATGACGAGTTCTTCAACTGGGCAGCATTAGAGGCAGCCGAGACCGGTCGCTTTCCGTTTCCCCTGAAAATGATGCTGTCACCTGTCCCACATGCATCCGGCACGCGTGATTACCATGGCGTGAACTATTACACCCGCGATATCGTGCGCTTCGACCCCACACGCCCGGCGGATTTTTTCGCTCGTCGCTACGTGAAGCCTGGCGCGCTGCATAATGACCCCGGTTTAGAAGGAAACTTCGGCGAAATTTATCCAGAGGGTATCTATCGCGTCTTGAAAGATGTCTACCGGCGCACGCGAGGCAACAAGCCGCTCTACGTTACTGAGAACGGCTTCAGCGATACACTCGATGACCGCCGTCCAAGGGCTATCCTTGAACATCTTGCCATGGTACATCGAGCCATCCGCGAGGGTATACCTGTGCGGGGCTATTTTCACTGGACACTGGTTGATAACTTTGAATGGAGCGAAGGCTGGGGAGCTCGCTTCGGCCTGATCGAACTCGACCCTCGCACGCAGAGGCGCGCACCAAGGCCGAGCGCGAGCATGTTCGGGGAAATCTGCCGTGCCAATGCCATCACCGAAAGCATTGTCGAGCGTTACGCGCCCGAAGCCATGGGTTTCATTTTTCCCCAATCCAATTCCGAACTGGCAAGGAGCGCCAGTGTATAAGATTTCGTTGTCTCATACAGCTGACCAGCGCTTCCTATACCGAAGATGCTCCATGAGCATGTAGGGTCCGTCTAATGTTCCACAAATCGCATCACATACGGGATGCTGTGCCCGCTTTCTCTATGTGCTGGAGTGCCGGCAGGAGCAGGTGGTAATTGCAATTGTTGCTCGATTGTTTCTTTTAGCAAATCATTGGCGTCGATATGCGATAGTTCATTCAGCGCGGCACGGTCAATAGCATTGGCCGACCGTTCGGCCCGCTCGCTGGAGAAGCGTGCCCATGCCTCAGCCAGCCAGAGGCTGGCGCGGATGCGTTCGCGCGTTGCTTCCTGCTTTTCGACGTTCTCAGCGTTCTCGGCGCCCTTGTTGGAGCGCCAGATGCGCCAGGCACGCGAGAAATGTACCATACTCGCGCCAGGCCTGGAACGCGCAAGTTGCAATATACCTGATGCCATTTCGAGCCATCCCCATGCCCTCGCTTCAGCAAATGTCAACGTAGCGAACCGCGCACCATTGGCTCTATCTGTTGCCTCACCTCTACCGGCGATAGGCAAGTCTCCACTCACGCCTTTTAATTTTGTGCGCGCAGAAAACACTAACCCCTGGGCATCTTCCGTCTTGCCTTCCAGGCTAAGTCGTATGGCTTCCTGAGCGTTTGCTACTGCATTATTGAAAATCGAAGGTGTCGTATCGGCCATGATTTATTAAGGCACCGGTTACTGGCGAAGATGTAACTGCTTTAATGTTCAGCCTCTTGCAATACCGCTGCCAGGAGCAAGCGATCAGGGCAATGCTGGGGAAATTTCTTTGCGTAACATACCAGGCAATAATCTCCAACCAGCTCCTCATCGTCGCCCGTACCATAGTAGGTGATGGTGTGTGGCGGACAGGCGTAGTGGCCGCAAGGAAGCAGAACGGCTTCTCTGTCGTGTGGCAGCCGGTGTGGGAATTGTTCGATATAGCATACATGTGTACTCATCATTTTTCCTCTTACTAGCAGCAAATAAATTTGGGGAAGATGCATCTCTGGACTGTCTGCATAATATCGCTCTCTCACATGTGTGTCAAGGTGAAGACTATATTTTGTTCCGCCCGCTTGTCATGCATTACCATAACATGCTACACTCTCTATAAGGGAGATAGTATGTAACAGTTCTATGCCCATCATAAAATTCAGTAGTGCGAGGTGGTCGTTATGATTAAACCTGGTTCAATCGCCGAAATGCAGAAGTTTATTTTCGGCACGCAGATATTTTGTTCCGATGGTGAGGATGGCTCGCTGGTTCAGGTCATTTTTGACCCTGCTACCCGGCGCCTGACACATATAGGTGCGCGGCAGGGGCGTTTCTTCGGCAAAACTCACCTTGTTTCGTTTGAGCACGTCGTTAATGCTTCCGGTGAGGCTATAACGCTCGATCTCAGTCTTGCCGATGTCGCTTCCACAGATAGTTCAGGAGTGAGTGGAGTATCCCTCGAAAGAAAGAGTGTCGTAGAGCTTGTCGGTTCCTCAAGTAAAGGCACGCTGCTGCTCGTTGCTGTGCATCCAGGGAATGGGGAACTGGCCTATCTCGTGGCCCACAATATCCGCCCCGGGCAGGACACTCTGTTTCAGGAGAAGTACGTCGGCTCAATAGAAGCCGGGCATGTGATGGTGACGATTCCGGAAGAGGTCCTGCAAAGCCTTCCACCTTACCGGCCTGATGATGTACTCCAGCGCGAGGTAGAGGGCATTCTGTTCGATTTTACTCCATTACATGTTGACCTGAAGGCCATCAATATTCATGTGTTGGATAGTGTCCTTTACCTGGACGGTAACATCTCCAGTTCGCTGAAGCGTGATATTGTGACCGACCAGGTATCGGGCGTGCAGGGCTTGTTGGAGATCAACAACAACCTGGTTGCCGACGATACGCTGGCGGCAGGGCTGGCGAGAGCGTTGGGCCAGGACCAGATCACACACGACCTGCCAATAGGCGTCTACCCGCGTCTTGGAGTCGTGCGCCTGAGCGGTGCCGTCCACACCGGCCAGCAGAAAGCGGTTGCCGGAGAAATAGCAAAGAACTATCCAGGAGTGCGTTCGGTAATCAACAACCTGGTGATCGACCCCAATGCCGAATTGCTGAACGTTATGTCGGCACCCGAAGGCGGCGATGCGAAAGATAAGGTGCCTGGGAAATATGTCAGGCATACAAAGTAGCTGTTATCCTTTTGAGGGATGGCCGTAAACATGTTCTGAGATGCGAAGGCATCCCTCATTTCTTCACGTAAGATAGTCTCCCTTGTCCTTCCTATTCTTCCTTTCCAATCGCCCTGCATCAGTCTCACCACTTGTTGACAGAATCCCGGTATAAGAGTATCATCGATGAGGTAAGAAACTATCGTTGTCAATTTTGAACCAATAGAAGTCGGACTGAAAATACATGATGGAGAGTTTAGACCAGCTCAAAACCACTGCACAAGAAGCGTCTCCTCCAACCCCCGCGATCGATACAGATGAGCCAAAAGATGCTGAAGCCGCGCGGTCAGGTAGTGAAGCAATGGCAAGACCGGTGCCCACCCAGAAGCGCGAGATCGCAGCCCAGGCGCTAAGAACACTCTGGTTCGAGTTTCAGCTTGAGGGTGAACCGCTAATTTTCCCCTCACCCATTGGGGGAAGGATGCAGATTGAACATCATCCTATGCTCCTCAACCGGCTTGTGGAAGTGGACAGAGAGCAAGAGAAGGCGCGCCCCGGCCAGCTCAAAAATTGGAGACGACTGCCCGCGCCAGAATATGCTGCCGGTATTGCTGCAATCGGTGAAGTCAATACCATCTTGAAGGCGGACCTGATCCAACCGGCAGAAATTGGTGATACGGGTACCGTACCTGCCGCTCCCTACAGCTGGATATACTATATCTTCGAGGATGGTTGGAAAGCCCTCTCCGTCTACTTCGAGACCGATGGGAACGAGACTGCCGCGCTGGCCGCTATTCCCATGGGACGCCAGGATGATTGGCTGGCCTTTCTCAAGCACCTGGATGACCAGCACAAGTCCTACTGGATTAAGGATCACTATGGCCGTATAGAGATTATCGGCGGCGATAGTGACCTCGCAGATTCAATTAAAGCTGCCTCATATGATGATCTGGTACTACCGGAAGGAACATTACTTCAGATAAAGGCGCAGCGCCACATCTTTGACAAAGCAGTCTTGAGCCGGTACGAAGCCCTGCATATGCCGCGCCTGCGCAAGGTCCTGCTCTTTGGACCATCCGGCACCGGCAAGACAACGCTTCTGAGGGCCGAGGGCGCGTTTCATGCAAAGCAAGACGGCCTTGTCCTTTATGTTTCTTCGACTCCACCGGGGCGCAATGGCAGTCCCTGGCAAAATCTGGCCCAGGCACTCAATGTGGCGGCGAAGTGCAGTCTGCCAACGCTCATCTTGCTCGAAGACTTCGAGGCATTTATCGTCAATCCTCCTGACCTGCAGCAGGTTCTCAATATGCTTGATGGCGTAGGCGCGCCTGATAATCCCGCTGGCACATTGTTGCTGGCTACCACCAGCGATCCGGAGAAGATCGACCAGCGCATTCGCGACCGGCCAGGTCGTATTGACGTTTTGATTGAAATGGGGCTGATTGACAATACTGAACTTGCATTGCGCTTCCTCAAACATTTCCTCGGTGAATACTTTAACGAGGAAGAGCATACCTCCGTTGCCTCACTGCTGTTGAAGCAGCCGGGCAGCCATTTCCGCGAGGTATGTATCTCCGGCCTCATGCATGCTCTGGAGATGGGCCGCTCGGATGTGCTGAAAGAAGACCTGCTCTGGGCGCATGACATGATTATTACGGGTAGGGACCTTGCTTCCGAAGCTGAAAGATTCTCGCCCTCAGTAGCGCGCAAACGCGGCAGCTACTTCGGCAAGAATTCTTAGTAGCGTCTGATATCAATCTGCTGATTGCCAGGCTTTGAGCGCGTGTTTTATAGTTTCCGATGAGAAAAGCTATAGGACACGCGCTCAAAGCTCTTTTTGTGTACTTTCCTGCCGGCATAATCGTGTGAATCCTGAGAGGATAGTAGATGATGCGATGTTATACTGAGAAAGGAAAGGGAGTACATGGCAGATTCGGAGAAAAATAGGAATAGCAACCAGGATACAGGTGCGGTATCGAATGATCAGGGCTTTCAACAACCGGGCGGGCAGAATGCCGATTACAATAAGATGATTCGAGATGAGCACCTGGGCACCGCTAAAGGCGAGGGCGAGCCTGAGGGCGGTATGGGTACTGGAACCCAGCCTGATACCGCGCTTGGCAGTGGGAGAGCACCTGGGGGCGCGGCCACAAGTAACAGCACGGTCGCCGGTGGTGGAACCACGGGCGGCACAAATCCGGGCGGCATTACCACTACGGATCGTGGCAGACCGTCTATGCGCGATTTAACCACCAATAGCGATCCCATCATGGGTGTAGGTGGTCGCGGCGACATAGCGGGCCAGGCCCCACCGAAACCCATCCCGGAGCAGGATATTCATACTGAGGAGAAGTCCAGAGATCAATCGTAGGAAGTAGATCAGGGAAAGCCGATATGGATTTCAACAACTTAGTCTGACAAGGGACGCGGGCCGATCAATCGGCGATGGGTACGGTATGCCTGTCCCCCAGACAGACTGCCCGGCCCCTACGGCTTCGCCGTGGCAATGGAATGCATATCCCACGGCGAAGCCGTAGGTCCCGATTTATCGCGGACACCGCCGATTTATCGGCCCCCAACAATCACACCGATAGCTTTTCCAGCGCCTGGTCCAGGTCACTAATAATATCCCCTACATCCTCGATGCCGGCAGATAAGCGGATACAACCATCTGAAATGCCGATATGCTGGCGCTCAGCGGGTGTCAGATTGCGGTGTGAAGACATGGGTGGGTAGCTCACCTCGGTATAGACATCGCCGAGCGTTGTGGCCGGTAAACAGAGTTTCAGGCTGTCCATGAAGCGGTAAGCAGCGTCGCGGGACTGGCTCTTTAATTCAAATGCCAGCAGCCCGCCAAATCTTTGGGATCGAAGCATCTGTGAAGCTAGTTCATGCTGTGGATGGTTGGGCAGTCCGGGATAATAGACGCGCTCAACGGCAGGATGCGCTTGCAAGAATTGCGCTACCTGCAAGGCATTCGTACAATGCCGCTCCATGCGCAGTGTCAGCGTCTTCAATCCACGCGCAATCAGAAACGACTCGAACGGACTGAGCATCGCTCCCAGCATGGTGGCATAGCCGCGCAGCTGCTCGACCTGCGCATTGCGAGCGCTCACGATGACTCCGGCGGTGCTATCACCATGCCCGCCGAAATATTTCGTTGCGCTGTGTACAACGAGGTCGAAACCGAGCGTGATGGGTTGGACAAGATAGGGCGTGGTGAAGGTGCTATCGACGATGCTCACCGCGCCAACCTCATGAGCGGCGGCGCTGATTGCGGCGAGGTCCGTTACGCGTGTTAACGGATTCGAGATTGTCTCTACGTAGACAACATCTGGCTGCTCTTCCCGGATGATATCCCCAGCCTGGGCGCAACAGAGGTCGCGCAGTTGTACGTCGACACCTACCGGTTTGAAGATGGTGCGCATCAGGCCGATTGTCGGACCATAGAGGTCCTGGGCGGCCAGAATCTTCGCTCCTGGCGCAAGCCCTGCTGTCAGCAAAGCGGCATGAATGGCCGCCATGCCGGAGGCAAACACCACAGCGCCGGCCCCTTTCTCCGCCCGGGCCAGCGTATTCTCAAGCGCCTGGGCGTTAGGATTCCCTTGCCGCGCATAGACATAGGCCTCTTCTCCATTGGAGAGACGACCGGTAAAGGCCTGGTCAAGCGCTTCCGCGTTGGCTTGCAGGTAAGTTGTGCTGGCGTAGATAGGCTGGGTGGTTGGGACTATCGGATTGCTTGCATTGGCAACGCTTTTACCCCCATGCACCAGCAGCGTGTCTAAAGTCCAGGTTGAGTCATCGGATCGTTTCAAAGTACACCTCGCGAAGAGAGCGACACCAGGCTCCTTCCCAGGTCTCCTACTGCCAGCGATGCGCACGCATAGATGCAGGGCAACCAGTAAGGAACGCCGATCATGTCAGGATGTAAATACGAAAAGGCTCCGGCTGCTACCAGCGTCATTTCAATGAGCGTGCCTGTAATAGCCACCACGAGCGCAAGCAACAAACTTTGCCAGCGTCTCCCGCTGAGCAGCCAGAAGTTGAGAAAGATGAGAATGAGCAATCCTGCTTTGGCAATCGAGTCGAGCATACTCGCTCCCACCAGCTGTGCGAGCAACAACCACGATAATTCGCCAATGCTGATTGTGAGCCTGCGTGGAGGGCGAATATTGCCGATCAGCGGATCGACCAGCGGGTGAGAATAGCCGATGGCGACGACAGCAGCGCCAAAGAGGAGCGGCACCCACCATGCCATTCCGAACAGAACAGGCATACTATAACGCTCGACATGGCTGTACACGTCGATGGCATCGAGGCCCGTACCGAACACCGCGCCCAGTAGGAAGAGCGACGTTATTACCCATCCCGAATGCTTCATATAGCCATAACCAATTCACAACTAAGGCGTGCAGAGCCGGTTAAGATAGCGGAGCGCATCCAACAGTTCCTCAATTGATGGTAAGCTGGCTTCATCATCGGCTATCCATTGTTGATAGAGCGCGCTGTATCGGTCGGCCAGGACGATGCTGGGTCGAATGGTCTCCGCTTTGCCTTCCCAGAAGGTATAACGGGAGATAACTTCCCCTGCCGGGTCGGCAAGAAGCGCGAAAGGCAGCTTCAAATCTTCCTGGGTTTGCAGGTTGGTAATGACCGTATCGGGTGAAATTGCCAGGATTGAGCAATCCTCCTCACGAAACTCCGCATAATGCTGCGCGAATGCCCGTAGCAGGCCGCGCGTTTCTCCTGTGGTCGAGCTTCTTGTAATCAACAGCACCAGGTGCTCGCGTTGTTTGTAATCCCACGGACTATGCGGCATGCCATCCGCGCCCGGCAGGGTGAAAGCAGGGATGATCTGTCCCACTTCGATCAGTGGCTGGTTCGTATTCGACATAGATAAAATCCTCATCATGTCAGCAAGAACTGGATTTTCGGATGTGTCCTCATGTAGCATTGTACATCATGGGGGATAGGGGATGCGTTCTCAATAGCATGGAAAGCAGCAAAAATAACTGGTGATTACTCATGATGTGACGGGGGATTCTTCGCTGCGCTCAGAATGACACCCCTGGGTGTATCATGGTCTGGGCGTGTCATAGCCAGGCATGCCATGGTCTGGGCGTGTCATTCTGAGCGCAGCGAAGAATCCCCCGCGCAGTTGTCCCGCTGTCCCGCCTTGCATCACCTGGCTCATTTATGGATAACCATCAGAGAAATAACGCTTGTATTTTGTTTAAACACCATGTAATCTTGAAGGAAAGAGTCATAATTTAAATGAAGAGAGAAGGATGTTCATGCGCCGTACAATCTCCGCTGCAATGGCAGGATTGGTCCTGATTCTGCTGGTAGTAGTAGGCAGCCTATTTGCCTCTAAGCAGAGTGCTGCTCAACAGTCAGTATACCCACCACCGCCGCGATCAAATAACCATGGTTTTGGGTTTCCAGCGCTTACTCCGCATATTAATCTATCAAAACCCAATCTGCCCACATTTACTGCGCAAGACGTCGAACAATATGTTTCACAGACTGGCTCTCCGGTTGGGCCTCTTGTCAAGGGGGCGCATTTAACTTTCATCAAGATTCTTTTTGTCACCTCAAGCCAGGCCAGTGATATCATGGGAGGGGAATATATTGGCTTGCCTGCCAACGCTCCTGTTTGCTATGTAGTGATCCATGGCCCATTCTTGGGAACAAACTTACATCTTTCTCCTTCAGCACATATTAAGCAGCCGCCTGTGGTAGATACGACTGAGATAGTTCTTGACGGTCGTACCGGAAACTTGCTTGTATGGGGAGCACCTGCTACGGGATACCCGTAGATATCCTCATGAATTAGCAAGTAGCCCTGGATTTCCAGGGCTGTTTTTTATGGGCAAAGTACTACGCGTTCAGGTATCACAAACAACATCGCTTGCAATCAAGGCCCACAAAGTCGCATAATTAAGGCAGTCAAAAAATATATCGTTGTGGAGGTGTAGAACTTTATGGAAGGTACAATGATGGCGGCCCTCAAAGCGGAGGCGGCGCCTGGAGCAACGGTTGCCCTGGTTGACATTCCTCGTATCGGCCCGCGTGATGTGCTGGTGAAGGTGAAAGCAGCCTCTATCTGTGGCACAGACATGCATATCTATGAGTGGGATGCGTGGGCGCAGAGCCGCATGACTACCCCTCGTATCTTTGGTCACGAGTTTGCCGGTGAGATCGTCGAGGTCGGCGACGAGGTAACGCAGCTCGTTCCCGGCGATTTTGTCGCGGCGGAAACCCATATTACCTGCGGGCACTGTTATCAATGTCGCACCGGTCAGGCACATGTCTGCCAGAATGTGCAGATTATCGGCGTAGACCGCGATGGCGCGTTTGCCCAGTATATCGCTATTCCCGAAAGCGTGGCCTGGAAAACCGGCAAAGAGATCGATCACAAGGTCGCCTCTATTCAAGAACCATTCGGTAATGCCGTGCATGCCACATTCGCGGGCGAAATTGCCGATCAGACCGTGGCAGTAATCGGCTGTGGCCCCATTGGCCTGTGGGCCGTTGGGTTATCCCGCGTCTCAGGCTCCAGCACCATCTTTGCTATAGAACCGAATCACAAGCGCCTGGAAATCGCCATGAAGATGGGCGCGGACTATGTCATCAATCCCCGCGAAGTCGATCCGGTGCAGAAAGTGCTGGATGTTACTGGCGGGTTGGGCGTCGATGTCGTGCTGGAGATGTCCGGCAACCCATTGGCAATCCGGCAGGGCTTCAAGATGCTGCGCAGCGGCGGGCGTGTCTCTCTGCTTGGCATTCCCTCGCGCATGGTCGAACTGGATCTCGCGAACGATATCATCTTCAAGGGCGCGACCGTGCTGGGCATCTCCGGGCGGCGCATCTTCGATACCTGGTATCGCACGCGCAGAATTCTCGAAGGCGGTCAACTCGACCTCAAGCAGGTCATTACGCATACACTCCCGTTTGAGCAGATTCACGAGGCCATGGAGATCATGAAATCTGGCGACTGCGGCAAAATAGTGCTGACTTTTGACTGATCTAGCAGTGTAATTCATGTGAGGGCGCGATTTGTTGCGCCCTCCGTTCAAGGAGGAAGCATGGACAAACTACAGCAATATTTAAAGGGCGAATTGGACGGGCTGCGCGCGAAGGGCGTCTTCAGCCTGCCACGCGAATTGGAGACGGAACAGAAGGCCACCGTTATCATCGATGGGCACGAGGTCATCACCCTTTCCTCGAACAACTATCTTGGCCTGACCGTCCATCCACGTCTGAAAGAACTTGCGATTGCGGCGATTGAGCGCTATGGCGTCGGCTCAGGCTCGGTTCGTACCATCGCCGGCACTATGTCGCTGCACAACGAGTTGGAAGAGAAACTGGCGCGTTTTAAGCATACTGAGGCCTCACTCACCTTCCAGTCCGGCTATGCCACTAACCTGGGTGTGATCTCGGCGCTGATGCAGGAAGGCGATATGATTATCAGCGACGAGCTGAATCATGCCAGCATCATCGACGGTATTCGCCTGTGCAAAGCGCCGCGCAAAGTGTATCCACATAAGGACATGGCTGGTCTGCGCCGCGCGCTAGAAGAGTCCAAAGGTGCTAACAAGGTGATGGTCGTTACTGATGGCGTCTTCAGCATGGATGGCGACATCGCCCCGCTGCCGGAGATTGTCGAACTGGCCGAGGAGTATGGCGCTTTCGTGATGGTGGACGATGCTCACTCCAGCGGCGTGCTGGGCAAGAATGGGCGCGGCAGCGTCAACCATTTCGGACTGGACGGCCGAGTCGCCTTGCAGGTAGGTACGCTTTCCAAGGCCATCGGTGCGCTCGGTGGTTATGTAGCCTGTAGCAAAGACGCGCGCGATTTCCTCTTGCAGCGTGCCAGACCGGTTCTCTTCAGCACTTCTCATCCGCCCTCTGTGGTAGCAACCTGCATCGGGGCTATTGATATTCTTGAGGAGGACAACAGCCTGGTCGAGCGCCTATGGGAGAACACCGCTTTCTTCAAGCGCGGCCTGGAACAGCTCGGCTTCAATACCGGGCGCAGCGAGACCCCCATCACGCCCGTTATCGTTGGTGAAGGCGCCCTGGCAATGCAATTCAGCCGGCGTCTCTTCGAAGAAGGCGTGTTCGCGCAGGGTATCGTCTATCCCACCGTTCCCGCCGACAAGTGCCGCGTCCGCACCATCGTTACGGCGTTGCATACCCGCGATGAACTGACGAAGGCACTCGATATCTTCGAGAAGGTGGGGAAAGAGCTGAAGATCATCTAAAAAATGGAAATACCCACAAATGCCCGCGGGCATTTGTGGGTATTTCCATTTTTTAGATGATCTTCGATAAAATCAGTGCCTCAATCGCTTGCGCAACGCCTTCCTCGGCATTGCTGGCGGTAACGTAATCGGCCTGTTTTTTAACCTCTTCGTGCGCGTTGCCCATCGCAATACCCAATCCGGCGAATTGCAGCATGCCGATATCGTTATGATTATCTCCGAAAGCCACAATCTCCTCGGGCGGAATATGCAAATCTGCCGCGATCACTTTCAAAGCGTTACCTTTTGATACGGATGGATGCAGGAATTCTATCAGGTCGAACGAGGATTGCGTGACATAGAGCTTGCCCTCGAAGAGCCTTTCAAGCTCTGGCCGCTTGCCCCGTATCTTGCTCTCTTCTCCAACGCCTACCAGTTTGACGCACTGCAATGGGTAAAGGCTGGCCACGTCCTCAACCTCAATGGCCGGTGGTACCGGCGGGCGATACCAGTTGCGGGCGCGCGGAGTATTTTTATCGACATAGACGCGATGAATGGTGTGATAGGCCCGGTAGAAGCCGAGGCCGCGCAGCGTGTCGAGGACGGGCAGAATATATTCGGTGGGGAAAGGCTTTTCGTGATAAATGTTGCCCTGCAAATCGGCAATCACGGCCCCATTTTCAATGATCTGCGGCCCTTGCAGTGGCAGTTCCCCACAGACGCTCCGTAAGACGGCCAGATTCTGTCCCGTGGCAATCACTATGGTAATGCCTGCTTCAGCAGCGCGGAAGAGCGCCTGGCGGGTGCGGGGTGTGATAATTTTATTGGGTTGCGGTGTAAGTAGCGTTCCATCAAGGTCTATGGCGAGTAGGCGGTACACGAGTTGCTCCTGAGCTGTTATTTATTCTCTGTTTCCATCAGTATATCTAGCTTGGCTGTCGTCTTGCAAATTAATCTTCGCTCGAAAGTATTGCCAGATCGTTCCGGCATATCGCGCAGGTGCAATTATTCTCTTCAATCGGCTGTTGACCTCCAATTGGAGCCAGGATATGATCGATGATAGACGACCAGAAATAAAATTTCGCCTGCACATTACTGGTGGTAACAAACTTCTCCAGTAGCTCAGCAAGCTGTGGGTCCCAACTATGCAGATCTGAAAGCATTCTTTTGCTGCTCACCCACCATCTCCTTTGAAGCTGATAGTGGTACTTGAGGAAGTCATTTAGACCAACATGCATTGCGAGAAGCGCCGTTGTAGGGTCAGTACGCAGATTTCTCTTCACCTTATTGTTACCATGGTAAAACATAAACTGGACAAATTGATACTCTTCCGGTGGGATTCCTTTGAAAGCGGCTATTGATGCCAGGGGCGCCTCCTGAGTGTCCAACAATCCTGTGACCGTTGATCATCTCCTCGAAAAAACCATAGGCGTGGCAAGTAGGTATCTTTTGAGGCTCAGGTAAGGCCACTTTTCCGCTTAGCACGATATCAGTATATTCCTTGGTGAGCAATCTATGTTCCTGCAGGGCAATGGAGAAATTGAATAAGTCTTCGACAGTTGAGAAGCCTCCACCGGCAGGACCGCCCTTGATGACATGTAGGAAGAGGTTGTTTTTGCGCAATCCAGGCTCAGTTGCTCTTTCTTGTTGGGTACCAGCACTATAAGGCGAACTCCACTTCCTGCGGTTCAGCCACGGGGCTGTAGGACATCACGGGCGGCGACACCTTCAATCCTTCGACATTTTCATAGGTGGAAAGTTGCTCGGCAAATCCTTCAGCGCCGGCCTGCGTAACTACTGCCAGCTTATCCAGCAGCGCCAGGTCTTCCTCACCGGTTAGCTCTTTGAGCATGATGCCCCAGGTATCCCAAAGCAGCAGTTCCATCTTGTTTTGCGCGGCCAGGTCTTGAATCAGTTTGTGGCCAATAAACCACCATCCCTTCGCAAAACTATCAGGCTCGACGCCGAACTTGTCGGGGTTGGCCCTGTCCGCTCGACACCATTGCCATGCCAGGCCACCAACGATGAACTGGTCGCGAGGCACATCATGTACATCAAAGCGTATCCGATTCTCTTGAATATGTCGCTCGCTCATTTCCGGATCAACCAGGCGCCAGCGTTGTTCTTTGGCATCCCAGCATTCCACTATTTCGTGATCGTGGTTGAAGCCAGGAGTAAAGTAAGCGGCAAAACCGATGCGCGTGCGGGTAGGGATGCCGCGATAACGCGCCATGGAGCAGAACAGGGTCGCGAAATCACGACAGCATCCTACGAACCGCTTTTCAGGAGAACGCGCCCCGGTCAAGGGACGGTCATCGAGTTCGCGTATGCGTGCTAGCATCTTCGGTACGTAGCGGGTATCGATCTCAGCTAAACGTTCGTCCGGTATCGTATAGTTGAACATCGCCGCGCCTCGATAATGGATAATCAGTCCCTGCACGACTTTGCAGAGGCCGGCGATATCATAAGGTAAGTCCTCGTAAAGATGAGCATATTCTGCCGGGTTGGTTATAGAGCTTTGCTCTGTGTAGTAGGTTGCCAGGTCCACGGTTGCATGCCTTCTTTCATCTGATGTTTCTGTTAAGCTCTGTTATTACTAACGCCATTATAACAAACAAATTCTGACATCTGGTGTCAAGTTTCGCTCAAAATTTTGCAATCTCTCTCCCAAGCTTGTTCTCTTCTTAAATACGAGCAACAATTCTTAGCATAAAACTGATCCGTTTGAAAATATAGGAAGTCGTATGGTGTAGAGTTGAGCTATAACGGCTGGCTACAGATAAAAGGAGGGATAATGTCAATTGAAGCCGTTATCTTCGATTTTGGGGGTGTGATAGGGATAAGAGAAGATTGGAGTAAGCGGATTGAGGTCTCGGAAACTTGCCAAATGCATAGCTCACTCTTATACTACCATTCAGAGCCTTTTGCTAGAAAATAAATTGTGTTTGGAGAAACAGGTTTGCAAGGACAGGTACAACGACCTCGGATAGATCATATCGAAAAAGTCATTGTCGTTGGCAGTGGCAAGGGTGGCGTAGGGAAATCTACCATCAGTGTCAACCTGGCGGTTGCGCTGGCAAAACGTGGCGCTCGCGTTGGTTTGCTGGATGGCGACGCGTATGGCCCTAGCGTGCCGATGATGCTCGGCGTGCGCAAACGCAATGCCAGCCAGGGATGGAACGCTACGCTACCCCTGGGACAACGTGAAGAACTGACTTCTGAGCAGATGCTTCAACCCTTGGTGCGCTATGGCGTCAAGGTAATGTCGGTTGGCTTCTTCATTGGCGAGGAGCAGGCGGTAGCTCCCATGCCCGATGTGCTGGGAGTGCTTATTCGCCAGCTTCTCTATACAGTGAATTGGGGACCGCTCGACTACCTGATCATTGATCTTCCCCCTGGCAATGGCGAGCCGCAGGCCACCCTGTGTCGCGAACTGCACCTGGATGGAGCCATCCTCGTCACCACGCCGCAGGATATCGCGCGCATTGATACCGCGAAAGGTCTTGGCATGTTTCAGAGCGCCGGAGTCCCTGTACTTGGTCTCGTACAGAATATGAGCGGCTTCGTCTGTCCGCACTGCGGCAATCATGTCGAGATTTTCCCGGCCAGCCCCGAATATCGTGCCCTGCTGGACGAATTGCCCCGGCTGGGAGCTATTCCGCTTGATCCTGCCACAGCAATAAGCGGTGACAAGGGCCAGCCGGTAGTGATAAGAATGCCGGAGTCTGCGGTTGCGCAGACCTTTGCCTGTATCGCGGAGAAGGTTGCGAATGCCCTTAACGCATCAATTCCTTGACTGGAGGCATGTTTCAATATCATAATCTCTACATTTATTGCTCTCATGATAAAGTTTCAATCCCAAACAGGCATAACCTTGCTACTAATAAAACAACACAAGAGGTGTCACATGAAGTTACACAGCTTTAGAATCGAGCGCCCATGAAGGAAAAGCTCAAGGGCTGGCTGGCCGGCCTTGCCTTTCGCATCATCGCTTTATTTACATTGGGACAAATCTCTCCGCTGCTTGGTGCCGGAATAATTATTGAGCAAGACGGCAAAATATTATTGATAGACCGTTCCGATGGGCTCGGCTATACTGTTCCTGGCGGCATCGTGCGTTATCGCGAAACGGTCGAGCAGTGCGTGCTGCGCGAGGTACGCGAGGAGACAGGTTACAACGTCAAAATAACCGGGCTGGTGGGTGTCTATTCGCGACATGACCGTGACCCGCGTTTTCGCGCGATAGCCATTGCTTATAAGGGCGCAATCATCGATGGAGCCTTGCATGGTTCCGGTGAGGGTCAACCATGCTGGCGCACTCCCGAAGAGGTCTTCGGCCACCTGGCTTTTGATTGCGAAGAAATGCTCAAAGACTATTTAAGCGGACAACAGCGTTTTGCCTGATCACCTTGTCCTATTATGGACTTTGACACAATAATCTGGTATCAGGGGCCGACGATAAATTTTATCATTGAAATCGGTAAGCGTCCCCTATTGGCATATGGATATTGGCTGCGCCGTGATGATCCTCTTGCTGGCCGCGGTTGATGAAGGCCTTGGCGCGGGCTTTGCCGGATTCCCTGCCGAATATTTTGCCGAAGCACGTAAATTGCTCCGCATCCCCGATGATATAACACCCGTCGGCGTCATTCCTATCGGCCACCGCGCAAAAGATATCCCCTCGCCCTCGCTCAAACGCGGCAGAAAGCCCGACGAAGAATATATTCACCGTGAAACATGGTAGATTGCTGGCTATGGGGATAGGCAAAAAGAAAGGACAGAACAATGCGCCTCGCTCTTCTATCTGATATTCATGGCAATGCAGTTGCCCTGGACGCCGTTCTGGACGCTCTAGCAAAACAGAGGGTAGATTCCATCGTCTGCCTGGGAGATGTAGCGGCCAGCGGCCCGCAACCGAGGCAGGTCATCGAGCGCTTGAGGGAGATCGGTTGTCCTGTCGTGATGGGCAATACGGACGATTGGCTTCTGGAGCCTCAACTGAGGGAGAAAACCGATAATTGGGGCCGGCACTTGCAGGATGTTGAGTTCTGGGACTCGCAGCAGCTTTCTTCCTCAGACCGCGAGTACCTGCGGAGCTTCCAGCCCACGCTTGAGATTCCGCTGGTAGATGGTAAGATGCTGCTCTGCTATCATGGCTCGCCGCGCTCTTATCGAGAAGGTATCGTCGCAACAACATCTGAAGATGAACTGGACCAGATTTTCGCGGGCCAGCAGGCCGCGATTATGGCCGGTGGGCATACCCATATGCAGATGTTCAGGCGCTACAAAGATGCGCTGATCGTGAATCCGGGCAGTGTGGGTTCAGCCATTGATCCCGTGTCGCCATTCGCAGAGATTCGCAATGCGGCCTGGGCCGAGTATGCCATTATCGATGCTGGAAACGGCTTATTGAGTATTGAATTGTATCGTCTCCCATTTGATTTCGAGGCCGTTATTCAAGCCGTGCGATCAAGTAGCATGCCTCATGCGGAATGGTGGATCAGCGAATGGAGCAGGTAGCATCAGGAAGCTACTGATGATATGTGCAGCTTGATGTAATCCACGAAGTGAGCAACAGTTCGTTGCTCACTTCGTCCATAGATAGGCGGAGATGGACTCTTCAGCATAGGGCCTGCCACTGGCGCGGATGATGCGGGCCAGCTCATGAACATCAAAAGGAACATGCCGGAAGGTGATGCCCAGGCAATCTCCATCAGAGGTGACGATCGCGTAATCGGCCCAGGGGTCAACCCGCACACGGCCTGATGCGAGGTCCATGAACTCCCAGTTATAGGCCAGGCTCACGCTACCTGGATTGAAATACCAGGAATTGCCCAGGCGCCGCATTTGCTGCGTATGAGTATGTCCGCCGGTGAAGAGTGTCGCATTATGCCCATTCAAGTACTGCCGTACCAGGTCACCTGGTGTATCGGGCAGGATGATCTCGTCGAAAGAGCGTGGCGAGCCATGAAAACAGAGCAGGGTCTTTCCACCTTCCAGGGGGATCTCAATCGTGGGGCGAAATTGCCGGATAAAGGCGATATCGCTTTCCGAGAGTTGGGCGAGTGACCAGGCTCTCACTGTGCGCTGTTGCTCGCTGGTCTTTTCACTCGCGGATGTCTCCTGGCCTGTGATTAGCCAGGCATCCGCGTTGCCCATCACGACGGGACAGTTCAGTTCGCGCAGCCGCGCCACGGTCTTGGCAGGCTGTGAACCCCCTTGTATTGCATCGCCCAGACATACAATCTGCTCAACGCCCTGTTGCCGAATATCTTGAAGCACCTGGTCAAGCGTGAAGCATTCCCCATGAATATCGGAAATCACTGCAAGACGCATAGAAGCAATCCTTTCGCTCTGATTAGAGGTCTATCTCGTTGCGCCTGCCGTGAGTATACCATAAGAAGACATGGTTCACTACCTTTTAGGATTGCTCTTCTGCACTGTATCCACCACAAACTTGCCCCCGATAATCAACGCGGCTACGATGATGCTGAGCGAGAGGCGATTCGCGGCGCGGTTCATGCTTTTGATCGCATCATCCAGGTGATCGACTTCCAGGCGCAGCGTGAGCTGGTCGTTTGATAGCTTATCCAGGATCATATCGGTGCGGCGCGGGGAGTTTTCCACCAGGCGCTTCATGTCGATGACCCAGGCGAAGACGCGACCGGGCGAGAGTTGCCCCATAACGCGCTTTTCCATCACCTTCAGCATATAGTCTCGGATCAACTGTACCGGATCAAGCTGCGGTGAAAGCACGCGAATGGTTCCATCCAGGTTGAGCATGGCTTTGCCCAGCAACGTCATCGCCGTTGGCACCGGGGTGTTATTAGCCTGGGCCAGTTTCGTCAAATCCAGCAATGCAGTTCCTATAGCCATACGCCCACCGCTCATGTCATGATAGCGGCTGACGAGCGCCGATACGTCCTGGGTGAATGCGCGCCGGTCGACATCTTTGGGAATTTCGATCATGTCGAGGTACGTATCCGCTACGCGCTCCCCCAGGCGTTCAGAGAAGGCCAGCAGCAGCAGGATGATATTGTCCTTCTGGCCGGAGTCGAATCGCCCGACCATGCCGAAGTCCATCAGCGCCAGGCGCCCATCATCTGCCAGTAGAATATTGCCAGGATGAGGATCGCAGTGGAAGACGCCGTCGATCACCATCTGCTTGAGGTAGGCGGAAAGCAGTTCTTTGGCAATGGCGCGCGAATCGAGCGCGTCAAGCTCTTCGCGGCTCACGTCTGCCAGGTGCCGCCCATGAATGAAGCTCAGCGTCAGCACGCGCCGCGAGGTGTATTCGCTGAAGACGGTGGGAGTCGTCAGAAGTTGGAATTCAGCTACCTGCTTGCCAATCAGGCGCGTATTATCGGCCTCCAGGCGGAAATCCATTTCCTGGTTTAGACTACGTTCCAGTTCGCGCACAATTTGCAGAAAGCCGTAGCGTTTGCCAAAGGGCGTGTACTTTGAGGCGAAGTTTGCCATCTCGTGCAGGATTTCGAGGTCGATCTCGATACGCTGGCGCACACCGGGACGCTGTACCTTGACGGCTACTTCGGTACCATCGAGCAGAATGGCGCGGTGTACCTGGGCCATGGAAGCGGTTGCCAGCGGCTCGCAGTCGAATTCAGCGAACAGTTGTGAGATGGGTGCTCCAAGCTCACTCTCGATAATCGCGGTCACCTTTCCGGCGGGTACCGGTGTTACCGTGCTTTGCAGGCGAGAAAGGGCCTCGATGTAGTTGGCGGGCATCACATCCGGGCGCGTACTTAACAACTGTCCCAACTTAATAAAGCACGGGCCGAGTTCTTCGAGCGCGCTGGCTAGACCAGCAGCATGATCCTCTTCTTCCTCATCATGATAGCCATTGAGCAAGTGGTGATCATCGTCCTCTTCCTCATGTCGGTGAGCCAGGCCGAATTCGGCTGCTACGTGGTGCAGCTCATATTTACGAAATACGCGGAAAATCTCGATATAGCGCTCAGGGTGACGAGAGAAGCGGTTCGTGATCAAGCTTTTAAAAGAGGTTTCTGAATTGACGTGATCTTTCAGGTTTGCCATACAGGTCTGGTGATCTCCTTTATCCTTTGTTGGGTCAGGAGAAGACCATCCTCCTTTCCTTCCTGCTTCTATGTTGTTCCACAAAAGGGATGGAGGCTATGGTCGACCATAGCCTGCTTCATCCTTTAAAGCAACGTATGAAATGCCGTTTTAGATCACCGGTTTACCGCATCCACTGACGAGTATGGACTTGACTAACCCGAACCAGCCCTGTTTCCCTGTCATTCTGAGCGATAGCGAAGAATCTATGGCCTGGGGGACACGAGCCGTCGGGCAACGTAGATTCTTCGCTATCGCTCAGAATGACAGGAGCAGGCAGGCCATGTGACGAGAGCCACAATCGGTTTATTTCGTCAAAATCCATTCTCGGCCCTCCTGGGATGGAGCCTCTTGAACGGTATGATATAGTGGAGCAAGTAGTATGGGCGCACCCTTGTGGTCGCCCTCGGGCCTTTTAAATCTTGAAACAGTCTTCCCTGTAGAACCTCAGATATGTATGGGTACACCTTTGTGGTCGCCCTCGGGCCTTTTAAATCTTGAATCAGCTGGAGGTCATTATGCCAATTTGTCCAATTTGTGATGATACAGGCCTGCAAAATTCAGATTCGACACACCCAGAATTCTGCTATTGTGCTGCCGGCAAACAGGCGAAGCGCCAGTGGGAACTCAGTCATGGAAGCCAGGGCAAAAACCAGCCGAAGGCTGCCAGCTTCATCGATATCGCCAATCTTGACGAGGTAAATGCGAGCGTCGAGGCCATGCGGGCCTCGCTGCTTGGTTCGGCCGCCGGTGAGGTCGCCGCATCAACAAAGCATCCTTCTGTTCAACTGCTCTACCAGGTTGCTCACGCGGGCCACGAGATTTCAGTGTATGAGGCGACCCAACTCTACGAACTGGCCAAAGCGTTAGAAGTGTTCCTGGTTGGATTAGGCCCCATCGGCAGTAAGCTCAAAAAGTAATACTTATGTATAGTATTTATGGGGTAAATTATTGACACCTTCCTGTGTTCTCTACTACCATACGTTTAAGAGGGCACATTCATGCAGGTTCATACATTTTGCGAACCAGGGGTACGATAATGACCTCGAGCTTGATTTGAGAACTGTCTTGTAAGGCAGATTTTTCCAACGGATCATCACATTTTTCCATCGATTTTGGTTTCTCTAGCAGGCAAGTAGGCCCGGCAGCTAAATGTGCTAGAGGACGGGGCGGAAGCTATTTCAACGTGTATTTGTAGGCGCAAAGAGGGGTGCAGTATGAAATGTCCGCGTTGTGGCAATGAACTGGATGCAACTAAGGGTGCTTGCGCAAGTTGTGGTTATGTCATTCGTTTGACGGGCCAATCAGGAGGCTCAGCATGGCCCGCTCCTCATTCTTTTCAGCATGGGAATCCGCAACCTGGCGTATTGTCAGGAGAAAGGCAGATTTCAGGCGATTCGCCTAATCCATGGCGGCAATCTGCCAGCCCATCGCCTGTCAGGCAGCCCTCGGACGACTTGCCCAATCCGTGGCGCCAATCCGGCGGCTTGCCACCACTGGCACCACAGCCGATCGAGAAAAATCCGCCGCTTAAAAAAGAAATTGATTCATGGCAATCAGCACAACCGGCAAGGGTACCGGGGACAGACGCTTTATCGATGAACAATAGCGTACCACTCACTCCTCCAGTGATGCCATCGTTTGAATCGTCCCCATCTACGGGCACGCTGCGACATGACCAGGGTCGCCGGCAGTCACAGCCCTTGCCACCACTCTCAACAAGCGATCCTTTCACACGAGACCGCCAGCAGATGAACACTCCACGGCCCGCGGCAATTGCGCAGCAACAGTCGAATCCGAACGTTCCGGCGGTTATGAAACCGAATACACGGCCATTAAACGCAGGCCCATTGTTGCCCGGCGTACTTTTACGCGGCGGGCGTTATCGCTTGCAGGAAATGTTGAGGCGCCAGGACTGGATACCGGGGGTATTCGAGGCAACATGGATCGGCAAAGATGCCCAGCGCAACGGATCGCAGGTGATGATCTGTGAGCTGGTTCTTCCTGATAAAGCTTCGGCTACGACTCAATCGATACTGCGAACTGCTACCACGTCACTTGCATCTATAGGTCGTCATCCTCATATCCCGGCGCTTTGGGATGCCTTTAGTGACCAGGACCGCAGCTTCTTTGTTTTTGAGCCTATCGAGGGTGAATCTTTGCTTTCGCGCCTGCACCGCAGTGGGCGCGGCGTGCCGGAAGATGAAATCATCGAATGTTGCTTGCAAATGACAGAAGTACTCGAGCTTCTGGCCCAGCAAAATCCTCCTACGGTACATGGTCTCATCCGGCCCGAACATATTATTCTGGCACGTAGTAGCGCGCAATTCGTGTTGATCAACTTCTCGGTTGTCCTGGCAGGCGGTGCAATACAGTTCGTCACCGGCATGGATCGCGCGCTCCTGTCTCCCTATACTGCCTCAGAATTTGTGCGCGGCGTAATAGATGTGCGTACCGATATGTACTCTCTGCTCGCCACAGCATATCATGTTGCCACGGGAAGCATTCCAAATGCGATCAATGGGAATATTATTCCGGCCAGACAGGTCAACAACAATCTCTCCACCGAGTTCGATGCCATTTTGACGAAAGGCTTGCGTGCTAATCCCGGCCAGCGCTACCAGCGCCCCTCGGAGCTGCGCCAGGATTTGTTGGCCGCGCGCGCGGCTAATAAAATGCCCGCGGCAGGAAGTAGTAGAGAGCGCCTTGTCTATAGTTTCCCTGTGAATTCGCAGCCACTCAACGATGCGAGAAATGGGCAGAGCGCTCAACCTGTGCTACAACGCCCTGATCCGGTTGCTGAACCATTGCCGGATTTGTTGATCCCCGGGAGAGACGATAAGGGAAAGCAGCCAGCACTCCCACGCCAGGAAAATCTTCCTCAGGCAACGGAGAGTAACTTTATGCGCAATATCTCTATCTTTTTCGCTCTGTTCATCGTGGCCCTTATCATAGCTGCTGTGCTCAGCCAGATCATGCACCCTTAGAGGTGGATTATAGCTTCGTGCCTACATGGATAGCCACAATTCCTCGCGTGAGCCGGTAGAAGCGTACATCGCTCCAACCGGCCTGCTCCATAATGCTCTTGAGTGCCGGGGCGTCGGGAAAATTGGTAAGCGAATTCGGCAGGTAGTTATATTCCTCGACAGCCTTTCCGATAATGGTGCCGAACAGGGGCGCGAGCCTGTAAAAATAGAAGCGAAACAGGCGACCAAAGAGCTTGCCGGGAGGATGGCTGATTTCCAGGCATACAACGCGCCCGCCTGGACGTACAACGCGCAACATCTCGCGAAATCCCTGCTCTCTATCGCTCAGGTTCCGCACCATAAACGCGGAACAGCAGCCATCCACGCTGTTATCGGGCAGATCAATATGTTCGGCATCGCCAATGCGCAATTCGATGCGATCCTGCAAGCCCAGGCGTGCCAGCTTCTTTCGTCCCACTTCGAGCATTTCGGGTGTGATATCCATGCCGATCATGCGCGTACCCGGCCCGGAGCGGCGAATGACGGCGATGGCAAGATCAGCCGTACCCGTACCGAGGTCCAGCCCTAATTGTCCCGTTCCAAGAGCCAGGTACCTGGCAGCACGCGCGCGCCAATACCTATCCAACCCAAAACTCATCAGCCGGTTCATCAGGTCATAGATATGCGCGATGCGCCCAAAAAGGCGCTGGACATAGCGACGTTTGCCGCCCGTTTCACGAAATTTTTCCTCGAAATCCACAGTGGTCATGCTTGCCTTTCAGTTTCTGCTCTGCGGGGCTTTTATTCTCTCTGGTTCAGATTCTAGCAAACCCGGATATCCCTGATTGCCTTTCTCAACTGGCATATTAGGAATGCCTGATTTCAATCCCTCAATGGGTTCAGGAAAAGATTTGGCTTGTTTGCTATCTTCAAAAAATGATACTCTGTTAGAACTTGAGGCGGTAGCGAGCCCTCCGGCATAAAGCTAATGCTGGCGCGTCACGACGAAGTCAATTAGCTCGTCCAGTACCTGCCGATTGGGCGAGGGTGGGAAATGATAGAGCGCGGCGCGCGCTTTAGCAGCGTAAGATTCTGCCTCTGCGATGGCATGATCGACGCTACCGCCTTCAACGACCCAGTTCACGACCGCGCGAATATCATCTTCATCGTGTACCTGCCCGTTAAGCAATCGCGTGACCGTCTGATGATGTCCGTTGTAGGGGTGTTCCTGCAGGGCGTAAATCAAAGGTAGCGTAACCATGCCCTGTCGCAGATCATTACCGGCGGGTTTGCCAATGGTTGATTGATCCTGCGTATAGTCCAGCACGTCGTCGATGATCTGAAAGGCAATGCCGAGGTTCATGCCATAGTCTTCAAGCAGTTGGATCTCTTCGAGGGTCGCCTCGCTAACGATGGCGCCGCCTTTGCAGCAGGCGGCAATCAGGCGCGCGGTTTTGTGACTGATCTTCTCGTAATATGTTTCTAACGTCAGGTCGATACGGCCCGCGGTCATCATCTCTAGAATTGTGCCTTCGCAGACGGTCGCGACCGTATCAGAAAAGAGGTGATCGATACGGTTATCATTGATATCGGCGATCAGGCCCGCTGTTTTGGCAAAGTAATAGTCGCCAAGCAGGATCGCGATATTATTCCCAAACAAGGAATTGACGGTGGGCTTGCCCCGCCGTGTCATCGCATTATCGACGATATCGTCATGAATGAGGGTTGCTAAATGGACCATCTCGAAGGCAACGCTCAGAGGCAACAGTTTATCGAAATGGTAGGTATTCAATTTGCCTGAAAGCAGGGTCAGGGCCGTTCTCAGGCGTTTGCCCGGTGAGCCTAGTGCATGCATCGAAGCAGAATTGAGAATATCGAGTCCGGAGGTAGCTCGTTCCTCAAACATGCGATCTACCTTTTCAAGATCAGGCTCGATACCGGCAAAAAGACGGCTCAAAGTGGCCGAGTCATTCATAATACTACTCTCCATTCCGGGCAACTTGTGGCACCCAGGTACATGTATCTATCCGTCCTGTTGGGCGTGCTCCACCCGAAAAGCTATTCAGCGAGCTTGAACAGGGCGAAAAGAGAAAGAAAAGCGGACTGTACAACACCGTACGCCGCCTCTCAAGAACCGTTATCTATTTATTTATATTCATTCACTTCAAATTATAGCACGTGGTGGCCCTGTTTATACAATAGACGTGGTATCCAGCTCCATCAGGTCTTCCTGCACGAATCCCTCCGTCAAATTGAATTCTTCCAGCGCGTCCATCGCTGTCCGGTACTCTTCCCAGGTGAGCCGGCGGTTCAAAATGGGATCATTGACGGCTTTCCAGGCGGGAAAGTATTGATCCATCAGGCTGACGGGTGTATCGGGACCAAGTTCTTCCGCTATCCAGCGCAACACCTCGCGCGTGCCCGAAATGTCTTCCGGCATCACCAGGTGGCGAATCAGCAGGCCGCGCCGCGCGATGCCCTCTTCATCAACCTCCAACGGGCCAACCTGGCGATACATCTCTCGCAACGTCGCCTGGTTGGATTCGACGTAATGCGGCATTTTCGAGGTGCGCAACGCGTGTTTGTTGTCGGAATATTTGGAATCGGGCAGGTAGATATCGACTACGCCATCCAGCAGTTTCAGTGTCTCCAGGTTCTCGTACCCGGCGCAGTTGTAGACGAGCGGCAGGCGCAATCCCTTGCCGCAGGCGATGACCAGGGCTGCAAGTATCTGGGGCACGAAATGCGTCGGCGTTACCAGGTCCAGGTTGTGGCAGCGTTTCTTTTGCAGGTACATCATCATATCGGCCAGTCGCTCGGGTCCGACGCGATGCCCTAATCCCCCCTGGCTCAATGAGAAATTCTGGCAATACGTACAGCGCGCCTGGCAGTAGCCGAAGAAAATGGTGCCTGCGCCACGCGTGCCGCTGATCGGCGGTTCCTCGCGGCGATGGACATTCCAGGATGCCACGATTGCTTCAGTCCCTGAGCGGCACACGCCGGTTTTGCCCGCGATACGGTTGCAGCGACAATTTTGCGGGCAGATGGTACACTGGCGCAGCACCTCCCAGGCCGTGTCAGCCCGTTCCGCCAGTTCGCCCGTTTCATATAGTTGAAGATAGCCTGGATAGAGCATGGAAGTTATACCTCTAGTGTTAGCAAGCGTTTCGGCGTTTCGATCAGCATGATATCCAATTCTTGCTGGGAGACGCCCGCGTGTCGTAAGCGTGGCACAATATTGCGCAGCAAATGATCCCAGCCCCAACCTCCATAGCGATGAAACTGGATGCGCGTGCAGATATCATGCGCCAGTGTCACCTGTGCCCCGTAACCTTTTTCCAGCAGGCGCAGCAGGCACTCGATGCGCTGGGTATCGCGTGGCTCCTGCGCAAAGCTACGATCAAAATAGGTTTCCGAACCAAATGTGTCGAACGAGAGTACCGCCCCCCGTTCGGCGATACGCGCGTGCCATTGCGGCTCGACCAGCTCGTCGCAATGACTGATGGCGACTCTGGTCAGGTCCGCGCCCTCCTCTTCCAGGATATCCAGGATGCGCAGGTGTTCGTGTCCCCATATCAAGGGATGAACATTGATGCTGGCTCCTGTCTGGCGCTGCACGCGAGCCGCGGCCCGCAGCTGGCGTTCCTCGAATGGATAGATGGGAGAACTGGTTCCTAATTCTCCCATCAGTCCCGCGCGTATCGTTGTGCCATACAAGCCCTCGCTGAGCCAGCGCAGGAAATCATCCGCGATTTCCCCGGTGCTGCGCTCATGCAAGGATTCTGGCAGCAAGGGCTGCCGGTAGTAGCCACATCCCGCTATCACGTGGATGCCGGTACGTTCAGCGATGCGACAAAGCGCCTCCGGGTCGGGCTTAATACCGATGGTGGTCATATCGATGAGACTATTTCCACCTGCATCTTTGTAATAGAGTAGTTCGTGTATGCTTAACTCGGGATCGTCGATCAACAGGTTGGGCCGCGAATCGTATGGGTTGCGCAGCAGCGCGCCCAGATTTTCCAGGGTTGGCTCTTGATCGACCAGGTATGCTCGTTTCGCGGGCGGATCATCCCACAGGCCGCGCAGGTCGATCAGTACATGCTCGTGACCCAGCGTAATGCCGAGCTCGTCGGGAGCAATAGGGCCTAGCACCGTTCTAATGATCGAGTTGTTCCTGGCTTTGTCCGACTGAGACATAACACGAACCCTATTCCGCAAGCACTACTTATCAACTACGACTTCGGCCACTTGAAGCCGCGCTGCGATGGTTTTGGAACGTCCGCTCCTGCCATGGGAGAACTCTTCTTTTCCCTGGATTTTCTGCCGCGCGCGACCTGGCTCGCTTTACGGGCAGGTGGTTTTGCAGTCATCGCGGCTTTAGGCTTTGCGCTCTTTTTAGGAGGTGTTCCAGGTAGCGCTTTTACCCGTTTGCGCGGAACCTCTTCTCGCGCTACCTCAGGTTGTGTCCTTTTCGGCTCGACACGAGAGACCAGGGCGCCCGTTTCCTGTGAGACATCCGTCCAGAATTCCGCGTTCTTGCGCTGGATGCGTCGTGGCCCTTTCAAGACGCGCCCATCGGGAAGGCGTGTCACATGCTGCTCTTCCACCTGCTCCGTGTTGTCTTCATATGGTCGCCGCTGTTCGGCACGATGCCTGGGGGCCTCAGAGGTGTTGAAGGACTCGTAATCGCCTTCATACAGCTCGTCTTCCGGTGTAGCCTCGTTGGCATACCTGCGCGGCTGCCGCGCGTAATGTTCGCGCTGCCCCTGTGGGCGGCTCTGCCAGCGTGGATTGTGAGTATCGTGCCGCGAATCACCATGCTCAGGCCGGTAATTTCGATCATACCTATCGTAACTACGTGGCGAGCGGTCATTACGGTCAAACTCCCTGCGCTGCCGGTTAGCGCCGGGATAGCCTCGTTGCTCGTAGCCCCTGTCATGGTCCCGGTCGCGCGAGTTGGGCCGGTTATCGGAGTACCCGGCATGCTCGCGGTAATCGCGACGCTCGCCGCGTTCTCCCGGCCTGCCTGTCCTGTCCTGGTAACCGCGGCGTTCGCCATAGCGAGGCTCGTCAAAATTGCGCCTGCCAGAGTCGTAGGAGCGAGAACGGGGACCGCGATTGCTTTCGGGAGCGCGGTCATCTTGCCGGTAATTGCCCTGGCGGTTTTCATATGGCCGGCGGCCATTCGTGTTGCGACCATATTGAGCGGGAGAACGATCAAATTGCCGGTCGCGCCGCCCGTAATCGCGGCCCGGTTGCCCGGCATTGTCGTTGTTTCTACTGCGTGGGCGGTAGTCCGCGTGATTGTGTTGTGCCCCAGTCTCCCATCCACGATCTACCGCGCTGCGATTGAGTCGAGGTCGAGCAGGACGAGGAGACCGCTCATCTCCGTACCTGCCTGAGGAATAATTGCGAGAGGACGGTCGCACGTCGTCTCGCCTCTGCTTCTTGAAATCTCTGGTCATGTGTCCTTTCCAAATTGGGCGAATAAAGGATAGAGGTAGGTATACTTTTGCGAGGAGGACGTGTAGACGTGATCTGCTCCCTATCAGCATCCGTCGGTCATTCTGCACCCGCTCCTGATTGTAGCGCACGTCGATACATGAGATTAGATGGCCTGAATGGAAATTGTGCGCCGGGTATAGTATAGCACACCGTTCAGGGTGTGTCTAATAAGCGTGCTTTTGAGCTTTTGATGATTTTTAGCCGGCGGCTTCTGTGGGCAGGGCATGGCTTTTGCCCTGCGGCTCGGCCTCATCGTAGCGTCTCTGTACCATATAGAACTCCGTGAGATCGGCGAGGGTTTCTGCGACGTCAGGGTGATCTGGTCCCGCGTGCTGTTCGGACAGAGCCAGCGCGCGCCGGTAGGTGGCCTCAGCCTCTTCATGCTCGCTACCCAGAACTCGCAGGCAAAATTTGGCCCTCTGCTTCGTTTAACATGTAGAACCCTTCTACGGGTGAGTTGATGGAGGAATCATGGTCAGAAAAGCCGCGGAAGCCACACCGAATAAACTACAGCGGGTGGCGCGCAAGGAGCGAGGCTGGACCCAACAGCAGCTTGCCCAAACGTAGCAGCTACGTATCCGAAACTGGTTACCGATCTTGCTTGCAAAACGTCATCAATTAGAGAACTCCTCGTTGTAAGGCAGGGTTCTAGCGTGCTTTACTGTACAACACACAATCGAAGAAAGGAACATGCTATGCTCACTGTTCGAGATGCCCTCAATCGGGCCTACAATCTGCTTGGTGTTGGTGTTGTCGCCATCAGTTCTCTGGCGTTTTTCTCCGATCTGCCATCGGAAATCGATCAGCTTTCCCATATCGTGGACGAGGTTCTGCTGGGAGTGCTGGCGCTGGTGGCCTTTGTCTGGTACCTGATCGGGCGCAACAAATATACGCGCACGGTCATACCCATTGTCTTCGCCGTTGTCGCTCTGGCAATCAAAGTCCTGGGTCTGGTGCTGGAAATCAAAGATCCCGAAGACCGCGGGGATGAGTATGGCGCGCTCGTTCTCTTTGTCGTCCTCATCATCGTGCTGGTCTGGCAATACATCGCCGCCCGCCGCCTGGCAGCACAGACCCAGGGGACGGAACAGGTTCCGCAGGCCGCCCAGGCCGATTGATCCTATGCCAGGAGAAGAAGGAAAGGGATCTCTATCAAAAGCGGCGATAGCTAGCAAAATAGGTAGAGAAATAACTAATGTCACAGCATATTCAGGATGTGCCTCAGCATAACCAGCGCGCGCAAATCAGCGATGCGACGGCGGCGATTCAGGAGAGGCAGCTTCACCTCAACCAGAATATCACGCCTGGGGAAATGTAATATCAAATCTGGCCGGAGAATGATCAAGGCGGGAGATGCAGGAGGGCCAGTGAAAGGCAACTCTGACAGAGTTCGAGGGCTGTTATCCCTCAGATTTTTGCACATGCAAGCTGGCGGGCGAATATGTGAGGCACACCCTATCTCATCACTGCGTTGGCGTTGGGGGCGGCGTGGGAACCGCCCCCTCATGTAATGGCACGCCGGTGTAGTTCAGCGTCCCGCTGCCATACATCGCGAGCAGTTCTTGCGGCAACTCATCCGGCAGCAATGGCCGTAGCATGATCTGATAGTAGAGTCCGTTTTCCAGAAAATCTCCCTCTTGCTGGCCATTAAGGAGCCTGGAAATTGCCTCGCTCTGCTGCGCGCTTAGCAGTATGGCGCTGTGAGGCACTGTATAGATCAGACACCCCGTATCGGCGTTGGGACTGGTAATATCTTGCGGAATGAGGCCGCATTCAAATGTAGCTGCCTGGTACAGCGTAAAATCATTCATTGACCAGGTAGGAATATTCTGTGACAGGTTTGGGCTGAAGTCCTGGTGAACAAGCAGCGCCGTATCCGGGCTGGTGTAGGGATGCAGCGGCCCCTGCACGGCATTTTGAATACTGGTAATCGCACTACCCAGGCTCTTATAATCCGCCAGGGCCTGGGCGCTCTCACTCTCCGGCAGATTTCCGAATGGGCCATAGATATATTGATATTGCTTCCCATTGACAGACAATAGAAGCACAGTCGCGTTCTGATCAGGTACATCGTAAAACGTCTGCTGGCTCAATTTAAGCAAGTTATCGCTATCCACCACCGTATTCAGTAATTGTTGCAGCGATGTAGCCTCCATCCTGCCCTCCTGCATCTGCAAGCCGGGGCCAAGAATGAACATACCATCGCCATAGATGCTGATATCAGGACTCATCTCAAGCGATCCAAGATTACCCCCCCCGTAAAATGTGCGAATAAGCACGTCCTGAGAGCTGGTGCTATACGTAATGGTTCCATTGCTGGTCGATAAAGAGGCTTTCTGGCTTGTACCGCTTGACGACGAGGAGCCTCCCAGGTTGCAAGCTGCAAAAAGCATCATCAATATGCAAGCGAGGACAAGAAAGCAACCAGGCCTGGCAAAAGTAAAATATCTGGAACGAGACCAGGAAGCAGGAATGCCAGGTATTGCGCCCTGCCGGGCATCATTGTGAAATCGCGTGAAATCGAGGGGACCCATCAAAGAACTCCTACAATAGATTTTCTGCTAAATCTATTGTAGCAGGTGAACGGCGGAATGTCTTGTGGAGAGAGCTTTTCGAAACTGCAATGAAAAAAGAGGGTTGGTATGCCAGTCTACGGCATACCAACCCTCTTCTCACCATTTCGTACAATCCAACCGATTGATCACACCATCGTTGCTATGACGCCCTCTGGCTCAGGAGCGGTATTCTCCATGCCCTCGGCAACGTCGCTGGCGACGTTCTTCTTGCCTTTCAGCGCAATCTCCTTGATGAAGAAGACTGAGATGAGGCCGAGGATCATGATGACCAGGCTCAGCACAAAGACATTATGAATGCCCTGCGCCAGGCCGATTCTCACTGCCTCGATTACCTGGTTGAGCAGTGCCACCGCCTGCGGACCGCTCTTAGCCGCCGCGGACTGCATCTGCGCCAGTGCATCCGGCGACAGCAAGATCTGCGGGTTGTTGAACGCGGCCAGGAATTTTGCCGGGACAGCCTGCTTGACTGCCGCGGGCAGCGCGTTCTGGAACGCGGGCAGGTAGGCAGAGGTCATGACCGAACCCATGGCGGCGAGACCAATCGTGCCACCGATCTGCCGGAAGAAGACCAGCGCCGAGGTCGCCTGGCCAATCTTCTTCGGCAGGGCATTCTGCACAATCAACGTGTACAGCGCCATACCGAAGCCCATGCCGAAACCGAGTACCAGCATGGCGACCAGTACGTCCGTGTTCGTCGAATGCACATCCAGGCGTACCATCATATACGTGCCGATGACGCTCACCGCCATACCGAAGATCGCGATCCACTTGTATTTGCCCAGGCGCGAAACGAGCTGGCCGGAGATGATGCTGCCTACAATTGAGGTCAGCATCAAGGGCGTCAGGATCAGGCCGCTGCTGGTGGCGGAGCTACCAACCACGCCCTGCACGAAGAGCGGGATGAAGAAGATGCTGCCGAACAGTCCCATCCCAAAGATGATCGTTACCACGGTTGAGACGCTGAAGATGCTGTTTTTGAACAGGCTTGGCTCGATAATCGGCTGCCCGCCGCGTCTCTCCAGCCATGCCTGGTAGACGACGAAGATGGTCAGGACAATCGCCGAACCCGCGAACAGGCCGATAATCTGCGGCGAGAGCCAGTCGTATTGCGTTCCCGCCCACGTGAAGCTGAGCAGCAGCGGAACTGTTCCCAGTACGAGCAGAGCCGCACCCGTGTAATCAATCGAGATCTGCTTCGCTTTGCCACGCAGCGTGGGCATCAGGAAGATCAGCACCAGTAGAGCTACCAGGCCGATGGGCAGGTTGACGTAGAAGACCCAGCGCCAGGTCGAGTTCTGCGTGATCCAGCCACCAAGCGTCGGGCCGACAATTGCCGACAGTCCCCAGACGCCGCCGGTTACGCCCTGCCATTTGCCGCGCTCGCGGGGAGTGAACAGGTCGCCGACAATGGCGATGGCAATCGGCATCAGAGCGCCCGCGCCGATACCCTGGAAGGCACGGAACGCAATCAACTCGTTCATCGATTGGGAAGCGCCCGAAAGCGCTGAACCGATCAGGAAGATGACGACGCCAAACAGGAAAATGGGTTTGCGACCAATCAGATCAGAGAGTTTACCATAGATCGGTACGACGACAGTTGAAGTAAGCAGGTAAGCCGTTGAAACCCAGGTATAACGATCAAAGCCTTGCAAATCAGCGATGACTCGCGGCATAGCCGTGGAGACAATCGTCTGATCCAGCGAGGCGAGCAGCATGACCATCAGCACACCTAGCATGGTCAGCAGCGTATCGCGCCTGGAAAAGAGTGGCGCCTCATATTCTTCTACTTGCTTTGCGCTATTTGATGTCAGAGCCAGGGCATCAGATTGCGCTGATGAATTTTTCATGAGTAAGTAATCTCCTTAGACAGTAATTCCTTTAAAGTAGATGCGAGCAAGGTGTTTGGCCAGTTCATTGGCCGGGATATGCTCCTCATTCAATAAGCGTGAATAACTTCTTGGCGACATGAAACTGAAGAATGTGCTGAGCATAACAGCCGTTGGGATCGAGCTATCAAACTCGCCCGCAGCCTTCCCCTCTTCAAACAACGTGGTCATATCAGCACCGATTTCCTCCCATAAATCGCGCACGCAGGCTTTCCTCTCTAGAATATTCTGTTTGAGTTCGGCAAAGTTGGTGATCGAGTAGAACAACTGCATGCGCCTTGTGAAGAGGCTGCCATATAATTGTTCAAGGATAACTTCAGCCTTTGCGCGAGGCGTCAAAGAGGATGAGGCAAGCGTCGTTTTGATCAATTGCAGCAGCCTTTCCATATCGCGCTGAAAGATCGCGACGACCAGGTCCTCTTTGCTGGGAAAGTGCAGGTACACTGTTCCCTTGGCGATCCCCACGCGGGCCGCGATTTCATCTATGGACGTTTCATAATAGCCTTTTTCCATCAATACTTTTTCCGCCTCCTGAAGAATAAGCTCCTCGCGTTCCTGGCGTTGCTTCTCTTTGAGCGAGCGATGTGCGGTAACGGGTTGCATCATTGCGCCTCCGTAATCTTCTATCTTTGACCGAGACGATATTTTCTGACAATAATAACAAAGTTTGAACGACAAGTATTCCATTTGACTTGATAGTCATAATTTTACGTGAAAGTCAGAGAATTGTCAAGAGAGAAGAAGCTGATGATTCCCATAAGCCTCCAGAACGAAAATATACGGAGGATTGTCATTCACGCGATCTGATCAGAAACTGATGATTCCCCATAAGCCTCCACGACGAGGTGAGTTCGCGCCGGCTCGGGAGCGTGCCAGAGATTCTTCGCTGCGCTCAGCATGACAGGCCCGGAGACAGCCAGCTGTCTCCGGGCCTGTCATGCTGAGCGCAGCGAAGAATCTCCCGACCACCCTTCACTCATCTGAGACATCTTATCTGAGCCGACGGACTTATGGGTTAATCACCGGTGAAAAATGATTTTGAGGCCGCTCATACACGAGCGGCTTCCTTTTTGGCCCCCGCAATCCTTGCCCACCCCTCCCTGGCGTTAGTCACTTCAGGCTTCCAGTCGCTTACCTCTTTAAAGCGGCGATTTGAGATGCGCAGGCTGCGACACATCATGTCATATATGACGCCCAGCATCATTCGCATGATCGGGGCGGGAATATGTAGCAGGCGTTTGCGTCCCACGGCCTGGGCCATCAATGTGAGAACCTCGCTGCGTGTAAGCGGTTCATCGTCGACGATATCGTAAACATCTGAAGGAACGGATGGCTCGAGGGCTGCGACGATGGCCCTGCCGGCATCCGGCACCCATATTTGTGACAGGTAGCCATCGCTGCTTCCTGGAAATGTCGCGATCCCTTTGCGGGCATAGTTGATCTGTTCCAGTGTTGTCGGCGATTCAAGACCATAGAATCCTCCCATGCGCAAAGAGATGCCGCGACGTCCTTCTCCGGCGAACCGTGCGACGGCGGCTTCGGCATCGAGCGTAGAACGCAGTGTGGGAGTTGGCCGCACAGGCGATGTTTCGGCGTCGATCCATCTATCACCACTATCTGGATAGACGGAAGCAAAACTGGGATAGATGAAGGTATGCACTCCGCCCACCGCAAGCGCCGCCTCGACCAGATTATTTGTTCCCTCGCGCCGGATGCGATCATTTTCTTGCCAGGCCGATAGCTTACCCATCTGCATAGTTGGAGGAATCCTGGTCGCCAGGTGCAATATGGCGTCACAACCGGCCACAGCGTGTTTCAATGACTCCACATCGAACAGATCGGCGCTTACCGGCTCTGCCCCCATCCGTTCCAGTACCCTCCTATTCTCCTGCGAGCGGCTCAAGGCCTGCACATGGTGTCCTCTGGCAATCAATAGAGGTACGACGGCATTCCCAAGTACGCGTGTAGCTCCGGTAACAAAGATCTTCATGGTTTTTTCCTTTCTAAACAATGTTCTTTATTGCTGTCTTTTATCGTTACAGGAAGAAGCTCTTCTTGTTCATCGAGCTTCGGAAAGGAGACGAGTGTACTTTCGTAAATGTGACACTTTTCTGATGATTACCTGGAAGTCCGTTAGCTCAGATGCAGCGATCCGGCTGAGTGAAGCGAAGAATCCCCTCCCCAGCATGTCATGCTGAGTGAAGCGAAGAATCCCCTCCCCGGCATGTCATGCTGAGCGAAGCGAAGAATCCCTCGCGAACTTGTGAAGAATCACCAGGCCCCTTTCCTTTGACCATAAGCTATTTAAGGGCTACAATAGGTATGGAGTTCTAATGAGGAAGAGAACTATGGAAAACTTTGAAACATACCGGCCCCTGCTGTTCTCGATTGCTTATCGTATGACGGGCAGCGCGAGCGAGGCCGAGGATATCGTTCAGGAAGCATATTTGCGTTACCACAATGCGGCAGCGAGCGAGGTACGCTCCTTGAAGTCATTCCTCATCACCATCGTTGTTCATCTGTGCCTGGATTATCTCAAATCGGCGCGTGTTGAGCGCGAGCAGTACATCGGTCAATGGTTGCCCGAACCGGTGCTGACGAAGGACAACGACCTGGCGCCGTTGGCAAAAGTCGAGCAGTACGAATCTATTTCACTGGCATTTCTGGTAATGCTGGAGACGCTCACTCCGCCTGAGCGAGCCGTCTTTTTGCTGCACGAGGTCTTTGATTACTCGTTCCAGGAGATTGCGGAGATCATCAATAAGAGTCCGGCCAATTGTCGCCAGATCTTTCACCGCGCCAGCGAGCATCTTGCTGAGCGGCAACATCGCTTCAATCCCTCACCTGAAACGCATCGCCGGCTGATAGATCGATTTCTTGCCGCCTGTCGATCAGGCAATATCTCGGCCCTCACCGAGTTGTTGGCCAGGGATGTCACGGCCTGGGCCGATGGAGGGGGCAAAGTGCAGACGGTTCCACGCCCCATCTTCGGCCAGCGGTCTGTCGCGCGCTTCTATATTGCCATCACGCCCAAACTCTCCCCCGACATCACTACTACTATCGATGAGATCAATGGCGCTCCGGCGCTGCTGGGCTGGATGGGGTCGAATCTGGAATGGGTCTTGACGCTCGATGTTGTGGATGAGCATATACAGGGCTTGCGCCTGGTTATGAATCCCGATAAGCTCGCTTTTATCCGGCGACAACTGGAGGAGCGGCGACGCTAACCCAATGCGTCTACCACCTCATCATCCAGCTTCGTGAGGTCTTCGAAATTGCGGTTGTACAGGCGCGCGTAGAGGCCATCCTGGGCCAGTAGTTCTTGATGCGTGCCTCGTTCGACGATGCGGCCCTCGTTCAGCACCAGAATCTGGTCGGCGCGTTCGACGGTCGTGAGACGGTGGGCGACGACAATGGTGGTGCGTCCCTGCATCAGGCGGTTGAGCGCGTCCTGAACCAGGGCCTCGGATTCGTTATCCAGCGAGGCGGTCGCTTCATCGAGTAAGAGGATGCGCGGGTTGTGCAGCAGGGCACGAGCGATGGCAATGCGCTGTCTCTGGCCTGCCGAGAGCTTGACACCCCGCTCGCCTACCTTCGTTTGCATACCTTCGGGCAAATTTTCGATGAAGCCCATGGCATTAGCTGCCCTGGCTGCCGCGCGAATCTCCTCATCCGTAGCGTCGAGGCGGCCATAACGAATATTCTCGGCAATCGAATCGCCGAAAAGTACCGGTTCCTGGGGTACGATGGCGATCTGCTCGCGCAAAGAGCGTACCAGCACCGAGCGAATATCATAGCCATCTATACGAATTGTCCCATGTTGTATCTCATATAGCCGTAATATGAGTGCCAATGTGGTTGTCTTGCCCGCGCCGCTTGGCCCGACCAGGGCAACGACCTGTCCTGGCTTTGCTTCGAACGTGACATCATGTAGTATCTCGACAGGGGTTGATGTCGTATGGTCTTGCCCATCCGAATTGCCGGCGGAATTCAAGAGTAGGGGATAGGCAAAGGATACCTTTTCAAAGGTAATATGGCCGCTGGCAGGGGGCAGGGGAGACGCGGAAGCGTCATCGATGGCAAGTTCCACCGGCTCATCCAACAGGGCGAAGACGCGCTCCGAGGCTCCGATTGCTGCCTGAATCTGAGCATAGAGGCCGCTCAGTGATAGTAGCGGCCCAACCAGCATGAACAGGTAGAACAGGAATGCGATAAGGTCGCCGATGGTCAGGTGCCCGGCCAGCACTTCGCGCCCGCCCACCCACAGGACAATGGCCAGCGCGACAAAGCCGATGAACTGGTTGATCGGTCCGAGCAGAGATTGAGCCACGGCACGACTCAGGGCCTTGCGTAAGGACTGCCCCATGCGCGTGTTGAATCGCTGTTCCTCGTAATCCTCGCGCGCGAACGCTTTGACGACACGCTGCGCGGAAAGCGCCTCTTCCAGCACTATTCCGGCATCGCCCAGGCCCTCCTGCACGCCCCGCGTCGTCGTGCGGATACGTCGTCCCAGAACGGACAGAGCGAGACCGGTCAGAGGCCCAACCACCAGGATTACCAGGCTGATGCGCCAGTTGATGAGTATGACAATAATGACGCTGCCAATAAGTGTTACCACCTGCGAAACAATTGGCAGGATATTGTTGGTTAGCGAAGTTTGCAGAACCGTCACATCGTTCGTGACCCGGCTCATCAATTCTCCTGTGCGCCTGTGATCAAAGAAGCTCATCGGCAGGCGCTGTAAATGCTTGAATAGTTTTGTACGCAAGTCGAATGAGAGCCGCTCTCCCAGTGAGGTAATGAGGTAGCTCTGCACTGCTTCCAACAACGATTGTACGAGAAAAACTCCCAGCAGCACCACGACCACTATGTTCAACAGTTGCTCGTTATGCTGTACCAGGATAGAATTCAGCAGCGTGCGAATGACGAGTGGAAAGAGCAATCCCAGGCCGGTCGTTATCACCAGCAGGAACGAGGCCGCGATTAATGCCCACCGGTACGGCCTCAAGAGGGACAGGATGCGGCGCAACGGAATGTTGATTCTGGTTCTGGTCTTGCGCGAGGGAAACGACGTGTTGGAAAGAGGGGCAGGCTCTTCCTGCCGCTCTCGGATTGCTTCGGCCACGGCTGGTCCTTTCGTTATGATGGCCTCTATCTAATAAGAAAAGTACTGCTTTCTTTCTTACGATGCAAGGCCCGCCAGGGTTGCTAAAACTGGAGATTGACAAGAGGTCCAGAATCGTTTCTGTGTTTTAAGGGCGCTTGAACTCTACGGCACCACAAATTTAGATTTTGGGGATACACTTATCATTGCCTCAATGGAGCAGGAGCATTCACAAATTCTTTACTCGTATGATACTGGGTTTGATCGTATCAAGGGAGTCACACGGCAGGAACCCTAATCGTCGCATCCGTCCTCGCCACAACAGCACGCCTCCCCCGTCCGAGCTTCATGCAGCGCCTCGCGTCCCTCGCGCACGATGAAGTAGACCAGGACAAGCGCGGCGAGCGAATCGGCCCACCATAGGCCGAAGAGGGCGTTGAGCAGCAGACCGGCCAGCAGCGTGAAGGACATGTAGGCACAGGTGATGCTGCACATGGCATCGCCTTTGAGAGCGGGACTGTGAATATGCTTTGCCACGCGCAATTTTCCCTGCCAGAGCAATGGCATGATGATGGCGGCTGCGATGGCCAGGCCGGTACCCCACCAGGAGACCTGGGGCCGGCTTTGCGTGAATAGCGCGAATGCGCTGCTGGCGACAATATAAAGGCCGAGTCCGAAGAGGCTAAAGGCAGTGATCCAGGCGGCACGGCGCTCTGCATGTTCGATGGCTTCGGTCGAGCCGCCGCGCTGCTCAACCAGCAGGCGCCATAACAGGACGCTACCAGCGATGAGTTCGATGATGCTATCGAGGCCAAACCCTTCCAGGGAGACGCTATGTGCTAGAAAACCTGCCGTGATGGCGATGCCGGCCTCGATAACCATCCAGGAAAGGGAGATCAATTCGATCCAGGTGCCGAGTCGCACCTGGTGGGCGCGTCCTTGAGCTTGTAATTGCGTGTTATCGGAAGCTGCTCGCGCCTGCTGGGCCATTACGAAGCCTCACTCTGTTGCCGGAGAGGCTGCGCGGGTACGCTCTGCTGTGGCTCTGAATCATGTGAGTGACCATTGCACCTGTCTTTTGCCGCCTCCATGTGGCAATACAGTCCATCCATTTCGCAGCATTTCCCCTTGTGATCGTCGCACTCGAACTGAATCGTGGTATGCGTGATGTGATATTTTTCGCTCAGCATGTTGTTCAGGGATTGCAGGATGGGGGCGCTACCGCTGGGCGGCAAATCCTTGATGAGGGCATGGCACGAGAGCGCGTTCATATTGTTGGTAATGCTCCACACATGCAGATCATGCACATCCTTCACGCCATCGATATTCACCATGTCATCGACCAGGTCCGGCATGGAGATATTCTTCGGAACAGACTCCATCAGGATATCGATGGTTTCGCGTAGGATGTGCCATGCTCCGATGCCAATCAACGCGGCGATGCCGACTGACAGGATAGGGTCAACAATCGTCCAGCCGGTCAGCAGAATGATGATACCGGCCACGATGACGCCTGCTGAAGCGCCAACATCGCCAAAGACGTGCAAGGCGGCGGCGCGTGCGTTGAGGTTATCGCTCTCTTTACGCAGGCCGAAGCCAATGAAGAGATTGACGGCGATACCAAGGCCGGCCGCCAGAAACATAATCAAGGGTTGGACAGGTTCGGGGTGCTGGAAGCGTTGAATGGCCTCCCATAGAATGACCAGCGCAATGATGATCAATGTCATGGCGTTGACGAAAGCGGCGAGAATACCTACGCGGTGGTAGCCGAATGTTTTGCGGGCGTTGGCGGGTCGTTCCGCCTGTACCGTGGCAAACCATGCCAGGCCAAGCGCGAAGATGTCGGTAACAACATGCCCGGCATCTGAGAGCAGGGCCAGCGAGTTCGCGAAAAAGCCACCGGTCAGTTCTGCCACCAGTATCAGCATGGTCAGGAAAAAGGCTACACGCAGTGTCTGTTTTGCCATGCCATGCGAGTGATCGTGAGTGTGAGTATGGTTATGTCCGGCATGTGCATTCATAGTGCTCATACCATCACCACCGCTTCTCTTTTCACGCTGCCGCCCGCCGCCGCTTCAGTTGAGTGGGATAGGCCCAATTCGAGCAACTGGCGAATATGATCATCGACCAGCCGGTAATAGACCACGCGGCCAACTTTGCGCATAGCGACAATATGGTGGCTGCGCAAGACGCGCAGTTGATGCGAGATGGTGGTGTCGTCGCGACCAAGCCCCGTAGCGAGGTCGCAGACGCACAGTTCGCCGGTAGGCGAGTTCAACAGGGCATAGACCACCTGCAGGCGTGTGGGATCGCTCAGTACCGCAAAGAGGGACGCGACCCGCGTAGCGGTATCGGTTTGCAGCAGATTGCGCCGCACTGTCACGACATGTTCAGGATGTATGCAACGGTCCTGGCACACGTCTTCACGTTCATTATCAGAAGGTGAAACCTCAATTGGAAGCTCTAAAGGCCGGGATGCCATATTTCCTTATCCATCCATTCTATGAATACCTGTACATCCATGCAGCTATTCTGCTAGTAATATAGCATTTTGGCGGCAGTTTTGCAAGGATGAAGTGATGACAGATGTGGTATGCTGGTGAAAGACTGAGAAAAGATGTTCGCATGTAGAAAGGATAGTAGCCAGGAATGTCCGATCAAGATACCCGGCTTGACGACCCTATGTCTCGCCGTACAATGATGAAAGGATTGGCAGCATTAGCCTTGACAATAATCGGAGCAGGATGCGCTTCATCTGGCTCTTCATCAACTATTACTCCCACACCAACTGCTACTCCCCTACGTCCAGGAAGCATCATTTACACCTATAAGGGTCATTCGGATCAGGTCTTGACCGTGGCATGGTCGCCTGCTGGCAATCGCATTGCATCTGGCTCGCGTGATAAGACTGTGCAGGTCTGGGATGCATTTAGCAGCAAGCACGCTCAAGTCTATCGCGGGCATACGAATGCTGTGGCATCGGTGGCATGGTCCCCTGATAGTAAGTACATTGCCTCCGCTTCCTGGGACAGAACTGTGCAGGTCTGGAACGCCTCCACGGGAGAACCTTTCTTTACTTATTGCGGACATAGCGCGCAGGTAATGTCTGTGGTATGGTCTTCTGATGGGAAATACGTTGCATCAGGTTCGACAGATAAAAGCGTGCAGGTCTGGAATGCCTTGACCGGTTCTGTCCTGTTTCCCTATCATGGACATACCGGGGGAGTGACAGTAGTAGCATGGTCACCCGATGGGAAATATATCGCGTCAGGTTCGACAGATAAAAGCGTGCAAATTTGGGATGCGGCCACCGGCAAGCGCGTCTTTACTTATCATGGACACACAGATGAGATAACCGCGATTAGCTGGTCACCCGATAGCAGGTACATTGCCTCAGGCTCGGTGGATAAAAGCGTGCAAACCTGGGATGTCTCCACAGGGAGGGTTCTCTATACCTATCGTGGGTATAATGTAGAGCAGGCGCGCAGCAATCCCACAAAAGGCGTCTTACCGGATCTCATTTATGCTGTGGCCTGGTCGCACAACGGCAAGCGCATTGCGGCGGTCACCCAGGTCTATTGCGGTGACGACTGTGGAGTGCTTTTGACCTGGGATGCGCTCACCGAAGCTCATTTTACTTTTTACCCCACCGCGCCGATGTACGCCCTGGCATGGTCGCCCGATGACCGGTATTTCGTGACGGCCGTTTCTCCTGGAGGCGATGTTTCGGGAGGAATGCCGGTTGTACAGATATTGCAAGTGTAGCCTGATTTAGAAGATACGATTGCATCGATACCATTGCTGGTGGTACACTAAGGCGTGTCTATTTCAACTCAACTGGCGACTACAAACAATACCTGGTGGCGGCAACTACGCCTGCGCCTGACTATACTCTATCTGATCGTTGCCTGTTTTCTGCTCGTATTAAGCGCGATAGGGCATGCGCGCATATTGAGCCAGAATGGAGAGACCTTTGGCGGGTTTTTCTGGGGCATCGATACAGATGGGCAGGTGGATATTGTCTCAGTGCCCGCGCAGCTTCCCCCTCTAGATGCTTCGCCCGCTTCCCTTACCGGCAGCGATCACCTCGTAGGGGTCAATGGCAAGAATATTTCTGCCCTATCTAATGTCTACGCGCACGCTCATCCAGGTCAGTCGATCACGTATACAGTCGAGCAGAATGGCAAACGGATTCAGTTTACGAGACCGGCTGTGACGTTTACCTGGCAGATGTGGCTTCAGAATTATGGCCTGGCGCTTTTTGCCGGTATCAGCTGGCTCGTGGTGGGCGGTATCCTTCTAGCTACAGCGAAGGAATGGACAGGAGCGGTCGAGGGCATCACACTGCTGCCGCCTGCCATGCTCTTCTTGCTCTACAGCCATTGGGGCAACGTGCAGCATGCATATGCGCCCGATGCCATTTTCCAGCTACTATGGGCTCCATCGTTTGCTCTGCTGGGTGCGGCATTCATCCATCTGAGCCTGACATACCGGCCGGAGGCTTTGAGTAGCCACCGCAGGCCTGACCTCAAAATCGATGGCTTTCCCTATCTGCCATTGATAGCCCTGGTTGCTTACGATCTCGGTACCTATTTCATCAGGGGCAGTGTACCGGCACGCATTCAATTCACCATCACGCTCGGCTACGCGGTGCTTGGCGGCGTTTTGAGCCTCATCATTGGAATCTGGTCCTTGCTGCGTATCAGTCATTTGTTGCCGGGAACAAGCATTCCAGAAAATATTCGTCGCCGCCTTGGTGATCTATTGACATTGTGGATCGGTGGTGTCGGATTGGGCTTCTGCCTGGGCATCCTGCCGATTCTGCTGACTGGCAGGCCCTTGTTGCCCCTGGAAATCTTTTACGTGCTGGCTACCGTCTATCCCTTGCTCCTGTGGTACGCCATACGCTCATTGCGTTTGATCGAACGCCTGGAAATGACGCTTGCGCAGCGCGAGCAGGCGCTGCGCGAGCAACAGAAAACAGAGGTCGAATTGCGTCGCGCCAACATGGAACTGCAACGGGCCACCTCATTGCTGCTGCATGCCGACGCGCACCTGCGCTCATTGCTCTCCCAACGCATTCACGATCAACCCAAGCAGCAGGCTCTGCGCATCCGCTCGCTGTTAGGACACTGGCAGCACAAATTGAAGGTGGAAGCCGAGCGTGATCCCTATGTGAAGAACCTGGTGCAGCCTGTCATCGAAGCGCTGGGAAAGGTGCGCAAGATTAGCGAGGAGCTGGAAGGCGATCTGCGAGGATTGCAATTGCTGGTAGAAGATGCGTACCAGCGCCGCAGCCTGGGCTTAAAACTGCATCTTGAGAAGTTGATTCGCGAAGACCTGCCCTCGCTGCATCCCGAATCGCAATTGAAAGTCCAGTCTGATCTATGGGCATTGGACGAGTTGAACCCGGACTTTGAGCAGACCGCCGAGGGAGAAAAGATCGTCGAGGCTATCTCGTATACGGTGACGCAGGCACTGCTCAACGTCTATAACCACGCCGGGGCAAGTTACGCGACCGTGCGCACAGTACGCTCTCAGGATGCTCTTGAAGTCTATATTATCGATGATGGGCGCGGCTTCGAGACGAGCGCGATTTCCCCTGAGAAAACGAGCCTGTTCAAGGCGCAGCTAAAAGCGCGCGAGGCAGGTGGCACGCTTATTATTCGCTCCATTCCTCGCCCGCAGGCGCAGCACGGCACGACGGTGATCCTGCGTTTGCCTTTGAAAGAGGCTCAGCGCCCGAAGCATTCCGGGCCTTTGTCGCCTTCGATGGTAGAAGAGTTGTGAGATTATTCCGGTCGCAACCCTGCATACGCCTCGTATGCGTGAGCCAGCAGCACGCGCCTGCCAGGATCGCTCGGTGCGCCATCGATGGCGAAGAAGTTATAGAGTTCGCTGACCAGGTTCTCAAGCGGCCCCATGTTTGGTTTTCCCTTGTTGTTGAGAAAGCCCATACGCAGCGCGATTTCGTCATTGCTCAGGCCCATCGCAATGAGTGAGGCACACTCTTCCTGGCGCGGCGTCAGGCGCTGGCCGCGGAGCTTCTTCAGCAAGTAATTCAGCACTTCTGGATCGACGAACGTCTCGTGACGGCGCACAATAATAGTAGCTATATGCTCGAGATAGCCAGGCTCCATGTTGCTGAAAAGCGCGTAGCCATGCAGGCCCTGCTGTTTGCCGCCCGCGCGTTTCGGTATGCCGCGCCTGGTATATTCACGCCGGAAAACCTCAGCCGCCAGCGTCCAGCTGGGGTCCTGGGTGTAGATGACGACGCGCAACCCGGGGGCAATTTCGAGCAGAGCTCGCCCCAATTCCACGCCGTTCTCATTGCCGAGTCGCAGATCGGAGAGCACGAGCCAGTCCGTCAGCGCCGGATCGCCGGAATTTTCCTTGCCGGCAGTCTCTACCACTTCCATGGCGCCGGCAGCGTTGCCCGCCTGGGCATACAGGCATAATTGTGGCGTCTCTTCCACAAAATCGCACACCCCACGCCGTTTGACGGGCGTATCATCAATAACTATGACAGGAATAGCCTTGTCTTGCATCATTGGTAGTATATCACGGCCCTCCTAACCCGCCACAGCTATCACGAGAATGCCCGCGAAAATAAAAGCGGCTCCGATCACACGTATCACGCCAAACTCTTCTCCCAGCAAGCGCCATCCTAGAAAAGCTCCAATGACCACACTGACCTCGCGAATAGACCCGGCATAGCTGACCTGCGAAATAGAGTACGCCACAAGTACGAGCATATAGCTCAAGAGGCTCAGAATGCCAACCAGGATGATACGCGGCCAGTTTGCCCGCCATTCCGCGATAACGGCCGGACCCCCATAACGCACGATCACAGTCGGGGCAATAAGAAGACTTGTGAGTCCCATAACCAGCACCGTATAGGGCAGCGGCGCAACCTGCTGGACTGCCGCTCCATCGATGGCCGAATAGATGGAGATACAGCAGGCAACGCCAAGCGCAAGGATGAGCGCGCTGCTGCTCAACGCTGATCGCTTTCGCAATGTACGTAATGTCCACCACGATTTACCGCCCACAATGACCAGGCCGCATACCAGGATGCCTATGCCGATCAGGCCATAGAGGCGCGGTCGCTCGCCAAGAAACAGGACGGCCCAGACGGTCAGCAATGCCGGTGCGGTACCACGGGCCATGGGGTAGACAAGCGAAAAATCGCCGTTCGCATAGGCGCGTATCAGCACGATAAAGTAGGCAGACTCAAAAATGGAGCTGAAGATAACATAGGGCCATATGCGCAAGGGAAACGATGCAACCTGCGCAAGCAAGGGTGCGAAACAGATCGCTCCAACCAACAGCGCGCACGCGGTGAAAATCTGCTTTTCCCTGGCACGCTTGACAAACAGATTCCACGTCGCGTGCAATACAGCTGCTATGAGCAATAGACCTAATGCTGCTGGAGGCATAAATTTTCCCGTTCCATGTTTTAGTAGGAACCATCGTTAGTCATCAGTAACTACTTTAACATCATCAGGGGTCATTGGGGAATAGGTTCTCTTCTAGCATTTGCCCTTTCCAACGTGGTACAGTAAGAAGAGACATACATTCAAACAAACTAGCAAGGAGCATATCGTGGCCGGAAAATTCAATCGTGGCAACCAGAATCGTAGGAAAGCCCCTATCCTTGGGCAAAGCCACAGCCTCTCTGACCTCGAAGGGCAGATGATCCAGCAGATGATTCGCGAGCAGCAGAACTCGGCGCGCGAACTATATATTCCGCAGGAAGACCTGGCGCAGGAAGCTACTACACATATGACACCCGAAGCCGAACAGGTGATCGCGGATAGCCGCGTGCGTATCATCTTGCAGATGTTTAATCGCGATTATCTCTATGGCCAGGGGCGGTTCGATGAATACCAGGGCGGACTGCTGCTGAAATGGGGCGATGGTTATTCGCGCAAACACATCTGGGTCAGCGTAGAGGATGGTAACCTGCTCTTCGAGACCAGCCACGCTCGCAAATGCAACAAACCCTATTGCACAGGCACCCACCACGTGCTGACGCGCGACCTCTATACCAATATCGATATCGTTAACGAAGAACTGGGTGACCTCTTCCGCAGGCCGGTTCACGAGTCGCCGGAAGATTAGGATCGGACAGGTATGACAACGCATATTCTCGCGCTGGAAAAAGACCTTTTCTTCGCCGTGAAGATGCGCGATACGTTGCGCCATCACGACATGGAAGTAAAGACCGTGCGCTCGCTGGCCGCTTTCGAGCAGGGACTGGCGGCGGGCGGAGATGAAAAGCCCGCGCTGGTGATCGTGAATATCGCTACCCAGGGCGTTGACTGGGAAACTGCTATTCGGCAGGCGCGCGCTTCCGGTTATCCCGTACTTGCTTTCGGTTCGCATATGGATTTAGAGGCACGCGCGAAAGCTCTCCAGGCAGGAGCCGGACGTGTCGTAGCAAATTCTAAATTTAGCAGCGATATGCCGGGATTGGTACAGCGTATGATTAACGAACCGGCTGCATCATCCCTTGATGACGCGGAAGATACGGCATAGCGTCAATGACTCAGCATGCCTCGCATCAAACGATAGCCCCAGGGAATGAGCAAGAGTCCTTGCCCGGGTAAGTGCTTTTGATAGCGGATAGTTTGATGCCGGTAGGTCCAACGATTGCGAAGAAAATCTTTGTGAGAACGAAGTGAGGGATGCGGTACAGGCCGCATTTGATGGTAACGCGGGCGATATGCAATGCGTCTGCTCATTTAGTCTCCTTATGATTGACGGAACAATCGACAAGACAAAAAGAGGTCTTCCCTACTGTATATTACGTAGGAAAGACCAAATTATTCTCGTGCATGCATATATCGATGCAGCAGTTCAGCATGTTGTGATGTATTAGTGACCGCAGGCGCAGCCGCGTGCCTCACCGCCGCCATCAGCAGTTCTGAAGGAATGCCCACATCCGCAGCTGGAGACAGCATTGGGATTATTGACGGTAAAGCCGGCGCCCATCAAGCTGTCAACATAGTCAACTTCGCTGCCGCTAATATACCCCAGGCTCATTTCATCGACCAGCACGTTGAAGTCGCCCTGGGAGATGATGGTATCGCCTTCCTGCTGTTCGTCAAGGGTCATACCGTACTGGAGACCAGAACACCCACCACCTGCGACGAAGATACGCAGGCCAAGGCTTGGATCATTCTCCTGTTGTAGCAGTTCGCGTACTTTGTTCGCTGCGACAGCCGTCAGAGTTACGACGCTTGTCTCAACCGCAGATTGCGGGGTTTGCTCAATCATGTTTTTTGCCTCTCTAATACATTTGCGCTTGATATTTTCAGGTTTGGCCGCTATATTGCCCCCACAAGCGAAGCAGCAGGAGCCAGGCCCACTCCCAAACCCGTTGGGGATTGAAACCCGTTCACCAGTATTATATACTCCAAAAAGTGAAGCGTCAAGGCTTCCGGCACTCAATACTTCACAAAATGAAGCGCTTACCCGGTGAGATGTGAAGTTGTTCCCTGGATTCCTTTCTTTCTTAGGCATGGTTCAAATGCATGTGACACGCCAGCCATGTCATGCTGAGCGCAGCTCAGCATGACATGGCTGGCGTGTCATGCTGAGCGCAGCGAAGAATCTGCCTCGCCCGGCACCGAGATTCTTCTCCATTCGCTCCGCTCAGGGCTTGCGGCTTCTGCGCTCAGCATGACATGGCTGGCGTGTTGCAACTGTCAAGCACCCTTCGTCAAAATTGAACCTTGCCTTAAGTTCCAAAACGCTGCTGCACGCGGATAACGTTTGCAAGCAGGTCCGGTACATCGGGACTGGAACCGAAGAGTTTTTCGGTACGCCGCTCCTTGCCTGCCGCGATACGGGTGATGGCGTTGGATGCCGACCAGCCCTGTGCCAGCAGGTGCGCGCCCAGCCCACTGATAATGGGGGTCGCAAACGAGGTTCCGCTCCAGTCTGCCCAGCCGGATATATTTTGCTCCCCTTGTGGGAAGGTCGGCGCGATATAGATTCCACGCACAGCATCCGGTAAACCATTCATATCCGTTATGCCAGAGCTATCGCCGCCAAAGGTAGCGACGCCCGCATTCACCGGCGGCAGGCAGGCCAGATTTGCGAATTGTGATGGCAGGAAGCGGCTGTTGACCGAGGTCACACTGAGTACCGTATCGAAACGCGCCGGAGTGCGTGGAGGGCGCGGTTTCTGCCCCTGCCTTAAAAAAGAGGTCGAATCATTGCCCGCGGCTGCTACAACCAGCGCGCCGTGAGCATACAGGCTTTCGAAGAGCAGGCGCAGGCCATCCTCGATATGTGTGAGGACACGGAAAGCGCCGGCGAGTTGCGTAGTAGGCCATTGCCGGTGATCAAACCAGACGTAGGGGAGCCGCCGGATATCGGGCATGACGGTCAGGCTCAGGTTGATAACGAGGCGGTGAATTGCGCCCGATACCATATCCAGCTCCAGGTCCGTCAGCGCGGCGAAGAGATTATACAGGTCGCAGCCGCCGAAATCGTTCAGTATGCGAATAAGGCGAATCCGCGCGCCGGGGGCGATATCACGAATAAGTCCGGCGACGAATATGCCGTGGTCCGGCATAAAGTAGTAGCGCGATTCACCGTTGTTTGTGCGACCGGTGCGTACTTCGTTGGTGACCGGGTAGCGATCATATTCGATCTCGAAGCTGCCATTTTCGCTGCGCAGGTCGGCAGCGATACGCTGTAATAGTGCGTTGCGGCGAAACTCTGGTCGCACAGCGGCATTGAGAATTCTATCGGGAGGATAAGCCGTATCGAGCACGGCCACCATCACATCTTCGGCCCCGTTAGGGTCTAGCAGTAAGCCCTGGTCGACGAACGAGGTATGCCAACCGAGTGGAACGCCGCCGGAAGTCGGGATATCGACCCTCGGTGCAGGACGGGGGGGCGCTGCAGGCCCACCATCGCTATAATACAATGGAGCCGCGGTTACCAACCAGTTCGGCATAGCGGAAACCACGTGCAACCCGGCCTGTGCCAGTTGTTCAAGCTGTCCCTGTATATGAGCAAGAGCCATCGGTACCGGGTCCTGCAGCGCGGAATTATCTTGTCGCACATGATAAAAGATAGCGATCAGAGGTTGCTGCCTGTGAAGGCCAAACAAGAAGGCGCGGCGACGTATGGGCGGCATTCCTGGAACATCGCGCCACCGGCCCTGTGTGCCATACGGTTCCAGAAAAATTTCATATGGTGAAAGGAGCGCGTTCAGCTGGTTGCGTACCTGTTCGATCAGAATATCGATGACTTCATCCGCGGGACGCCTGTGCAGGCGAACCACTACCACCATTTCGCCCGTGACCCAGTTAAATAATTCATCAGGTGTGCCCATCAGCTCTTCGATGGAATTGCGAGACATGCACGAATTCCCCCTATCCGCAAATTGTTTCGAATGCACGCATCTGTGAGCTACCTGTTATGTCTCAGGTAAATCGTTCTTTGCGCGTGATTCTCACATTAACGCATTATACCTGAACCTGGGGAAACTAGCAATCGGCAATTGTCCTCGAATTACCCCTGGCTCTCTGGCTGGTATAATTGCTAAAAAATGCCTTTCATAATCGCGAACAAAGGAGGCTCTATCCCATGTCTTTTGACCGTCTTTGCAATACATTGATACAACTCGCCGCCATTCCCAGCACATCGGGCCACGAAGAATCTATTCGCGCTTACCTGGAGCACCAATTAAACAAGCTTGGGATTTCGTCTCAGACTGATGAAGCTGGCAATCTGATAGGTACGCTTGCCGGCGAGGGTAAGGCAGTGCTGCTCAACGCGCATATGGATCGCGTTCCGCCCGGTCTCGGTCACCAACCAGTGCTGCGAGACGGCATACTTTACAGCGACGGAACGACCAATCTGGGGGCAGATGACGCTGCCGGCATCACGATTATTTTGGAGGTGCTGAAGCGCGTCATCGAGCGCCGGTTGCCCCATCCACCTATCGTGGTCGTCTTCACCGTGCAGGAAGAGGTAGGATTGAAAGGAGCAAACGCCTTCGATCCGGCACCCTGGCATGTTACTGATGGCATTGTCTTCGACAATGCATTCGAGGCAGGCGTCGTCGTCTCGCGAGGGGCTATGTATGAGGCGTTCGACGTGGAGATTCGAGGTCGCACCGGGCATCCTGGCAAAGATTTATCGCGGACGGTAAACGCTATCGAAATCTTTCACGAAGCTAACTACCCACATGGCTCGCTGGCAAACGATCAAACGCGCATCCTGATCGGGCGTATTGCTGGAGGCAGCGCGCGCAATGCCGTACCGGACAGCGTTCACCTCGAAGGGGAAATGCGCAGCTTTGAACCGGTGGAGGCGCGACAACGCTACAAAGAGGCCATTCGAGAAGCATTCCAGCGGGCGGCAGAACGCCTGGGCGGAAGCGTTGAGATAACCTACGATCCCCATTGTACCAGCTACGAAGTCGGCGAAGACGAACCCTTGCTCGCGCTCTATCGCCAGGTGCTGGCCCAGCGCGGAGTTGAGATGCAGATGCGTCCAACATTCATCGGCAGCGACACCAGCGCATTCCGCCCTCGCGTCAAGGCCTTTACGATTTCAACCGGCGTGGTCAATGAGCATTCGACAGAGGAGTATGTTGCCCTGGCTCCATTAGAGCAGGTAGTGGAGGATACATTGAAAGTGCTGGAATTAGCCGCGAAGCGCTAGGCGCGTAAAATATTGTGGCAAAGCCGCATAGGGGCCGATTATGAACTTCCACGAGCAAAATCGGCCATCCGATTGGTTCAGGCCCTGTCATTCTGAGTGCAGCGAAGAATCTCTGGCCCGCTTATGGATAATCACCAGCTCACTCAGCATTGACAAACCCCTACCTGTCCCATTAGAATTAACATAACAACAAACCCTATTTTCATCCTTGCCCATAGTTGCCGGGTGCGAGAGGTATAGAACTATCTATGACCACACATCCCAACACAACGCCTGCGCCAGCCGTATTTGTTCATGGATTGAGCTTTCGCTATCGCACGCTCGACGAGGAGCCGGAAGCCCGCAGGAAGCCGAACCGTCCAGATCAACAGCCACCCGAGCAGGCGAATGCCATTGAGGATATTTCCTTTTCCCTGCCCGCCGGTCAATTATTGCTGATTGCCGGTCCAAGCGGCTGCGGCAAAAGCACCCTGCTGAAATGCCTGAACGGGCTTATTCCCAATAGCTATAAGGGAACACTGAGCGGCGAGATACAACTCGAGGGCCGTTCGATTCCCGGCCTGTCGCTGCGTGACCTCGCGCAACAGGTCGGCACCATGCTGCAAGATCCCGACAAACAGATACTGGGCAGCACCGTCGAGCAGGAAATCGCCTTCGGCCTGGAGAATATGAACACGCCGCGGGAAGAAATGCAGCGCCGCATCGCAGATGTGCTGGAGCAGCTGCACCTGGAACACTATGTGGGGCAGCCAACATTCGCGCTCTCTGGCGGTCAGCGGCAGCAGGTCGCCGCCGCCGGTATCCTGGTCATGCAGCCGTCTATTTTCCTCTTCGACGAGCCATTCGCGAACCTCGATGCCAGGGCGGTAGACGAACTAGAGCAACTGATTAAAGGCCTGCTGGCAAAAGGACGTACCGTCATTATCGTCGAGCATCGTGTCGAGGAGGCGCTGCGATTGCAGCCGAACAAAGTATTGCTCATGCGCGATGGACGCCAGGTCTTCTTCGGCGATACAGAGGAATTTCTAAAGATTGCCGATCCTACACAGGTCAAACTGCCTGTCGAATCCATGCTGCGCACTTTAAATGACCCGCGGGAAGCTTTCAACCTGCTTGTCAGACCAATTATCACTGCACACAGCCGCCAGAAAGAAGCCGGTGAGACCATCCTTGCTTTCGAGAATGTGCATTTTCGCTACAACTCATTCTCCGAGGAAATCCTGCATGGCATCTCCTTTGAAATACATCGCGGCGAGACGATTGCGCTGCTGGGACCCAATGGTTCGGGCAAGACGACACTGGTGAAGCAGGCGCTTGGCTTGCTGAGGCCCAACTCAGGCACGGTACGGCTCTATGGAGAGGATACGCGCGATTTGAGTGTTGCGCAACTCGCCTCGCGCATCGGCTATGTTTTTCAGAGTCCCAGCGCCATGCTCTTTGCTCCCACAGTGCGCAAGGAATTGAGCTTCGGGCCTGAGAACCTGCGCTTTCCGCGTGAGCGTATTGCGACGGTCGTGCAGGAGGCGGAAAAAGCCATGAATTTAGAGCAGTTCGATGCGCGTTCGCCGTTTTCCCTGAGCTTCGGCCAGCAGAAAAGGACGGCCATTGCTTCCGTGCTTTCGATGCAGAGCAAAATCCTGCTGCTCGATGAGCCAACGGCGGGTCAGGATTACCGCTCCTATATCTCTTTCATGGAATATTTGCGCAGCCTGCCGGAACTGGACGCGCTGCTCTTCATCACGCATGATCTCGACCTCGCGCTGCGTTTCACACAACGTGTTTTGCTGCTAAAAGAAGGCAACCTGGTGGCAGATGGTCCGCCGTTGCAGGTGCTGGCTGATCCGGCGCTGCTGGATGCATGCAATCTGCGCCCGACCTCTCTGCTGCATTTCTTGCTTGCCGAACGGAATGCCGTCGCATAAACGACGATAGCTACGAAAGGAGGTTTGCGCACTTCTCAGTTTTTAGTTCCTTTATATTCATCTTTTTCCCTGACGCCGGTTGTTTAGCTGTCAGAAAGGAGTTCCACACATGGCAGTCGCAGAAAAACGAGAGAGTCTCAATACAAAGATCTGGAGCGTCGGCGTGCGCCATATCGTGTTCATGGCGCTTGGCGCGGCGCTTTATGGTGGCTTGAGCTATCTCACCAATATCTTGCAGCTTCCCGCTACCAGTAACGTTTCATTTCGTCCGGCTATTGTTATTCCTTTGTTCTTTGGAGCCGTCTTTGGTCCCTGGGTTGGCCTCTTCACCGGCGGTGTCGGCAACTTCCTTGGAGACTATATTTCAGGCTATGGGGTTTACTGGAACTGGGACCTTGGTAACGCCTTGATCGGCTTTATTGCCGGGCTTGCTATGTATCTGACGTGGGGACGCTACAATACCTCGATGAAGATTATCATTGCGGAGATCTTCGCCGCTGTTGGCGTTGTGGTTGGCATCGGCTTTGCCGCCTATAGCGATATCTGGGTTTCAAAGTATACGGTTGCCGCATCGACCGGCAACTTCGTACCGGCAACCCTGTCCGACCTGGTCAATGGATTGATCCTGCTTCCCATCCTGCTCGTTGCGTACAATGCAGCAATGAGACGCGCCGGGCGCGGGTAAGTCCCTTGTCAGTAATCTGGCAAAAATAAGGTGAGAAGCATGATTTATCTATGCTTCTCACCTGTCCCTGCTGGATGAAAGAGATCATCGATGCTCATTAATTTTCCTTATATCCAACGTGATACACCCATTCATCGCCTGGACCCGCGAACCAAGTTCGTGTTATTGCTGGCCCTTGGTTTCGCGGTGGCGCAGACTTCTAATTTCTGGGTCATTTTGGCGGGATTTATTGGCGCGGCTTTCTACTATAGGCAGGCTCACCTGAAGTGGTCAGAGACAAAACGGGCCTGGTATCTTATTATTGCCCTCAATGTGATGATCATTTTCGTGAACTATTTTCTTTCAGGGGGCAATGTCGTTCAGGGAGTAGACCTTACGCACCCGCATATTCTCTTTACCCTGCCATTTCTGGCGCTAAAAGGGCATTTCCCCTTTATTGGGCTGGGACCATTAGTCTTCAGTGTCGAAAGCGTTACATTTATGATTACGCAAGGGTTGCGAAATTTCAGCATCGCGCTGCTAGCCGTACCCATACCGTATACCACCAATCCTGGACATATCGGCGTGGCTTTCAAGGGATTGGGCCTGCCGGATAGATTTGCCTATGCCATCGACCTCTCATTCCGTTTTTTACCGACAGTAGCGCGCGACTTCGGCACGACGCTCGATGCGCAGCGTGCCCGTGGCTTTGAAATTGACAAGCTGCAAGGGGGAATTTTCAGCAAGATTGCGCGTCTGGCGCCTATGGTTGTGCCTGTTGTCATTGGCTCCGTGGTGGGGGCGGAAGATATCATCAGCGCAATGGAACTGCGCTGCTTTGGTGTTGGCAAGCGTAGCTGGCTCGTAAAGTTGCATGCAAAGCCGGTTGATCGCATACTCATCACCTTCGCGATTGTCGCCTTCCTTGTCATTACTGCTCTTAACATCCTTGGCAGTTTCTATACCTATGGATTTTTGCACGTTTTACATACCCAGGGAATCCCGCACTTTCTGGCACCATAATATGTTCCTCTAGCGTGTTAGATAAAGGGCATACAAAAGGTTCTAAAAGGTATGCTCCCACACGTGATTTATCGAGCAGGCTAGAGGAATAGCGCGTGATGCCTGGAAAGGGTATGGAGATGCCTGAGCGGGTGGGACAACAACTCGGCAATTATCAGCTGGTCAAACTGCTTGGACATGGCGGCTTTGCCGATGTATATCTTGGCGAGCATGTCTATCTCAAAACGCAGGCAGCTATTAAAGTTCTCAAAATGGAGGTGGACAATGAGCAGCGCAATAATTTCCTCAATGAGGCACGAACCATCGCGCATTTAATTCACCCCCATATCATTCGCGTGCTGGATTTCGGCGTAGAGGGTTACACGCCTTTCCTGGTGATGGATTACGCGCCCAACGGCACCTTGCGGGAACGCCATCCCAGCGGCACGCGCCTGCCACTTGCCACCATTCTTATCTACGTGAAGCAGGTTGCCTCGGCTTTGCAATACGCGCACGATCAACATTTCGTACACCGGGATGTCAAACCGGGCAATATGCTGATAGGAGCGCATGATGAAATCCTGTTGAGCGATTTTGGCATTGCGCTCGTTGCTCAAAACTCTTCTTCACAAGATACCCAGGATACCGTCGGCACCGCCGCATATATGGCTCCTGAGCAAATAGAAGGCAAGCCCCGCCCGGCCAGCGACCAGTATGCATTAGGTATAACTGTCTACGAATGGCTATGCGGAGAACGTCCATTTAACGGGTCGCTCACCGAAGTCGTCACGCAGCAGCTATCGACCCCGCCGCCGTCGTTACGAGCCAAAGTCCCTGAGATTTCACCTGACCTTGAAGAAGCCGTGATGATGGCGCTGGCAAAGAATCCGCACGACCGCTTTGCCACGGTAGAGGCTTTCGCCAATGCCCTTGAGCAATCCACCCAGGCAAGAAAATATCCTGAAAGGGTATTGCGGCCGGTTTCGCCGCCCCAACCTCAAGCTTATTCAACGCAGCCTGCCATGTTCTTACCATCCCCAGGCCCAACAAGAACATCTCCCGCTCCTCAGCAATGGCAATCCAGTATGGCTTCTCAGCAACAGGCGAATAATCATGTTGTGAGGAAGAGTAAACCTGCAAGCGAGTTGCCTCATAGCAAGCTCGTTCCTTCAGGAGATTTGCAGGGAACGACAAGGAAGAGCAGTGTTTCGCGTCAAATAGCCGGTATGGTCATCGGTCTTGTGCTTTACGGGTGCGCGTATACATTCATTGGGACGCTGGCGGGCCATAACAACGAACTGGCGGGGTATGCCCTGTTCAGTTTGACGGTGGTTATTCCGATTTTCTTTGGCGTGGTATTTGGTCCCCTGGTTGGTCTTGTCAGCGGCGGCGGCGGTTACTTGATGGGACATTACCTGAGTGGTAATCCTGCTTACTGGAATAATGGCCTTGGAATCGCGCTGACAGGCCTCATCGCCGGTCTGGCCATGCTCAGGACGGGTGGGTATTATGGGAAATTTCGAGCTATTGCGACCGCCATATTGTTCAGCATTTTCGGCATCATTGTTGGCGAGGGAATCGTTGATTGCGGTAGTATCTGGGTCTCGAATGCCAATATGAAAAGCGCCGCCATAAACTTTGTCATCTTCACCCTGCTTGAACTGGTCTGTAGTCTCATCCTTTTACCGATCCTGCTGGCGATTTACAATCTGCTGACGAGAGGGAGCAGGCGAGCTTAATGCCCTTGTCTTACTTTTTGTTGCTTTCACTTTCCTTGATGATTATCCATAATGCGAGGGGGGGATTCTTCGCTGCGCTCAGAATGACATGCCCCAGACACATCCAGGTGTGTCCGGGGCATGTCATTCTGAGCGCAGCAAAGAATCCCCCGGTCAGCGCCTGATGATAGCCTTAATCAGTCAGCGATGTCATTCTATACCCTCACCCCTCATTTCTGAGAGGTGGTTCTGTCTAATGATAGCCTTAGCCAGTCAGCGATGTCATTCTGAGTGCAACGAAGAATCCCCCGGCCAACATCTGAAGGATCAGCGGTTTATCCCCTTGACATATCCTCTACAAGCCTCTACAATAAATCCATTAAAACAAAGTACCATGTTCGAATACATCTTTTCCCGAAAGAGGTGCAATGATGGCGGACCGGACAAACCAGCGGCTTGGCAACTACCACATCGTTCGCCTCATCGGGCGCGGTGGATTCGCCGAAGTCTATCTCGCCGAGCATATCTACCTCAAAACGCAGGTCGCCATCAAGCTACTACAGACGCGGGTATCGAGCGAAGACGATATGAAAGGCTTCCTTCAAGAGGCCCAGACCATTGCTCGCCTGATTCATCCCAATATCGTGCGCGTCACCGACTTCGGTGTGGATGGTGAAACACCCTATCTCGTTATGGACTATGCGTCCAATGGCACGTTACGCCAGCGCCACCCAAAAGGCTCGGTTCTGCCGCTGCCCACGATTGTAACCTATGTGAAACAGGTAGCAGTAGCCCTGCAATACGCGCATGACGAAAAGCTGATCCATCGCGATATAAAACCAGAAAACATGCTGCTTGGGCGAAAAAACGAAATTTTGTTGAGTGATTTTGGTGTGGCCCTGGTCGCTCAAAGTTCGCGTTACCAGAATACGCAGGATGTAGTGGGAACAGTCGCCTACATGTCTCCAGAACAGATTCAGGGGAAACCGCGACCGGCGAGCGATCAGTATTCCCTGGGCGTTGTCGTCTACGAATGGCTGAGTGGAGACCGTCCCTTTCATGGCTCATTTACCGAGTTATGCACGCAGCATATGTTTGCCGCGCCCCCACCGTTGCGGGAGAAGGTTCCGGCAATTCATCCACTCGTTGAGCAGGTCGTATCTATGGCACTCGCAAAAGACTACAAGCAGCGCTTTGGGAGCGTGCAGGCGTTTGCCAATGCGCTGGAGCAGGCGAGCAAAATAGAGCAATCAAGCGAAACATATGTGAAAGCTCCAACTCCGCCACCCCCTCCTAAGCCAGTATCATCTGTTCCACCAACCTTAGCCGCATCTCCCTCAGCGTCGCTACAATCCTCTATTCCCCCGCAGCAATCCACCCCTATTCCACCACCTCCACCACCGGTATCGGGTTATTCCTACCCATCTTATCCTTCTTATTCACCTCAGCAATATGCATCCTATCCGCAGCAGGATGCGCAGAGGCCAACCCGGCAGTCACCTGCTCAGAAGGTGAAAATATGGAGCATTGGCTTGCGACAGGTTATTGCAATGCTCATAGGAACAGCGCTCTTTACTGTCGCCGGCTATGCTATCGACACCCTTTATGTCCATACTGGCTCAAGTTCGTCATCCACACTGTTCAATCCTATTTTCCCATCATTATCGGGAAGCTTTTTGGGCTACTTAACCCTGGGTGGTCTCCTGAATGGACTGATTTTCGTCATTCCCCTGTTCTTTGCTGTAGAGTTTGGCCCGTGGGTTGGAATCATTGTAGCAGCAGGTGGGAGCTGGCTTGCCGATACTATCTCTACCTACCGCGACTACTTTGGCCTGCAGTGGTACTGGTACGTGGCGATTGCTGTTCTGGGTTTCGTCGCGGGGCTCTCTCTGGCCATCACTCGGGGCCGCTACAACAAACTCAGTAGTTTTTTTATTGCCCTGTTTATGAGCGCAGTCGCCATATTTCTTTATTTCCTTATAGGTATTTTCGGCGACAGTAGAATCTATTCATACCTCCAAAGCAGCTTTGGACCCGAATTAGTCGGCCTCACTCTGAATACTATAGTAAGCCTGATACCACTGCTTATCCTGCTCCTGATTTACAACGCGGTAACCGGGAAGATGAGGCAAGTTGCCCAAAAGGAATAATCCTTTGCCCGTTCCTGTTACTATAAGCAGAGCGGATATATGGGGAGAGAAAAGAGGTCATCCTACTATGGCAAAAATATATGACGTTATCATTATTGGTTCTGGGCCGGCTGGCTATACCGCGGGGATTTATGCCGCGCGCGCTAACCTGTCGGTGTTGATGTTTCAGGGCTACCAGGTAGGCGGGCAGTTGATGCTGACCAGCGAGGTAGAGAATTATCCGGGCTTTGAAGAGGGCATTCTGGGACCGCCGATGATGGAAAAATTCGAGATGCAGGCCAGGCGCTTCGGTACCGAGATGATCCCCGAAGATGTGAGCGCGGTCGACTTCAGTAAGCGGCCATTTAAAGTTACTGCCGATTCGGGCGATTATGCAGCTCGCGCCATCATTATTGCCACTGGAGCGAGCGCGAAATGGTTGGGCCTGCCAAGCGAGACTCGCTTGCAGGGACGCGGCGTCAGCGCCTGCGCGACCTGTGATGGATTTTTCTTCCGCAACAAGGATGTAGTAGTCGTCGGCGGCGGCGATACGGCGCTGGAAGAGGCGACGTTCCTGACGCGCTATGCCAGCCATGTCACGGTCATACATCGACGCGATAGCCTGCGCGCCAGCAAGATTATGCAGGACCGCGCCTTCAAGAATCCAAAGATCAGCTTTATCTGGGATACGGAAGTGGTTGAGGTCCTGGGCGATGATGCCGTGAACGGGGTACGACTGCGCAATGTGAAAAATGGCGAGGAAAATGTCCTGCCAGCGCAGGGGCTGTTCCTGGCGATTGGACACGAGCCGAATACCGGCCTGTTCAAGGGCTTCATCGACATGGATGAAAAGGGCTATATTGTTCCCGCTGAGTATACAATGACGAATATTCCCGGTGTCTTTGCCGCCGGTGATGTCACCGACCACCGCTATCGCCAGGCAGTTACCGCCGCGGGTGATGGTTGTCGCGCCGCCATCGATCTGGAACGCTGGCTCGAAAGCCAGGGCGAGGATGTCGGCGTAGAAAACTGGAACTAAATTTTAATTTGAGAAGCGGAACCGAAAATGCCAGGGAAACAACCACAAGCGTTGTTTCCCTGGCATTTTCGGTTCCGCTTCTCAAACCGGTACTTGTCATAGGAATCGTATACCAGTATAATTTACCTCAAGCCTGATTTATAGGCGATAAAATGTAAGCTCCCGGTTTTTATGAGAGGGGGTCGATACACATGGATGTTACCGAGAATCCAGGCGGGGTTGCGATTAGCCCTCCCGGAACCGCAACGCAGCGGCGCGTTTCCCTCTTCGACCAGATCAACATCAATGTCTTCTGGATTGCCAACAATTTTCACTGGCAGGCATTGCTCGCCATCGTCATTCCCAGTATGGTGGTCTACTTCCTGGGCAATGCCAACAAGGACATCAACCTGGCGCTGGTCGTCGTGTGGGGCACGCTTGTTGCTTTCGTCGTCAACCCGCTGGTCGGAGCCATCTCCGACTATGCCACCTTCCGCATCGGGCGCCGCCGTCCCTTTTTAATTATCGGTACTATTCTCAACGTCATCGTACTGGTATTGTTCGCGTTCTCCCCATTCTGGTTTTCGTCTACGGGGCTTCTTGTTACCTTTATTCTCCTGTTCTTATTGTTACAGTTTAGCAACAACTTCGCCAATGCTCCCTGGGGAGCGATCATCGCCGACAAAGTCCCGCAGAATCAACGCGGCGTAACAGCCGGACTCTTTGGCCTCTTCACTCTGCTTGGCACGATTCTGGGCTCGGTAGTGGCCGGTATTATCGTCAACAAGAACAATCCCCTCCCTGTGTATCGCAACGGAATCGTAGAAATCTTCTTGCTCATCGCGGTTGTGCAAATCGTTTTTGTTGCCTATACAGCGCTCACCGTCAAAGAGACGCCATTGCCTTTAAGGGAGGGCAGAACGTTTCAACTGAGCACTGCCCTTAAGAGGTTTTTCTTCAAACCTTCGCGCTATCCAGACCTCTCGTGGGTGTTGCTCGCGCGCCTGCTGGTGATGATGGGAATCTGGGGTGTCTTCTACTTTCTCCAGTATTATTTCGATGACGTGCTGGGAGGGCCTGGGGTGAAGACTATCATCTTCGGCTCGCAATTCTCCGGCGAGCAATTCTCCGGCACGTTGTTCCTGCCCATCCTGCTCGTAGCTGCGCTGCCCACCTCGATTATCGCAGGTTGGATCTCCGATCGTATAGGACGCAAAGGGCTGGTCTACCTTTCGGGCACGATGATGACGGTTGTCTGCCTCATCTTTATCCTCTTTCAAAGTCAATATGGAGCATTAATCGCCGGTATCTTCTTCGGTATTGGCTATGGGGCGTATACCAGTGTAGACTGGGCGCTGGCGGCCGACGCCTTACCACCAACCGATGAGGCGGGTAAATTCCTGGGCATCTGGTCGGCGATGGGCATTCTACCACAGGTTATCGGCATTACTATCGGCGCGCTCATCCTGCAAGCCTTGCGCAGTCTGCCCAATCACTTCGGCTACACCTCGCTTTTCCTGGTGACGATTGTGTACTTTGCGCTGGGAACGCTGGTGATTTACCAGGTGAAAGGCGTGAAGTAGCAAGAAGCCCGGCACCTCGCGCGAGGTGCCGGGCTTCTTGCTACTTCGTTTAATCGTACTCCTCCGGTCGAATCTCCACATATTTCAAGAACCATTCCAGCATCGTTTGCCACCGTCCGTAGAACTGGCTTTGCTTTGTGGTATTCATGTGCCACGAGGCCGGGCCGCGCACGAACTCGACGGGAACCCTGCCCATCATCTTGAGCGCCATATAGAACTGTTCCGACTGCTCGATGGGACAGCGCAGGTCATTTTCGGGATGGATGATACACGTGGGCGTGGTGACGCGCGCGGCGTAAGTGAGGGGCGAGCGCTCGCGGTAATAGGCTTCGCGTTCGGGGTTCCAGGGATAGCCCTGCGCTTCCTTTACCATCCAGAAGCCGATATCTGAGGTGCCGACGAAACTGGACAGGTTGGAGATACCGGCCATAGGAACGGCGGCCTTGAAGCGGTCAGTCTGTCCGATGACATACATGGTCATGTAGCCACCGTAGCTATAACCGGTTACCACAAGGCGCTCCGGGTCCGCAATGCCGCGCGCAATACATGCGTCAACGCCAAGCATGATATCTTGAAAATCCCAACCGCCCCAGTCGCCCACCACCTGGCGCATAAAGTCCTGCCCGCGCCCGCTACTGCCGTGCGGGTTACAGTAGAAACTGGCAAAGCCCTGCGCAGCAAGGTACTGGAAGAACGGACTCATGCCTGTAGTGAATGTGCTGTGTGGACCGCCATGAATGCTCACCAGTAGAGGGTAGCGCACGCCCTCTCGCGCCCCGATTGGCCGTACAATCCAGCCATCGATTTCATCTCCATTGGCTCCCGCATAGGTAATGCGCTCCGGTATGCTCCAGACAAACTGCTCCAGCTGGCGGTCGTGAAGATGCGTCAAAGGCTCTATCTCCCCGGATACGCGTACTTCGTCATCTTCGCCCTTTAGAGGTAACAGGTAGATTTCCCATGGATGAAGCAGATGCGACTGCGCCAACAATAACCCCTGCTCATTGGGCAGCAAAGACAGGTGGGTGGTCAGATAGTCGTCATTCGTGAGGCGAGTAGATGCATTTTGCGCCATATCCAGGCAATAGACATTGGCAGAACCACGTTCATTGACGAGAAAATAGACATATTTTCCATCCCTGCTCCATTGTGGACGGTATGGGCCGGGCAGTCCGAAATTGGAGACGGTTGGAGGAAAGGCGTTATTATCAATTTCATCCGCCAGCGTCTCGATCTTGCCGCCTTCGCGCGCCACAAGATACAGGCGCTCGTTACAAACCTCTCCTTTGCGCATATCTTGATCGGCAACCAGGATCACGCGCTGACCGTCGGGTGACCACGCATAGCTGGCTATCTGCAATGCACCATCAGTAATGCAATGAGCGTCTCCCGTCTCGCGGTTGATTAGCCACACGTCAGTGACCAGCGAGCGGTCTCGATCTTCATTCCGGTTGCATAATACAGATATTTCTTTGCTATCGGGCAGCCAGCACGGCAGGGCATGGTCATAGTCGCCGGAGGTGAGGCGTCGAACGGCAGCCGCATCAAGCGTAATATCGTCAGCAGTGGGCGCGGGTATCACAAAAAGCTGGGAGAAATTTTCAAAGATACCGCGTCCATCGAGGCGATACCAGATTTTGTTGATGATACGTTGGCGATAACGTTCCGCATCCTCGTATTTCTTCTTATCGGCCCCCTCCAGCGTTTTACGCCCCATTAGAATCTCATCGTCATCGTCTGGAGCAGCAATGGCAGTGAAAGCGATCCACTGCCCATCAGGCGACCAGGCAGCCTCGTTGATTCCATGCAGCATATTCGTGAGTTTGCATGCCTCGCCGCCATCTGTATTAATCACCCATAATTGCTTCTTTTCTTCTTCGCGGTTGGAAATGAACAGCAGACGCAGGCTATCGGGTGCCCAGGTGGGATTCAGGTCATTTTTGCTGCCGCTTGTCAGCTGGCGCGCCGTTCCCACTGCATATCCATGCTCATCGAGATGGAGCAGCCAGATGGCATTCTGCCTGCTATCTTTTGCTTTATCCTTGCTCTGCATCACGAATGCGACACGCCTGCCATCCGGGGAAAGTGCAATATTGCCCATTTCTTTAAATTGCCAGAGATCATCGTAAGAAAGTTTGCGGGTTGCTGTCATGGGGAACCTTTCTATAGCTTTTACTTTTACGTTTGAAGAGCATGCGATATAACGAAAGAGGGGCGCAGGCCTGCGCCCCTCTTTCGTTATATCGCATGCTCTTCAAACATTACTTAATTGACCCCTCGTAGATGCCCATAACGGTGCTGAGGAACTTGATCGCGTCGTCCTTCTTGCGCTGGAACGAGTTGCGGCCAATGATGGAGCCGAAACCGCCGCCATCGCGAATGGCTCGGGCTTCCTCGAAGAACTCCTCGTCGGCGGCATACGTCCCGCCGGAGAAAATGACGATCCTGCGCCCGTCGAACGCGCTCTGCACGACATGGTGGACTCGCTCGGCCAGGGTCGAAATGGGGATTTCATACTTCTGGTAGACTTTTTGCGCTTCCGCCAGTTCCACTTTCGCGCTGGGCAGTTTGACCTTGATGATATCCGCGCCCAGTTGGGCCGCGATCTGGGCGGCATAGGCTACGACATCAACCGCCGTCTCGCCCTCTTTGCTCAGGCCGCTGCCGCGCGGGTACGACCAGACGACGACCGCGAGTCCGCTGGCCTTGGCTTCCTCGGCCAGTTCGCGCAGTTCCTCGTACATGGTGGTAGCCTGGGCGGAGCCGGGGTAGATGGTGAAACCGACGGCGGCACAGCCCAGGCGCAGCGCATCGCCAACACCGGCAGTAATCGCTGAAATGGGGTCTTTGTCATCGTGCAACAGGTCGTGGTTGTTGCACTTCAGAATCAAGGGCACTTCGCCGACGTAATCGGAGACACCGGCTTCCAACAAACCCAGTGGAGCGGCATAGGCATTGCAGCCCGCTTCAATAGCAAGCTGGAAAAAATAGCGCGGGTCATAACCGGCGGGGTTGGGCGCGAAACTACGCGCCGGGCCATGTTCAAAGCCCTGGTCTACAGGCAGGATGACCATTTTTCCGGTGCCTGCCAGCCGGCCATGATTCAGCATACGCGCGAGATTGGCTCGCACACCTGGATTTTCGCTGGCGTACCAGCTTAAAATTTCACGAACCCGGTCGTTCATCTCTCTTGTTCCTTTCTTTCTCTTTTCTTGAGCCTTGTCCTATCTTCACCTGGCAATATGACAGGAGATCCAATTGCCTGATCTCTTTGTATTGTATCACCTGGCCATGTCATTCTGAGCGAAAGAAGCCGAAGCCCTGAGCGCAGGAACGGGGAAGAATCTCACCAGGACTTCAAAAGGTGTGCAACTTTGCCATCGGGCGTGACATCGTAGCGGATACGGTCAGGATTGACATCCTCAATTTCCGACGTATTTTTGGCCGCGACGACTGTATCGTGAGGATGAACTATCTGCCAGACACTGGCAACAGTGCCCGGCTCCTCCTGCCGGTACACATAACGAGTTGGAACTTTCGCGCGTTGCGCCAGGTGTTCGGCTTTACCGAAATATTCTTTCGCCTGCTGGTCATCAAGATAAGGGTCGTACACCTCGAACATGCTGGGCATTCGACCTGGCCTGCTCTTGCCGACATACAGGAAGACGACAGGATGACCATCCGCTTCGTTAAGGGCCGTCCGTATCACTGCCTCATTTTGCCCATTGTTTGCCGTCAGCACAGCCATAATAGAACCCGGCAAACGGCCCTCGATACCGGTGGTAACAACAGGCAAACGCCCGGCCCTCCTATGCTGCGAATAGTTGATGTAGGCCACAAGCATTCCTATACCTGCTACAGTCCCGCCAAATGCCGTCGCAAGCGGTTTTGCGACTAAATTGGTACACCATGCTGTGGCTACCAGCAGCGTGGTGAGCACGCCTAGCCAGAAATCGAGATTGTACCAGAGATTATGCAGCCTTATTCGCCACGAACGTGTTGGAGCGGCCATAATCGCGATAGTATCCGGCTCAACTCCTTTCGCGGCTTCGGAACCATTAGAATGTGTATATTCCTCACTTAATTTCCTGGCCTTGTTGACTACGTCTTCGGTGGATGCCTGTGTATTCCCATCAGTGGGGGGTAAGTGCCTGGCTATTTCCCGCGCCATCTTGCGTTCGCGCCGGCGTACAATATCCAGGCCGAGACAGGTAAGAGTGAAAGCCCCAAGCAGACCAAAAGCATACATGTCACCCAGGATGTTAATATTGCCTCTCACGATGATGAGTACCGCGATAGGAACGCCTGTGGCCAGGGCAATGGAGTAGTGAGGAGTACCGCGTAACTTATTACGTTTGAGTACAAATGCTGGAAAGAATTCCATGCGCGAAAGGGCCATAAACACGTGATAGGAGCCAATAATGGCCGTATTGCTGGCAAAAACCAGGAGCGCACTCGCGCTAATAGCCACTTCCGTCTGTAGGATGATTCCTCCCCATTTGCCGCCAAGCAAAGAGATGACTTGCGCGGATAGTACTGGACTATCAACGACGCTCTTCGGCAATAACAACGTTGAGAGCATAGTCAGCAGTGGGCTGGTCAACCCGATGGTCAAAACAACGAGCAGGAGTGCGATTCCTGCCACCCTCTTGCGAGGAGTCTTCATGACCGGGGAAAGCTGCGAAATACTCTCAAGACCTGAAAACGCGAGGAACGAACCCGCAAATCCGGTCAGGAGAGAGACCGGCGTGAGCGCATCATGTGCAAACATCGAACCGAATAGCGCGAAAAACTCCGGTAGAGAAATATGAGTAAACACTGTGACAAGGATTGCGATATCACTTAAGAAGGCTATGATAGCACCAACCAGGCTCACTTTCGCGCTCTCGCTCACCCCCACCCAGTTGAGAATACCTAATAAAACCAGAATAACAATGGTAATCTCCAGCGCGAATGGACCCATGGCCGGTATTACTACGCTCAAGTACAACATTCCTGAAAGGCTGCTGATAGCGGCAGTCAGGAAGTAATCAACCAGGATGAACATGCCACCCAGGGCGCCAACCCAGTGATTAATGGCCTGAGCCGCTACTGTCACCACACCGCCACCCTGTGGGAAACGCTCGGTGACCTCTGCATACTTTAAAGTGAGCAATACAAATACGGTCATCGTCAGGAAAACAAAAAAACCGGCCAGTCTCCCTACTGTTCCATAGAGGATACCAGGGGTATAGTAAACGGAAGTACCTATATCCGCAAAGACTACTGCCCAACAAAGAATGGGACCGAGCAGATTTCTATCTGAGCTATGCTCGTCCCCTTTCGTCGAATGCGATGATTCCTGCGCCACAGATTCCTGTGCCATAGCGTTCCTTTTCTATGATAGGGCCATGATAGGCATATTTCCTTAATATAACACGGTCGGAACTGACCATTAAGAGTCAGTTCAACCTGCAAATAGTTTAGCATAGCGATATGGTAGTAGCAAGAAAAATGGCTTGCTCATAGAGCCTTATGCGCGTTGCCCCTGGTTTTTCTCAAAAATTTGGCTGCTATACAAGCAGTGGAGAACACAACTATTGTTACTTCAGACAGGTTGGTACGTTTTTCACACAAAGATGGAGACAATCATCGTTCTTCTATATAATGGTACACTCGCATGCCAATGGCCGGTTGGTAATGGGGGGCCGATGGCTCACGATTTTGTAAGCCCTGTGTAGGGACAGCGACCTGTCCCTGTCCTCTTCGGGTCATGAAAGGATGTGACGCCTGCCGCTCCCAGAGCGAGAGGATACACATCAAAACCGAAAAGGTCAAGTGTGAATATACTAAGGAGGACTCATGAAATCCAGCGGCAGTGGTTTTGAGCAGATCATGGAGGAATTGCTCAAACAAAAACAAATTCTGGAAGATTTGGAAGCGGAAAATAAAGAGCTGCATCGCCAGCTTGCCGATTTGCGCGCCGGGCGAGGTATCGTGCTAGAAATTGAAGGCCAGCGCTTTTCGTTGGTCGGAGAGCCTGTGATTGTCTCCCAGAAAGATGTGCCAGGTCCACAGAGCGATCTTTCTTCAATGGAAACATCGGCTATTCCAAATATATCTACCGTCGAGACGGTTATGCCTGCCATGCCAGAGACTCCGATACCTGATATAGACGCGGTTATAGAAGAATCGCCTGAAGATACTTCCCCCTCAACTCCCGCGGCCTCTCCGATCATGTTGGAAGATATGCTGCTCGAAGAGTTTACCTCGGCAGCCGGTGATCAGATGGCCGCCTGGTCAGGTCCGGCATCCAGAGCGACTGAGATAGACGAAGCAGAAAAAGCAATGCTGCGGCGTGAACTAATGGGCAGTTTTTTGCTGGAATAAAGAACCAGGGGCGACCACAAGGGTAGGGGCGCCCCTACCCTTGTGGTCGCCCCTGGTTGTTGGCTTTAGTTTGCTATTTGAAAATCCGTAGAAGCTTGATCCCCAGGGTTTTGCGCCTGTGCTAAGAGGATCAGGGTGAAGTTCGTACTATTTTGCGGTACGAGGAATGTCACCATTCCGGTTTTGCCACTCTCTCCCGTGGCAAAAGAGACCGGCAGCGTCGAAGCAATGGGGGAAAAGGTGGTGTTGCCGGACTGTAAGCGTATGTAGTCATAGGGAGAACCTGCAATCGCCTCTTGAGAGAGCGTATTATCCACCGACAGCGTCAGCGTGAGATAGCGCTTCCCCTTACTGGCCTGCTGGCCGCTGATGCTCAAGCTACTGGTCGCACTTGTAAGGGTGTAATTCAGCCCAAAATAGACCATCTGCCCATTCAGTTTCGTCGTTTTAGGCGCATACTTGCTCAAGTCTGCTTTGCCCGTTAAAGGAATATCCATCTGGGCCTGGTTTGCCGCGCCCAATTGTAGCGTCAGCTGGCTGATTTTATCGCTGGCGGGTACGGCAAAATCAATGACGGCGCTCTGTGTCGCGCCAGGAGCAATAGCTGGCTGCTCTTTGACATAGCTGGGTCCGATGCTGCTTTTTCCGGGCAAGAGCAATTGCGCGATCGTATAGTAGCTCCAACTCACCTTTACGCCAGTCTTATTTTGTTCTTGCAGGTTCAGGCGTACCATGCCATCTGTACTCGTCTTCGGATCGTCGAGAAAACTCTGCGACTGCTGCGCATTCACAACAGTAACTTCAACTCCGGCATAGGTAACAGTTGCATCGAGAGGCATGGTGGTGATAGGAGACTGCGATGCACTGCCACCCATGCTGGGCAGATGCAGGCCGGATGGCAGGACGACCACCAGGATAGCTACTACAATCAGCACCAATGAAAGGGCAAGTAATAGCATTGCGATTCCGCGCGGCCTCTTTCGTGGCGCTCGCTTCTGCGAAAAGTCGTGTGTCACCTTTGACTGTGGAGGCTCTGGGTACTGTGAAGTGGCTTGCTGATTCTTGAGCGGCGGTTGTCCGGCCTGCATTGATTCACTACTAAGACCACAGTTGGCACAGAATCGCTGGCCTGGGACTATTGGCACACCGCAACGCGGGCAATTGCGCGGAAGAACCTGTGTCATGCTTCGACGTGCGACCTTTCCAGAATACAAGCCTCTCTGAATGATTGTTTTATTTTGATTGTAGCACAGTTGGCGCAGGTGACTGTGAACTAACTCACAGACGGCATAATTTGCCAGGGGCCGATTCATCGACCCGCCAGTTGACCGTAGAGTACCTGGTAGAAATCCCACAGGTTCGGCGTGCCAAGCCCAGTTGTATAATCCCAGCCCGGAGTCGCGGGATAATAGAGGTTATTGCCACGCGTCACATCGAAGTAGGGATGCAGGCTGCCGGCATTATCAGCAACGACATAGAACATCTGTGGGGATGCAGTAAATTTCTCAATTTGCTGCATCAAGCCTTCATTGACCAGCGCCAGGCCCGCCGACCAGATTGGCGCGGCAGCACTGGTACCACCAACTGCTCCCCATTGTCCCTGAAAGTACACGGCCAGCGCGTAGGCGGCCGCGGCGATATCTGGAATCTGGCGATGGTTGCCATCCGAATACTGATTATTGACTCCTGCCGCGCTCTGCCAGCCCGGGCGAGCATACATCTCGCTGTTGCCGCCGCCGGTACCCCACTGGTTTTTACAGCGGGAAAGATTCGAAGAATCGGACCAGGCAATTTCATTGGCGCGGGTCTGATTCTGGTAGATGCTAAGCATTGTGCCACCGACCGCCGTTGCCCAGGGATCGCTGGCAGGGAAACTTACTGAGAGGCTCCTGTAAATTCCATCTGTAAAGGCTCCACAGTCGCCACTGGCAATAAAAACTCGCATGTGCTCCACGTTCGTGAGCAATTGCAGGCTCTGATCAATTGCGGCACGGTCGTTGCCTGTCAGATCGGTCTCGGTTGAGCCAAGGCTGATGCTCACTAAACTACCCGCATTCGCATTATTCGTGTTATCACTGATGATTTGCTGGAGCTCGTCGTTGACCTGCGACCAGATGTCATAATCGGCGTTGCCATCCGTTTGATAGTCAACGATATTGATCGAGCGCGCGAGTCCTGCTATCATTTCGATATCCAGCGTCGTTTCTCCCAGGGCATCGGTAGGAGCGCCATCCACGTTGACAATGCTCAAGTGCCCCTGGAAGTTGATGCAGTCGAAGTAGTTCTGAACATCGGAACCATAAAATCCGTCTATCTCAACAAGGTTCACCGTCATATTTTCGCCGTGCCATCCATGCGCCCAGAGCTGATCGTAGCCATAAGCATGCGCCACATCTTTCGGCAGCAATGTTTGATCGAGTGGATAACAATCCTGCCTGGAGTGGTTGTTGGGCCGCGGCAGATTGAAACCCGACAGAATCATATCGTGCTGTGGTTGCGGGCTGTAGTTATCCAACCCGGTGATAGCCACCATCGAGTCCACAATAAACTTCGGCAGTTTTGGCGCTGTGGCAGGCGCGTAGAAGGTGCGACCGTTATACTTATGCACAACAAAGTGAGTCTGCAAGAGCTTCGCAAAGGTGCTGGCTTTGGCATTAATAGAAAGGTTCGTGCGCAGCTTGCTCAGGCTGAGCGCGATCCCTTGCAGGTTAAAGAAGTCTTTAATTTTCTGATACGTGCTGTCACTGATGCCGATTTGATTGGCCAGGTTTTCCAGGTGCGAAGGTTGTCCCGGGCGGCCTTTCTGTCCTTCCAGTTTATTGATGATGCTCTGATTCACCTTGAACGTGACCCGAACATGCAACTGCGTATTATCGGGCAAGGGCCCTGCTACCGGCGAGTTGAGAGCCGCCTGTGGTATCCCTAAATCTACCGGCACCATCTCAATAGCCGTTGGGCCGCAGCTGGCTAAAAAGGGAACCAGCAAAAAGAGCAAGACCAGCCCGGCCATTACGAGATGACCGGGTCTATTGTGGAACAATGTATTTCGATGCGTCCCTGCATTCACGAATTCAACCTCCAAAGCAGTCATACTAGTGATGCTGAAATGAAGCAAACACTCGTAGAAGTTTCTTCTTCTATCACGGTGCAAGCATGAAAATCAGTTCAAAAGCAAGATGCTGCTGAAGAGGAGGTCTGAACAGCTTATGGTTCAGGCGCTCTTGCGCTTCCGCATTGATAGCAGAAGCGCTCTCCAGAGGCCTGTATGCTCGGCGAGCCGCAAACAGCACACAACTGCGTTAACTCTGTGCCACAATATATGCAATAGCGCCAGCCAGGCAGCCCCTCGCGTTTGCATGAGAGGCAGAGCCTGCTTTGCGCTGCGAGATCGGCAAAGAAACCATCACCAATACGCACCTGCCGGCTGAAACGGGTAGGATAGAGCGCTTCCCTGTTAATCCCCTCGATACTTTTCGTTGTGGCGATAACGGTGACTGTTGGATTGTAGTCGAAAGCATCCATCTCAACCAGCACCTGTTTCCAGCACTGGGCGCGCACTTCAGGGTTGCGGATTTCTGCCAGGGCATCCAGATCATCGATGAAAAGGATGCGCGGAGAGACAGCCCTTAGCTGTTCGAAGCTACGATGAATCACTTTGCGCCCTACCTGGTCGGCTTTGCTGTCCTTGAGCAAGTTGTACTCATGGAGCGGCAGATCAAAATCCTCAAGAGTCATCGCGCCGGAGTCGAGCGCGTTGAGCATAGCAACGAGAGTCGCCATAGATAAAGAGATCAGCGCGACTGCTGCTTCGGATGCCGTGGCCTTGACGAGCAGCGTCCGGTCAGTGCAGGGATGACCAACCAGCAATGTTCCGAACAGGTATTCTCTTTTCGTCCTGTTATATAGCACTGGATGTCTTAGATAAGAGGCAACTTCGCGCAATTGTGCCTTCGCTGCATCCATGCCCTGTATATCGGCATAGGTGATGGTAGGACGCTCAAACGCGGTAAGCACGCGCCGGGCAGCGCCTGTGCTGAAGCTGACTATGACCTGTTCGCGGATGCGAGAGTAAATAAGCTGGTCCATGAAAACGGTGTAGTCGGCGCCCGTTACGGTAAGTATCGGCGTTGTCTGCAGAGCATCGGTAGATAAGAGCAACACCATAAGCGCATGGGTCGATGGATGGCGCATCGTACTCAACAAGAGATGGGCGGGCAGTATTTGCTCCGAGCCTATATACATAGCGAAGGTAGAAGCCCAATTCAGGCATGCCAGCGCATCAACTGAGAGCGGCCAGTTGACATCATCCGGCCCATAATAACCATCTGATGCGAGAACGATGGATAACCCGGCGCTAGCCGCCCGGGGGTCTATGCCCAGTTCCCGCAGTATCTTCCTGGCTTCGCCATCGCCTTGCCTGAGAGCGCCGAGCAAGAGATGTTCTGGATAGACCTCCGGGGCCTGCATGCGTACAGCTTCTTGTTGTGCCAGCTGGATTGCTTCGCGGGTAGAGGTTGCCAGTCGATCTATGTCAAGCGTGATGGGGAAACGAATCTCAGTTATGACCATGTTCATAGAATCTTCCTTTTATCTGAATGAGGATGTCGTAATCACTATTCAAATTCCTGATCCCAGCGAGGTTATCCGAGATATAATAATACTACTCCAATTCCTCACCACATTCAAAACAGAACCGTGCCCCTTCAATCTCTGGATAAGGAGCGCCGCACTTTGGACAGGCCTTCATTAAAGATGCCCCACAATAGACGCAATGTTTCCAGCCGGGTAAGATTGATTGTTTGCACGCGGGACATGTGCTAGCCTGCCCTGGTGCCATCTCCTCGTCATACCGTTTTTCGCCGGTAAAGTATGCTAATAGTGCCTCAGATGATGGTAAAAGCGGTGCCAGGTACGATTGAATGCGGTTGCGTAGCAAGATGCTCAAAAGTAAGTGGTCTGGATAGACAAGCGTTGAGTGGATTTGATTTGCAAAGGATATCGCCCAATCAAGGCATTCCAGCGATTCTTGTGAAAATGGCCGCATCTGATCTGTTTCTTTGCTGCCAGATACTGTTGTGAACCCCGAAGCATTGAGGGTTTCGTCAAATGGAGATGAGACATCATCTTCGATACGATTTTTCTCATCTTCCTCTCCTGGTTCATCTTCAATATCCACCTCATCGACCTGTCTGAGGCTCAAACCCAGGCGTCGACGAGCCGGATCAAGGCGCAGGATACGCATGCGGAGCTGCTGTCCCTCGTGCAAGTTGTTTCCAGGAACCATGTCGGGAGCCAGCTCTGATAAGTGAATAAGCCCCTCGATGCCGTCCTCGATGCGGGCAAATACACCAAAAGGAGCAATTCTGGTAATGGTGCCGGTGACGACCTGGCCAACTTTATAGCGCTGCTCTACCGTTTTCCAGGGATTCGCCTGCGCGCGTTTAATCGACAGCGCGATTTTCTTTTTCTCCTTATCGACGCTCAATACCTGTACTTCCACCTCCTGCCCAATCTTGAACAGTTCACCAGGGTGATTAACAGGATTCCAGGATAGCTGGCTGACATGCATCAGACCCTCTACTCCTCCCAGGTCTACAAAGAGACCAAAGCTGGCGATATTGCTAACCACACCGCGACGGATTTCACCGGGCTGTAATTCTGCTATGAGTTTTTCGCGACGTTGTAGTTGCCACTCTTGATAAGCTCTCCGTTCTGCCACGAGATAATACTGAAAAAAATCAGGTTGGGACCTCTTCTCAAGAAACGGATATTGAGCGTATAGATAAGAATGCATGTGGATCGCGGTTAAATCCAGGTTGAGAGAAGCCGACATGTGTACTACTCTGGCGTCATTCTGTTTAATAAGCCCCATCAAGATATGTTCCGGCAAAATTTCTTTTGCTCGCATAATCGCGGCGTTCGATTGAGCCGCTAGCAGCGCGTAACGGGTTGTGAGAGCTAATTTACCAGGCTCAGGAATCTGTTGCATCCAATTGACGCTGTCGCTCATATTACTGTTCCTCCAATGAGCTTCCACACTCGAAGCAGAACCGTGCCCCCTCGATTTGTGGGCGCGGAGCGCCACATTTGGGACAGGCTCTCGCTAACGATGCCCCACAGAAGACGCAATGCTTCCAATTGAGCTGAACGGGACGCTTGCAGGCCGGACACAGGCTTGCTTGCGCAGTAATGTTGATGCTGGGAGTAGCAATCGGCTGTACATGTAATCGTCCCGATACGGTAGTTTGTGGTCGAGCGGCCGAATCGAGGTAAACTACTTTCAAACGCCCTCCCATGCGGTTCGGAGCCAGCATCCAGCGACCGCGATCATTCAGTTCATTGGCTGTTATAACCACCACTTTTTGCTGGCTCGCGTTGAGCCTCGACATCTCCTCAAACAGTGGTTTCAGCAAATGTTCTCCCGTCTCCCGATTCATCGTTGGAACAAAAGTATCCAGGTCGTCGATCAGGATGACACATGGTGAAGATTTTGTCTGGTCGAAGAGCCCGCGTATCAGGCCGCGCCCGCTTTTCAGGGAGTTGTAATCTCGAACGGGAAGATTGAAGTCTTCGATACGCCTGTTGTCCCGTTCGACTTCGCGAATAATCTCAAGCATCGTCTGCGCGGAGAGTGTGAGCAAAGGCACATTCGCCTCTCCCGCCAGTGCCCGTACAAGCAGGGTCCTTTCGCTTGTGCGCGGCCCGATCAGCAGCACGCCGGATGGCGCTAGACGATTTGTAGCCTCCGTATCCCGTGGCAGCTTCAGAAAATCGACCACGTCTTGCAGATTGCTTTTGACCTCGTCCAATCCAGGGAGATCTGCGAAGGTCATAGTGGGACGCTCGAACGTTTTGAGAATGCGCCTGGAATTCCCAAACTGCACGGTGACGATGCTGGGACTGCGCATGCCATTCAGCAGCAACTGATCCATGTAACCAGCGTAAACAGGCCCCATGCCTTCCATGAGGCGGGACAGCAGAACGTCGGGTGATGGCAGCAGCGAGCCAAGGAACGCCTGCACGCGGTGATGGCTTAAAACGCTCAAAAGCAGGTGGTCGGGATTGACAGATGGTATCTGGTAGAGCATCGCGCCGGTAATGGCCCAATCGATACACTCCTGCGCCTCAATAGTAAGTGGTAAAGGGCTATTGGGAGCATCTACAAACGTACGAGTATCGAAAACCTCGGCTGCACGCGCGAGTATAGCCTCTGCATCCAATCCTAATACGCCCAATATCCTGTTTACTCCATCGTCGTTTGAGCGGAGAAGGCTCAGTAAGAGATGCTCTGGAGATACTGCTCTCGCGCCCATATCCAGCGCGGCCAGTTCCGCGAAGCGCAATACGTTGCGCACCGGTAAGAGCCAATCAGGGTCGGGTTCTTGCATGCCCGTTGTCACATTATTCATTCCTTGCTCCTTCATGAAAGCTTCCGTAATCAGGTCTTCAACCAGCTGGCTCTGCCGCCGCTGCTTGCCAGGGTAGCGCCTGGCCGTCAATTCTTCGAGTTTTTGCTTGGCTGATTCGCTGAGATTAAAGTGCTGCCGGTGTTGTGTTGTTTGCTTCTCGTCCAATTTACGTTCACCTCCTCTATTTGGCACAATTATAGCCCAATTTTTGGGCCTTATCAAGGGGAAAATGCATGAATTTCGTGATGAAACAGGTGGTTGTCCAGAAGTTCATCAGCTCATATGTGATGACCTGGCTGCATGAAGGGGCACGAGAGATTCTTCGCTGCGCTCAGAATGACACTCCGGGCCTGTCATTCTGAGCGCAGCGAAGAATCTCTGGCAAGAAGCTGTGCAGCCGCTCCGACTTGTGTCGCTCAGCCTACTTCTGAGGAATCACCGGGACGAAACTGATGCTGCTGTGCCAATTTCGTGGTATAATAGTAAGGTTATTGGAAAGAATATTCTATGAAAAGCATGTTAAAGGACGGAACGGCATGCCAGAATTCAAGGTGGAGGCACCATTTTATCCGACGGGCGATCAGCCGGAAGCCATTGAGCAACTGGCCGAGGGAATTCGCAAGGGGTATAAGATGCAGACGCTGCTGGGCGTGACGGGCAGCGGCAAAACGTATACAGTCGCGAAAATCATCGAGCAGGTGCAGAAGCCAACGCTGGTACTGGCGCCGAATAAGACGCTCGCGGCGCAGCTATACAGCGAATTCAAGGAGTTTTTCCCCAACAACGCGGTAGAGTATTTCGTCTCTTACTACGACTACTACCAGCCAGAAGCATACATCCCGCGCACAGACACCTATGTCGAAAAAGAGAGCATGCTGAACGAGGAGATCGAAAAACTGCGCCTTTCGACGACGCGCAGCCTGTTCGAACGTAGGGATGTTCTGATAGTCGCCTCGGTCTCCTGCATCTACGGCCTGGGCAGTCCAGAGGAATATGGAGAGGTCGTGCTGACGCTGAAGGTGGGTGAGGAACGTCGTAGAGACAAAATACTGCGCCACCTGACGGACATCCAATACGAGCGCAACGACTCCAACTTCATTCGCGGGCGCTTCCGCGTGCGCGGCGATGTGCTTGAAATCTTCCCGGCCTACGAGGATGTCGCCGTGCGTATCGAGTTTTTTGGCGATGAGATCGAGCGCATGACCGAGATCGACCCACTGACCGGCGAGGTGCTGGGCAAGAGGCAGCGCCTGGATATCTACCCCGCCAAACACTGGGTGACGACGCAGGAACGATTGAATCACGCCATTGAACTGATCGAGGCCGAATTAGAAGAACGCCTGGCGCAACTGGAAGCCGAGGGCAAAGTGCTTGAGGCGGCGCGTTTGAAGCAGCGTACCAACTTCGATATCGAAATGTTGCGCGAAACCGGCTTCTGTTCGGGCGTTGAGAACTATTCGCGCCACCTGGCGGGCCGTGCGGCGGGCGAGCAGCCCTGGACGCTGATGGACTACCTGCCGGACGATTACCTGCTGGTCGTAGACGAGTCGCACGTGGCACTGCCGCAGGTGCGCGGTATGTATGCCGGCGACCGCTCGCGCAAGCAGGTGCTGGTCGATTACGGTTTCCGCCTGCCCTCGGCCCTGGATAACCGCCCACTGACCTTTGCCGAGTTCGAGCGCCAGATCAACCAGGCGCTCTTCGTCTCGGCCACGCCTGGGCCATACGAGTACGAGCATAGCCAGGCAGTCGTGGAACAGGTCATTCGCCCGACGGGCCTGCTCGACCCGCAGATCAGCGTGCGCCCGACCCGGGGCCAGATCGATGATCTGATCGTAGAGATACGCAACCGTGTCTCCAAGGGACAGCGCGTCCTGGTAACGACCTTGACCAAGAAGATGGCCGAGGACCTCGCGGACTACCTGCAAGAGCTAAGCATCAAGGTACATTACCTGCACTCTGAAATCGATACGATTGAGCGTGTTGAGATTTTGCGCGACCTGCGACTGGGCGTTTACGACGTGGTTGTCGGCATCAACCTGCTGCGCGAGGGATTGGATCTACCCGAGGTCTCGCTGGTGGCCATTCTCGATGCCGATAAAGAGGGCTTCTTGCGTTCGGAGGGTTCGCTGATTCAGATGATTGGGCGTGCCGCGCGCCACGTCGAGGGCAGCGTAATCATGTATGCCGATACGGTCACAAAGTCGATGCAGCGCGCTATCGACGAGACGAACCGCCGTCGCAAAATTCAGACTGCTTTCAATGAGCGCAACAATATTACGCCTCGTGGCATCAAGAAGGACGTGAAGACCCTATCCGAGCGCATCAAGGCGATGAGCGGCGCGAATGCCGAAGCTGCCGATAGTAAGGCAGTGGCAACGGTTCTCGCGACCATTCCGAAGGAAGAGGCGCTGCGCTTGATTCGGGACCTGGAATCACAGATGCGTAACGCGGCCAAGCAGCTAGAATTTGAGAAGGCGGCACAACTGCGCGACCAGATTATTGAGATCCGGCGGGCCATGGTCGAATAGAGAATCCTTCTGGACATCCGCGGGCCAGAGGGTGTGAAAGAATTTATCAAGGCCTGGGCATCTCTATAATTTCTTCATGTTGAGTAGGCTGTGCCTGCGTGTGTAAACTTCGAGCAGTTCTTTCAAGAGAGCGGTGACGCGCGGGAGTGAAGATGCCAGTGACAGTCATCAGCACCCCTAACAATCCCATGAGCAGCAAGGTATCTCGCGCGCCAATATGGGCTGATGTAACTGTAAAGATGGCCGCTCTGTGGCATGAGTGCAACTTCTCCCTCAGCAAGACTATTCAATAATTGGCAGCAAGATATGCGAAGCATGTATCTCATTATGTAGCACAGTATTTGTTGCGACCTGTCCCTGGGTTTCCTCTCCAAACATACCACCAGTATTCAGGTTGCGGTCATAGCGCGGGAAATCGCTGCTCGTCACCTCTACCCGCAGGCGGTGTCCGGCCTGAAACACCTGAGCCGTCGACCACAAATCTATCTCAAACGTATAGACCTCTCCCGGCACCATCAGCTCGGTTCGTTCCAACGAATTGCGAAATCTGGCGCGTAGAATACCATCGCAGACGGACATCGAGCGGCCATCCGGCCAGACATCGCATAGGCGCACGACCCAGTCTGTATCAGGAGCAGTTGACATGCCGTAAAGGACGGCTTTTACGGGGCCAATGATGGTTAAATCCTGTTTGAGTGGCTGGGTCGTGTAGGTGAGCATCCGGCCCTCAACCGGGCGATGGTCCTTGGGTCCCAGTTCAGGATAGGTGAGCAGGCTGGGTACCGGGTCTTCAGGGTCATATTCGTAGCTATCTTCCGCCTCGGAATGCTCCGGCGGCTCAAAAGAGAGGTGGCCGCTGTTCAGTGAGGTTTCGCTTTTGCCTGCGCCTCCGCGGAAGTATAACGGGCGATAGGTTATGTTCTCCGGCGGCCATGCTTGCATCTCCAGCCAGCGGTTCGCGCCCATCAGGAAGATACGCACCGGCGGATCATTCATGATGCCGTTCTCTATGCCCTTGAGCCAGTAGTCGTACCAGCGCAATCGATAGTCATACAGGTCGAAAGCGGCTTCCGGCCCGAAATCCAGTTCACCCACCTCACTTTTACCGATGTTAGTGGGGCCATGAATCCAGGGGCCGATGATCAGCCGCTGGTTGGCACGGCATTCTGGTGTTCTCCCATGCGCCCGGATGCCCTGGAAACTGCGCAATGTGCCATCGAGAAAGCAATCGAACCAGCCTCCTAAATGCAGAATTGGTACATCCACCTCTGAATACTTGAGCGAGAGGTTCATAGGCCACCAGTACAGTCCATCTTCCGGGTGGTTCAAGTCCTCGAAATACCAGCCGGCAAGCTCTTCCAATGGTGGGCAGGATTTGAGGGGCAGGTGACGAAACCAGTCATCCATATTCGCCACGGCATCCTCGAGACCTTCTCGCTGTGCCTCCATACCTGGAGGAGCTGTTTCATGCTTCAAGCCGGCCAGTATCTCTTGCAGCGTCCAACCAAGATTGAGAGCGAGTTGGAATGCGCCATAGCGGTAGAGAAAATCACGATAATGATCTGAGCCACCTTCGCGGACAAAGAGCGCCTTTAAGTGTGGCGGGCGTGTTGGCGCGACCAGGTATTGTGTGAAGCCAGAGTAGGAGCCATCGACCATTCCTACGTTGCCATTCGACCACGGCTGTGTCCCGGCCCATTCGATGGTATCATAGCCATCCTGGTGTTCGCCCCAGGCATCATCGCGAAACACCTCGAATTTTCCCTCTGATGCGTAGCGCCCGCGCACATTTTGCCCAATGAATACATATCCACGACTGGCGAAATATTCACCTTTATACTGGCAGCGCTGCGTCAATTCATAGGCAACGCGCTCAAGAATGACGGGATAGCGCCCCTCTAGCTGTGGCCGGTACACATCCGCGCGCAGGACGGTGCCATCACGCATGGGGATGGGTACATTGCGCTCGACCTGGATTGTGTGGGTGGGTTGGGATTGCATGAGATACTCTCCAGTGTCGTCTTTCAATCGATACAGATCCTTACTTCGCAGTATTGTACCATCCAGGGCTTAGGTTTTAAAGTGATCTCAGGCAGTCTAGCAGGAGAATTTGCTTTTCGGGCGAACGAAAGTACTCACTGGTGATTCCCTATAAGCGGACGAGAGATTCTTCGTTGCACTCAGAATGACATGGTGGACATGTCATTCTGAGTGCAACGAAGAATCTCTCGTCCCTTTCATGCAGCTGAGCCACCTCAGCTGAACCGAGGGACTTATGGGGAATCACCAGAGTACTCAGGCTACCAGAAAATACACCAGATGGTACAATAGTAGTTGCTGGCACCTGCCGATCACATTTTCCCAGAAAGGACAACCATCCATGGCTCATGACCATCACGATCATATGCCGGATCACCATCAACCTACCCAGAGTGACTACCTGAGCGGGCCGCAAATACTGCCACGGCGCGTTCATCCCAATATGACCGTTGCCGAACTGATTGATCAACAGTACCAGGCATATAACGCCGCCCGGCTCAATGAAGCTGCGCGGCTCTATGTCGAGCAAATGCTGGCGCTTGAAAATGATGTCACCATCGGCCTCACTATGGCCGGCGCGCTTACTCCCGCCGGTCTGGGTGGATGCATCCTGACCTTGATGGACTATGGATTCGTTGATTTCATCATCAGCACGGGTGCGAATCTGTACCACGATATGCATTACGCGCTCGCCATGGCACTGCACCGTGGAGATTTTCGCCTGGATGATACGAAATTACAGGAAGAGGGGGTGATTCGCATTTATGATATCCTCTTCTCAGACCGGGTATTGCTCGATACCGATGCGTTCGTGCGCGAATCCTTAAAAAGTTTGCCCAATCGACCCATCTCAACGTCGGAACTGCATTATCACCTCGGTACACAATTGCTCAAGGCCGGTGTGAACCCTGAGTATTCGGTGCTGGCCCAGGCCGCGGCCTGGAATGTTCCGATCTACACCTCATCGCCGGGCGATTCGTCTATTGGCATGAATGTAGCGCGTAACGCCCTTGACGGAAGCCGGCTGACGCTCGATCCCCTGGCCGACGTTAATGAGACGACGGCAATTGTGCATCATGCCACGCGGAACGGTGTTATCATTCTCGGTGGCGGCAGCCCCAAGAACTTCTACCTGCAAACACAGCCTCAATTGTGGGAAGTCCTGGGCATCCAGAAAGGTGGGCATGACTTCTTTATTCAGATCACGGCTGACGCACCCCATTGGGGTGGTCTCTCCGGCGCGACACCATCCGAAGCTGTCTCATGGGGCAAGATCAAGCCGGATCAGCTCAATAGCACGGTTGTCATCTATGGTGATTCCACTATTGCTTTACCTCTCCTCACAGCTTACGCGGTAAGTAAAGCCCAACGGCGCCCGCGCAAAGAATTGTTTGTGCAGCGAGAAAAACTCTTACAAGAGTTGCATGAGGCGTATATGAAGGGAAAAGAGATGAGGCCGTAGGAGCTGAGCGTAACGAAGTGAAGTCCATATCAATCCTTCGCGCCCACCGCCAATACATCGGATTGACAGCCTGGCCATCTTACTTTGCGCAACCACATTACCGGGTAAGAGCGTGAAAGGGATTGATGGCTTGTAACTACTGTTGCGATTAGATCGAACCGATCTCCGACATTAGGTGGATTAACAGATTGCCATTAGATGGAGGCAGCCTGGTTATTAGATACAAGATGCGCATACGTTAATTTGCATTAGCTTGACAATCTAATGTATAATACCCTGGTGTGCGAAAATTTGCCTATGTCGTACATGGACAATGCTACTGGTGGGGAACCTGTAGGAACGGTGGAGTAGCAGAATGGCAAACCAGCTTATAGTCTAGTAACAATGGAGGTTTGTTCGATGCTTGTGCATTTGATGCTGGAACTCTATGGGTGTGATCGGGAACTCCTGACCAACGAACTCCTCGTGAGGCGCGTACTGGATGAGTATCCAGAGCGCGTACAGATGGAGAAGGTCAGCCCTGTACACCTGTATCAGATTGAAACGTCTAACCCGCTGGATGCCGGTTTATCCGGTTTCGTGGTGATCGCGCAGAGCCATATCAGCCTGCATGCCTGGCCCGAGTACGGTGAAGTCGATATCGACATCTGTTCGTGCAAGGAGTTCAGCCAGGAAGACGCTATTGCTTTCGCGAAAGAGATGTTTCAGACCGACGACGTAGAGTCGCATTTCGTTGTACGCGGCAACCGCTCTCTGCGACCGGAAACGCCCGATCCAGAGCGCTATGAAGCTGCCATGGCCGCTCGCATGGCGAAAATGGCGGTGCGCTAAAAAGAAGGACATTGATGCTATGAATGAACCGCTTGTGACCCAGTTTGGTGCCCCTGATGCGCCCTATTGCGACCCGGCTACCGCCCATGTGACGATCATTCCGGCTCCGCTGGAATATAGCGTATGCTACATAAAAGGGACCGAACACGGGCCACAGGCGATTCTTAATGCCTCAAGCCAGATGGAATTATACGATGAGGAACTTGATTGGTGTCCCATCGAAGCTGGTATTTATACTCGCCCATCCCTCGATTACAGCGGCATGGATCATAGCGCTGCCCTGAAAGCGACCGGCGATGCCGCGCGTGAAGTCTTGCAGCGCGGGCAGCTTCCATTGACGATCGGCGGCGAGCATTCTCTCTCCGCGCCTGTTATTGCCGCCGTACATAATTATTTCCCTGATCTCATGGTTGTTCACATCGATGCCCATGGTGATTTGCGCGATCAGTATGAAGGCACACCTCTTTCTCATGCCTCGATTGAAAGACGTGTGGTAGATATGGGCATTCCTCTGACAGAAATCGGTATTCGCAGTTTCAGCCCTGAAGAGGCCGAGTTCATGAAGACGCGGCCCAATGTGGCGATTGTCTGGGGCTACCAGATGGCTAATGGAACGGCAATTATCCCCTGGGAGCGCCTGAGCAAGCACACCTATGTCACCATTGACCTCGACGCGCTCGATCCCTCAGAAATGCCCGCCGTTGGAACCCCCGAACCTGGCGGCCTGCACTGGTATCAACTCCTTGATCTCTTCCGAGAAATCTGCCGCCGCACTACCATAGTTGGTATGGATGTAGTTGAACTCTGTCCGATGCCGGGACAGGTACGAGCCGATTTCCTGGCCGCCAAACTGGTCTATAAGATGATCGGCTACCGCTTTGCCGGGCTACGTTAGCGGGTCTGGCCCCAGGCCGGTGATGAATTTTCACGAACAAAACCGATAATCTAAGTGGTCTTAGCCGTGTCATTCTGAGCGCAGCGAAGAATCCCTGGCGCGCTGGACACGGATTCTTCGCTGCGCTCAGAATGACACGGCATGGGGCGCTTCCCGATTGTGATGATAAAAATTCATTATCGGCCCCTACGCTCCATTGCGCAGTTTGTACACTTTGATAGCAACTTGCAGGGTGAGCCAGTTGCTGCGTTCTTGCAGATCGATATCACATAACGATTGCAGGCGATCCAGGCGCTGGATGAGCGTATTGCGATGGACATACAACCGGTTGGAGGTGCGTGTGAGATTTCCGGCGCACTCGAGGTAGGTTTCCAGCGTATCCAACAAATCAGTTCCCTTGCGTGCGTCGTAGTTGGCGATGCGCCCGACCTGGTCCTGATACATATCGCGTAAGTCATCCATGCGCGCGATCTTATACAGGTAGCGATAGACCCCTAAATCGTTGAAATGCGTTACGTCTCCTTCGCGGTTCAGACTCTGCCCCATTTGCAACGCCTCGCCAGCCTCGGCGAAGCCGCGCCGGTAGTCGCTCGCATTGCGGCATATATTGCCGATGCCTGCCGAGAGATGTACTTTATGCTCGTTGCGCATCTGCTGGAACAAGTCGCGCAGCCACGTTTTCAAACGCGAACCTGATGGATCCTTACTGAGGCAAACGATGCAGGTAAGCAGATTCTCCCGCTCATACACTAATGATCCAGGAAAATTATCCAGAAGCCGCCGCCGTATCTGCCCGCTAATACGTTTGTGCGTCTCGAGCCGATCAGTAGTGGCGGGAGTGGGAACCTGGCGGGTAGAGGAGCTTGCTCCGACCTGGGAAGCCTGCTCCGCTCTGAGATGTGGAGCTTGCGGAGCGCCTTTCCATTCTCTCGCGCCCCGCTGTTCTTCCAGGTGAACTCCCCGCCCGCTTGATTCCCGCGACTGTGTATGTTGTGCTGTACTGTATCCATACTCTTCGCCATCACCGGCATCAACATGCGCGATTTCAATCGTCACAATAGCATGAGGCCTGGATAGATCACAGCCGAGAAAGTTTGCGCGCTGGCGTAGCGTATCTTCTGAATCATATGTCCCTTGCGCCAGATCATCAAAGAAGCCCTTGATGAGATTCTTCTGCGCCAGCAAATCCACCAGGTGGCTGTTCTTAATTGCCAGCGCTACCTGGTTGGCGATGGTGCTTAACAGCGTCGAATCTTCTGCTGTATAGCGTCGTGCCTTACTCGAATAACAATTGATCAGCCCGAGATGTTCAGTCCCGGCGATTAATGGCAGGGAGAGCAACGACTTATAATGCGAATCTTTTACGGGATTCAGGTGTTCCAGTACGTGCGTGCTCGTCTCGGATAGTTGTCCCTGGGGGGATGTAGAGGCCGCGAGTGAAGCTTGCGGAGCACCTTTCAATTCTATCGCGCCCTGGACCGGGGCTACTCGCAACTTATCCCAGGCCTGTCGATCAATGTCAATTGTTCGAAAGCTTAGCGCGCGATCGCTTAGATGAGGCGATGAGGCGCGTACCGTCAGGCGCCCGCGAGTCGAGTCGAGCAACATGATCACACAAAGATCAACTTCTATGATCTGCGCCGTCAGGGTTGCAAGCGAGCGCAGCATATCATCGAGATATTGGCCCGAACTGATCGTCTGGCTCAACACTGAGAGATTCGTTAAAATGTTCAGCTTCCTCTGTGTACTTTCGTACAGCTGTGCATTCTCAATGGCTCTGGCAGCCAGAGCCGCCGTATTGCTCACAAACACCTGGTGTTGTTCAGTAAACTCGTATGGCGCGGCAGTGTGCATCGTAATGATGCCGATCAGGTGGCGATCTTTGGCAACGATAGGCACGGTCATTGTTGACTGGAACTTCTCTTCCTCTAATTCTGGAAAATAGCGGAAGCGTGGGTCGTTCATGGCCTCTTCTTTCAGGATCACCGGTTGCAATGTCATGCCAACCCAGCCCGTAATCCCCTCGCCGAGAGCCAGTTCGATCTTGCCCACCAGGTGCGAGTATGGCTCGCTCGTACTGGCCAGAATCAGGCGTTCTTTATCCCGATTAAAGAGGTAAATGAAAGCAGCGTGACAGGAAATGGCGCGCACAAGCGTGTCCACCAGGTGGCGCAGTACTACATCAAGCTTCAGAGTCGATCCTACTGTTGAGATTACCTCGTTCAGCAAGGTGTTTTCCTGTGTGCGCGCATCAAGTGCCGCCCGCAGCTCAGCAATTTCTCGCAGAAGCTCATCGATTGTGCGCTCAGGCACATGACCTGCACCATCTTCCGGCGAAACCAGTTTGGAAGACATGCCGACCTCCTGATCTTTTCCTGCATACACCATATATGATGGGCATTGTACCTGTTTTCCTCCCTCGCGTCTAGGGTTTTGCCCTCCCCTTTTGCTAATTCCTACCAATGTTCGTCTCTATACTGCGATTTTCCTTGCTTATCGACGGTTTTTAAGTGCTACTTCGTAACATAATGCCTATAGATCAACATTCATCGCAAACCTTTGGTAATCTGAGCGACCCAGGCCGTGTCATTCTGAGCGCAGCGAAGAATCTGAGTGCAACGAGACCGAGATTCCCCGCTTCGATTGGAAAAATTCATTAGGGACAGGTCTTGTGCCTGCCCCGGATACTAAACAATAAAAATTCCATAAAATTTATCATCAAGCTGTTCCAACCAGAGAAAACTACTGGTAAGATCACCTTGATTCTGATATACTTGAGGCGTAAAATATTTCCCGGCATTTATGTGTTGTGTGCGTTGTTCTCAGAACATGCAGCATGAGTCGTCATTTGCCGGATTGGAAACGTATTATCAGGGAAATTCTCAGGGGCATGGAGAACTTCTGGAGGCAGGCATCCCTGATAAGGTGAGACAGGCCGGTCGATGGACTGCTCACAAAGGTTGCTCGTACAGTACATCGTAATTATTGGTTTTTAGTAGTTTTCTGAAGGAGTAGGAGTACAACACCATGGCTTCCGATGTTGTGGCAATCCCTGAAGAACGTGGAATAGAGACGCATGGTATAGAACGCGTCTCCCCCTCTACCCGTAGTCATATTCGTATCGTCGACAATTTCACCATGTGGCTTTCCGCCAATCTGGTCATTTCAACCGTCGCGCTCGGAGCGATAGCCAACCCGATTTTTCGCCTCGGTTTCTGGGATGGTCTGGCGGTTATCATCATCTTCAATGCCCTTGGTGTTTTGCCGGTCGCATTTTTCTCGACGCTCGGTCCCAAGCTCGGCTTGCGCCAGATGACGATTACACGTTTCGCTTTCGGCTGGGTAGGTGGCATTATCATGGCGCTTTTCAATGTCGCCGCCTGTCTTGGCTGGTCTACTGTCAACGTCATCATTGGTGGCCAGCTGGTAAATTCCTTGTCTAATGGCGCTATTCCCGTCTGGGCAGGCATTCTTGTGATCGCAATTCTCACCACCCTGGTCAGTATTTATGGCTACAGGTATGTACATCGCTACGAACGCTATTCCTGGATACCGATGGCCATCATTTTCCTGATCCTGTTCATTGTCGCCGTGCCGCACATGAAAATTATTCCAACGCCTGTATTCGGAGCCGCTGAAATCGCCGGATTCATCTCGTTTGGTGGCGCGATCTACGGCTTCGCGACCGGGTGGAGCTCTTACGCGGCAGACTATAACGTCAACCAGCCGGAGAACACAGCGGCTGCTCGTGTCTTCTGGCTCACCTTCCTGGGAGTGTTCATCCCCTGTGTGCTGTTAGAGACACTGGGGATGGCCTTTACGAGCTGGATATCAAATAGTAGTGGTGGCGCTTTGCTCGCCGGTGTTGCCGCGCCGTTAGGTACCTTTGGAAGCATCCTTGTAGCGTTGCTCGCGCTCAGCACGGTCGCTAACAATATTCCGAACGACTATAGCCTGGGCCTTTCCATGCAGGTTCTCGGCAAAGCATTCATGCGAGTTCCGCGCTACGTCTGGACGCTCATCGGAGCAGTGGTGTACATCGTCGTCGCGATTCTGCTTGTCACGTTCACCAGCAGCTTTAACGACACGCTGAACAGTTTCATGCTGCTTGTAGCCTACTGGCTGGGACCCTACGCGATTATTCTCGTCATCGAACACTTTGTGTTCCGCAGGGGGCGCTATAATGTCGATGGTTGGAACACGGCCAGCCTGCTACCAACGGGCTGGGCCGCTATCGTGGCGATGATCATCGGTCTGGTAGGCGCCTATCTCGGGTTTTCTCAAGCCCTGGTTCTTACCTCGAACACTCTGGGTGCGATCCCCGGCGTCACCGTAACGCCGTTCGGTTGTTCCGGTGGTGTCTGTACGTTTGGGATTACAGGTGTGTTAGGAGGTCTGGTCAATGGTGGCATGGATATAGGCTTCGAACTGGGCCTGGTGCTTGCCGGTATCTCCTACCTCATCCTGCGCGCCATCGATGTGCGGACTGCACGCGATAGAGTCGGTTTAGACGAGGCGGCAGCAGTTGGCGGTAAGTAGTTTTGCCGCTAAGCAGTAGGAACAGAAGCAGGCAGTCGCCATCGACTGCCTGCTTCCTTTACTTTTCAACATAAAAAAGAGGAACGTTTCATGCAATATGATCTTCTCGTGCGTCACGCACAACTTCATCGCCGTCAGGGCCTCGTCGATATCGCCGTCAAGGATGGACTCTTTGCCAGTATCGCCAACGACCTTTCCACAGCTACCGCTACCCGCGAGATCGATGCCGGAGGTCGACTCGTCTCACCCCCGTTTATCGATGCTCATGTGCATCTCGATGCGGTACTCACGGTCGGGCAACCCCGCTATAATTCGACCGGCACGCTGCTGGAAGGTATTCAGATCTGGAGCGAGCGCAAGCCGAGCCTGACCGTCGAGGATACCAGGAAACGCGCCCTTGAAGAGATTCGCTGGGAGGTTGCACAGGGCACATTGCACATTCGCAGCCACGTCGATGTCTGCGACCCCAATCTGACTGCCCTGCGTGCCTTGCTCGAGGTGCGTGAAGAGGTGCGCGATATCTGCGACCTGCAGCTCGTCGCCTTTCCCCAGGATGGCATTCTCTCGTTCCCCAACGGGCGCGAATTGATGCGCAAGGCTATGGAACTCGGCTGTGATGTAGTAGGGGGCATTCCGCACTACGAGTGGACGCGTGATATGGGCGTCGAGGATGTTCATTATGTTTTTCAACTGGCCAGGGAGTTCAATCGCGACATCGACTGCCATTGCGACGAAACCGATGACCCCCATTCGCGTTTCACCGAGGTAATGGCTGCCGATACCCTTGAGCAGAGCTGGCAGGGACGTGTCACGTCCAGTCACTGCACCGCCATGCACTCCTATGACAATGCCTACGCCTTCAAGCTCATTCGCCTGCTGGCCCGCGCCCAGGTCAACATCGTCGCCAACCCGTTCGATAATGTCGTCCTGCAAGGTCGCTTCGACACCTATCCCAGGCGCCGCGGCATCGCGCGTGTTAAAGAATTACTCGCCGCCGGCGTCAACGTCGCCCTTGGGCACGATTCGATCATGGACCCCTGGTTCCCGCTCGGCAGGGGCGATATGCTCGCCGCCGCCCAGCTTGCGCTCTTCCTCTGCCACATGAGCGGTTACGAAGAGATCAACGACGTACTTGACCTGATTACCACCAATGCCGCCAGAACATTGCGCATCCAGGATGGCTATGGCATCGAAGAGGACAAACCGGCCAGCTTCCTTATCCTCGATGCACCCTCGGCCTTCGAAAGCCTGCGACTCATCCCGGCCCGCCTGCACGTCTTCAAAAATGGTCGCGAAGTCGCATTCACCACTCCCGCCCGGAGCATTGTCAAGAGAACAGGAGATGAGGAAGGAAAAGAGGTCACCTATCGCCCGTGATGGGATACTATCGCCGGCTCGCATAGGGTAGGGGCGACCACGAGCGCGATCAATCGGCTCTCTACCGGTCGCCCTGGTAGTTCCCCCGTTTCCATTGTGTGGGCACCTATAGTCGTCCCTACAAAATATTCACTGCGCGCGCCGCTAACAATATAATGATCGTCATCGAGAGCAGCGCCTCGACCATCATCAGCATTTTAGCCCTGCGCGTCAATGGAAACGTGTCCGCCGGGCTGAGAGCTGTAGCCCCGGTAAACGCCAGAAAAAGATAATCAAAGAAGAGCGGGCACCAGTGTTCATCTGTGTTGAATGGTTGGTCCTGCTGTTGTGGAAACACGAAATCGACCGGCTTATACCCGGCCAGGTGGCGTTTTAAAGGCCCGCCGCCATCAATTTCAAAATACCACAAAGCAAACACCAGCACATTTAATCCCCACAGCAGCCCGGCCGACTGCAACAAGTTGATCGCATGATTGTTCTCAGGCAGCGTCTGTATCAATAGTGCCAGCCCTATCGCCAGCACAATCGTTACCACGCCCAGCAAGACTAAAGCCAGCAGCCGGATAGTAAAGTGCGGCAGATGATAGCCCGCCAGCCATGCTACAGCGAAAGGCGCTATCAGCACCCCCTCAATCGCCAGCAGCAACCAGCTTGGCCCGATAATCAGCTTTTCTGGTAGAAACAGGTAGATCACACCTGTCGCTAAGATCCCAATCAAGGCTGTCCATCGGGGCAACATATGTGCCCGCATCAACTTCTTTTTAGAGAAATCGCCAGTCTCGTTCGTACTCGTTTCTTGTGTTTTATTCACCTGGCTCATATGTCTTGCCCATTTTTCTCTATCCGCGCGATCCATTGCTCTATTGTACTCACCGGTACTGGAAAATACAAGCTGGCTTATCTCTGGAATCGTGTCGTGGTTTTAGTAAGGGTGTACCCTTGAGGTCGCCCTCTTCTCAAAGATTACAATCTTCTCACAAAAGAGCTTGTAACGTGCAAAAATGCCCTGCTTCTGGTATAGTACAGCATCATCAACATTTGCAGGTAAGCCAACGTTGGATGATCTTTGCGGTCGTTCAACATCGTGGGGGAGTGTTTGGAATGATGGAAGTGGAGCAACAGGTCTCTCATCTGCACGCTACTCAAGTATTTAACGCCATCCTTCAAGAATTCAGCGCCATTACAGATTATCGCACGCTGCGCGATAGTTTGCCCCGGCGCCTTGCTCATTTATTTCATTGCCGCTGCGTGCTGCTGTATCAACGCATAGGAGAAACCTTGCAATTCGCAGCGGGTAGCTACGACGATCACCCCGGCTGGTCGGCCTCTTTGCTGGCAGTCGCCCATATCAATCCCATCGACCTCAAAGGGAATACGCTTGAGGCTCAGGCCTGGCGTATACGTCATGCTGTCACCTCACCACCGCATAGCATGCAGCCAACGATAATCGCCGTCCCTCTTGTCTACCGGCAGCGCGTTACCGGCGTTCTCGTCGCAATCCGCAACAACACGCCGGAAACACAGCCGCTTGTGCTTGACGAAACATCTCAGGCTCGGTCGCCTGCACACTGGACTACAAATGACGTGCAGGTTGTAGAGACGGCTGCCAATATCATTGCCATGCAACTGGAGAATACGCGCTTGCTCGAGCGTGAGCGCGACCGCATTCGTGAACTTTCGCTCCTTAACAGCATTAGCAGCCAGGTGAACGGTTCGATGCACGACCTGAACCGCCTGCAGGCAATCGTCACGCAGCGTACCAGGGAGATTTCCGCTGCCGATATGTGCGGCCTGCTGCTCTCGTCTACGCCAGCGGATACGCTGCCCTGGCTCTCACCAACCTTACAGGCTATGCTCTGGCAGCATTTTAGCAGCCAGCACGATGTCAATTCAGCGCCTCTCATTCTCGAACGACCCGGTGATAGTGAATCGGCAGGCTACCTGGATCAGCTACCGCAAGCGATCAAGACCTTTTTTGCCATTCCTTTACTCGCCAGAGAGATAGGAACGCGCATGAGCATATTGAACCGGTATGGAGAGACAGCACATTTCACTGCTGTGCCCATGGAGACGGCAGGTACCGCCAGGACAGTACAGCCGGTAGCGCCAACGCCTCCACAGACAAAGCGTGTATTAGGGATAATCGTGGGCGCCTTTCAAAGGCCGTGGAAATTACGCCGTGAGGAACTTATTTTGCTTCAAGTCGTAGCAGACCAGGCCGGCGCGGTTCTGGAAAACATCGCGCTCGTAGAAGCCGTCATAGAGGCGCGCAACGAGGCACGCAAATTATTACGCCAGGTCTTAGAAGATCAGAAGTTGAAGCAGTTGATTCTGGAAAGCATACCTGCCGGCTTAATCACCATCGACCTGGATGGCCGGATCACCACGTTCAATCGTGCCGCGCAAGAGATAACCGGCTATCATTCATTTGAGGTCGAGGGACAACCCTTACAAAAGTTTCTCCCTCTCCAGACGGTGCAAACTGTTGTACAGGCGGGTATAGCGCAGAATGAAACCGTCGTCACAAATGATTACAGGAGCCAGGAAATAGTACTCGACGCCACGTTGCTGCCCTTGTGTGATGATCGGGGCAAGCAGGTAGGCGTGCTTTTAACATTTACCGACGTAACGACTATGCGCCGGCTGGAGGAAGAGAAACGCCGCCTTGACCGGCTGGCAGCGCTTGGACAGATGGCCGCGAATATGGCCCATGAAGTTCGTAATCCCCTTGCCGCTATTAAAACATCCATGCAAATGCTGCTGGATGATCTCTCGCGTGTCGATCAAGATACGCAGTTCGTTCTGGCTGAAGCGCAAGAAGCGATCTCCGTTGTACTTCAGGAGGTCGAGCGGCTAGATGCGATTGTCCATGATCTCTTGCTCTTTTCTCGCCCTCGCCAGTTGCACAGGATAGAGTGCAATATGCTGGAATTGATCGAGCGCGTAGTGCAGGTGATACAACCTCAATGCCAGGAGGCAGGGATAGTCATCCAGCGAGCCTTTCATGAAGTTCCAGCAGTACAGGTAGATGTGGCGCAAATGGAGCAGGTCCTGCTGAACCTGGTGCTGAACGCTATTCACGCGATGCCCGGCGGCGGACTACTCACCGTTTCCTGCCAGGTGGTACCCACGGTATCCACTCAGTCCCTTAGAGTTGGTGCAGCGGGTGTTTCACCTGACGAGCAACAGGGTAATCTTGAAATCTCTATCAGCGATACCGGTACAGGAATAGCGCCTGGTGAACTCGAACGAATTTTTCAACCATTCTTTACTACAAAAGCCCACGGCATTGGACTCGGCTTGCCAATAACGCGCCGGTTCATCGAGGATCACGGCGGGTCTATTCAGGTGCAGAGCCAGCATGGGTATGGCGCCACATTCATAGTTCGCCTGCCGTTGGTATAGATTCTTCGTGGAATGTACCTTCGAGCGAGCTGTGTCATTCTGAGCGAAGCGAAGAATCTCAGTGCAACGAGGCAGAGATTCTTCGTTGCACTCAGAATGACATGCCTGGCTCAGAATGACATGCATAGGGGGTTGGAAGTGAGTTTAACCATTCTCATTATCGATGATGAACCTAATCTGCCGCATCAGTTCGCGCGCTACCTGAGAAAGCATGGCTACGAGGTTTATACGGCGCCTGATGGGGAAACAGGCCTGGCGGAATTGCAAAAAAGCAGCATTGACCTGGTACTGCTCGACGTGCGTCTGCCTCATCTCGGAGGCCTGGATGTATTGACGCGCATTCGCGAAAGCGATCAAGAGTTGCCGGTCATCATGCTTACTGCCTATGGAGATGTGCAAACGGCAGTAGCCGCCATGAAATTGGGAGCCTCTGACTATCTTATCAAAGGCTTTGATCTCGACGAACTATTGCTGGCCGTCCAGCGTGCGCTGGAGATGAGCGCGATGTATCGTGAATTGCGCCAGTTGCGGCGCGAGCGCAGCGACAACTACCACTTCAACTATCTCGTCGGGCACAGCGAGCGTATGCGCGAAGTGTTTGACCTGGTAGCGCGAGTCGCGAGAAGCGATACAGCCTCGGTTCTGATCACCGGCGAAAGTGGCACCGGTAAAGAAGTTGTCGCTCGTGCCATTCATGATCAGAGCTTGCGTGCTTCCGGCCCATTCCATCCCCTCAATTGCGCTGCCATTGCCAATAACCTGCTTGAAAGCGAATTATTCGGCTACGAGCAATACGCCTTCACCGATGCGAAAAAGCAAAAGCGTGGGTTGCTCGAACTGGCAGATGGGGGAACGCTCTTTCTTGACGAAATTGGCGAAATGCCGCTCGACATGCAGGCCAAGCTCTTACGCGTGCTAGAAACCAGGTCATTTTATCGTCTTGGCGGCAATAGGGAGGTCAAGATCAATGTGCGCGTGCTGGCGGCGACTAATCGCGACCTTGAAGCGGCCATGCAGGAGGGTAAATTTCGCGCCGATCTTTTCTTTCGCCTGGCGGTATTGCGTATCGCACTTCCGCCGCTACGCGAACGTCCCGGCGATATTCTCCTCTTCGCCTCGCGTTTTGTGGACGATTTTAACAGGTCTCTGGGGAGAAATGTGCGGCGTATCGCGCCAGAAACACAGCGCCTGCTGCTTGCCTACCGGTGGCCGGGCAACGTGCGCGAACTGAAAAATGTGATCGAGCGCGCGATGATTCTTAGCGCCGGTGATGAACTTTTGCCTTCCCACTTGCCGCGTGAAATTGTAGGGACTATCGATGATGAACGTGGTAGCCAGATCGACCCCTGGGAGCAATGGCTGCGTTTGCATCCCCCCGGCCAGATTTCGCTTGAAGAGGTCAACGAACGGGTAGAGCGGTATTTTGTGCGCCGGGCGCTAGAGTCCGCCGGCTATAATCGCGCGCGGGCTGCCGAACTTCTAGGCCTCGCGAAAGTTGACCAGCTCCGCTACTTGATGCGCAAATATCACATTGAGTGATCGGGAAAGGACAAAAACCCTGCTTCCAATTCTTGCCATACGATGCGTTCGGCCTCGAAATTGTCGATATGCCGGTGATCCTGGCTTGCCCGGATGATCGTCTGGGCCACCTTCTGACGGAATGAGGACAGATATGGGCGTTGTTCAGGCGCCAGGGGCATAGCGCGGAATGCAATAAGATCGGGGTCGTAAAAATCTTCTTTGTTGAATGCCAGGGAGATGATATCACTGAATGTGCCGAGGAGCGACAGGCGTTGTTCGGTAAAATGGCCAATCTGCGTGCTTGAAGCGAGCAGGCAACCGGCAATACGCCCTTCTTGCCAGATGGGGTAGGCAGCTGCGCTTACCTCAAATTCGGTTTGATATCCTGGAAGCAGGTGTTCTTTGCTCAGGTCTTCAATACTTGCCGGGCGGCGCGTTTGTACAACGTAACCCGCGAGCGATTCGATACCGAGAAAGGCCGCCAGGTGTTGCAGGTCTTCTGGCCAGGGTGGTGTACCTTTTCCAAGGCGCTCGCGCAGGCTGCGAATTTTCCCGCCGGAAGAGGGCGGCATACACTGCGCCAGCGTGATGGACATGCCCTGTCCGTGTACGTCCAATTGGGCAAGGGCCTGTTTCAAGACCATCTCGCTGATTTGCCAGAAGCGCAATGAGTCGGTGACCGTAGCGCGTGTGTTCAACACCTGCGAGAAGAACTGGCCTGGAATGTGTTCCGGTATTTCTTCATCTAACCAGGAAGCAGCATCGTCGTAGTCCTGCTCAAGGGCCTCTAGCAACTCTGTACGATAGTGAGGTTGCACGCACTGTAGCAGGTGAATCAATTGTGGTTTCCCCGGCGTGGCCTCATTGCTGGCCCAGCGTGAAAGCGTCATAGGGGAGACCGACATGGCAGCTGCGAGACGCTGGCGTTCGCCGGGGAGGGCGATAATGCGTTGTAGCACAGCGCGCCACGCCTCTGTTGCTGGCTCTTGCTCTTTTAATTGAGCCGAATGGCGAGGGTGATTATGCATGCGTGCCCCTTTCTCACATGGCTGGTCAACGAGGACAGGGCAAGCCTCTGTCCCTACTGGACGTAATGATAACAGAGCCAACGATGAGAGTCAATAAGTCAAGCATTCGAGCATTCGATACGTCCGTTGTAAGGGCCTACCCTTGTCCCAGTAAGGCATGTCATTCTGAGTGAAACGAAGAATCTCTACCCCTGTTGCGAAAAGCTGGCTATACCTGTTGTACTTCTGCCTTGAAATACGTATTATAGATAATATTATTCGCACAAACCTGGAGAACAAGAAAGCATAGGATAGGAGCAAGCGGCTCATGCCAAAACAGATCATTGTCGTAGATGATGACAAGGAAGTGCGAGAAATTATCACCTTTGCGCTGACTCGCACCGGTTTTGAAGTGCATGCCGCTTCGAACGACCGGCAACTTGAAGACCTGCTTGCTGTGCAGATGCCTGATCTGATTATTCTGGATGTAATGATGCCAGGCATGGATGGCTATAGTCTTTTCGAGCATTTGCGCAGTAGACTCGAAACCCGGCATGTCCCTGTCATAATTATGACAGCCCATGCTGAGGATATCTACCAGCGCATCAGTCTTGATCTTGGAGCCGCGCAACATATCACAAAACCATTTCATCCACTTGAAGTGGTCGAAAAAGTCAAAAAACTGCTTCAAGTTAGCTCATAATATGGTAAAATTGAGAGTGAGATAGATAGCTCTTGTCTGCCTACGAAGACCCTGGTATCATTAGAAGCGAAATATGCTAATGAATTCCAGGCGCGTTCTGGCGAGTCCAAGGAAGAGAACTGAGATGTCGAACAAGTACGAGCGCGAGATTGAGGAAATCCTGCGAAATTTGGAAAAAACGGAGCCGAAGCCTGGCATAGGCCAAAAAATCAGTGGGCGGTTACGGCGCAAATCGGAGTTCCGCAGCCGTGCGCGTCGACGTTCTATGCCCTCATTCAATTTCAGTGCTTCGGAATGGCTACTCATTATTGCCTGGTTTGCAGCGCTCCTCGCCGGTGGTTGGGCTTTTGCGCAGGGTGAAGCAGACATGTTCACCGGAATCGTGGCGGTGGTAGGGGCGGCCTGCCTGGCGATCATCCTTATCCTCCCGTTTGTATCGCGCTCCAGTTATGCCACGCGGCCCGGTCCATATGGCAACGTCACAACTATCCGGCGCAATCCGCTCAGCAGCCTGGCTACGCGTTGGAATCTCTTCCTCCTCAAACTGCGTTACAGGCGCAGAAAAGATCATTAATACAAGCGCAAATATTGCCCACAACGACCGAAGCGGGCAGGGCGAAGGGGCGAAACAGTACTTGACACTTCGCCAAAAGCGTGTTATAGTGCGCTTGCATTCAGGCAAACTATCCTGATACAGCATATGAGTGAGTAAGTGAGCGAATACTTTAGCGGGGTGTAGCGCAGTTGGTAGCGCGCATGGTTTGGGACCATGAGGTCCGCGGTTCAAGTCCGCGCACCCCGACCCAACCCGCCGACTTCAAGCTCATTCGATGCTAGCAAAGACCATGCGGGAGTAACTCAGTGGTAGAGTTCCTGCCTTCCAAGCAGGCTGTCGCGGGTTCGAGCCCCGTCTCCCGCTCCAGGTAAGAAACCGTCTCTCTGGGAAAGCTTCATACGCTGTTTGAAGACAAGCAGGCAGTGATGGAGACCAGAGCAGGCGGTTTTGTTGTGTGCGCAAACGCGCGCAGCGACCATCTGCCTCACTACCGTTGCGACTATCTGCCTCGGCGCGTGCGCGACCATCTGCCTCGGTGCCCACCACGCCTGCCTGTCTCCTGCTGAGTTATCAGGTAAGGAGAGAAACCAATGGTATCCGAGCAATCCAAACAACCATCGAAACAGGTGACGGAGGCCCGCGCGGCGGCGCAGCGGACGAAACTGAACGCACAAGCGGCAGTGCGTCGCCGCGCTGCCGAGCACCCCTCCAAAACGAAACGCCCGACCGGGCAGCAGGGGCAGCGCGACCTGCTCTCGAAGCGCCGCGCCCAGACCACGGTTGCGCGCGCCATCCAGGACTACCTGGCCGATCACGAGGGCAGCAACCATAGCCCGAAAACCCTGCAATGGCATCAGACCGCCCTCGGGCTCTTGCGCACCTTCTTAGAAAAAGAACGAGGCATCACCCTGGTAGGCGAAGTCGATGCGGCCGATCTCTCCGCCTGGTTTGCTGCCTTGCGCAAGACTCCGGGCAGTCATGGCAAACTCCGGGCTGAGCGCACAGTCCAGACCTATGCGCGCTCAGCCCGGGCCTTCTTCCACTGGCTGGTGCATCGCGAGATTCTGGAACGCAGTCCCTTTGACAAGCTGTCCCTACCGAAAGTTGGAAAGCCGCTGATTCGCATCATCGAGCCGGAGGAGTTTGAACGGCTCCTGCAGGCCTGCACCCCTCCTGGAGAAATGGGTCCCCTGGCCGACCGGGCGGCCGCCCGCAATCGGGCTATCCTTTGGCTGCTCTACGATACCGGCATTCGGCTGGCCGAGTTATGTCATCTGCGCCTGGAGGACTTTGACCGCAAGCATGGCACCATCATCGTCAAAGGTAAGGGATCCAAGGAGCGACGCATTGCGCTGGGCAACAACTGCTTGCGCAACCTGCTCTATTACCTGGATCGCCATCGGCCAGATGAGGAGGAGTTAGCGCAGTGGGGCAGCGCCGGGGAAGATCACCTCTTCCTCTCCGAAACGCGCCTGCCGCTGACAAACAATGGGGTGAGTTTGCTCGTGAAGCGGGTGCGGCAACGCGCCGGGATCACCGACAAGCGCATCAGCCCGCACATCTTCCGCCATACCTTCGCGGTACGGTATCTCATCCTGGGCAATGATCCTTTTTCCCTCCAAGAACTGTTGGGCCACGAGGACCTCTCAACGGTGCTGAATTATATGCACATGAACGATGAAACCAGGCAGGCCCAGAAGCGCAAGTTCAGTCCGGGGGATCACCTGCCGACGCGCATGCCGGGGCCGCGAGAGGACCGGCGTCGAGGCTTCCGCAAGAAACCTGCTCGCAAACCGGAGAGGAAATGATCAGATGGGTACTTTCCACTCCTGGTGGTTCACCGCCGGAACATGTCGCTCCGGTGGTTTGTCCACTCCCTCCTTCGCAAACCTCGCCGTCGCGAGGGAGGGGGCGAGCGTGCTCCATGCCGCCTGGACCGGAGGGGATGGATGAACCAGCGGATTGGGCAGCAGGTTGGCACCTATCGGTTGCTGCACGTCCTCGGAGAAGGCGGGTTTGCCACGGTCTACCTGGGCGAGCATGTACATCTGGGGACGCTGGCCGCCCTCAAGCTGCTCCATGTCACGTTTTCCTCTGAAGATCTCGAGGCCTTCCGCCGGGAAGCGCAGCTCATTGCCCGTCTGGAACATCCGCACATTGTGCGGGTACTGGACTATGACGTGCAGGCGGGTACGCCCTTTCTAGTGCTGAGCTTTGCGCCCGGAGGAACGCTGCGCAGTGCGCATCCCAAAGGGACAGTGCTCCCACTCACCAAAGTGGTCGACTACGTGGCACAGGTGTCTGAGGCGCTCCAGTATGCTCACGACCGGGGTATCATCCATCGTGACGTCAAACCGGAAAATCTGTTGGTGGGAGCACGCCAGGAGGTCCTGCTCGGCGACTTTGGCATCGCAGTCCTCTCCCAGCGCTCGCGGAGCGTTAGTACTCAGGAGGTGGTTGGAACGGCGGCCTATATGGCTCCGGAGCAGTTTCGAGGTAAACCCGGTGTTGCCAGCGATCAATACGCGCTGGCGGTGGTCGTCTATGAATGGCTCACCGGTGAGCGACCTTTCTCGGGGAGCTTTGTGGAACTTGCCAGCCAGCACCTGCTGACCCCAGCGCCGGGGCTGAGGCAGAAGAATGCGGGGATCTCGTCAGCAGTGGAACGTGTGGTGCTCACCGCGCTGGCGAAGGATCCCGCCCGGCGGTTTGGCAGCGTCAGGGGGTTCGCGACCGCTCTCGAGCAGGCTGCTCACACGCTCTCCCCTACCATCCCGGCACATGCTCTCCCTCCAGTTGACCATGGGGTGAGCGCGGTTATTGCGCCAACGATCCCGCCAACTGCGTCTGAGTTGGCATCACTGAGCCCAGGCCTCGCTCGTCCCTCACGGCAGCTCCAGATGGCTGATCCCGGCGCGCGTGAACCTGCCAAGAGGCGGCGTGCCAGGAGGACGAGAAGAGTCCGGGCCATCTGCTTTGTGCTCTTCGTTGCCAGTGTTCTCCTCTGGTTGATTACCGCTGCCGATCCGGCGCTTCACGGGTGGTTTGCCGGAGCCATCCTGCTCACCCTTGTCTTCTGGATCGCCGCCTATGCCGATCATCGCCGGGCGACCGAGGATCCTGGAGCAACGAACAAACGGTAACACCTCCAGGAGCGAGGGGCGGGTGTTGCGACACCTGGCACACCAGGGCACACACGGGGGATGCCAGGTAGGAGACAAAGAGCAGCATGCGAAGAGAGGAGGGCAGTTCCTTCCTTCCTTCGCTCTTCGGGCTGCTTGCTCCTCCTGGCGGGCAGGTGAGGGAGCACACTCTCTCACCTGCCTCCTCTCAGACTGTCTGAGTTGGCCATGCTGCGCAGGCGCTCAGCCAGGGCGGTGTAGCGTTGCTGCTCCCTCACCTGGTGGACGGCGAAGCCAATGGTCTTCGCTGACCCGACGAGTATTGCCAGTTGCCTGGCTAGCGTCAGGCCGGTGTAGAGCAGATTGCGCGTGAGGAGCCCGGCGTGCTGCATGAACAGCGGGAGCACGACGACAGGGTACTCGCTGCCCTGGCTCTTGTGGACCGTCACTGCCCACGCCAGGGCCAGTTCCGAAAGGTCGGCAAAATCGTAGCTGACCATGCGCTCTGCAAACTGGACGATGACTTCCTGCTCCTCCTGGTCGATCACGCGGATGGTTCCCAGCTCGCCGTTGAAGACCTCGCGTGGGTAATCATTGATCTGCTGGATCACCCGATCCCCCACACGCAAGAGGTGGTCTCCGCGAAGCAGTTCTGCTTTCCCAGAGTGAGCTGGATTGAGCGCCTGCTGGAGGACGGTGTTGAGCTGGCGAGTTCCAATCTCGCCTCGAGTGCCCGGACACAGGACCTGCACCGACTTCACTGGATCGATACCGTGTGCAGGGAGGATCTCTGTGACCAGGCGGTGGATGGCTGTCACTCCTTCTGCTGGCTCGGCTGCACTCAGCCACAGGCAATCGGATCCCTCCGCCTGTGCCAGGGGCCGCAAGACCGGCATCTGCCCGGCGTTGATGCGATGGGCATTGATGACAATCTGGCTAGCCGCCGCTTGCCGAAATACCTCGGTGAGCTTCACTACCGGGATCTGTTCAGAGGCGATCAGGTCTCGCAGTACCCTGCCGGGACCCACGCTGGGAAGTTGGTCCATATCGCCCACCAGCAGCACCTGGGCATGCGGTGGGATAGCTTTGAAGAGCGCATGTGCCAGGAACAAATCCAGCATGGATGCCTCATCCACGACGATGGTCTCGGCTTCCAATGGATTTCGGTCGGTGTGCCGGAAGCGCCCCGTTTGTGGCTCAAAGCCGAGCAGCCGGTGGATGGTGGTCGCCTCTTCCCCAGTTAGCTCGGCGAGGCGTTGGGCGGCGCGTCCAGTGGGTGCAGCCAGCCTGACGGTCTTGCCCATTGCGTGGAACAACGCCACGATAGTTGTGGTGGTAAAGGTCTTGCCACACCCCGGCCCACCGGTCAGGAGCAGCAGGCGCGAAGAGGCAGCGAGCAGCACTGCCTGACGCTGGGCCGGTGAGAGGGTTGTCCTCATGTGGTGAGTGTATCTCTCGATCCAGCGTTCTACTGCTGGCAGGTCGATCTCCACCAGCCGTGCCAGAAAGGTGGAGAGATGCTCGGCCAGCATCCGTTCGGCATAGGAGAAGGCGGGGGCGTAACAGAGGCACTGGTCTGCCCAGGCTCCATAGCCCTGTTCGATGACGAGCTGCTTCGTGGCGGACAGATCCATGAGTAGCTCACCAAGACGATGCGCGTTGACCGGATGATCAGGAAGGGTGAGTTGCGTGGCGGCACGCTCAACCAGCTCGCTCTCCGGGAGGAAACAGTGCCCATCCCCGCCTGCCTGGCGCAACACATGCAGTAACCCTGCCTGGTAGCGGGCCGGGGCATCGGGAGCGATCCCCAAGCGTCGTGCGATCGCATCGGCGGTGAGGAATCCGATGCCGGCGATGTCCTGGATCAGTTGGTAGGGATTCTGCGAGACGACCTCAACCGTCCGATCTCCGTACCGCTGGCAGATCTTGACGGCGTTGGTGTGAGAGATGCCGTGGCTTTGCAGAAACAGCATCCCGTCCTGCAAGGCCTTCTGCGTCTGCCAGGCGGCCTGGATCTGGGCAATGCGCTGCTGGCCGATCCCAGGCACTTCGGCCAGGCGTTCGATGCTGTGCTCAAGGATCCCAAGCGTCTCCAGGCCAAATTGCGCCACAATGCGTTTGGCAATCACCGGGCCGATGCCGGGGATGAAGCCACTGCCCAGGTAGTGTTCCAGCCCGCTGAGGGTGGCAGGCTGGATGGCTTGCGCAGACGCTACCTGGAACTGCCGCCCGAACCGGGGATGCTCCTGGTAGTACCCGGCCAGGTGCAAGGTCTGGCCGACATGAATGGCGGGAAAGCAGCCAACGATGGTGATGGGATCGTAGCGGCCAGGGACGCTGAGCCGGGCCACGGTAAATCCTGTCTCTTGCGCCTGGTAGATCACGTGCTCCACAGTGCCTTCCAGATGTTCCAGCGGGAGCGGAGAAGAGCGCGGCTGCTCTTCATTGGGGTCAGACGACGAAGGTGACATGATGCTTTCATTCCTTTCGCTCGTTCACAACTCGTGGGAGGCGAGGAGGTAGCGACCAGACGGCATGCTCCATGGGAGCGAAGAAAGACTCCCCGCCCGATGGATATGCCTCCTACCCCAAACAGCATCCTTTCGATTGTTCATGAAGCCGGATCGCCACCACCCACGGGAAACCAGTCTAATCCCGGCAGATTGAGGAGATCATTCATGACGGCCTCAGCCGACGGCGAGACGACAAATTCTGGAGAGGCTTCGCGCAGTTCCGTCAGCCAGAGGGCCGTATGAGTCTGGGCTGTCATCACAAACCGGTAGCGTAGCGGATCAGCAGAATCACGCCAGCTAGAGGGAACGGGTTGGATGCGTTCAGCCACGTCTGTCCGCTCCAGCGGGAATACCAGCACGAACCGCGCGGTTGGATCCATGGCGAACAGGATGTGATACGGCTCGGTAGCTTCTTCCTGCCAAATGGCACCACGTGACTCGGCTTCGCTCGGCTCACCTGCCGCAGCAGGCGCTAACGCAGCAAAATCGACCTGGTAGGTACGCTTCCACTCAGCAAGAATCTCGGTCACGTCGCGTGCCCCCTCTCTTAGCGGGATCTCCACCACGCCAAGGAGCGTAGGAGGCCAGGTCACCGTCCGAGCCAGCCAGCGCCAGCCGGGATATTCCTCTTCAAACACTTCTTCCACCAGGCCCAGATGCTCTTGCGAGAGCAGCAGCAAGATCTTTGTGCTCCTCACGGCTCTTTTTCCTTTCCTTCAAAAAGGGATGTGGCAAGGAGAGCCTGTCGGCTCGGAGCCCCTCTTCCACATCCACAGACAAACGTATGGCGAGCGGAGCATGCGCCGCCCTCGCTTTGTGACATCATGCGTGCTTGTGCGTCGGGTACTTATCACACGAGGCAGTGTCAATTCCTTCAACGGGTCGTTTCCGATACAAGCTCAGGAAACGATGGCCTCCAACCAGTCGGTCAGGTCCACCAGGCGCATGCGCTGGGGCGTGTCGGAACGGTCAAAGGGGTTGCAGACGGTCATGCGGCGCAGGTCCGCTCCCTCCTCGAAGAGGCCATACAAGAGATCCAGGAACTGTTCCAGGTCATCATGGGTATAGCCTGGCGGACAGTGGCCATAGGTCTTGAGCAAACGATTGCGTTTGGCTGGCGTCAATCCCATACGATCGCTCCATCCCAGAGATAATGGGGAAGGCAGTTCCCCACCCTGTGTCAGGATAGCCGGTTTTCGTCTCTCTGGGATCAAACATCTGGTGTCTGTATTCACTTCAGGGTGGGGAACTGCTCCTGGTTGCTTGCTGACTGTTGGAACGACAAAAGTCTCTCGTGCTAACTGCCGATGGTCACCACCTGTGCGAGCACCGCTCCGAAAAGAGCGTGGCGTGCTCATATGCCCCTGCCTGGGGCACCGACCAAAGGGAGCGGGAATGTCTCTCTGCCAGAGGGAATGCCTCGCCCAGGTGAGTGAAGTTTGCCGCGTCCGTCCTCCTTTCAGGCCATAGTGGCGCTCACTTGTGCAGGGAGCGTGTTGCAACAGGCGCTTCCGGGTCTTCTTCCGGATCATTGAGTCGTTCAAGCGATCGCTCTATCCCCACTTTAGCGTATCGGCGTGGCCAAAAGTAGTCGAAATACAACACCTTTTTCTGTACGTTTTGACGCCTTTTTCTTCGTTTCAGTAGGGTGAAATTTGCGGCAAATTGAATCGGAGGTGGCTCTAGAAGCGGCGGGAAAGGGGTTGAAAAAGAAATCAATACGTGTTGATTAAAAATGGAGAGGTATCAATTCGGGACAGTGTTGCCCTAGAGCGCGCTGCTGCAAGGGAAAGATTAAGAGCGGCATGCTGGAAAAAGAGTAAGCACCTTCTACAGAATGACCCGGGTCGCCGCCAGAAAGAGCGGGTTCCTGAAATATGATGCGCGTCGATTCAAGGGAAACTGTGAGCGAGAATGTACGAGAGCGGCTGGATGGGAATGCCACCGAGGCTCGCGGCGGGAATCTCACCGACGAGTCGCGTGTCTGACAACGCCAGCGGTTCTCAGCATGCTGTCAGACACGAAGGGTGAAGTTGTCAGACAATCTCGCCGAGGGGTTTGGGTTCCCGTCTGACAGGCCTTCCAGAAAGGTCTTCTGCTTGTACGCTTCAGTAGAGAACAGGTACGAGGCATCATTTGTCCCTCCCTCTAGAACAGGGCATGCACACTCAGTTCCAGGGGACAGGGATAATCGCCTTTGCCCACGTCTTTTACCAGTGCTTGCGCTGGTGTGAGTAGCTCCTGGTTATTCTTCGCGAGGTGATAGTGCTCACCATCGTAAAGCATCACCTGCACGCCTCCCAAGAGGCCCTTGCGAATAATCACGGTGTGTGGCCGGAGGTCCCGACTGTGGAGCGGTTGGAACATGCTGATGGCGTCTCCTTCTCTTGTGATAGTTCTCTTCCTCATCAGATACGTATGGTGAGGAGCCTCTTCCTGATCCGCCAGTGGTTCGCTCCCTCCTATTATGCCAGCTTCTCAGTTACATTTGCCACTCTCTGGGGGAGTTCTTTAACTACTGATCTTCTCCGCAGCTTCCCCATGACTCAATAGCCATAGTATCGCTCTACATCTTGTCTTATCTGTCATTCAGCAGAGGATATGCTCTCGCAGGGTCAAGCAATTTCCCTGCTCTGCCAATTTCCTGCAACATGTTGGGTGAAAGCCAACACCTATGTGCGCCTGAGCGTGTTACAGTGATCTCTGGGACTGGGAGGCAAGAGCGGGAAGACCGTCAACCAGAATCATGTCGTCGATCGGTCGGAAGGGCCTCCCTCCGGGAGAGGACACACGATGAAAATACAGAACGAAGCACTCAGGGAACTGCACTCGACCATCCTGGCCGGGCAGAAACTCTCCTACAATGACGCACGGCATTTCGTGTGTGTGGAAGACCGCATCGTCGATCTGACCCCGACGGAATATCGACTCTGGTGCCACCTGCTCGAGCGGGCGGTCCGGCTTGAGCGCCGGGATGACGAGCGGGTGCTGGAACACATATTTACGCGCGTCGAAGAACTGAAGGCAATGACGGGTCTGGAGTGCTACCTGGTGCTCCGGCATTTGCGGAACGTCAAAGAGAAATTCGAGGCCACGCCATTTGCCATCGCCGGGAATGGGCGCCTGGGCTTTCTGTTCATGAGAAGGCCTGAAGAGTAAGATCCGCTAATCTCCCTGGTGCGGCGCTGGGCTCACGAAGGGCCAGATCTGTCTATTACCCATAATGCCAGTTGAGAGCCAATCTCCATCGCTCTCTCACGCAAATGCTCTGTAATGGATCTGCTGCTCTCCCAAAGTGGCAGAATTGACAGGTTCTTGCACGTCCGGGTCTGCCCGTTCAGGGAGGTGGCTGTGCGCATGGAGAAGTCACCGGAATCACCTGCTGGATGAGGGCAAGGAGTTCCCGCACATGGAAGGGTTTCTGGAGGACGCGTTCGCTCGTTCCCAGTGCTACTTGCACCTGCTTGCTGGTCGTCAATACGATAACCGCAGGCGGCACCCCGCCGGCCTCGTACCAACGGGCGCGCAAGTGATGTAAGAAGTCAGTGGCGTCAGCCACATCCAGGAGGCTCAGATCGAGAAGCAGGAACACAGGCTCGTCTCGGGGCATCATAGCCTATTCTTTCCAGGTGAGAGCAGCTTGCCTGCTAGCACACACTGTAGGATGATACCCTGCCAGTCGCAGTATCCAGCAGAGCAGGTCCTGGGTCGCCGGATGGTCCTCAGCGATCAGGATGCGAGGCCTGGTGGGGTCGTGCTCTACGCTGGGAAGCATGACGCGCTCATGTCCATTGTCAACGTTGCCAGCTGTCATATCCATTGCTTTCTTGGCGCTGAAATGAGCGCCATATCCCTTTTAGGGGTGCAACTTACATCCTCCCAGGGAACACTCGTCATGCAGGTGCCGCTGCCTGCTATTAGTCGTGTCTCTTCTGGCGCTTCGATTGAATGAGTTGCGCTTGCCCACAGATGCAGATCAGTATCACGGTGCCAGTTCGCTTGAGCGAGGTGATGACCGCTTCGGCTTGGAGGGCTGGAACATACAATCGCGTTCCGCAGGCGACACAATGCAGTTCCATGTCCACCACGTCGTTAGAGCCGATCTGTGGTCTCCTGGTACTCATAGCCATCCTCTTGTTCTGTGTAGTACAACATGTGCTCGGTTGAGAGCCTCGCTCTTTGAATCTTCTTGTTCTCGTTTGTCGCTTCCTGCACCAGGAGTAAGGTGTGCAAATATGACTGAGTCGGTGCTTTGTGCGATAACCGACGTGTCTCTCGCTCAGCCAGCCATGCCGATCACCCCTGCCTCCGCTGATTACAACGATTCCAGTGTCTCAGCCAGCATCCTGGTCGCTTCCTGCTCTCCCACCAGTTGCTTGAGCGTCTCGTGACATGTGCCGATCTGCTCCATACGCTTCGTAATAAACTCGTGCTTGGCCGTGCCAAAGGCTAGGCCGGTGAGTCCCCGCGTGGCCGCTTCATATTCTTGGGCGATGCGTTGTCGCAGGCGGGCCACTTCGCTCCAGTTCTCCTGTACGTCCATAGATGGGTTCCATCCTTCAGCGATCTTGCTCGGTGTCGTTGTTCAACGATGCGAGATATTCAGGAGGGGAAAGTCTTCCCCTGAAACGTGAGTGCCCGCCGTTTCTTCTGAGGAAACGGGTGCATGTCTTCCTGGCCCCCTTGCTCCTTCGATACCGGGAACAGCGCTCTCCAAAGAGGATTGGATCACTGCAAGCAGCTTGTCGGTCTTGAAGGGCTTGGTCACATAGGCATGCGCTCCAACCAGCCGACCCTTGAGGCGATCGAGGACTCCATCGCGCCGCGAGAGGATGACCAGCCTGGTCCCCTCTAGTGCGGGTCTGGCTTTGATCTGTTGGATGACCTGGTAGCCATCGAGTTTGGGGAGGCCCAAATCGACCACCACGAGGTCAGGAATGCGCGCTTCTGTCGTGTTGAGCCAGCACAAGGCTTCGATGCCATCAGGGAAGCTCTTCACGTCGTAGTCGGCTCGATGTAGGCACGTTTCTAGAATCTTCCGAATCACGAGCGAGTCGTCAATGACCATCACAAACTGTGCCATGTTGCTCTCCTCTCCTATGCCTGTTGGGTACGTCTGACCGCCTGCAAGGGAACCTCGTATTTCACCAGGGTTGAGCATAGCAGATCTGCTGAGGCAGGCATGGGACAAGGGTGTGGAGACAGAAGGAAGGGCCCGGACGGGGGCGGGACAGTAGCGGACGAAAGCGGGACACGGTGATGATATGGCTTGAGTTCAGCAAAGGCCGTGCTATAATGGGAAAGCGAGCAGCACTGTGGTGGAAGAGACAGGCAGAGCAGAGAGGAACACCTGAGTGAACCACTGCTTCAGGAAATGAAGAAGACGGAAGGAGCATCCCGGGATATGCACGAGGGACCGAAGCCACTGTTACGTGTGTATACCTTTGGCGCATTTGAGCTGGTCTGGCATGCGACTCCCTCAACAGCAGAAGCGCTTTGGGAGAGTCGCACCTCGGCACGGACGCTGTTCAAGCTCTTGCTCTGCGCACCTGGACGCCAGGCGCCCAAAAGTGTACTGGCAGGGATTCTCTGGCCCGAGGTCGATGAAGAGCGGGCGCGGGAGTCCTTACGTTCCGCCTGCAAGGTGTTGCGTAAAGTCTTGCGTACCGCCAGCGGCGAGGAACTCCTCGATCAGCGTACCCCCGGTGAGATCCTGCATCTGGCAGAGCATGCGCGTCTGTGGGTCGACGCGGATGCTTTTGAAGAACTGGCAGCGCGGGCGAGCCGGGCGACCTCAGAGGATGCAGCACTTTCTCTATGGGAAGAAGCCAGCGCCTTGTTGCGCGGCGAGTTTTTCGCCGAGGATCAAAGTGCCGAGTGGGCTCATCATAGGTTGGTCAAAAAGCGACAACAGGAGCTGTGGTTGGCGCGCTGCCGCATGATCCGGCACCTGGCAGACCTGTATGTCCGGCGCGGGCAAACGAGCCTGGCAGAAGAGATGTTAGAGTCACACCTGCTTCACTTTCCCACCGACCAGGATGCGCTGTACCGCTTGCTGCTCCTCCTGGAACAGCAGGGCTGCTTTGAACAGGCCAGCATCCTCTATGAGCGAACCAGGCGCACGCTGGAAGCCCGTGGGAAACAGCCAACTCACCATGTGCGCCAGCTCTACGAGGGCTTCCAGCAAGCGGTTTCCTCTCGCGCGCGCACGCTCTCTTCACGGATGGAGGGACCTTCACCAGGAACAGCACTCACGGTGGCAAAGCAGGCTCGCCCTGCTCTCCCAAGAGGTGGGCTGCAAGGTTCAAAAAAGGGGCGGGCGAGTACCGTCAGTCAGGTGTTATCCCTGCTGGGAACAGATGGGCGACCCGATACTCCCCTCAATGTCTTGCGCGCACTGCTAGAGCCAGAGGAGGAGGAAACACAAGACATGTCGCAGCTCTCTCGTCGCCAACTTTTAGAATTAGGGATAGCCGCGCTGATCAGCCGCCTGGCGCAACTCGACGGCACACGTATCTCAGCAGTAGAACGGGAAGCATTGGGGCGTGCATTGGGTCAGAGTATCGCCGATGGGTGGAAACTGTTTCACACCGCTGGGAACGTAGAAGTCCTTGCGGTGGGTCAACTGCAACTCTCTCTAATTCACCAAGCCCATGCTCTCCTTCGCCCGTCTACGCGATCGTACCTGTATGCGGGAGCCTACGGATTGATAGGCTCCGCGCTCCATCTCCAGGAGCGTGAAGAGGAGGCCCTCCATGCCTATCATCATGCCTACCATGCAGCAACGGCGACTGGTGATCCCTGGTATATCGCACAAAATCTCATCTCCCAAGCTGACGCGTATCAATCGCTTGGTCGTTTAGCAGAGTCCATCCAAACGCTCGAAGAAGCACTCGGGTATTTGGGACAGACGGAGGAAGAACACCGACGAACACGAGCACATCTCCTTGGCTGCTGGGCGGATGCCGCTCTCACAATGGGGGACTATTCGCTTGCTCAGCACAAGTTGGATGAATCTGCCATCTATCTTGAGCGTTTGAGTGCCAGCGAGGAGTTCGATCGTGGGAGCTGGTTACACCTTGCAGGAAAGTATGCTTTTGCAACCGGAAACTATCCGACTGCCATTGCCTATTTTGAGCAAGCCCTGACCGAGGCGGAGGAGGATTGGTTGATTCGCCGCATCCTCGTTTTGCTCCCGAAGATGGCAGCATATGCCTGTGAAGGAGATCTTGATGCCTGCGCCTCTACAGCAGAGGCAGCCTCATCTGCTCTTGGCGCCCTCAATGCGTCTTCGATGAACCGGACCTTTACGATGACTACCCAAGAGATTCTGAAGGCTTTTCCCAATGATACCCGCCTTCAGTCACTGATGAGAGATGCCCAGCATCACTTGCCTATCCAGGCAAGTTCTTAACTTCAGCCTTCTTCTTCCACTCATGGGCGTTTCTCAACGAGCAGCAATCCTCCCTCACACTCTTCACACCACATGCGACTCGTCCCTCCCCATTGCTGGACACACCATTGTCCTACCATTTCCAATTTCGTGCGAGTAAACACCTGCTTATGTTCGTAAATCACCTCTGGTTCTTGTTCGTAAGGTACAACGAGAATTAAACGATGCTTAGCCACTTTCAGCAAGTTGTGCAGCACCCGATCCATTTCTTGTTCGGTAAAGTGTTCGATCACTCCGATCGCAGTAACCGTATCAAATTGGCCAATGGTCTCAAAGTGTTCGCTGAGAAGGTCAGCCTGGAGAAACTGCACCTGGGGAAGGTGCCACTCTTCCGCCAGTACCCTGGCCGTGGGAAACATGCCTGTTTGGATATCGACTCCCACCACATGGGTCATAAACGGCATGCGCTCGGCAATCACCAGTGGAAGCAGCCCAGATTCACAACCTGCATCGAGGAATGTTTCTCCAACACATAATTCGCACACGCGTTGATACCAGGTGGCAAACACACCAATTGTAGCGTAGTAATCGAACACAGGCGGCGTGCGGGCCGTTGACAGAAACAACAGAAAACGCTGCAAGGTTTTTGCCCCGTAAGCATACCAGGCCGCGCGAGCATCGTTGGGGAAGAATGAACCGATAATGCCACTGAGGATTTTCCCATACGCACTTGATCGATCGAGCAGACCCAAAGGCTGGAGCTCGTACATGAGGTAGTGTTTGATATCGGCGTTCATCTCCTCTTGCCCAAAGAAATGGACGAGGATCAGTGATGGAGCCTCCTTGCGTGTGAAAAGCAAGAAGTGCCTCGTTTCCTGGACCTGATATCCACCCTCGGCAAATTGCCGCTTGAGCGAGGTACGATTAGCCTTATTTCCGTTGACGACAATGAGATCATCGACGAGAACGCTGCGCTCCCGAATGGAAACCTTTCTGGCTTGAGGAGTCGCTATCTGAAGAGGTTTATTATCGACCATGCAATCCCCTTTACACTAATCACGGGTTCGTTGTGTTGAGTCCTTCTTTGAGTATTGTATCATGTCCCTTAGCGGTATTCCTGTTCCCTATGGAAACGGCAATTCTGAGACTGATGATAAGTATCTATGCCGATACCGACGCCACACACTCGTGTCTGACATCGTTCTAGCAAATTGCACTGCTGTCTGACACGATAGCTCTGACTGTCAGACAGGCTTGGGCTGCCCATCAGCAATAGTGTAGTCGCTGGTACCGTTTTGTACCCTGCGCACCAATTTGAGAAGGAAAGTGGATACGAGTTATGAAAGAAGAGACGATACCGCGGAGGCTTAGGAACAGCGCCGAGAGGATCGTTCCTTTTCTTAATCACCGAATCCTTATAACTGAAGAGCCATTATACTTCTCTATGAGGTAGTTGTCTCCTCTCCATGCATCTCCGGAGAAACAGCATGCGGGCACTGCGCGCAGGGAGTATAGGAAACCTGTTGCTGCTGCCAGTAGCGGACGAGCGCCTCTTGCTGCTCCGGAGTGATCCACCATTCGTGCGCATTACGCATGGCGTTGTCTCGTGCAATAATCGTGAGGGTGATCTGTTGCTCCTCGTACAACTTCTTGACGCGATTCACTTTCATCTGATGCCGCTGCGCGAACGCCGCGACAGTCATCGACCCAGACGGCAAGCCCCTCTTGTCTAGCACCGAAAACAATCGATTCGCCGTCCTTGATAAAGGGAAACCCATGAACAGCCGAGCCATGTCGTGAGGCTCGAGGAATAGCTGCTGTTCTGAATCGGTTGCATGGGTGTTCGCCCGAACTGTGGCGGTGAACAGCGTCAGTAGGGAATCAACCCGCTCCCGAAGGAGGTGAACCTGCTCGGTGAGTTCTTGCACTTCATGGACAAGCTGTTCGTGACGATCAGCCGAGGAGAGAGCTGGCAATCCTTGCCGCTCTTTCCAGGCCAGGACATCGTCATAGGCGATCCGCAGCTTGTTGCTCCTGGCGTGAGATGCGACCAGCTCACCTCGATCTATCATACGGTAAATAGTACGAGGGTTGACACCCATCAAGGCTGCCGCCTCTGTTCCTGTGAGATATTTTCGTCCCTCGTATTCGTGCTGCTCTTTTCTCATGGCGTTTCCTATTTCCCATGTCTCCGGTTAGTGAGAGTCACCGCCCTCCACATCTTGCCTGAGTGTTCTTGCCACTTCTTTCATTCGTCTTGCCACATCACCTGCGGTGCTCTCTCCTCTTCGTCATGCTTCCCGCTCACTACTGTAGCAGAAAAGATGGCAGATAGCTGTTAGTTTTCACCCAACTTTTTCCAGGAAATTGGTCAAGGCGCCAGATTTGTTCTTTACCCTGATCTGTCAGAAGCCTGGAGACTGATTCTTTATCAACAGATGCGTCATGATACGTCGCGCCTGAGCAGACTGTGCAGCAGGTTCGTTGTCATGGCAAGTCTTTAGGAGTTGTCCTAGTTCCCAGCACCTTGTCATGACGGGTGCGTGTATCACCCTAGCCCGGCAGATACCCCTGTCATGACAGGTCCTCGCAACGGAGGTATCTACGTCTCCTCTTCCTTTGGGCGTGTTGCTTCATCATCGTCTCTTGTCGTGGCAGATCACCTCCTCTTGCGTATCCGCCAGCTATGCGGTCATGACACGTCGCTCACTGCTGCTCTTCTCTCTGGTGACATGGTCATGACAGACCCCCTTTCTTCACCTCTGCCCCTTTCTCGCTGTCATGACATGTCTATCTTTTAGAGAAAACTAACACATATAAGTTTAAAATCAACACGTATCATTTGAAAATTTCCTAAATATATGTTATAAGACCTGTATACTGTTGTGGTCTGACTCCGCCCAAAGGGAGTTACAGTACGGGCCGCTGTGCCAGTGGGGCAACCCCTGGAAAGGCTCAGGTGAGGGTCTGACTCCGCCCAAAGGGAGTTACAGTACGGGCCGCTGTGCCAGCGTGGGCAACCCCTGGAAAGGCTCAGGTCATCTCATCCTTGATGAGCGCCGGAGGTCTCCCTGCTAGGGAGATCAGAGCAACTGTCGTACTCGTCGCGTGATTTGGTAGTACAGTAGCGGAAACTGTCATTGGAGCAGGTCCTCGGAGCGAGACATCGTCGTGCGTGCCTGCCACAGATGAGCGTCCTGTGGCAGGGAGGAAAGCGTTGCTGTGTCTTTGGAGGTCGGTGCCTCGGCTCTTCGTTGGAAACCAGCTGCGGTGGGAATGCTCCGATATGGAATTCTAAACAGCAGTTCAGGTGAACCGCTGAAATGCCAGGGGCGAGTGAGGCCCCGTATACGCCTCGCTGGGTCGCCAGCACAGTATTACGTACAAGTTTGAACCTGCCTATTGGAAACCGTAGAGTTACCTACCTGAAAAGAGAGGAGGGAGTCCATGGGAGCCCACCGAAAGAGTATCGTGAAAGAGGCTGTCGACCGCCTGGAAGAGAAAATGGCTATCCGCCAGAGCCGCGGCAAGGCCAAAGCGGCGCTGCGTGCCGCTAAGGAAATGGGCTGGACCGGCAGCACGGAACGGATTCACTCCTTCAAAACCCGTTCCGTGTATCAGGGCCACGTGGTGCGTTTCGTCCGCTGGGTGCGCACCACCTATCAAATCAAAGACCTCGCGCAAGTGGATGCCCGCGCCGACGAGTTGGCTACACGCTACCTGCAATGGCATCTGGAGGAGGGCAAAAGCGCCTACACCCTGCAGGCGGAGCGTTCAGCCCTGCGGCTCTTCTTTGGCGACCGCTCCTTGGCGCAGCAGGTCGTGCTTCCCCGCCGAACCAGGGCGACCATTACTCGTTCAAGAGGCATCGCCGCCCATGATCGCCACTTCCAAGCGGCCAATTGGCAGCCGCTCTTGCGGTTTCTCCAGGCCACAGGCTTACGCCGTAACGAGGTCCGTCTGCTGCTGGTGTGTGACATCGTGGCCTGTGAGCCCGAAGGCGACTATCAAGGGCAGACCACGGTGAAGGTCAGGAACGGTAAGGGCGGCAAGTCTCGCACTGTGCCCGTCCTGATGGGGCATGAGCGGGACGTCCTCTGTCTGAGGGAGGGTCGCCAGGACGATGAGCCGGTCTTTGCGCGCATCCCGAAGCACCTGGATGTGCATAGCTATCGTCGCGCCTATGCGCAGGCCCTCTATCTCTCGCTGGCACCTGGCCGCTCGTTACCCCCGCAGACGGGACGTCTCAGGCCGAGTACCTATGATACGGGTGTGGTCATGGCCGTCTCAAAGGCTCTGGGCCATAGGCGCAAGGACGTGGTCCTCCACCACTACCTGCGCTGAAGGACGTGATCACACCTGAAAGTGAGCAACTGGCATGGCACGTTATCTGCACCCAGAACTGGTCAATCATCTTGAAGAGATGCTGGTCGGCATCCAAGAAGCTCTTATTGAAGCGAGGCGGAACGAGCCATACCATATCGCTCTCGACGGTGAGTTGCAGACTACGAGCGTCGCAGGCTCTACCTACCTCTTTACGCTCGCCGAAAACGACGACTGGGAACCGAGGCAGAATACCAGCGTCGCGATCTGGCTCGACCCTGCTGATCGAGCGCAGACGACGATGGGAACGATCCTCTCGACGTTCAATGGGCGGATCGTTCTCGTGACCGAAACTCTCCTCCCAGATCAGCTTCTGGCGAGACTCACCATGACCGAAGCGACGGCCTGGTTGCTGGAGAAACTGCAAGCAGCGCTGGTGGCCATCCAGCAGCGAGGGGAGACACCAGCGCAGATGGGGGCCAAAACCTTTGGGCTGCTGCCCTGCCGCGAAAGGCTGGGGCAGCCTGGCTTCCGCATCCCTTTCTTTGTCCCCACTGCTCAGCAGTGGCGTGCCATTGCCCTGGGCATGGAGAGCGAACGGGTCATCATCGCTGGCGCTCCTGGAACCGGCAAAACCGCAACGGAGGCGGCATTGATTATGGAGTGGCTGCATGCCGGGAAAACCGTGCTCCTGTTGGCACAGACGAACCGGGCACTCGACAGTGCTATGGCATGCCTGAGGAATTTCTGTGTGCAAAGTGGCCTGGCGCACTTGGTACAGGATCACCGCCTCGTGCGTCTCGGCAAAACGAAGGACCTGGTGGGCGAGGCGTATCGTGACTTGACAGTGGAAGGGATTGTTGAGCAACTTCGGGCCGGACAGATCCAGGAACGTGAGCACTTGCAAGAGATGCAAAGCGAACTGGAGAGCCGCCGGGCTCGCCTTGAGCAAACCGTGCCCAAACGCCGGGCCGCGTGGAAGAAGCAGCGAGAGCCACTGCAAAAGAGGCTCACAATTGCACAACAGGAACGAGCGACGCTCGAAACACAGGAACGGAAATGGAACGAGTCGAGAACTAAGCGTCTTGACGGCATTCCAGCAGAACGGCAGGTTGCTCAGACCGAGCAGGAGACTGCTCAGCAAGCGCTCCAGGACTGGACAGCAACCCTCTCTGCGCTCATAGGGGCAGGGGACACCTGTCAGTGGAGGCTTGATCGGGCACGCGAAGAAGAGGTGGCGTTCTACGGGAGGTCAGCCGCCAGTCGTCTTCTGCATCGTCTGCGTGGAATCACAGAAGAGTCGCTTGTTCGCCAGGTGGCAGAGTGTCGAGCGGCTCTTGTGGAAGCAGAGCAGGCCGTGGAAACGCATGAGCAGAAGCGCCTGGAGGTCACGCAGGCGGTCGAGCGAGCAAGTATGCGGCTTGCCGGTCTGGATGACGAAGAGCGCCATCTGCACGCCCAACTCCAACAGGCGACGACACCGTCCCCCCGGATGCAGGAACTCACGGCGCAGATCGACGAGGCTGAGCGGGCGGTGCAGCAGATAGAGACAGAGGAAAGCGCGGCGGAAGAAGAGGTAAGGGAGATTCAGCGCGCCTCTCGTCGCCTCACGGAACGGATCGAGGAGATCGACGCTGAGCAGCGTGCCGCCTCACAGCGCGTGATTGCCGAGGCGCAACTCATCGGGGCCACGCTCACGGCGCTCACGACGAACCCCTCCCTCCGGGATCGCCTCTTTGACGCGGTCGTCATTGACGAGGCCTCCCTGGTCTCGCTGGCGCTGCTGCTGGTGGCAGTGACCCACGCCGCCCGGCATGTGGCCATCGTGGGAGATCCCAGGCAACTGGCCCCCATTGTCAAAGTGAAGGACGAGCGCGAAGCACCACATGCCATGCGCTGGTTGGGGACGGATCTCTTTGCCTATTTGATATTGGTGGCGAATTCACAAATCCAGCTTGAACTGTGAGGAAGGAAGCTCATAATCACGCGCAGTTTGGCACTTCGCCACCAACATCTATTTGTCGGTGAGCCTGGCTGACGCAGAGGAGGGCAGGAACCAAGTCGTCTTTCTCTCACAGCAGTCACGTTTTCTCCCAGAAATCGCGGCACTGGTCTCTGAGTTGTTCTATGATGGGCGATTGCAGAATCGCCTGGACCCAGACCGCATCCCGCTCCAACTCTCCCCGCACCCAGAGTGTCCCCTGCTGCTGGTGAACACGGGGGATCAGGATCGGGGCAAAGGGAAAGGCGGAGACAAAGTGTGCCGGGCCAAGCGGCCGACGAGTGGGAATACCGGCTCCAAGTACAATGAGTATCATGTACGGTGTGTCGTCCAGTTCGTCCGGACACTCCAGCCCCAAGTGCCACCGCGCGAGTCCGGTGAGCCACACATCTGCGTGATTACTCCCTACGGGGCGCAGAAAAACAAGATACGCCAGGCCTTGCAGGCGCATCGTCTCCTCTCAGGAGTCCAGGTAGGGACGGTGCATAGTGCGCAAAGTGTAGAGTACCCCCTGTGTGATCTTCGACCTGGTGGAAGGATACAAGGTGCCCATCGAAGATTTCTCGCGGATGTCTGGGGGCAGAATGGGATCCCCACCAAGGCCACGCGGTTACTGAATGTCGCGAGTTCGCGTGCCAGCGACAAGCTGATCTTTGTGGCCAATGTCGACTATATTCAGCAATGCGATCCGCGCCAGAGGCACCTGTGTTGAGCGACAATGAGAAGTGAGCAGTGACGCGCATGACAACTGCCGGTTGAGAGAACACAGGGGATGAGCATCGTCGCGACTTGTCCCCTGCTGAAGAGGAGGAAGAGCCTCCCTGGACAAAAGC